>BFBZ01000013.1_pt8 | contig 765346 bp, 542 predicted proteins | sample 1888401 | NCBI WGS metagenome assembly BFBZ01 (sample SAMD00112614, study PRJDB3348) | symbiont metagenome | host: Chara braunii
GGGCAAATAATCAATACATCCGGAACTTATACGAAGAACTTGAAGTCAGCAGCAGGATGCGACTCCATCGCCACCCTCAACCTGGCCGTCAACTCAACCCTCACCAGTACGACCAACACCACCATCTGCTCCAACCAGCTGCCTTACACCTGGAACGGACAGACCATTAACACAGCAGGGACCTATACGGCCAACCTGAAGTCAACAGCAGGATGCGACTCTATCGCTACCCTCAACCTGGCCGTCAACTCGACACTTACCAGTTCGACGAACACCACCCTCTGTTCCAACCAACTACCTTATACCTGGAACAGACAGACCATCAATGCGGCCGGAACTTACACCGCCAACCTGAAATCAATAGCAGGATGTGACTCGACAGCCACCCTCAACCTGGCTGTCAACTCGACGCTCACCAGCGCCACCAATACCAATCTCTGTTCCAACCAGCTGCCTTATACCTGGAACGGACAGACCATCAACACAGCAGGAACCTATACGGCCAACCTGAAGTCAACAGCAGGATGTGACTCGACAGCCACCCTCAACCTGACCGTCAACTCAACCCTCACCAGTACGACCAACACCACCATCTGCTCCAACCAGTTACCCTATAGCTGGAATGGGCAAATCATCAATACACCCGGAACTTATACGAAGAACCTGACGTCCACAGCAGGATGCGACTCCATCGCCACCCTTATCCTCAACATCTCTGTCGCCGTCAACACTTTCCAAAATGTCAAAACATGCGCAACATCCTATACTCTACCCAATGGAGTAACTGCCACCACCAACGGTGTTTATACATCTACGCTGAAGACCATTACAGGCTGCGACAGCATTATCATCACTACACTAGTCCTGGGACAGGCCCCCATCCTAAAGATCAATAACCCGGCAGCCAGCTGCGCTCCGGCAACTATTGACCTCACCGCTACAACCATCACCGCTGGCAGCGATGCCGGACTTGCCTATACATACTGGACCGATACCACTGCTGTCAACGCACTCCCAACGCCTACCGCCGTAACCAACAGCGGAACCTATTATATTAAAGGAACAGACCCCAGCGGGTGCTATGCAATAAGCCCGGTGACAATCACTATCAATGCCTCCCCCCATCTCATCATCAATAACCCCTTTGAATGCGCTCCTGCTACTGTAGATCTTACATCGTTCCTCATCACCGCCGGCAGCGACCAGGGGCTTAGATATACATATTGGGTCGACCCGGCCGCTGTAACACCCTTGAATAATCCTGCCGCAGTAGTTAACGGAACCTACTATATCAAAGGGACCGCCACAGGTGGCTGCTCCTCGATCAAGCCAGTGGTAGTCACTATAACAAATGCGCCGAACCTCGTTATCACCAATCCTGCGGCAGCCTGCAGCGGTACTATGGATCTTACTGCGGCATCCATTACCATCGGCAGCGACCCGGGACTTACTTATACATACTGGACCGATGCCGCCAGCACCATCCCTCTCGCCAATCCGACAAGGGTATCCGTCAGCGGCGTTTATTATATCAAGGCAACTGCCATCGGCGGATGTTTCACCATACGCCCCGTCTCTATACTATTCGTTCCTGCACCGGCCGTTATATTGACAGGAGGCGAACCTGTCTGTGCCGGCACAAGCGCTACCTTACATATGGAACTCACCGGTACTCCCCCCTGGAACGTAACTTACTCGGATGGAGCTACAACAAAGACAATAAATCGGATCCTCACATCATCCTATGACCTTGTTGTTACCCCCGACACCACCGCCAACTATACCATCCTGTCTGTGGCTGACGCAATATGTACCAATGAGAGTCCCACCGGCAGTCCGGTAGTAGTTACCGTTAAAGACCGCATTGCTCCATTGCGTTATCCCGATGTGAAGACGTTCGCGTATGTACCCACCCAGCTGGCAGCCCGGAACCCGGGGAACAACTACACCTACCAATGGGCTCCTGCGGACGGGCTCGACAGGCCGGACGTATATAATCCCGTCTTTAAATATGGCCAGTCAAAAGAATACACCATCACGCTTACCTCCACGGAAGGGTGCACGACCGTTGATACACAGTTGGTCGTACTGGCCAATCCGGAAGCCGGTAACCTGGCGCCTGATCTTTTCGTCCCGAAAGCATGGACGCCTAACGGAGATGGCGCGAATGACTACCTGTATCCAATCTGTGTGCACATTAAAGAGTTGAACTATTTCCGGGTATTCAATCGATGGGGTCAGCTAATGTTTGAAACCAACATGATAGGCAAAGGTTGGGATGGAAATTATAATGGGAAGCCACAAGTAATGGACGTTTACACATGGACCGCCCAGGCAGTAGGAGATAATGGAATAATTATTAAACGATCGGGGAACGCCATGTTATTACGATAAAACATATTCATTTTATAAAACTTTCGTTATGCCTTTTAAACAAATTACCTGTGTCTTGCTGATACTTATTGCGGCAAACCAGTCTCATGGACAGGACCCGGCCTTCTCTCAGTTCTTTTCTTCGCCGCTGAATGTCAACCCCGCTCTTACAGGTATTATACATGCCCCATGGCGTATTATATCCAATCTCCGGGACGAATGGGTATCACCGGCAAGCCCTTATACCACCGGCACCATTTCTTATGACGCTAAGATCATGAAGAATAAGATCCCGGAATCTTCCATATTTGGATTTGGGACTATGCTCATGTACGATCAGGCAATGAGAGGGGCATTAAAAAGCAACTATGCTTCTCTGAATGTTTCTTACAACATAAAAATTGCAGAAAGCGAGGAAGGCGAGCACAGATTGGGCGCCGGCTTTGGACTCACGTACGTCGACAAACGGATAGATTTCGGCATGTTGGATTTCTCCGCACAGTTCAATGGATACGGTTTCGATAAAAACCTTCCTACGGGAGAAACGGCGCTGTCGAACATGAAGGCTTATCTTTCGGCTAGCAATGGCATTCTCTATACTTACAAAGATAAATACATGAACCTTGACATCGGTGTAGCAGGCTTCCATTTAAACAAGCCTAAACAAACGGCGATCAAGGATGACAACCAATACCTGGCCCCGCGATATGTCGTTCATGGTAATTTTGAAGACATTCTCAATGACTACCTCGTTCTCAACACCAATGCTATCTATCAGGAACAATCAGGAACCCATTATTTTTCTGTTGGAGGCTCCCTGGGTTACTACCTCACTCAAAAGGGAGAGGATGATATCATCGTCAATGCCGGGTTATGGTACTGGTCGAAAAATGCGGTCATTCCCTACATAGGCCTCGCATATAAGAACTTTCAATTTGGGATCACCTATGATGTCACCGTCTCAAAGCTGGCCCAGGCATCCAGCAAACCAAAAACCTTCGAGCTTTCGCTGATCATAAGAGGGATCGATAAACCCACCGGGGTCATATATTGCCCGGGTCCATGGAAGTAGCCGGATACTGTTTATCCCCCCAGCTGGTTAGCATACCGCCGCAACTGTACTTCAGCCGACTTGGCTGCAAAACTCACATTGATCAGGATATACCCGGCATTTTCAAAGCTTTGTTCCGCATTCTTCACATCCACGACGGTGGCCTGTCGCAGCTTAAAACGTTGCTGCACCAGGTTCAGCAGCTTCTGCGAAAGCTCATAATTGGCCTTGGCCGTCTGCAATTGTTTGAGGTTATTCTTGTATGCCTGCCAATTCTTGACGGCATTGGAAGTATAGTTCAACACCAGGGTATCCTTTGTCAATTGAGCGTTCTTCACATTCATTCCCGCTATCTGTCCTTGTCGTTTGTAAATACCCCCATTAAAAATAGGCACGTTCAGCGAAACGCTGGCGTATGGCCCATAGTTCAGGTTCAACAGGGAGAACCCCTGGGAATTCCTTGTCCGGCTGTAATTATACCCCGCGTTTACGTACAGCGAGGGATAACGCAGGGCCCCCGTCTCTTTCTCGATGTATTTGTTGATGGTGATCTGCTCGTCGGCCGCCAGCACATCCGGGTTGGCAGTCTGTACGGCGTCAAGAATGGCGGCTAGTTGTATAGTGCTGTCCACCACGATCGTGTCTTCCACGGCAATGGCCGAATCAGGGTTCAGGGTCAGCAGGGTGAGCAGGTCCGTCTTGCCCTGGTCAACCACCAACTGCTGAGCCTGTAGGTTTTGACTGGCGGTATTCAGGTCCACCTGTGACTGGAAAAGATCGGCGTTATTGGCTACGCCCACATTCTGCTGCGCTTTTACAATGTCCAGCCGCTGCTGGGTAGCGTCAATGGAGCGCTGCAGGGTCCTGGCATAGCTCTGCTGTCTTATGATGTCATAGTATTTCAACATGACGTTGTTGACAAGCACCAGGGCCCGGGAGCTCAGCTGCTGCCGGGTCTGGGTTTCGACAGCCCCCAATCTCTTCTTTACCGTAGCAATCCTTCCCCCGTTATACAACGGCATGCTGGCATTGAGCGAGGCTGACAGGTTGTTGGAGAAAGCGTTGTTGCTGGACCTGTTGTTGGCAGGATTGGAATACTCCTGCTTCAGGCTGGTGGCCTGCTCCTGGTCAGTGGCGGTTGCACTGACAGTAGGAAGACCGCCTGCATAACCATAGTCGTTGCTGATGTCCGCAATGGTGACGTTGTTCTTTGCGATCTGGATGCCGAAGTTATTCTTCAAGGCTATCTGCACCGCCGCCGGAAGGGTCAGCGCAGAAGTCTGCGCGGGCAGCATCACCGGTGCAAACGCGGCGGCGACAAACAGGACGCCCCATTTCAAGCTAGTGTTAATCATAGTTTTTTTATTGGTCATATCCTAATCGGTGACTTCCGTCAAATGCGCTTTATGCTTGCTGGATATATAGGTATATACGGCCGGGATAACAAACAAGGTCAATATCAGCGAGAACATGATGCCGCCCACTACCACGATCCCGAGCGGGATACGGCTTGTAGCCGCAGCGCCCAGGCTAAGGGCTATCGGCAGGGCGCCAAGCGAAGTGGCAAGACTGGTCATGAGGATGGGCCTCAAACGTTGGGAAGCCGCCTCTATTACCGCCTCCATCCGGGGCATGCCATGTTCCCTTTTCTGGTTGGTAAACTCCACGATCAGGATACCATTCTTTGTCACCAGCCCGATGAGCATGATCATCCCGATCTCCGAAAAGATATTCAGCGTCTGGTGGAAGATCCACAGGCTGAGCAGGGCGCCCGCAAATGCCAGGGGTACAGTGAATATGATGGTGAACGGATCGATAAAGCTTTCAAACTGCGCCGCAAGCACCAGGTAAATAAGCACCAGCGCAAGCACCAACGCAAAAACGATGTTCGACGAGCTTTCCGCATAATCCCGCGAAGAGCCCGACAAAGCCGTCTGGAAGCTGGGATCCAGCTGCTTGTCAGCAATGGCCTGCATGGCCTTGATCCCATCCCCGATGGTCTTGCCCTCCGCCAGCGAGGCGGAAATGGTGGCTGATTTATAGCGGTTGAAGTGATACAGCGTGGAGGGATTACTGTTGTTCTCGATATGGATCACCGCATCAAGGGGTATATTATCACCGTATTTGTTACGGACATAGACCTTGCTCACATCCGTAGGCTTGTCCCTGCCTCTTCTTTCCAGTTGTGCAATGACATAGTACTGATAGCCGTTCATGATAAAATAGGCCAGCCGGCCGCCGCTGAAGGCCGCCTGCATGGCAGCGATGACGTCGTTGGTGGAAAGACCGAGGTCCTTGATCTTCATACGGTCAACACTGATCTGCAATTCCGGCTTGTTGAACTTCAGGTTCACATCCACATTCGAGAAAGTGGGGTCCTTACGGGCCGCATCCAGAAAGGCCGGGATAACTTTTTTCAGCTTCTCCATATCCTGGTTCTGCAGAACGAACTGCACAGGCAGGCTCGTCTTGGAACCAGAACCCACGGCAATGGTCTGCTCCTGGATGGCAAAGACCCGGGCGTCGTTAAAACGGCTCATCTTCCGTTGCAGGTCGCCCGTGATCTCATTCTGGCTCCGATGGCGCTCCATCGGCGGCACCAGACCTATACGCGGCTGGGAGGTATTAATAGAGCCAAAACCCGGCGTTCGGGCAAAGACAAAATCCCTTTCCGGAACAGAGTCATAAAGATAATTGGCTATCTGGTCAGTAACATCCTGCGTATAACTATAGCTGGCTCCTTCCGGCAGGGTGACGGATAAACGAACGCTGCTCCTGTCTTCCAGGGGAGCAATCTCGCTTTGCATATGGGTCGCAATCAGCCAGATCGTGACAAGACAGATACCAATGATGACCCAGGCCATCCACCGCACCTTCATAAATCCTTTCAGCAGGCGGAGATAGCCATTCTCCATCCCCGCAAAAAATGGCTCCGTCTTATTGTAAAACCATCCATGCCCCGATTTGCTGGTCGTCAGGTACACGTTCAATACAGGCGTGATGGTCAGCGATACAAAGGAAGAAATGAGCACGGCCGCAGCCAGTACTACCCCAAATTCCCTGAACAGCCGTCCCACAAACCCCTGGAGAAAGATCACGGGCATGAACACCACCGCCAGAGTTAGCGAAGTGCTGATGACCGCAAAGAATATTTCCTTACTTCCTTCCAGGGCGGCTTTGTGAATAGGTAAGCCCTGTTCCAGCTTGCGGAAGATATTTTCCGTCACCACAATACCGTCATCCACCACCAGACCCGTAGCCAGCACGATCCCCAGCAGCGTGAGGATATTGATCGTAAAACCCGCCACGTACATGATAAAAAAGGTGGCGATCAGAGAAATAGGAATATCGATAAGGGGACGCAGGGCTATCAGCCAGTTGCGGAAAAAGAAAAAGATCACCAGCACCACCAGGGAAAAGGCGATCACCAGGGTTTCCTTTACTTCCGACAGGGATTGACGGATGATCTTCGTATTATCTATCAGCACGTTGATCTCGATGTCAGATTTATTTGAGTTCCGGATCTCCTCCATACGCTTGTAGAACTCATCGGCAATGGCGATATTATTGGCCCCGGGCTGAGGTACGACGGCCAAGCCTACGGCATTGACGCCGTTGTATTTCCAGCTTTGCTCCTCATTCTGCGGCCCCAGCTCCACCCGGGCCACGTCACTAAGACGCACAATACCCGAGCTGTCCTCCCGTAAGATGACATCCCTGAAGTCCTTTTCGGTGGTCAGACGTCCAAGCGTCTTGATGGTCAGCTCTGTATTATTACCATAGATCTTACCTGGCGGCAACTCCACATTCTCCGTACTCATGGCCGTGGAGATATCGTTGTAGGCGATGCTATAGGCATTCATCTTATCCTGGTCCAGCCAGATACGCATGGAATAGCTCTTATCCCCAAAGACGTTCACCGAGCTCACCTGGTTGATGGTCTGCAGTTGCTGCTGCAATACATTGTCCGCATAGTCGCTGAGCTCCATCAGACTCTTGGTGCGGCTTTGGACGGCAAGGATGAGGATAAAGTCACTGTTGGCGTCCGCCTTGGTGACCACGGGCGGAGCATCGATATCCAACGGAAGGCTACGTTGAGCCTGGCCTACCTTGTCACGTACGTCGCTTGCAGCCGCCTCCAGGTCCACCCCCAAGTTGAACTCCACCGTGATATAGCTGCTGCCCAGGCTGCTGTTGGAGGAAATGGTACGAATGCCTGGGATACCGTTGATCTGTTTTTCCAGGGGCTCCGTGATCTGGCTTTCGATGATGTCCGGATTGGCGCCTGTATAGTTGGTATTTACCGTGATAATAGGAGGATCGATAGCCGGATAATCCCTTACGGCCAGGAAATTATAGCCCACGACGCCAAACAGGATGATCATCAGGTTCATCACCGTCGCCAGCACCGGCCGCTTGAGAGATAATTCAGAAATATTCATACGTCAGATATGATGGGATACTGCTACTTATTGGTTACTCGCGTCCGTCATTTTTTCCAGGTTCTTTACATTCCGTACGCGTAAGACCGAGTTGGGCCGGGCAAAAAGCACACCGGTGACGACTACCGTATCTCCTGGATCGACGCCCCTGGTAATCTCCACGTTATTAGCCTCTCTCACGCCCGTCTGCACTTTTACAAATTTCGCCTTGCCCCCTTTCACCAGGATAAGCTGGTTGTTTATATCTTCCGGGATGATACAATTGGTAGGCACCATGATGGCCTGTTTGTCCCTGCCTGCATCGACATATACTTTTACAAAGGCGCCCGGATGACCATTGCCTTCCTGCAGAATGGCCCTTACTTTCAGGTTGCGGCTTGTCTGACTGATCTGCGGCTCCGTGGCGATGATCAGCCCCTTCCGGCGGGTTTTGCCGGAGGCATCGATCTGGACATCTACCAGGGAACCTTTTTTGATAACGGAAGTATATTGCTCCGGTAATGTAAAATCCACCTTGATCCTGTCCAGTTGCTGTACGGTGGCGATGATATTGGCAGGGGTGACATAGGCGCCGGGGCTTACCTGGCGAAGCCCCACGATGCCGCTGAAAGGCGCCCGGATGACGGTCTTGTCGATCTGAGCCTGGGTATAGGAGATATCCGCCTTGGTGCTATTGACATTATTGAGAGCCAGGTCATAGTCGGCCTGGTTAATACCCTGTATCTCCAGGAGCTTTCGGTCACGCTCTTCCGTCTTTTGATAAAGGTCCAGTTGTACCTTGGATTTTTCCAGCGTAGCCTGCAGGTCCGCATCGTTTATACGGGCAATGACAGTACCTTTTTCCACAAAAGCGCCTTCAGGGACGTTGAGATAAATGATGCGCCCGCTGATCTCCGGATGCAGCTCCACATACTCATTGGCTACGACGGTACCGTTGGCCTCCACAACATTGTCGATGCTGCGGGGGCTGGCGACAATGACATCTACAATGACAGGCTGGTTACCCTGAGGTCTGGCGTTTTTTGCAGCATCCGCCTTCTCTCTGCAGGCAGAAAAGAGCAGGGGAAGGAAAAGTAAAAGACAAAAGAAAGGGATCTCAAATACACTATTTAACAGAGCTGCTTTGTGTAGTAGCCGGAGCATAGATCGATTAGGTTGAAAGCACCAAATATAAACAGTTTTAAACTCGGCTAAATTCTTATACCAGGGTATTTCTATGAATGGTAAGGTCTAGGACCACCCCGGGAAGACAGGATCATTCTCAGAGAGTTACAATAACCGTTCATTAACAAATGATTTAAAAACAGATTAAGACGGGATTAAAATATCGGGTTCTACCCTGCCAAAATGGTAGAATGGTAATTTTTTCAATTACAGCAAGAGAAAAACCACTTTTTTTGAGGAAAGGAAGACATTTTTATATGATCGGTAAATTCCCGGTGGTTGGGAGGTTAATTGTATTACCTTCCGGGGATGGATGCATGGGTACTTATAGTGTCGGCGATCCGGCCCGAAGCAAAGGATACGACAACGATTTTTTTGAAAAGAGCTGATGAGATGCCCTTTGTTTACCGGGCTGGGCAGTTTCTTACTTTCCTGTTTTCTTTCCAGGGACGGCAAGTCCGCAGGTCCTATTCCTTCTCCTCTGCACCGGGCATCGATGCGACAGCCAGTATTACGGTAAAAAGGGTCGTCAATGGGGAAGTATCCCGGTATTTGCTGGATCACCTGAAAGTGGGAGATGAACTGCTGGCGCTGCCGCCGGCGGGGAGGTTTGTGCTGGCTGATGGTGAGCAGGAAGGACGAATGGAGACAGGCCGGCTTGTCTTTATCGCGGCCGGCAGCGGTATCGTGCCCGTGTTTAGCCTGATCAAAAAAGCATTACACCAGGGGACAGGACAGGTGACCCTGCTGACACAGCAGCACGACGAAACAAGCGTGATCTTTAAACAACAATTGGAGGAACTGACACAGCGATACAACGATCGGTTCAGGTGGGTGAGCTGGTTGTCGGCGGATGGCAGCCGGCTGAACAACTGGTTACTCGAAGAATGGCTGGGGCGATTGTTACCCGGACAGACAGCGGAGAACGCCCTGTTCTACATTTGCGGCCCGGAATCCTTTATGCGCATGGCGACCTTCACCCTGAAACTTATAGGATGCAATGAAGCACAGATCAAAAAAGAACACTTCACGGTGGAATACGTCCCTCCCCCACCCCTGCTGACGGACACTACACCCAAAAATGTGACCGTCCGCACAGACAACAAAACATACAGGTTCGAAACGGCCTGGCCAAAAACGATCCTGCAGGCGGCCCTGGACAATCATATCCCCCTCCCCTACAGTTGCAAAGGCGGACGATGCTCGTCCTGCGTGGCCAGATGCATAAAAGGCAGCGTGAAGATGAGCATCAACGAGGTCCTGACGGAAAAAGACCTGAAAGACGGCCTGGTGCTGACCTGTGTGGGGTACGCGGAGACGGAGGTGGAAATCGTGCTGACCGGGAAAGGGTGAATATTTCGTAAAATCCGCAATAGAATTAGCACAACAACCAAGGCAATCCTTCCATTATGTACCTACAATTGCCACCGACGTGCTTCCGTTTTTCAATGATCAGACATCTTTTACCGGCCTGGGTCATTTCCCGGGCAAATACGGCCCCGAATAATCCGGCGCCTACTATGAGGAAATCATATTGTTTCATAACTAAAATCCTGGAATTGAATAAATCGACAAGTCGCCACAGTCATATTTCTTTAGATATTCCGCCAGTTCCGCGTCATGATGTGACCGGACAGGTCTGGAATGGAATGAAACTATATCATCGATGATGGCCATATTCCGTTTCCCCGGATCCAACAGTTTAGGCCAATGAAAGTCAATTCCCCAGCCGCTTTTTGAAGCGCTAAAGGTGAATTGAACACGCTGCAATGCCTCCCTGGAAAAACACGGCTGCATGATTTCCACAAAATTGGTATAACGAAGCTTCGATGCGGGACGCCTCATCGTGTGTGGATGAGTTATATAGTAATTCCAGATAGCCGGCTGGGCAAGCATTAACCGGTACGCCTCCATGTATCTGAACAGTTTGTGGATATTGTTGCTGTCGATCAGGATATCGTCATCCGGAAAATAGAAATATTCATATTGCCGGAGCACACCGGCGGAAGAGAGGTATTTGTCGATCAGGTTGAATTTGAAACCCTTTTCCTTCGTGACATAGGGAGCATCATTTTTAAACTTTTCGTAGGCCTCGTCATACACAATAAGATGCAGGTCAAAACAAGGCGATCCAACTATCCAATCACGATGTAAACTATCCTTTCCCACAGCTGCTATGACGCAATATTTTCTCATCAGCCCGCCGCATTTTTCCTGTTTGAATGGATGTAGCCTTTCACCAGCTCGAATTGCTGGAGCTTTAATTCCACAGACCCGATCATCTTTCCATTGACGGTTTGCGGGGATGTACAATTCGCATGATGAAGGACAACATCAGCAGGTGGCACACAATTATCATACAGGTAATGCGACATCGCCCAAAACTGTTTGGGCAGGATATCCCACTTTATGTCTATCCTATTTTTTGCAAGGATATCGTTGATGGCGGCCTGATCCGCCACCTGGAGTTCATCCAGGTTGTACTGCAACGCCATGCGGTATAGGGCAAGCGTTTGTTCGTTGCACCGGATGACCGCAAACCCGATGTTTACTTCATCTTTTCGCGGCCAACGCTCCGCCTGGTAAAGGACATCTTTTCCCTCGATAGCCCGCCTGATAAGCGGGGTGCATTCGGCAAAGAACTGAATGTCGAGGTCAGACCAGATAATCACATCGGCCAGGTTTTCTTCTATTTTTCCGATGATAAATTCCAGTTTTCTTTTTTGGACATCAAGCCACCCTCTCGTGTGAAAGTCCCCATTTCCTTCGCCTGCATTTCCTAAATATGTCAAATTGACTTCCCAATCGTCCTGCATGGTGTTCAGGAAAATATGCTTGATCGCCTCCATCTCGTTCGTATATGCGGAATATATTTTTATTTTTCCCATTTCTATCATGCTTATAATTATCGACAAGAGCTTTCAATCCACCTGAAGATAATGTATAGGAAACGGCCATAAATTAGTAATCATACTAATTCTGAGTTCGGTTATTACGAAAACATCCTAGGCATTTACATCCGTACCTACTTTTATCTTCTTATCCTGGAAGTTCATGCAAACGGTGCCTTTCCCCCATCCGTCGGCATTGACACAAACACGACCTCTGATATTCTCTTCATATTTCAGCCGGTTGCGACAATCCGAATAAGCCATTGAAAGCATGATAAACAATTCCCTGTTAACTTCCGGGGATATCCCCGTCAGCACACGCATTGATGAAGGATCTGTCGTAAAAAGCACTGTATTCCTCTTCCAGTTATACTGGATAGTTGTCATCCCTTTGTAAGTCAGGGACAAACCACTTGGCGTGAACGTATAGGTCCCCTTTTTACCCAGTGCGGGATTAATATTCCAGCCTCCTGTGAGATAGAGGTCGTTCTGGTGGGGTTTACAAAACTCAAAAACTTCTTCTATAAAGCTATTGTCCTTCAACAAATATAAAATATGATGCTTGGAGTACAGCAGGATATCGTTCAGATCGATCTCTGTATCAGCAGCTATATACAGTCCAAATAGGTTTTTCATTAAATACCCATTTTGTACACGATCGATATTAGGATGTGGGACGCATCGAAAGAATGCCGGGTCCGAAATGAGTACTTTTTTAATTCGTTCCCGTTCCATCCTGCCAATAAAATCAATATCATCCATCCCATACCCATCGAAAGATTCATCAAAACCTCTCAGAATATTGAAATACTTCCTATGAAAGGCCATTTTCCCCCCCTGATCTCCGTGGGGCAGCGTACTGTCGCCATGCGTAGTCACTAATATTTCGTCTCCATGTTGTTCAAAAACAGAATTGATCCAGAAAGCATAACCAGGCCCCGCATAATTGTCCGCATCCACCAGGCAAACTATTTCACCGGTGGCCAGGCTCAATGCTATGTTCCTGGAATGATTCATGCTCCAATGCGTCGGTTCATCGGTCCGGTAATACTTAAGGATCCCACGCTCTATGTGCGGCATCATTCCCGATCTTACCCAGTTCTCAAGTCCATCCGTGGAATTATAATCCAGTAATACAAACTCTAAGTTTGGGTAATTGATATTCTCTTTGATATTCACCGGCAGGGTTTGCCTCAGATGTGACAGTCGATTCATGATGACTGTGCAAATTGATATTGTACGCATTCGTTGGTGTATTTTATAAACTGTCAGTTGCTGGCCTTACGGGTATGACTGGCGGGTCTGTTTCACTGAAATATTATCGAGGTTGACGTGTCCCGGAAGACCTATCGTCGCGTCTATTACCCGGACGACATCGTCTGCATCCAGCACCGGCCCTATCTCCTTGCAATAGACCTCGAACCATGTTTCGTCGTAATTCGCGTTTGACTGAAAATTCGTACGGACGATGCCCGGCTCCACGAGGGTCACGCGTATACCTTTTGGCCCCAACTGTCTTCTCAAGGCTTCGGTAAGGCAATGTACGGCAAATTTGGTAGCTCCATACACGGAATTAAAAGGTGATACATTCCTGCCGATGGAAGAACCTATAACCAGGGTATCGAGCGGGCATCGGATGAGGTCCCGTTCTGGCGTGACCTGGGCAAGCATATTGGATGCAATGAGGCACAGATCAAAAAAGAACACTTCACAGTGGAATACGTCCCTCCCCTACAGCTGCAAAGGCAGACGATGCTCGTCCTGTGTGGGGTATGCAGAGACGGAAGTGGAATTGATTTTTTGATCTTATTCATTTTCCATAACTTTATTGTCTGCATTTTACGGCAGTTCCTTACTGAAAAATTGTTATCGACAGTAGCGATAGCTACATTCTCCACAGTACATTATCATCTTTTTTTTACCTGATCAGACCAGACAGGACATAAAATCATTAACCAAATGAATAAGATATCTATTTGCACAGTGTGCATGAACAGACTCCATCACCTCAAGGAGACGCTTCCGGTGAATATCGCGGAAAACGCAGGGCATCCCAACCTGGATTTTGTCATACTCAATTACAATTCCAAAGACGACATGGACGAATGGGTAAAGACCCATATGAGCCATCACATCGGGTCCGGCCTGGTGAAGTATTACAAAACGGAAGAACCGGAATATTTCAGTCTCGCCCATTCCAAGAACATGGTGACAAAACTCGCTACCGGGGATATCATTTGTAATATAGATGCGGATAATTACGCCGGTCCGGGCTATGTCAGATGGGTTGAGGAATGCTTCGCATCTACCGGACCGGACACAGTTATCACTACCATCCGGAAAGATTCCATTCCATACAGGGACCAGGGAGGGAAGCTCTGTTTCCTTCGGGAACTGTTCCACAAAGTGAATGGATACGATGAATCACTCATCGGGTATGGCATGGATGACGTAGATCTTTCCAACAGGCTGGAAAATGCAGGCGGTAAGCGGGTCTTTATCGACCAGGACAAATACCTGAGATATATCGAACATTCCTTTGATGAACGACTGTTGAATTACAAATACCCCAACAATCTCGAAAGCTTGTATCTATATCCGGAAGCCGCTGCCGATACGGCAAAGGTCCTGTATCTCTTTAAGGATAACACCGCCGTGGAAATGAACTATGATTTCAACACCTCGCTCCAGAATAACCTGGTCATAACATACGTCGGTTGGACGGTTGGAAAGGATGGGTGCAGGGAGGCCCGCTTCCAGCGGGAGAATGAAAAGCTGCTCCTGACCTTTTCAGATCAGCAGACCATTGCTTATGGGGAGAAAAAGACAGGGGATCTGCACACTGCTGATGAGGGAAATATATATTGGAAGAAGATAACAAAGGAGGACGACATTTACCTGGATGCGGTAATGGCCTATAATGAGTGTCTCAACCGGCGCACGTTCGTAAAAAATGATGCATCCAACGGCCCCGTCAATGCAAACGGCTGGGGGAAAGGCACTGTTCACCTGAATTTTGACACCAATAATTCTTTCACTATATGAACCAGTTCATAGAAACATTTGTCCATCCGTCCAAAGGTCTATTCTTTACCGACCATGGCGGATATGAGTCGAGGAACGAGTCGACGATGGCTTTGTTCAGAGAGGCGTTCGACCAGGTCAGGGATACGAGCCGTGTCAGGGCTGCTCATTTTTATATCAATACCGGGGATGTTTCATCGAAAATAAACAATACGCTAACATTCGGCTACACGATGGCGGATGATGTAGTACCCTGCCCGGATTTTATATTCGATAGATATGTAGAGTGCGGGATAGGAATTTATGAAGAGGCTGTAAGCAGTATCCTTGACAAGGGAGAGAGAAAGCATTCAGTCGACAAGCTTTTCTGGACAGGCAATCTGAACACGCAGCCCTTGAGACACCGGTTGTACAAGCTGGGATGTCAGTACAAGGACAGGATGGAGATCATTCCGATGGATTGGAAAAGAGAAGCTCCTAAAGGCAGCCGGCATAATTACACCAGTTATGTAAGCCCTGATGACCAGACAAGGTACAAATATCTGATAGATTGCGGAGCGGGGGGATACAGCGGCAGAGTTAAGCTTTTATTGCATTCAAACAGGCCTTTATTCCTGGTAGACAGGCCGCGGAACATGCAGGAATTCTTCCACCGTCATCTCGTCCCGTTTGAGCATTATATTCCCGTCAAATGGGACCTGAGCGATCTGATCGCTCAATTGGACTGGGCAGAAGAGAACTATGACCAGGCAGTGATCATCGCCCGGAATGCCCGGAAATTTGCGATGGATCATTTAAACAAAAGAAATGTGATCAACTATCTGTCGACAGCACTCCAGCTGCCGGAATAGGTACAGCGCCATAGTTGCTGATCATCTTTGTCTTTTTAAGCGCAGCAGCAATGACCTGGTGCATATCATAATATTTATACTCCGCCAGACGCCCGCAGAATATAGTATTCCGTTCTTTTTTCGCCAGCGCTGAATATTCCTTCAGCCGCTGGTTATTCTTTTCATCATTGATGGGATAATAAGGCTCCTTCCCTGATGTCCATTCCTCCGGATACTCCTTTGTGATCACTGTCAACGGCTGTGTGCCGAATTCAAAATGCTTGTGCTCTACGATGCGGGTAAAAGGGATCTCCCTTTCCGTATAATTCATCACTGCCACTCCCTGGAAATTGGGAACTTCAAGCACTTCATGCTCAAATCTTAAGCTCCGGTACTCCAGACGACCAAACCTGTAATCGTAGAATTCATCCAGACAGCCGGTGTAAACTACCGTCTCAGCCATATTGCAGAATTCCTCCCTGTATCTGAAAAAATCCACATTGGTCCTCACTTCGATGTCTGCCAGCAGGCCTGCGATCAACTTATTGTATCCTCCGACGGGTATGCCCTGGTATTTATCGTTGAAGTAATTGTTGTCATAAGTGAACCTTACAGGCAGCCTTTTGATGATAAACCTCGGCAGCTCGGTCGCTTTACGCCCCCATTGCTTTTCGGTATATCCCTGAATGAGTATCCTGTATATATCCGTTCCCACCATACTGATCGCCTGCTCTTCCAGGTTCCTGGGAACAGTAATACCCGCCTGCTTTACCTGTTCCTGTATTTTCTCTTCAGCCTCCCGGGGTGTCTTCACCTTCCACATTTCATGGAAAGTATTCATATTGAAAGGCAGGTTGTACAGCATGCCTTTAAAACAGGCAATAGGGGTATGTCTGAAATGGTTGAACCCCACAAAAGAATTGACATAATTCCAGATAGTCTCGTCATTCGTGTGAAAGATATGCGGACCGTACATGTGCACGTTGATACCTGCTATATTTTCGCAATATATATTGCCGCCCAAATGCTTCCGCTTCTCGATGATCAGGCATCGTTTCCCCATCCGGGTCATTTCCCGCGCGAATACGGCGCCGAACAATCCGGCGCCTACTATGAGAAAATCATATTGTTTCATAACTAATATCCTGGAAATGAATAGATCGGTAGGTTGTCGCAGTCGTATTTCTTTAAATATTCCATTAGCTCTTCATTATGAGATGAGCGGACCGGCCTGGTATGGAATGAAACGACATCGTCGATGATGGCCATATGCCACTTTTCCGAAGCCATCAGCTTAGGCCAGTGAAAGTCCAGTCCCCAGCCACTCTTCGAAGCGCTGAACGTGAACTGGACACGCTGTAATGCCTCCCTGGAAAAGCACGGCTGCATGATCTCCACAAAATTGGTATACCGGAACTTTGATGCAGGGTGCTTCATCGTATGCGGATGAGATATATAATAATTCCAGATAGCCGGCTGGGCCAGCATCAGCCGGTACTCCTCCATGTATCCGAACAGCTTGCGGATGTTGTCGCTGTCGATCAGGATATCGTCATCAGGAAAATAGAAATATTCATACTGCCGGACCAGATCGTTGGCAGAGAGGTATTCGTCGATCAGGATGAATTTGTTCCCCCGGGCCTTCGTAACGTACGGAGCATCGTCCTTGAATGTTTCGTAAGAATCGTCATACACGATGAGATGCAGATCAAAACCAGGCGAGCAGCCTGTCCACTCACGATGCAGGCTGTTCTTCCCCACTGCTGCTATAGTGCAATATTTTTCCATTAGCCGGCCGCATTTACTTTATTTGAGTCGACGTAACCTTTCACCAGCTCAAATTGCTGGAGCTTCAATTCAACAGAACCGACCAGCTTCCCATTGACGGTTCCCGGAGAAGTGCAGTTCGCATGATGAAGGACGACATCGGGAGGCGGAACACTTTTATCGTGCATGTAATGCGACATTGCCCAGAACTGCCTGGGCAGGATGTCCCACTTTACATCTGTCTTGTTCTTTGCAAGAATATCGTTGATGGCAGTCTGGTCTGCCACCTGGAGCTCATCCAGATCGTATTCCAAAGCCATACGGTACAGCGCAAGGGTTTGCTCGTTGCAACGGATCACCGCAAACCCAATATTGACCTCATCTTTTCTCGGCCAACGCTCCGCCTGGTAAAGGACATCATATCCCTCGATAGCCTGCTCGATAAGAGGGACGCATTGAGCAAAGAACTGGATGTCGAGGTCGGACCAGATGATCACATCGCCCTGGTTCTCCTCTATTTTATTGACGATAAAATTCAGTTTTTTCTTTTGGACATCCAGCCATCCCCGGGAATGAAAGTCTCCATTCCCTTCTCCAGCCTTCCCGAGATATTCTACATGGACTTCCCAATCGTCCTTCATGCTGTCCAGGAAAATGGGTTTGATCGCAGCTATCTCATCCGTGTACACGGAAAATATCTTCATCTTTTTCATTTTATTATACTGTTTGTGATTGATAAAGACTTAGCAGCTCTCGATGTATCTCATCAGCTCGCCGTAGCAACGATCGGGTTGGAACTGCTCTGTGACAAATTTCAGACCTTCTTCTCCCAGGGAGAAGCGCAGCATCGGGTCGTCGATAAGTCTTTCGAGCTGCGCCACCCATTCATCTACATCATCCGCCTGCAGGAAGGCCCTGTTCTTCCCCGCCGCCAGTCCCCCGCTTCCGTGACGGGTGGTGACCAGCGGCAGACCATTGGCCAGTGCTTCGAGGTTCTTTATCTTAAGTCCGGCGCCAAATCTGACAGGGTTTATGACGATGTCGATCTTACTGTATATTTCGTTGTCGTCCCGTACGAATCCTTCCAGTTGTATCCCGGAGCGGGATGCCAGCTCACTGTCCAGGAGCTCGCAAATATGCCCATAAACGTGCAGGCCCAATCCCGGGCGATGGACATGGGGCCAGATCTTCTCTGAAAAAAAGACAATGGCATCCTCATTAGGTAGATAATCACTGCCGACAAACCCTATATTTTTCACAACAGGTCTGTGTGGGTGGGTGCGGATGACGGGTGCATGAGGTACGAGCAATGTCTTTTCAGCCCCTATTTTGCAACTGATCTTGTCATAGTCATCGCTGTTGATAAGGATCACTTTATCATATCGCAGGAACATATCGATCTCTTCCTCATAAGAAATAGACGACGTCCCTTTTTCATTTTCGAACTGCGCAAAGCTCAGGGCCCTGTCGCTGGAAATATCATGGGTATCCAGCAACATTTTTATCCCGGGCGGTATGAAATCCATCAAAAAGGACAATTCCACGTATTCGATCATACAACAATCTACCGGATTGTCTTCCAGGAATGCCGCCACCCGTTCTCCAAATTCCAGCAGACCCGGCAACCTGTCTTTCTCGCAAAAAATGACCCTCGGAGTTACCGGCAGCGCCCTGAGCAATTGCCGGTCATCAGCCACCTCATGACCGCTGAACAGGACAATGATCTCTATCCGGCGGGCAAGATAGGAGCTCATGACAGCCAGCCGGGACTTATTGCCGGCGCCTTTTCGCCAAAAGGCGATGTTGGTGATGATCGCTATCTTTTTCAAAGGAACAGTTTAGATAGTGAGAAGGGATAACTATGGCTCAGGAAATTTTAAAAAAGATATACTTTTTTAAATAGCCGGAAGAAGTCGCCTGTATCGTATGGGCCGAAATAAACTCGTTGAAGTGAATATCCATCTCTACATTGAACAAATCCATGAATCTATATTTTGCCACGACAAATTTTCCAGCCCCTTTATGCAATAAGCGGAATGGAACATCATCTACGGTGCCGTGTAAACAACGGTCTCTTATAAACAGATTGACCACTACTTGCTGAAACCTGTATTGACCAGGCAGGTTGGTCAGATGCTGTACATCGTTGTGATCTATTCTCCTGGAAGCAAACAGATAATCGAAAAGCCATTGCAAATACTGGTTCAATACCGTCAATTTCCTTTTTACAAACCGGACTGTCGTTAAAACACAATGAAGAAAAAGCCCTGCCAATGATCGGGGAGCATACCTTGATAAATAGAACGAGTTGATATAGAACCGGTCCGGTATAGTCTTCCATTTAGGCACATACACATAGTCGAGGTTTGTTAAAGTATTGAAATGACAAAGCAATGGCGTTTCGTTGTCTTTACTGGACAAATTTCCGCGATCCCATACCACCCTACCCGGGTGAACCTCCATATCATGCCAGTACACAGAAATGTTACCGGTACGTTCCTCATTCCTGATAACATGTGTGATCGAATCGATCACAGAGTCCAATTCCAGGATATCTTTACCGCCCTGCACGGACCCCCACTCCCAATTGCATTCATCAAAACAATAATCAACCGGCTCCTGGAAAACTTTTCTGTAATCTTTACTTTTCCTGAAAAGGTTATTGATCTTGTCATTGTTCCTGAACAGGGAAAAGAAGCCGGCTATGTACGTCTTTCTAATAGTAACGATCTCATGCCTGTTCAATATATCTACCGTGATCAGTGACCGGATATTTCCAAGCACAACATCTATATCGCCATAGCCCCAGAAATCATATCCTTCTATAAGGTCGGAAAATACCAATCCGAAGGCAGGTCTCAGGTCACATAGCTTGTATGGTCGCACTATGTTTATTTCAAAACCGAACTTTTCGGTAAATCGTTGTGAGATCTCCCGCAAAGAACATCTGAAAACAATGATATTTTCAGCCAGGTCCTCCAGCCAGTCCACATCTGTTAAAAAAATGAAATCAATATCCGGATTGTATTGGCATGACCTGTTGAAGAATTTAAAGTACCAGGGAACAGTGCCGAAATACGGTATAAGAATAGCTATCCGATGGGAAACAGATGTCCCGCCGGGCTTTTTGCCGGTCACATTTTGCATAGTAAAGAAATTACAGGAACACCAATCCTATTCGGTCCTGAGGCTCTTGATGGGATTTGCCAAAGCAGCCTTGATAGCCTGGAAACTCACCGTCAATACGGCAATTAACAGGGCAAATGCCCCTGCAACGGGAAATACCCACCAGGGAATCGGGCTCCGATAAGCAAAATCCTGAAGCCAGCGATCCATAAAATACCAGCCGATAGGAGAAGCAATTAATATAGCAATAAAAACGAGGCCGATAAAATCTTTTGCCAACAGACTGGTCACCGATGACACGCTTGCACCGAGCACCTTTCTTATCCCTATCTCCCGGGTCTTTAATTGAGCCGTATAAGTCATCAACCCAAAAAGACCCAGACAGGAAATAAAAATGGCAATAAAGGCGAACACCTTGAACAAGGAGCCCGTCCGTTGGTCTGTAGCATACAGCTTATTGTATGCATCATCCAGAAAATTATATTCAAGTGGATAATCGGGATTATACACTTTCCAGATCTTTTTCACAGCTTCAATTGCATCCGGGGTATGCCCCGCGGCTGCCCGCACATAAAGCTGCCCGATCCAGTCCGGTTTCCAGAGCAAGGCGCAAGGACCAATTTTCTGGTGCATATCCTTAAAGTGAAAATCCTGTACAACACCGGCAATAATGCCTTTTGTATTAAAAAGCGTGAATTGCTTGCCGACCGGATCTTTTAATCCCATCGCCTGGATGGCCGTCTCATTCAAGAGAAAATAACTTGAGTCGGCTGCGGTTCCGCTGAACCCCTTCCCCTCTTTCAACTTTATATGCATCACAGACAAAAAATCCCTTTCCACCGGAAGAGAGGTTATCAATAACGTTTTTCCCGGGTCTTTCCCTGGCCAGTCATTCATAGTAGTATTGGAGCCAACCTGCAAAACATCCTGACCGGTGGCGGTAACACCGGATATCGAAGGCTCCCTAAGCAATTCATTTCTGACGGCCTCATATTTTCCCCGCATATTCTTAAGCTCAAAGCGAAAGACATTTTCCCTGTCCAGACCCAGGTTCTTTCCCTGGATATAGGTCAATTGCTTACCTATCACGATCGTACAGATGATAAAGATGACGGAAAAACTAAATTGGCCGACAACCAGGAACTTCCGCAGAAAATGATTGCCTCTTCCAATGGAGAACTTTCCTTTAATGGCTAGCAGCGGCCTGAAAGAAGAAAGCAATATGGCCGGGTAGATCGCCGACACGACCAGCGTTACCAACATTGTCGCCCCCAATACCTTCAATATGGAAGTGTCGAATAAATTAAAAGAAAGGGTTTTCCCGGTCAATATGTTGTATTGCGGAAACACCAGTTTTACCAGCACGACGGAAACAACCATCGCCAAAAAGAAGATGATGAAGGATTCACTGATAAACTGGAAAAAAAGCTGGCGCTTTCCGGCCCCGATGATCTTACGCACGCCGATCTCCCTTGCCCGCTGGGCAGCTTTGGCAGTAGTAAGATTTATGTAATTAATGGATGCGATCAGGAGTATTACAAATGCCACCCATGTAAAGATCCTTACCATGGTGACCAACCCTTCCGATCCATCGGGATTGTACAAATGAATTCTATCAATCGGCTGAAGGCTGTAGTTCAGCGTTTGGGTGATATTATCCGAAACATTCTGTTTTTGCAGCTGTGTTAGTTTTGCAGCTACGGACGCAACGGATGTCCCCGGGTTAAGCCGGAAATACGTCTCATACTCATAATTGCGCCAATCCCCGTCTACCCCATTCCTGCTGTCCTTCGGATTTCCGAAATACTCATTGACTATATTCAGAGGAACGAAATAATCAAAGTCCGTTTGAGAATTGTGCAACACTTTCACAACGCCGGTGACAGTATAACTTTCCTTTACATCTTCCCTTTCTATAACTTTCCCCATCGGGTCTTCGTCGCCAAAATATTTTTTTGCGAAAGGCTCGGTCAGTACAATCGAACGATTATCCCGGAAAGGCATGTCCCGGTTGCCGTCGACAAACGTAAAGTCGAGAATATTGAAAAGGGACGGGTCTATAAAGGCAGATTTCCTTTCGAAAAAGCTCTTTTCCTTGTACTTGAACACATATTCATTCCAATTCCTCATAATACGACCTACTTTCTCTATGCCAGGCACCTGTTTGGAAACATAGGCAAGGGCAGACGGGGTAGTCGGGAAATAACCTTTATTCCCGCCGGAGACAAAGTTGGGGATCGCCCTGTAAATATTTTCAGCATTCTTAATCGATCGATTATAACTCCTTTCATCCTGACACCACAGCAGGATCAGGATGCCTGCCGTAAGACCTATCGCAAGTCCGAAAATAGAGATAGAAGAATAAAACTTATTGTTCCAGATACTGCGGAAAGCAACCTTCAAGTAGTTCTTAAACATTAGATAAGGGTTTGAACCATTCCAATCTGTAAATATTATGCCATTTTCACAAATAAATGAAAATCAGTATCTTAAAAATTATCTAACCTCCTACAAAAGTATAAAACCGGACAAAAGAGTCCGCTTTTGATACAAAATTATATATCGAATGAAATGGGAAGGGATGCCAGTCTGAATACCCCTGCATTGGGCGTACGGGTGACGACGGCGCCGGGTACAAGCCGGATATTCCGCATTCTCCTGAAGATCGTTTCAAGAGCGACCCTTGTTTCGAGTTTTGATAACATATTGCCCAGGCAGAAATGTATGCCATATCCAAAGTTGATCATTTTCGAATTGTCGCGGTTTATATCAAAAGTATCCGGCTCCGGGAAGACGGAAGGATCACGATTGGCAGACCCCATCCATAGATTTACCAGCTCCCCCTTCCTCAGATGCAGGCTGTCCAGCTGCTGATCTTCCTCGATAACCCGGGGTACGGCCATCAGCGGCCCCCTGAGACGTATTACTTCGATGACGGCTTTGGGAATATCGGCCGGACACCGCCTGAGGTGTTCCTGCATCTCCGGATGCTCTATAAAAGTATACATCGCATTCCCCAGCAGGCCGTCGGTAGACTCTGCGCCGGCCAGTAATAATCCTACACAAAAGGACACCAGGTCGGCAGTACTTAGCTTATCCCCCCCTATCTCGGTCTGCAGCAAATGGGAAACCATGTCGTGCCAGGGCTCCTTTTCCCTTTCACTCAACAGCCCCGTAAACAGCTCGCTCATTTCCCGCTGAGCTTTCATGGATGTCTCCAGGCTGATGGTGCCGGGGTCTCCTGCAAAGACAGCCGTCCACCCGATGACCTGTGGATGGCTCGATTCAGGCACTCCAAGGAATTGCGCGATCACCGTGGCAAGCAGCGGGTCCGCAAAATCTTTTATAAAATCCATTTCTCCCGCCGGAGCCAGCGCATCGAGCGTCCTTTCACAATACCCCGAGATCCACTCTTCCAGCTTCTGTACGATGGATGGAGCAAAAGCTCTATTGATAAGCGCCCGAAGGGGAAGGCTGCCTTGTTTGTGTATGGAGGGATCATAGGGGCTACCCTTGGGATAAAAGTCGTCCAACCCTCTTCTTACATCCTCGTAGCGAAATACCTGCCAGGCGCCTTTGGCGCCAAGAAAAAGAGAGATATCCGAATCGAAATACAAAGGCTTTTCCTCTCTCATCCGGTGAAACCAGGTAGCCGGGTCGATGGTTGTAGCAATTGACATAAATAAAAGATTGTCAGTTTTGTTTGTTTATTACAGGAAAGAGCGCATTCATTATCAGCTCGATAATGGCTGAGCCGTACTCAAAAATGAAAAAATGATTCCCGGGCAGTTTCTGGATATCCACGGTCGCGACGGTTTCTTTCTTCCAGGCTTCCACTTTTTCAGCAGAGATCCCTTCTTCACTCCCGGTGATCACGGAAACGGGAATATTCAGTTTCTCGCTCTGTACATATTCAAAAGTCTCCGTCGCCTTAAGATCAGCCAGAAGAATGGGCAGGAAAATTTCGAGATGGTGATCATTATTCAGGATCTCGTCCGGCATCCCCCCCATTTCCCTGAGCTCTTTCATCAGGGCGGCTCTCTCCATTTCAGACAGTTTCTTTTCCTTTTTCAGCATCGAAGGGCCGCCGCAGCCGGTGAAAAATAAATGCAGAGGTGGATTCAAACGTTCCGCATCTATCCGCCTTGCCAGCAAGTAACCCAATATGGCGCCCATACTATGTCCATAGATCGCATAGGGACGATCCAGTTGGTTGCTTATCTGTTTAAAGACATCATCCACCATGGCATACACATCCGTCAGGGGCGGCTCGTTGAACCGGGCTCCCCTTCCGGGAAGCTCCAGCGGTACGATGTTCAAATGCCCGGGAGACATCTTCGCATATTGATAATATGCGCTTCTACTTCCTCCTGCATACGGAAGACAAAACAGGTTTATCTTGTTCATGGAATAAAAGGCTCAGCTTTTCGTTCGAAAATATTGTTCCCAATATGATCTTCCATCACGATCTTGCCATAACTGAATTTTATGAGCCGGTCACATAGTTTATAATACTCGTCGTCATGCGTAATAACGATGACCGTTTTCCCCTTTTCTTTTAGCTCCGGCAGCAATACTTTGTAAAAGTAATTCCGGAAAGACGGATCCTGCTCCGCAGCCCATTCATCCAGGACGATGATCTGCCTGTCTTCCAGCAGCGAATAGATCATAGCCAGTCTTTTTTGCTGCCCCTTTGAAAGGCTGGTGCCAAAAAGGTTCCGGTCATTGAGTTTCAAAATTTCCGACATCTTCATTTTCTCAATCAATTCCTTCAATACGAGATTGTCTTCCTGCAGGTCGAATCCGTCATAATTTTCGCCGAACAGGTAATTATCGGAATGGATCACGGAAAACCTGTTCCTGAATATAGGCATATTCTCATCTGTTACCAATTGGTCATTAATATAGATATTGCCACTGGTCGGCCTGTACAACCCTGTCAGCAGATAAATGAATGTTGTCTTTCCGCTGCCGTTGCCCCCCACTATAAACATCAGCTCTCCTTTTCTGATCTCCAGGTCCAGGGGACCGAAGAAGAAGGTCTTCTGTTCTTTCTCATCGAAATATTCATAAGTCACATGCTCAAGTCGTATGTCCTGCAGCTCTCCGAAAGAATCCGTCGCTCTCAGGGTCTCCTCCTGGCTCAAATGCGACCCTATTCTCTGATTGAATTCAGTCAGGCGTTCCAGTGAGATCTTTACATTCGTATAGGTAGAGATCAGGGAGATCAGCACCGCTACAGGTCCCATCATATATAGAATAGTGATAAGGTACGCGGTAGTATTCAAATGACTGAGGTCAAACAGCCTCGGCAGCAAGAACATGATGATACCCAAGGTAAGGTACCAGCTGAAGCTGCCGGTCAACTCATTATTGAGATACCGTATATTGGCCTCCTTGCTCATTTCCCTGGCCTGGATCACATTTTTTTCCAGGTACCTGGTTTGAATATTCTCATTGCGCACCAGGCTCATTTTTGTCTCCTTAAAACCCAGCAGCAGGTCGCTTAAATAACGCCAGAAGTAATTCTGCAGATCCCTCACGGCATTTAGTCTCTTCTCGATGGCCTTGTTCCGGACAAGATAGAAAATGAGCAGGCCTAGCATGAGAAAGAAGATAAATACTGCGCCGATAAGAGATATGGAAAACAAATAAATAAAGCAGCAGACAATGATTATTATCGCTTTTATAACGTTCAGAAATACTTCCGGCAGGTTAACCAGCATGTTGATATCCCCCATTGCGGTAAACACTTTCTCATTTCCCAGCTTCTTGAAATCCTGGTAGGTTGCATGTTTTAGTTTCCGGAGAATAGCGATCTGAAGGTCTGATCTTATATCGGTGGTCAACCTCACCAGATATGTCTGGAATAATCTTCCGCTCAGTAAAGAGACGGTGAACAGCAGGACAAAGATCAGCCAGTCATACTCTGGAAAAACAGGTAATGGCTTATGATTGATCGTATTGTTCAGGAATATGAGCAGCCCGGTATTTAAGAGGCCGTTGATTATGCTCATCAGAATGAAAAACACATAAAATGGCCGCGATTTATCGAGCAGGATCTTTAGAAATTCCACTTTGCAAGGATTGAATAATTGAATAAGATTATTATCAGAACGTTTGATCACCGACTACTACATCTGCAGCATGCTTATGAACTGCCATGCTGTCTATCTCTCTGGCTAAAGTCTCGATAGTCGGGTGCATAAAGAGCATCGTCATGCTGATAGGGACCAGGTATTCCTTTTGGATCCGGAAGATCACCTGGACTCCTCTTAAAGAATGTCCGCCGATCTCAAAAAAATCATCTTTCACACTTATCTGCTGCTTGCCCAAAACCTCCTGCCACACCTGCATAAGCCATTCCTCCGTCTCATTCCTCGGCCCGACGATGGTCTCCCGGTTCTCAGTCCGGGTCAACGGATCGGGTAGCAAGGTCGCGTCGATCTTCCCGTTTGCGTTCAACGGAAATGAAGCGAGATGCAGAATATAGGAAGGGATCATATATTGGGGCAGCAACGTTTGAAGATAGGCTTTCACATCTTTGATCTCTTTATTCCCGAAGGTTGTATAATAGGCCGCCAGATATTTAACGCCCGAAGTATCTTCCCTGCACATGATAAAGACATCTCTGACGTCTTCCCCTTTCTTTAGGGCACTCTCTATTTCCCCCAGCTCGATCCGGTAACCGTGCAGCTTTAACTGTCTGTCTTTGCGGCCCAGACACAGCAGGTTGCCGTCAGGCAAATATCTGCCCATGTCACCGGTGCGGAACACCTGCTCGCCTGACGGAAGCGTGACAAATTTTTCAGCCGTAAGTTCCGGTCTGTTCAAATACCCCAGACCAACACCCGGCCCTGCAATGGCAATTTCGCCGATAGCGCCATCGGGAAGGAAATTCAATCGATCATCCAATACATACATTTCATGGTTCAATATCGGCCTGCCGATAGGCACCGGTTCGCTCTTCACGACCTTATCAAAATCGACCCTGAGGAAGCTGCTGGCAACACTGCATTCGGTAAGGCCGTATTCGTTCAGAAGTACCACCTTGTCCCGGTGATCGCCGGACTTTTCATACAAGGACAACGCCAGATGGCCCGGCATAACCTCGCCTCCGAGGAGCCAATACCTGGGAAGGACCGCGCCTTCAGGGCAGATATCCAGCAACAGCTGCATATAGGATTGTGTTCCATCTATCATATCTATTTCATTCGTTTTGAAATAGTCGAAGATGGCCCTTGATTTTTTGATCGTATCCGGAACCAGGTATACACAATGTCCGTTGAGAAGGGCTATGAACAGCTTCTGACCGAAAGGGTCAAAAACAGCCGGCGATACCACTGCTACCCGGAGATAATCTTCCACACCGAGCGGATCATACATACCCGCCGTCAGGTTTACCATTGAATGATGCTGAACGAGCGACCCTTTTGGCATACCGGTCGTTCCCGAAGTATACAGGCAATACGCCAGATCTTCAGGACGGTTCACAAGAGCCGGATCATCCCCGGATGTGGTGAGATGCGCTGCTTCCATGTCCACCACAAACACAGTTCCCTCATACTCTTCCAGTTTCATCATGTGATCGGTCAGCGTAATGACAACCTTGGGGCCGGCATCTTTCAGGATAAAGCGGATCCTGTCCAGCGGATATTCCGGATCCAGTGGCAGATAAGCGCCTCCTGCTTTCAATACGGCCAACAGGCTGACGACAAGGTCATCTGTCCTGTCCAGCAATAATCCCACCATGTCTCCGGGCCGGACATCGCAATTATCCCGTAAATGATGGGCTATCCGGTTGACACGTTCGTTCAGCTGCCGGTAGGACCAGGTATGACCATTGAAGAATAAAGCATCTTTATCCCCCACTGTTCTTATACTTTGTTCCAGGGCTTCAACCAGCGTCTTTTCCGGTCTGTATGCATTCCGGTCACCGGCATTATTGTTCCTATGCAACCTTTCCGGCGCCAGCAGTGAAAATTGACTGAGGGGCTTTCCGGGATCCGTCATGGCCTCGACGGCAAGGTGGATCAGGTTGTTTCCCAGTTCCCTGGCAAATTCAGGGCTATATACATTGCTGTTGAACGAAATTTTTATCTCGATGCTCCCCTCACTGGTTATGACAAGACCCAAATCATAATGGCTATGGTCAAAGTAACCCATGTCTGAAAAAGAAAGGCTGCTGAACCCAGTGCCTGCCCCCTCCTCAGCACTGGACATGTCCCCGTCCTGCGGCATCGGATAATTCTCAAAGACCAGCAGATGTTCAAAAAGCTTTTGCTTTCCGTTATTCTCTGACTGGATGTCCGCCAGCTGAATGATCTGATAAGGATCCATGTCAAGCGCATGCTTTTTGAGCGCTGAAAGCAGCTGTCCGAAAGAGGTGTCGTCATCGATCCTGACCCTCACCGGCAGGGTATTGATAAATAATCCCACTATGGATTCCACCTCATCCAGCTCGACAGGACGGCCGGATACGACCGTGCCGAATACAACATCCTTCCTGTCAGTGTATTTTGCCAGCAGGATACCGTAGATAGCCTGCAAAACAGTATTCAGGGTAACCCTGTTATTTCTGCTGAGCTCATACAAACCCTCGTTGACCCTGCTGCTGACGGGAACAAGCATATTTACCGGAGCATAATCCTGGCTGCCCGTATCGGCATAGCTTCTCGGAATGCTGGTTACACCTCCATACCCACGCAAATAGTTATCCCAGAATCTCCCGGCTTCCCCTTCCTCATGCTGTTCAAGGTACCGGATAAATTCACGGTAAGGTACAGCGGCAGGCAGCCCGGAAGACCTCCTGAACACGATGGCATCATAAATGACCGCAAACTCCTTCTGCAGTATACCCAGGGACCATCCGTCTATAACTATATGATGCCAGGTCCATACCAGCTCGAACAATTCGTCCGCCAGCTGAAATATGCAGACACGAAAAAGCATATCGCTGCTGAGGTCAAAACCCCTTTCGATATCCTTCCGTTTATATTCGCTGATGATATTATCCCGGGTTTCACTGTTATCGACATCTCTGAGATCTGAATATACGACATCTGTCGCGCCATCCTCCATCACGACCTGGACTGGTTTACCGTCCTGCCGGTACTCAAAGACAGTCCGCAGCGCATCATGTCTTTGCACAAGGATAGCATAAGCCTCCTTTATCGCCTCCACTTTGAGGTCCCCGTTTATCCGGTAGAAGATCTGTCCTATATACAAAGAAGATCTCTTCTGGATCATGGAATGGAACAGGAACCCCTCCTGTAAAGGTGACGGGTTGCAGGTGTATTTTACTTTTCTGACTGGCGGTACCATATAATTTTGAATTAGATAAGAGTTAGTGAAACTGCTTCGGATGCAGCGCAATGTTCCGCGATACTGATCAGCGTTGCTTTATAGAACTCACCGAATTCCCGGATCTTTTCTTCTGAAAAATGCCGGGTATTATAGCTTATCTGGAAGTTCAATGATCTGCTGGATACTTTTGCAACAATGTCCAGCAAATGATCCCGGTTATCATCCTGGTGGAATGGCGACCCCACCGGTTCATTGGAAGACTCCATGGTCAGCTGCCGGATGTCTTCGTCAAACTGACCCAGGTAGTTAAAGCTTATTTCAGGACTTATCCTGAAATCGATGCCGTTCAGGTTCTTTTTATCTGAAAGATATTTGAGGATACCATGCCCTATCCCGTTGTTCGGTATGGCATTCAGCTGCTGTTTCATTTCATTTATCTGCTCCGGCAGATCCTTTTCATGGCTCGAGTAGAGAACGACAGGATAAAGGCTTGTAAACCACCCTACCGTCCTGTTGATATCCACGCCCTCCAGTATTCCTTCCCTTCCATGCCCTTCCATAGTAATGGCAACCCTCGACAAACCCCAGGCCTTTCTCAGGCTGATAGACAGCGCGCTCAATAAAATGTCATTTATTTTGGTATCGAAAACCTTATTGGCTGTAGTCAACAGAAGAGAGGTAACCCCGGCAGGCAGCCAATGGGCGATATGAGCAGTATCCTTCATTTTATTATCAGCCTTGCTGTTTGCCGTATCCAGGTAGTCTACAGGTTCATTTTCAATCTCAGCCCAATAATTAGCTTCCTTCAGCAGCTCATTGCTATTTGCATATTTCTCAAGATTTTCGGCCCATTCCTTAAAAGAATTGGTTTTATCAGGTAGTTTAAGACTGATCCCGGCCCGGTACTGCTGGAGCAGTGTCTCGATGTCCTCAAAAAGGATCCGCCAGGACACCCCGTCTACTACAAGATGATGTATAACGACCAGTAGGCGGTCTCCGCCGGAAGTATGGAATATCCCGATCTTCAGTAAAGGCCCTTTCCCCAGATCAATCGACCCCTGAAGCGTCTCCATTTCCTTTTGAATGGCATCTGAAATGACAGTATCTCCGCTGAACTCGTACTCGTGCAGCTCGAAAGAAAACTCAGTCCCCCTGTTCTCCTGTTCCCAACGCCCGTTCTTATGGGTGAAGACCATCCTCAAGGCATCATGATGGTTCCATATTTTTGTGAATATCGCCCCGATGCTGTCCGGGTCCATGCGGTCCGCAGAATAGAACATCATGGAAAGATTGAAATGATTCGGGAATTTTCTATCCTGGGCGAAAAATGTGCGTTGGGCTGGTACCAATGGGACTATTCCCCTGATCTCGTCCTGAAGAATGGCCTTTTTGATCTTTTTAACATGCGGCACAAGATCGGATAGTATAGAGTGATTCAAAATATCCCTGATCGTCACTTTATACCCGGTCTTATGAAGCCGGGAGGATATCTGGATGGCCTTGATGGAATCACCCCCGATCATAAAGAAATCGTCATCCACGCTGATATCGGTGCGCCCAAGGACTCCTTTCCATACCTTGAGCAGCAAACTTTCGATCTCATTTTCCGGCCGGGCTATTTCTTTTACCGTTCTTGTATTGCCCTCCAGTTTCTTCAGCGCCTCTCTATCTACTTTCCCGTTGGAATTCAAAGGTATCTTACTGATCAGAAAATAGTCGGCAGGTAGCATGTAGGCTGGTAGTTTCGCTGCCATATATTCCCTGATACTTCCGGTCAGGGACTTATCATCTATCCAACCCTCAAATTTTGCCGGAACCTGCGCGGGGTATGAAACGCCGGTTCTCGTTGCATAAACATTATAAAGACAGGTATTGGCCAGGAGCGGGTCCTGTTGTATATCCGCTTCGAACCCGTGCTGCTCCAGAACATTCACGATCCTTGACAATTCTCCCTGCCTGTCATGGACCTCGATGACTACCTGCCGTATCTTTTGCCAGTCTTCCTCATCGATGCCATTGATCACATCCATTTCACTTTTTTCCACATCGATCTTTAGTAGGTCGATCCTGTCGATATGCTCCTCCCGTATTATATCGGACAATCTCCTCATCCGGCAATCGATCTCTATGCTCTGAACGCTTTCCTGTACAAGGTTCTTCAGGTCGCTATCAGACAAAGAATGGCCGTTTGACCGGGGTTTATTCCGCAGGTAATTTTCGACGGTATGCCGTTCCTCTTCGACATTTCCATACCTGCCGGAAAGCACCGTATTGACAGGATAATAATTGAATTTTACATCCCCTTCCCTGTCGGATATTCCCGTGTTGAATATCTTGTATTCGATGGGATATAAAGAAAGATTTTTCTGTAAGATATCATACACTGCCCCGACGGGTTCGAAGGCATACAACCTGACCCCGGGATAATGAAGCCCCATAAAGAGGGAGAAAAGACCGATATTGGCCCCCACGTCAAAAATAATATCCCCTTCCTTCACGGTTATCCGGGGCTTCAGGTATGCCTGATCGACAAATATCTCATCATAAATGAGCTCCAGCTCGCTTTTATTGGCGTACCACACGGGAAGGCCGTTCGGTAGTTTATACAGCGAATGAGTAGCGTCCGGATCGACCTCTTCCAAAGCTTTTATCCGCAGCAGGGTATGAGCCGTCTTTTTATCAGGAACAATGGCGGCTATCAAAGACTTCTGTCCATCCTCCTTTTCCGACATATAAACGACAGCCTCCCCTACTCCCTCATGTCCAAGTAAGGCCGTGGCCACTTCTGCAGGCTCGATCCGGTAACCGCGTATCTTCAATTGCTCATCCTTTCTTCCCATAAAGACGATATTGCCATCCGGCAGCCATTTCCCCAGGTCCCCGCTCCTGTATACTCTTTCCCCGTTCACGGGTGAAGGAATGAACAGCTCCGTGGAAAGATCATCCCGGTTGAGATAGCCAGGCGATATGCCTTTTCCTCCGATGTATATTTCACCCGGAAGACCGATGGGAACAGGTTTTCCCCTATCGTCAAGGATATAGATATGCTTATTGGGAAGAGGCGTGCCTATCGGTATGGCAGAAAGCCCATCGCCTTCTTTCAGACGGTATGCCGTGCTGTCCACACCGCACTCGGTAGGACCGTATACATTGTAAAATGTTATCCCCCCTGGTCTGTCGAAACCCTCTTTGTTGAATAGTCTGAGTAATTTATCCGTCCAGGCATCACCGCCCACCAGCACCTTCTGCACGCCCGTATCCCTGAATTCCTCAGCAGCCTCTTCCAGGAGCAGGGAAAGTACAGCAGGAGTGCAATCGAACACGGATATCCTGTTCTCCCGGAGGAACCTGGTCAGTAGGTCGATATCCTTTTTGTTCGTATCATTTATAATATATATGCTATTCCCTTCCAGCAGACAACTGAATATCTGCTGAACGGATGCATCAAAAGCCGCGGAGGCAAAAAGGCTGAACCTGGTGCCCGGTTCTTCAGAGAGGCCTAATTCCTGCTTGAGTCCATAACACAGGTTGATCACCGTTTCATGATCGATCATCACCCCCTTCGGTTTTCCCGTCGAGCCGGAGGTAAAAATTACATACGCGAGATCCCTGCCACCGGTGACGATCGGGGGATCGCTCTTATCACAGACTGCGACTTCCCCGTCGTTAATGGCTATTGCTTCAAAATTCCGCGGCAATTTATCCATGAGATCTCTCTGGGTGATCACCAACCTGCATTTACTTTCACGCAGCAATACAGAGATACGCTCGACAGGCCAACTTGCTTCCAGGGGAAGATAGGCGGCCCCGGCCTTCAGGATGCCCATCACACCCTTTATCAGGTCCGTCGACCTGTCGGTCAGCAGCGCCACCACGTCTCCGGGCTTTACCTGGTACCTGTTCCTTAAGAAGTGCGCCAGCCTGTTGGCCTCTTCATTCAGCTCCCTGTAAGTCAGCACGCCGTCGTCGCCAATAACTGCAGCGACATCTCCGTTACGGCGTACCTGCGATCCAAACAGTTCTATGATGGACGACGGAGGAATATTCAGCGTCCTCCTGTTGAATATATCCAATATCAGGTGTTTCTCCTCTTCATCCAGGATCTCCAGTTCGGCTACGGGTCTTTCCGGCGCAGTCAGCACCTCTCCGACGAGATGCCGGAAATAGCTCAGCATCCGCTTTGCTTCCTCCATATTAAAAAACCCGGGATCGAATCCAAGCTGTATGCGGTATCGGCCATTGTCATGCAGGACATTCAGCAAGGCCTTGTATTTCTCTGACCCGCTGTGGAACCAGAGCAGCTCCGGTGAGAACCGTTGCCTTATTTCAGGACTAAGCGTGAGATCGAGGAATTCATATAAGTAAGGGATGAATGCAGGCTGATCATCTTTTCGGCCTTTGTTGCGGCTGTTTTCCAGCAAAAAATAATCTTTCCACTCCTCCATATCAGTCAACTCCTGGCTCAATGCAGCAGCTGCCGTCGGAAGATCGTCATCTTCTCCCAGAGACACCCGTACAGGGAGTATTTTGGCCAACGCTCCCCAGACAGTGGCAAGCTCTTCGATATCTTTTCCATGATCTGTATACCAGCTGATAAATTCCCTGCTCCCGGAAAGACGGCTCAATAATATATTCCAGCAAGCGTAAAAGAATTGCGACGTGGTAAGCTGTCGCCCGCCTGTAAAAAGTTCAAGTTTTTCCTTTAAGACGTCCGGCAGCATGAAAAAAGCATCCGAACGGTCCGGTGACGGGGGTTTTCCCGCACTTTCAGTCTGGAGCATCAGATTATCCGGGGACTGGAACCTGGTTTCCTTCCAATACCTGATAGTGTCATCCTCGAGGTTACGCTGCTGCCATTCTGCAAACTGCATGTAAGATATTTTACCTGGCCTGTATGAACCATCTGCATCTCCCTTCCCATCATTAAGGGATACAAGTATGCTTTCTGCCAGTTGTCGCAGCGAATATCCGTCCAGCAGTAAGGAAAGGGCTTTGATTATAAGATAATGCTCGTTGGATGATCTTTTGACCAGGTAGTACTTTATCCCCGGCCTCCGGCTGGAAAAAAAGTCCGAAAATTCCCGGTCCTGCTCATACAATTCCCTAAGCCACTCATCACTCCAGCTATCCTCGCGATCAAAAAAGTCATAGGACAGCGACAGGGCATCCGGGGAGGCTACGGTCTGGAGAGGGAACTCCAGCTCCTCCATGACTACAAATTCGGCGCGAAGCATGTCCTGGGACGAGCTGATCTTTCGGAGTACTGCCGCAACACCGTCCTTATCCATCGATCCCCCGATCCTCAGACAGCATTTGGTGATAAAGATATTCCCTGTATTTTCCTGGAGAAGCCAGATACGTCTTTGTTGTGGAGATAAAAGATATTCAGCCATATATTGTTTTTTTATGAGATACTTTGTGGTTCCGACATTCCGACCAGTATTTTTCTTTCCCCCTGGAATGGGTTGCGGCCATGCGCCATCAGCATATTATCCAAAAGAAGAATGTCCCCTTCCTTCCATGCGAAAGTGATCTTCGTACGTTCATATACGTCCCTTATCTCTTCGATCACCTCCTCCTCGATCTCCGTCCCGTCGCCATAATAGGTGCGGAATGGCAATAGCTCATCATTGTTCTGATCCATCAGGACCTCCCTGATAGATCTGCTGAGACTTAAGGGGTTGAAAAAGTACGCATGGTTGAACCATACAGGTTCTTTTGTCCGGGGATGCGGACGGACAGCAGGTCTGATAAAGGTCATTCTAAGGCTGTCATTCTCCAGCCAGGAAAAATCCATCTTGTACCGCCGGCAGGATTCCTCCACTGCCTTCTTATCTGTTGTCTGAAAAATATCCTGCCACGTCATTCCCAGTCCCGTACTGGTTTTCCTGATGTACATCACCTGTCTGTCCAGGAATTTACGGACAGTGGCCTCCCTCAGACCGGCCAATATCTTCCTGCTGTCGGCTATCGGCGTCTCGCCTCCGCTTACGCTGGCCCTGTGACAGTAAAAAGCGATCTTCAGAGGCCATTCATGCGAATAGGAATGCTCATTGTGCATGTTGATCACCTGGTCGCTGGGGTGGTCTGTCGAGGTGTAAATATTGTTCTGTACGGAATGCCGGGGGGACGACCGGTGAACGTATTTCATGATCGGACCGCTGAGACACTCCAGGAAATTTTCAAACGAGTCTACCGTATGTGTATTGAATGCCCTGAATAAAAGACCGCCATGCTGCTGCAGCAGCTTTTCCACTTCATCCCGGTGGGTCCTGATCCACTCATTCAGATTTACACCAGGTATGGATGGGGTGATGGTTACAGGAGAACCCGGAGTGGTCGAAACCTTTACCAGTTCCTGCTCTCCTCCGAATGGACGCGGCTTTACACTTTCGATCCCCCTGAGCCTTGACCGGGACGGCGCCCTGACAGCCTCCTTCACAGGAGACTCCAGGTCCTTCAGCCTGGCAGCAGGTGCAGCTATTATTTTCCGCATGATCGTCTGCAGATGCACGGTCATCGCAGCGGCCGTATCTTTTCTGAACAGGTCTGTATTGAAGAACAGCAGCAGTTCTAGCTCATCTGTTTCCAAAAAGAGGAAATCCAGGTCGAACTTCCCTCCTGTCTTTGTTTCCGTATCCAGGAGAGATACTTTTATTTCATCTGTAATAGATGCCTTTTCTCCTATGACCCGGTTGAAATTGGTAAATGCCACCTCCACATCGAAGAAAGGGTTCCTCGACATATCCCTCTTATTTCCTAACCTTTGAACCAGCAGATCAAAAGGATGATCGTAGTATTCCAGGGTCTCCAGGATATCGGTCCTGACCTTTCTGCATAGTTCAAGCAGGCTCTCGTCATCCTTCAATTCATTGCGGAGGACCAGCATATTCAGATAATACCCGATCTGTTCATCAAGATCGCCATGATGCCTGCCCGAATCTGCCATGCCCACCGCTATATCATGCTGTCCCGTGTACAGGTACAGCAAAACATTGACCCCGGCTGCAAAAAAGGAGAACAGGGTGAGATCATTGGTCTGGCAGAAACTCCGGATCTCTGAGCTCAGCGATCCATCAAAGACAACGTTGACGGTGTCACTGTTAAAGGTTTTTCTCGCCGGACGGGGAAAGTCAAGAGGCAGCTGCAGTGGGGTCGTACCTCCACCCAGTTTCTTACGCCAGTATGTTTCACCCGGAAGATCCGGGGTCGCTGTCGACCTTTGCTGATACGCAGCATAATCCTTATACTGCATCGGGAGAGCGCGAAGACGGACCTCTTCTCCCCGCCGGAGAAGATTGTACGAGGTGACAAGCTCATTTATCAGCAGCTCCATCGACCATCCGTCGACTACAATGTGATGTATGGTAAGAAAGAAGAAGTGTCTGCTGTCATTTTCCCTGACAAGACGCGCGCTCAGCAAAGGCAGCTTTTCCAGACTAAAAGGTCTCAAAGCCTCTTCTTCCGCGATCTTTTTGATCAGCTCATGCCGGACGCCAGTCTCTTCAAGATCTGTGTAAGAAAGGGAAAAACCGTGCAATTCAGGTAATGCCACATGCTGCCTGGGTGTTCCCTCTACTTCGACAAAAGTCGTTCTCAATATTTCATGCCGCTGGATCAGCAGGACGAAGGCCTTCTCCAGGAGATCTTTTTGCAAGGCGCCCTCGACGACATATGCCGCCGGGATATTGTATGCAGGCATCTGCCCTTCATATTGATGTTGGACCCACAGTCCGCGTTGAGCGCTGGAGAGGGCATAATGATCCTGCTCTTCGACCACGGGAATGGAAGTATAGGCCGATCTTTTGAAGTTCCTGACCTGCTCAGCCATGGCGCTCACGGTAGGATACACGAAAATATCCTTCAATTCAAGCCTGACGTCGAGCTGTTTGTGGATCTCCGCGATCACTTTCAGCGCATTCAGGGAATGACCGCCAATAGAAAAGAAATTATCCTCGACACCCGGAATTTTCACTCCCAGCGTCTTTTCCCATATATCCTTGATCTTTTTTTCCGTCTCATCGCGGGGAGAAATGGTAGTCCTTACTGATTCAGCCATCTCCAGATCCATCTCCGGTAATAGCCGGCGGTCTGTTTTGCCATTGGAAGACAAAGGCATTTTCTCGATTTGAAAGATCCGGAATGGCATCATGACCACAGGGAGTATCTTTTCCAGAAAAAGATAGATCCCCGTTGCGGATAGTTCGGTCGGCGCGGTAAAATAAGCGACCAGCACTTTATCCCCTTCTCCCCTCTCGCGTATCACTACCGCAGCCTCCCGGACATCCGGATGCGACATCAACGCGTTTTCAACTTCGCCGGGCTCGATCCGGTTCCCTCTTATCTTCACCTGGTTATCCACTCTCCCCATAAATTCTATATTCCCATCGGCCAGCCATCGGACCATATCACCCGTCTTATATAGCCTCGCCCCAGGCTGATTGCCAAACCTGTCCGGAAAGAATTTTTCCCGGTTGAGCACCTCGTCATTCAGATATCCCTGAGAAACCCCATCTCCTCCTATATACAGTTCTCCTGTAATACCTACGGGCACGGGTTGCCCCTCACGGTCCAGAATGTACGCTCTTGTTCCAGCCAATGGCTTTCCTATAGGGATCGCGCCATCTTCCCTCAGACGATCAATAGGCCAGGCTGTGACTACAACGGTTGTTTCAGTCGGCCCATAGACATGCACCATCTTCCCTTCTCCGAGGATGGAAATAGCTTTACTAACGTGTTTTCGGGATACCATCTCACCCCCGAACACTAGTTTTCTCAACCGTTTCAGGGATTCGGGGCGAAGATCGATAAATGCATTGAACACAGAAGTCGTTAGAACACATAAAGTAATCCTGTATGTCTCTATTATCCTGGATAGCTCGTACACATCCGACGAAACCCCCTCTCGCAACAGGCAAAGCGTCGCGCCGGATAATAAAGCGCCAAATATTTCGTAAACAGAAGGGTCGAACGAATAAGTCGACCATTGCAAAACCCGGTCTTCCGGCTTAATCGAAATTTCGCCAGGGTCATTCAGCAGCTGAATTGTATTCCGATGGCTTACTACAACACCTTTTGGGTTTCCTGTAGTTCCCGAAGTATAAATAACATAAGCGTCCGCATCCGGCTCTTGCCTTGATCCAGGGTTCTCCTTATTTGATGATAAACATTCCTCCAACAGCATGATCTCACCCGCCTCTCCCAATCGCTTCAGGTCCGCCGCTCCCTTATCGGTACACAGTATGTGTTTGATCGCTGCATCCCTGATCATGTATTGCAGCCGGCCGGCAGGATACTCGATATTGAGGGGTACATAAGTGCTCCCGGCCTTTAGTATTCCCAGTATCCCGACGATCATCTCCGGTCCTCTCGCTGCAAAAAGGCCGACCCTCGACCCTACCGGGACCCCCTTCATTAGCAGGTGATTCGCGAGTGCATTGGCCCTCAGGTTCAGCTCCCTATAAGATATCTGCCCGCCTTCAAAAAGTATCGCATCCCGCTCTGGACCAGCAGCCGCCTGCTTTTCGAAAATTTCTGTCAAGGTCATATCCTTCGGGTAATTGGCCTTCGTATCATTAAATTCAACCAACAGGCGAAACCTCTCCTCAGGGGTAAGCATTTCCAGGCTGCCGGTCTTCTGTGTGGGAAATTGCAGGGTGTCTTGCAATAACCGCTCAAAATGCTGGCCCATTTCCACAACAAACCGCAGGGTATACAGCGAACTTTTGAAGATCAGTTTCAGGACAATATCCTCCTCCGACTCATAGAAATCAAAAAAGATATCGAACTGGGCAGTCCCGATCTCTGTTCTGTAATTGCTTACCTCGATCCCGTCCATCCACGTCTCCGGGGTGAAGGAGCTCGTATTTTGATAGTGAGCTACTACATCAAAAAGCGGGAACCTGCTTGTCCGCGCCAGGTTCAGATCCTTAATGAGTAATTCCAATGGATAATCCTTATGTTTATTGGCATTGGCTATTGTCGTTTTTACCTGTTCCAAAAGACTAAAAAAGGTATCACTGTCATCAATATTCGTCTTTAACGGCAGCATATTCACATAAAACCCTACCTGATCTTCAAGATCATAATGACCGCGATCCGTAACAGCCGTCCCCACAACGAGCTGTCTTTGTCCGGTATACCGGTGCAACAGGATATTCACTACAACGAACAATAGCATGAAATTCGTCACATCACTTTTCCCCGCCTGTGCCCGGATCTTTCCTACCAGTTCCTTGTCGAATACGATATCCACGGACTCGCCCGCAAATGCCTCTGCCGATGGTCTTGGAAGATCGGATGGCAGGTTGAGCACGGATATTGGACCGCTGAACTGGTCCAACCAATACTGCCGGTGTTCGGAAAATTCTTTGGACGACAGAAGCTTCCCCTGCCAGCTGGCATAATCTTTAAATTGAATGTTCAGGGGTGTAAAAGAGATCGACTTCCCGCTGCAGTATTCGTTATAAAAACGGATCAGCTCCCTGGTGATAATACCGCAGGACCACGCGTCTGAAATAATATGGTGCATCGTGAGACTGAAAAGATACTTTTCAGTCTCCATCCGGATCAGTCGCGCTCTTATCAAAGGGCCCTTGTAAAGGTCGAACCATATGGTTTCTGCTTCCCGGATAAGCCGGTCTGCGGTTTGATAACGGTCCGGATCCTCCCGGAGATCGACATATTCGATCCTGAGATCCGCCAGGTCCGGATCCAGTACCCGCTGTTTGGGGACCTCACCCGGCATCAGCAGGATGGTCCTCAGGCTCTCATGTCGCCTGATCAGCATCTCATACGAAGCTTCCAATGCTTCCCTGTTCAACAGACCGTTGAGGATATAGGCAGCAGATAGGTTATATACAGCCTCACGAGACAGCTGATCTGCTACCCAAAGTCTTTTCTGTCCATAGGACACGTCGTAATACTCCTGTTCTTCCATGGGGGAGATCCCATCCGGACCGGCAGAGGCAGTTTCTCCCGGCGGTATCAGCCCCTCGATATGCGCTGCCAGGGTCCTGACCGTATAATAATCGAAGAAGACCTCGAATTCCACGGCAACACCCAGCTCTTTCTCGATACGGTTGACAACCTGTATCCCGAGAAGGGAATGCCCCCCTATCTCAAAAAAATCGTCCTCCGCAGAAATGGTATCCAGCTTCAGCACATCCTTCCATATGCCCAGGATCTTCTGTTCCATCACTGTCAGTCCCTCATCTTCCGCCGCCGTTGCAGTATCCCCCTGCACCTCCTGGTCCGTAAGGAAAAAAGGATTGTTCCGGAACCCCGACAGATCGACATCTCCGATACCGATGCGGGCGCCCTTTGACTGCAACGCGTAAAAGAAAGCCGCAGCTCCGTCCTTTGCCGTTATGGTCTGCAGATCGACGGACCGTACCGGCCTGTCGCTAAGATCCCATCCGGGCCAGTTGATGGACAAATACCGTATCCTGCTGTTTGTATTCCGGTAAAAAGAATAAGCATCTTCAAACATATTTGCCATGGTATAGACGCTGCTGTGCTTCTTCGGCACCCATGCATTCAGGGATGAGAACATGACAAAAAATGACGGATCGAGCTCCCCCGCCTGTTCATCTACCAGGACAGTTCCCTTCACCTTCGGGGTCAGCAGCTTTTCAAACGTCCTCTCATCCATATCCGTGACAGAGATAGTCTCCATCCGTTCACCTGCAGAGTGAATAACCCCGTCGACCTTTTCATATCTTCGTTTGATCTCTTCAAAAACAGACCGCACGGACCTCTCATCGCTGACGTCGGCGGAGAAATACTCTACCTTTGATCCTGCCCCCTCCAGCTCCTTCAACCCCATGATCCGCTGTACTACGGCGTCATCCGCACCGCCCGACATCGTCTTATTCCAGTATTTTTTAAAAGGCAGCGTCGTCCGGCCGATGATAAGGAACGTAGCAGGATGCCGTTGGGCGATAGACTTGCAGATCTCCAACCCCACACCCGTCGCTCCACCGGTGACCAGGTAAACTCCCCTCGAAGGGAACAGCGCTTGAAGATCATGCTCCGGCTGCGCATCGATCCTTGCCAGTTTCGAAACATGTCTTTTCCCGTTGCGATAGGCGCAATAAGAGATGGTATTGCTCTGCTGCATCTCCTTCAAAACAACATCCGCCGCCTGCGGATCATGCCGGTCCAGATCGATGCACAGGACCGACAGGGAAAGATGGTCTACCTGCAGACCTTTCAGTAACCCCGTATGCATAGCCTGGAATGGCTGTATCGGCTCGCCTGGTATTACCTGATGCGCCTGCCGGGTGACAGCCACCCAGCTCATTCCCTTGACGGGTAATCTGCCGCTGAATGCCTTGCAGAGATGAAAATGAGCATGAACAGAGGAGATATCCTGCCGGCTGCCGGCCAGAAAGATCACCTTATCCATCATGTGCGTATTACGTAATCCCGCCGAAATGCTTTCATGATCCATCTCAAAAGAGAGTTTCAGCTCATAGCAGGTATTTCCAAGCGCCGTCAGCTTTTTATGCAATGCTTTTGCCAGTTCATCCCCGGGATAAGATACCAGCAATATATGCTTTGCGGTTAACGGGCTGACATCCTGTCCCGATCCCTCTTCTATCCATTGCAGCTCGTAACACCACTCTTTTATTTTTTCAAAAGAAAGCTCATTCTCCAGCCAATACCTTTCCCTGTCGAACTGATAACCCGGCAATTCAACTCTGCGGCCAAAAGGAAAAGGGAATAATTTATGGAAGTCGATATTGAAATGTTCGAGATAAAGCGATCTTATAAAGACGGAAAGTCCATCCCCCGAAACTGCTATCACTTTATAAGGACTTTCGCCGGCCTTTGTCCTTTCAGGCAACCAGGAAGCCAGCTTCCCGGTAATCCCCCCCAGAGGGCCCAGTTCGATAAATGATACCCGGCCGGGGATAAACTTGTCAAGCAGGGCCTTGCAACGGGAGTCGAAATCCTGGCGGGACGCAGGAACATACGCAAGCGCCTCTTTCAACGCATCCTCCAGCGAGGTTTGCCTGGTCGCTGCGGCGATCACCAGTTTTCCAATGCTATCTCCGGTGACCGTTGCTATCCTGACGCCGGTGTCCTCGAGAAGCTTGTAAATACTATATTGAAATGCAAATTGATAGAACGCGACTTTCTTTTCCCGGTCCTTCAGCAGGCTTTCGCAGGCATCATATCTTTCCCGGAAAAGCTTATTTTGCCGGAACTGCTCGATAATATCCATCGCAGCCTCCTGCCAGTCGGAAAGTATGAACACCTGCTTACCCTGATCTTCCGGAGAAGATGACGATCCATCGGCTGTTTCATTCTGCAAGGCCATTTCCAGGTCTGACAGGGAGGATACGACCACGGCAAACCGGTAGTCATAGTGCTTCCGGCCTATGAGCAAGGTATAGCTGATATCCTCTATACACAGCTCCTTATCTTTCCTGATCCGTTGCAGCAGGACTTGCTTATACTTCCCGAGGGAAGCTTCCGTCCTGGCAGAGATAAATACCGGGAATGCCGCCTTCTCCCCACCGGCAGATCCCTCTGCCGGATCATTGACAGATTCCTGCAGAACGACATGACAGTTGGTGCCGGTCATGCCGAATGAGCTCACCCCGGCCATTCTGGGCAGCCCGTTTCGCAGCCAGGGTCTGAGCTTGTCGTTGACAAATACGGCGGAATTGTCAAAATCTATAAAAGGATTGGGCGCTTCAAAATGAAGAGAAGGGAACAATTCCTGCCTCTTGAGAGACAATACGGCCTTGACAAGACCGGCCAGCCCCGCTACGGAATCCGTATGCCCGAGGTTCGTTTTAATGGAAGAGATAGCGCAAAACCTTTTTTTATCTGTAAACTTTTTAAAAGCCAGGTTCATTCCTTCCACTTCTATCGGATCTCCCAGTTTCGTGCCTGTTCCGTGCGCTTCGATATAAGCGATGCCCGAAGGATCTATCCCAGCGTTCATCCAGGCTTCCGAGATCACCTCCGCCTGGGCAGTACTGCTTGGGGCGGTCAGGCTGCCGGACAGTCCCGCATCCTGGTTGGCGGCAGACCCCTTTATGACAGCATGAATGATATCCTTGTCCGACCTTGCTTTTTCAAGAGGTTTGAGCAGCAGGCAAACCCCTCCTTCACCCGTACTGGTCCCATTAGCCTGGGCAGAAAAAGTGCTCGCCTTGCCATCGGGAGATATGATACCAAGATGATCGACGGTGGTCTTTTTAGGGGGAAAAAGCAATAAATTGATCCCTCCGACCAACGCATGATCAGAATGTCCTGCAGCCAGGTCCTGGCATGCAAGGTGCAGGGCCACCAGTGAAGAAGAACAGGTAGTGTCAATCATCAACGCCTTACCGCGCAGATTGAAGAACCTGGAGATCCGGCCGGCAACTATGCTGTTCATATTGCCGGTGAACAAGGTAGGCTCTATTACTTTTGCATGCTCATAATAATCAATGTCCGTATCGCCCATATAAACAGAGGTCCTGCTGCCATTGAAGCCTTCGAAATTATAACCCGCATTTTCAAACACTTCATAAGCCAGCTCCATGATGATCCGCTGATGAGGGGACATGTTCAATGCTTCTGCCCTTGAAATACCAAAGAATGCTCCCTCGAAAAGATCGATGTCCTCCAGGTGTCCCAATATCTGGTAGTTCCCGGTGGCCAGCAACCCTGTCGCCTTCCTTCTTTTCTGGGATATTTCCTGCACCAGGTCGATGCCGCCGGACAGGTTTTCGGCAAATTCCTCGAGGGTCCCTGCATGAGGGAACCGGACTGACATACCTATAATCGCTATGTCCATAAGAATCGGTTTAATTTTTTACCCTTGTCAAAAATCGATCAGATCTACTTTTTTATTCGCCGCGGCCGTCTTCCCGGTCAGTAATGCAATAATAGCCGCCTGCTTCGCGATCGTCGGGTTATCATAGAGATCGCTGACCTTGATCTTTTCGGTAAATTCTTTCTTTATCAGATTGTACAGTCTGATTATTTTAATGGAATCTCCGCCAAGGTTGAAGAAATTATCGTTCACCCCTAGCCTGTTGCCGCCAAGCAGCTGCTGCCAGGCCGAGGACAATCGTTCTTCTATGCTGTTGGAAGGTGGGGTAGAAAACTCCTCACGATCTCCTTCAATATAAAATGGAAGTGCCAGCTTGTTCACCTTCCCGCTGGAATTCAATGGGAATGATTCCAGGAACAATAGGTGGTGCGGGATCATGAATTCAGGCAACAGCTCCGACAGTTGACGACGGATACTGGATGCCGGTATTTTATGGTCTCCGGTGTAGTATCCGACCACCTCAGGCATATGCTCCCTGTTCTGCCTCGATATGACTACAGCTGCCTTTACTCCGGAAAGCTGCATTATACACTTTTCAATTTCACCGGGCTCGATCCGGTAGCCTCGTATTTTTAGCTGTTCATCCAATCTTCCGAGGAACTCGATCTCTCCACCCGTTGTCCACATGGCCTGATCGCCGGTGCGGTAAAGTATCCGGCCTTCGGCTGTCCTGGCAGGCGCATAGCGCTCAGCCGTCAGTTCCGGGCGATTCAGGTATCCCCGGGAAAGACAGCTCCCCCCAATGTATATTTCCCCCGGCGTACCCATCGGCTGGAAATTACCTTCGGCATCCAGGATATATATCTCCGTGTTCCAGATCGGGATCCCGATGCTTCCGATCTCATCTGCAAGGCAGATCTCTTTGATCGTGCATCCTACCGTCGCCTCAGTAGGACCATATTCGTTGAATATCCGTATGGAAGGGTTCAGCCTTTTTAATGTTTCGAATTGTTCTCTGGTAACCTTCTCCCCGCCAAGAATGACGGTACCGATGAAAGTTTTCAGGATAGGCAGATTGCTCAGCAGATGCACATGCGAAGGAGTTATCTTGACCGTATTTATATCTGTCTGCTTCCCGAACAGGTAAATAAACAAGTCATTTATTTCCATGTCGGATGGAAGAACTACAAGCTTGTCTCCTCTCAAAAGCCCGGAGAACAGCGAAGTAATGGTCAGATCGAAGGACATGGAAGTGAACAAACCAAAACAATGTCCTTTCTCATCTTTGAAATAATGATTATTAGCCCAATATATATAATTGGCCAGGGACTTCATTTCTACGCAGACTCCTTTGGGTGTTCCGGTCGATCCGGAGGTATAGATGATGTAAGCAGGTCTGGAAGGGTCATTCGGAACCAGGGCTGCCTTAGGTACGACCCCGAACTCCAGCAGATCCAGGGCCACCAGCTTGTGATGGTAATACGCAGACAGCTCCAGCAAAAATTCCGACTCCGTCAGGATCAGCCTGACAGCTGCATCCTTTAAAATGAAGGCCTTCCTCTCCTTTGGCAAACTTGTTTCGATAGGAACGAATGCCGCCCCGGCTTTTAAGATCCCTAATACAGCGATCACAGGCAGCTCAGATCGGTTCATCATGACGGCGATTATCTCACCCGGTTTCACGTCACAGCGGCTGATGAGGTATTGAGCAAGAAATTCTGATCTTTCCTGCAGCTGGCCATAAGTCAGGGAGCGATCCTGGAATACGACCGCCGTTTTATTGAAATGAAGCGCAGCCTGTTCATCGAATCCGGGGATAATAGACCCTGGCGCCTTATCGATCCTTTGACCTGCAACAAATTCTTTCAACCTGACTTTCTCTTCAGGTGAAACAATTTCCAGGGCGGAGACATTGCACTGCGGATCTGTGGCAACCGTCCGCAGGATCGTCTCCAACACTGAAAGCATTGCCGCCAGCACAGATCTATCGAAAACCAGCTCATTGTAGTCAAAACGAATGACAATATCCTTATCCGCCCCGACCCTGATATTCAGGTCGTAGTCAGGGTCCTCGAATTCTTCGATCTGGTAGATCTCGGGAATGTAGCCCCCTTCGCCCTCACCGGCCTGATGCAGTTGTTCCTCCGAAGAGGGAAAATTATCGAACAAAAGGATATGATTGATGATAGGTTGCTGTAAACCGCTCAATGTCTGTATTTCTGCCAAACTCGCATAATGGTGCGGGACTCCCGCCAGCGCTTCCTGCTGTAGTTTCTCAACCAGCGCTAAAAAGGAGGTATCCTGATCGAATTGCACCCGGACGGGTATGGTGTTGATGAAAAGGCCTACCATCGAACTGACATGGGGGATCTCGGCCGGCCTTCCTGAAACTACGGAACCGAAGACCACATCCCTCGTGTTATTGTATTTGGCCAGCACCAGCCCCCAGGCTGCCTGTATCAGGGTATTCATCGTCAACTGGTATCTGGCTGCCGTCTGGTGGAGCATCGAGCTAACCTGGCTTTCCAGAACCGCCGTGATCGACCTTTTTATAAATCTTGTTCCTGCCGGCCCAGTGTATTTCTTCGGCAGCACTGCCGGCCTGGCATACGAGGACAAATAATTGCGCCAGTATTCCCGGGACAGCTCTTTATCCCTGTCTTCCAGCCACTGGATATAGGTACGGTAGGGATTGACGGGAGGAAGATCAGCCCCGACCCTGCCGGAAAGACTGTTGTAAATGCTGTAATACTCCCGGATCATCACCCCCTGGCACCATGCATCCATTAAAATATGATGATGGCTCCATATAAATTCAAACTCCTCCTCATTCAATCTAAAAACCGCCACTCTCAACAGCATGCCTGCTTCCAGGTTAAAAGAACGCAGCTTGTCCTTCTCCTTATATTGGCGTACATACGCATCCTTATCTTCAAGACCCCGCAGGTCCTCAAAGAGAAAGTCCTCCTTTACTTCTCTTAGAACTACCTGGACAGACCTTTCAAGGGATTCATACATAAAAATGGTTCTAAGGACAGCGTGCCGCCCCATCAGCTGCCGGAGGCTTTCCCGGACCCACTCCGGATGGAGGTCCCTGTCCCTCATCCGATAGGATAACTGCTCGAAATATACCGTAGGGTCTTCCTTATAAAGGCAGGTGAATAGGATCCCTTCCTGCATCGGGGATAGCGTATAAATATCTTCTACCTCGAATTTGTGGCAGATCGCATCGATGTGTTCGATCCTTATTCCCTTATAAGTAAAATCACTGGGGGTGAACCGGGTTGGGGTCCGCCCGGAACAATACTTCGTTATTTCGAGAATGCGGTCCTGATAAGCATTCCAGAACGCAGACGGTTCTTCCTCCGCGTATAGTCCATCGGGATAGGTGACCCCAATCCTCAGCTTACCGTCACTGACCATACCGGTGACCTCCAGATCGAATAGCATTTCCGTTTCCCGGCTATGAGAATGACCTTTCTCTTCATCAGATATCCGGAATATACCCTCCTCCTTATCCTCGTCAAACTGTCCCAGGTAATTAAAGATGACAGAAGGCAGACGGTCGAGGTAGTTGAAAATGCCATAGCCGATCCCTTTTGACGGAACTTTGCGTAAAAGCTCTTTCACCATGATAATTTGATCTTCCGGGTTTCCATTGCCGGGAATCTCAAACTGTACGGGGAACAGGCTGGTGAACCAGCCTATTGTTCTGGTGACATTCACATCTCCCGCTGCAGATTCCCGCCCATGCCCTTCCAGCATAAGGGTTAATTTGCCCTGCTTCCAGGTATCCTTATAGGCTAAAAGAAAAGCAGCTATCAGCAGATCCTGGATATCCGTATTGAATGCCAGGTTAGCTTCACCTAACAATTCGTTTGTCTCGGACTGGCTTAATTCAAAAGACAGGAACCGGGTGTCCTTCATGCAGAACTGGCGCTCCCCCCTGCCGGCCTTTTGGGGCGACAGGTTGTCCCGCAGCTTTTCCCAATGATCTCTTTCCCGCAGGAACCGGGCGTCATCGGCATACGTCACCAGCGTTTGCGCCCATTGCTTGTAGGAGTCGGTCTTCACTGGTAAAGGACCGGTCTTCCCTTCATTATATAGTGTGAAAAGAAGCGAAATATCTTCCAATAATATCCGGAAGGAAACAGCATCGACCACCAGGTGGTGGATGACGATCAGCAACCTGCTGCCGCCGCCTACATAAAACAAGCCTAATTTCATCAGGGGGCCGCTGTCCAGCTGAATGCTTCCCTGGATCTCTTCCGACTTGCGGGCGAGGACTGACAGAGGGTCATCCGTTGTTCGCAGATCGAATACCCGCAGCGAAAGGGGGGATCCCGGTTCATTATTGTATTGTATCCAATCCCCCTGGTCATTTTGCCGAAAGGTCATCCGCAATGCATCATGGTGCTCCTGTAGTTTGTTGAACACGGCCGTCACCTTCTGTTTGTCAACGATCTCATTAAAGCGTAAAAGGACGGATTGATTAAAATGCCCGGGAGCATTCCTGTAGAAGGAAAAGAACCATCGTTGGATCGGCGTAAGGGGTATCTCACCCGTCACCGGAGCCTGGTCAGTCTCCCTTTCCAGGGGAACGATCCTCGGGGCCAGCCGGGCAACAGTAGGATATTGAAAAATATCCCTTATCAACATCTTATATCCTGATCCATACAGCAGGGAAGATATCTGGATGGCTTTTATCGAATCTCCGCCTTTCAGGAAGAAATCGGTGAAAATGGTAATGTCCGGATTCCTTAATGTCTTTTGCCAGATACCCAGCAGCAGCTCTTCCATGGAATTACGCGGAGGGACGATCCTGTCCTCTTCTGCATCCGGCCCCGACGGTTCGGGGAGCGCCTTTGTATCCACCTTGCCATAGGCAGTCACAGGTATAAAAGGCAATGCGACATAATAGCCGGATATCGTTTCGGAAGCCAGCTGTTTTGATAGCGCCTTCCGGGTAAGCGTGTCCCCCGTCCTTTTTTCTCCCGTCCAATATATGATGAGTGAGTAGCCGCCTTCCTTCAAAGCCCATACCACCTTTACCTCCCTTATACCAGGGATCCTGTACAGCTCCGTTTCTATAGCATCCAGGTCTATTGTATGCTTTTCTATCTGTATCAGCCTGTCCAAACGACCGGTGAAAGAAATACTGCCGTCCGGAAGTCTTAGCCCCCTGTCTCCCGTCAGGAACAGGCTTCTGTCCCACTCCGAAAAGGGGCTTTTGATGAACCTCGATGCGGTGGTTTCAGGATCATTTATGTATCCCAGCCAACCTCCCATACCTGATAGGGCGATCTGACCATTGACACCTGCCGGAACAAGCCGGAGATCCTCATCCAGGATCAATACCTGCGTGCCGGGTGTCGTCCTGGCAACAGATGAACCGTCAGCATCTGTCCTGCTGTCCAGCGGATAAATGACAACGTCGGAAAAACACTCTGTCACACTATATTCCTGCAATACATTTATAGAAACGCCCCTCGAAGTAAAACAGGATCCCAACAGGACCAGGGAGGAATGGGAAAGCCGGTCTCCTCTTACGATCCAATAGTCCAGCTGCAAGTGAAGATCTTCAGGTGGAAACACCTGTGCCAGTCTGTTCAAAAGGGATGGATAGGTATCAGTCACTCCTATTTTGTGCCGGCTGTAAAATTTCCACAGGCCATCAGGGTCCTTTGTAAGTCCCTGAGGAACGATATAAAGGGTGTGCCCGGTCAGATGGGCCCAAAAGAATTGCTTGAGAAAAGAGCTGGTTACGGATGCCGAAACCACAGCCATTTGTATCCCCTCCTTCTGTAAACCGCCGGGTGATAGCAGCGTGTCAAATGCTGATACACCGCAGACCGCCGAATGAGTGATCGGTACCCCTTTGGCCCTTCCGCCGGTGCCTGCCGTATATACAATACAGGCCATGTCCCCGGGACTGTTCACAGGCGAAGGATTTTCGAAAGAGGTGTCCAAACTCGCCATCTGCACGTCCATGGCGAAAATATTCCCATCAAAACCATCCAGTTTTTCCAAGTGACGCATTTGCGTAATAATGCATTTTGGACGGACATCTTTTAATAGCTCCCCTATTCCTGATGCATCCGGGTCGGCCTGGAGTAAAACGCCACCGGCCTTCAATATGCCCCAAATAGCAATCCCTGTATCCAGCGAGCGGTCCAGCAGCGTCAGAACAATATCCTGCCCTGCGACCCCCGCCTGCTCTCTGAGATAATGTGCCAGCCGGTTGCTTTCCCTGTTCAGGGATCCATAAGTAAGCGCATTCTGACCGTCGTGCAAGGCTATCCGGCCCGGTGATCGCACCGCCTGCTCCTCGAATAACGCAGTGGGAATACCCCGTAATGCCGGCGGCTCAGATAGTTCCTCCGGAAAAAGTATCTCCCTGCGTTCATGATCAGTCAGCCATTCCCATGCTTTCAGCGGCTGATCCAAAACCCCGGGAAGTTCATTCAGCAATCGATGAAACCGATGTACAAGATCTTTTTCTGCATGTTCCGAAAGGATCCCGGTGCGCGAACGCAAATGAACCGTCATTCCGCCTTCTTTATCATGGTTGATCCCCAATAAGAAGCTGGTCTTTCCGGTATCCATCTGTCCCTCACCGGCCGGGGCATAATAAAAACCAAGGCTTTGCACCAGGTTTCCGTCTATCTGTCGATCGGCAAAGCGGCCTTTCACCGCCTGAAAGCTGTAATTGCCGTGAGCTGCGCTTTCCTGTACTTCCTGAGAAACCTGCACGATCAACTGTTTGAAGCTGATCTCCGGGTCGATGGACAGTCTGAGGAAGAAAGGCGCATGCTGAGGGAAAAATGCTCCCGGATGATCCATTGCGGGTGAATAGATCAAAAACTTTTTAACCTGAAAATATTTATGCACCAGGAAAGAGAACAGGGCAAGACAAACCACCAGCTTCCCCGATTCATTCCCTTTTGCCAGATGATCGAGGTTTTGGATGGCCCTCTCCGACAGTACTTGAAGATGCTCTCTTTGCGCCGTATCCGCCGCAATCCGGCTAAAAAAGACATTACGGTGATCAGGTTCGGAAAGCTTCTTATACCAATACTCTTCCACGAACTTGTCCCGTACGGGATCCTTATACATCGTCATAATAAATGAAGTTTAGAGAACAGCGACTGCAGCCTGATCCTTCTGGACCGTCCTCTTATAGATAATTTCCTTTTCTCCGAAAAGCCGCTCGGCATGTATACCTCTTTCCCGGCAAACCTGTATCAGTTTATTCGATGCAATGATCGGATTGGACTCCTCTGTGTATTTAAGCGACATGATATAATTCAACCACGGCTCCTGTCCCATTGCATATATATATACTTCTTTGGGGTGAAACCTGTCTACCAGATCTATACCTTCTCTGAAATTGCTTCCACGCAGCCTTCTGGAATGATCGTGTTCCTTTATCAGGGGCTCAGGCAGCAACGGTCCGTACAGCCAGGACGTCGGCGCTCCGTCGCATTCCATTCCCAGGAACAGCACGTCGATGTCCCCTACGATCTCATGTACACGTTCATATATTTTTGGCTCGATATTGCAGGAGTCGGCCGCAAGCAGAATAGTGAAATCATCCGTCATCTTTACAAGATGGCACATTTTAGTCCTGATATCGAGATCTCCATGCTCACCCATAAAAGGCAATCCGGTGATAACACAGCCTGGCAATTCAATACTTTCCAATTCATCGATCTCTATCACGTTCCTGAACCCGATCCTTTCGAGTATGCGCTTCACACTCGGGTCCTGCAGGCCGCCCTGTCCGTTGCGCGGCACAATAATGTGTTTGATCTTATGCCGCAGCTGCAGCATCGTTTCGATCAGTATATGATCCTGGTGATTATGTGTTATGACTACATAGTCGATGACGTCAGGCAGGTCCGCATAGGTGTATCGGGAGATGTCGGAATTATACCCATAGCTCATGACAGGATCCGACAGGATGCTGATGTCTTTCGTTTCGATGAGGATACAGGCATGGCCGAAATACCTGGTCCGGATATTATCGCCTTTATACTTTTCAAACACTTCAGGCTTTTCTGTTGTAAAGAAAGTGCTGAACAAGGGCTCTTCTTCTTCCGTTATATTCAGTCCATCCCGTATATACTGGTAAGATCCGGGCGTCCTCTGCATTTTGAATAATTCATCAAGGACAGGGCTTTCAAAGGGAATCCTCAAATGCAGCCTCGACGGGTCTTCTTCAAGCCTGGGCGTGCTCAATATGAAGGGCCGGTCGTCGCTGTTGATCAGGTAAAAAGAGAGACTCTGTAATTCAGGTTTATAGTATTTGCTTTTATACAGCAAAGACTCGAAAAGCCGGAAGGAAGGGTGATTGTTTACATCATAGTGAAGCTCTACGAACCCTCTCAATATCTCAGGGATCTTTTCATACAGCCCTTCCAGCGTTTGCCCCTTGGCCTCATTCAGCAGAAACTTGCTCAATTGCTGAATGGCCTTGGCAAGATCAATAAGGTCCGCGTTATTTTGAAGGGTTGCTTCTTTCAGTTTTTTTACTTCTTCTTTCTTGTTGCCTGCGTAGTCCATAAAAGGTCCCCCCAGCATTTTCGGGTCCTTTACTGCCGTAGCATGGATCTGTGGAGCGAGGATGTAGGAATTCATGATCTTGATATGCCGCTCCAGGATATTCATTGCAGCCGTGGCAGGAGAGATCAGGTGGGGCCACGCATACCATTGATCGAACAGTGGTTCAGGTACCACATTACGTTTCATATAGACCAAATCAGTATTCATTTTTCAGTATTTTAATGTCAAATTGAAAAATTGAATTCTATCCCTGCGATCCTTTTCCCCGGAGCCGGCTCCCCCGGCATATCGAGGAGCAGGTCCTTCACATTGACGTTGTCATCTTCAACAGCCCGGATCAGTATCTTTTCCAGCTTGTCCAGCAGGATGATACCGGTGGTCTCCCGGAACAAATCGCTGCTGTACTCCAGGGATACGCAGATCCTGCCCTCATCCTCATAGCCATGGAACCAGAGATCGGCCTTTATAGCATTGAACCCGATGGGATAATAGCTCACGGCAAATTCCGCGTCTGTTTCCCTGAACCCGGCCCGGCTATGCCAGTCAAAAGCGACGTCAAACGGGGCAAGACGGTTAGGCCTTCGATGGTACTGCAGATTTTCCATCAGCATGTCAAAAGGATATTCCTGGTGCTTTTCCGATTCGGCCACAATCGCCCTCGTCCGATCTATCACCTGACGGAGTGTGTCTTCCCCGTCAACAGGGATTAGCAACATCAGGATATTGACAAAGAAACCGAGCTGGTTCTCCAATTCCGGGTGGGTCCTGCAGGTCCACGGGGTTCCGATGATAACCCCTTGCTGGCCGGTGAGCCGGAATAACAGGATGCGTATAGCCGCCATCAACATAATATAGGGAGTGGCATTACAACGGGTATTGAGCTGGTGTATGGCAGCTGACAGATCTTCATCCAGTACTTTTGTCAGAATGCCTCCATCCGCAGTCCTGACTGCCGGCCGGGGCAGATCTATCGGCAGATCCGCCTCCTGTATATTCCCCTGCAACATGCTGATCCAATACTGACGGTGCACATCCATCTCCGGAAGACGGAACTTTCTATTATACCAGACAGCAAATTCTTTGTATTGTATCTTCAGGGGAGGCAAAGTTGAAGGCGCCTTGTCCCTGATGGATCCATAGGTGAGCAGTAATTCCCTGAAAAATATCTCCCTCGACCAGCTGTCCGTAATGATATGATGCATGTTCAGGAAAAAGATGCAACGGTCAGCATCCAGCTTTATAAATAATGCCTTGAACAGAGGGCCGCTTTCCAGCACAAAAGGCCGGCAGGCATATTCTTTCAGGAGACTATCTATTTCTATTCCCTTATCCTGCAGCATGCCGGCTTCGATTATTTCCGGATCAAAACCGACTTCAGCAACAGGATGTATCTTCTGCCCCGGTTCCCCATTGACAAGCACAAAATTTGTGCGAAGGATCTCATGCCTCCGGATCACCGTATCAAAAGACTGCCTTATCGCCTGCCAGTCAACAGGCCCTTCCAGGAGATATGCTTCCGGAATATTATACGCAAATGACTCCGGGTTCACCTGGTATAAGGTCCAGAGACGTTTTTGCGCGCGCGAAAGCTCATAAAACAGCTGCGGTTTGACAGTTGGTATTTCAGCAGCTATCCCCTTTCCGGTCCTTTCTATGATCCGGCTTAATTTGGCAATCGTATTGTTGTTAAATAGTTCAACCACCTTTACAAGGACATTGAACTCAACGGATATCCGGGATATTACCCGAATGGCCTTCAGGGAATTACCCCCTATCTGAAAAAAAGGCTCATTTCGCCCGATGCGGTCCCTGAACAATACTTCCTTCCAGATGCCTTCTACCACCTGCTCTGTCAGACTTTGCGGCGGCTCATAAAGCTGATCCTGCCCTGTCACCCTCTCCGGCTCCGGCAGCATTTTCCTGTCGATCTTCCCGTTCAGGGTCAGCGGAAATTCGGACATCGGAACAAACCAGGCCGGGACAAGAGGATCGCTCAACTCCTTCCGAAGAAATTCGCGGAGATCCTCTGCGGGGATATCTTTCGATGTATAATAGCATATCAGCTCATTCATGTTCTCGCTGGTCATCCTGGGTTTTATTACCACCTCCCTTATTCCCGTCATACGGAGCACCGCCTGCTCGATCTCACCTAACTCAATGCGGATGCCATTGACCTTTACCTGGTCGTCCGTTCTGCCAATCACTTCAATATCGCCGTCCTCTTTGTATCGCCCCATATCTCCTGTCCTGTAAACAATATCTTCCCGTCCTGAAACCAGCGGATTTTGAACAAATATCTTCCGGTTAAGCTCGTCATTCTTATAATAACCTTTTGTCCAGTAAGGGGTCTTGATATAGACCTCCCCCAGCTCCCCGATCCGGCAGATCCTGTTCTGGTTAATAACCGCTACTGTCGTATTGTCGATGGGCTTTCCGGCCGGCAACAGCGCAGCAGGGTCTTTGGGAACATCCTTTATCCGTTTGAAAGTTTTGGCCATTGTGGTTTCGGATGTTCCATACAGGTTGACCAGCTCAACATGCGTACCGGCGCTTTCCCTCCACGCAGTGATATCCCTTGTATACAATGGTTCGCCCGCCAGGAACACAGTTCTCATTTGCCTGAGGAGCGGAGGTCTTTTTTGCGACAGTTCCAGTTGGCGCGTGATGAGCTTTAGTACGCTGGGAACACAGTGGACCACCGTGATCTCTTCCGCTTCCAGCCATTCGATAAGGGACTGCATATTGGTACGCGCCTGTTCACCCGGTATGCACAGTGTCCCCCCCGTGGACAAGGGTAAAAAAATATCCCTGAACGAGGCGTCGAACACCATGCTCGTCAGCTGACTTACACGACAGTCCGCGCTAATGCGGAATTCCTTTATCTGCCATTTTATAAAATGCACCAGCCCTTTATGACAGCCCATGATCGCCTTTCCGGCTCCGGTACTGCCCGAAGTGTATATGATATAATTGCCGTCCTCCGGGGATATCTGTGTCAGGGAATTGTTGACATCCGCGGATGGAGCAACGTTGTCTGCATCGCCCGGCGACAGGATGACGTCAGGCCTTTCCTTTTCAAACAATGCGCTCATCTCTTCCTGCCATTCCTTTTCCACCAGCAGACATTTGAATCGCGTATGTTCATATATCTGAAGCAGCTTTTTCCGCGGGTAGGACCTGCTCAGGGGAAGATATATCAGCCCGGCTTTAAATATGGCGAGAATGGCAGCGACCCATGTGATACCCGGCCTTAATAATACACCGGTAATATCCCCTTGTTCCAACCCCGCGCCACGCAGCAATCCCGACAGCTTATCGGCATAAATATCAAGATCCCTATAGGTTATGGCGGCATTCTCATCCCTGACGGCGGTCTTTTCCGGATGCAGCCTGGCCTGTTGCCCGAACAGTTCATGTATCAATTCCTGACTCATTATTATTGGAGCTTGCGTTTGATCAAATGATATTAATTCACATACATATCGTCCAGCGGCCAGTTTTTATAATCATTCTGCCAGATCCTGCTCAGGTCTTTTTCGAGAAGGGAAAAAAGACTGGAGTCCCTCTCCATGTTCTTCCTGATCAACGTCTTCTCATGATGGAAGCTCTTGGTCTTTTCGTCGAATGGGAGATTGCCGAAATCCAGGAACCGGATGGCTCCGCTGATATCCCTGATCGAGGTCACTTTATTCCTGTTGTAAATATTGGGTGACCAGAATATGTCTATGATGCCTTCTTCGATGGCCTTTACCACCCCTACCGAGATCGCCCCGTTGCCAAGCTCTATGACTGCCCGCATGATCTGATCCACTTCGGAGGTAATAAGATCTTTTTCCGCCCTGATCGCATCCATTTTGGCGTGGATATCCTTTGCGCTTAAAATGGCCTTTTTGCAGAGCCCGAGCGCTTTCACATTATCCAGGGTGGAGGGGATCCGCTGGGACTCGACCGCAGTCTTTACCATAACCCTGGTCGCATTTGCCAGGGATGCCGTAATGCAGGAATTGAATATGAGGTCCTCCGATTTTGCATAATCTGAAGGGAAGGCTGCCATATATTGATGAAACACCGTTGTCACCCTGCAATCCCGGAAGCCATATAATGTAAGATATTTTTGAACGGACGATTCAAGAGCTCTTATAGCAGCTATATCCTGTGCCCGGTTGCCTTGTTCGGCATAACCCACCGAGATACTTTTGACACCCTGCTGCGCACTCAGCAGCGCCTGGATGATATTGACGACCACAGGGATCGAAGGCTCGATCAGCGTGGCGGTCAGTACGCCGAAATATTCGCGGTTGATAGATACCCCGGTATGTCGCTCGTACAACGCGCAAAGCCTGTCCACATACTGCCAGTTCCGAATAGAGTCTTTGGGGCTTGTCGACTTGTCATATGGCATCAGGTAACAGATCGCTCCTCCTTCGAGCCCCGATACACCGGCCTGCAGCGCTATCTCATAGGTAAACCTATGATCCGGACCGCCGGCGCGGAGCTGAAAAGGATTGTTCAGGCTGTCCACCATCCGCCGCACTTCTTTTACACCATAGACAGGGAGCGGGAACCCATTCAGGACCGACTGTTTCCTTTCCAGCGAGACCTCTATAAACTCAGCGGCCCTGTCGTATAACCTTGACCTGCAGGCAGCATCGAGCTGAACCGAACTAATATTACTGCCGGATCTCTCCAGCTCTTCCAATTTACTGATCTGCTCATTGATATCCGCAACACCGGTCCTTGGCTGCAACAGGACTTCTCCGCTGCGGACCTTTCTCTCCCATAATATTTTATCCATGGAATGCCTGGGGGCCTCAAAACGTTGCAGGTCCACTTCTTTTCCCGTCTTCCAGTCATTCAGCACGAGCTTTCTTGAACATGACAGATCGTGTTCGGAACATTGCTCATCGGAAAGGTCGCTGCAATCGATGGGAGCCACGGCAGCCACCTTTCTGTTTGTCAGATAAGAGTCCCGCTTGGGGATATTACACCGGACCATATCCCTCCTGATATCGGCCTCAATCTGCCGGAAGGCGACAGGTTTTGGATACACATTGGTGAACCCAACTGACAGGAAACGTTTTTTTATCGAAAAATCCGATTCACTGACGGAAAGACTCCCTCCAAGGTACCATAGCTTTACATCATCATGCTGCAGCTGGAATTCGCTCAACAGCCGGGGAAATTGTTGAAGATATATTTCGGCATGCCCGTTCTTGTTGGACATCATGATCACATCAAAATGTTCGGCATACCTGAAGAAATCAGCAAGGGTATTGCGGATGCCCAGGTTAAAAACATTAAATCCAAGTTCCCGGAAGCCGATGGCAAGCAACCCAATGCCGATGGAATGCGCATCGTCACCTAACCCGCCGATGAGCAGTTGATATTCTTTTGCCATCTTTTAAATTTGTATTAGTCTTTATTATAGCAGTAGTCGATGATATCTTTTGCCAAAAGGTCCATTATATCCACAAACGGGACCGGGAGAGAATCTCCGGGCAAAAGGATAGATACTTCGGAGCATCCCCCTATCAATACATCTATTTGTTTGTTTTGCAGGATATCTACTGCTTGTAAGAACATCGATCTCGCAGACTCGCTGACATTCCCCGATTTTAGACCGGTGGGCATATACAGTGACCTCATAAACATGTTTTCCTGATCATCCTCATCCAGGTTAACCACGGACAGATCCTCCTGCTCCAGCCTGCGATGGAAAATTCCTGACCGGATAGCGCCGGTCGATGCCAGCAGTCCCACCCTTTTCTGTAATGGAAGGCTGGTTTTTAAATATCCGGCCAAAAGTGCAACCGGGTCGGGAAAATAAGCATGGGTGTGTTTTGACAGTTCGTCAATAAAATAATAAGAGGTCATACAGGCCATTACTATCACATCCACCTTACTCCTGTTCAGGAACCTGACGCTCCTGAGAAGTTCCTTATGGGGAGAAGCCCCTTTATATAATATCGCCTGTGTACGATCAGGGATATGAGGATTATTATGATAGATGATCTCAACGAACTCCTGGTCTGCATTTGCGGGCGAAAGATCTATGATCTTCTGAAGGAACGTGACTCCTGCCCTTGCTCCCATGCCACCGATAATACCCAATTTCCTTTTGGTTTCCATATTGTTCATTTTCTTATAAACCCGGAAGATCAAAGAGTTCAAGAAATATATTAAAGGTTAGAACAATGATAAGCAGATCGCTCTCGTAAGAAGTATGCAGTCTGAAATTCTCCCTGCTGTACATTTTTTTTAACCCCTCGACAGCATCAGGATTAAAATAGCCTTGTCGCCGGATCTGCTCATAAGATAGCATGTCATTCACCCATTCGATATTCTCCCTCAGCAGTTCCGGGCTTCCGGGAGCGACCCATCCATACTTCTGCCTTTCATAGATCTCCCGCGGGACATATTTCCTGGCGATCTTTTTCAAAATGTATTTTTCCTCCAGGTTCTTCAGTTTCAGATCATGAGGGATCTGGCGTACAAAATTGATCAGGTCGATATCGAGAAAGGGATATCTGCCCTCTATTGAATTGGCATAATTCACCCTGTCACAATGGTCCGAGACCAGGTGATCAGCCAGTCTCAGCTTGAAATCCAGGTATGATCGCTTATTGAACGGATGCCTGCCCCTGAGCTTTTCCTTATCGATATCCAGGTGGTTCAGAAAGTTGAATTCATTGTATAAACCATTGGCTCTGTCCGAATAGATCGCCTTTTTGGTTTCGGCAAACTCATATTCGTTCTTTTCATAAAAAAAATCCGGATCACCCCACTGCTTAACCCTGTTCTCTTCTTCCAGGATCTCTTCCACCTGTTTGACACCATTTGTCTGCGTATGCTGCATTCGTTGAACGTCAAACCGGTAACCGAAATATCCTCCGAAAAATTCGTCCGCCCCTTCGCCGGACAAGATCACTTTTAGCCGGCTTTCCCTTACCCGTGCGGAAAGGGACAAAGAGCAGGTGTTATAGGTCTCCTTCAGCGGCATTTCGGAATGATAGACCGCTCTTTTCAAACCTTGCTGCACTTCTTCGGGGTTGAAAGGTATGGCAGTATGCGGCGATTGGATATGAGCGGCCATAAGTCGCTGATACCTGCTCTCATCGATCTCCCCGTCTCCGGGATATACGATGGAGAAAGATGGATAATTCCTCTTTCCCGCTACCCGCATCATCGCCCCGATCAAGGAAGAATCCAGACCGCCACTGAGATAGAACCCTACCGGTACATCAGCATTGAGCCTGTAGTTCACCGATCTGATCAAAAGTTCTTCTACTCCGTCCTCATAATATTCATCAGGCTTCCGGCAGATCTCATCCGTCATCTTCGGGTACTCCATATCCCAGTACTCCCTGGTATTTACTATTCCGTCTTTCACCAGGATAAAATGTCCCGGCTTCAGACTGTGGATATCCTTGAACGTCGTCTGCGGACTGACGATGCCCGGCAATGAGAAGATCTGATCCAGCGCTGTAAGGTTCACCTCCCTTTTCACCGCAGGATGCTGCAGCAGGGCCTTTATCTCCGACGCGAACAAAAAATCAGGACCGATGCTGGTATAGAACAGGGGACAAATGCCAAAATGATCCCTGGCCAAGAATAACGTCCTCTCCTTCTTGTCGTACAAGGCAAAGGCGAACTGACCATTGAGCTTTTCCAGGAGACGCACTCCATACTCGAGATAGAGGGGAACGATCACTTCCACATCGCAATTCGAACAAAACCGGTGTCCTTTGGCGATAAGTTCAGCCCGCAATTCTTTATAATTAAAGATCTCTCCATTACAGATCAGCGTTATCCGCCCGTCCTCGCTGAAGAAAGGCTGCTGTCCCGTCGCCAGGTCGATAATGCTAAGCCGCATAAACCCAAAACCCAAATTCCCGTCCACCAGGACCGTCTCTTCATCCGGCCCCCGATGGCGAAGCGTCTGCGCCATGGCCTTTAGCGTCCCTTCGTGCACGGTATTATCCGGAGAGGCGTTGAACATGCCGGTTATTCCACACATAAATATTAGACTATTTCTTTCGCAAAATTTTCAAGAGCAGATTGTTCATGCCGGGTGGCCGACAACGGGATATCATTCATGCTTCCAGTCCTGTCACGGACGACAGCATCCCCAACCCTCATCCAGTCTTCCATCATACGCATGATCGTCTCCTCCCTGAAAAGCTCGGTATCATATAGCAAAGTGAGTGAGCAGGAAGAGGGGGTTTCCGTAAAAAGGAACATCAGATCGAGGATGCCTTCCGGCTGGCCGGAAGAAAAAGTATTTACCCGTATATTCTTCATCTGCTGGACGTTCTCATCCGGCTCATCCCGGACCAATTGGACCAGTACATCGAATACAAGATGGCGGTTGGCGCTCCTGTCCAGGTTCAGCGCCTCGACGAGAAGGTCAAAGGGATACGCCTGGTGTTCATACGCTTCCAGGAGCGTTGTCTTCACCTTACCCAGGACTACCGGAAAGATATCGTCCGGTTCGAGGATCGTTTGCAAGGGAAGCACATCGATATAGCAACCGATCTGGTCTTCCAGCGATCTGTCCGTCCTGTTGGAAATGGTGGTTCCTACAGTTATATTCCGGCAGCCTGTATACCGGTATAGCAATACATCGACGATACCAAGCAGCACCGTGAACAGGCTGGTATTCTCTTCGAAAGCGATGGTCTTCAACGAAGATAGCAGTTCAGAGGGGATCACGAATGTCCGCCGTTTGCTCCTGTAACTACGTACAGGAGGCCTCGTAAGATCCAGCGGCAGATCGAATGTAGTAAGCCCGTCGCCGAATTTTTTTAACCAGTATTCCTTATGCACCCGTCCCTGGCCGGTTCCCAGAAGGGAATTATGCCACGCTGAATAGTCCTTGTATTGCACCTGCAGCGGTGGAGGTAATTTATTTCCATTTCCAACAGCGTTATTATAGTATGAAAATATCTCCGCTGACGCCACATCCAGTGAAAAAGCATCGGCGACGCTGTGATGCATTGAAAAAAAGAATACATACCCGGATGGATGCAGACGGGCCAGTTCTGCCCTGACCAACGGACCAGTAACGAGGTCGAATGATCTTGTCTTTTCCCTGTCCGCCCTTCTGAGCGCTTCATCTTCAGGGTTTGCTTCATGGATCAGGTCGGATATTTCAACAGTAAATCCCGACTGCTCATAGGAGTTTACTTTTTGCTTCAGGTTTCCTTCGAAATAGAAAAGCGTAGTGCGAAGGATCTCATGCCGTCTTACAAATTGCGTTACCGCTTCCACCAATGCCTTCGCGTCCAAAGGGCCGGTCAACATATAAGCGCCGAAAATATTGAACGTGTACTCATCGTTGAGTATCCAGAAGCGTTTCTGGGCATGAGAGGCTTCGTAATATTCCTGCTCTTCCATCGCAGCAATGGCCTGGTGCCGGGCCGGAGAAGCGCTTTCAACAACTTTTGCAAGCTGCCGGATAGTAGGATTCCCAAAAAGAGTGGCAACTTCCATTTTTACATTCAGTTCCGGGAAAATGCGGGAGATGATCTGCACCGCTTTCAGGGAATGACCTCCTATTTCGAAAAAATTCTCCGTCACGCCGATCCTGTCCTTTCCAAGGACTTCCTGCCAGATCCCGGCAAGTTTTTTCTCCATCGGGGTACCGGCTGCAACATAACCTTCTTTTGTCCCTTCGGATGTCACAAACGGGGAAGGCAGCTTTTTCTTATCGATCTTCCCATTGACGGTCAGCGGGAATTCCGGCAGCCGGATAATATGATCGGGGATCATATAGGCAGGGAGAAAACGATTCAGTTCCGATCTGATATCGGAAACCCCCAGTTCTTCCTTTGATGAATAATATCCTGCCAGGATAGTTTCATTTTCTTCGCGCCAGGCTATGACACAAACATCCTTTACTCCCTTTATCTTTCGGAACCGGCCTTCCACCTCTGCCAGCTCGATCCTGTAACCCCTTATCTTAACCTGGTCATCAGATCTGCCGGTATAGGCCAGGTTGCCGTCGGGAAGCCACCTTCCAATATCTCCCGTCCTGTATAGAAGGATCACTTCTCCATCCCAGCGCCGGTATTTCACAAACCTGGCATTCGTCAATTCCGGTCTGTTTAGATATCCCAGACCCAGTCCCGCTCCTGCAATACATATCTCACCCGATACTCCTCTGGGTACAGTTCCAAGATGCTCATCGAGGATATAGATCTGGTTGTTGAGGAGGGGTTTACCCGTCGGCAGATAGTCATATAACGACAGGTGATCCGGGTCGACGGGATAGCAGGTATTATCCACACAGCATTCTGTAAGGCCATATTCGTTCAGCAGGCTAACGGGCCAGCTATTCTTTCTATAAAAGTCAAATAAACGCGCAACACTGTTTGCCGGCAAAGCCGCCCCCCCGATCCAAAAGCGGCTAAGGGGATTGCATACCGCCTTTTCAGGCAGGTCTCCTGTCAGTATCTGCAGGAGGGCGGGCGTTCCGTCCGTTTGCATGATGCCGTTGCGCAGATAGTAATCCCACAACAGGTTGCCGGAAAGTTTTACATGGTCCGGAACGATAAAAAGGCTATGCCCATTCAGCAAGGCCAGGAACACCTGTTTGCCAAAAGGATCAAACACATAAGGCGCTACCACCGCTATCTTCAGTTTTTCCTCCACCTGCAGGTAGGAGCGCTGCAGGCCATCGATGAGATTGAGCATCGCCCGGCGGGTGATCAATGAACCTTTCGGTAACCCGGTCGATCCGGAAGTATAGATGATGCAGGCGATGTCATCATCCCCGGCATCCCCTGGTGGATTAGCTGCTTCAGCCGGGATGTCACCCGTCTGGATGTCCAGGACCAATATATTTCCGGGGGCATTTTCAAGTTTGTGCAGATGCCGGATATGCGTGAGGAGTATGGCAGGATTGGCATCCTGTAAAATATAATCGATCCTTTCTTTCGGATCACCGGGGTTCACCGGCAGATAAGCACCTCCTGCTTTTAATGCGGCAAGCATTGCTACAGGCATATCTGTCGAACGATCCAGCAGTAAGGCTACAATGGGATGCTCGTTATCGCCGCATTCCCGGCGGATCGTGGAGGCCAGCACATTGGCTTTTTCATTCAGCTCAAAGTAATTAAGGCACTCTCCTTCATAATATACAGCCGGCGCATCCGGATATTCCCGGACATTGCGCTCAAAACGTGATACAAGATTATCGGAATATTCCCGGTGGGTTATCCCCGATCCATTGAGGCTGTCAAGTTCCCGATAATCGGCCACATCGAGATAAGGTATACTCCTGATGGCCTGATCACTGCCACCCACTACCGCATCCAGCAAAAGGCGCCAATGATCCGCCAGCCGGGTGATGGTACTGTGGTGGAACAACTTCGGATTGTATACGATAGTGGAAAACAGATTGTCGGATTCATAAAAATTAAATGACAGATCATGAAGACTTATCCGGACATCCCTGTTGAAATCATACACTTCAAGTCCATCCATCAAAAGCTTTACGTCTCCTTTCGATTGCGGATTTTGCAATACCGCCCAAACATCGAACAGCGGCGACCGGCTCCAGTCTCTTTTTGCATCGAGGGCCATGACCAGTTGATCAAACGGATACCTGCTATGCTCGATAGCTTCAGCCATTGTCTGTTGCACCTTGTCCAGCAGCTGGTGAAAACTTTCATCCGGGCTGAATGTGGTACGCAGGGCTACAGTATTGATATAAAGACCGGTCTGATCCTCTAATTCTTTCCTGCCATGACCAAAGACCGGTGTCCCCACTACAATATCATGCTGGCCAGTGTACCTGTATAACAGGCATTTTATCGAAGCCAGCAACAGGGTGAACAGACTGAGATCTTTTTCCCGGCAGAATTGCTTTATCCGGTCATACAATGTGCTGTCTATTACAAAATCAAAGTATGCTCCATCATAGGTCTTCATCGGCGGTCTTGGAAGATCTTCCGGAAGATGCAGAATGGGTACTTCGCCGCTAAAACGGTCGAGCCAATACCGCTCGGAGGCCTGGTAAGAAGCCGTGCTGAGCTGCTTGTGCTGCCAGGATACATAATCCTTGTACTGGAATGGCAAAGGCTGCAGTAACCCTGCATCTCCATGACCGATGCTATTATAAGCATGCATCAGCTCATTGATCATGATGTTCATCGACCAGCCGTCACAGATGATATGGTGTATAGCGAAGGTAAATACGTGCTCGTTCTCGTCCAGGCGACGCAGTCCGAAGCGTACCAATGGCCCGTTTACAAGATCGAACGGCTCATTCCGGAGGTCATTCAGCGTCAGACTGAACGCCTGTTCTTCCGGATCCTTTATTTTCTGCCTGACCTCCCCTCCTATGGTCACAAAAACAGTCCTGAGACTTTCATGCCGCAAAACCATACTCCGTACAGCCTTTTCCAATGCCTCCGTTTGCAGCCTACCCTTCAACAACCATGACCTGGAGAGCGTGTGTACATCCTGCCTGCCGGGCAGTTGGTGGATGATCCATATGCGCTTCTGCGCGTTTGACATGGAATAATGTTCCTGTTCCTCAATAGGTTTGATCGCTGAATATTTTGTTTTCGAAGCATTCAGCAACAGGCCTGCTAATTTTTCGATGGTATTGTTGGCGAAAATATCCGTGACCTTGATGGAGATATCCAGCTCCTTGTATATCCTGGAGATCACCTGGATAGCCTTGGTAGAAGTGCCCCCTGCCCTAAAAAAAGAGGTTGTCCTGCTGATCCGGTCCAGCCCCAGCATATGCCGCCATATTGCTTCCAGCCGGATCTCCATTTCATTCTCAGGAGCCTGGTATTCTTCTTCCTCGATAAGCATTTCCGGTTTGGGGAGGGCCTTTTTATCTACCTTGCCATTGATAGTCGTCGGAAATTCGTCGAGCCGTATAAAGTAAGAAGGGATTATATTCCTGTTCAATTCCCCGAGCAGATGGTCCCGCAGCTGCTCAGACAATACATGCCCGGTATAATAACAAATGAGCTCATCGGGGTGATCCGCCTTCTTATGGACCACGATAACAGTCTGGACAACACCTTTATTGGTAAGGACCGCATGCTCAATTTCCCCCAGCTCGATCCGGATCCCGTTGATCTTTACCTGGTTGTCGACGCGTCCTAATATTTCGATGGTATGGTCTCCCAGGAATCTTCCCAGGTCGCCGGTGCGATATACGATGTCTTCCCGGTCCTTTACCAGCGGGTTTTGCACAAATGCCCTTGCATTCATCTCGGGGTCATTCAAGTATCCCCTGGTGAGATACGGTGTTCTGATATATATTTCTCCGATCTCCCCGGTATCACAGGGAGTATTATTATTAAAGATCGCTATGCTGGTATTGCTCATAGGTTTTCCTATGGGAATAACATATGCCGGGTTTTCCGGTATCTCCCCTACCCTGTAAAAGCATTTACACATGGTCGCCTCCGTTGCTCCATACATGTTCACGAATTCCACCCGGCTGTTATTGATCCGTTGCCAATGTAAAAGGTCTTTTGCATAAAGGAGCTCACCGGCAAGCAATATGAATTTCAGATCCGTGAAAAGCTCATTCCTGCGATCATGCCTTTCAAACTCCCTTGTCAGCAGTCTGAATACGGTAGGAACGAAATGCATAAGGGTGATCCTGCTGCTATCGATCCATTCCAGCAATTGCATCATATTGTCCCTGATCTCATCCGGCGGAATACAAAGGACTCCTCCGGTGCACAGTGGAACAAAGACATCCCGGAACCAGGAATCGAAGGTCATCTGGTTAAGCTGGCTTACCCTGCACTCATCGCCTACATGGAATTCATTCCTTTCCCAGTTGATAAAATGATACAGGCTTTTATGTCTGCCCAGAATGGCTTTCCCCTCTCCGGTCGTGCCGGAGGTGAACAGGATATAACAGCCGTCGTCCGGCTCGCTGGTGTCAGGGCAGCCACCCTGAGGAATGGTTATTTCAGCCTGCTGCATTTCCCCCAACGCCCCTTCCTCGAATGAAAGAACCGAGAATCGGTCACCTTCGAGTACCACCAGGTGTGAAAGGGGCAGTTTCAGGTCCTGTATAAGGGAGATCATCTCCGACCTCATATCTCCTGAAGTGATGATGATACCAGGAGGGAACTGGTTAAAAATATAGGTCAGACGCTTCTTTGGAAAAGAGACACCCAGCGGCAGGAATACCCCTCCTGATTTGAAAATACCCAACGCGGAAATTACCAGCTCAGGAGAGGAGGTCATATATACTTTGACGATCTCCTCCCTGCCTGCACCCAGCGATTTCAGGATCCAGGCCAGCCTGTCTGCACGGTCGTTCACTTCTCCATAGGTAAGTCGCCGCTGGCCGTATTCGATGGCAGTACGGTCCTTGCCGCTGGCAACCTGTCGCTCAAACGCGGATTGTATGGTACCCTTTTCCATTATAGTTTTTTTATTTATTCCTCCAGGTTGGATTCCGAAAAGGTCCGGTAAAATTCCAACTGGTCATTCCCTACCTGCTGGTATAGCCGGGCCCTGAGATCACCGATGGACAATTCCGGGAGGCTGGTGGTCAGGTCAAACAGGACCATTAAATTCTCCTTTATCCGAAGAATGGTTTTTTCTTTAAAGAGATCGGTATCATATTCTACAAGAAATGCCAACGCGCCCTCATTCTCCGAAACGCAAATGGTCAGGTCGAATTTGCTGACCCTGATATCAGTCTCGTAGCTGGTCACATTCAATTGCCCGGCAATGGTTCCCCTATAACGGGCCTCATTTTCCATATTTTGCAATGTGAGCATGACGTCGAACAAGGGAGAACGCCCCGGCTGCCTGTCCTGTAAAAGTTGATCAACGAGCAGATCGAAAGGATAAGCGCTATGTGCATATGCATGCAGGGTGTTTTGTTTCACCTGCTCCAGAAAAGTTTCAAATTTGTCCTCGATCTCCATACGCGCCCTGAAAGCCAGTGTATTTGCAAAAAACCCGATCAGGTGTTCCAATTCAATATGGTCTCTTCCGGCAATAGGGGTGCCGATCGTGATATCACGCTGGCCCGAGAACCGGTATAGTAAAATATAGAGATTTGCCAGCAGCAGCATGAATACCGTAGTATCGGTCTGCCTGCCCTGGTCTTTCAGTCGTTGGGTAAGTTCCGGCCCAAGAGAGAATTCAAGGATCCCGCCTCTGTAATTCTTCACATCCGGCCGCTTGCCATCAGCAGGAAGTTCCAGCGGATCTGCCGGGTCGTCGAATTGATGTATCCAGTATGTTTTATGAATATCCATGTCCCCCCGGCTTATCCGCTGATTTTGCCAGACCGAATAGTCTTTGTATTGGATCCGGAGGGGCGGCAGTACCGGGTTTCTGCCTTCTTTCAATGCGCTGTAAATTACCAGCAGATCATGGATGAGGACCCCGTTGGACCACCCGTCAGTGATAATATGATGCAGGTCGAGAAGAAAAACATAGGCATTGTCCCCGATGTGGATCAGCAGGGCCCGGATGAGCGGCCCCTTCTCCAGGTCAAAAGACCGCGAGGCTGATTGATTGGCCCGAAGAAGAGCAGCGTCCTTTGCATCATCCCGGCCCCTGTAGTCCAGGTATTCCAGTTTAAACCTGCTGTCTCCGGGTGCATGTATACGCTGGACAAGGTGCTCATCTTTCACCAAAAAAGTAGTCCGGAGGCTTTCATGCCGTTGGATCAGCGCATCAAATGCCCTTTGCAGCAGCACAGGATCCAGTGGAGATCTGATCTCATACACGCCGGGCTGATTATAAGCCAGTGCTCCCCCGGAAGACTGGCTGAGTATCCATAACCTCTTTTGGGCGTGAGAAACCTCATAATATTCCTGTTCAGATAATTGGGGGATCTCACTGGTTAAGGACGGATTGGCCCTGAGATCGTTCAGATAGGACGACAACGACCGCACCGTAGGATGTGCAAAGAAATCATCGAAGTTGATCTCCAGCCCCCACCAGCTCCTGATCCTGTTGATGATCTGGTTAGCTATCAATGAATGACCGCCCGCCTCGAAAAAATCATCCAGAACGCCAAGATCATCCTGTTTAAGCACATCTTTCCATATTTTTAGCAGTTTCTGCTCCGGGCTGATGATCCCCTCGAGGTAATTCATCAACGACCGGAGGACAGGGAAATCGAACATGTCTTCAAAAGACAGCCTGACCCCATAAGCCGTATTTATCCTGTTGATCAGACGGGTTGCTTTTAGCGAGTCCCCGCCAAGAAGAAAGAAGTCATCGGTGGCTGAAACATTATCCACCTGCAGGACCTCTTCCCATAAAGCTCTTAGCTCCTGGAAATAGCCAAGGTCCTCCCGGCTGCTCCGTTCGTGCTCCACTTCATGCAGGAATGGCTCGCCGGAAGGGTCCGTATTTGTCACGGTCCTGGGAGTTTCCCGTAGCCAGTATCTCTTTTTTTGGAACCTGTATGCCGGAAGCTCGATCCTCCGGCCCGGGGAATTTTTATAAAGGGAAGTCCAATCCAGTTCATAGTTCAAAAGGTATAGGGATTGCAGCAGTTTCAGAAAGGGACAGGCTTCCAATTCCGGCGCCAGCCTGATGATCTGGCAATCTTTATGGATCGCAGCCTGCCGGCCAAGTTCATCTGCTATCCTCCCCCCCGCTCCCACGCTTATAAACGCTACGGGCCCTTTTGCCGTCTCCTGCTGTAGCAGCGAGGCTATTTTCGCCGATGGCTGATCCGTCGCTTCTTGCGTATACTGGAGCAGCAGTTCCGGCGCCCGCTCCGGGCTGACCTTATTATTGATGATATCCGTGATCATTTTACCGGATCCCTTTGCCAGCAGCTTATTTGCGGTAATACCCCGGGACTCCAGCAATCTGAAAAAGCAATACTGGAACAGCAGGTGATCTGCCAGGGCGGGATCGGTGATCTGCTGTCTCCACACCAGGCTCAGGGCTGAATAATAGTGATGAAATACATCGAACGCGCCATCGAAATAATTCAGAAGGGCAACGGGAGTAATGGCATCTTCGAACACGAAAACAAGGTTATGTAAAGATCTTACAGGGTTTCTATCCTCCTGAAAGTCTTTGAGAATATCATCCATCCTGGCTATTGCATCCGGGATGGAGTCCGCCAGGATCGCAGCACGATGCCGGTAATGGTTCCTTCCCGCTGCCAGTGTAAGACTCACATCAGCAACATCCGCGTCAGGGACCCGGGACAGATGGTCTCTCAGGGTTTTAATATTATCCGACAATCCTTTACCTGTCGCTGAGGAGATGGGCAGCAGGTAGAAGGAGGGCAGCCTGCTCTCTTTCGGATCTGTCTTTTTCACGACCGGGGGAGCTTCTTCCAGAATAACATGGCAATTGGTACCGCTAAGCCCGATGGAACTGACGCCGGCAATACGCGGTTCCCCAGTAGTCTCCCAGGACCGTAGTCCCCTGTTCACATATACCGCGCTCCTGTCGAAGTTGATCTGTGGATGAGGTCTTTCAAAGTGGACAGACGGGAACAGAACCCGATGCTTCAATGACAAAATAGTTTTTACCAGACCGCTGAGGCCGGCTGCAGATCTCGTATGTCCGATATTCGACTTGATGGTTGAAATAGGGCAAAACCCCTTCTCTCCGGTGAACTGGTCGAACGCCATCGTAAACCCACCGACCTCGATATTATCTCCCAGTTCAGTGCCTGAACCATGCGCTTCGATAAATCCTATACGTCTTGGATCAATGCCGGCTTTTTCCCAGGCCTTTTTAATTACTTCCGCCTGGGCCTGGCTGTCCGGCGCCGTGAGACTGGCTGAACGGCGGGCATTACAGTTGGTGGCAGACCCTTTGATCACCGCGTGAATGATATCCCCATCCGCCAATGCTTTTTGAAGAGGCTTTAACAGGACACAAACAACAGCTTCCCCATGCGACATACCCCTGGCCGCCGCCGAAAAGGCTTTTGATCTGCCGTCCGGAGAGTCCAGCCCCAGTCCTGCGCCTTCTTTATAAGGAAAAAGATAGAGGTTTGCCGCACATGCCAATGCCAGGTCGGCATCCCCAAGAGTGAGCTCATTACAGGCAAGATGCACTGCCATCAATGAGGATGAGCAGGTGGTATCGACGACCAGGGAGTTACCCCTGAGATCGAACTGCCGGCTTAGTGTGGTCGACAAAAAAGCTTTCGTATTGCCGCTGGTAAGCGTGGGTACAAATTCATCTGCATGTTTGTAGTATTCAAGGGCGGCATCTGCCACAAAGACCGAGGTATTGGATCTTTCAAGCGCTGCAGAGGAATAGCCCGCATTCTCGAATGTTTCGTGCGCCACTTCCAGCAATAGCCTGATATGCGGGTCCATTGTACCCGCTTCCGCGGGTGATATGTTAAAAAATGCGGCGTCGAAAAGATCGATGTTTTCCAGGTATCCGGCGATCATATATCTTTTCCGGTTGTCCAGGGTCGTCGCTTTGATCCGTTCGTAGGAGAGCTCCCTTACACTGTCCCTGCCTGTGGACAGGTTTTGCAGCAATTGGCTGATATCTCCGGCTTCCGGAAACCTGCCGGCCATACCAATAACGGCTATGTCTGTTTGCATGATAAGTGAGATTTCGGGAATTATATACCCGCCAGTTCAAGATTAGCCGGAACCGCTGTTTTCCGCTTCTTCTTTTCCATTTGCTGGATAAGCGCATTTCGGACCTCTTCCACCGTAATGAGGTTCATGCACTCGTGGTTGTATGGACAAGGGTCGTACCAGAGATAGAAGTAGCAGGGAGAGCATCTCACCTTCTTATATATGTTAATGTTGTTATCATGCCCCCAGAGTCCGGGGCCTGAGTCTCCAAACAAAACGACACCGGGCAGGTCGACTGCATTGGTAGCATGCGCGATGCTCGATTCGATTCCAACAAAAGAATCCGCATGTTTTAACATGCAAAAAGCATCCCGGATGTTTGTCTTTCCTCTCCAATCCAAAGCACCCGGCACCCGTTCTTCATCAACCCAGCCTAGCTGGATAAAGGTATATTCAGGCAGCGATTTGACCAGTGCCTCCCATTTCTCTATAGTCCAGTGATGATTTCTTGACGACCTGGAATGAACATGCATCATCACTACATTTTTGTAGGGAGCAAGGGTCATCCTGGCCTTTTTTTCCTCCTTTTCCGTAAAGTATAGCTGCGTCTTGGGGTTGTCACTCTTGATGTTCAGGTCATCGAACATATCATACACCAGGTCCTTTATATTATAATCGTCCGGAAAAAGATGTGACGGCGTTATCCATTGAAAAAGCAGATCGTAATACTTGATCTTCTCGGTATTGAATAAGTAGGCGTACAGATGACCGGGATATCGCCACATCGCCGCTATCTTCAGCATCCTCAGAGAATCTATATATGGATTATTCAATAATAGAGACTTGTGACTCTTCATCCTGCAGTACACTATCAATTTCCTTTCCGGATAGGTCTCCTTCAGCGTCTTAAAAACGGGCGTACAGACGATCACATCGCCGACTCCGCCACGGGTAATAATAATAATGCTATTATCATTCATATATGATCCATTTTAATTCTTTTAAAGCTGCTGATTGAGTTCTCTTTTCCAGGTCCAGGAACTGGCAGGTATTCCTTCTCCGGTCAAAAAAAGGACGCCTCAGTTCGGCCTGCATTGCATCTTCGGTAATTTTCAGCTGGGCTTCGATCTCGGCGATCCGCGTGGCAACCTCAGCTTTGCTTCGGACTATGTTCATATCTCAGGAATTTAATTTAGATGACTATTTCTTTACTTGCCGCCTGTCTGGTGAAGGGCGCCCTGTCGAGCCTGGTGTAAAGCGTACCTTCACACCAAACATAGTTTACCCTTCCCCATTCAGAGGCGGAAGCCACATCCGGGAAAAACCCGGAGTTCTTATAGTTGGCGCTGGTATTACAGAGTAGTGGGATCCCGCATAGCTTATCATATTCCGTCAACAATGAGAATATCGTTGCATTCTCATGCTCATTCACCGTCTGCAGCCTGGCTGTCTCATCCAGGTGACAGACTGCGGGTATCTTCTCCAACCATTCCTTTTTTACTTTATGATCGAAAAGCATGTATGGGTCCGGTATTCCCGGCTCAAAGATCCCGGCAGCTTTATGTTCCAGGCAGATGGGAGAAACAGGCCTGTAAGGCTCCCGCTCCTTCACCAGGTTAAGCACATCCTTCATATCCGGAGAGGTCGGGTCGGCGAGGATACTCCTATTGCCCAACGCCCGGGGCCCCAGCTCCGCCCTGCCATGCAGGACGATAACAGGTTCTTTTGTATCATATAGCAGCCTGGCCAGATCGGGGATCGTACAGGAACCCGCCTGCCACCCGGGCGCTGCCTGGTTGTCCCCCGCATCCCCCGCTCCAGGTCCGCTGTATACACTCCATTCCAGGCTATTCTTCCCGGCCCCGTTGAGCATCACCGCACAAGCCATACCAATGGCGCTGCCTGAGTCATTGGGAAAAGGAGGTACATACACCTGCCTGAAGAGTCCCATATTCCGTATAGCGCTGTTCCATTTGATATTGAGCGCGCACCCTCCGACTATACAGAGATTTTCACTCTTTCTTCCGAGCCTGCTTATTTTTTTCTCCAGCTTTTGCATAAGAAGCTCCTGCAAATACGTATGGAAGGAAAGAAGAATATCCTCATCCTTATACCCCTGTCCTATTATCCTTTTTTTAAACTCATTGGCAAATACATTCGCAAATCCCATGGGCTTATCATAGCAGGTCGCATAGATGTCATCAAAATAAGCGAACAATTCCCTCCTGAGCTGGCCCATCGCCACATAAGCCATTACCTTGCCGGCTACTGAAAGATCATCCTTGGCAAATTGACCTCTGACCTTAAAAGGGCCAAAATGTTGAGAAAAAATGGTGTAGATATTCCCGATCAGCAGGAACAAGGGGCCTAGGTTCTCCGTTTTTCCGGTGTGACCTTCGACAAAATATAATCGGGGATACATCCCCCCGTCCCATACAAGCACATAGGCATCCTGCTGGTCTTTTGAAAAAGGACTGGTACAATATGCACTGGCGAGATGCCCGGTAACATGGAGATAACTCGAATAAGGATATTGTTTTCCCCTTATGGAAAGACCTGAAAAAGTCCATGCTTCGAGCACATTGCTTTGCAATGTTCTTTCCTGGTATTGAGCAACCGCCAGCTGGCATATCCTGCCCTCATCCCGGTATTGCAGGAAATTATGGTTGTCTCCTATGGTCAACCGCGGCTGGATCGCCAATGCATCAGCATCGTATCCACCCCACCCGTCGACGACAAATGCATCTATATCATCCGTCTTCAATACTTCCTGTTCCAGAATATCCGCAATGATGCCCGTATCTTCGATGGCTGTATACCGGGGATTGTTGGCTATTTTCTCCAGCTCGACGCAAAACAGGAGCTTGTTGTCATCGACAACGGCTATACTTCCGTCGTGCGTAAGTTTAATACCGCAGATAGTCATATTGTTTTTTTAGATCTTACAATTCGATCACGCTTATTTCTTTCGTGTTATCCGTCTCCGGCCTGTCACCCTCCCGCAACAGATGTGCAAGCTCTTTTATGGTGGGATGGCTGAATATCTGGTATATTTCCAGGTTGCCGGGATAGTCTTTCCGGATACGTTGATGCAGTTGTATCACCTTCATTGAATTTCCTCCAATCTCAAAGAAGTTGTCATGGATGCCGACGTCCCTGTAATCCAGTAATTCCTCCCAAATGCCGGCCAGCTCTCTTTCCAATGTATCACCGGCCTGAACATAGTTCCCGGAACCTCTCAGGGCGGCCGTCGCAGGATCCGGCAACTGCCGTATATCTGTCTTTCCATGTTCGTTCAGTGGCATGGAAGGCAAAGGGATAAACCATGATGGCATCATATAGGCAGGCAGTCGTCTCTCCAGAAAGGATTTTATTTCACCTAATTCCATTAAAGCATTGCTGACAAAATAGGCGGCTAACCGGGAATCTCCTGAAGGATCTTCGTGCGCAACCACTACCGTGCTTTGAATGTCCCTATGGCCTGTCAGGGCATTCTCTACCTCCGCCAGCTCTACCCGGTGACCACTGACCTTCACCTGCCGGTCCATCCGGCCCAGGAAGTCAATGGAACCATCCGGGAGCCATTTCCCCAGATCACCCGTACAATAAAGCCTGCCTTCTCCATAAGGGTTATCGATAAATCTTTCCCGGGTAAGCGCTTCATCATAAAGGTATCCCCGGGCAAGGCCTCCGCCTCCTATGCATATTTCGCCGGCAACACCGACGGGGACGATCTCCCTGTTCTTATCCAGTAAATATACTTCCGTACCGGGTAAAGGTTTTCCAATATTTGCAACGCCCGGCATCCCGGGCGAAGTGATGCAAAACGTGGAATCAACTGTCGCTTCCGTAACCCCATAGACATTGATCAGCCGGCTTCTTTCTCCCAACAGCTCATAATACCGGCGGATAACCTCCCTGCCAAGTCTTTCGCCGCCGGCCAAGGTATAAGCCGGGAATCTGTCTTTATGCCGTATCTCAGGAAGTATATAAGCCAGGTATCCCGGCGTGCAATCCCAGACATCGATCTTCCGCGCTTCAAGCTCCGCCTCAAGAGCCTTGGGATCTCTGTGCACCTCATCTGTCACCATGACCAGGGTTGCCCCATGGAGCAGGGCGGGGAACAGCTGCTTGACAGAAGAGTCAAAGCTGATGGACGCATTCAACAGGACAGACATCGGGCGGGGATGATGATCATATATGAGCCCCCCAAGCCAATCTGATAATTCGACTACAGACCTGTGCTCGATCATTACAGCCTTTGGCATACCGGTCGTACCGGAAGTGTACATGACATAAGCCAGATCGGCAGCCGTATTGCACTGTTGCAGGTTGTCACCAGCCTGCTCCTGTATCTCCCGGCAATCATCCACCGGACATAGTTCGACATCCCACGGTTCTGCCGCACGACCGGTATATTTTTTTTCCGTCAACAACAGCTTCAGACGGCTATGTTTGATCATATACCGCTGCCGCGATGCCGGATAGGACGGATCCACCGGTATATACGAAGCGCCTGATTTCAGGATCCCCAATATAGTGACGATGAGCCTGTCAGACCTGTCCATCATCACCCCGATGGAGTCATCCGGTCTGACCTGCCGGGAATGCCGCAGAAATCCGGCAATCCTGTTTGCGGCAGTATTGATCTCACTATAGGTCAAAGCTCTTTCATCAAAATACAAAGCTTTCGCGTAAGGAGTTTTCCGGACCTGCTCTTCAAATACACTGACAATGGTCATCTCCGGTGCTTGCCGGTGACGATTCTTCCCGAATCGCAGGAGCCGGGATCGTTCAGCATCCGGGAGATGATCCAGCTTATCCAACGGACTATCCGGATCCTGTATAACGGATGACAAGATAGTTTTAAAATGCTGCTGCAATTGCTCCATCCGGTACTGGCTGAATATATCCTTGTTGTATTCCAGCCGCAGACCCAACCCTTCAGGAAGGTCCTCAAAGGTGACAGTGAGGTCGAATTTACTGATCCCGGAAGGCAGTTTGATCTCCTCTATTTTTATTTTATCCACCTGCAACGCTGCATGCGGCATTCTTTCCTGGTATATGATCATGATATCGAACAAGGGCGACCGGCTGACGTCTCTTTTTATATTCAGTTCGTCAACGAGTTTGTCAAAGGGATAGTCCTGGTGCTCCAGTACAGACAGTACAGTGGATCGTACCTGCTGCAAAAGACCGGCAAAGCTTGCTTTCCCGTCCAGCTTCGTACGGATCGTCAGTGTATTAACATAGAACCCTATCTGTTCTTCAAGATCTGTCTGCCATCTGCCGGATGCAGGCGTCCCTATCAGGATATCCTCCAGCCCTGTATATCGGTACAACAATGCATTCAGAGAGGCTACCAGCAGCATATATACTGTTGCATTATACCTGGCCGCCAGGGAAGCAAGAGACGACCCTACATCCAAAATTGTATATAGCTCCCCTCCATGATAAGTCTTTACAGCAGGACGGGGCTTGTCGGCAAGAAGATCCATCGGCCGGAGATCGCCGGCCAGTTGCCCTTTCCAAAAAACACTTTGCTGCATGAACCAGGGACTGGTTTCCTGGTCATGACGCCAGGCTGCATAATCTTTATATTGAAAGGAAAGCGGGGTTACTACCACCCTTTCCCCGTTTTCCAGACGCCGGTAATAATCTATCACCTCACGCACGATCACAGCCATGGACCAGCCGTCCGACACGATATGGTGCATGACGACGGCAAAAAAGAACCGGCCCTCCTCAAATTGGACAACTTTGAGCGCAATAAGCGGACCTTTTTGAAGATCGAACTGTTTGCCTGTGAAGCGGGTTGCCTTGACAAGTGCAACATTTTCCGCGTCGCCGGCGATACGACAGTCCTCATAGTCCGGCATCGGCTGATCGGCCGGGTGCGGCCTCTGTCTGATCTCCCCGTTTACAGCAATAAAAGAGGTTCGCAGGATCTCATGCCTTTCAGCCAGCAGACCATACGCCTTGTGAAGCGTATCCATCGACAGAGGCCCTTCGATACGATAAACACCGGTCATGTTATAAGCAATATTGCCCGGATCCATCTGGTCGAGCATCCACACTCGCCGTTGCATATGCGTAGACGCATAATGCTCCTGCTCTTCCACCGCTGTGATCTCTGTAACGGCTGTTTTTCCGGACCGTCCGATAACGATCGCCATCTTCTCGATGGTAGGATGAATAAAGATCTCTTTCAACGCAAGCTTTACGCTAAAAGCCTTGTTTATCCTTGAAAGGACCCTGGCGGCAAGAATAGAATGACCACCCAGGGTAAAAAAATTATCCCTGACACCAACCTTGTCTTTCTCCAACACCTCCTCCCAGATACCCGCCAATGCCATTTCCACCGGATTACGGGGAGAAAGATGAGCAACGGCTCCCACCGGCTCCGCATACTGTAACAATGCTTTCCGGTCGATCTTCCCGTTAGGCGTCAACGGGTAGCTTTCCAATGCTACGGTCCTCGTCGGTATCATATAGGCGGGAAGATAACGTTCCAGATGCTGTACGATCTTTTCATGCGTCCCCGTCCCTGTAAAAAAAGCCATCAGCTGAAGGCCGTTGCCGGGCACAGCAGCCGGTACGACCAGCGATTTCTCTATCCCGCTCAGCTGATCGAGTACAACCTCTATTTCCCGGGGTTCTATCCTGTATCCCCTGATCTTCAGTTGATCGTCCTTTCTCCCCAGGAACTCCAGGTTGCCATCGGGGGACCACCGCCCCCAGTCGCCCGTACAATAGAGTTTCTCACCGGGCACAAAGGGATTATCGACAAATCTTTCCGCAGTGAGCTCCGGCTTGTTAAGATACCCCCCCGTCAACCCATCTCCCGCAATACAGATCTCTCCTTTTACGAATGGGGGCGCAAGCTGTCTTTCCTTGTTCAGGATATATACACGCGTATATTGCACCGGTCTGCCGATGAAGACAGTGCCGGTATTATTGTCAAATTGGTAACAGGTACTGTAGGTGGTATCTTCGGAAGGGCCATACAGGTTACGGAACCTGATCTTCTCCGTATCCATGCGATCCCGGAGCCTGTCAGGTATCGCCTCTCCCGCCATATTGATCGAAACGACATTGGAAAGGTCCGCTTTATCCTTTAACAACCTTTCAACAACACCGGGTACCGTATTGATCAGCACATTCCTGTCTGCGGCCAGGCATTCCTCTATTTGTAATCCCGAATCCAGGATGCGGACAGGCTTTCCAATACTCAGCGGGAACAGCATTTCAAAAACCGACAGATCAAAGCAATAGGAAGTGGGAGCATATAAGATCCCAAGATCATCATCCCTGAATTCCGTTGCAGCCCAGTCCACCAGCGCAGCAACATTCTTATGTGTGACAGGAATACCCTTGGGGCGTCCCGTAGATCCGGAGGTATAGATGATATAGGCGATATCCCCCGGATTATTTTCCTTACGATCCTTTACTCTCGTATCTCCGGCGCCTGGCTCAGACAATTGATCCGGGAACATACAGATGACGGTGTCGTCAAACCGGTGTCTGTACTTCTCTTCCGTCAGTACTATTTTAAGCGCGCAATCATTGACTACGTATTGATTCCGTTCTGCCGGATAAGCCGGATCCAGCGGTACATAGCCCGCGCCCGACCTGAGAATGCCCAGCAGCGCGACCAACATGCTTTCCGAACGATCCATCATCAGTCCTACCAGGTCATTGGCGCCAACACCAAAGACCTCCGCCAAGTGGTCCGCCACCAAGTCGGCTTTCCTGTTGAGATCGCGGTAATTCAGTTCCCGTTCTCCGTAAACAACAGCCCTGCTGTCAGGATGAAGTAAAGCCTGCTCTTCGATAAGGCTGGTAACGGACTTTCTCCAGGTGAACCGGTCTGCCGGTCCTCCCAGCATCTGCAGCCGTTCCTGCTGCGAAAGTATATTCAGACAGGCGACGGGACGCTGTGGGCCGTTCAGGGCCTCCTGAAGTATATTCCTGTAATGGGTAAGCATCCCCCGCACCTTTTCCTGTGTAAAAAGGTCGGTGCAGAATTCCAGCACGAGGTCAAGGCTTTTACCCGTATCAAAAACATAGAGGGTCAGATCGAATTTGCTGGAAGCTGCCGGCATGAATATCCGTTCCGTTTGTAACCCTTCAATACGGGGATCCATCCGGTCACCCAATGAAATATCCTCCATCGCCAGCATGACATCGAACAGAGAAGACCGGCTCAGATCCCGTTCAGGACGGAGGATCTCCACGAGGTTATCGAACGGGAATCGCTGATGACCGAAAGATTCGATGACTACCTGCCGGGTCTTCTCCAGCAGCATGCTGAAAGAATCCATACCCGAGAAAGATATCCTTAAGGGGAGAGTATTGATATAACATCCCACCTGCCCTTCGAGCCCCTGGTCCTCCCTGCCTGTGACAGGAGTACCGATGACCATATCTTCCTGGCCTGTATAATGATATAAAAGGATCTCATAGGCCGCCATCATGACCATGAAGACCGTTGCTCCGCTGCGCCCGGCAAATTGACGAAGCTCATTCGCCAGGGCTGCATCGATGGTCAGATGAAAAGAGTCTCCCCTGGCGCTCCGGACGGAAGGACGGGCAAGATCCGCCGGCAATTCCAATACAGGGATCTCATCCCTGAATACCCGTAGCCAATGATCCCGGTCCGCACTCAATGCATCGCCGGACAGCCTGGCATTCAGATAGTGCGCATAATCTTTATATTGAAAAGGCAACGCTGGTAAAAGATCGCTTTTGCCATTCATAGAAGCATTGTATAGAACAGCCAGTTCATTGATCAGAACAGATAAAGACCAGCCGTCCGAAATAATATGATGCAGGGTAAGGAAGAGTATATAGGAATGGGTTTCGATCTGCAGCAGCTTCGCTCTGAAAAGGGGACCATGCTCCAGGTCAAAGGGCCTTTTTTGTTCCTGCATAGCCAGATCGGCGACCAACGCTCCCGTTCGGCTGTCTTCCCATTCCAATATAGTGGTGAAGTGGTCACAAGAATGGATCCGCTGCTGTAACCTTCCTTCCACCATATGGAAAGTCGTGCGCAGGCTCTCATGGCGGCAGACCAGGGCAGTCAGCGCCTTTTCCAGCACCGGCCTGTCGGGAAAGCCATGCAATCTGAAACAAAGGAAGATATGGTACGCAGATTGTTCTTCTTCCAGCTGTGAAAGGACCCATATACGCTGCTGGGCATGAGAAACATCATAGAAAGGCTGTTCCGGGAGAAGATCGATCTTCTCCTGGCGGCCGCCGGCACGCGATCCGAGGAGGTGTGCCAGTTCAGCCAGAACAGGATAGGAAAAAATATCCTTCAGGCTAAGCTCACGCTGCCAGGTCTGCGATATCCGCTGGATAAGCTGCACAGCTTTGATCGAGTTTCCACCCAGCAGAAAAAAGTTATCCTCCTTATTCCCGACAGGTTTTTCCAGCAACAAAGACCAGATGCTGGCCAGTTGGTCCTCGATCCCGGACAGGGGCTGGACCTCTTTCCCTTCTTCCAGCCCAACCGGGAAGGAATCATAATCTATTTTACCGCTGCCGGTAAGCGGAAAGTCTTCCACCTGGATAAACTTTGCGGGGATCATGTAGTAGGGAAGCATTTTCAACAGCCTCGTACGCAGATCATGTTTATCGATCACCCCCTCCGCCGTGTAATAAGCGTTTACAGTATTTACATTGCCTGGTCCATACACAGGTACGACAGCCGCCTGCCATATCCCGCTCAACCCGGCCAATGCCTTTTCAATCTCGCCCCTTTCCACCCGGTAGCCATTTATCTTTAACTGACCGTCCTTTCTGCCCAGGAACACAATGCTACCGCCCTCACTCCTATAACCTATATCCCCCGTGCGGTAAATCCTTTCCCCTGTGTTAAACGTATTTTCAATGAATTTTCTATGGGTTTCCTCCGGACGGTCCAGGTATCCCATCGCCAGTCCCGTGCCGGAGATACATATTTCGCCGGCAATACCTGTTGGTAAAAGGTTTCCGTATTCATCCAGGATATAGACAGTATGATGACCCACTGCTACCCCGATAGACTCCTCATCGCCGAGGTTGTCGACAGGTTGATAGGTGACACAAACCGTCGTCTCCGTGGGGCCATAGGTGTTAAAAATTTTTGTTTCCCCGATAAGCCTGTCAATATGATGAGCTTTCAGGCGATCGCCTCCACTGATCAATACCCTCAGATCCTTTAAACGTTCAGGATATTTGTTCAATTCAGCTATTACAGGAGGAGTCGTAGAGAGTATGGTCGCGCCTTTGTGTTCCACAAGGTCCAGGAGCTTTGGAATATCTTTTCCACCCTCCGGTGCGATCAACAGCACTCCTCCGGCACTCAGAATGGGGAAAATTTCTTCTACAGAAACATCGAATGCAGGAGAGGACTGCTGGATCACTTTGTCGCTGGAGGACAACGAAAAATAACGTGAAAAACAACGGACATAATTGGCAACGGAAGCATGGCTGATCATAACCCCTTTGGGCACGCCTGTCGAGCCGGAAGTATACATGATATAAGCCAGGTCTCCCGCATCTGCTACTGGTTTATCCCACGTGTCGGATCCTCGTCCTTCCCACTCCGTGCTCCGTTCCCAATCGACTATATCGGATACACCCGGCGGTATCAGCTCCAGGCTTTTGCCCTCCGAGATAACGACATCGGGCGAAGCGTCATCGAGCATAAACGCAATCCTTGCAGCAGGATAATCCGGATCAAGCGGTATATAGGTGCCGCCGGCTTTCCAGGCAGCCAGCATGCTGATAACCAGTCTTTCTGATCTGTGCACCAGGATGGCGATACGCATGCCGGGCTGTCCATGCTTCTTTTGTAACAGGTACGCAGCCAGATCATCTGCAGCGCGACCAAGCTGCCTGTAAGTAAAAGACCTTCCCTCTGTCGACAAGGCAATACGATCGGGAAGATCCGTCACAGTACGATCAAACAGGTGCATAAATAATTCCGCGGGTCCTTCCTCAGGCCATACACGACCCGGGTCCTTCAGTAATCCCTCCCTTTCTGCAGGCGATAAAATATCATATCGATACAGCGGGCATTCCGGCTCCTCACTGACACGGTGTACAAGCTGCTCAAAATGTGCGGCCATTCTGGTGATCTGCTGCTCCCCGAACAGACCGGTATTATACCGGATCTTTAGCGTTGTATCACCCTTAAAAGCATTTAGTTCGAATAGCAGTTTTCCGATGCTGGTGCCATTATCTACTTCTTCTATATCCCTCAGACAGGATGCCCCGGACAGGGAAGCGCGCTGATGGTCATCAAAATTCTGCAATACGAACATGATGTCGAATAAGGACGAATGGTGGATATTATCTCCTGCACCAAGCTTTCTGATCAGTTCCTCCATTGGATAATCCTTATGCTCATATGCTTCCAGAACAGTAGTTTTTGTTGCCTGAAGAAGCTCCGAAAAGGACATGTCCGGCAAAAGGCCTGTTCGCAAAGGCAGGATGTTCAAAAAGTAGCCTATCTGTCTTTCAAGGTCTTTATGATTTCTTCCGGCAAGCGGTGTGGCAATGACAATATCCGTGTGGCCGGTGTATTTGAACAGCAGCAATTTCAGTATGGCAAGATAGACAGTGAATTCGGTAACACCATAGTGTCTGGCAAGAGAAGAAACTTCAAGTGTAAGTTGCTCAGGACAACGGAAATACAATGTTTTGCCAATGTTAACCCTCGAAGGGATCTCGCTATGGACAGAAATGCCGGACGAAGGCGTCGCCCCCTGCAAATGGTCATACCAGTATGACGCATGCTCTTTCATAACGGGAGAAGGTACCTGCTCATATTGCCAGGCGGCATAATCCTTATAGGTCACCGTTAAAGCGGGCAATGCAATATCATCCCCCTTAGAATAAGCTGCCATCCTTTCATTCAACTCCTGCCAGATCAGGTTCATCGACCATCCATCGGTGATGATATGGTGAATAGTGAATCCGACGCGAAATTCAGCATGGGCAGTCCTTATTATTTTTACCCGGAACAGCGGCCCCTTCTCCAGGTCAAAGCCGGTGGTTGCATCCTGCCGGATCAGCTCCTCCCACGAAGGGCTTTCGGGAGCAGTCCTCATGTCAAGACTGATAACTGGCAGCTCTTCCCGGCGAAAGTCCCTAAACTTTATATAAGGCTCCCCTTCCATGCGGATAAAGACCGATCTCAAACTTTCATGTCTTTTAACAAGGCTGGCAAGCGCTTCGGTAAAATGCAGGTCAGCTCCCTCCCCCTTTAAACAAAAACTCCAGGCCAGGTTATAAGCAGTTTCATTCTCCTCCAGTTGATGCAGCACCCATAATCTTCTTTGTTGCAAAGAAACCCGGTAAGCCGGCTGTTCGGCCAGGGAGGGAATTACTTCATAGGCGGCCTGGCGGGCATGCGAGAGAAATTCCGTTATCTCCCGGATACTGGGATGGGTCAGCAAGTCCCGCAACGAAACCCCGACTCCCCAAATATTTCGTATGCGGTTGACGATGCTGGTAGCCTGTAAAGAATTACCTCCTGCTTCAAAAAAATTATCCAACAATCCAAGATCATCCACTTTTAATACTTCCAGCCACAGCTCCTTCATCCTTCTTTCGGAGGTGCTGGCGGGCAATATATTCTCCGCTGACTGCCAGTCTTCGTGCTCGCCGGGTTCCGGAAGGGCCCGGATGTCCAGCTTCCCATTGGAAGTAATAGGGAAAGAAGCCATCATCACAAAACTGGCAGGGATCATATAGGATGGCAGTGATCCTGCAAGGAAAGACTGCAGATCGCCGGTGTCGATACGATCCCGGCAAACCAGGTAGGCAGTCAGACGAGGCCGTTTGCCTGCGATCCTGACAAGGGCATTTGTCACCCCTTCATATAGAAATAATCTTTTTTCAATCTCTCCGCCTTCTATTCTGTAACCCCGCCATTTCATCTGTTTGTCCTTCCTGCCCGACAATTTGATATTTCCATCGGGCAGCCAGCGGCCGTAATCTCCTGTCCTGTACATCGGGGCGCCGGGCAGGAAAGGACTTTCAATAAACACGTCCCTCTCCATGAGCGCGTTTACATATCCCTTCGCCAGACCCATACCGGAAATACATATCTCCCCTTCCATTCCGACAGGAACAGGTTGCATTTGCCTGTCCAGGATATCAATACGGTGATCAGGGAGAGGTTTTCCGATCACCCCCATGTCGCTTATATCCCTTATCTTATGATAAGTAACGCAGATAGTGGTTTCTGTCGGGCCATAGGTATTGTATATATCCATATGTGGGAACAGCCTGTCGATGTTTCCGGGGTTAAGGCTGTCTCCGCCGTTGATAAGGATCCTGAGGCTTTCCAGCCCTTCATACCCGGCAGCATTGATCCCGTCAATGACCAGGGGGGTCGCGCTTATGACGGTGACTTTCTCCTTCTTTATGATCTCAACCAGCTTTTCTATATCACGCCCCCCTTCTACCGATATGATCAGGCAGGCGCCGGCGCAAAGGGTGGAAAAGATCTCTTCCAGTGAAATATCGAAAGATAAAGACGCCTGCTGCAATACATTATCCTTTGGATCCAGGCAGAAGTATTCGGTAAATGTCCGGATATAACCTGCAATGCTTTTATGTTGCAATATCACACCCTTGGGATAGCCTTCGGATCCGGAGGTGTAAAGGATATATGCCGGCGCCTCACCGTCAATGTCCGGCGCAGAGTTGGTATTACAATAAGCCGGCAATATGTCTGCAAGGTCACTGGTGAATACCACCGGGTAAGGTAAAATATCATGGCCTTTCCAGGACGCCGGGTCTGAGAGCACCAGCCGGCAACCGCATTCGTCCAGCATGAACCGGATCCTGTCTGTTGGGTATTCCGGATCGATGGGAACACAGGTGGCGCCTGCCTTCAAAATAGCCAATGATCCGATGATGGCATCTGCCGAACGCTGTTTTAGTAGACCGATCCTGTCTCCTGACAGGATCGCCTTACTTTTTACCAGGTAGTCTGCCAGTTGATTGGCCTCAGTGTTTAATTGCTCATAAGACAAAGACTGGTAGTCGCATACAACAGCGGTGGCGCCGGGCTGATCGCTGACCTTCCTTTCAAAGACCTGCAGGATATTGTTGAATGAGGATACACGTGATATCCCAGATTGAAACCTTGCAAGTTCTTGTTTTTCCGATACCGGCAGGATATCCAAAGAAGATATACGTTGATGGGGCTTCTCCGTTATTGATTCCAGCAGACGGAAAAGATGCCCTGCCATGCGCTCTATATAAATGGTATCGAACAGGTCCGTATTATATTTCAGGTGGAGAACAAGCGTTTCCTTCCTATAAAGGAATTCAAATTCGAGGTCTACCATACTTGACACGGAAGGAAGCTCTACAACGCTGACACGAAGCCCTTCATCCAGCTTTTCAAATCCGGACAGGAGATCCCAGTCCCTGAAGAGTAAGAGCACATCGAATAATGGGGTCCTGCTGAACTCTTTTCGAAGCCCCAGGTCGATGATCATCTTGTCAAAAGGATAGTCCTGGTGCTCCAGGGAATCCAACAGGTTCTTTGATTCCCTCCCCAGCACAGAAAGAAAATCGTCTTCTGCCGTTAGGGGGGTCCGCAACGGTAACGTATTGATACAGCACCCTAACAGGTCTTCCCAATCGTGATGGGTCCTCCCTGCAGCGTCGGTTCCGATGACGATATCAGTCTGGCCGGTGCAGCGATATAAAAGAATGCGCAATGCAGCTGCCAGTGTGGTAAATAAAGTAGTATTGTTTTCTCCGGCCAGCCTCTTCAGCGACTCCTGCAATGGGGAGGGTAATGACCGGGAGATAGAGGCCCCCTTGAATGTTTGTAAGGTATTCCTCGGTCTGGAAAAAGGAAGGTCAAGTACCGCCGGTGGATCCGAAAGGGTTTGCATCCAGTATTCCCTATTCCTTTGCCCGGCTGCTGTGTGCAGATCCCGCTGCCTTGCTGCCACATAGTCCCTGAATTGCAGCTTAGGGGCAGGCAGCATAACAGACGATCCTTTTTTAATCCCCTGATAAACATCTATGATCTTCCTGACCAGGAGGTCTGTTGACCAGCCATCGGCAATGATATGATGAATGGTAAAAACAAAAAGATATTTTATTTCATCCAGATGGAAAAGAGTGCACCTGATCAGCGCCCCCCGAGAAAGATCAAAAGGCTGACTGCTTTCATCAACGGCCACCGATAAAAACCTGTCAGCCGACATGTTCTGATCTCTCATATCCTTATAATGAAGGACACCGGCTCTCTCTGTCATACCTGGGCTGATCTTCTGTCGAAGATCCCCTTCGATCTCCAAAAAGCTGGTTTGGAATATCTCGAGATCCCCCATGACCAACTGAAAAGTTTTGACAAATGATGGCAGATCGAGCTCCCCTTCCATGATCAGGGCGCCTGCAAGGTTAAATGCCGTTCCTTTTTCCTGGAGCTGGGAGAGCAGCCAGAATCGTTTTTGAATATCGCTGACAGGGTAATGTTCCTGTTCTTCGATGACCGAAAGGCTGGTAACAGCGGGCTGTTGAGACTGACGAACGCGGGCAGCGATCTTCTCAAAACTGTTATGGGAGAATATGTCGCTGACGTGCAGGTTGACCCCTGTCCTTTGACGGACATGGTTAACAAATTGCATAGCCTGAAGACTCGTCATGCCGGCATCAAAAAAACTTTTGTCCGCAGCGATGGCTTCTCTCCCAAGTACTTTTTCCCAAATAAGAGGGAGTTGATCCGTCAGTGCCTGGTCGATCCTGTCACAAATTACTTTATAACCCCCGCTCACATATTTCTCCGTCAGGGCGAAATGCCTGACCTTGCCGCTGGTGGTCTTGGGTATCCTGGGAACGGGTATGACCGCCAGCGGGATCAGACCCGTTTTCTGGACCAGGACAGCCCTGATTGTCTTTGCATAATTAATAAATTTTTCCACTGGCTCCTTGAAAAGGACAAAAACAAGCAGCGCTTCACTTTCCACTTCTTTCGTCCTTACACCGGTGACAACTACCTTACCCAGGTCGAACCTTTCCAAAGAAGCACTGATCAACTGTTCAATATCGTGCGGATAGTAGTTTTTTCCATTGATAATGATCAGGTTTTTTGCCCTTCCGGTGATCGTTAATCTGCCATTTGCCAAAAAGCCGAGATCCCCGGTCCTGAGCCATCCATCGTCTGAGAACAGGCTTTGATTAGCCCTCTCATTATTATAATAGCCGGAAGTAACATTCCCGCCTCTTATCTGTATATGGCCGATATGTTTTTCATCGTACACTTCATCCGCCGGCCCGCAGATCCTTACTTCACAATGATCCACCGGAAATCCTGTCTCAACAAGATCTATTGCATCCTCTGCGTGTACTTCTTTGATCCTCTCACCTATATTCAGATGTTCCCGGGATAAGGAATACTTCGTCATTGATTCCCCGACAAGCGGCAGCGTGACGGCAACGGAGGCTTCCGCCAGCCCGTAACCCGGGAAAATGACCTCTCTTTTTAGTCCAAAGGCGGATAGGTTAAGAAGGAATTTTTCGCATAATGTATAAGAAATAGGTTCTGCCCCGTTATAGATTATCCGCACCGAAGAAAGGTCCCAATGACAGTTGGAATGATCTGTACCGGCCGACATAAAATAATGGTATCCGAAATTGGGGGAATACAGCTGTGTGATCCGGTACTTGTCTGTCATATCCATCCACAGGCGGGGATTACGGATAAACAGGGAAGTAGGCATTATATATTGATTTGCCCCGGCAAATGTATTTGCCAGATGGAAGCAGACCAACCCCATGTCATGAGAGAGGGGCATCCAGCTTAAAGAATGGTCCTTTTCCGTCGTCAGGGATCGCATGACTATCGCACGGGCATTGGTCACCGCATTGTGATGGGTAAGCGTGACGCCTTTCGGCTCTCCGGTAGACCCGGAAGAAAATTGAATATATGCCAGGGAGTCCGGCGACGATTCAATGAGTATGCCTCGTTCATCTCCCGGAGTGGTGAAACCATTGATATCCAGAACCCGGCTCCTGTCGAAAGATCCGTCGCTCCGGACACTTTCCCATTTTTCATAATAAGACGGCTCCGCCAATAGGTATGGATGGCGCAATTGTCTCCAGACAGCGGTCAGCTTTTGCAGATGATCCTCCTGTGTGGAAGCAGGCAGGGGAACAGGGATAAACCCTCCGAATAGACAAGCCCAGAAAAGGACCAGGAAATCCAGGTTGTTCTCCGTGAGAAGGATCACCTCGTCTCCTTGCCTGATACCAAGGGCTTGCAGACGGGCGAGCGTACAAACAGACCTATGATACAGATCCTTATAGGATAGGAATTCCTGGCGATCCCTGGAATAAATAAAAAATATGCCGGAAGCCGGATTATCCCTGAGGCTGGCAAGGATTGAAGTGATCAGGGCCATATTATTTCAACAACTCTTTTGTTTGTCACAAACGTCGTGCGGGCAACAGTCTCTGTTGTAGTTTCCAGATGATATTTCGATTGCATCTTATCATCTACGACAAGGTGGGAACGTTTGCATGGAGCCGGTCTTTGAATAGTGACCCTCTTCGTTCCGGTAGTATCCAGTTTGTCCTGACGGAGAACTACCCATTTATCCTTTTTGTGAAAAAGGGTAAGCGCTCTTTCTTCATCGCTCAGGCTGATATTGAGGGTATCGCTCTTCGATATAAGCCGGGAAGTCCTGCCGGACCGGCTGCCCGGATGATCCATCAATTGCAGGATCCGGGCGGCATCCGGAACCCCATATCCTTCAAAATTATTGCCATATGGATATAGATGACCTGATCTTTTTAAGATCTCCTTGATCCGGGCATTCGATAGATGCGGGTCCTTTTGAAGCATGCAAGCCACCATTCCGGTGATGGCAGGCGCGGAAAAGGATGTCCCTCCCGTATAATTCATACAGCTGAGATCCGGCTTCAGATAAGGCAGGAAATCCGGCCCCTCGGAGCTAAATTCCTTTTTTTCTTTTTTTTCATCGGTCGCCCCCACCGTTATTACGTCTTTTGCATCGGCAGGAGCAGAAAGTATCTTCCAGTCATTGTCGCCATCATTGCCCGCCGCCACGACGATGATCATATTATACTTGGATATTGCTTCTTCAACGGCTGTTGAAGCAAGGGCTGTTCTGCCATTCATATTCGCGGGAATATAGTTCTCTGCGGGGTTGTCGAAGCCATAGGCATAACCCAGCGAAATATTCACCAGCCGGACACCTTTCGACCTGAGCCAGGCCAGCGCCTGTCTGAGATATTCCTGCTCACCTGCATATTCCTTCGTCCCGTCATCCGTTCTTGCAAGGAAATACTCTGCATCCGTTGCCAGGCCATACCTGTTTTGCCCGGGAACAATACCACCTATGAGACTCCACACCTGCGTACCATGCCAATCGAGGTCGGAATGGCTCAGGAACAACTGTTTCCCATCAGGATAAATATAGTCTTTCGTAGAAAGGGACAGTCCCTCCGGCGGAAAAAACCGGGAAAGGCTGGCATTGCTGTCCGCCTTGTAGAATCCGGCGTCGATGATACCGACCTTGACGCCCTTGCCCGTCAGTCCTGCCCGTAGAAAAGTACCCGCGTTCATTTGCGTCAAAGACACAGGCAATATGATCTCATCAGACACTGACTGACCGGCAGCAATAGGCATCTGGTTCGTAAATGCGAACCAGACCAGCAACGCTGTCAGACAACGCCGGGTCACAAGGGAAAGATCAGTGTATCTCATTCAGCTCTTTATTGCATTCAGGTTTATATTGTTTTTCCCATTCTTCCCTCACTGCCGCTCTTTCCTCTTCCGATGTCCCGGGCATCATTTTAAATACCAGTTCCTTTGTCTTGATGGACAGCATGAATTCCCTGAAACATTCGTTGGCAGCGGACTGCGACCGGTCAAAATGCATCCTGACCGATTGCCTCAGGTTCTCCGTAGCATCGATGTACCTGGGATTGGCGGGCTTGCCGTTGACCCTGCCGCAAACAGCATAGACCGCAGGCGATTCCGGCAGCATATCGAGATTATCCTTCCCGTCCAGGTTATTGTCTTTCTGAAAAAGGACTAACCTGTTTAGTCCTTCCTTTTCTTCGATGGCGATATAATTATGTTCCATGGTTGAATTATTTTATTCCTGGGGAACTTTTTCGTTGATCGTTTTTTCCTCCGGGCTAAAGGTCACCCGGTACTTCAATTTTGACAGCTTTTGTTCCGCATTAGTACGGAAACTGAAATCTTTATCATCGCGAAATGCTTCCCAGACCCGGTCGGACGGAATGTCGGCTGCCGGGGTCAGAAAAAATATACCGGCGCTCAGCCTGGTCAGCAGGTTTTCGTAAGGAAGTTCCCAGTCGGTGATAAGCCCCTCCGCCTTGATATGATCCAGCTTTTTTTTCATGTCGATGATCTCCGGTACATGCATTGTATTATGATTTTATGATTAAGGAATAGCATCTGTCAATATCTTGTTGATAAACCTTACCCCCTTTTCCACGTTCTCCTGCTCTGCACAACGCTGCTGCATCCGTCTGACAGCGTTGGAATAGGAAGGGTCATCTATGACCCGGTCGATCATATCCCCCATTGACCGGGCATCCGCCCTGTAAATATTCCCTTTCAGACCGAGATGGTGATATACTACCCGTGCCGCATTTCCAGGCTGATCCACAGCCAAAGGGAATACGATCATCGGGACCCCCAGGAACAGGCTTTCCCTGACAGATCCCAATCCGCCGTGTGTAATAAAAAGATCCGACCTGGACAATACATTCAATTGAGGCGACCAGTGCAGAATGGCAATGTTCTTATTGGCCGAGGTGTCCGGTATCAGACGCTGGTATTCCTCCCGGATATGCAGGATCAATTGTAAATGCTCCCTTTCTTCCACAGCCTTTATCACGGCATTGAAGAAACCGGCGATATATTTCTCCTTTACATATTTATGTGTACCGAGCGAACAATAAACAAGTTTCTTGCCCGGAGCCCGACGAAGGGGAAGGGGTCTTTTGTCCATCCGCTCCTTGTCCACCGCAACACCTATAAAACAATCCGTTTCCGAGGTCCGGACGCTTGGCAAGTTAAAGTCCGGTATCATGGCTATGATGTTGGGAACTTTTATTTTGTATCCATATTCCCCCCATTCGAAATCCCAGCCATACCTTTTTCTATAATGAATTAATTTTAGGCGCTTGCTTAGGTGCGTAGTCCAGTCGTTTGCATACAGCTTTACCCATTCAAAAAAATTCTCCATCGCAGCGATCCATCGGATAGAAGAATTATTGACCCGGTGAGAAGTTACCGGAGGATATTTCAGATTGTATGAAGTGGAAAGATTGCTTCCAAATCCGACAACAGGGATCTTATGTTTATGAAAAGGAATGGAGAATTCCAGCAGCCTGATATTGTCGATAATGACCAGATCAGGCTTGTTGACTGTCAGCCATTTCTCCATAAAATCGCAAAAAACCTGGTTGAGCTGCTTGTCGGTGGCTACAAAACTGCCATTCTCCGCCACGAACTGATCATCATCTATAGAAAGGTGCTCGAGGTCCTGCAGCAGGACCATCGATTCAAAAAACCTGAAGCCGACATATATTACTTTGAAATCAGCAGCTACAAGCTGCTTGGCGAGCTTAAAGCTGGCAAAATAAGGACTGCCTTCGGAATTCATGCAAAACAGGATCAGCTTCATATTCGGATTTTACAAAAATTAATACCCGGTTTCAATGGACCTGTTGTAGTCAAAATTGAAAAAAACCTTCCCCCTGCCCCACCCGGCCGGGTTGACAGAATTATTTTGCTCATCATTCTCCATGTATTTGATGCGATTGATGCACTCGCTATAGCCTTTTATAGCCAGCGTATACCACTCGGTGTCTTTGCTGACCTTGCTCAGTACCATACTTTCGTCTTCAACAACAGCGACAATCAGCTCTTCCGATTCTTTCCTGAAAAATATTGAATCATCAGATATCAGTTGGTAACCATCCGCTGTCCCAATATAGGTCCCGGTTTTATAACCGTCCTTTTCAACATACCAGCCCCCGAATGTGAATTCAAAATCAGTTTCAAGCGACTTTTGGAATTTATAAACGAACTGAAAAAAGGTATTGTCCTTCAGGAAGTACAAAACCTTCGTTTCTTCTTCATTCATATAGCTGTCAGCGTCCAGATAAATAGCCTCCAGGTTATGTATCATGTGAAAGTTCTTTATACGCTCAAAGGCGGAATGCCCGATAAATTTCATAAAACCCGCGCCTTCAAGAGGAACAGGTATCCCTCCTGCCTTTTGAAGACGGACGACCAGGTCCCGATCTTCCATACCATAGTCTATAAAGGATTCATCATATCCACGCACACTGGCCAGCAAGTCCCTGTGAAAGCTCAGCTTTCCGCAAGTGTCGGAATACATCACATTTTTTCGAAAAAAAGCGGATACAATTGCGTTCTTTCCTTTTTCGGCAAAAATAGAATTGATCCAGTGAGCATACCCGGCGCCTGCATAGTTATCTCCGTCCATCATGCAGAGGATATCTCCCGATGATAACATAGTTACCATATTCCTGGAATGTGACAGCTGGAAATAGACAGGTTCAGTCGTTCTGTAATATTTTAGTATACCGGCATCGATATAGGTCATCATATTTGAGCGTACCCATTCTTCAAGTCCGTCCGATGAATTATAATCCAATAACACAAATTCAATATCCGGATAGTTGATATTCTCGGCAATATTGGCAGGGAGTGTCTCACGGATATGATGCAGCCTGTTCATGGAGACAGTACAAACCGAGATCTTGTTTATAGACATAGACATTTTTTTCTTAAATGCTATACAGCCATCAGGCTTTCAACAGGCAAGGTCACAAGGATAGATCGTTGCAGCAGCTCCACCCTGACCAGTAGTTTATGTTTATTGTTGATCTGGACCACTTCACATTCAAGCCCTGTCAGCGACCCCTGGCTGATCACCAGACGCCGGCCCGGCTGAAACCGCAGCTCGGAAACTTCCAGCTCTTTTGCATTTTCCGAAACCAGCTTTATGCTGTCTACAATATTATCGCCGACCCGGGCTATCTTCTTTCCATCCCTTACATAATACAAAGCCCCTTCCGCCTCCATTCCTTCATAGTAGTTCCTCACATCATTGATATATATGAACACGTAAGAGGGGAACAAAGGCTCATCGATATATTTTTTCCTGTCATGCCAGGTCCTCAGCACTTTCCTTGTGGGAAGGAATGAATTGATATTCTTCCCGGCAAGATGATGGTATACTTTCTTCTCATGGCGAGGCCTGGTATATATTAAATACCATCCGTCTTTGAATTCATTCATGAAGCTATCGTTTTGCTTTTATGACCCGAAATGACAGAGCTATCGCTACAGTATGTAACATATCTGCCCTCAAAAAAAATGAAGCCGTTAAAGTTTATTGGAAATATTCCGGTTAAATACCGGAATGGGAAATCAATTTAGGATCAAAATTCGGAATAGTGTTTAGTAGTAACGCCAATTGTTATTTCGGTTTTTACGCAAATCTGCCAAGATATTGCAGTTCTGTATGACGACTACTGATGAGCCTGGCTCGTTGTCCTGGAAGCAAAAGGGCCGACTCGTATGATCTTCCTGCTGATGGCATACTTCAGGAGTCCAACGGTCGACTTGACAGCGATCTTTTCCTTCAGGTCCTGTCTTATTTTTTCGATGGACCTTATTCCCAGGAACAGTTCTTCGGCAATTTCCTTGTTGCTCTTCTCCTCCCATATTAATTGGAGTATCTTCTTTTCCCGTTCATTCAGGTTGACGGTGAGCCGCTCATTGTCGGCCTTTGTATTGATATTGTGCTCCCGGCTCCTGTACAGGGCTTCCGTGATCAGCCTGTTACGGTAGAGCCTGTTCTCCGATACAGCCTTGATTGCCTGCAGCAGATCTTCCGGTTCGTCCCCTTTGGATACATAGCCATGGATCCCTGTGTCGAGCAGATCGCTGATAAGGTCCATATCCGTGGACATGGATAATATCAGGATCCTGATATCGGGATGCTCACTCCTGACGAGTTTCAATGCTTCATTTTCGTTGAGTTCCGGCATGAAAAGGTCCATCAACAGAACGTCTACAGGAACACTTTTTAATTTATTAAGGAGGTCAAAAATGTCCGAAGCCTGGACAACAACATTCATATTGTGTTGCTCGGAGAGGAAATTTTTCAGTGTCTTTCTGAAAAGGGCATGGTCATCGACAATCGCGAGGTTGATAGGTCTCGATAGCATAAGGTTGTAGTTATAAGGTCGCACACTTTTCCTGTGCTAAATAAAATCTCAATCCGTGTATCGCATACACAATGCCAGATTTATTTCAGCATTTTGATCATCTAATCTTTGCCTTTCTATTTGATGGTTAAACCAGGGACGGAAAATCGATGTAAAACGTAGGGGTAATTTGCTTAGGTAGAGTGTGGCCTCATTTGACTAAACTAATGTACAATAAAATAAATAAGAAAAAAAATGTTTAGTCTTTAAAAGAATGTTATTTGAAGTTACTTAAACGGTTTCGTAGACTTAAATCTACAAGCATGTTATCAAGGCTTATGCTTATAATTCATCCGCAGTAAAAGCAAATGGAAGCAGAAGACCTGACTGTAGAAAAATATACACAGGTCCTTTTTCACCGCCCAGGAGCAGTCGTATAGGTTTTCCCGTACGCTGCTCGAATTCTTGCAGAGACTGCCTGCAAATGCCGCAGGGTGAGATAGGATTGTCGCTAGAGCCGATCTCGTTATGATAGCTGACAGCCAGTGTATCGATGGGAACACCTGGATATAAAGATGATGCGGCAGACATCAATACCCTCTCAGCGCATATGCCAGCAGGGAAAGAAGCATTCTCCTGGTTCGTACCGGTGACCACCTGACCATTGTCAAGTTTGGCCGCAGCACCTACGCGGAACCGTGAGTAAGGGGCATATGCCTGCACTGTAACTTCTTTAGCTTTATTTAGCAGGGCTGCATCGGCCGGATCCAGCTCATCCGCCGAATCGTATACTTCGTAGAAAAATTGATGGACTTCTTTCTTCATTTTTATATGCAATCGGTATACTTATCCCAAAAAGATAATCCGGACTATTTGATCTTCTTGAACAACCTGTTCCAGCGCACCCCTTTATTCCAACTCATCCAGATAAGCCAGGCCTCCCCTACTACATGATCTTCAGGAACAAAACCCCAGTACCGTGAATCCTGCGATCCATGGCGGTTGTCCCCCATCATCCAGTAATAATTCATCTTGAACGTGTATTGGGTTGCTGGCTGATCGTTGAGATAGATCTTCCCGTCCTTTATCTCCAGTTTATTTCCTTCGTACACCCGGATGGCCCGCTCGTAGACCGTATAATTCTCCAGCGTAAGATTCATCGTAGCTCCCTTCGAAGGTATCCAGATAGGTCCGTAATTATCCCGGCTCCAGACATGGATATGATCGTAAGGGTAAACATCGTGATTGCTGTCGATCAGAGGTATAATGCTTTTAGCCAGACCATTCTTTAACATTTTCTCATGCGCGCTCCAGGTCAGCAGCATTTCATACTGATTGGGAGTACCCGTACTGCGGACATCCTCGCCATTGGTCATATCCAGATTATACTCCTCCTTCATTACCGTCTCGTCCAATGGCTGACCCTTGGTTTCCACCGTATAGTTGGTCTGCGATTCGGGTGGAAAGATCTGCGCCTGGCCATTGATATACACCACCTGATCCTTTATCTGCAGCGTATCTCCCGCAATGGCGGTACAACGCTTGATATAATTCTCCTGCTTGTCCACGGGACGGATCACCAGAGGATAGTCATCGGGTTTGCTCAGGATCACCTGCCTGCCGGAATCCATGTTCCCCCGGCCCAGTTCGCGGGCCACGTCATAATAAGGCCGTTGTGATTGGAACTCCGGTAGGTTGATCACCGTATCCCCCGCAGGGAAATTGAACACCACCACATCCCCTCTTTTCACCGGGCTGGCAAACCAACGGGTATAAGGGACCTTGATCCACTCCACATAGGAATTGCCATTGGTGATGGGCATGGTATTGTGCACAAAGGGAATGGACAGGGGCGTATTTGGTATACGGGGGCCGTAACTGAACTTGCTTACAAAAAGAAAGTCATTGATAAGCAGCGTCTTTTCCATAGAACCCGTGGGAATGGTGTAAGCTTCAAATACAAAGGTCCGGATAAGTGTAGCTGCTACGATCGCAAATACGCCGGCATCCACCCACTCCCTGGCCGTACCTTTTTTATGTTTTTTCACGGGACCAGACCCCATGAACTTATCCTTGGGATTGAACCCTATATAAGGGAAATAGAACACAGGCAGAAGAGCCGCCAGCGCATGTTCATAAAAATGGAACTTGCCAAAGGTCTTGACAAACTCCACAAAGATCCCCATGGAGATAAACCAGCCGACTACGGGTATCAATTGCCAGAAAACCCAATGCTTTGGTCTTTCCGCCAACTCCAGCATAACCCAGGTATTATAAAAAGGAACGAACGCTTTCCAGCCCGGTGCGCCCGCTTTTTCAAACATTTTATACAATCCGACGGAGGGTAATAAGAGGAGAAGTAACTGAATAACCACTAAGACCAGCAACTGATGAGTCGACATTCCTTTGTATTTTTATGATTCCGGGTGGACAATTTTTTTGATCCCGGCAAAAATATAATAATAATCGTCCCCCCAAAACATTGACCCAGAAAGTTTTGCTAAAACATTTGGGGGGAATGACCTTATGAGTCGCCAAAATCATATAAATATTACACTAATTCCTTAGTTTCCACCCATGAACGCTTTTACCATACGGGATATCGAAAATCTTTGCGGTATCAAGGCCCATACCCTGCGTATCTGGGAACAACGCTATCAGCTGCTATGCCCAAAACGCAAGGCCAGCAACCACCGTATTTATGACAACAACGACCTGAAATGTCTGCTCCGGATCTCTTTCCTTTATCATCACGGCCATAAAATATCCACCCTTGCCCGGCTGAACGAAAAAGAGATCTCCCGGCTGATACTCTCTCTGACCCGGGAAGGCGATTCCGCGGAAATATTTGTCAACCAGCTGACGGAGGCCGCCATCGATTTTGACCAGGAAATGTTCGACAGGATCCTTCACAATGTCATCCTGCACATGGGTTTTGAAAAGACCATCACCCAGGTAGCCTATCCCTTCCTGGAAAAAATCGGCTTGCTTTGGCTCACGGGAAATGTAGTCCCTGCTCAGGAGCATTTTGCAACTGCATTGATAACCAAAAAGATACATGTAGCCATTAATGGCCTGACCGACCCGCCCCTCTCAAAGGAACAGCCCCAAAAGATCATTTTGCTGTATACTCCCAAAGGGGAATATCATGAGATACCGCTGCTGTATATGCGCTATTTGATGAAGAAGAACGGGGTATTCACCGTCTATTTCGGGAAAGATACGGGTCTGGGAGAGTTGGAATACTACTGCCGCCAAAAACCGGTGACCCACCTCTATTTCCACCTTGTAACCCACCTGCTCCGTTGTGAACCGGAGGAGTACATAAAAAAGATCGCCGGGGCCTTTCCTGACAAACACATTGTCGTATCAGGCTGGTTGGGTGATAACCTGCGCAACGTGCCGCCACAGGTACGGGTGCTAAAAGGCCTGGAGGAAATGCAGTTTTTTGCCATGGGGAAATAATAGCCAAAAGCTACTATTTCTTGGGAAGGACATAGCTCTCCACATCATCCTTATCGATGGTCTTGCCGGATAGGATGATCAGCCGCTCCACTACATTCCGCAGCTCCCGGATATTGCCCGTCCAATTATGTTTTTGCAGTGCTTTTATCGCCTCTTCCTCGATAGCCTTTTTGGCGATGCCATAGTCAGCACAGATATCCGCCAGGAACTTGTCCACCAGCAGAGGAATATCATCCTTCCGCTCGTTGAGGGAAGGTACATGGATGATGATGACGCTCAGGCGGTGATAGAGGTCCAGCCGGAAGTTCTTCTCGTCCACTTCTTTCAAAAGGTCTTTATTGGTAGCAGCGATCACCCGCACATCCACATTGATATCCTTGTCCCCTCCCACCCGGGTGATCTTGCCTTCCTGCAACGCCCTCAAAACCTTTGCCTGAGCGGTAAGACTCATATCCCCTATCTCATCCAGGAAAAGGGTCCCTCCATTGGCCTGCTCGAACTTCCCGATCCGCTGCTTGACGGCAGAAGTAAAAGATCCTTTCTCATGCCCGAACAGCTCGCTTTCTATCAGTTCGCTGGGTATGGCGGCGCAATTCACTTCTATCAGCGGTCCGCCTGCCCGGTTGCTTTTTTCATGGACCCAACGCGCCACCAGTTCCTTACCCACCCCATTCTCCCCAGTCACCAGTATCCTGGCCTCCGTAGGCGCCACCTTTTCGATGGTTTCCTTGATTTTCTGTATGGGCGTGGATGAGCCTACCATTTCCTGCACCTTGCTCACTTTTCGCTTTAAAACCTTTGTCTCGGCCACCAATGTGGTCTTGTCCATGGCATTGCGGATGGTGATCAGCAGCCGGTTCAGATCCGGTGGCTTGGAGATATAATCATAAGCGCCCTTTTTGACGGCTTCAACGGCCGTCTCGATAGTTCCGTGCCCGGATATCATAATAATAGGAATATCCGGGTTTGCCTCCTTGGCCTTCTCCAGGAACTCTATCCCATCGATCTTGGGCATCTTGATATCACAAAGGACAACATCGTATTCCTTTTCCCGGACTTTTTTTAACCCCTCCTCGCCGTCGCCGGCCTCATCGATCTTATAACCTTCATAGGACAGGATCTCGCTGAGTGTCTTACGGATAGCTTTTTCATCGTCAATGATCAGGATGTTCGACATGAGCTTTAACAAATCTTTTTTATGGAATAATAAATGGCCAGGCTTCTCCTAGATCCGATATAAATACGCCCCCAATGAACCCGGCAAAATTAATGATAATAATTCTCTTTTGTTGCTGCTCCTGGAGTGCTGGTGATCCCGGCACCAATCCCTACCCCGTTACGGCAGCCATCCCACCGCCACCCGGCTATCACCGAACAATAGATAACGACCCTTTCTCTACCTGGCTTCGTACTATTCCTCTCAAAAAAGACCGTACCGTCCATCTCTTCAATGGCACGCTCAAACGCAATCAGCAAGCCCAGTTTGCCGTGCTTGACATATCTGTGGGACATCAGGACCTTCAGCAATGCGCAGACGCCGTCATGCGTCTGCGGGCAGAATTCCTGTATGCACGCAAGGACTATGCAGCCATCTGCTTTTACACCCAACAGGATGTTCCGCTCAACTACCAGGAATGGGCCTACGGCCGGCATTTCCGTCTTGCCGGCAATAAGCTGGTGGCTTTCGCTGCCTCTGGCCCTACACCTTGCGAAGACCGTGCCTGTTTCGACGGCTTTCTCCAAATGGTATTTTCCTACTGCGGGACACTGAGCCTGGAAAAACAGCTAAATCCCGTCCCCCGCTTTGCAGATATCTCCCCGGGAGACGTCCGGAATGGACATTCTACCCCAACCAACTACGCTGCTGGCCCAACCGCTTCCTCTACCCCTGAAATGGTCCCAAAATAAATTAACTTTATAGAATGAGCACCCGGATCTATTCTACAGAATATAAAACTCCCCTTCCCCATAAGATCCTGGACGCGCTGCTGGCAAACCTTCCTCCTGATGTTGCGGCCAAAGCCCGGCGATACAGGCTTTGGCAGGATACCTACGGGTGCGTCTTTGGCAAGTTGCTCCTGATCCATGCCTTACAGGAACAAGGCCACACGACAGACCTGCGTACCATACTATATACAGACTACGGAAGACCTTACCTGCCCGATACACCTGATTTCAATATCTCCCATTCCGCCCATCGGGTGGTATGCGCCATAACAGATACAGGCCGGATAGGCATCGATCTGGAAGAGATAAGGGGCTTGAACATCGAAGATTTTAAAGACCAGTTCACCCCGGAAGAATGGCAGACTATCACCCATGCTCCAGCCCCTCTGCACGCTTTTTACCACTTCTGGACGGCCAAGGAGTGTCTCTCAAAAGCCGACGGAAGAGGACTCAACCTACCCCTCGCCAGCCTGGCGATCACGCCTGACAAGACTATCCGGCTGCATGACCGCCCCTGGCAACTACATACAATCACTAGCTTCTCCGGCTACGCCTGCCATATTGCTACAGAAAACCCTGCAGATGAACTATTTATAGAAGACATACCCCTTAACGAATTATCAATCAGCGTCTTAGAAAATCATCGTAATTATCCTACGTAAAAGAACCTTGTAACAGGCATGTGCAGTGACTATCTTAGCTATATCCAAAATCTATGAAGAACCAAACCCATTTATAAATCCATAAAAGTATTTCCCTATGAAGCATGACCTCGAAATGCAGGCTCTCCCCACAGGCAAAGTCCTTTTTAAACTGACTGTTCTCGGATGTGTATTATTGGGCTGTGTGTATGGGTTCCTCGTGCTGTTCAATACAGCGCTCGAAGCAATAAAATAGCCTGTGCTACCCCTGGAAAGATAAAGGCCGCTCTAAGAGCGGCCTTTGTTTATTTTTGAAGATACATCACTTCTTTTACCAGTTTTACCGTCCGGGCAACATCCGGCAGCGCCAGGCTGACCAGGTTGGGGGCGTAATGCAGAGGGGCATCAGCCGCGGTGATCCGGCGGATAGGCGCATCCAGGTAGTCAAAACCCTCTTTCTGGATACGATAGCTGATCTCCGAAGATATGGATGCAAAAGGCCATTGCTCTTCCACGATCACCAGCCTGTTAGTCTTTTTGACACTTTCCAGGATGGTCATCCAGTCCAGGGGGCGAATGGTCCGCAGGTCGATGACCTCAGCGCTGACCCCTTCTTTTTCCAGCTCCACAGCAGCGCCCAGAGCCACTTTCATCATTTTATTAAATGATACGATCGTCACATCCTTACCAGCCTTCTTTATATCGGCCTTGCCAAGAGGAATGTAATATTCCTCATCCGGGACTTCGGACTTGTCCCCATAGGATACTTCACTTTCCATAAAAATGACGGGATCTTCTTCATAACGTATGGCTTGTTTTAGCAAACCCTTGGCGTCATACCCATTACTTGGAGATACCACCTTGATACCGGGTATATTGGCGTAATAGCTTTCAAAAGCCGTGGAGTGCTGTGCCCCCAGCTGACCGGCAGACCCGTTGGGGCCCCGGAATACGATAGGACAGCTAACTTGTCCGCCGCTCATCGCCAGCATTTTGGAGGCCGTATTTAGTATTTGGTCCAGGGCCAGGACAGCAAAGTTCCAGGTCATGAACTCAACGATGGGACGAAGACCATTCTGAGCGGCGCCTACACCTACCGCGGCAAAACCAAGTTCAGAAATAGGCGTATCGATCACTCGTTTGGGTCCGAACTCATCCAGCATACCCTGGCTGACTTTATAGGCGCCATTATACTCGGCGACTTCCTCACCCATTAAAAAAACACGGTCATCGCGACGCATTTCCTCGCTCATGGCTTCACGTAGTGCCTCCCGAAAAGCAATTTGTCTCATTCCTGATAAATATTTAAGTTCGAGCCGCAAAATTATTGGTTGCCAGGGATATTATCAAATCAATTAACTATGCGAGCTACCATTGAACACCTGGAAAAGATCGTCAGCAACTATACCCGGCGTCTGGAAGCCATACCAGAAGAAGAATATATAAAAAAGCCCCGCCCCGAAAAATGGAGTAAGAAGGAGATCCTCGGACACCTGATCGATTCGGCGCAGAACAACATCCGCCGCTTTGTCGTAGCCCAATACGAGGATATCCCCCGGATCGGGTACGACCAGGACAAATGGGTGGCCCTCGCTGACTATCAACACTATCCCACCGACGACCTTATAAAATTATGGAGACTGCTCAACCTGCATATCTGCCGGGTGCTGACGGGCATCAGCCCTGAAATGGCACTCAGGAAATGTGCGATGGGAAATATGCAGCAATACACCATCGAATGGCTGGCCGCAGATTATTGCAACCACCTGCTGCACCATTTGCACCAGATACTGGAATTAGAGCCGATCGCCTACCCCTGACGTTAATTCGCCTGCTCAAAGACCAGGATAAAGCTCGTTCCTTCTCCCCATTGACTGTTCACGTCAATGGTAGCCCGGTGGGATTGCAATATATTCCAGGTAGCCGCCAGCCCCAACCCGAACCCGTTGGTCTTGGATGTAAAATACGGCTCGAAGATCCGGGAGATATTTTCCTCCGGGATCCCGCTGCCATTATCGTTTATAAATACTTTATAATACGTTCCCTCCTCCCGGATAGTGACAATGATCTTACCTGCTTCCTTTGGAACAGCCTCCACGGCATTGATCACAATGTTCAGGAAGGCGATCTTCAATTTCTCGATATCGGCCATGATATAGGCAGGCTGCTCCGGATAGCTCAGCTCCAGTCCAATACCCTTCAGGGATATCCTGTCGCTGGCAGCCGCCAGCGTAGTGTCGATGATCGTCTGGAGTGGCGCCTTTTGCAGCGAGATCTCCGCCGGACGGGACAAGTCCAGCAGCTCGGAAATAAGCCCATCGATCCGGCCGCAGTTCCTGGCAATGATATCAAGATAGATATTGGCGTCCTCGCTGTTCAGTTCCGGCTTTAGCTGTTCCACCGACAGATTGATATTAGTCAGGGGATTCCGTACCTCATGAGCCAGGGTACGCAGCAGGGTCGCCGTCCCCCGCAGCTTCTCTATCTGGAAAGTGGCCCGTTCGATCCTTTTTAAATTGGTGATGTCATGTATGATACCCTGCATGTAGGTCCCGCCGCCAATATCCATCTGCCTGGAAATGGAAAGGATACAGTTCCTCTTTTCCTTTGTACGGGTCATCAGTTCCACCTCCTCGTCCTCTACCTCCCCCGTCTGTTGCAATTTGGCCTTTAGCAGGGCTGCGGCATCCCTTCTTGCAAAAAGGTAATAAAGACTCAGCTGCAACAGATCCTCTTTATTATATTTGAACAGATCGCCGGTGGCGCTGTTGACATCCCTAAAAACAAGGTTTCCGTCGGCCAGGAATACGGCATCCTTTGACCGCTCGAAAATATTCCGGAACTTGCGCTCATTGGCCTTCAAAGCCTTTATATGGGCGCTCCTCTCCAGCGCATACCGGATGCTCCTCTCAAGCTTCTCCGTATTGATCTCCGACTTTACCAGGAAGTCCGCTGCTCCGGTGGTCATGGCCTGTACATCCACATCCCTGTTGTCGATGCCCGTCAGCAATACCAGCGGCTCCTCACACCCCAGGGCAACAGCCTCCCGTAACAGCTCCAACCCCGTCCTTGCCCCCAACAAATAATCGATGAAATAAATGTCATAGCATCCCTCCTTTATCCGCCGCAACGCCTCATCATATTCATAACACCAGTCGATGACAAACTTTTTTTCCGGGATGTCCCTGATGCAGGCTTCTATGATAAGATAGTCGTCCTCGTCGTCTTCCATGATCAGGACACGCGTCGACCGACCGGGCTGCGTCCGGCTGTTTGCGGATGGCATCATACTCATACCAATACCTCCTTTTTCACAAAACTCAAAGGTAAAGACACGATAAATACCGCCCCTTCTCCAGGCTTGCTCCTGGCGGAAATAAATCCCTTATGTTTTTCCACGATCTTTTTGCAAAGGGCCAGCCCGATGCCCGTACCCTCATATTCGGCGCTTGGATGGAGACGACGGAACATGTCGAATATCTGCTCGGCATATTTTTGATCAAACCCAATGCCATTGTCCTCGATGATGATCCTGCAATACTTCGTATCCATCTCCTTTCCTCCATTGGCAGCCCCGGACGGGAGCAGTTCATGCCGTATATGTATCCGGGGGGGCACCTGCTTTTTACTGTACTTAAGGGAATTGCCGATCAGGTTGGAGAACAGCGGTCCCATGAGCACGGCATTCACAGGCAGCACGGGTAAGGGGTCCAACGTGATCTCTGCCTTTTTCTCCCGGATAGGACCTTCCATTTCCGAGATCACCTCCTTCAAAACCCCGTTCAGATCTACCTCCTCGAAGGCTTCTTTTTCCCCCGATATCTTGGAAAACCGCAGGATATCGTTGATGAGGTCCTGCATCCGTCTGGACACTTCCTGTATCCGTGAAAGGTACATCTGCCCGTCCTTGTTCATGTTCTGCCTGTGGTCGCTCAACAGACGGTCGCAGAACATACGGATTTTTCTCAGGGGAGCCTGAAGGTCATGCGAAGCCATAAAGGCAAAAAGGTCCAGGTCCTTGTTGGCCGTCTCCAGACGGGCGATATTCTCTAGCAACTGCCGGTTAAGCTCGATGACCTTCTCTTCCGAGGCCTTTCGTTCATTGATCTCCAGCTCCAGGTTCTTGTTGATGGCGACAAGTTTCTGCTCCTGGGCCAGCAGCCGGTGGTTCTTCCTGTAAAGATCCACAAAAACGCTTACTTTGGCCCTCAGCAACTCGGGGTTCACCGGTTTATAAATATAATCCACGGCGCCGGCCCTGTAACCTTTAAATATGTTCTCCTCTCCATAATTATTGGCAGTTATAAAAATAATAGGGATATGACGAAGCCTTTCCCGCTCATAGATCAGCGAAGCTGTCTCAAAGCCATTCAGGTTGGGCATCTGTACGTCCATGAGAATAAGGGCGAAATCAAAGTCGGAAAGCAGGATCTTCAACACCTGCCTCCCCGAAGTCGCCTTGACAAGACGATAGCCATCGGGCTCCAGCACCGTCTCCATGGACAGCAGATTGTCTTCCCTGTCGTCAACTAATAAGATCTTAGGCTGCATTCATTGGTTTTTTGGATTTACTTATAAAACCAGACCCGCATTAAAGACAACAGCTGGTCTATTTTCAGGGGTTTGGTGATATAGTCGGAGGCCCCCGCTTCGATACATTTCTGCCGGTCGCCCTTCATGGCCTTGGCCGTCACGGCTATGATAGGCAGCGTGGAATTCTTATGCTCGCGACGGATCTTCTGTGTAGTCTCATAACCGTCCATTTCAGGCATCATGATATCCATCAGCACCATATCGATCTTTTGTTTGTCGTCATTGATGATGTTGATCGCCTCTTTCCCGCTCTCCGCCGTGATCACGTTCATATTATAACGTTCGAACACCGTAGTCAGCGCAAACAGGTTACGAACGTCGTCATCCACGACCAGGACATTCTTCCCCGTAAGGATATCGTCCTTCATCCGGATATGTTCGATCACCTTTCTTTTTTCCGGTGGAAGGTCCTTATGGTTGATATGCAACTGCAGGATGGTTTCCTCCAGCAGGTGCTCCAGGGAGTTGACCCCTTTCAACAGGACGGTATTGGAGCTACGGTTCAGATGATGGAGCTCCTTTTTGTCAAAGTCCTTCGCGCTGTACACAATCACGGGCGTGAGCTTTTTCTTCACGTCACTGACCTGGTTTATCAGGTCAATACCCGAGATATCCGGGAGCGTATAGTCCAGGATGATACAATCGTAGTCTTTGATATTTGTTTCCTGTAAAGCTTTTTTACCCGTCGTTGCCAGCGTGACATCGATGTTATCCCCCTGCAGGATCTTGGTGATCTGGGAAGAGTCCACTTCATTGTCCTCTACTACCAATACCTTTTTGCTTTGCTTGTCCGCAAACGAGACGATATCGTCGAACAGCTCGTTCAATGCATCGTTCTCCAGCGGCTTTAGAAGGAAGCTCCGGGCCCCGCGCTTAAGCGCCAGCGTCCTGTTCTCTTCCCCGGAAATAAGATGGATGGGGATATGTCTGTAGTTCAGATCATTACGGAGCAGATCCAGCACTTTCCAACCGCTGGTATCAGGCAGCTTCACATCCAGGGTAATGGCAATGGGGGTAAAGCGGTTGATAAAATCGAATACTTCAATATAATTGGTAGCCACCACGGCCTTGACTCCGTAGGTATGGGCCTTCTCGATGATGATCTTTCCAAAACGAAGGTCATCTTCTACGACGAGCACGATCTTATCCCCCGCCTGGATGGAATGTCTGTCATCTCCCGTATCGTTGATCATTTCGCCTACGCTGGTCATCTTACCCGCGTCTTCATTCGTCACCCGGAGAGAGTTCAGCAGCGTGTCTATCTCTCCGCTGGTCCCGCCCAGCTGCAGCTGGTGATAGGCATTCAGATTGTCGGAGGTTTCTCTGGAAATGATCCCGGCCCCATTTTCTATGGGGAGGAATAAAGTAAAGGTACTGCCTCTTCCCGGAAAGCTTTCCAGATCGATCGTGCCTCCCAGCAGCTCGGCCAGACCGCGGCTGATGGAAAGCCCCAGACCTGTGCCGCCGTATTTACGGCTGGTGGAACCCTCGGCCTGCTGGAACGCCTCAAAGATGATGTTCTGCTTTTCCTGCGGGATACCGATACCCGTATCACTGATGGCAAACGCCACCACCTTTTCCGAATTGTCGAGGTTGGGATTGCCTGTTTTCCAGTTATTATCCGCCTGGTATATCTTCAGTTTTACTTCGCCTTTCTCCGTAAACTTAAAAGAGTTGGAAAGCAGGTTCTTCAGGATCTGGTTGAGACGCTGCAGGTCCGTCTCTATGGACTGCGGCAACCTCGGGTCTGTCTCGATAGTAAACCGTAAATGCCGAGCCTCGGAGATAGGCTTGAATGTCGTTTCCACAAAAGAGGCGATCTCTCCAAAACGGACGGGAGAAATATTGGCCGTGATAAAGCCGGACTCGATCTTGGAAAGGTCAAGGATATCATTGATCAGCTGGATAAGGTCATCCCCGCAGGAGTGTATGGTCTTGGCATACCGTATCTGTTTATCCGTGAGGTTGCCTTCCACATTCTCATACAGCTGCTGGGCAAGGATCAGGAGGCTGTTCAACGGGGTCCGCAGCTCGTGGGACATATTGGCAAGGAACTCCGACTTGTACTTGGAGGTCAGCGTCAGCTGTTCCGCCTTTTCTTCCAGGGACCTTCTTGCTTCTTCCACTTCTTTATTCTTGGCTTCCACTTCATTCTTCTGCTTCACCAGCAGCAGGGCTTTATCCTGCAGCTCGTCATTGGTCCTTCTAAGCTCTTCCTGCTGGATCTTCAGTTCCCCGGCCAATGACTGGGACTGGGTCAGCAGCTCTTCCGTACGGCTATTGGCTTCGATGGTATTCAACACAATCCCGATGCTTTCCGTCAGCTGGCTGAGAAAATCCAGGTGGGTTTCGCTAAAGACATCCAGTGAAGCCAGCTCGATAACGGCCTTCACCTTGTTCTCAAAAAGCACAGGCAGGATGATGAGGTTTGCCGGTTTGGCGCGTCCCAGCCCCGAGCTGATCTTGATATAATTGGCCGGGACATTGGAAAGGATGATCCTTTCCTTTTCAAAAGCCACCTGCCCTACCAGACCCTCGCCAATGGAGAACTCGGTAGGAATATTTTTATCTGATTTATACCCATAGGCTGCAAAGAGCCGCAACTTGTCAACCCGGGTGTCCTCATCCTGCTTGAGGATATAGAAGGCCCCATAGTGGGCAACGACCACCTGCGCCAGCTCCGAGAGGATACGCTGCGTCACGGTGTTGAGGTCCTTTTGGCCCTGCAGCATCTGGGTAAACTTGGCCAGGTTGGACTTAAGCCAGTCCTGTTCCTGGTTACGCAAGGTCGTCTCCTTCAGGTTAGCGATCATCTGGTTGATAGTATCCTTCAAAGCTTCCACTTCACCCTTTGCTTCTACGCGAATGGTACGGGTAAGGTCACCCTTTGTCACCGCGGACGCAACCTCGGAAATAGAACGCACCTGCGTCGTAAGGTTCTGCGCCAGCTGGTTGACATTCTCCGTCAGGTTCTTCCAGATACCCGAAGCGCCGGGTACGCTGGCCTGCCCGCCCAACCTTCCTTCCACACCCACTTCACGGGCCACGGTCGTCACCTGATCTGCAAATGTCGCCAGAGTATCGATCATCTCGTTGATGGTATCCGTCAGCTGCGCCACCTCACCCCTCGATACGATGGAGAGCTTTTGTTTCAGGTTACCCGTCGCCACCGCCGTCACCACTTTAGCGATACCACGCACCTGGTTGGTAAGGTTGGAAGCCATCATGTTCACGCTGTCCGTAAGGTCCTTCCAGGTACCGGCCACGCCTCTTACCTCGGCCTGTCCACCCAGTTTACCTTCCGTACCCACCTCACGGGCCACACGCGTCACTTCATAGGCAAAAGAATTCAATTGCTCCACCATCACGTTGATGGTGTTCTTCAGGTCCAATATCTCTCCTTTTACGTCGATGGCCACCGTCTTGGACAAGTCGCCCGATGCCACCGCCTTGGTCACTTCCGCAATGTTACGCACCTGGGCCGTCAGGTTACCCGTCATGGAATTGACCGAGTCCGTAAGGTCCTTCCAGGTACCGGCCACACCCGGCACAAAAGCCTGGCCACCCAATTTACCGTCCGTACCCACTTCACGAGCCACACGCGTCACTTCCGAAGCAAAAGCACGAAGCTGGTCCACCATGGTGTTGAGCGTCTCCTTCAGCTGGAGGATCTCACCCCGTACATCCACTGTGATCTTTTTGGACATATCGCCATTGGCCACCGCAATAGCCACTTCCGCGATGTTACGCACCTGGGCCGTCAGATTGCCGGCCATCTGGTTGACCGAGTCCGTAAGGTCCTTCCAGGTACCGGCCACACCCGGCACAAAGGCCTGACCACCCAGCTTACCCTCCGTACCCACTTCACGAGCCACACGCGTCACTTCCGAAGCAAACCCCCGAAGCTGGTCCACCAGCGTATTGATCGTATTTTTTAATTCCAAAATTTCCCCCTGCACGTCCACCGTGATCTTGCGGGAAAGGTCACCATTGGCAATGGCTGTGGTCACCTCCGCAATATTTCGCACCTGGGACGTTAGGTTTGAAGCCATTTTATTTACTGAGTCGGCGAGGTCCTTCCAGGTGCCCCCCACACCAGGCACGTCCGCCTGCCCGCCTAACTTACCTTCAGAGCCGACCTCCCGTGCTACGCGCGTTACTTCCGATCCAAAGGAGTTCAGCTGGTCCACCATGGTATTGATCGTATTCTTCAATTCCAATATCTCTCCCTTCACGTCCACCGTGATCTTGCGGGAAAGGTCCCCCTTGGCCACCGCCGTCGTCACTTCCGCAATGTTTCGCACCTGGGCCGTCAGGTTGCCGGCCATCTGGTTAACAGAATCCGTCAGGTCCTTCCAGACGCCACCTACCCCTTCCACAGCCGCCTGCCCGCCCAGTTTACCTTCCGAACCCACTTCACGGGCCACACGGGTCACTTCCGAAGAGAAGGAGTTCAACTGGTCCACCATCGTATTGATGGTATTCTTCAATTCCAGGATCTCCCCCTTCACATCCACATCGATCTTACGGGAAAGATCACCCGTGGCCACCGCCGTCGTCACTTCCGCGATATTACGCACCTGGGACGTCAGATTCGACGCCATTTTATTTACAGAATCCGTCAGGTCCTTCCAGGTACCTCCCACACCCGGCACATCCGCCTGTCCGCCCAGCTTACCTTCGGAACCCACTTCACGAGCCACACGGGTCACTTCCGAAGAAAAAGAGTTCAACTGGTCCACCATCGTATTGATCGTATTCTTCAATTCTAATATCTCTCCCTTCACCTCCACCGTGATCTTGCGGGAAAGGTCCCCCTTGGCCACCGCCGTCGTCACTTCCGCAATGTTACGTACCTGACCGGTGAGGTTACTGGCCATCCCGTTCACGGAGTCGGTAAGATCCTTCCAGGTACCCCCTACCCCCCTTACATGGGCCTGACCACCTAACTTACCTTCCGTACCTACTTCCAACGCCACACGGGTCACCTCCGAAGAGAAAGAGTTCAACTGGTCCACCATCGTATTGATCGTATTCTTCAACTCCAGGATCTCTCCCTTTACATCCACCGTGATCTTCTTGGAGAGGTCCCCCTTGGCCACCGCCGTCGTCACCTCCGCAATGTTACGCACCTGGGCCGTCAGATTACCCGCCATCAGATTGACGGAATCCGTCAGGTCCTTCCATACACCGGCCACCCCCTTGACTTTCGCCTGTCCACCCAGTTTACCTTCCGAGCCCACTTCACGGGCCACACGGGTCACCTCCATGGAAAAAAGGTTCAGCTGCTTGACCATATCATTTACCTCCCGGGCAATACGCGAGAATTCCCCCTGTAATGTATGACCACCTATTTCCAACGGCATGTTCTGTGACAGATTGCCCTTCGCCACCGAGCTGATGACATGGGCGATCTCGATGGTCGGATGCACCAGGTCGGAGATCATGGAATTGAGAGAGTCGACGCCGGTGGCCCAAGCCCCCTTGGCATTCGGCACCTCGATACGCTGGGTGAGCTTCCCCTGCTTGCCGATGGTATTGCCCGCCTTGGTAAACTCACGCATCATCTCCTCATTGAGCGAGATGATCTCGTTCAACGTGTCACAGATCTTCCCTTTTATACCCGTTTCATCGATAGGCATGCGAACAGCGAAATTGCCGTTACGCACCTGCATAAGGATACGTAGTAATTCTTTATCGTTTACAAGAGATTCTTCCGGTGAAGTTTCCGCCCACCGCACCGTACCATTGCCCCCTTCGGTATGAGATTTACGCGGGGTATTTTTACTTTTTTTAACTTCTTTCGTATTAGCGCCCATAGACAGGATATTTTGATTTGTCAATCAAATTTATGGTTTATACATCTAAAAAATACCGGTGTTTCACCTTATATTGTACTACAGTTTGGCAAGGTTCTAGTATAGGACTTACCAGATTTTACACCCTTAGAACATCAGCCTGGATTTATCAACGTTTAGACTTATGATTATTTTATGAAAAGCAACGCACAACCTCTCATTTTCATTGTCGATGATGACCCTGATGACCGGCAGATCATCCTCGATGCATTCCTGGAGAATAGTCCCCAGATCGACTATGTCTTCATCGAGAATGCCGAAACGTTGTTGGAAAACCTGTATTCCGACGAATCCGAGTTTCCAGCCCTTATCTTATTGGATCTGAACATGCCGGGTATGCTTGGGCTTCAGGCACTCAAGGAGATCCGCGGCAACAAAAAGTTCAGCCAGATCCCCATTGTCGTCCTGACCACCTCCACCTTGCACCAGGACCGTAAAACATCTTACGAATTAGGTGCCAGTTGTTTTCTTCAGAAGCCGGATTCTTATGGAGAACTGGTGGAAATCACGAATTCAATAGTAAAACTCTGGCTGCACGAAAAAACATTGGCTTCATAAAATTTGGGGGACGCCTTTGCTTCAGGAAAAAGTGTGGAAATATTTCCACACTTTTTCCTTTAATATATACGTAAAACTCCTAAGAAAAAATCCTAATACATTCTGCTTTAACTCAGGACAACCTCTGGAATAGGTTTTGAACTACTGTTTTGCACGTCACTTAAAAACTTCAATCATGAGTAAATCGAAACAGTTACGGTATTATCTGCTGGTTCTGGCGTTGTTCCTGCTGCCTGTGTTAAAAATGCAAGCGGCCGACGGCACTACCCCCCTTCGTGAAATTCCTTCCAAAGAAGCCATAGCCAATATGACTGACGAACAAAAATCGGCCCGCCTGGAAGAAATAAAGACACGGGTAGCCGAGATCAAGGCAATGGATAGATCCATGCTCACAAAGGAAGACCGTAAAGCCCTTCGTAAAGAGCTGAAAGAAATGCGCAGAGAGGCAAGGACCGTCTCCGGTGTCTATATCTCAGTCGGTGCGCTGATCATCATCATCCTGCTACTAATCATCATCCTTTAATAAAAAAACGCCCCTGGGGCGTTTTTTTATTCAGATCTATGGATTGGTATCTTCCTTATAAAGTTATTATAGCCTTCCTCATCATCGTGATTGCTATAAGCGCCATACGCGTCCAGACTATAGCCGACGAGATGATCATTGGCTTCAATGACATAAAGTATGGAAGAATCCGATGGGTTCGATTCGCCCTCAAAACGATACGTTTTTATGATCGTCAGGTCCTCAGGCTGATAGACCTTTCCCTTTCCTGCCGTAAACCCCTCGGGTGTCCAAAAGTCATGCCCTCAGGGCGCCTTGGGTCAACGCCCCCTGATCCGTCCTTTGACCTCCCCGGGGCGTCCATATGTCAAAGAAATTTCTCCCCCCTCCCCTCGAAAGGTAGTTTTAGGGCACAAAACAAATCGCCATGCAAACACTTCCGTTCAGGACCGCCATAACCACTACCACACAGTCCACCACTCCTGCAGCTGTCACCGATATCCCGGAAAAAGGGGCCAGCCGCCTTTTATATATCGACAACCTCCGCTGGGTCATGATCATGCTGGTGCTTAGCATGCACGCAGCCGTTACCTATAGTCACCTGGGAAGCTGGTACTTTATGGAAGATACCCCGGTAAGACAGTCCGAAACATTTACATTTGCCACCTATCAGGTCTTTCTTCAGTCCTTCTTTATGGGCTTCCTGTTCTTTATTGCGGGCTATTTTGTTCCAAAAGCCTATGACACGAAAGGCGCCGCCAGGTTTTTAAGGGACAGGGCCTACCGGCTGGGGCTGCCATTGTTGTTCTTTGTATTCCTCCTGCAGCCCCTGTCCGTATACTGTATATTCCTTTTCGACAAACAAGCTCCCTGGAACAGCTTTGGCGACCTATATGGGCGCTATATCCATAAAGGATGGTGGCTCAGCGGTACAGGCCCCCTTTGGTTCTGCGAGGCCCTGCTGATTTTTTGCACCGTCTATGCCTTGTTCAGGGTTATCACCCGCAAAATGAACATGGCAAGGTTATCAGGGAGCAAATTGCCCGCGAAAAAAACCATCTGGGGATTTATCGCCCTTATCACGGGATGCAGCTTTCTCGTACGTATCTCCTGGCCTAATGGGACAAATTTCTACAATCTTCAATTTTGCTATTTCTCCCAATATGTCTTTTTCTTCAGCGCCGGTATCCTGGCCTATAGAGGTAACTGGTTGAACGGGATCTCTACAGAAATGGGCCGCTACTGGGGACGGATAGCAGTCATCGGTGGTATTGCTATCTGGATAGCGGGCATCATTTTCGGAGGAGCATTAAAAGGTCACCTGGATCCCTACCACGGCGGTTGGCACTGGCAAAGCCTGCTGGAATGCTTTCGCGATCAGCTGGCAGGCGTAGGTATCTCTATCTTCCTGCTCGCCTGGTTCCGCAGCCGGTTCAACAGCCAGGGAAAACCCGCCCGCTTCTTTTCTGCCAACGCCTTTGCCGTATACGTATTCCATACACCCGTGCTGATAACACTGAGCAAAATGCTGATCGGTCTTCACTGGCCCCTGCTGCTGAAATTCGTGCTGCTCACCATACTGTCCATTCTCGTCACATATGTGCTCAGCGCCGTAATTTTGAGAAGGATACCCTTGCTAAAAAATATCCTGTAACTTGTGAATATGCGCAACCGTTCCTGGAAATACCTGTTCCCTGTCTTGTATGGATTGGTGGTATACTTTACCATCCGGCTGCTGCTGGACTCGGTCACAGGGATGAAGTTTTGGGAAAGAAGAAGATGGGGACAGACTTCGCTGGAGATAGTTTACACCGTCCTCGTAAGCTTTATTTTCGTATGGGTGTTCAGACGGCTGTTTCGCTGGTTTGATCAGCGCTGGCCACACGAATACAGCACCCGGCGGATCGTCCGCGAGCTGCTCTACGTATTCCTGGTCAACCTCATCTTTCAGAACGCATTCCTCACAACCTTCTGCGCCCTGACGGATGACGGCGCTCAATGGTATGACATAGCCGATGTCAATACGATCCCTCTGCTGTACGTCCTGATCTATTACGGCATCGTGCGCAGCCGCACTTTCCTGAAAGCATACATCGACGGGAAGATCCAGCTGGAAAAGATCACGAATGATCAGCTGCAGACGGAGCTGAAGTTCCTAAAAGCGCAATACCACCCGCACTTCCTGTTTAACGCGTTGAACACCATCTATTTCCAAATGGATGAAAATGTGGCCGAGGCAAAGAAGAGCGTGGAAAAGTTCTCCGAGCTCCTTCGCTACCAGCTCTACGATCAGCAGCAGACCGTACCGGTGAGCCAGGAGGTCCGTTATCTTCAGAATTTTATCGAGCTACAGGAGATCCGGTCTTCAGATAAACTACAGCTTTCCGTCCATTTCGATGGAAAGCTGAATGGACAGCAGATTTATCCTTTATTGATGCTGCCCCTGGTGGAGAACGCATTTAAATACGTGGGAGGAGATTACTGGATCCGTATTGAAGCCCTGGTCGACAGGGACGAGCTGCATTTCAGCGTCACCAATGCCACTCCCGGAAAGATACCGATACCGGTTTCAGACCAAAAAGCCGGTGGCATCGGACTGGATAACCTGCGCAGAAGATTACAATTACTATACCCGGAAAAACACCACCTTCGGATAGAGAAGAAGGAGGGTGAATTCCTTGCGGACCTGGTATTAAAATTCAACTCATGAACGAAAAGATAAAATGCGTCATTACAGATGATGAACCCTTTGCCCGGAAAGGCCTGCAGGGATATATAGAACAGATTGACTTCCTGGAGCTGAAAGGCGTATGTGAAAACGCACTGGAATTGAATTCCCTCTTAAAGAAAGAGACGGTGGACCTGCTGTTCCTGGACATCGAAATGCCTTACGTCACAGGCATCGACTTCCTGAAAAATATCTCCTCTCCTCCCAAGGTCATCTTCACCACGGCATATGAAAAATACGCCTTACAAGGCTTCGAACTGGAAGTACTTGATTATCTGCTAAAACCTATATCTTTTGAACGTTTTATGCGGGCCGCCAACAAAGCCTTTGACTATTTCAAGGGTCAGCAGTCCCCCGCATCCGGAGAAGATTACATCTTTGTCAAGGCGGACAACAAGCTGGAAAAGATCCATTTCTCCGATATCCTTTTTATAGAGGCGCTGGAGAATTATGTGGCCATCTACACCGGAGAGAAAAAGGTCATTACCCACCTCACGCTTAAGATGTTACAGGACAAACTACCTCATGGTTCATTCATTCAGCCGCACAAATCTTATATCGTCGCCATCGGGAAAATCAACTCCATCGAAGGGAATATCCTTCACGTGCTCCATTACCAGGTGCCTATCAGCAAATACCAAAAAGAGGATATCATGGAAAAGATTGTTAACAGCAAGTTACTGAAGCGTTAGCCAGGGTCTGTAGCATTTCCCGGGCATCCTATTTGCTGTTTTTTTAGAAAAAGGCATATGAAGGCGCATTATTTTTTCGCTCTGGTATCCTGCAGCTTGCTGACAGGTACGATGGCTTACAGCCAACCCGGTCAGACCGACGCCACAGCAGGCTTGCCGGCCTCCCTCTCTGCATACAGGGACAATAACCTCGTGATCATCCGCTGGCGAATGGTTAACGAAACATTTACCGACCATTATACAGTCGAGCGCTCAATTGACAACGTCAATTTTACACCGCTGCACGATATGCCGGCACAGGGTGGCGGCGATGGGGATTACGTCTATCAGGATGGAGACAGCTACCCTTCCTCCGGGGTGAACTTCTACAGGCTGAAGATCGTAGATGAGGATGGGAATTCCGTTTATTCGTCCGTGGTGAGAACTGACAGGCTGGGGAAAAAACCTCCGGTGTTGAGCCCAACCGTATTGCATATGGGAGGGACCCTTCATGTGACGGACGCCTGGTATTCCCAGCCTCTGATCATTAATTTTTTCAACCAGGGAGGCATGCGCGTAGGGAGCTTTATCGTTAACAGCACCGCCTTTGATATCCCTGTCGACAGCTGGACAAAAGGGATCTACATCTATCGAATTTCCGACGCCACCCATCCGTTGATCGATACGGGAAAGATCATGATCCTGTAAGATAGGCCCACTGGCCTACCGGGTTTCTGAAAGCTGGCCCCCGCATCTGCACTGCCAATACAGTAAGTTTGGGGAACAAACAACATATATGCCCTCTGTTTTTCCCTACAATGGATCGACCCCCTCGTTAATAGGCAAGACGGTCCGCCTGGAGCCAGCTCGTGAGGAGGATCGCGAACTGATACGCCCTCTTGCCAGGGACTCCCGGATCTGGGAGTTTACCAAAACGCTGCTGATCGATGATACTTACGACACACAATTCGATACTTACTTCGACGAAGCACTACGGCTGCCGGAATTGAATGGCAGGGCCTTTATCATCCATACAGGTTCCACCATCATCGGCATGACACGCTTCTTTAATGTCGAGTGGAAGGATCGACGGCTCGAGATAGGGCATACATGGTATATCCCTTCCGTATGGGGAAAAGTCTACAATAAAGAATGCAAGCTGCTCCTCTTACAATATGCCTTTGAGCATCTCCGGTTCTTCCGGGTTGAGTTCAGGGTAGCCCATCAGAACATCCGCTCGCAACGCGCTGTGGAAAAGATAGGTGGTCTAAAGGAGGGTGTGCTGAGAAAGTTTGCCATCCGCAACGACGGGTCCCGCCGGGATACAGTGGTATTTAGTATCATTGACGATGAATGGCCTGAGAAGAAACAGCGGCTGCTGGAGATGGTGAAGACAGGTCTATAATTTTCTTCTCATCCACCAGTCTGTTTGTACGTCAGTACCCAGAATAAATGGATGATCGCCAAATTTTTCAAATCCCCACTTGGTGTAAAAGGCAATGGCCCGGTGGTTGTGCTCCCACACGCCCAGCCATATCCACTTTTTTTCTTTCTCCCTGGCCAGGTCAAGCGCATATTGCATAAGGGCGGTCCCGACGCCTTTGCCGATGGCCGATTGTTCGGCATATATCCGAACGACCTCGATAGCCGGCCCTTCCCCCATCTCTGGAGGAGGCTCGTGTTCTAACAGGCGTGCATAGCCCATTGGTTGCCCATCCAGGTAAGCCAGCAGGAAAATATTACCCGGCATCCCTACCTCAGCCATTAGGGATTCCCTGGTGAATTGCTTGTCCATATACTGGGCTATGTCCTCCGGCGTATTCTGAGCCGAAAAAGCCTCGTAAAATGTCCGCCGGCTCATATCCGCAACCAACGCGGCATCTTCGGTAGAAGCCAGTTTTATCTGTATAATATTTTCCATGATCTATGCAATCTAAGAAAAATTTCTCACTGTCCCTTCGCGTCCAGTATCATCGGGGCGCTGCCTTTTCCCATGACAATGATCTTTGTGTTGGGGGATTTAGCTATCTCCAATTGTGCCTTGATACTTTCATACTGTAGCTGTCTGTCCGACAGGCTTTCGCTGATGATCCGCTGATAATCGGCAATACCCTGCGCCTCCACTCTTTTTCTTTCCGCCTCCTGTCTTTCTTTCTGGAGCACGAATTGCATTTTTTGAGCATCCTGTTCAGCCGTTATCTTTTGTTCGATGCTCGTCTTGACGGATTGAGGCAAGGTGATATTGCGGATAAGGATCTGCTCCAGCAACAATCCCCTGCGCCGGAAATCTTCCTCGATGCTCTTGTTGATACGAGTCTGGAATTCGTCCCGCTTGGTGGAAAAAAGGGAGACGGCATCGTAATACACCGCATTGTCCCGGATCTTGGTACGGGTGAGAGGCCGTACGATCTTATCCGTATAGTCGATACCCGTCTGCCGGAGGATGTCCGGCGCCGAAGCAGGTACTACCTTATACAGGACAGTTAGATCGATGATAACTTCCAGCCCATCCGCGCTCAATACCCGGATGGCATCGTCTCCTTCCTTTGCGCCTTCATTGTGGACTGCGCTCATGGTGTAATTCTGCGTCTTGATATCCATCCGCTGAACATCCACCAGCGGATTGATCAAATGCAGCCCGCTGGGAAGCACATTGTTTTGTACAGAGCCATATAACACCTGTACGCCGATCTCGCCCGCTCCGATCTGTACGATACAGGCGGTCAAAACACCGATGAGGGCGATGCCCAGCCCGACCAGGCGCAGGATACGGGCATAAGGAGATAAAGAAGAGGGACGGCGTAGTGCAAGGGCTCCTATAAGGAAAAAGATAAGCCCTAAAATAAGGAGTGCCATAAAAAAGGGGGTTTGGAGTAGTAAAATTACACCGTCCGGTAACGGAAGCCCTAAAGGAGTGTCTAACGGTCATACACCGTGATGAGAGTAAAAAAAAGCTCCCCTCATGGAAATGAGGGGAGTCTTGTTAATTAACTATAATATTCATTCACATAAAAGACATTATTTTTTCTTGCGCAGGTTGGGGTGCGGAGCCGGCACAGTATTGGGACCTTCTTCTCCCGTACCATCTTTCAGATCAACGGTATTTTCTTCTCCGCCGCTCTGACCATAACGGAAGATAAATCTGTCGGAGCCAATCCCTTCTTTTTCAACCAGGTAGTTGATAACAGCATTGACGCGATCCCAGCTCAGCTGTTGATTGGCCTTGCTGGATTCACCATAGCCGACCACAGCGACCTTACAATCAGGATTGTTACGCATCTTTTCGGCGGTGCTGGCCAGTAAGGCCTTGGCGTCCTTGCTCAACATGACCGAGCGGCCCTTGAAGGTAATGCTGGGAAGATCCCCGATATTGCATTTGTGCCCTTTGTTTGTACCGTTCGCATCCATGTAAGCCTTCAGGTCCTTACAGCATTGCGGATCAGGGCATTTGCCGATGCCATCCGCATCAACGGGCTGACATTGGGTGGGAGTGATCAGCTCTTTATCCCTGTAGTCGGGTACACCATCCCCGTCCGTATCACGACTTACACCATGGGAGTCAACCGGGGCTCCTTTGGGAGTATTCGGCTCCAGATCAAGCTGATCGGGTACGCCATCCCCATCTGAATCATCCAGGATGGGTTTGGGTAGTTTCATATGCTTGGGGGCATTGATCTCATTATACGCATAATCCAGGGGATTGATCCACCACAACGGCTCGACGGCATGTCCGCCGATGTTGATATTAAGCCCCAACGACGTAAAATTATAGCTGTCTGCCGACCTTGTCTGAGCAATACTGTTAACAGCGCTCGGCGAAAAATTGTTCTGCCATTGCTGGCCATCTATCAGGTCGGAAGCCGTAAAGGTGTATTTGTCTTCCAGCGCCAGGTTGATACGCTTGTTCAGTTTGAACTGAAACCCCATCCCCACTACGCCTGCTATCGTCAGCGGATTACCGCTGAATGTAGGACGGGAATCGTCCCTTTGCGCATCGGTGGACCACGAACCGTTTAGTTTATCTTTCAGGGCCTTCCGGATATCCTTGCGGTGCTTATAATCGAACTTTCCGGCGAATTGTGTCATGATATCCGAATAATCATAAGGTTTGCCGCTGTTATCCAGGACTTTATACTTTGTATCGAAGGTCACTGCCGCAATCCCGCCAAAGAAGTAGGCGTTGAACTTGGTCTTTGCCTTGTGGAAATTGATATTATTGATCGAGAATACGCCTTGTAAAGAAAGTTCCTGGACGGTTGACCTGTAATTGTAAAAAACATAATCCCCGGGCTTGTAATAAGTAGCCAACACCGTGTTTTTACCCCATGCCTGGGTAGGCTGCCAGTTAAGCCCTCTTAGTCTCAGCCAGTCATACTCCAGTCTCAGTGAAAATACATATCCCAGGGCCTTCCGTACATGAATACCCGCTCCACCGGTGGGCCCCCAGTACCGGACATCAGTGAACCCTACGGGCACGCCGCCTTTTATTCCAACCTCCCATTCGTTGCGGGGCTTGGCCGGAAATGGATAGGCATTATTCAGGAATTCATTTTGCTGCGGCATTCTTCGGGTAGGGATCACCGATGAATCAGTAATATTGTAGGAAGACGCTTTATCACCATATTGACCATATGCGGTAGTCGCTGACATCAATAGGATTGCCGATAGGATCAACATCAGAAAGGAAACGATGGTTTTTGAACTGCGAAACATTCTTTTGTTCATATAGGTATTCTTTATTTGGTAGGTTTATACCGATGGAAACTCAAAGTCCATGCTGGCGACAGTAGATCGCGGCTGTTTGCCGGAAAAGGGAACTTACAGCAGAATGAGAAGAGAGACAGGAAGCTTGCGGGATTGCAAATGATTGTTATTGAATGGGTGAGCAAACATACTGGCGTTAATGATATTAAACAATACCCCCTTTTCGCCATTTATTCACTGCCTCCATCCTGTTTTGCACTTCTAATTTATGATAGATATGTTTCGTATGCTTTTTCACTGTTTCCATGGTTATGCCAAGCCGGATAGCTACTTCTTTATACATTTTACCCTCGGACAACAACACCAGCACTTCCTCTTCCCTCCTTGTCAAAAGCTCGCACATGCTGTCGGTGACAGATGTACGATTAAAAAAGTTGATCAGCGTATGCGCAATGTCCCTGCTCAGCGGCACGCCGCCTGCATGCAATTCCCTGACACTTCTAATCAACGCTTCAGGACCGTCCTTCTTTAGCAAATAGCCTGTAGCACCCGCTTTGAATGCTTCCAGCACCGGGCTGTCATCTTCTTCATAACAGGTATGCACTAAGAATTGAATGGAGGGATGTTTCTTCTTTAATTGCCGCATACAGGCAATCACATCCGCGTCCGGCGATTGTATTTCTATGAGCAAAATGTGCGGTGGTTCGTCCGTGATTTCCTGGACAGCAATACCGGCATCTTTCCATATGCCGGCCACTTCAAACTCGGAGGACAGAGAGAACAGGCTGTATAGCGCTCGTCTGTATGAAGGGTCGTTTTCAATTATTCCAAGCTTTATAAGCGCCTGGTTGGATCCGATTGTCATTACGAAAATTTGGTTTCAGATCAAATACCCCTTTTGGGGTATATCGATTCTATAAAATCTTATTCTCTGACAGGGCGGGTCCAATTGAAATTAAACATTTCTTATTAAATAAACTATTTTCAGGTGTATAAACACGGGAGATTATTGATGGAAAGCGGACCACGGGTCCGCTCCGCCGAAAGTCCCATTATTAATGTTTTTCGTCCCGAAGTAAATTTCAGACAACGAGGGATGAAAAACCTATCCGGATGGTATGCCACCCTTCCTTATTGCTATAAGAGAGCGTGAATTTATAATTATCGCAGATCTGCCGTACAATAGCCAGTCCCAGCCCCGTTCCTTCCGATTGTGCGCTCTTGGTAAACCGGTCAAATATGGTGGAGGGGTCGAATGACAGCGGAACCCCGGTGTTGCGCACAAGCAGCATGTCCTGTTGTAAATGGATATGGATGGCCCCTTTGTCGTAATTGTGCCGGATAGCGTTCACCAGCAGGTTGCCCAGAAGAATATCGGACAAATAAGGGTTCATCCGTAACTGACAGGGCTGTAGATCGGTGGTCACCGTAATGTGCTTGGCTTTTATCAGGTCTTCCAGCTGCGCCAACTTTTTTTCTATCAGGGCTGCAAACACCACCAGCCCCGTCTGCTCGAATTGATGATTCTCTATCTTCGTCAGGAGCAGCAGGGATTGATTCAACTGTCGCAGACGGCTGACGGCATCGTACATAGCCTGCAGCTGCCGCAGATGCTGCTCACCCAACCCCTGGTCCTGAATCATCAGGTCCAGCTTGGAATTTATGATAGCCAGGGGCGTCTGCATCTCATGCGAGGCATTGTCGGCAAATGCTTTCAACATGTCATAATCCTTACGTATCTGTCCCGTCATCTGCTCTACCGTCTGCTGCAGACTACGGAACTCCTTGATGGAAGTCGGCGTATGCGACAGCGTATCGTGGCTGGAAAGATTGAATCCCTTCAACTCCTCCAGCGTCTGGTAAAAGGGCCGCCAGAGACGACGTATCAACAGACGGTTGGCCAGGTAAAGGATCCCCAGCAGGAGCAGGATCATCCCGGCCGTGACAACCATGATAATTTTTTGCAGCTCTTTTGTTTCTTCTTCCGACTTGCTTACGGATACAGTATATATTTGCCCTCCTGCCCTAACGGAAAAGACCAACTGCCGGAAAGAACGGGATTCATTGTGATGAAAGGGGTCGGGCCGGGTGATATTTACAAATTGCCTGTCTACCGGGGCCCGGGCTGGAGAATAACTTATCTGTTGGTCGTTGTAGTTGGCAGGCTCAGGGAGTTGCCCCTTCAGCTGAATATGACTGAGTATCTCCGCCTCTTCAACGCTGAGGGTTTCGTCCAATTGATGGATCAGCACCGTACGGATGATAAAATAATAGCCGATACTGCCCAACACCAGGGCCAGTATACTGGCGAGAATATTTACACGGCTATAATGAGTGAATAGCTTCACGGAAGCATCAGTTTATATCCCATGCCATAGACGGACTGGATATAATCCCCGGCGCCGGCCTCCATCAGCTTGCGGCGAAGATTCTTAATATGCGTATAGATAAAGTCGTAATTGTCCGCCCCGCCCGTGTCATCTCCCCAAAGATGTTCCGCGATAGCATTCTTGGATACGACCCTTCCTTTATTATAAGCGAAATACAATAATAATTGGTATTCCTTACGCGTGAGATCCAACGTCCGCCCGTTTACAACCACCGAACGGGCCTGTATATCAATGAGGATCTCCGCCAGCCGGATAAGGTTGCTCCCGGCAGAATGACGCCGCCGGATGATAGCCGCCACCCGGGCGCCAAGCTCCGAAAGATGGAAAGGCTTCGACAAATAGTCATCCGCCCCCAATTTAAGCCCCGACACCTTGTCTTCCAATGAGTTCCGTGCAGAAATGATCAAAACCCCATCCCCTTTATGATTGGATTTCAACACTTTCAACAATTCCAGGCCATTCCCGTCCTGAAGACTGATATCCAATAAAATGCAATCATAATCATGCTGTTCTATCTTCTCCAGGGCGCCTTTATAACTCTCTGCCTGATCGCAAACAAAGCTTTCCTGTTCTAAATAGCTGCTTATACTGTCGGAGAGGGCTTTTTCATCCTCTACAATCAATAACTTCATATCAGCAAGTTAACTTTTTTCCACAGCAAGCCCTGGAATGTGCAAATTTTTCGAATGCTAAACCTGATTTCTAATTATTTATCACTACCTTTGCAAGCTCTTTAAAAAGCACTCATGAGCAGCCGCCGGGAATTTGAAATAGCGTTTGTGGGCCTTAAGGCTGGTGTTCATGAGTTTAGCTATCGGATAACCGACAAGTTCTTTGAGGCTTATCAGCAGCAGGACTTCCGCAATTGTGAAGCCAATGTAAAACTATCCCTCGATAAGAAGAATAGTTTTATGCTTCTGAAATTTGAGATCGGAGGCCGGATAGAGATCGCTTGTGACCGTTGCGGCAACATGCGTCCCCTTGAACTATGGGATGAGTTCAATATCCTGGTCAAACTGGTGGAAGACCCCGAGATCATGAATCAACAGGAGGAAGACCCCGATGTATATTATATATCCAAAGGAGAAAGCCATTTGCATGTATCCGACTGGATCTATGAATTCATCAACCTCAGCATTCCCATGCAACGCATGTGTAATGACAAGGAAATCGGCGGGCCATATTGTAATAAGGAAGTGCTGGAAATGCTGAAAAAGCTCGATAGCGAAAAGAACCCGTCATCCAATCCTTTGTGGAAAGGCTTGGAAAAGTTCAGGAATCTTGACAAGTAAAGTAAGTAATTAGTATACGCAAAACGGACCACAGGTCCGTTGGCCGAAGGCCCATCATCAGAAGTGCACCGGGGATGGGTAAATTCGGTAGAAATCCATCACCGGTGCACACAATTGAAGTGATATGCCAAATCCGAAACGCAGACATTCCCAGCAGCGGAGTGCAAAAAGAAGGACGCACTACAAGGCTGAGAAAGTAACATTAAGCAAAGACAGCACCACCGGAGAAACTCACGTACGCCATCGCGCACACGTCAGTGAGGGAAAGTTGTACTACAAAGGAAAAGTAGTAGCCGAGAACGCACCGGTTAAGTAGACAGCATGAACATCGGCTTAGACATGATGGGAGGGGATTTCTCACCGCTGGAAGCAGTCCGTGGTGTACAGTTATACTTGAAAACTGCTCCGGCCCCCGTCACGCTTTTTCTGGTAGGAGATGAAAATAAGATCCATCCGCTGCTGCAGGAGTACGAGATCCCTGCGGCAAGGGTTAAGGTCGTACACGCCCCCCAGGTGATAGAGATGAACGAGCATCCCACCAGGGCGCTGAAGGAAAAACAACAATCTTCCATCAACGTGGGCTTCCACCTGCTGGCCACCGGCAAGATGGATGCCTTTATAAGTGCCGGCAACACCGGTGCCATGTTGGTAGGCGCGCTCTACAGCCTGAAGCCTATCGAAGGTATCCAACGCCCTACTATTTCCACCATCCTGCCCAAAACAAACGGCGGCACAGGCGTTCTGCTGGATGTCGGTCTGAACGCCGACTGCAAACCAGAGAACCTCAGCCAATTTGCTGTATTAGGCTCCCTGTATGCCCGGCATATTTTGGGTATCGGGCAGCCCCGGGTAGGCCTCCTTAACATCGGAGAAGAAGAAGGGAAAGGCAATATTCTCGCACAGGCAGCCTATCCTTTACTAAAAGAAAATAGCCAGATCCACTTCATCGGGAATATCGAAGGACGCGACCTGCTGCTGGACAAAGCAGACGTAATAGTATGTGAAGGCTTCACAGGCAACGTGATCCTGAAAATGGCCGAATCCCTCTTCGGCATCACCCGTGAAAAACATATCCAAAGCGAATACTTCGACCAATTCGATTTCGAGCTGTATGGCGGCACCCCGCTGCTGGGCGTTACCAAACCCGTGATCATCGGTCACGGTATATCCCGCAGTAAAGCTTTTCTCAACATGATCGTACTTGCACAAAAGATGATCGAATCCGACCTGTTGGGTAAAATGAAGGAAAGTTTTCATGCTTAAGTCAAGGTAAGGTATGAAAGACTTCATCACCTACCTTAACAAGTACCTCCGCCGGCTGACGCTCACAAGTATGCTATCCACGATCATCTTCATCAGCATACTGATCATATGTAATTATACATTCGGCATCGAAAGAAGGATACGGGATATCCGGCCATGGTATCTTTCCCTTTCCAGCTTTTTTTTCTTCTATAGCTTTGTTTTCTATTTCGCCTGGGGACTGACAGGGATTCCTGCCATAAGACCGCCTGCGGACAGAAGACATTTTTTGCTCATCCTGATGGCTGCCCCCCTGTACTTCTCTTTCAAAATGATCCACTGGGACCTCTCCCCCCTCCTACCCGACGGTCTGCATTACCCCTGGGACCGGTATGCGTTGATCGTGCTGCAATTGCCGGCCAAACTGCTGTTGCTTTGCATCCTTCTCTGGTGCTGTGATAAGCTCCTGCGCCAGGAAAATATTTCCGGGTCTGCCGTCTTCGGACTGACCACCAGAAATTTCCGGGCCGCCCCCTATTTTATTTTACTCACACTGATGCTCCCGCTGGTGGCCCTGGCTTCCACCAGACCCGACTTCCTCCATACCTATCCAAAAGTAAAGAACGTCGCTTTTATCACCGGATATACCAGCCACTCGTGGCCCTGGCAGCTCCTGTACGAGCTTTCTTACGGCCTCGATTTCTTTTCCATCGAACTCTTCTTTAGAGGGTTACTGGTCATCGGACTTGCCCACTACGCCGGAGAGAAAGCCATCCTTCCCATGGCCGCCTTTTATTGTACGATCCATTTTGGCAAACCATTAGGCGAATGTATTTCCTCTTTCTTCGGCGGGTTGATCCTGGGGGTGATCGCTCTCCACACCCGCAGCATACTCGGAGGTCTTATTGTCCATCTGGGTCTGGCCTGGCTGATGGAACTCGGCGGATGGCTGGGAAATCTATTCAGTCTTTAAACTGTCCACGGGATTGGCCAGCGCCGCCTTCATCGTCTGCAGCACGATCAGTACCACCATCACCATCCCCAGACCAAACATGGCCGCCATGAATGGCCAGGGGGTTATCGTGACCCTGGTGGCATAACCTTCCAGCCAATGCCGCATAAGCAGGTAAGCAGGTGGCGTTGCCGCCAGTCCCGCTATTCCCAGCAACGGCAGATATTCCCTGAAAAAAAGCCGGATGATGCCGGGCACGGAAGCCCCGATGACCTTGCGTATCGCAATCTCTTTTGTCCGCCGTTGTATGCTGGATGCAAGCAGCCCTATCACCCCCAGCAGGACAATGACCAGCGCAAGTACCGTTGCCGAATTTGCCGCCTTCCGCAAACGCAGCTCATCCGTATATACAAACTGCAGGGTTTCGTCCATAAATTTATATTCAAAGGCAGCGCCAGGTAGCAAGGCGGCCCATTTTTTCTGGAGTGAGGTCATCGTCGTACCGATGTTGCCGGGCTGCAGCTTAAAAGAGAAATAGCGATAGGTGATAAAGCGGGATACGGGCAAAAAAAGCTCCGGTGCGATGGCGCTGCCCATCCCGCCAAAATGAAAATCCTTCACTACACCGCTGATCGTATACAAGGGCGTATTGCCAAACAAGTGCAGGCGCTTACCTACCGCCTCCTGGGGCGTAGTCCATCCAAGGGCTTTCACAGCCGTTTCATTGATGACCACACGGAGCGAGTCCTGCACCGAGGTCCCTCCCGCTCCATGAAAATATACTCCTGCCTGGATCGGGATGCGATAAGTATCCGCATAGTGCTCATCTGTAATGAGCGCCTCCGCCACGACGGCCCGGGAAGAATCGCCGCCTTCCTTAAACATTCCCCTGCTGCCCCCATTCCATCCGTTGGGTATCTCATAAGACAACGTTACATCCTTTACATCCGGCATCTTTGCAAATTCCGAACGCAAGACAAGCATGTGCTGTACGCCTTTGGACGACCAATCCCGCGGCAACTGCGCCGCCACCACATATTCCTTATCATAACCCAGCCTGTCGCTAAAGAAAAGGCTTATCTGTTGCGAGATGATAATAGCTCCCACCAGCACCAACATGGCCGTAGCGAATTGAAAACCCACCAGCCCCTTGCGCAGCAATGTATTGTCTCCCGTCGTCGAAGCTTTACCCTTCAGCGAATCTACGGAAGCAAGGGAAGACAAACGAAAAGCCGGGTATAAACCTGCCACACCGCCTGTAAACAAGGTAAACAAGGGTATCAATATCCAGGCAGACGCCGGCAATGCAGAAAGTGAGGGTATTTGTTTGCCCAACATGCCGGAAACAAGGGGAGCAAACACTATATACAGCCCCAGCGCAAACACGGTTGCCATCACTGCGAGTAACACCGACTCTGTCAGAAACTGGATGATCAGCTGCCGGCGCAGACTGCCTAAGACTTTGCGGATACCGATCTCCCGCATTCTGGACGTCGATTGACGCACAGAAAGGTTTACAAAATTGATCATTGCCATCAGCAGGATGAACAGGGCAATAGATGACAACGTGTATATCATTTTCTCTACTGTACCACCGTTGCCGGAGAAATAATAGGATGAAAGAGGAAGCACATCCACCTGGAGATTGGCGGCAATGCCGGGTGCTGCATTTGCCTTCACCAGCCGTTGGATGGGGCCTGTCAGCGCCTCCGGTCTTACCCCTTTTTGCAGCTCCACATAGTTGACGATAGAGATATTCGGCCAATCCATGTTCCGGCCAAAAAAAGACAGGTTGGATGCCGGTATAAAAATGCGATTGTTATTGCCTTCGGTGATCCATGTAACAGAATTGCGGGTAAGATCCCGCAATACCCCCGTGATCCGGAAATCCTGTTTGCCACCGGAGAAATTTTCGATGGTAAGGTTTTGTCCCACCACATCCGTCTTACCAAAATACTTGATGGCCATGTCGGCCCCAATGACAACCGTAAATGGCTGACTCAATGCGGTGCGGGGATCACCATACAATACCGGGAAGCCATACATGGTCAGCAGCGTGCTGTCCCCCAGTTGAATGCCCTCCCGGAAATGTTTGTCTCCATAACTGACAGTCGAAGTAATGCCGTCAAAACGATAATAATTGGCGACGAGACGGGGATAGTTCTCCTTCAGCGCTTTGGCCAATGGACCAAGGTTGGCAACGGGATATCCTATGCCGGATATCTTCCATCTGCTGGTGAGGATATATTGCCGGTCCGCATGAGTCAACTGCCTGTTAACCCGCCATTCGCTCCAGCAGTAGGCCGCGATCAGCAAGGTCAAGGCAATCCCCGAAGAAAGCCCTACGACATTGATCATCGAAAAAAGACGGTTGCGGCTGAGATGACGGACTGCCAGCTTGAAATAATTCCGGAACATAGTGATTGGATGTTGGTTCACGGAGGCCCATCACAAAAGATGCCATAAATATATATAACTGACTGTCAGACTCATACAATGTATGAGGTGGCCATCCCGTCCGGATTCGCCCGCAAACTGTCCATCTTCGTACAAAGCCTTCAATAGCTTAAACCAAACCCAAACTTATACAGCGGATTCTTCGAATCATAAGGCACATCTTCTTTCTGGGCGCGCACCGCCTCCATGGAAGAAGGCAGCTCGATCGGCAGATGTCCTTCAGGCTTAGCCTTGCCGAAGATCACATCCAGCACGGCTGCATCGCTGGCGCCAAAATCCGCCAGCAGCCCCCTGGCATGAGCGCTGATCTCGGGTATCACGGCCGGCCGGTCCAGATAAATGTCGACAATGGTCGGTACAGCGCGCAGCAGGTCCAGTATGCTATCCTTTTGCCTTCCTTTGAAATCCAGGTCTCCATGATGGAACATGCCGGCGAGTGGAATGGGAGACGCCACGGGATAGAACGGGGCATTCAGACGCAGCAGCGCAATATCCGCCTTCTTCGGGTCATCCACTACCGTACCATAACGGGCAGCCTCTTTCGGATCGATATTCTTTACATAGATCTTCAACGCCCCCGTCTTCAGGGGAAGTATTCCCTTCTCGTTTTTCAGTAAGGTCATAGCCCGGCGTTGGGAGCCTTCAGCGGCAGCGGCAAACTCCGGCTTACCCAATACCTGTGACACTTTGGCCGTATCGATGAAAGGATCGTCAAAGAGTCCCAGCTGGAATTTCTGACGCAATAACCTTTTAACACTCTCGTCTATACGCGACTCTTGCACCTTCCCTTCTTTTACCAGCCGGATCACCAGCTCGGGACAGTTCTCCCCTCCAAACTGATCTACTCCTGCATCGAGTATCTTTTTAACCCTTTCTTCCACGGAAAGATTTTCCACCCCCCAAGCCCTGGCAGGCCATATCACATCACCCAGGTGAGCATCCGTCACCAATCCCCAGTCCGTGCAAACAACCCCGTCATAATGGTAGGTATTCCGCAACAACCCGGTAATAATATCCTTGTTATAAGAAAAGCCCACATCTTCGCTGGTCTGTCCCAACGGCACTCCATAGTAAGGCATGATGGCGGCGGTGTGAGCGGCAAAGGCCGCTTCAAAAGGCAGCAGGTGATATTTAAAATTTTTACCAGGATATACCTGTCCTTTCTGAAAAGGGAAATGCGGGTCTAACCCTTCTTTCTGAGGACCTCCACCGGAAAAATGCTTTGTCATGGTGGCTACGCTATGCGGTCCCAACTGTTCTCCCTGGTAGCCGAGTATATAGGCTTTTGCCATACGGGATGTCAGCTGCGCATCTTCCCCAAAAGTACCGCTGATACGCGGCCAGCGGGGTTCCGTGGCCAGATCTACCTGGGGATGCAACGCCTCCCGGATGCCCACCGCTATATATTCCTGCCGCGAGATGTCGGCAAACTGTCTGGTCAGTGCGTCATCGCCGATGGCGGCCAATCCAAGAGGCTCGCACCATTGCGAAAAAGCATGCGCCTCCATGGCAAATATGTTGTTGCTAAAATGATTGCGGGGGTCGGAGGCAATGGTGATGGGTATGCCCAGCCGGGTGCTGTCCTGCGCATAGCGCTGCATAAGGTCATACCATCTCGCCAGGGCCCCTACGGAAGGAATAGCCCAAAGATTGAAATGGTTCATGGCCTTCTCTTTCATCAGCTTCATAGCGTTGGGAGCAAAGGCAAAAAGCCCCTTCCCTGGCTTATCTTCTATGGTGCCGTCATCGTTGATCCTGGCTCCGTTGATAAAAAGCAGACCCGCTTTTTCCGCCAGCGTCATTTGATGGAGCAGGTCGTTCACCCGTGCTTCCACAGGCTGACTGCTATCTTCATAAATATCAAGTTTACCATTTTTGTTCAGGTCCCTCCAGGTATGCTGCTGAGCAGGTCCGTTACAGGAAAGTAACCCCAGGACTGCTGCGAAGAGCGTCAGTAGTTTGGCAAGCGTAGACATATTTTCATTGTGTTGATATGACACAATGTAAAGAATAATGTGAAAAAAAAGAAATTTTTGTAGAGAGTATCTAAATTGCCCTCAATGGCGCAAAAGGAACTAAAGGAATTTATTGACAATGCCTCCCAGATATACCTATCCCATCTGTCGTTGGATTGTGTAGTGTTTGGCTTTCATGACGGCCAGTTGAAGGTCTTGCTGCTGAAAATGAAAAATTCTGACAGATGGAGTCTGCCGGGAGGGTTTATAAAACAGGCGGAATCGATGGAAACTGCAGCCATCCGGGTATTGAATGAACGCACGGGCCTGGACAGCATTTTTCTGCAGCAATTTCACGTCTTTAGCGATCCTGGTCGCAGTGATAATAAGGAGAAGAACGCTCATCTGCGACGGGCCGGGATCGCGGTGCCTGCCGGTCACTGGTTCATGCAACGATTTCTTTCAGTGGGTTTTTATGCGCTGGTCGATTTTTCCACGGTAACCCCCCAGCCGGATGCTTTTTCCGATGACTGTGCCTGGTGGGATATTGGGGAGACGGGACAGCTGATATTGGATCACTCCCGGATACTTTTCAAAGCACTGGAGGTGTTGCGTCTGCAATTGCACTACCAGCCCATCGGCTACAACCTGCTCCCCCCCAAGTTCACCATGCCTGAATTGCAGAAGCTCTACGAGACGATACTGGGTCGGAAATTAGACCGGAGGAATTTTCATCGCAAGATCTTATCCTATGAGATACTGCGTCCATTGAAGGAAAAAAGACAGGGAGTCGCCCATAAAGCGCCGCAGCTTTATAGCTTTGACACGATAAAATATCAGAAAGCGTTAAAAGAAGGTTTGGGTGGGATATAGTCAATAAAAAAAGCTACCAGCCTGTAAGCCGGATCCTGTTCTCCGCCAGGGGCGGAGCGGCCATCATTTATCTGGCCCCTGCATTACTGCAGGGATCTAGCTGCCTACCCTCCGGCATCGGGCGGGCCGCCCTCAATCGCCGGTATACGTGGCATTTCAGCATGCAAGGTTTACCCGCCCCGGCAATCACTTGCCGGCGCCGTGGGCTCTTACCCCACATTTTCACCCTCATCCGTCGGTTGACGGACAGTTATTTTCTGTGGCACTATCTGTTGACGCTATGCGTCACCCGGCCGTTAGCCGGTGCATTGCCCTGCGCTGTCCGGACTTTCCTCCCCCTTTACTTCTCGTAAAGAGAGCGATGACCCGGCTGGTAGCAAATATAAAGATACCATATCTTTACGAGATGATGAGAATGCTTGCTATATGTCTGCTATCCACCTGTCTGGCGCAAGGACAAACGGTAACAAAATATTCTTTCCAGCGACCGGAGATGGGTTCCCCTTTTACCATCACGCTCTACAGTGCAGACTCCGCTGCCGCGGCAGCAGCAGCCATGGCCGCATTCAGGAAAGCCGAAGAGCTGAATGCCATCCTCAGCGACTACATCGACAGCAGTGAGATCAACCGGCTGAGCGCCACCAGCGGCGGGCATCGCTGGGTACCCGTCTCTCCTCCCCTTTTCGATATCCTTCGGCGATCGGTGCAGGCCGCTATACTCAGCGAAGGCAGCTATGACATCACCATAGGTCCCGTGGTTCGTCTATGGCGAAAGGCGCGTAAGACGCAGCAATTCCCCGACAGTACTCTCCTCCACGAGGCCCTGGCAAGGACGGGTTACCACCTACTCCACCTGGATTCGGCCACCCATTCCGTATGGTTGGAGAAAGAAGGGATGCAGCTGGACGTAGGCGGACTGGGAAAAGGGTTTGTAGCGCAGGCCGCGCTGGACCTGCTGCGACAGCAAGGCCAGCCGATAGCCATGGTGAATGCAGGTGGCAAGATCGTATTGGGACAGGTCCCTCCCGGCAAGAAAGGCTGGCTCATCGGTATCAATGCACCCGGAGAAAAAGAAACCCTCTTTCCCGCGTTTTTACTGCTAAAAGAAATGGCGGTAGCCACTTCTGGTGATATTTATCAATATGTAGAACTAAATGGTAAACGCTACTCGCATATCGTTGATCCCAGGACGGGCATCGGGCTCACCCGTCGCCGGAATGTTACGGCACTGGCGCCTGACGGCACAGACGCGGACTGGCTGGCCACCGCCTGCAGCGTCCTTCCCTGGCGAAAATCCCTGCAGCTGATAAAAAAGATCCCCGGGGCGGCCCTGCTGGTCACTGAAATGAAAAATGGCAAAATATCCAGCAAATACTCGCCAGGTTTTAGAAATTATCTACAGAAATAGTATGTAACTTGAGCGCATGAACCGAACCATGCTTGCCTGTCTTGTCAGCCTATTGACCGGTCAGGTCGATCACCCTACGCAAAAAGCTCCTTTTAGCGCTTACACACAGCAGATAGCCGGGACTTCCGTTTCCTTTGTCATGGCCCCCATCCCGGGTAATGGCAAGATCGATTCCTTCTGGATGGAAGAGCACGAGGTAACTTATGAAGAATATGTCCTTTTTCAGGATGAAGCCCTGGATAAAGCTCCCTTGCCGGACGGCATCACACGCCCCAGCCCTCCTTACATCGATTTTACGCTGGGCATGGGGAAAACAGGGGGTTTCCCCGCCAACAGCATGAGCCAGTACGGCGCCATCATGTATTGCAAATGGTTATATAAAAGGACGGGCATATTCTACAGGCTGCCCACGGAGGCCGAATGGGAATATGCCTGCGGGGCAGGCTCTGCCGCCTCCTATCCTTTTGGGGACGACCCGTCCCAGCTCGCTCAATACGGCTGGTACAGTGGCAACAGCGACAATAAATACCATGCGGTAAAACAACTAAAACCCAATGCCTGGGGATTGTATGACATGCTGGGAAATATAGCGGAATGGACCCTGGATCCCCTTACCCTCAAAGGAGGCTGTTTCCGGGATGCTGCGGACCAGCTGCGCAGTGCAGCCCGTCTGCCCTATGATCGCAAATGGAATGCCCGCGACCCTCAGATCCCTAAAAGCAAATGGTGGAATGCGGACGCTCCATTCATCGGCTTTCGGATCATGCGTCCTATCAAACAGCCGGATGCAGCTGCCGCGTCAGCATTCTACGACAAGCTGCTGACAAAAAAATAAATATTCATTTTAAATTGCAGTTATCATGAATCAAAAACCCACATTCTCCAACAGCAGAAGAGAGTTCGTTAAAGCATCTTCCATGCTGGCAGGCGGTATCCTGGCCGCTCCGTTGATCTCCAAGGCCAACTTCTTTTCCGGCGCTGACAATACCATCAAGGTGGCGCTCATCGGCTGTGGCGGCCGGGGTACCGGCGCTGCCGTACAGGCCCTGAGCACCAAACAAAATGTACAGCTGGTGGCCATGGCCGATGCTTTCAAAGACAGGCTGGATGCCAGTTACAACAATATCCTGGAAGCCTTGGAAGACAAAAAAAGCCGGGTCCAGGTGAAAGAAGAAAATAAGTTCACGGGCTTCGACGCCTATAAAAAAGCCATAGCCCTAGCCGACGTGGTGATCCTCGCTACGCCTCCTGGTTTTCGCCCCATCCATTTTGAAGAGGCCATAAGCCAGGGTAAGCACGTGTTCATGGAAAAACCCGTAGCTACCGACCCGGCAGGCGTACAACGCGTACTTGCCGCCGCCGAAAAAGCCAAGGCAAAAAAATTAAACGTGGTGGTTGGGTTGCAACGCCGCTATCAGGCATCCTATCGTGAGCTGATCAAGAGGGTGCATGATGGCGTCATCGGCGAGATAACATCCGCCCAGGCATGGTGGAATAACGACGGAGTTTGGGTCCATCCCCGTCAAACAGGCTGGACAGAGATGGAATACCAGATGCGTAACTGGTACTATTTTGTATGGCTCTGCGGAGATCATATCACCGAACAGCATATCCACAACCTGGACGTGATCAACTGGGCCATGGACGCATTCCCCGTAAAGGCCCAGGGAATGGGAGGGCGCCAGGTTCGGACAGGAAAAGAATATGGACAGATCTATGATCATCACTTTGTAGAGTTCCAATACGGCAATGGCGTCGTCCTCAACAGCCAGTGCCGGCACCAGAAAGGGACCATGAGCAAGGTGGACGAGCTGCTCATCGGTACCAAAGGCAAGGTTTACTGCGATGCCGCCCGTATCGTGGACAATAAAGGCAATGTCATCTATCAGTTTGATAAAAAGACAGAGAATCAACCCTACCAGAACGAACACGATGAGCTGTTCGCAGCCATCGCAAAGGGGGACTACAAATTCTGGGACGCAGAACGCGGAGCTCGCAGCACCATGACATCTATTCTCGGCAGAATGGCCACCTATTCCGGTCAAAATATAGAATGGGATAAGGCCATCAATTCCGGCATCAATATCATGCCTGCGGAATACGCTTTCAACGCAACACCGCCTGTATTACCCGACGCCGATGGGTTCTATCCGGTGCCGGAGCCGGGACAGACAAAGTTCTTTTGATAAAAAAAGTCCGCCGGTCGGCGGACTTTTTTTTACTTATTTAAAGCTATCACTTTCCCTGTACGCCTGTATCAACGCTATCTCCCCTTCTTTCCCTGGACGGGCATTCCCGTGCTCCATACCTAACACACCGCGATAGCCCTTTTCATAGATATGCTTAAAGATATTCTTGTAATCCATCTCCCCAGTGGTAGGCTCATTGCGGCCAGGGTTGTTGCCAATCTGAAAATAACCGATCTCGCTATAGGTGAGGTCAATATTTTTGATGATATCCCCTTCATTGCGCTGCATATGGTACATGTCAAAAAGTATCTTACAGGAAGGACTGTTCACCGCCCTGCAGATCGCATAGGTCTGGTCGGAATGACGAAGGAAAAGATCAGGCGTATCGCTTAAAGGCTCCAGCACCATAACGATCTTTTGGGGCTCCAGTATTTCCACACCCCTGCGCAAAGCGTCAATGACATTAGCCGTCTGGATACCCATGGGCAGATGCCGCTGGAAATCCCCCGGTACTACTGTCGTCAATATCCCTCCACAGCGTTTGGATACTTCTACGGCCTGCCGGCAGCCCTTCAGAAATATTTCCAGATGCTCGGGTTTGCCGGCAGCCAGGGTATTTGCGCCATTGCCCCCTTTATCCAATACAAACACCCCCATGGACATACCAAGCTTTGCAAGCGTATCCCCTATTTTTTGCTGTTGTTCGGGGGGTCTGCCGGACATGCCATTATCCTCAATACTGCGAAACCCCTGGTCATAGGCAAACTTGATCTGATCGATAAAGTCCGTGCCCGCGCTGTTGCGGAACATACCGTCGTGGATACCGTAATTGAGATTAAAAGGCTTACCAGCTGCAGAAGTCTTTTTTTCTTTGGCCGATACGGCGGCGCCCGTAAGGACGGAGGCGCCGGCAAGCATTGAATGCCGGATAAACTGTTTGCGTTGCATAGATCGTTTTATGATGGACTAAGCTAGGGAATTTTTCAGAAAAACCGTCTTTTCAACATTAAAAACGAACCAAAGGTTCGTTGTCCGTAACCGAGGAACGAAGGTTACGCCCGAGAAGGAGCCAGGAACGCAGCTCCGACGAAGGGCTCAGACATTAGATTTTTCCGGAAAATGTGTAATATTTTGAGGTACACATTTTCCGGACATTTTAATATTGGAAGAATATCTCGGTAGCCCCATAACCATAACGGGGATCATAGCGATTGATAAAGCTTTTCACTTTTCGTTTAGTCCGAAGGATCTCGTGGATCTCATCTCTGAGCTTGCCCGAGCCCACGCCATGAATGACGATCATCGAAGGCAGATGGTGAGCCAGGGCCAGGTCGAAGTATTTTTCAAAGGTTTGCAGCTGCATCGTGAGTATCTCGAAATTATCCAGGGATTGCCACTTTTCGGTCAGCTTTTCGATATGCAGATCCAGCTCCGACCGGGCTGATTCCAGATGCTGACGCGCCCGGGATGCTTCATAGACCCGGAAATTGGAGCCGGCAAAAATACCCGTATTGATCGTGACAGGCGTTGTTTCCTCCGCTTCGCGGAAAGGATAGGTGGAGAAAAGTGAAAAGGAAAAAGTAGCCTCCCCTTTCTTCTTTATCTCCTCGATACGGCTGAACACTTGTTTGGCCCGCAGCTTGAGCGACGTCTCATAATGATCAACCCTGGTCTTGTCGGGTGCAACAAGGGAAAACTCGCATTCAAAGACAGGATTATCGTTCAGATTGGCAAAAGGGATATCATGGATATAAAAATCCTGGAAAGGATGTACCTGTCCCGCCAGATCGAATTCACTTTTCCCAAAATAGTTCACGTTATAAGCAAAAAGGTACCCCGAAGTGGTATTGTTCACCAGGTGGATCTTCAGACTTTCTACCACATCGTCCCCAAACTCGTCATTATCGAATATGGGCAGAAAGGTCAGCCACACGCCGTCAGCAAGTTTGGCGATCCGTTCTTTTTTTTGACTCGACTGCGGTTTTTCCGGGGGCAGCTGATCGATGTATTTCTTAGGTTTCTTCTCAGGAGTAACCTGCGTTTTTTGAGAGAAACGTTTAAAATAGGGAAAATCCAACTGATCGGTGTGAGCCGGGAAACGGACACCCCGCACATCCACCAGCACCATTTTGTCATTAATGATCTCTACCACCTCTCCTTCGTCGTTGGAATGCTGAATGACAACCTTGTCTCCTACCTCGAATTTCATAAGGCAAATTTACGACATTTTAACGGACCGGAGGTTCGTTGTCTGTAACCGCAAGGTTACGCCCGAGGGGGAGCGTGTCGAAGCAGCTCCGCCGAAGGGCTCAGATATTAGCGCTTTCCGGCAAACGGATTAATTTATTAGGAAATCCGTTTGCCGGATATACTGAGCCTGCTTTGACGATACCCGTACAGGAAATAGATCACAAGCCCGATGCCCATCCAGCAAAAGAACCATATCCACGCGATGGCCCCGATCTCTATCAGCAGGTAGGCACAGAACAAAACGCCCAGCACAGGTATGAGAGAGTATTTTTTCATCACGGTGATAATGGAGGCTACACCGGCCAGCAAGGTATATACGAGAAAGAGGACCTCCTGAAGACCTATACCGCGGAGATGCTGCAGGGCATTCCCCAGCCGGTCGCGAAAGAGATAGAGAAAGCCCAGGTAGAGAATGGGCACGACCCATCGACCATTGACATAGGGCAGGCGGAAACTTTTTTTAGCGCCGCCCTGGATACGGGGCAGGAACAGCACTCCGCCCGATACGAGCACGAAGGCAAAGAGGGTTCCGATACTGGTGAGCTCCGTCATCAGCGAGCTTTCAAGGAACAGGGTGGGTATGGCTACCAGCAGCCCGGTAATGATGGTAGAGAACCAAGGGGTCTTGTATTTGGGATGTATCTTCCCAAAGGCTTTTGGCAGGAGGCCATCCCGGCTCATACTCATCCAGATACGGGGCTGCCCCAGCTGAAATACCAGCAGCACGCTGGTAGTGGCCACCACGGCGCTTATGGATATAAAATAACCGATCCATTTCTGATGGACCTGATTGAAAACATAGGCCAGGGGATCGGTGACATTCAACTTGGAAAAAGGGACCATACCCGTCAGCACCAGAGCGATGAGTATATAAAGGATCGTACAGATCACCAGGGAATACAGCATCCCCTTGGGCAAGTCCCGTTGGGCATTGTTGCATTCCTCCGCGGTGGTAGAAATGGCATCAAAGCCGATGTAGGCGTAAAAGACAGCCGACACCCCTTTCAATACCCCTTCGAAACCATTAGGTAGAAAAGGATTCCAGTTGGATGTTTTTACAAAGAAAAATCCCAGGATGATCACGAGGATAATAACAGCGATCTTAAACATCACCATGAAATTGGTGGTCTTCTTACTTTCCGAGATACCGATGTAAGTAATGATGGAGATGATACATACGATAAAGAAAGCCGGCAGGTTGACAAAGATATGTTTACCCATGATGACGGGAGCGGAATTCCAGGCAACGATGGCCGCGTGGTTTACATCGTCAAGGGGCAAGTGCGCGGCAAGGACCTCCTGTGCTTTAAGATAGGCAGCATGCGCCGTACTGGGATCGATGATCAGCCAGCCCGGCAAATGGATATTGAACCCTTCCAGCAGATTGTTGAAATAGCCGCTCCAGGAAATGGCTACTACGATATTGCCGATGGCATACTCCAGTATCAACGCCCAGCCGATGATCCAGGCCACCAGCTCCCCAAAGGATACGTACGCATATGTATATGCGCTCCCGGCAATGGGTATCCGGCTGGCGAACTCGGCATAGCACAAAGCCGAAAATCCGCATGTGACGGCTGTCAGGATAAACAAGAGCGAAATCCCCGGACCTCCATTGTAGGCTGCCGTACCAATGGTGGAAAAGATGCCTGCCCCTACAACGGCCGCGATCCCCATAAACGTCAGATCGCGTACGTTCAAAACTTTTTTCAACCCTCCGCCGCCATGGCCGTCCGTGATCCCTTCTGCCGCATCTTTTTGTATTTTTTCCAGCGATTTCCGACGGAATAGTGAGTTAGACATCCACCATTAGTTTGATTAGGGCGGTAAAATAAGGAAAAAGTATTAATTTTGTTTGCCGGGATTAAGCTGTCATCCTAAGTAACGTCTTAATTTTCCCGGTCATGAACGTACCTATAAAGTATTGCACATCGGCGCTATCCCCCGAACTGAACGATCATTATCTCGAATATAGCCGGCTGCGGTCCTTTCGCCGGCACACGCTCCTGCTGAGGGCAGACGAGGTCTGCAGGAACATCTATTTCGTAGAGTCCGGCATGTTGCGATGCTTCCATTATAAAGGAGGTAAAGAAATAACCTCATGGTTTGCACAGAGGGGTGACTTCTGCTGGTCTGCGGAGAGCTTTCTGCGACAGCAGCCGGCGACGGAATATATCGAGGTCCTGGAAGATGCCGTTGTTTGCTATCTCAGCTATACAGGTCTGCAATGTATCTGTCTGGATTTCCCTTTGTTTGGCATGTTGGAAAGGACGGTGACACAACAAAACCTGTTCCTCTGTCAACAAAAAATGCAAGCGATGTGGATGCAGCAATCCCCCGGGAAATTATCCTGGTTTATTCAGCAATTCCCCGGACTGCCGGGGAAAGTACCGGGTAAATATATTGCTTCTTACTTAGGTATCACCGAAGTGATGCTGAGCCGGATCCTGCACGCTTAGTATTCTCTCTGCACGAGGAAGGCGGCCAGCTGCTGCAGCGGCTCTTTACGGCGGGCAAGGACGGCGATATCTTCCAAATGCTGATAGGCCGTCTGCATGTACTGCTCTTTTAGCTCACGGGCCCAGGCATCGACCCCGCATGCCTTAAAGATCCGCAGCATCCCTTTTATCTTCCCGGCGTCGTCCGCCTTTTTCAGGTCATTGATCTCCCGGTGTTGCGCTTCCGTAGCCACTTCCAGGGTCTTGATAAGAAGGAAGGTCTTTTTCCCGGCAACTATATCGCCGCCCACCTGTTTGCCGAACTTCGCCGGGTCGCCAAAAGCATCCAGATAGTCGTCCTGCACCTGGAAAGCCAGTCCCAGGTTCTTCCCAAAATCATAGAGATGCTGCTGGTTGCCCAACCCCGCACCGCCCAGGATAGCGCCTATCCGAAGACTGGCGGCTAGTAGAACGGAGGTCTTCAATCCTATCATCTGTTGATATGCCGAAAGGTCTACCCGGTCCATGCTTTCGAAATCCATATCCAACTGCTGTCCTTCACAGACCTCCCTGGCCGTCTGGTTATAGATGTGCATGATGGGGCGTATGTGCTGCGCCTGGATCTTGCTGAGATAATCATAAGCCACTACCATCATCACATCCCCCGTCAGCAAGGCCGTCGAGGCGCCGTATTTCTCATGTACCGTGGGCTTACCCCGCCGCAGCGGCGCCTTGTCCATGATATCGTCATGTATGAGGGTGAAATTATGGAAAAGCTCGATGCTGGCAGCCAGGTGCCAGGCATCCGGGTCTATATCGCCAAAGAGCTCGTTGCCCATCAGACAAAGAACGGGTCTGATCCTTTTTCCGCCAATACCTAAGAAGTAATTGGCCGGCTCATACAAACTGGCCGGATGGGAGGGAAAATGCTGTGTCAGGAACCGGGCTGAAAATTCTGCTGATAGGTCTTCAAAACTGTGCATGTACGGCTATTTCTTTTTCTTTCTTGGTTTCTTTTCTTTAGGCTTGCCTTTTGTTTCTTTTACTCCGGCGGGATGTCCTTCTGAGAAAGAGGCTTGTCCCTTCACCCCGGTGGCAATGACCCATTCGTAGTCCAATTGGCGCTTGGCCAGGTTGGCCGCAATCACTTTGATGGTCACTTTGTCACCCATACGGAACTGCCGGCCACTGCGCTTCCCTACCAGGCTATAGTCGCTCTCCACATGCCGGAAATCATCGTACTCCAGGAGGCTGTTGATACTCACCAGCCCTTCGCACTTATGCTCCACTGTCTCCACCCAGAAACCAAAGGAAGCCACCCCGCTGATGACCCCCTCAAACTCTTCTCCCAGAAAACTCTGCATATACTCCACCTGCTTGTACTTGTTTGCCGCCCTTTCACTCTCCATGGCGGCCCGCTCACGCTCACTGGAATGTTTACATTTTGCCTCCAGTTTTTTATCTATCTCAAATTTTTCCTGAAGAATCTCATGTAATATTCTGTGAACCAATACATCAGGATATCTTCTAATAGGTGAGGTGAAATGACAGTAATACTCGAATCCAAGTCCGTAATGGCCTATATTTTCCGTGGTATATACCGCTTTGGCCATGGTACGAATGCCTAATTGCTCCAGTACATGCTGCTCCGGCCGGCCCTGGACGTCCTTTAGCATCTGATTGAAACTGGCGGCTATCGCCTGGGGCGTCTTGGTATCGAATTGATGCCCATACTTTTTGGCAAACTCGATAAAAGGCAGCAACTTCTCCTTATCCGGCGTATCATGTACCCGGTAAGGGAAAGGAATAGCCTTCTTATTCACCTTGATCTTCCCCACATTCTCTGCCACCGTTCGATTAGCCAACAGCATGAACTCCTCCACCAATTGATGCGCCTCCTTGCTCTCCTTTACCATGATACCGACTGGCTTGCCCTTTTCATCCAGCTTAAACCGAACCTCAGTTGAAGAAAAATTGATGGCTCCTTTTCTAAATCGCTGTTTTCTAAGTCGTTGAGCAATATCATTTAATATTTCTATTTCTTTTTGATACAACCCATCTTTCTGCTCGATGATCTCCTGTACCTCTTCATAGGTAAAACGATGGTCGGAATGGATGACGGTCTTACCGATCCAATATTGCTTGACCTCCCCCTTGGGCGTCATCTGGAAAATGGTGGAAAAAGTGAGCTTATCCTCGTGAGGGCGAAGGGAACACAGTTCGTTAGAGATCCTTTCCGGCAGCATGGGGTTGACCCTGTCCGGCAAATACACGGATGTAGCCCGGGTATATGCTTCCTTATCCAGGGCCGTCTCGGGCTCCACGTAATGACTTACGTCGGCGATATGTACCCCGATCTCCAAAAGACCATTCTTCAACGAGCGGATGGAAATGGCGTCATCAAAGTCCCTGGCATCCACCGGATCGATGGTAAAAGTGAGGATACCGCGTATATCCTTGCGAAGGCTGATTTCCGAAGAGGCGATGATATCCGGCAGCCTTTCGGACTCCTCCATGACATTTTCAGGGAAGAAAATGGGGAAACCGTTCTCCAGAAGTATCTCCTTCATAGCCTTGTCGTTCTCGTCCCCCTTGTCCATGATCTGGATCACCTCTCCCTGGGGTTTCTTATTTTTCTCCCATTCCACGATACGCACGATGACCCGATCATTATTTACGGCGCCATTCAGTCTGGAAAGAGGGATATAGATATCGGGCATCGGTTTATCCGTCTCCGCGATAAAAAAGGCAAAGGACTGGCTTAACTCGATATGCCCCAGGAATTCCATCTGTTTCCGGTCAACCACCTCGACTACCTCCCCCTGCTGCCGGCCGCTGCGATTAGGGCTTCCGGTTACCCGCACCCGTACGGTGTCCCCATGCAGGGCGGTATTGAAATCCGAAGGACGCACCAGTACATCCTGCTCCCGTCCTTCGATGATGACAAAACCCATCCCTGAACGGGTGACGTCCAGCCGGCCTGTCAATAGATTATGGGACTGCTCACTGGCTTTTTTCTTCTTTTTCTTTTTCGTCTTCATAATATTCTATTTAAGCATCCACGCCAGCCTAAACGGAGGGCTTGAAATCCGTAATGAATTTAACAATTAAATCAGTAAAACGCGGCTGCTCCCCGAACAAAAACCGCGGCTCTATAGGCAATACGTAAAAAGGCCATTCCTCCAACTCCTGCCGGAACTTTGTCAGACGGACAGCATCTTTCTCCGTGGTAAGGATGATTTTGTTCGGCTCGGCTATATGGTTGAAGCGGCGGATCATATGCTTGAGATCATCGATGGTAAAAATATGATGATCGCTATAGGCCAGCTCATAATAGCTGCCCGCTTTCTCATTCAGCCATTTCTTTAACGGGGCAGGGTTGGCAATACCCGTCACCAGCAACACTTCCATCCTGCCCGTGATCGGGGTCGTATTACCCTTGATGATGTGGTAAGGCAGACCATATTGAATGGAAGAGAAGAACACCTGCTGATGATTCAGGGGCTCTATCTCCAGTACCGTGGCCCTGCGCTCGTCCTCCGACAGGTCTTCCGGACATTTGGTGACGACAATAAGATCGGCACGCGTATAGCTCCCCGGAGCATCCCGCAGATCGCCGCTGGGAAGCCACCAGTCCCGGGTAAACAGATTGGAATAATCCGTCAGCAGTATATTGAGCCCCGCCTTTACGGCCCTGTGCTGAAAAGCATCGTCGAGGATAATGACACGGGTATCAGGCCGGTCATGCAACAGCTGCGGGATAGCAACGATACGCTCCTCTCCCACAGCGACCGCAACGTCGGGAAATTTGCTGTGGAACTGCATGGGTTCGTCACCGATGTCCAATGCCGTGGTATGTACACCCGCCAGGGCATAACCACGGGTCTTCCGCTTGTACCCCCGACTAAGCACGGCCACGGGAAACCGGCCTTTTAGCGAATGGATCAGCAGCTCTACCATCGGGGATTTACCGGTCCCCCCAACAGCCAGGTTCCCTACACAAATAATAGGTAAATTAAACGTGGTGGAACCAAAGACCTTTTTGTCAAAACACCAGTTGCGCACCTTCACGACGAGCGCATACAAGAGAGAGATAGGGAATAATAATATTCGTATCGTTCTGAACAGTGGGAAGTTAACATTCATCTTTTTCAATTCCTGCTGTAAAGATGCCATTTTTCTACCAGCTCCACGATATTCGTTACCCCCATTTTCTCAAATATTCTGGACTTGTAGGTACTGACGGTAGAAACCTGAAGATTCAAATGAGCGGCGATGTTGGCAGTCGTAAGCCCCCGGACCATCTGGTGTAAAACTTCCATCTCCCGGGTTGTAAGGCTTTTCAACGGATTGTCCTGCGTCGTCCTCTTTTCTATCATATTATCAAGCAACTGCTGCTTGACGGCAAGGCTGGAATATTTCTCCTTTTTTAATACAGCCACCAGGGCCCTCCGGATATCCTCCCCCGGGGATTGTTTCATCAGGTAGCCATTTGCCCCCGCCTGCAGACAGCGCAAAGCGTATATCTGTTCATCATAGCCTGAAAAGATCAGGATCCTCACCTGCGGCTGACGAAGCCGGATCACATCTATCATTTGTAAATTGTTCCCGCCGGGCATATTGATATCGAGCACTAACAGGTCAAATGCCCGGCTATCCAATACAGTCAGTAATTCAGAAAAGTTTTCTGCCTCTGCTGTAATGGCTTCCGGAAGGATCTCCTGGATAATACGGGTCATTCCATAACGGACTACCGTGTGGTCATCTGCGATAAGGATATTAATCATTTCGTAGGGATATAGAATAAGATTACCGGATAAGGTCTTTACAAAAGTAGTAATTATTCTACAAAACAATTACAAAACCCTCTACAGCTAATTGACAAGAACCGTTACAAGAGCTAAATATTTGGTGTAATACTTTTGCACCGACCCAATTTTCGATCTTTCTTCTTCTTCATTCCTCTTTTTACAACCCCAGCAGTTTTATCTCACTGAAACCAAAACCAGTACACTATCACTATGTACCATTATCTCTCCTATGATCGCACCCGCCGTATCGGCCGTTGCTCTTCTGTTATCCTATTGCTGCTTGCTCTCCTCTTCTCCCTTCAAGCGAAGGCAGCCAGTTTTCCGGTGACAAACACCAATGATGCAGGCCCCGGCTCCCTGCGGCAGGCCATATTGGACGCCAACGCCACCAGCGGTGGGCCGCATGCCATCGTATTTAATGTATACGGGCAAATCACGATCCTATCTACCTTACCCACCATTACTTCCAATGGCCTCACCATCGACGGGCAGAACAGGATCACCATCAATTCCAATGGGACCAATCAGATCATCAACCCTTTTGTCATCAATGCCAACAATGTCGCCATCCGGAATTTTACATTGACCAATAATGGCGACATCGATTTTACCGTTCAACCCAATACCACAGGGGTGACGATCCAAAACATTACTGCCTACAGCAATACCGGTAACTTTCTCAACGCTTTCCTGTATGTCGCCGGGGCATCGACCAACCTGACCGTCCGTAATATTACCTCGACGGATGTCGAGCCCTGCAACGGCAGCGGGCCTATTGTAGGGAGGGCATTTTATTTCACCGGGGGCGTTCAGACCAACCTCGTTATAGATAGTATCCATCTGAGCACGGCCGCCAATGCAAGAGGCTGTGAGGGGGTGGTATTCCGCGATGCGTCGGTAAACGGCTTGAACTTTACCCATAGCCATATCAGCGGGTTTCAGAATGGTATCTCATTTAGTAACACCGGAGGCCCGGTGGAGACGGCGAATAATATTTTACTGGATCATATCATCGTAGATTCCCTGACCACCGGCGTAAGCATCGGTTTTTACTCCAATTTCACCAATACAGGCATTACGATAAAGAACACGCTGATAGATACGCGGGTGGTCACTTCCACCAATGATTTCGGGGACTATGGGTTTCAGTTCAACAATACGACCGACGGCATTACCCTGGACAGCGTGCAGCTGACGAATGTGGACATTTACAGTATCTGGTTCAACGGGGCTGCCAGCAATATCAATATTAATCATACGTCAATAAATAAACCTTTTGTCAGCGCGAGCGCAGGCAGCCAGCAGATTCGTTTTGAAAGCACTGCCAATACTGTCGGTATAAAAAATACGGTGTTGAACGGGTACGTGGATGGCACCGGGCATGACGCGGGGTATGGCCTTTTTTTTGTCTCCAATGTCGCCGGCATCACCCTGGATTCCCTGACCGTCACCTCCATGGATGGGGTAACGGGTGGAGATGGCATCTATGTTGGCGGGGCCGCAACGAATTTCTCTCTGAACCATTCCCGGTTTACCAACAACTATGACGGCATCGAGTTCTACAACAATGCCCCCCATACGAATGTGTCTATCCTGAATTCTTCCTTCCAGAACGCGGTACGTTCGGGGATCGTCTTCAATACCACCAATGCCACCGAACAGTTCACCCTGACGAACGACACGGTGGCGTATAACGCCAGCAACGGTGTCTGGCCTTACAGCGGTAACACGGCAACCAATGTCAACCTCACCGGCTGCGTGATCCACGACAATGGCGGCTATGGAGTATATATGAACAACTCCCCTACCAATGTGGTCATTTCGCAAAACAGCATTTATAATAATACAGGCGTCGGCATCGGGATGGACGGTACAGGCAACTGTAGCTACACCGGCGCTAACAGACCCACCCTGGTATCTTCCACCAGTCTGGGAGGAGGACAATACCAACTGCAGATCACGATACCGAATATATCCGTCGGAGCATTGTATAACATAGATATCTATGCGAATGACCCGGGTACCTCCCCCGCCAGCGGGCAATATTATGTGACTACGCTGACCGGGCTGTCTGCGGGCACCAGTACGCAAACGATCACCTATAATACGGGACCCGGCGCCACGGGGGTTGGATTCTGGACGGCTACGCTGCGGATACCCGCCAATAGCTGCGGGACCTCCGCCTTCAGCGGCCCCTTGCCCATCGGTTTTAAAGGACCGGCCGGTGTGAACAGCGGTATTGTGGCCTGGTACCGGGCCGACAACGGCGCAAACGGCGCGAACTGGGCCGATATCAGCGGGAATAGCAATCATATGACAGTAGCCGGAGCCCCCAATCTTACTACAGGGTTGGTAAATTTCAATCCTGCTTTTTATTATAATGGCAGTTCCGGGCATCTTGTACCCGCTACTGCCGGCGTGACAGGCGCCTATACGCTGGGAGGGTTGGGCAGACTGGAAGGAACCCAGAATGCCCGGGTATTCACCAGCACAACGGGCAATAAATTCTTTGGCTGGCATGGCGGACTGGAAAACCGTCTGTATGTCGAAGCCTGGCTTGACAATGGGAATGCCATCACAAACTATACGAAGCTTTATACTTTTAAACGTTCTACCTCCCCATCAGCCGCATATGAGTTCAAAGGGAACGGGGTGTCATTGATGACAGGCGGCGCCACGGATGCCGGGGTATGGACCCTGGCCGTGGGCGAAACAAATAATGCCGAATATTCAAAAGTCTTCGTTCCCGAAGTGTTTATTTACAACCGGGATATCACCCCGGCGGAGATGCAACGGGTGGAGTCATATATGGCCTTAAAGTACGGGGTTACGCTGAATAACGGCGCCACCAACTACCTGGCCACCGACGGTACAGTGTACTGGACGGCGGATGCCGCTTATAATCGTCGTATCACCGGCATCGGCAGGGACAGTACCACCTTGTTATACCAAAAGGAATCGCTGAGCTCGGATACCGGCATTGTCACTATTGCGCTGGGCGCCACGGTGGCGGCTTCCAATGCCGCCAATACGGCCACGATCACCGCGGATAGATCGTTCCTGGTATTTGCCGATAATAATGGCGGCACGGGCTTCGGAACAGCTATTGCGGGGGCGCACGCTAAACAGCGTATGACCCGCGTGTGGAAAGTGCAGAAGACCAACTGGACGGATCAGACCATCACGCTGCAGATAAAAGGGGAAGGCATCAATAACTATCTGTTTATTGGCGCCGATGCCGGCTTTGGGACTTTTAGCCAGGAGTTACGACTGGACGCCAACGGATCGGTAACGCTCAATTCCAGCCTGCTGACCAATGGCATTTATTTTACGGTCGGAGCCGACATCAAAGGACCTGCGGGTGTAAATACCGGGATCGCCATGTGGCTGAAGGCGGATGATGGTACTGCCACCGGGACGCAATGGAATGATTTCAGCGGGAATGCCAATGCCGCTGTGCAACCGCTGGCAGTATGCCAGGCTTCCGTATTACCGGCGCCTGTCAATTTCAACCCGGCCCTTAAATTCGACGGGACGAATGATTTTATGCAGGCTCCCAGCTTAATGACCGCCTTTGGTACAAGTAACCTGCAGATCTATGCCGTGTCTGCAACGGATAACGTGCAGATCCAATCGCTGTTCTTTGAGACTGTCAGCACCGGCTACCCTGTCAATGCACACGTCCCATGGACGGACGGGAACATCTATTGGGATGCTCCCTATGGCTACAGGGTAAACGCGGCTTGGGGAGGAAGGCTGGGTGCTCCTTTCCTGTGGTCGTTCCTACGTTCCCCTGCAGGTATGAGCGCCAATCGCAACAGAGCAACGGTAGCGACGTTCAGCGGCGCCCTGAACAATATTGCCGGCTCCAATGCGCCCTTTGACATCGGCGGGGCGGGAAATGGCATCAACCCTTTTAACGGGAAGATCGCCGAAATGATCGTCTATAACAATGCCGGCTCTATTACCACTACGCAACGCCAGCAGATAGAATCTTACCTGGCCCTAAAATACGGGTTGACCTTATCGCCGGCGTCACCGGTGGATTATCTCGCTTCTGACGGCACACCCTATTGGAGCGCCAGCGTCAACAACACCTACTACAATCATATCACCGGCATCGGACGGGATAGTATCACCGCCTTGTACCAGAAACAATCCCGCAGTGTAGACACCGGTTATGTAACCATCGCGCTTGGCAATGCCCTGGCGGCTTCGAATGCCGTCAATACAGCTGCCATCACGACGGATAAATCGTTCTTTGTATTTGGCGACAACGGCGGAGCGACAGCCTTCTCTACCAAGGTCACCGGTATTACAGGAGTGAATGTGATGCTGGCCCGTACCTGGAAAGTGCAGAAGACCAACTGGACGGATCAGAATATCACTTTTGTTACGGATAGCACCCAGCCTGCTGCGCAATTCCTGGTCATCAGCAATAGCCCCACCTTTGGAGCGGGTGCGGTGGTCTTGCCCCTCGCCAATGGAAAAATAACACTGAGCAGCAGTCAACTGGCGGGTGGCGCTTATTTCACATTCGGCAATGCATTACGGGCTCCGGGTGGCGTCACTGCCGGCATCGGGGCCTGGTACCGGGGTGATTATGGCCTCAGCAGCACCCAATGGAATGACTATAGCGGGAATGGATTTAATATTCCGCAGTCTATCGCCGGCAATCAGCCGGGTGTGCTGGCCAGTGGTACGAATTTTAATCCTGCGGCAAACTTTATTCCTCCCCAGTATTTTGGGAAGGCAAACGTGGTAGACCCGGCCAGTTCCGTTTTGGGCGCCGGTTCTTTAAATAATATCGCCGTATTCGGTGTTACTTCCGCTACCACGGGAGCCAACGCAGGGGGAATATTCGATCAGATGACTACCAATGGGTATGCGGTGATCGCCTCTCCCTCATTCAGCAATACCACCATTTACTGGGATGCGCCTTATGGTTTCCGGCAAAGCGCACCTTGGGGTGGGACCATCGGCAAACCCAATGTATGGAGCTTTACCAAGACGATCACCAACATGAGCGTTTTCCGGGATCACAACGCCGTGATCAATGTAAATGGAACTTTTGACTACGGCAGCGGGAATGGTGCGAATAATGCTTCCAACATCGGCGTATGGCATGGCAATGGCTATTTCAGCGGCAGTATCCCGGAATTGATCGTCTATAAGGATATCACGGCATTATCGGCTACAGACCGCCAGAAGATCGAATCCTACCTGGCGTTGAAGTATGGCGTCACTCTTGATCAGACAGTGGCCACCGATTACCTGGCCAGCGACGGCACTACCAAAATGTGGACGGCAGCCAGCAATACCGGCTATGGCAAACGCATTACGGGCATCGGACGGGATGACCTGGACAGTCTGAACCAGAAACAATCCCTCAGTGTGGATACGGGTATCGTTACCATCGCCGCAGGCACGATCGCTGTGTCCAATCCTGTCAATACGGCGACAATTGCCAATGACAGATCGTTCTTTACTTTTAGTGACAACGGCGCTTCGGCATCCTATCTGACGCCGGTGACGGGTGTTGCGGGGGTCAATGTGCGTATGAACCGCGTGTGGAAAGTGCAAAAGACCAACTGGGCCGACCAAAGTATTACGTTAAAATTAGCCGGCGGCACAGCGCAGACTTACCTGCTGGTGAGCACCGATCCGACATTTGCCACGGGCAATACGGCTTACGTATTTGCTGACAGCACGATCACGATCAACACTGGTAACCTGGCGGGTGGCATCTATTTTACGTTTGCCATTACGGTAAAAGGGCCTAATGCCGTCAGCAATGGGGTCCAGGTCTGGCTGCGTGCTGATGACGGCAGCGCCGGCGGTGCTTTATGGAAGGATTACAGCAGGAATGGCAATGACGCAGCCCAGGGCGTCGTGGGGGGACAGCCTAATACAGATGCAAAGGCATTGAATTTTAATTATGCGCTGAACTTCAATGGCACCAGCGACTTCCTGGACATTCCTACTACAAGAGTGGATCCCAATACCTCTACCATATTTGTGGCGGGCAGCGGGTCAGGATTTTCGGCCGTCAGGGAACTGGTGAGCAGCGGTGCGGTAGGCGGCGTGGGAATGGAGTTTAGAATGGTTTCTACAGGCCTGTCGTATCTGGAAACTGATGGCACCAATATTGGCGCCACACCCGGCTCTAGTGCGTATGTCGATAACAGACCCTATATTTTCAGCGCAACGCAGTCAAATCTTGCGGGCGGTGTTAAAGTTTACCAGAATTTCAGGTTGGATAACCAGGGTACCATCGCCTTAAGTCCTGCTACGGCCAACCTTATTTCCATAGGATCGAGAACTATTTCAGGAAGAGCTTTTTTCTGGCTGGGTAACATCGGTGAGGTAGTGATCTACAACCGTGTACTTACGGATCCTGAACGCCAGACGGTAGATTCATACCTCTCGCTGAAATATGGTATCACGATCAATAATGGCGCTACCAATTACCTTGCATCGGATAATACGGTTTACTGGACAGCCGATGCGACATATAAGAACCGGGTTACCGGCATCGGGCGGGATGACAGCACGGCGCTGAATACCAAACAATCGCTGAGTGTGGATACGGGTTTTGTAACCCTGTCGCTCGGTTCGTCCGTGGCGGTCACCAACCAGCAGAACACCAGTGTGATCACCAACGACAAATCCTTTATGGTATTTGCCGATGATGGCGGCGCGTTGACCTATTCGGTGCCCGTCAGCGGTGTAAATGTCACACAGCGTATGGCCAGGGTCTGGAAATCGCAAAAGACAAATTGGGCCGACCAGAACATCACCCTGGTGGCCGCCACACCTGCCAAGAGCATGTACCTCATCGTCAGCACCAGCGCAAGCTTTACTACGTTGAGCCAGGAGCTGCCGGTGGATGCCACGGGTAAGATCACCTTGAGCTCAAGCTTGCTGCCCAACGGTTCTTTCTTCACATTCGCACGCAAACAGCTGCACCCCGGCGGCGTGGTGGGAGCTTCGCTCTGGATACGGGCCGACAATGGTACCAGCAGCACAACGGATAATACCGCTATCTCGGGATGGAATGATTTTTCTTCCTTGAGCAACAACCCCACACAAGCTACGGCCGCCAACCAGCCGTTGTTCATGAACAATGCCGCCAGCAATATCAACTTCAACCCCATCGTAAAATTCGACGGTTCCAGCAGCTATATGACGGCGGGCAGCGAGATGACCGCATTCGGCACCGCTAACCTGGCTGCATTTGCGGCGACGACTACGGATGCGATAAAGACCCAGGTTCTTTTTGGCGAATTGACTTCCAATGGGAATTATGCTGAGGTCATGCTTCCCTGGTCTGACGCTAATCTTTACTGGGATGCTCCGTACCCCAGCGCCCGTATATCCGGCGCGTGGGGGGGTAATCTGTCCTATCCTTACCTGTGGTCGTTCACCCGCTCCACTACCAATATGACCGTGTACAGGAATACGGCATCTATCATAACGAACAATGCTGCTTATGCGAATGTTGCCGGGAATAACAGTCCATTCATCCTGGGTGAGCAGGCTACCGGCACCGCGAACTATTTCAATGGGAAAATAGGCGAACTGATCCTCTATAATAATTCCGTCGCCATGACGGCTACCGATCGCCAGCGCATTCACACCTATCTGTCAGTCAAATACGGTATCTCCATGGACCAGACCACAGCCACGGACTACCTGGCTACGGACGGCACGACGAAGATCTGGGATGCGACGGCCAATGCTGCTTACAAGTATAGTATTACGGGCATCGGCCGGGATGACCTGGAAGGATTGAGCCAGCTGCAAAGCCGCAACAGCGATACCACCCGGCTGCGGATCGCGATAGGTTTGGGTAGTATCGCCGCGGGCAATCTTGCCAATACGAGTACATTTACGGCGGATAAGAACTACCTGCTCTGGGGAGATGATAATGGCAGCACCACATATCAGACGGCTGTCACCGGTGCCACCCCGGCCGCCAATTTCCGCATGACCCGCCTGTGGAAGACACAAGTGACGGGCGCCGTTGGTGCGGTACAGATAGCTATTCCGTATAACGCCATTCCCAACCCGGCACAGGCCTATCTCATCGTGAGCGCCGACGCCACATTGGATGCTGCCGATAATTTCTACAAGCTGAGCCCGATCAGTATCAATGGGGTCACTTATTATGCGGCTACCGTGACGTTGACCAGCGGCCAGTTCTTCAGCTTTGGCGCCAATCTGAAAGCACCCGGCGGCGTAGGCGGGGCCGGATTGTGGCTGCGCCCGGATTACGGGACTTCCTCCACGACAGATAATGCCGCGATCAACGAATGGCTGGATGCCACTTCGCAGATCAATTCCGCCCTGCAGCCCACAGCTGCCAACCAGCCAGTGTACAGGAACAATACCACCGACAACGTAAACTTCAACCCCGTGGTAAACTTCACCGCCTCCTCCAGCCAGTATATGAACCTGGATATTACCAAGCTGCCCACCGGCACGACGGCCAGGACCTTTATCGGGATGGGCAGGCTGAACCAGGTCCCGGCTACGAATGCCTATCTCATCGGTTATGGCACGGCCGGTACCAGCCAGGGATCCGGGTTAGCAGATGTGGGCAACGTGGGGACCTTTGTAGGGTATGGGAACGACGTCAGCACCGCGGCCAATTTCTGGCAGACCAACGTATTCAATGAACTGGTGGGTGTCTGGGCAGGCACGGGAGGCAATGCAGCCCTTTATAGTAAGACCAAACAGGTGGCCGCCCCTGTCGCCAAAGCCTGGAACACCGGCACCTCGTCCGGAGCCCGGGTAGGCAACAGCTCCTGGAGCACAGAATACTGGAATGGCGGTATGGGCGACATCATCGTCTATCCTTTCGCGTTGACTGCAACCCAGCAGCAGCAGGTGGAAAGCTACCTGGCCGTCAAATATGGCTATACTATCGACCAGACGGTCGCCACCAATTACCTGGCCAGCGACGGGACTACGATTACCTGGAATGCTACTACCAATGCCACGTATAAGAACCGTATTACGGGCATCGGCCGGGATGATCTGACGGCCTTGAATCAGCTTCAGAGCCGTAACCAGGATACCACCAGCGCCGGCTGGGTAACCATCGGGTTGGGTACTGTTGCCGGCAATAATCTGAGCAATGCCAATAGCTTCGGCACAGACAAGACTTTCCTGCTGTGGGGAGACGATGGTATAGCCGGTACTTCCACCAGTGCGGTGACGGGTGATGGCACGATCGTGCTTAACCCCTCGAATGCCTGTGTCACCTTCCGCCGGCTCGGCAAGACGTATAAGGTAGCCGCAACGGGCTCCGTGGGTAGCGTGCAGGTGCTTGTCAACCTCACTGGTCTTACCCTCGCCAAAAACGCGGGCGACCTGTACCTGGCGATCAACGGCAGCGCCACGTTCAACGGCACTATCACAAAGCTGGTGGCGGCGACTTCCTTTATGAATAATATCGTTGAATTCGACAATGTCACCCTCAACGATGGACAATATTTCACGGTCATCGGACAGAAAGTATTTGCACCTTCAAACATCGGCAGTGGACTTTCCACCTGGCTGAAAGCGGAGTCCGGTGTTGTCTTCAACGGCAGCACGGTGCAGGAATGGGACGATCAGGCTGCGGCTAATCTGAATGCCCTGCAGCCTGCGGCAACTGGTCAGCCGGGATATGCCGCCAGTGCCGTCAACTTCAACCCGGCCCTAACCTTCAACGGCACCAGCCAGCGCATGACGATGGACGGCACCAAATTCCCCCTGGGAACCAGCGCCCGGACAGTCATCGCCGTAACATCAGGAGCCCTCACCGCCAGCCATGGTGTCATCAGTTGGGGCGACCAGGCAGCAACAGGTAATGGTACCCGTTATACCATGGAGATAGGCGGCGGACAACGATCCCTCGAGATTTCCAACAGCCGTTATGGTAACACGGGAGGCAACACTACCCTCCCGGGTATAACCACCTTCACCAATGCGGCCAGCTCTACCAATGCGGCTACCCAGATCTTTGTCAACGGCACCACCGTCAGCAATGCCCTGATAACCGTCGGTAATCAGCCCATCAATACCACATCTCTGCCCACGGCTTATCTGGGCGACAACGTAGTCGGTGGCGGTGGCTTCTGGTACAACGGTCAGCTCAGCGAAATGCTGGTGTACAACCGGGTGCTGACGGCTGCCGAGCAGCAGATGATCGAAAGCTACCTGGCAATTAAATACGGGGTGACGGCCGGTAGGGATTACACTGCCACCGGCAGCGTGCCCACTTTATGGAGCGTAACAGGTGCTGATGCAGGATATAAGAACAATATAGCCGGCATCTGGCGGCTGGATTGTAACGACCTGTATCAAAAGCAGGCCCAAAGTGTGAATGATCCCAATGAAATCACCATCGGGGCAAATGCCATTGCAGCATCCAATGCCGCCAACACCACCCTTCTGAACAATGAGAGCTTCCTGGTATGGGGCGCCAATGGCACGACAGCCTATACCTTTAACGGCACTTATAAGGGAACGGCTAACTTGCGGCTGAACAGGGTCTGGAAGATACGGGATAACGGAGGGGTCGGACAGGTGCAGTTGGCTATACCACAAGCGGCCATCACGAGTGCAGGTGCGCTGTTGGGGGCATGTGATGCTTACAAGCTGCTGGTCAGCAACAGCTCCACCGATCCTGGTACAGCCTGGGGGCTTTCCAACGCCACCGAATATCCCCTGACAGCTCAAACGATCAATGGTGTCGCCTGCTTTGTCGTCAATCTTGGTTTCACCTCCAACAGCGATAGCTATTTCACTTTTGCCCGCACACAGGATGTCGGCGGGACACCCTACCTGGTAGCGGATAATTCGGTGAAGGCCACGGGCAGCAGCGACCTGTGCGAGGATAATACATGGATCTACTTCCTGGATCCCACCGATCATTCCCGCAGGATCATGGCTATCAAAAAGAATGGCAATACCATTGACAAAAATGATTTCTCGGTGACCATCGATGTGACAACGGATTACAGCAATCCTCCCTCCAGTGCCCTGGGTAAGGCCGAAACCGTCGGTAGCAAGCGAGCCATATTCCTTATGCGCCGGATGCTGCAGGTGAATTTCACGCCCCAGGCAGGTCATAGTATCACCACCCCCGTCAACGTCCGTATGTTCCGGGATGACGGCAGTATCGCGCTGAACGAAAAACAAAAGGCGCTGGATAACCTGAATGCGCTTATCGCCGCCCAGGGCATAACGGTAAACAGCGGCCCCACCTTCCAATGGTTCAAAAGCGGCGGACAGACCATCTCCTCTACCCTCTCCGGGCTGACCCCGGGCGGTGTCCCGAATACCACCGGCAGCCAGGTGTGGTCGGACGCAGCAGATGGCACCCATACCTACGGCACCGATGGCGTCGTACCCTATGTAGAGTTTAGTAATGTCACCAGCTTCTCTACATTCGGCGGGGCATGGTTTGTGAACCAGTCGGATGGCAGTGCCTTACCGGTGGATTTCCTCAGCTTCGATGCAACTAAGACACCGGGCGGCGTAGACCTGACCTGGTCTGTAGCTCAGCAACAGAACTGCAAGGGCTACCATGTCAGCAGAAGCACCAATGGCATCACCTGGACACGCATCGGATTTGTCACCGCCCAATCTCCGGCATCAACAAACACCTATGCATTCACCGATGCGACGCCGGCCGACGGTGACAATTACTACCGTATCGAAGAGGAAGACCTGGACGGAAGGCTTACTTATTCCATCATAAGAAAGGTGAATACAGGCAACCGCCATTTCACAGTCACTGCCTACCCCATTCCCACACACGACGTGGTTTGGATGAACATTGAAACAAGCCAGTATGAAAAGGCGGTGGTGAAGATCGTAGATATGCAGGGTAAGGTCCTGCGGATACAGGAGGTCAGCTTACAGACAGGTCCCAATAAAGTGGGATCCGATATCCGTAATCTTTCAGCCGGAGTATACTTCCTGGAGATCACCGGTACATCCGGCAAATGGACAGGAAAGATCATAAAAGAATAAAAGAAAAAGTAGAGTAGACCCGTTTTGAAATTCAATAGAGAAGTACGACCGGTCCTTTCCAGGGCCGGTCTTATTTATTTCCGACCTTCGGACAACGGAGCTGTGTTCCGCTCATGCCAGTATCCTGCGCAATGCCGGGGCGATACGTTCCGCCTCCTGGCGCACCCACGCTGCGTCCGGCTGCCCAGCAAAAGGCACAGAGCCTATAACAGGAATCCCGCTCCATTGCACGATCTCCTGTTCATAATGCAGATATTGATCATTGAATATCCATCCGGCCACATCCAATCCATGCGTTTTACAGATAGCCGCCGTCAGAAGAGAATGATTGATGCTGCCGAGATAATTACGGCTTACCAGTATCACCCGGGCGTCCAGTTTTTTTATCAGATCGAGTACAAATTCCCCCTCATTCAGAGGCACCATCAACCCGCCTGCCCCTTCGATCACCAGCGGACGGCCTGGCGGCATAGCGGCGGCTATTGTGTCCAAGCTGATAACGATACTCTCCTGCCGGGCGGCAATATGGGGCGAAGCAGGCAGCGCCAGTTTATATGTCTCCGGAAAGGTTCGGGGATCGCTTAGCCTTTCGGCCACCCATTCGGTGTCAGTCCCCTGATCATAGCCAGCCTGCACCGGCTTCCAATAGACGGCGCCCAATGCCTCCGTAACGATGGCCGCCGCCACTGTCTTACCGACATCCGTGCCTATGCCTGTGATAAAAAGAGGCTTCATGTCTTATTTACAAAAATGGAAAAAACCGTTGTACCATAGTTCCGTTGTGTGACAAACAACGGATAACCCTCATAATTGTTCCGGGGAGTATGTTCCAGTACAAACCACCCCTTATCCCGCAGCAGCTTTTTCTCCACGACCAGCCGGGGCAGCTCGTCAATCGTGACAAGTGCATACGGCGGACCGGCAAATATCAGATCAAATTGTTCCGAACATTGTTCTATAAATCTGAACACATCCATGCGGATGACCTTGTAAAAAGGTTCCAAACCCAGCTCCCGGGCGTTCTTCAGGATAAAACTGAACATGGCCGGGTCCTTTTCCACCACCGTAAGGTCCTTTACTCCCCTGGAAGCCAGCTCATAGCTGATGCTGCCCGTCCCGCCAAAAAGGTCCAGGGTACGCAACGTCCCCAATTCCAGGTTGTTCTCCAGGATGTTGAACAGCCCTTCCTTGGCCATATCCGTCGTGGGACGGGTAAATGGCATGTTCGCCGGAGGAGTGATCCTCCGGCCTCCCAGTTCGCCTCCGATTATGCGCATACCGCCATTTTCAAAATAGATGAGAAATAATGCAGGGGCAACTCCTTCAATTCATCCGTGATCTTGATACTCTCGTCGATCTCTTCGAAGATTATCTGAAGAAAATATTTATGTAACTCTTCGCTAAGCGCTGATTGTCTGTCGATTAATCCCCCTATAAGTACTTTTATCTCCCCGGGGTTGATCCCCAGCTGTTTACAGATGTTCAACAGGTAATAGGCCACATCGCGTGCATCCTGGTAGTTGAAGGTCTGCATTAGATATACCTTCCCTTCCCTGATCACCAGGGTCACCATCTTGTCAGGGTAGAAGATCACTTTGAGACAATCCCGCCCTTCCCCCGAATCAAACATCTTATAGCTCTTCAGCAGCAGACTGTAATAATGCCAGTATTTGCCGGCCGTAAACTGCTGCTGCAGCAAATGATGCAGCTCCGGCGATATCCTGTACACATTGAACAGCTCCCACCAGGGTATTTTCTCGGAAAGTACAAGACCTTTCTGCAGGTTGCCATGCACAATATCGATGATCTCCTTATTCGTGTCCATGCTGAACAGAGGCTCGGGCACCAGGCTGCTTTCAGGGAAATTATAGACCAGCAGGGTTTCCTTTACAGCCCGTTTCAGCAGCGGCTCGTTTTCAAGGATCTCCTTCAGCGTCCCGGTAAGCTGTTTGTTCTTTTCCTGGTCCAGCTGGAAGTATTTTATCACCAACGGCCCCATGTTCCGCTGGTTCAATAAAGTATAAGTAAAGGAATGTGCATTAACTTCTACAAGTAGCCGGCACTGTAACAGGTCGTCATCCGTTATATCAGGGACTTCTATTTGAAAAGCTGGTTTTACCATAGGTGCAATAATACTTAAAAGTAGTTTATCTTGCAGTCCTTTTTTCGGCATGGCGGAAAACATCAATTATAAAGTCTCCATTACCACCAGGGACATCCTCCGGATGGCCATCCCTATCAGCATGGCTATCCTGGTGCCCCAGATCAATTTTATCACAAATAATATCTTCTTAGGGCACCTGGATGAAACTTCCGAAGCGCTGTCCACCGCGGGCATTACCGGCGTCTACTATCTCCTTTTTGCCGTCGTGGGGCAGGGTCTGAACAATGGGCTCCAGGCATTGATCGCCAGACGGGCAGGGGAAGGCCGTATCGAAGAGATCGGGAAACTCTTTATACAGGGAATGATCATCGCCATGGCGCTGGCCCTTATAGGTATCCTCCTTACCTGGTTCGTCGCTCCGGCTATCCTGTCCTGGTCGCTAACATCTCAGCCCCTGCGGGAACAGGCAGTACAGTTCCTGCGGATACGCATCTGGGGACTGCCATTCCTTTACATCTATCAAATGCGTAATGCCCTGCTGGTAGGCACCAACCAAAGCAAATATCTTATATACGGTACATTGGCGGAATCCGTGGTCAATATAACCCTGGATTATGGATTGATCTATGGCCACCTGGGACTGCCCGCCCTGGGTTTCAACGGAGCCGCATATGCCTCCATCGCCGCCGAAGCAGCCGGCATGCTGGCCGTATTCCTGATCATCCATGCCAAAGGCGTCAGCCAACAGTTGCATCTGTACAAATACAGGAAATTTGACCCCGCCAACAGCCGGCTGATCCTCGTGCAATCCTCGCCCCTGGTGTTCCAGTTTACCCTCAGTATCCTCGCCTGGACATTTTTTTATATCCTCATCGAACACCATGGACGGCAGGCGCTGGCCATCAGCAACACCATGCGTAATATCTTCGGCCTCTTCGGGGTCTTCACCTGGGCCTTTGCCTCCACCACCAATGCCATGGTAAGCAATATCATCGGGCAGGGAATGGAGCACAGGGTGATGGAGCTCGTCCACAAGATCCTGCGGCTGAGCATCGGCTTTGCCCTCCTGGTAGCCCTGTTGCTAAATATCTTTCCGGAGGTCTTTCTTGCCGTATACGGCCAGGATGCCGCATTTACGCAGGCAGCCATCCCCGTCATCCGGGTAGTATCTTCCGCCCTGGTGATGATGTCCTTCGCCACCATCTGGCTAAACGCCGTCACAGGCACGGCAAATACCCGTATCAACCTCCTTATCGAACTGGTCACCCTGGTCTTCTATTGTATCTATGTATACCTGGTATTACAGCAATGGAACATGTCCATTATTGTCGGATGGATGTCAGAATGGATCTACTGGGGCGTGATCTTTATCCTCTCCTGGCTCTATATCCGCAGCGGACGATGGAAAGGTAAGGTCATCTGATCCTCAGCTGTCAAATTTCTTATGAAGGGTCATGCCGGCCTTACCCTGGAAATTGCCGATGGGCGCCTGCAACTTGTAGATGGAAATGATTACTTCCCTGATGAAAGGATATAATGCCTTGATCTTACCGATGATCTCGTCGGCGATCTTTTCAAGTAAAGGAGAAGGCTGATGCATCCGCTGTTTGACAATGGCAAACAGGTTCACATAATTGACTATCGAATCGAGATTTTCAAAAGGACGATCCTTTTCATCATAGATCACATCAAGATGCACTTCAAAGGTATTACCCGTCGCCAATTCCTCCTTAAATACGCCATGATGCCCTGAAAAGATCAGGTTATGTAGCCGGACTGTAACCATTCGTTGCCGTTTTGAATTATGGTTGACGGTTGGGTTGGTGAGCCGGGGGCATTAGGCCAGCCCCTTCGCAGACAGATACCGCTCAGCATCCAGCGCCGCCATACAACCGCTGCCCGCAGCCGTCACCGCCTGTCTGTATATCTTATCCTGTACGTCGCCTGCGGCAAATACGCCTTCCACATTTGTGCGGGACGTGCCGGGAACGGTCTTGATATAGCCGGCTTCATCCATTTCAAGAAATTCGGAGAAAATACCCGAATTTGGCTGATGACCGATGGCCACAAAAAAACCGCTTAAAGGAACCACCTGCTTTTCATCCGTCTTGTTATTACGGATCCGCAGCCCCTCTACCCTGCTTTCACCCAATACCTCATCCGCCTCACTGCTCCAATACATCTTGATATTCGGGGTCTGCTGCACCCTTTCCTGCATGATCCTGGACGCACGCATCTTATCGCTCCTGATCAGCATATGCACCGTGGTGGCAAGTTTGGAAAGATACAGCGCTTCTTCCGCAGCCGTATCTCCGGCGCCTACGATCGCCACCTCCTTATTACGGAAAAAGAATCCGTCACACACCGCGCATGCACTGACCCCATATCCATTCAACCGCTGTTCACTCTCCAGTCCCAGCCACTTGGCTGAAGCACCCGTGGCAATAATAACGGCATCCGCCTCGATCAATTTCTCCTCATCGATCCATACTTTAAAAGGCCGGACCGAAAAGTCTACCTTGGTAGCCAGTCCGAATCTTATGTCCGCCCCCATACGTGTCGCCTGCTTCTCAAAATGCACCATCATCTCAGGCCCCTGCACGCCATCGGGATAGCCAGGATAATTCTCTACTTCTGTGGTAATGGTCAGCTGCCCCCCGGGTTGAATACCCTGGTAAAGCACCGGCTTCAGGTTGGCACGTGCAGCATAGACGGCCGCTGTATAGCCCGCAGGTCCTGATCCTATTATAAGACAATGTACTTTTTCGCTTGCTGTAACATCCATGCTCATTCCAGATTTAAGGACAACAAAAGTAACCCTAAAAGGGGAAATTGAATGTCGTTTACATGACTCCCTTGACAGAGTGTGAATAATATGTTTAATTTGCCTATGACCCCTCCTAAAGCCAAACCACGCCGAAAGATTTACCGCATCCTATTGATAATAGCCCTGGTCTGTGCGCTGCTGGCGCTCTATGAGGGGTGGCGTATCATGACATATGGAGTAGGTAGTTGGGAATTAAATCGTCATAGAGCGGAGCACCAGTGAACGTAGGGGCGCTAAATAAAAGCCCCGGCGGATGCCAGGGCTTCTGATAAAAGGAAAATATCGGTGGATTAACCCAAATATGCTTTTAATGCATTGCTGTAGCGGGCCTTTTGCAGACGCTTGATGGCCCTTTCCTTAATCTGGCGAATGCGTTCTTTTGTCAGATCGTACTTCTGGCCTATCTGCTCGATGGTAACACCATTCTCGCCATCCAGACCGAAATATGCATTCACGATCTCTGCTTCACGGGGACTCAACGATTTCAGGACCCGGCGGATCTCCGCACGCAGTGAATCCTTCATCACGTCATCATCCGTCTCGTCACCACCTTCCAGCAAATCCCCCATCGCTACATCCTCTGCCTCGTGTACAGGCGCATCCAGACTACTGTGACGGGTATTGCTCTGGAAAATGTTGTTGATCTCCGTTTCGCTCATTTCCAATAACTCAGCTAATTCTTCCGTGCTAGGCTCCCTCTCATGCTCCTGTTCGAAAGCCATGTACGCCTTATTAGCCTTGTTGTAAGTGCCAATCTTGTTTTGAGGCAGGCGGACTAATCTGCCCTGCTCTGCCAACGCCTGCAGGATGGATTGGCGGATCCACCATACCGCGTATGAAATAAACTTGAAACCCTTGGTTTCATCAAAGCGTTGAGCCGCTTTAATAAGGCCGAGGTTGCCCTCGTTGATCAAATCACTCAGCGATAACCCCTGGTGCTGATATTGCTTTGCCACAGAAACAACGAAGCGCAAGTTGGCCTGCACCAACTTGTCCAATGCTTTCTGGTCACCCATCTTGATCCGCTGGGCAAGCACCGTCTCCTCTTCAGGAGTGATCATCGGAATCTTCGATATTTCCTGCAAGTACTTCTCAACAGCCTGAGAATCACGGTTCGTAATCTGTGTAGCAATCTTAAGTTGCCTCATATCAAAAAATAAAAGATGACAAAAATATTTGTCGGGTACTAATAACTACTAATTAATCAACAAGTATTGGACTGGGAGGGTTCACGAAAGTTGCAAAATAATTGCAAAAGATAAGTTAAGCATCATTTATCATTCCGTCCAGAACCGTTTGCAAATGTAGTCACGGAAGTTGGTACTTCATAGCGTTGGGGGAAAAATCAGGAGATTTTAATCCCTTTTTTTGATCTCTAAGTGGACCTGTGTAACAGGCATGCCCCTTTGCAATTAACCTCAAATCTTTTGCAGATAGCAGGTCCCGTAAGTTTTGCACTCTTTATTAACAGCTTGGGGACGGGATGGTTCACCCTCAAAAAAATCTTTTCAAAAATCCGGAAAAAATTTTTATAACTAAATAAATAGTTATAGCTTTATCTACATAACTAAAAACTTAGTTTTAAAATGAATACCTACAAGCCGCTGACAAAAGCCGAAGAGCAGGTCATGCAAGTCCTCTGGCGCCTGGGCAAAGGATTCCTGAAAGATATCCTGGACGAAACTCCTGAACCTAAACCCCATTCCAACACCATCGCTACCCTGCTAAAGATCCTCGTGGAAAAAGGATACGTCCAATACGAGGTCCAGGGCCGCAACAATTTTTACCAACCCCGCATCAGTAAGACAGAATATGGGAAAAGAAGCGTCAACCAACTGGTGAAAGGTTATTTCGAAGGATCTCCCGCCAAACTGATCTCCCAATTCGTCAGCGACAACAAACTGAGCCTGGAAGAACTGGAAGCCCTGCTGCAACAGATACGCTCATCCAGAAATGATTCATTATGAACACCTTACTCCAAAATCACCTAATCCTATACGGGCTTCGTATGATCCTCATCACGGCTGTATTTTACGGGTATTACCAGGCCTTCCTTCGCAACCGCAGTTTCCATGTTTACAACAGATGGTTTCTTCTGGGAAGCGTGCTGTTGTCACTACTGTTGCCGCTGATACGGATCCCCATGCATTTTACATGGACAAACACAGGAAGACCCGCCGGGGTCATAGCAGCCGTATTTTGGGCTGATAACGACTCCTCGGGAACAGGAGCATTATATCCTCCGGCCACAGATCCGGCCCCCCCTGTTGCCCTATGGGTGCTGATCGGGATATATGGGCTTATCACCGCCCGATTGCTTACCCGGCTGACCAGGTCGGTCTACAGGATCACCAGGACAGCCCGGAAGTATCCCGCTACCCCCATCGGCCCCATCCGACTCCTGAAAACCACCGAAACCGGCGCCCCCTTTTCCTTTCTCAACTGGCTGTTCTGGGACGAGCAGACAGACCCATCCGGCATTCCCGGACATCTCCTCTTCCTTCATGAATCCTATCATATCCGTCAACGGCATACGCTGGATATCCTCGGTGTGGAGATCATACGCAGCCTGTGCTGGTTCAACCCTTTTTTCCACTGGGCCCTCCGGGAATTAAAGGTCCTGCATGAATTCGGCGCCGATCAATATGCTTTATCATCCGGCGAGAACAACGAACAACGCCACCGCTATGCAGAATTACTGGTCTGGCAATCGGTGGGTCTAAGCCGGCCTCCAGCCATTACACATTCATTTTTTCATAACCAATTAAAACGAAGGGTCACCATGATCACACAAATCACACAAAAGCCATCTGGTCCTCTTGCAAGGATCATGGCCCTGCCTCTGCTGGCAATTTTACTGGGCATATTTGCCACTGCGCCGGCACAGGAGGTCCGGCATTCAAAGAACGTCGCTTCCTTATCCGACAGCGCCCGATTGCTCCGGCTCTATTGCAAAACCCTGCGCTACCCCGATCAGGTCGTCAATACCGGACAGGGAGGCACTGTGTGGTTCTCTGTCAAATTGGGAGAAGGCGGTGAATTACTGGAATATACACCTTATGTTACAGCACCGGAAGGTCAGCGGCTTTTCAGGATCGACGTACACGGCTATGCCGGCCACCAGGCCCCTCCGCTGACAAAAGAGGAAACCCGGCGCCTCCTTCAGGCTGAAACCCGGCGGGCTTCTGAGAACATCGGTAAAAAAAATCCTCCGGCGCCATCCACTGCAACAACTACCCTATCCCCCGGAGAATACTACTTTGAGGTGTCCTACAAAGTAGAAAAGCGTAAAAACTAAACAGATGCCCATGACTAACCCATTCACATCTGCGGCCGGCGCCTATCTGTTAAAGATCATCCTCGTCTCCGGACTATTATATGCCTATTATCATTGGATGCTCCGTAACCGCCGTTGCCATCAATTCAACCGGTGGTTCCTCCTGGGGATCCCCCCGCTTTCAATGACCTTACCCTTTATTCACCTTCCCCTGGGCGTATCCCTATGGCCGGCAGGAGCGGCGGCAAACACACCCGTCAGCCTGCACGCCATAACCAGCGGGGAATGGAATGAACGGGATATGACAGCAGTTCCTTCCCATTGGCAATCCTCCCTACCCCCCTGGCAGTTGTTCGCAACCATCGCCTATATCCTGGCAGGAGCCATACTACTGTATTTATTTCTTCGCCAGTTGGACTATATCCGGCTGTTGACAAAACGATATCCAAGGGAGAAGCTGGGAGACATTCATTTTTTCGGGACCGATGAGCCGGGCACCCCCTTTTCTTTCCTGAACCTTATCTTCTGGAACGATCAGATAGACAGGGACAGCGACATCGGCAAACAAATATTCCGGCATGAGCTGAATCATGCACAACAAAAACATAGCTTCGACCTGCTGCTGCTAAAACTCCTGATCATCCCTTTTTGGGTCAATCCCTTTTTTCACCTTATCTATCGCGAAATACGGGCAGTGCATGAATTCCTCGCCGACAGGGACGCCGTGTCCGAAGGCGACAAATACCGATATGCCGAATCCCTCGTCTGGCAGACGATGCAAGTCCCTCCTGCCTCCCTGCTGCATCCATTTTTCCAATCACCCATAAAACGTCGTATTACCATGATCACCCAATTAAAGAACAACCGCACTACCCTGCCCGGCAGGATGATGATCCTGCCGCTGCTGTTCCTCCTGTTCTGCGCTTTCGGCACAAGTCATCATCCTCTTCCCAACGTTCGTATTAATACAGCCGCCCAACCCCTGACGGTAGTCATCGACGCCGGACACGGAGGCATCGATCCCGGCGGCGTCAATAAAGAAGGGGTACAGGAAAAGGATATCAATCTGTCCATCGCCGAAAAAATAAAAAGCCTCGGCCAGGAATACAATGTCCGCATCCTGATGACCCGGGAGAACGATGAGCTGGCAGGCGGCAAGTCCTCCGTCCGGGAATCCCTCGAATACCGGGCCCAAATGGCCAATGACAATAAAGCCGACCTCTTTATCGCCATCCACACGGATGTGAGTACTTCGAAGGATGTAAAAGGATTTAACATCTTTGTCACGCAGGATAACGCGCACTATGCCCAATGCGTACAGCTCGGCTCAGCCATTACGGAGACGCTAAAGAAGAGCTACCCCACCGCATCAGCCCTCAAACAACGGAAAGAACATATCTATGTCCTCCGCAATACCAATATGCCTGCCGTACTGCTGCAATGCGGCAACATAAATAATGAGAACGACTTCTCTTTTATAAGTAAGGAAGAAAACCAGACAAAAGTCGCCAGGGACATACTGGAAGGGATCCGCAACTATACGTCCGGCCGGCAGACAAATCAATAGAGGACGGGGCTAATAGACGATCTGCTCATCCCCCGCCATCAGCAAAAGACTTTTCTTGTCGGCCGCTTCCACGCGGCCGACTATCTTTCCTTCAATGCCTAATTTCCCGGCAGTCTGGATCATACGCTCCGCGGCAGCTGCATCCGTAAATATCTCCAGACGATGGCCCATATTGAACACCTGGTACATCTCCCGCTGGTCGGAGCCGGAAGCCTGTTTTATCAGTTGAAAGATCAATGGCGGTTCGAAAAGATGGTCCTTGATCACTTTAAAATTGCCCGGCAGATATTTCATGCATTTTGTCTGCCCGCCGCCACTGCAATGTATGAGCCCATGTATCTTGTCAAACTGCTCTGTCAACAGCAGCTTTAACAAAGGAGCATATGTACGGGTAGGGCTCAGCAACAGATGACCGATGTCCGTAGTGGCGGACGTCCCTGGAATGTTTATGGGGTCCGTCATCAGATGCGGCCCGATATATACGACATGCTCGTCCAGCGTAGTGTCATAAGATTCGTGAAAACGGGCGCCGTATGTTTTATGCAGCACGTCGTGCCGGGCGCTGGTAAGCCCATTGCTCCCGATACCACTGTTATACTCTTTTTCATAGACAGCCTGCCCATAACTTGCAAAACCTACGATAACATCTCCGGCAACTATCCCGTCATTGGTGACCAGTTTGTCCTTGGGCCAGCGGGCAGTCATGGTGCCATTCACAGCAATGGTCCTGACAACGTCGCCTACGTCCGCCGTCTCGCCGCCCAAATACCGGACACCCACGCCAAATTTCATCAGCTCATCAAAAAACTCCTGTGACCCGTTGATGATGGCCTCCAATACCTCCCCGGGTATGTTCTTCTTGTTGCGATCGATAGTAGACGAAAAAAGAAAATTATCATGGATCCCTACACACAGCAGGTCATCCAGGTTCATGGCAATGGCATCCCGGGCGATACCTTTCCAGACGGACAGATCTCCCGTCTCCTTCCAGTACAGGTAGGCCAGGATACTCTTGGTCCCGGCCCCATCCGCGTGCATGAGATTGACCCAGGCTTCGTCCCCTCCCAGGTAGTCTGGGTAGATCTTGCAAAAAGCGTTCGGATAAAGACCCTTGTCCAACTTTTCGGTTGCCTGATGAACTTCTTCTTTCTGGGCTGAAACGCCACGTTGAGCGTACAATGACATAGTGCGGCGAAGGTAATAAATTGCTTTCAATTCGGGCTTATGCTATAGATTTGCACCCGTCCTGACCCCAAAAAACCATCGGTTATTTATGATGCGTATATATAGAAATATTGACCACCTCCCTGCTTTTCGCCGCGCCGTCGTCACCATCGGCACCTTCGATGGCGTGCACACCGGACATCAACAGATATTGGAACAATTGCACCGGGAGGCGGCCCGCATCGATGGAGAAACGGTGATCATTACTTTCCACCCCCACCCACGCAAGATCGTCAAAGGCGCAGCCGCCGATATCCGGCTCATCAATACCCTCCGGGAAAAGATCGAGCTCCTTTCCTGGAAAGGGATAAACCACCTGGTCATCGTCCCCTTTACCGAGGCCTTCTCGCAATTGACGGCGGAGCAATACGTACAGGAATTCCTGTTGGAGAAATTTCATCCCCATACGATCATCATCGGCTACGATCACCAGTTTGGCAAAGGACGGGCGGGCGATTATCATCTTCTGGAAGAATTCAGCCGCCGGGAGGGTTTCCAATTGCATGAGATCCCCGTACACCTGCTGAACGAAATATCCGTCAGTTCTACCCGGATCAGGGAGGCCATCAGCCGGGCTGACGTCGACACGGCCAACAGACTACTGGGCTATGACTTCTTTTTTACAGGCCGGGTAGTGGAAGGCAATAAGCTCGGCAGGACCCTCGGCTATCCCACCGCCAACCTGCAGATAGAAGACCCGGAAAAACTTATCCCCGGCGACGGCATATATGCTGTGGAAGTAATGGAGGTTCCTGAACAGGATCAGGAAAACACGCCGCTCACCGGCCCCCGCCTGAAGGGTATGATGAGCATTGGCGTACGACCCACCATCGGTGTCTCACCCCGGGTCATCGAAGTAAATATCTTTGATTTCAACGGCGATCTCTATGGCAGACAGCTGCGCGTCTTTATGAAAAAATACCTGCGCAGCGAAGAAAAATTCGCAAGCCTGGACGCACTGAAACAACAATTGGCAAAAGACAAGGAGGATACATTGGCCGCCCTGAGATAACCACAGGCTATAACCAATAGCTTGCAGCTACTGCATGATCTTTACCGCCAGCTCCTTTAACAAGGCGCCGTCTTCCGTCCCTGCACTGCCTACCCCTACACTTTTTAAGTTGTAGGCATGCAGCAGCAACAGCCCCTGCTCGATACCTGCATAGCTATAGTTCCGGGCAGCCGCCAGGTAGTCCTTTACAAAATAGGGATTGACACCAATGGCAGCCGCAACGCTCTTCTCATCCGAAGCAGACTGCCCAAAGACCATATATGCTTTACTAAAGAAATTGTAAAGGCTGGGCAGGATGAGCTGAATAGGCGCGGCCTTGGGGTTGCTTTCAAAATACTGGATGATGCGGATAGCTTTTACCTTGTCCTTCTTCGCAAAAGCGTCCTGCAACTCAAACACATTGTACTCTTTGCTGACCCCGACATATTTTTCGATGTCGTCCTCCGTAATATTATTCCTGTCCGTAAGGTTCACCAACAGCTTGTTAACCTCATTGTCTATCCGGCTCAGATCATTGCCGATGTGGTCTACCAGCAACAACAACGCCTTTTGCGTGATGGTATATCCCTTGGACTTCACCAGCTCGCTCGTCCAATCCGGCAGCTGATTGTCATACATCTTCTTCGTAGTAAAAAGCTCGGCCTTTTCTTTCAGCAGCTTGGCCAGTTTGCTGCGACCGTCCACCTTCTTTTCCTTATAGGAAACGACGAACACTGTTGACGCCAGCGGCTTTTCGATATAGGCTTCCAGCTTGTCGATATCCCGCATCTGCTGGGCTTCTTTTAACAATACCACCTGTCTTTCCGCAAACATGGGATAGCGCCGGCACGCATTGATGACGGCCGTCCAGTCTGCATCTTTACCATAAAACACTGTTAAATTAAATCCGGCCTCTGCTTCGGACAAAATTTGATGCTCGGCGTACTGCACCAGCTTGTCTATATAATATTCTTCTTCACCTTCCAGCCAATAAACGGGCTTGAACTTCGATTTTCTCCAGTCTGCGAGTATCTTTTCAACGGACATCCTGTATGTATTATGCGATAAAAGTACATAAATCTATAACAATCAACGCCTCCACACAATAAAATTGATTTTGGCACGGTTTTAGACAAAAGGAGAATTGGAACTCAAAAATTGAGATCCTCCAATTCGAGATCTTTATTTCATAACTATTGAAAAAACAATAAACCATGAGTACGACAACCAATTATCCATCGGCTTCACCCCAAAGTCAACCTCCAAAAAAGGATTATAAGAACCTGGTAATTGGCTTACTGGCCGCCGGTTTCTTAGGTACTTGGGGCTACTTGCTTTGGAACAACAACAAACAAGAGCAGGTACAAACCCAACAGCAAGCTCAAATTTCTAAAGTAACAGACGAAAAAGGACAACTGCAGAAGAATTTCGACGACGCACTGGTAAGACTGGATTCCCTCACAGGCACCAATAACAAATTACAAGGCCAGCTGGCTGAAGGCAACACACAGATCTCTAAGCTGAAAGGCCAGATCCGTGGTCTGTTGAACAAACAGCACCTGACAGAAGCTGAAAAGAAGAAAGCTGAAGAACTGATCAAGGAGCTGAACGACAAGGTCAGCAGCCTGGAACAACAGGTAGCTCAGCTGACACAGGACAACCAGCAACTGACTGCTGAAAAGACCCAGCTCACCGCCGACAAGGACAAGCTGACTACCGACCTGCAGACGACCGCTACGGCCAAGCAGGACCTGGAAAAGAAAGTAGACATCGCTTCTACTCTGAACGCATCCAATATCTCTATAACACCGATGCACGAGCGTAAGGATGGTAAGGATAAAGAAACTACCACCGCCCGTAAAGTAAACAAGCTGGTCATCGGGTTTGACGTGTCCAACCGTATTGCTCAGACTGGCCAGACCGATGTCTATGTATGCATCACTGGTCCCGATGGCAAGCCCATCTCCGTACCTGCGCTGGGTTCCGGCACTTTCTCCTCCCGTGACGAAGGTGACAAGGTTTACACCGCCAAAGTACCCGTAGACTTCGAATCCGGTAAATCCAAATCTGTACAGTTTGCCTGGAAACAAAACAGCGAGTTCCAGAGAGGCAACTACAAGATCGAGATCTATCACAATGGCTTCAAGATCGGAGAAGGCACACGCGAGCTGAAGAAAGGTGGTCTGTTTGGTTAGAATAATCTATGAAAATAAGATACAAGGGTCGTCAAATGACGGCCCTTTTTCATTCCCGCATACTTACAGCAGCGCCCGTAATGCTGCCCGCCCGGTGTGCACGACACGGGAATCACCTGCCTTTCTTCCTTCATACTGAATGCTTAGCTCCAGGCTGCTGCCCAGTCTTTTGGTAAGATCGATATTCCATAGATAGTTCTTTCCCGGCAAAAGACCTTCCAGGATCACATACGACACAGATGACGTGGTGCTGGCATTGGCATCCTTTATTTTATATGCGATCTCGTTATAAGTAAATTTCGACTGGATGGACGTGCTTTGAACGATATTGTATTTAAGGTCCATGTTGTACGCCCCTGAAGTATACTTCTGTCCCCCGAATTCCGGCTTGTTGATTTTATAGCTGTACTTATACCCCATACCGATGCGGAAATTAGCGCCCCGGGTATAGGTGAGATTGGGCTCGGAGGACCATTGCCGCAGATAGTAATTGCTGCTGTCGAAGTTTTGCCCGGTATTGCTAAGTTGGTTGGTCCCCTGACGAAAGACAGTGCTCAATGCAATGTTCCTGCTGAGGTTGATCCGTATGCGTGCCATCCATTCTACCAGTTGGCGTGTCTCATAACCATAGGTCAGCAGCGTCTTGGACCCATTACGGGTATTGGTAAGGTCCACTCCCCAATGAGGGTCCATCCGGTTGAATGAGAAAGTATTGACGGTGATCAGGGTACGGGTGATCAAAGAAGTATCATTGATAGGCGATTTGAAAGGGTTTAATTGTACAAAGCCCTTTGCCTGTTGCTTCTGGGTCAGCTGCATGGAGGACTGAACGATCACTTTGGCCAATACCCGGCTGAAATGACCGCTTTTCGTCAGGTTGATCACGCTGCGGGGGGTAAGGGTAAAACTGTAATTAAAAGTGTTGTAATTAGCTTTTATATACTCGTTAGTTGGCGTATACACACGAATGTATTGCGCCTGATCCTGGAACTGGGCCAGCACGAACTCGGATAATTGCTGGATACCATCCTTATTCACATCGATCCACGCGTATTGCCCCGTGCCTGCCGGCACTTGTAAATAAGTAAAACTCTTTTTCTGCTCCTGCCCCGATCCTACCTCGTAGAGGACATTCCCCTTTAACAGTCCCTTCCATTCATTGACCAGGTATTCCGCACGACCTAACAGGCTGTTATCCGCCCGCTGACTGGTAAGGTCCGTACGGACGATCCGCAGGTTGCGATAAGTAGCATTCACATGGAATTGATGATGGGGGTTTTTTAACAGGTCCACAGAAAGATTGAAGGTTTTGCTCCGATCTCCGATAAGAAGGGATTTCCCATAAGGATAACTGTTCTCCCGGTTGGTAAATGTCACCCCCCAACGATCCGGCTTCTCCACAGGACTCCGCAGATAAGCCTGGATGGTTTGAAACGCAAAGCTGGTGGACGTGATGGTGTCGGTCTTTTTATCCCTGTCCACATTACGTTCCATCGAGTAAGACGCTCCGATCATATAGTTCTTCAGATGGACGAACTGTTTGGATACATCAAAGGAAGGGCGCAAATAAGATCCCGAAAAATTAGTGCTGTCGCTCTTTGTGACGCTCACCTGGTCGTTGAAATGCCAGCCATGGAAATCCTGCTTATGTGTAAAGGTATGCCGCGTGCCGGTGAAACCGTCACTCCGCAGATACCGCGCAATATCCCAGCGGAGGGAGTTTTGCTTTTTATCGCTCAGCATTACGCCCGCATTGTAAAGTCTTTCCGTAGCGGGCCCTACATTAAGGGCCATCCCCCAGTCACGGGTAAATTCCACGGGACGAAGACGCTCCAGGGGTTTGAAATTCGCCTGTACATATTCATACCCAAGGTTGGTCGTCAATTGCAGGCCTTTTGCGGCCGAACTGACGGGCAATGTGTTCTTAAAGCCGAATTTGGCGGCATATCCATTATCATTAGCCTTATCGATGGAGGAAAGGGTATTGACATCATAATGACTTTTGGCGACTTCCGCGCTCAGGACGGTGTTTTTCCCAGGCGTATAGTCCGCGCCCACCGTCATCACCTGCTGGGTCTTGGGCGTCACCAGGAATTGGGCGGCCTCATAAGACCCCTGCATTTGTCCGCCCACAGGCGCTACCCACAAAAAGACATTTCCATTTACGCCATTGAGGTCCTGCACGTAATTGCCGTAACCTGCACCTACATTGGTAAAAGAAAGACTGTACAGGGTGGTGTGAGCGTCCGTGGAGAATACAAAGACGGAATCATGTACGATCACGCCGGCCGCATTTGTATAGGTGGTGTCTATTTTCTTATAGAGTATCTTGCCAGCAGCAAATGTATCGATAGTGGATACAGGGTAGAAAGCGCGGTTGATACTGTCCCCCAACTTGCTCAGGAACTTGGTCTGGTCCTGTGTCAGGCTCTGGTTGATGGGAGAATTACGGGAATCGCTGTTGCTAAACAACCCCAACCTGAGCTTCAGCTTATTGCTGATGACCGCCTCATCATAGAGATATAAGTTGACATTGAGATAATTCCTGTCGGCGTATTCAAACTCCACCTGGATACGGGCGTCCTGGGTGATCATGCGATTGGCCGTAAATGTTACCTCCGCCGTATTGTAGTTGATGATATAATCCTGGTCCTCTCCCCTTTGCATCAATTTCCCGTCGATATACACTCTTTCCGTACCCGCAAGGACGATAAAGTACAGTTCGCCGTTGGCGCCCTGCAGTTTGTATGGTCCCTGATTGCCTTCCAGCCCCTGGAAGATATTACGGGTGAACTTGCCCTTGGCGATAGCCGCGCTGACAAGCGTTTTATTGGAGAAATTTTTCGACAGTTGGTTGGTCGTTTCAAAAGAAGCGCCCTGCATCCGCTTGTAGAAATTGAGGAAATAGTTCTGGTTTTGCCGGAGGTCGATATCTCCCATGGTCAGGGCCCAGTCCTTTTTCTTGAATTGTAAAAGTATCTTGTCGAATTCATTGAGATTGGCGGTAGTGCCATCCGGTTGAATGGGGATATTATTGTCGGTGATAGCGGCTGAGATCTCGATGCTGTCCGCCAGATAGCCGCTGATCTGCAGGTTGAGGTTGGAGGTCACCACGGCATCCTGGCTGTTGCCAAAAGTGATGCTTCTTCCAAAGCTGCCGTTGTAGGTGATATTCCCAAAGTTGAAAAAGTTGTCGCCCGCCGTACCTTCGGCGCCGCTGTTAAAAACATAGGGATGGGCAAGAAAATGACTTTCGATGCTGTCGTAGTTGAAACGCCGGGCAGGGGCATTCAGCCTGTAAGGCAGGCTGCGATAGACAACGAGGATGCTGTCCTTCCCGGGAGGAGGGTGAATCCAGGTCAATGTGCCGTTGACCCAATCGATCGTATAGTCCGAGTCGCTGACATCCTTGGGAAAAAAGGCTCCGGGGACAATGCTGGCCGAGTCGATGGGAATGTGTCCCCCTTTTACAGGTATAAATTTACGGTGGAGATTGGACAGACTGGATACAGGGGGTTTGGGAGGACGGGGAGCAGGGCTGCGAACAGGCGCCATACGGCGGGGTTTCAGGGTGTCGGCCAGGTGAAGGGTGCTGTCTTTCAGCAGCCGCAGGGTGTCGGCCGGATGATGCCCCGTATCAGCCAAAGGAGGCCCCGTCGGGGGCTGTTGAGCCATCGCTTGGAAGGATACGCAGCACCAAATAAAAATGAGTATAAGCAGCCTTACGATCAACAACCTGGATTTCCTATAAAATGCTTAAAATTAGGAATTATTGTACAGTTGCTGCCGCGATCCGTCCGCTTTTACTGTCTGACGCCCAAGACCCAACCTCATCCGAAATGAAAATACCCCCCCTTTGCCTTTTCTTTGCCGCAGGCTATCTGTTATCCGGCTGCTATTCGGTACGGCAGCAAGCTTACTATGTCAGTCCTATTAATGGTCATCCAAATGATTATCAGCCGCTTCCACAAACCATCGACAGCACGCAGACTGCTGTGCCGCCTTCCTCGATGGCGGGGCCGGCTTTACCGCGGGAGTCACCCAGGCCCGGACATTGAACGTCAGGGTACATTATCGCCTCTCCCGGCCAAGGAACACAGGACCTCGAAGATTTAAACCCTTACCAGCCCCTCTTTGGGATATAGTTCCTCGCGTAGCTGTTTTACCCGGGCGTCTTCCAGGTATTCATCGAAGGACATCAGACGATCGATGATCCCGCCCGGTGTCAGTTCTATGACCCGGTTGGCCACCGTTTGCAGAAAAGTATGGTCATGAGAGGTCAGCAGGACAATCCCCTTGAAATTGCTCATGCTTTCGTTGAAGGATTGGATGGATTCCAGATCCAGGTGGTTGGTGGGTTCGTCAAGGATCACCACATTGGGGTCCTGCAGCATCATTCTGCTGAGCATACACCGCACTTTCTCCCCTCCGGAAAGGACCGAGGTCTTCTTTAGCACCTCATCCCCACTGAAAAGCATTTTACCAAGGAAACCACGCAGGAACGGCTCATCCACATCCGTGACATGAGGAGGGACATATTGACGCAGCCAATCCATCAGGTTGATATCTTTTCCTTTGAAGAATTCGCTGTTGTCATTGGGTAGATAGGCCTTGGTTACAGTGGTGCCCCACTCGAATTTGCCGCCATCAGCGGACAGATCCCCATTGATGATATTGAAAAAGCTGGTGAGCGCCAGGTGATCCTTGCTGACAAAAGCGATCTTGTCGCCTTTGTTGACGCTAAAAGTAACGTTGGAGAATAGCGTTCTGCCGTCTTCTGCTTTCTTCGACAGTTTCTCGATATTGAGTATCTGGTTGCCGACTTCCCTAAGCTGTTTGAAAATGATGCCGGGATAGCGTCTGTTGGAAGGCTCGATCTCTTCGATCGTAAGCTTTTCCAGGGCCTTCTTACGTGAGGTCGCCTGTTTGGATTTGCTGGCATTGGCGGAGAAACGGGCTATGAATTCCAGCAATGCAGCCCTTTTATCTTCCGTCTTTTTATTCTTATCCGACAACTGGCGGGCCATCAACTGCGAAGACTCGTACCAGAACGTATAGTTGCCTGTAAATATCTTTATCTTCTGCCTGTCCACGTCAGCCACATGCGTACAGACGGCATCCAGGAAGTGACGGTCATGGGATACAACGATCACGATGTTCTCATAGTCAGCCAGGAAATTTTCCAGCCAGTTGATCGTCTCTACGTCCAGGTCGTTGGTAGGTTCGTCCAGGATGAGGATATCCGGGTTACCAAACAACGCCTGCGCCAGCAATACCCTCACTTTCAGGGCGCCGGGCAGCTCCTTCATCAGGCTGCCATGAAGGGATTCCTTTACACCCAGGTCGCTGAGCAGCGCAGCGGCATCACTTTCCGCCGTATATCCCCCCATTTCTCCAAACTCCCCTTCCAGCTCCCCTGCCCGGATACCGTCCTCTTCGGTAAAATCGGCCTTGGCGTAGATGGTGTCCCGTTCCTGCATGACCTCCCACAAATGCTTATGTCCCATCAGCACCGTATGCAGGACAGTATGCTCGTCAAAGGCAAAGTGGTTTTGGTTCAGCACCGCCATGCGCTGTCCAGGGGCAATCTCGATGGAGCCCTTGGTGGCATCTATCTCCCCGGAAAGTATCTTTAAAAAGGTGGACTTCCCGGCGCCATTGGCTCCGATGACACCATAGCAATTGCCCTTACTGAAGGTGAGGTTGACCTCATCAAATAAAACCCTCTTTCCAAATGAAAGGGTCACATTGTTCACTCTGATCATGGGGTAAAATTCAATTGAAGGCGCAAAAGTACGAAAAAACCCGCGCCTCTCTCTTATTTATCGTTTGTTAGACCGGCGATGCCGTACTCGGTGTTCAGACGTGCAATATTTTGAATGGATATCTCCTTGGGACAGACGGCCTCACATGCGCCGGTAGACGTACAGCTGCCAAATCCTTCCTTGTCCATCTGGGCTACCATGGCAGTCACCCGGGTCTTACGTTCAGGCGCCCCCTGGGGCAATAAAGCCAGATGAGAGACTTTTGCAGAGACAAAAAGGAGCGCCGAAGAATTCTTACAGGCAGCCACACAAGCGCCACACCCGATGCAGGCGGCAGCCGCAAAGGCCGTATCCGCCTTATCCTTCTCGATGGGAAGGGCATTGGCGTCGACGGCATTCCCCGTATTGACGGAAATATAGCCGCCGGCCTGGATGATCCGGTCAAACGAGCTCCGGTCTACCACCAGGTCTTTGACCACAGGGAAAGCATTCGCCCTCCAGGGTTCCACCACAATGGTATCCCCGTCCTTAAAAGCCCGCATATGCAGCTGACAGGTGGTGGTCCCTTCCCAGGGGCCATGTGGCCGCCCATTGATATACATGGAGCACATGCCACAGATGCCCTCCCGGCAGTCATGGTCAAAGGCGATGGGATCACGGCCTTCCTTGACCAATCGCTCGTTGAGTACGTCGAACATCTCCAGAAAAGACATTTCCGAAGAAATATCGCTGACGGAATAGGTCTCGAAGCCGCCTTTGTCCTTCTTGTTCTTTTGCCTCCAGACTTTCAGGGTGAGATTCATCGTATAATGTTCCATATATAAAATTGCTATGTGGTGCTTTTGTTTTTTAGATAGTTCAGGTAATTCTTATACCTGATCTTCTTTTTATCTTTCGGGTCAAAATTATACCAGTAGATCCAGGCTTTTTTCTGTGCTCCCGAACGCATCCGGACATTGGTCTTCAGCCGTACGAACTCGGCCGTCCTGTCCTCGGGTCCGGAAAGACCTTCATACTTATCCAGAAGCTTTAATACCTTCTCCGGGTCGGATAACAGGAACAGGTCCCCGATGACCTCGGCTCCTTTACTGTCCCTTACAGCGCCGGGATAACGTCCCAGATCATATAAAGATGCCCCTATCTTCCCCTGTCCTACATACTCCAGGAGATGACTGACCCTGTTCTTTAACTTCAGGTCATAATCCCTGCGCAGTGTTCCATATACGAATAAATACTCAGGCATCTTTAAACATATCCTAAAAGAGCTTTCAATTTTTCAAACCCATACTTGTCTATCCATTGCTGACAATCCGCATCGTCCTTGATCTTTCTAAGGTAATAGTCGAATACCTCATATACCTGATCAAAAGACAGTTGATGTCTGGAATATAATACCCCGATGAATTCGAAAAAGTTCAGAAAATCGGTGAACTTCTCCTCATTGACACGTCTCTCCTTTTCATCCGCCGCCAAAAGTTTTCCGGATAGTTCGTTATAATCCAGCCAGACCCTTACCTCTTTATAGGTAGGCGTTTCAAAAAACTTCTCAAACAGCGATTTGACCCACTCAGCCCGCTTGATCTGCGTCTGACTTCTATAGTTGAAGGCAGCTACCAATACGCCCGCCCCCGTACCAAGGGCTCCGACGATCTTTGCCCCCCATTCAACCCAGTCCGTCCAAAACCATGGCATAGTATAAGGTTTAGCATTTTATTTATAGCTTCGCTGAGTGGGATGAGCCACTTCGAACTCCAGGTTCTCCTTGTGCAGGTCCCAGCCGTCCCCCTTGTATTCCCATGCCGCCACAAAAGCAAAATGCTCATCGTCACGTTTGGCTTCCCCATCCTCCGTCTGCATTTCTTCCCGGAAATGACCGCCACAGCTTTCCCTGCGTTGTAACGCATCCATACACATCAGCTCTCCCAACTCTATAAAATCCGCTACCCTGCCGGCCTTATCCAGTTCTGGGTTGAACTCCCCGATCTCGCCTGTTACCCTGACGTCACGCCAAAACTCGGCCTTGAGGGCCCTGATCTCTTCAATAGCCTCTTTCAAACCCGCTTCGTTACGGGCCATACCGCATTTATCCCACATGATCTTACCCAGCCGTTTGTGAAAACTCTCGGGGCTTTGGGTTCCGTTGATATGCTTCAACTGGCTGATACGGTCTGCTACGGCTTTTTCAGCAGCTTCAAATGCCGGATGAGAAGTAGGTATGATTGCGGTACGGATCTCGCCTGCCAGATAATTCCCGATCGTATAAGGGATGACGAAGTATCCGTCCGCCAATCCCTGCATAAGGGCCGATGCTCCCAGCCTGTTGGCGCCGTGATCGCTGAAGTTCGCTTCGCCCAATGCATAAAGCCCCGGCACCGTGGTCATCAGCTCATAGTCTACCCAAAGCCCGCCCATCGTATAGTGTACAGCCGGATAGATACGCATGGGCGTCGTATATGGGTCTTCACCGGTGATCTTGTTGTACATGTCGAAGAGGTTGCCATACTTTTCTTTCACCACGTCCATTCCATGCTTGCGGATCTCTTCGGGAGAAGGGTTTTCAATGCTATGCTTCCGGCATTCGATCTTGCCATACCGCTCGATGGCAGATGCATAGTCCAGGTAGACGGCCTGCCTGGACGACCCCACGCCATATCCTGCATCGCACCTCTCCTTGGCCGCCCTGGACGCCACGTCGCGGGGTACCAGGTTACCAAAGGCGGGATATCTTCTTTCCAGGTAATAGTCCCGCTCTTCTTCAGGTATCTCATTGGGCTTGCGGGGATCATTCTTTTGCTTGGGCACCCAGATCCGGCCGTCGTTACGGAGAGACTCCGACATAAGGGTCAGCTTCGACTGATGGTCGCCCGTAACAGGTATACAGGTAGGATGTATCTGCGTAAAACAGGGATTGCCAAAATAAGCACCCTTTTTATGAGCTTTCCATGCCGCTGTCACATTGCTGCCCATGGCATTGGTGGAAAGATAAAATACATTGCCATAACCACCGCTGCACAGCAATACGGCATGTCCAAAATGTCTTTCAAGTTCGCCCGTGATCAGGTTGCGGGCGATGATCCCACGCGCCTTTCCGTCGATGACCACCACATCCAGCATCTCATGACGGGTATACATCTCCACATTTCCCAACGCCACCTGTCTTTCCAGCGCCTGGTAAGCCCCGATCAGCAATTGCTGGCCTGTCTGCCCTGCCGCATAGAACGTACGTTGTACCTGGGTGCCGCCAAACGAGCGATTGCTGAGCAGCCCTCCATATTCACGGGCAAAAGGAACGCCCTGGGCCACACACTGGTCGATGATATTGGCGCTCACCTCGGCCAGACGATGCACGTTGGCCTCCCGGGCGCGGTAATCGCCTCCTTTAATAGTATCGTAGAACAAACGGAAAACACTGTCGCCGTCATTTTGGTAGTTCTTGGCGGCATTGATCCCTCCCTGAGCCGCAATGCTATGCGCACGGCGCGGAGAGTCCTGAAAGCAAAATGCCTTTACCTTATAACCCAGCTCCCCCAAAGAAGCCGCTGCCGACGCCCCGGCCAGTCCGGTGCCGATGATGATCACTTCCAGGCTACGCTTGTTGGCAGGGTTCACCAACTTAACATGTCCTTTATAATCTTCCCATTTGCTATCCAAAGGGCCTGCAGGAATGTTTGAATTCAGCATGACGTATAGTTTCTGTTCTTTTTTGGATTTTTAATTCACCCACTCAAAATACATGGACAAAGGCATCATGGCAAATGCCAGCGGCACGATGATGGAAAAGCCGATGCCGACGCCCTTGATAAGACGTATGTACCGGCTGTTGGAGACACCCAGGCTACGGAAGGCGCTTTGAAATCCATGCAGCAGGTGATAGGCCAGTGAGATACACCCCACCAGGTAGAGGATCACCACCCAGAGGTGGCCGGCAAACGTATCCCTCATAAGGCTGTACAGGTCATGCACGTCCACGCCGGGAACATAGCTGACCTCCGGCATTTCTCCAAAACGCGAAGGCACCCAGAAATCTTTTAAGTGTATAACAAGGAACAATAATACAAAAGTACCGAGCCAGCCCATATACCTGGAGTACCATTTGCTGCCCTTATTACCCATGGGCACCTGGTAGCCAACGCTTCTCTTCTTACGATTTTGCAGCTCGAGCGTGTAAGCCTGCACAATGTGGGCGATAAAGCCGAGAAACAGCCCTATCTCCAATACCCTGGGTACGACGGTGGAGCCAAGGAAATGCGCCGCCAGATTGAACATCCGGCCGCTGTCCATGGCCCAGATGGTGGCATTGACGCTTACATGCACCACCAGGAAGAGGATCAGGAATATCCCCGTGAAACCCATTACGAATTTTTTGCCTACGGAAGAAGTAAAGAATTCAGACCATTTCATAATTAAATAGATATTAGAATGACGGGCTGTCCGCGCAAATTTAGCACAGGAATGCTTTTAAAAATTTTTTTGTTTTAACTTTTTTGCCCTGATCATCAGGCGCTCACAGGGACATCATCCTCAATTTTCATGTCAAATTCCCCGTTGTTTAGTATATTAGCCGCCAAATTTCGACCGTCCCGGGCCGGTGGTCCGGGCGGTGCGTTGATAAGACCTGAGTAAAAACGCCTGGAAAAGGCGTTTCGTGTAGAAGGGATTAAAAAATGAACGAGACAAATAATGAAAGAAATGAAGCAAGAAGACGATTTTGAAGCAAACCTGGCAGGTGACGAAGGGCAAAGCGAAGAGAGCAAAAGCGGTTGGTTCAGGCGCATCAAAAAAGGCATTCTGACAAGTACAGCCGAAAAAAAGGAGACACCCGAAGGCCTTTGGACCAAGTGCCCGAATTGCAATTATATATGTACAGTGACTGAATTACGGGAAAATCTTTTCGTATGCCCCAAATGCAACCACCATCACCGCATCGGCAGCACGGAATATTTCGAGATCCTCTTTAACGATAATCAATACGAAGTCCTGTTTGAGGACATCCGTTCCAAGGATTTCCTGCACTTCACGGACCTGAAATCCTACCAGAAACGCCTGGAAGAAACCTGGTCCAAAACTGACATCACGGACTCTATCCGGGTGGCTACCGGTGAAATAAAGGAGCATGCCATGGTAGTTGGCTGTATGGATTTTGAATTCATCGGCGGGTCATTGGGCAGTGTGATGGGAGAAAAGTTCAGCCGTGCTGTTGATTATTGCATTGAACACAAATTACCTTACCTGGTAATCAGTAAGAGCGGTGGCGCCCGTATGATGGAGAGCGCTTTTTCATTGATGCAGCTGGCCAAAGTGTCCGGCAAACTTTCTCAATTGACGGACGCCAGACTCCCCTATATTTCCTTACTTACCGACCCTTCTTTCGGGGGCATTTCCGCATCCTTTGGCATGCTGGGTGACCTGAACATAGCCGAGCCGGGTGCGCTCATCGGGTTTGCAGGCCCCCGTGTCATCAAAGAAACCATAAAAAAAGACCTTCCGGAAGGCTTCCAACGCAGCGAATTCCTCCTGGAACACGGCTTTCTCGATTTCATCGTCAACCGGAAAGAACTAAAAGACAGGATCGCAACCCTGCTTACCCTTTTCCAAGGCTAACCGAGCAAAGCGAAGGTTACGAACGAGGAAGGGCGTGTCGAAGCAGCCCTGACGAAGTTCTGACGGAGAAAGCACCCATTTTATGAGCAGCGAGATAAAGAACAGATCAGCCTATCACGACTATTTCATCGAGGATAAATACGATGCGGGTATGGTATTGGCCGGCACAGAGGTCAAATCGATCCGGGAAGGAAAAGTGAATTTTGTAGACAGCTTCTGCGCCTTTCACCAGGGAGAGCTTTGGATAAAGAATATGCATATAGCAGAGTACCGCCTGGGAACGACCAACAATCATATTGCCGTCCACGACCGCAAACTGCTCCTCACCCGGCGCGAACTGCGTAAATTGGAAAATAAGCTCAAGGATAAAGGTTATACCATTGTCCCCCTCCGTATCTTCTTTAATGAAAAGGGCTATGCCAAGTTGGAGATAGGACTCGGCAAAGGGAAAAAACTCTACGACAAACGGGAAACCATCAAACAAAGAGATACGCAAAAGGAAATAAAAAGATATCTCAACAGGCCTTAAGACAGCCAACCCGCGGCTCATTCCCAAACCTGGAAAGTCATAAAAAATTATGCGCCAGTGCAGTGCATTTTCGCCTTTCATAAACGTTATTACTATCTTCGTCCGGACATTCATCGCCTGATGCAAAGACTCTTAATTATATTTTGTCTGGCCGCCGCACCCCGCTTGTACGCCCAGACGGCCACCGGGTCCTGGTATGGCCGTGCCGATGTGGAATTGGCAGGGTTACACAACAATTACCTGACCGAACTGATCATTAAACAGAAAGGCAATAAGGTAGAAGGTATATTCGGCTACTATTTCCGGGACAAATACCAAAGCTTCTTTGTCCATGGACGCTTTAACCCAAAGACACGGGAAGTCATCATCCAGAATATCCCCATTATCTATTTCAACTCCAACTCCACCGTCAACAGCATCGACTGTAATACCAATTTTGTCGGCGTCATCATCAGCAGCCGGGTCCAAAGTACCCTGAAAGGCGCTTTTTACCGTGACGAGAAATATAAATACCTCTGTCCCGATATTAAGGTTTCCTATACACTGGACAGGGATGACCAACACCACGACAGCTTGCAGGAAATGAGCGTATCCAACGGAAAGGTCTGGAAACCTCAGGCCGACGACTATGTGGTGGATGCGGTAAAAACCGATCAGCCAAAAAGGACGCCGCCTGTCGCCGCAGCCATGACACAGACGCCTCCGCTCGCGGATACGCCCGCCGCTAAATTGCCGGATACGGTAGTGGCCGTGCAGCAAACCGCTCCGCACATCGACACACCGGCTGCCGCCCCGGCACCTCCGCTGCAACCAGACGCCGGCAAGATCGCCGAATCCTTCTCTAAAAGGAAGGAGATCGTTACCCGAACGCTGGAAGTAGAGTCCGACTCCGTAAGAATAAGCTTTTATGACAACGGTGAGATCGACGGGGACAGCATCTCCGTATTCGTCAACAAAAATATAGTGATTTCACATCAGGAACTGGCCGCCAAGGCCCTGACGATGTATCTGCACCTGGATAGCGCCATGGATGTGAATGAGGTCAGCATGTTTGCCGAAAACCTCGGCAAATATCCTCCCAATACCGCCCTCATGGTGGTGACGGACGGGAAGAACCGTTATGAAGTATTCATGAGCAGCAGCCTGACGGAAAACGCCACCATCCGGATCAAACGTAAAAAAAACCCTTGACAGGGCTTTTTTTACAAGATTAATTATAAGTCCAGCTCCGTCTGTGGAGATTCCTTTGCTTCTTCTTTATGCCCCCACTCGACCTCCACACTCTTGCTAAAGTCGAAAAGCTTCGTACCGACCGTCTTCCATCCCGTCACCTCCACAAAGTCGGCGATCTTGATCTTCTGGGTCTTTGCCTGCGCCCCTCTGCCTGATTTGATCACGGCGATGGGCTGAGGATGCAGGGTGACGGCTTCCAGCCTGTTGCCCTCTCCTTCCTTGATAAAAAGGAATTTGTTATGCAGCGTGGTTGTCTCGATCTTAAACCGTTTGACATTGAACTGCAGCTTTTCATTATCCAGGTAGATGGCAGTGATGATCTTCTCCGGATCAAATTTGCGGATCTCGACGATCTTTTCGGCGTCAAACCGCTGGGTCAGTTCTGTATCGGTGATCTCGTAACTCCCGTCGGAATAGATGACCAGCAGTTTTTCCTCCCCATCAAAGCTGCCGAGATACTCCCCTTTCTCCTCTGTGTTCAGACGTCCAAAAGTCGCGTCAAACCATAGTTTGCGACCGCTGAGGGTGGATTTGCCGGCCTCCTTGAACTTGATGTTACGAATGGGATATTTCGTCACCTGGTTACCCAGGCTGCTGCGGTTTTTCACCTCCAGCGTTTCAAAGTAAAAATCGAATTCCTTGGTACGAGCAGAGCTGTTGGGACTAAGGATGACCCGGACGACTTCCGCCTCCCCATTGGCATTAGCTGAAAAATAATGGACCCGGCTCTTAGGGTCTTCCTTGGCAAGATCGTACTCCCTGTCACGGGTGACGCCTGTGACGTTAAACCGCTTCGCATAGCTGACACCGGATTTACCGTCCACATAGATCATGTTATACGTAGTCCGCTCGTCATTTTTCCTGAAGACGGCAACATGGATAATATCCTTCCCGATAAATGCCTTGTCCGCCACTTTTACTACTTTCATTTTTCCCCCCTTCGTAAAGGCGATGATATCATCCAGGTCCGAACAATCGGCGACAAATTCATCCTTTTTCAACCCCGTCCCGATGAACCCTTCCGACCTGTTCACATACAGCTTGACGTTGGCGATGGCTACCTGCTGCGCCTGGATCGCCTCAAACAGCTTGATCTCCGTCTTGCGTTCCCGGCCCTTTCCATATTTCTTCAGGAGGTTGTCATAGTAGGCAATGGTAAAATCCACCAGGTTCGCGAGGTCATGTCTTACCTGTTTCATATCCCCCTCCAATCCCTTGATCTGGGCATTCAGTTCGTCTATGTCCAGCCGGTAGATACGACGCACAGGCTTCTCCGTAAGCTTGATGATGTCTTCCCTGGTGATATCCCTTTTCAATTGCTTACGGAAGGGCTCAAAGGCCTTTGCGATAGCAGTCAATACTTTTTCCCATGTCTCGTGCTTTTTCTCCAGCTCCTTATAGATCTTCTCCTCAAAGAAGATCTTTTCCAGTGACGTATAATGCCATTTTTCCTGCAGCTCGGCCAGGCGGATCTCCAGCTCTTTCTTTAATAAGTCCTTGGTATGGTCGACGGACAACGTCAGCAGCTCGCGAACCCCCAGGAACTGCGGCTTCTGGTCCGAAATGACACACGCATTGGGAGAAATGCTTACCTCGCAATCCGTAAAAGCATAAAGAGCGTCGATGGTAATGTCCGGAGAGATACCCGGCGCCAGATCCACCTGTATCTCCACGACCGTAGCCGTATTGTCCGTCACTTTCCTGATCTTGATCTTGCCCTGGTCGTTGGCCTTGATAATACTATCGATCAATTGGGGGGTGGTGACGCCGTAGGGCACGTCCTTGATAATAAGGGTTTTTTTATCAAGCTCTTCGATATGCACCCTTACCCTGACCTTTCCACCCCGTTTGCCGTCATTATAATTCGTGATATCGATCATCCCTCCCGTCTGGAAATCAGGATATAATTCAAATTTTTTATTCTTCAGGTATTTGATGGCCGCTTCGCAGAGTTCAATAAAGTTATGCGGCAATATCTTTGTGGCCAGCCCTACGGCAATCCCTTCCGCGCCATGAGCCAGCAACAGAGGGAATTTCATAGGCAGTGTGACCGGCTCATTCTTACGGCCATCATAGCTCAGCTGCCATTCGGTGGTCTTGGGATTGAATGCGACCTCCAACGCAAATTTGCTGAGACGGGCCTCGATATAACGGCTGGCGGCAGCATCATCCCCCGTATTTATATTCCCCCAGTTGCCCTGGGTGTCGATAAGCAAGTCCTTTTGCCCCATGTTCACCAGCGCTTCCCCGATACTCGCATCCCCATGAGGATGATACGCCATACTCTGGCCAATGATATTAGCCACCTTGTTAAAACGACCGTCGTCCATCTCCTTCATGGAATGCAGTATGCGTCGCTGCACCGGCTTGAGCCCGTCTTCCACGGCAGGTACGGCCCGCTCCAGGATCACATAAGAAGCATAATCCAGGAACCAGTTCTTGTATTGTCCGGTGACACCGGATTCATTTTCGTGAAAATCTTCCGCTATTTTGATCTTAGCCATAATTTACATTAAATCGATGTTCTTTAATTCTTATTCTTCATACAATTCCAGCGGCTGCCCGTTGGGGTCCGTAAAGAAAACAAATTTCTTTTGAGTCAGGTGGTCGATGCGTACAGGTTCCACCGGCACTCCCCTGGCATGCAGCTCAGCGGCAGCGGCATCAACATCTCCGACGGCAAAAGCCAGGTGGCGCAGCCCCTTCGCTTCAGGATAACTCCCCCTTTCCCTGTAGTCCGGAAAAGAAAAAAGCTCCACCTGGTATTTCCCGGCTATCGAAAGATCCAGTTTATAAGAATCCCGTTCTTTCCGGTATGTCTCCCGGATAATGGAAAAACCAAGCACTTCTGTGTAGAATTGCTTGCTGCGCTCGTAATCATCCGTCAGGATCGCTATATGATGTATCGCTTTAATATTCATATATGGCCTACTCTTTTACAGATGCGGCTTTACCGATCTTTCCCAGATGAGTATCCTGGAAACCGCTGAAATATTTTAACCCATACCCCATGCCCCTGTCCATGGAAGAATGCCCAAACAGTATCAATCCCGCAAACTCCAGGGCTTCGTTCGCCATATAAAGCCCCGTCAGATATATGAGAATGGCCACTCCTTTATGATGCACCACGTTGTAACAGACGGCCCCTACCCTGTTCCCGGCCAGATAACCCAGCATACTGATATCAGGCGCCAGTATCCATACCAGCCACCACCACCATGCAAAATGTAATTGGCTGAACAAACAGATGCTCAACAGGAACATTGCCGCCTCTTCCCATTTGATAAGGCTCTTCATGACTACAGGTTTAAACAGAAGGTTCCGTCACCGCAGCGGCGGCCTTTGTTTTGATCTCAAAATCCTTCATGCCTTTCAGATCCCCCTGGAACTCGATCTCGCCGGCAGCGATCAATTGCTTAAGCCGCCAAAGCAGATACGCGTCACCCGTAGTCTGTTTCGCCTTGCTGAGGAACTGATGGATCAGTTTGCTGGCCTTTATCCAATCCCCCGTGATAAACTTCTTAAGGTCCTCGTCGTAATGATCATACCCATACTGTGACAGCTTTTTCCCTCCTTCGAGGATGCGTACACCCTTGTCCTCATTACAGAGCCGGGCCCATTCGTCCGGATCTATCTCAAATTCGCTCAACGTAATGGGACGGGATAGTTTACGGGCCTTCAGGAATTCGCGGGCAGGTATGTCAAATAGGTTCACCGGGTAAAAAATACTTCCCTTCTCATTGATAAAAGGAAGGTTATTTAGATAAAGGATAAATATCCTTCCCTGGAAATCCTTTAGCTGGCTTATCAGCCAATAGTAACCGCTGACATCATGTTTGTTCTGGGCAGCCCAGATCCAAACGAATTCAGAAGGGTCCTGGCTGAGCCTCTCTTTAAGCGCGGCCACCGATGTCCTGTCATCCTTAACCTCCCCGCTGTCCACTCGGCCGTCATAATCTCCCCCGGCCAACACCCCTCTCCACCATTCCATACGGGCTTCCCATCCTTCCGCAGTGCCAATATCTTTCAAGGGGCCTACTGCGAAGTCATCTTCGATCTGGATCACTTCCCCCTGAAGAGCAGGCTCCAGTTCAAAAGATTTTTTCAGGGCATCTACGTCATTACGTTGAAAAACGATGTGGATCATACAAAATTCATTTCTTTTTACTCACTCTTGCTTTTTTCACTTGCTTTGGCTTCGACTTTTTCACGTCCTTAAGCACCTTTTTCTCTTCGGTATTCAGACGCCGGCGGACCTTTTTGACGTCCTCAGAAGGAGGCAATGATTCCGGCTTTACACCTCGCTGCACTAACATTTTTCGAACAGCACTATTGTTGTCGACATGTTCATTGGATATCGCTCTTTCACCTCTCAAATCCTTTTCTATCACATTATGACTCGTCAACTCCGTGGCAAAATCTTTCGCTTTAATTGTCAACGTTGGCAAAAAATCCGCCAACGCTCTGTTTTCAGGCACTGCCAACTTTCTCTTCATATCATAAGTAGAGAACCCGCCAAACAAAGCTGCATCGCCTCTGGAACGAATAGCCGAAAAACTCTTTTCGTCTACACCACGCTGATAGATAATTCCAGACAGCTTCTTTTCGGATTTAGAAAGCTTCTCTCTTGCCGCAACTCTGGCAATATCGAGCAATCTCTGCTCAATGATCTCCTGCTTGCGCGTCTGTACAGCAAAATACGTCTGCGCAAATGCAATCTCATTTTTTAAAGGGTCCCCATTTTGCGCAACCAAGTAACAAGCATACCTTGTAAGAGCAATATCCTCAACTGACCTGGAAGATCCACTCCCAATCTCTACCATTTTGTTGATATCAACAAAATGGTCACCAACTACCTCATCAACATTACTACAAGCCTCTTTCGCCTTATCAATTACCTTTAAAAAATTCCGCCACTCCGAATAATTAAAGAGCTCCTGTAATTCCCTGGCACTCCAGCATTCAATGCCTTCATATATATACCTTGCCCTTTCAAACTTTTCAAATAGCTCCTGGATCAATTTCTTCTTCATAAAAAAGGTTTTTGCAACTGTAAGACTCTTTTTCATGAAAAATTTTTAAAAATATCCACCCGGGCCGCTGCAGCTATATTGCAGTAAGAACCCCCTAAGCAGGGTTTTCCTCCACCAGGTCCATTTCGACCTTCAGGTTATTGATGATAAACTCCTGTCTTTCCTGGGTGTTCTTACCCATATAATACTCCAATATCTGCTGAATATGGGTTTCCGGCATGATCATCACCGGTTGCACACGCATATCCGCGCCAATGAACTGCGCAAATTCCTTTGGAGATATTTCCCCCAGCCCCTTAAAACGGGTGATCTCCGGCTTCCCGCCAAGTTTCCTGACTGCCGCCTGCTTCTCCGTCTCATCATAACAATAAATGGTATCCTGCTTGTTACGGACTCTGAACAGGGGGGTCTCCAATATATACACGTGCCCATTCTTTACCAGGTCGGGAAAGAACTGCAGGAAAAATGTCATCAGCAGGAGCCGGATATGCATGCCGTCCACATCTGCATCCGTAGCAAAGATGATCTTATTGTAACGCAGCCCCTCGATCCCGTCCTCGATATTGAGCGCATGCTGCAGGAGGTTGAATTCCTCGTTCTCATAAACCACTTTCTTTGTAAGCCCAAAACAGTTGAGCGGCTTGCCCCTAAGGCTGAATACAGCCTGTGTTTCTACATCCCGGGCCACAGTAATGCTGCCGCTGGCGGAATCTCCCTCGGTAATAAAGATCGTGCTCTCTTTCTGTTTTTCTAATACCTGTTCCTTATCCTTGCCGGTAGGCTCATCATTGTAATGATACCGGCAGTCACGCAGTTTTTTGTTATGGAGGTTGGCCTTCTTCGCCCTTTCATTGGCAAGTTTCTTGATACCGGCCAGTTCCTTTCTTTCTTTTTCGCTCTGCTCGATGCGCTTCTTCAACGCTTCGGCTGTAGTCGGATTCTTATGGAGATAATTATCCAGCTCTTTTGCCATGAAGTCGTATACAAAATTCTTCATGGAAGCGCCGCCTTCTACCACATACTGGCTACCAAGCTTTGTCTTGGTCTGCGACTCGAACACAGGCTCTACCACCCGCACCGATATAGCGGCCGCAATACTCTGACGGATATCCGAGGCGTCATAATCTTTTTTATAAAAATCCCGGATGACCTTTACAAACGCTTCACGGAACGCCTGCTGATGCGTTCCCCCCTGTGTGGTATATTGTCCGTTGACAAAGCTGAATATCTCCTCTCCGTAGTCATTATTATGAGCGAAGGCTATTTCGATGTCCTCTCCTTTCAGATGGATGACGGGATAGCGCAGCTCGTCCTCATTGGTCTTGCGCTGCAGGAGGTCCAGCAGGCCATTCTTCGAAACATATTTTTTCCCATTAAAATTGATGATCAGGCCTGCATTGAGATAACAATAGTTCCACAACTGGTTATCCAGGTATTCATGTACGAATTTGAAATGTTTGAAGACCGATTCGTCAGGAACAAACGTCACCATGGTACCGTTGGGCTCGCTCGTCTTGGCCTCTTTATATTCCTTTGTAAGCACTCCTTTGGCAAATTCGGCGGCTTTTTCCTTCCCTTCCCGGAAGGCGATCACTTTGAAATACTGGCTGAGGGCGTTTACGGCCTTGGTACCCACCCCATTGAGCCCCACAGACTTCTGAAAAGCTTTACTATCGTACTTCGCCCCTGTATTGATCTTGCTGACCACATCGACGACCTTCCCCAGGGGGATCCCACGGCCATAATCCCGAACCGTAACGCTTTTCTGCTCGATGGAGAGGTCCACCTGCTTGCCATACCCCATGGTATGTTCGTCTATACAATTGTCAATCACTTCTTTGACAAGGACATAAATACCGTCGTCTGGGCTGCTGCCATCCCCCAGTTTGCCTATATACATACCAGGGCGGAGACGAATATGTTCCCGCCAATCTAAACTTTTGATACTTTCTTCCGTGTACTCAAACAAATTAGTTTTTTCTGCCATACCGGGTCCGATCTGATTTTTAGCCGATAAAAATCCAAATATAGGCAAACGAATTTAGAGGCGTCTTATTTCAATTTCTACATTTGTGAATATCCCTTAAGTACCTCCTGAATATCCGCCCGGGCGCCTTACATTCGCAGCATGGTTGAAAAATTTCTCTCCCTGGAAGGCGTTTCCGTACAGATAGGGAACAAACAAATACTTAAGAACCTGGATCTTACGATATTACGTGGTGAACAATGGGCTGTCACAGGCCCTTCTGGCAGCGGTAAGTCCGTGCTGGCGCACACTTTAATGGGCCGCCACTTTTATAAGGGTCAGATAACCTTTCATCAGCCGGAAACCCGGATCGCCATTGTCGAACAGCAGCACCGCTTTTTAAACCGCAGCGGTACGACGGACCTTTATTACCAGCAGCGGTTCAATGCTTCGGACGCGGATCAGACCATCACCGTGGAACAGGAGCTGACACCATTTTCTTCCGGAGAAACCCTCCTCAACTGGGAATGGCTGGACCACCTGCATATCCGCCCCCTCCTGGCCAGACCCCTGATCCAGCTTTCCAATGGAGAGAATAAGCGCGTACAACTGGCGATAGCCTTATTGGAAAAGCCGGACCTCTTGATCCTGGACAATCCTTTCCTGGGTCTGGATACGGAAGGAAGGGCTACCCTCCACCGTATCATTAATATGCTGGCCGAAAAAGGTATCCAATTGCTGCTCATCACGTCCCCCAGGGAGCTACCCGCAGCCATTACCCATGTGACCAGGCTGGAAGGCCCGCAGGAGACGGCAAAACATGCCCACCTGGACACAGACGTCCTGCTGCAGCTGCAACAGCTGTCCTCCCCGGAACCGGCGACGTTTTCCACAGCCGTAAAAATGACGGATGTCAATATTCATTATGGCGAAAAAGTATTACTGCGGCATATTTCCTGGGAAGTAAAAAAAGGAGAAAGATGGAATGTCAGCGGGCCGAACGGAGCAGGAAAATCGACGCTTTTGAGCCTGATCACCGCCGACAATCCACAGGCGTATGCCAATGATATCTGGTTGTTCGATCGGAGGCGGGGCTCCGGGGAAACCATTTGGGAGGTCAAACAGAAAATAGGGTTTGTCTCCCCCGAGCTGCACCTGTATTTTGATTACAGCGCCACCAGCTTCGAAGTCATTGCCAGTGGCCTATTCGATACCATTGGGTTATTCCGCCTCCTGACAGAGGAACAGGAACAACGGGTAATATTATGGATGCGTCTGCTGTCCCTGGAAGCCCTGCGCTCATTGCGGCTGGCCCAGCTGTCCACAGGACAGCAACGGATGGTATTGCTGGCCCGCGCCCTTATCAAAAACCCTCCCATGCTGATACTCGACGAGCCATGCCAGGGGCTGGATGAAGACCAGACAAGCTATTTCCGGCAGCTCGTCGGCCTGTTGTGCGAAGCGTTTGGCACTACGCTCATCTATGTCAGCCACTACCCAGAAGAGATCCCGGACTGCGTCGACAAATTCTTAAGGCTTGAGGACGGCGCGATCGTTCCATAAAATGTTAAGAGAATTTAAAATTATCTTTTCTTTGCTCGTCTCCACAAAGCAATCTATACATCCCCCTTTAATCTCTGAAACGCAGTATTAACAATGATTACAGAGTCATAACGCAAACGAATACACGAACTAAAAACAACCCCTCCTGTAGAAATATTTCCACAGGGGTTATCTGTGTTATAAAAAATTTATGGCATAGTCCTTGTCTACGTATCCTACAGAGGCCCTTCCCTGATGCGTAGATTGAATTTGTGTTTTTGAAAATCAGTAACTCTTAATTGTTCATCTTTAAATTCGTTATTTATGAAATTCACGGGTATTAAACTCGCGGCAGTAGCTTTTGCCGCAGCTGGATTATTTGCGTTCAACAGTCTCAGATCAGGTTCTATCAAAGGCACCGTCTCCCCTTCAGATGCCGCTGTGCGGGCCTGGGCTGAGTCGTCCACCGATACGTTGAGGGCTCCGATCATCAATGGCGCTTACGAGATCTCAGACGCTAAGGCAGGCGCTTACAAAATTATTATTGAAGCCAAACCTCCTTATAAGAACGCAGCAAAGGACGGCGTCACCGTCGCAGACGGGCAGGCCACAGATGCCGGTGAGATCAAGCTGGAGAAGTAAAATGCTGTAGGATAAGTGGTCTAGCAAGATCAGAGGCTGTCCGCCCATCGGCAGATGGCCTCTGATTCGTTGACAATTCATTCTCAATATACATCCAAGGGGTAAAAACAAAGGGACCCTCACCGGGAGGTGAGCGGTCCCTGTTTGTATGGTCCGGAAAATTAATTATCCCAGAATATTTTCTGCAGCAGATCAGGTTTCTGCTTAGGGGCATTGGGGTTCAGGTCCATCTCCGACTGAGGATAGTACAGCGAGCGGGGCACCTGGTTCACCACCGCATTGCTGGGCGGGGTAAGGGCAGGGTACCCTGTCCTCCTGTAATCCGTCCAGGGCTCCATGGACTGCCCAAAGATCGCTACGTATTTCTCCTCGATCACCTGCTGCAATTGCTGGTCAGGTGAGCCTGTCAACGTTCCATTGGCCGTCAGATAAGTAGTGACATCTCCCGAAGCAACACCTGCATCCTGCATGGAAGCCTTGATGCCATTGGTAAACCATGTCTGCGCATCCCCGGGGGCACCCATCAACGCAGCTTCGGCGCGGATAAAACAGTATTCCTGGTAAGTCAGCATACGTATCGGGGCCGCACCCGTATAAACATAGGCGCCGGACGTGATACCACCTCCTGCTTGCATCGTCGGCGAGCCGCTGGCTGCACCGCGTAAATAAGCGTGTATCCTCGAATAATTGATACTGACCGGGTCGCCGGGTTTTGCTCCCTTATAGGTAGCAGGATTGGAATTAAATGGGAAGGGCGTAAAATAGAATGGCAGGCGGGGGTCGGACTTCCCGACCATCAGGCTAACCATCCTGTCGTTGGCAAACAGATAATTGGCACGGCTTGATTCAAACTGCTGGATAGGGTTTTGCTGTTTGGTGACGTTATAAAAAACCATTTGGAAATTATCTGCCGTCGACCCCATAAAGCTGGCATTGGGGTCATTGATCAGCGACGTCAGCTGCGCCACCGCAAAAGCACGGTCCTTTTTACTGTAATGCAGGAATATCCTCAGCTTTAATGTATTGGCCAGTTTTATCCAATTGCCCTTTACCTTAGAAAAATCCGTATTGGTATAGATCACAGAATTGGCAGCAGGGCTCTGGACGCTGGATGCTGCATTCAGGTCAGCGACAGCGTCGGTCAACAGCTGGGTGATGGCCTTATAGATATCCTCTCCCTTGTCGTACTTGGGTTTGGTATTTTTCTCCAGTTGCTGTGTCTCGGAATAAGGTATATCCCCCCATGCGTCCACCATCAGCTGGTACTCATAAGCCTTTAATATCTTGGCGACACCGCCATAATAAGGACTCCCGCTGGACGCCGCTTTCTTGATGATAAGCTCCAGATCGCTCAAAGTAGTAGCGTTCATGCTGCCCCATACATTGTTCTCATCGCTGCCCGAGATGTTGTACCGGTCGAAATCAAAGGTCTGGGCATTGGCAACGGCAGGCTGCCCCGACATCTGTTGCGCGATGAGGGTGCTAAACCTGAACAGGTCGCTGCCGCCTTCAAAACCCAGACTCACCTGTGCGGATGTCAGCAGTTGGGCCAGGGGAGCGTCGGAAATACTGTCCGGATCCGTGTTGATATCGAGATACTTCTTGCAGGATGTGACGGAAAAGATCCCGAGTGAAAGGAAAACTACTTTTATATAAGTTCGTTTCATATTAAGCATATTTTTCTTGGATTATAAACCGAATTTCAGTGAAGCGCCGATAGATCGGGTCTGCGGCAGCGCATTGAATTCCAACCCCACCGCATTGCTGATGCCCAGGGCATTCTGCTCAGGGTCCAGGTGCGGATAGTGGGGGGCATGAAGGAAAAGGTTACGACCATATACACTCACATCTATATGACTGAAGGGGCTCTTTTTCAGGAGATGGGAAGGTATGCGGTAGCTGATGGAAGCTTCCCGGATACGGAACCAGGATGCATCCACGATAAAACCTTCCGCGGCGACATACTTACCCGTGTTACCCCAGTAATCCTGTGCGGAGACATGGGTGGTGTCGGGTTGCCCCGTGCTGGCATATATCCCCTTGAACATATAAGGCTTGTTGATAGTGCCGTCCGGGTTAAACCGGGGGTATTCTGTGGTTTCTACGACTACCCCATTTGTTCTCATATCCTTGATATTCCTGGAGTATTGCTGACCGCCACGGCGGATATCCAGCAGGACCGATAGCGTAATTCCTTTGTAGCTAACCGTATTGGTAAGTCCCATCAGCCATTTGGGATTAGGGTTACCGATCTTTCTTACATCGGAGGTCGCCTTGGGCAGTCCATTGTCGTTGAGCAATAGCTCATGGGTCTTGTCATCGCGTTGGTAAGCATAGCCATAGATCTGGCCATATTCGTCCCCTTGCACCAGCCGGATATTCGGGGTGGTAAACCCGCCCAAAAAGATATTTGGAACACCGCTCAACTCATCCACCGTGCTCTTGAGCTTGGTATAATTCCAGTTGATATTCCAGGTAAGGTCCCTGGTCTGAACAGGCGTTATATTGACGGCCAGTTCAAAACCCTTGTTGGTAAGCTTGCCCGCATTCATCACCAGTGTAGTGATGCCCGAAGCGTTGGACACGGGGACCGGGTATATCAGGTCACGGGACTTCTGATTATACAACGCACCTTCTATGGAGATGCGATTTTTTAGTAAAGCCACGTTGAACCCAAGCTCCCGATTGGTGGTAAACTCAGGTCCGAGGTTGGCATTTCCGGCCTGATCATTCAAAGAAAAGGCGGCCAGACCATTAAAGGGGAAATTGATGGCAGGCCCAAACCCGTCTGAAATAGTAGGGGTGCTGTAATACGAATCGGTGGCATAGACAAAATCCCCCGCCTTACCGACCTTGGCTATATTCCCATTGATCTTGATATTCTCGATGATATTGCTCTTTAAGGAGGGGAAAAGCTCTGTAAAATTAATAGAAGCCGATACGGCATTATACAAATACTGGTATTTTCCGGCCTTGAACGTGGAGGACCAGTCATTCCGCAGGGTGGCATTCACGCTGGCGATGGATTTATACCCTACTGTGAAGTCTCCATAGACGCCTGTCAGCCGGACTGTGGTCGATCCGATGGTGGGGTTGAATGAAGTGGCGTTTTTTATGTTCTCATAATCCCGTACGGTTATGCCATACCCAAGGATCTGATCGTTTGTACTATAAGTCTGATAGGATTCATTCCCGATGATGCCCGTCAGGGAGAAATCGTTTACTTTTTTGGTAGCCGTAAAATACCCTGTCGAGTTGAAGCTCCGGTAGGAGTTCCGCACTTCCAGTATGCCGCCGGCATTACCGGAAGGCCCTACCCCGGTGAAACTATAGGGATTGGATGCCGTATTCGATGTATTGCCTTGCCCGCGTATGCCCACCTGGTCATAACCATGCCGGAAGGTCCAGAACACGTCCGTCCCCAGCCGATAGTCGAATGTAAGCCAGGGTGTCAGTTTGAGGTTGAGTGATACATTTCCGAAAAGACGGTTGATCTCGTCCCTGAACCGGATGTTATAGATGCTCCAGTAAGGATTATCTTCAGTCAAAGGATATAGCTGGTCGCCCGCTGCATTCTGATACGGCAGTCCCGTCAGATCATAGCTGCGGGGTGTAAGCCAGCCCCGGAAAAGAGGATTGCTCAGCTGATTGCCCTGCTGCGTCCTCCTGGAAGTATTGTTGGAATAGTTAGCAGAAAGGGAGACGGTGAGTCTGTTATTGATCTGGGAAGAGGTGTTGATGCTCAGATTATGCCGCTTCAGACGGTTGTTATCCAGCACACCCGAATTGTCCGTAAACCCGTAGGAGAAACGGAAGGAATTCTTATCGGAGCCTCCGCTAAAGCTGACATTTGCCTGCAGGTTCTGTCCATGACGGAACATGTCCTTGACATTGTTTGGATAGGCTTTCAGTTGCTCCTGCTTGCCAAAAGCATTGGTCACCGTCTGACCCGTAATCAGCGGCCCCCAGGAAACTTGAGAACCGGAGCTGTAAACGCCGCCACTCCCCTGAGCATAAGTGTTCTGATACGTGGGAAACCGGTTGACAGACTCATTGCCATAGCTCATATAAGCATCGATCGTACCCCGCTGGTTGAGCTTGCCTTTCTTGGTAGTGATCAGGATGGCGCCGGGAGCAGCCCTGGAGCCATATAGCGCCGCGGCGGCAGGGCCCTTCAAAACCGAGATGCTTTCAATATCTTCCTGGTTGAGGTCGATGGCGCGGTTGGACACCGTAGGGCCTGTCTGCAGCGGTGAATTGCCCCCGCCATTATCGATAGGCACTCCATCTACGACAAACAAAGGCTGGTTGGAACCCATTAAAGTAGTGAAGCCTCTGATGATAATGCTGGAGCCCGTGAACGCCCCCCCGCTGCCGGTGATCCTTACCCCGGGGACCTTCCCGGAAAGCGCATTTGTGACATTGGTAGTGTGCGCCTGTGTCACTTCATCCGCTTTTATGGTAGTGACGCCATACCCAAGGGTCTTTTTGTCCCTTTTTATACCCAGCGCAGTGACCACCACTTCCGCCAGGTTCTTATCCGACGCGGAAAGCGAAATGTTGAAGACACCTCTATTGCCGATGTTGACCTCTGTATTGGCCATCCCGACGGATGAGATAAGAAGGACCTTTGCATTGGAAGGGATAGAGAAGGAGAAAGTACCGTCTGTACCGGTACTGGTGCCGATGGTCGTCCCTTTGACAAGAATAGTAGCATTGGGCACAGCGACGCCGCCGGCGTCTGTTATCTTGCCTGTGATAACCCTGGATTGGGCCGCTATCTGACCGGAGATCAGCAGCAGCATGGCAAAAAGGAACAAGGAAAAGGTTCGCGAAGAACAGGTATTGACATTAGGTATGTCCCTGCTCATGGATAATAGCAGTTTTCTCATGTTTTACAATTAGAAGTTAAAAAAACATTTTAAAAGCGGTTTTCATACGGATGGCCGGTGTTTCATAGAAGACAATACCCGGGAACCCTCCCCTAAGGCAGAAAGGTCCTACGATATTGAAATTTGAATTGGGATCTTATATCACGAAGAAGGCAGATGACGAGGGGGTGGATATGTCTCATCTGAAGAACGTCGGTAAAACGACGCCCGGAAGTAAGCGTTTGTGTTTCTCATGTTAGCTGGTTTGGTTATGCCTGACAAATGTAATTTCTTATTTTCAAATTAAAACCCGGTTAATTAACATTTAATTAATTAATAATCCCAATTTTATATGCTTTCACAAAAACTACGTGGATTTATATAAGACCATCATGGTATCTTTTTCCGGATTAAATAAAAATGAAGAATAAAGGGTTTTTATTTTAGTTTTTCAAAATAAGGGGACAATATTTATTATATTTATCAATAATTCGTATTACATTAAATATCAATCAAAAGTTAATTTTATGTAAACAGCTCGTGTTCTTTTTTCTCTTTCTCGTTGCTAATTCCAAAATCCGTAAATTTGTGATCTGACCTGTTAAAGGATACTCCCCATTATAATTCTCCAGGTTTCAGTACTAACTACCCATTTATTCTTATTCTGTATTGTTGAATTTTTTAAAAAGGCGATGTATGTATTCGTATGCGTTGTTGGAAAAAGGCTGTTACTACCTGATACAGGAAAAAGAGGAAGGACCCGTAGGTCTGATCAAAGTGAACATGGAAACTGATCACTGCATGTATGTATCAAAATATGGGGACACAACCTTGATAGAGTGGAGAAAAAAAACAGATCCCATCTTCGATATTTTGGAATTGCTGGAAGAAGACAAGGTACGGGCCTGGGAGTCGATCTACAACGACAACCAGGGCACCTACAACTATGAAGAGGATGAGGAGTAAGGATGCTGTTGGCTACACCGCTGCCTCCGGGCGGCGGCGTATGCCATAACCCAAAAGCCCCAGGGAGGTTATGATGGCAGACAGCAGCAGCATGACATAGTACAACAGATAGCTGTCCTGGCTATTCACCTCACTGTTCCCGCGAATATGAAGGAACATATAGATGATCAGATAGCTGCCATAGCCAAATAATAAGGCGGCATAAACAAATACCATCGAAGTCTCGAAAGGTGTATACTCCATCTTGCGCATGTATTGCACCAGACCGATGATGCTGTATGCAAGTACCAGGAGCACGCCCGATCCAATAAAGACAAAGCCGGATGTAAAAGCATACCCCTTCCACCCTACGACCAGCGCTTCCATTACGATAAATGCCAGCAGCGTCCTCGACAGCAGCCGTCTATGAGGACCAGAGGCGGCATTAAAAAAGATCAGTAGTACCAAGGGAGTGTCCAGCAGATTGTAATACTCTGTCAGTTGGTCCAGCCAGCCGTTTTTATAGGAGCGAAAAAAATAAATATCCGGGAAGTGAATAAGCCCGTTCAACAACCAATAAATACCTAAGATGCGGTAGGTAGTCACCTGTCTCAATCTCCTGGATGCAAGCAGGACAAAAGGGATCAGACAACATAGTATGGCAATGTTGGATACGATCATATAAAGTACGGAATACATGCCGGTGTTCAAAGGATAAATAGTTTTAATATAAAGCGAAAAAAGGGGTACTTTTATTATAGGTAAAACTACTCGGTTTTATACATAATTTACGGTTATCTTTAACCCCTCCGGACGTTATAAGCCCTTGGTAAGCATTAACCTATAGAAGCTATAAAGAATAACCTTAAATTGCAGGCTTACATGATCTCCCAACAGACCATACAACAGATACTCAGCCGGATAGATATCATCGAGATAGTAGGCAGCTTTGTGCGGCTTAAAAAGCGGGGGACGAATTACCTGGGACTTTGTCCCTTTCATAATGAAAAGAGCCCTTCCTTTACTGTCTCGCCCGTCAAAGAGATCTATAAATGCTTTGGCTGCGGCCGTAGTGGTAATACCATCAGCTTCCTGATGGAGCATGAGAAATACTCTTATGCCGAAGCCTTGCGATGGCTGGCCGCCAAATACAACGTAGAGATCGAGGAAAAAGAGCTGAGCCCCGAGCTGCGTCAGCAACAGCAGGTGGCGGACAGCCTTTATATCCTAAATGCTTTTGCTCAAAAATGGTTTCATGACATCCTGCTTTCTTCCGAAGAGGGACAGGACATCGGGCTCAGCTATTTACGGGAGCGTGGATTCAATGACGACACGATCCGCAAGTTCCAGTTGGGTTACAGTCCTGAATCACGGGATGCATTCGCAAAGGCGGCGCTTACGGCTCAATATAACCTGGAGTATCTTCAAAAAAGCGGGCTGGTGGTCGTAAGGGATGAAAGACCCGTGGATAATTACCGGGGACGTATCATCTTCCCCATCCACAACCAGACAGGAAAGACCATCGGCTTTGGCGCGCGCATCATCAAAAGCAACGACCGGGCGCCCAAATACATCAATACGCCGGAGAACGAGATCTATGTCAAAAGCAAGATCCTGTATGGCTCCTGGCTTGCCAGACAAGCCATCGACAAGCAGGACGAATGTTTGCTGGTAGAAGGTTATACGGATGTCATATCCCTGCACCAGGCGGGTGTCGAGAACGTGGTTGCCAGTGGCGGGACCTCTCTTACCGTAGATCAGCTGCGGTTGATAAAAAAATATACCAATCATCTTACCATCATCTATGATGGCGACGGCGCTGGTATCAAGGCTGCCTTACGGGGACTGGACATGGCATTGGAAGAAAGCCTGGATGTAAAGCTGGTGCTCATACCCGATAAGGAAGACCCGGATAGTTATGTACGCAAGGTAGGAGCAGCAGCCTTTCGTGAGTTTGTAGCCGCGGCCAAAAAGGACTTTATCCTCTTTCAACTGGAAGTGGCATTAAAAGACGCGGCCGGGGATACGAACAAAAGGGCGGAAGTTGTGGGCCAGGTGGCTGAAACGATCGCCCGGATCAATAAAGCGGAAGACTTTACCAAACGGCAGGATTACATCCGGCAATGTGCAGAGATCCTGCGTATCGAAGAGGCAGGTCTGCATGCATTGGTAAACAAGTTTGTACGGGAACGCATCGCCAAACAGGAGAGCAAGGCCGCCGCCGCGAGCCCGGCCGGCGAAATGCCCATTGGGGAAGAAGGGATGGGAATACCTGTTCCCGGCGAAGAAGAATCGCTCAACCTCCTTTTCAAACACGAGCAGAACGAACGGGGAATGATCCGCAGCTTACTCGACTTCGGCCTCCGCCCCTGGGACGAGAACAGCTCCGTCGCCGAATACATTCTCTCGGAATCCGCGGACTTCTATGATCTCATTGACAACCGGCGCCTGATAAAGATCCTGGACATCTATAAAGCCTGGTACGAAGAAGGGCTCGAACCCACTGTTAAAAATTTTCTCTACCACGAAGATCAGGAACTCAGCACCCTGGCTGTCTCGATCATGGATTTTAATGACGAGCTTAGTCCCAATTGGAAGGAGCATTTTGAGGGGAAGATAGCCACCCGGGACGACCTGTATAAAGAAGACGTCATTTCCACCCTCCGGTACCTCAAGCTGCGTAAGATCAAACGGCTCATGGAAGAGAATCAACAAGACCTTTCCCGGCCCCATACAGAGGAAGAACAAATGGTGCTCCTGCAGACCCACCTGCACCTAAAACAATTGGAAAAGGACCTCCTGTTGCATCTGGGCACCGTCATCGTTAAATAGCCTCGGTCGCCGGCAATAGCTGCAAGACCCGGTGAGCCTGCAACAGATGCCGCTCATTATGCGCAACAATATAGCGAAGGTTATCGCCTAGTCTCAACCGCAAAACCCTGGCAAATGACAAAGGGATCCTGATCCCCTGCATATCCTTGGTAGATACATGACGAAGGATATCGTCCAGCGCATCGCATTGGTGAAGAAAACGCTGCAGTTCTTCATGTCCATCCAACCCATCCGGGTCGGCATGAAAACTCTTGGGAGAAGATAGTTTGAATACGGTACCATCGGGCCTGGGCATCATCTTCCCATACAACCACTCCCCCAGCCAGCCGCTGCGATAATGCTCCATCCGCACATCAGGAGCAAGGGCGATACGGGAAAGGATATTCCGTATATAAGTATTATGGACAATGTTCAAATGCCCGAAGATCTCCGCTATCGACCATTTGCCCGCGGAAGGTCTGAAATGCAGTTGCCGTTCCGTCAGACGAAGAAAAGATTGTGTGCTGGCTTTAACAAGTTCAGTCCTGTCCAATAATTCGGCTATTAGAACCTGCTTGCTAAAAACTGCCATGGAAAAAACTTAATAGCATATCGTCGTTTGAATAAGTAGGGGTCTCCGGGTAAGCAAGTCTTTGAGATCATACGGCCGGGCAGAAGTAACTACAATTGTTCTTGTGAATTGGAGGCGGTCCAAATATACATAAAAACCTAAAGCGGAGTACAGCTCCGCTGCGCGAAGCGCTATTATTAGATGTTTTTGGCCGGAGGGTATGTTGGTTGGCAACCCGGAGGCCAAAAACAAAGCCTGGCGATCCGCCAGGCTATATAATATTATCATCAGGGCGTTACCCCCATTATACTGCATTTATTTTGCAGTGGGATCTTTTTTTCCGGGGTCTATCTATTTATCAATGGCCAGCTCCAACACGCCGGGAACGCGTCTTCCCCGGCATAACATCGACCCCCGCTGCTTCCAGTAGCTCCTCATTATCTTCCTGTCTTTCCAATATAGAAACAGGTTCTGTCTTTTGAAATCTGACGGCTGTCCATACATGGTCCAGCGCCACCTGCCGGACGACCTCATAGCCACCACCTTTGATACACTCCCAGCTGCAATCCCTGTTCAGCGTAGTAGCGATCTTGGATCCCACCTTAGGGTAGGCAACCCAGAATTTTGCATTCTTCTGCAAGGCAGGAAGCACTTCGCAGACGATACCTCGCAGCTGCTGTTCATTCACTGCAAATACCAGGGCAAAATCTATTTTCTTGCTTTTTAACAGGGGTGTAAGGTTTTTGGCGAATGCCAGCTTTGCAAATTGCTTTTCGATGGCGGACGGCAGTCCCTGTATCAACAGGTTTTTCTCGTCCTTTAACTGCAATTTTTCCAGTAAAGTTGGGAGCATCTCCTGAATTTTTTATTTTTCAGTTTTGAGAATAGAACTTTTGCGGATGGCAAAATTAACAAATTATTTCCTTTCATCCACGTTTTTCCGCTGACGGCGACGATCGCGATACTTAAGGATGGGTACTTTGTTCTCACTGCCCCTTAAAAGACGGGTAATATTCTTTTGATGGGTAAGGACAACCATCAGCGCCACTGCAATGGCAAAACCCCGGTATAGGGTTTCTTTTGCGTCAAAAATATAGAGGATAAAGACGGCGAAAGCCACGCTGGCCAATATCGAGCTGAGAGAAACAAAACGTGTAAGGTACAGCACCAGGAGAAATACGGCCACACAACATACGGCCGCCAGGGGCTGAATAGCGATGATCATACCAAAAAGAGTGGCAACCCCTTTCCCACCCCTGAAATCCGCCCAAATAGGGAAAATATGGCCCACTACAGCCGCCAGCCCCAGACCGACCATAAAATTGGTCCTTTCCGTCTCATCATGCATGTAATAAGGCACCAGGACATACAGGCTGGTGGCCAGGATACCCTTGATAACATCCACCGACATTACAAAGGTCCCCCATCTCGAACCTAAAACCCGGAAAGTGTTGGTAGCGCCTGCATTACCACTGCCATATTCACGGATATCGATTCCGAAAAAAGACCTGCTTACCCACACCGCCGTCGGAACAGAGCCAATAAGGTAAGCAAGAAGTATAAGTAGAACTTCCTTCATCTAATGGTTGAGTTAAAGTTGGATAACAAATATACTTAAAAAAAGACTCCAAAACTTCACGGTCGCCAGGTGTATATTGTCTTATCGCGTCAGCTTGAGACAAATCCAGTTCCCTTCGTTCAATCGCCCGGATATTGGAAGGTCATTTTTAAGCGACTCATTTTCAACATCTTGAAAATCCTCATACAGGAGGCCGCTCAATAGTATAACGCCCCCCTTTTTCAATTGTTGCCTCATGGAAGAGAGTTCCTTTAAAATGACATGCTTATTAATATTTGCTAATATGATATCATAGGTAATTCCACTTGTCAGCGTGTCCATTTTCTCTATCCGGACCTTCGTTGAATGATTTTCTATAATGTTTTCCCTGGCGTTTTCGATGCTCCAGGGGTCATTGTCGATGGCAACCACCTCTTTTGCGCCTAATTTCTCCGCAAGAATTGCCAGCACGCCCGTTCCTGTACCAAAATCGAGTACAGTCGCTCCTTTAAAGTCCAGCCGTTCCATAGCCTGTATCATCATATGGGTAGTCGCATGGTGTCCTGTGCCAAAGCTCATTTTGGGAGTGATGACCAGTTCATGTCGTATATCTGGGATGGGTGCATGAAAAGAAGCCCGTATAGCGCAAAATTCCCCGACAACCACTGGCTGAAAGTTCTTTTCCCATTCCTCATTCCAATTCCTGTCAGGGAGCGCCTGGCGGCTATAGGACAATTGCCAGCGGGCCAGTAATTCCTCCAGGACACGGGCATCAAATTTTTCTTCCGGGATATAGGCATAGAGATGACCGGGCTCCTGGAGATATCCGTCATATCCGTGATCTTCCAGGCGTGCTATGAGGATCTCCTGAACAGATATGTCTGCGGCTGGGATAGTTATCTGGAGATGCATAATTATTCAAAATAGAAAAGGTCTGCAGTATAATGCTGCAGACCTTATTGAGTTAAATAATGTGTTATTGTTGTGGAGCCTGCGGACCGCCTGCGGGTTTGCCGGCAGCTTCGGGTTTTGGTATAAGGACTTTTCGGCTCAGCTTAAACTTGCCCGTCTTCTGGTCAAGACCGATAAGCTTTACTTTTACCGTGTCGCCTTCTTTCAGCACCCCTTCCATGCTCTCCAGCCGCTTGTGCGTTACTTCACTGATGTGCAGCAAACCTTGCTTGCCGGGCAGGAATTCCACAAATGCGCCATAAGGCATGACGGATTTCACCTTTGCCTCGTATACAGAGCCGACTTCCGGCTGGGCGACGATACCCTTGATCCAGGCGACGGCCTTGTCCAGACCTTCCTTGGCGGGGCTGAAAATGCTGACCTCTCCAAAATTGCCGACCTCTTCCAGGTTGATGGTTGTACCCGTCTCCCGTTGGATCTCCTGGATGATCTTGCCTTGCGGCCCGATGACGGCGCCAATGAACTCCTTGTCGATAAAGATCTTCACCATTCTCGGCGCATGTGGCTTCACATCCGGATGTGCGGCAGGGATGCATTCGTACATGGCATCGAGGATATGCAGCCGTCCCTTACGGGCCTGCTCCAGCGCTTCCCGCATGGTGTCCATGCTGAGCCCATCTACTTTGATATCCATTTGTACGCCGCAAATACCTTCCCGGGTGCCGGTAACCTTAAAGTCCATATCTCCCAGGTGATCTTCATCCCCTAAGATGTCGGTAAGGATGGCATTCTTTCCATCTGAAGGACGGGTGATAAGCCCCATGGCTACACCACTCACATGCTTGGGGAAAGGTACGCCTGCATCCATCAGGGCGAGACTGCCGGCACACACCGTTGCCATGGAGGAGGAACCATTGGACTCCAGGATATCGCTCACCACGCGAACAGTATAAGGATAATCACTTCCCGGCATCATCTGTTTCAATGAGCGCATGGCCAGGTTGCCATGTCCTACTTCCCGGCGGCTCTGTCCCCTCATCATCTTCACCTCTCCTGTGCTGAACGGAGGGAAGTTATAATGTAAAAAGAATTTCGAGTCGAATGATTTGGCGGCGCTTTCCACCAACAATTCGTCCAGGGGCGTACCCAGCGTCACGGTCGTGAGGGACTGCGTTTCACCGCGGGTGAAGAGGGAGGAACCATGGGGTGTAGGCAGTGGGTCTACTTCCATGGCCAGGGGACGTACCTGGTCCAGTTGACGGCCGTCGAGACGGATACGATCATCCAGGATCATGTTACGGACCACTTCCCATTGCAGGTCGTGATAATATTTTTTAGCCAGCTTCTTGTCCAGGTCTGTGGCTTCTTCACCAAGGCTGGCGACCAGTTCGTCCTTTAATACGTCAAACGCGTCACTACGCTCGTGCTTGCTGCTGCCGGCGCGGGAGATCTGGTAAATACGATCCTTGGCAAACGTGGTCACTTTCTGCTGAAGCTCTTCGTTGCTCTCGGGCTTGGTATAGTCCCTCTTCCCCGTGATACCGGCTTTTGCACGCAGTTCTTCCTGCGCCTTGATCTGGATACGAATGGCGTCATGCGCAATTTCCAGCGCCTTTACGAGATCTTCCTCGCTGCACTCCTTCGCCTCGCCTTCCACCATCATCAGGTTCTTTTCGGTGGCGGCGATGAGAAATTCCATATCCGCTTTTTCCAGTTCCGTACGGCTGGGGTTGACCAGCAGTTTGCCGTCCACACGGCCGATTCTCACCTCGCTGATGATCTCCTTAATGGGAATATCGCTGACCGCCAGGGCTGCCGAGGCTGCCAGACAGGCCAACGCATCCGGCATCACTTCCAGATCGCTGGATACAAGGCTTATAAGCACCTGCACATCGCAGAAATAGTCTTCGGGGAACAAAGGCCGCAAGGCGCGGTCCACCAGACGGCTGGTGAGGATCTCATAGTCATTCAACCTGGCCTCTCGTTTGAAAAAACTACCCGGGATACGACCGGCCGAAGCAAATTTTTCCTGGTAGTCTACAGAAAGCGGAAAAAAGTCCTGCCCTTCCTTGGGCTCTTTGTTTGCTACGACAGTAGCCAGAATAATACAATTACCCTGTCGTACAGTAACGGCGCCATCTGCCTGGCGGGCAAGTTTACCCGTCTCGATGGTGACCATGCGGCCGCCGCCTATATCAAATGTTACACTGATGGGTTGTGAAAGCATAATCGCTGTTCGTCTTTATCAGGATCGAGGTCCACCGAGGTAGGAACGATAGTGAAGCTGGATCCCTATGTTAAAAAATGTGTGAAAAGTCAATTAAATCTCTTACATATAAAAAAACGATTCCCAACCGTATAGTCAGTTGGGAATAGTAGTCGTATACATAATGAGGTTTATTTTCTGATTCCGAGTTTTTCGATCAGTTGACGGTAACCCTGGAGGTTTTGTTTGCTCAGGTAGGTCAGCAAACGCTTTCTTTTACCCACTAATTGCATCAGGCCGCGGTGGGTGGAAAAATCTTTCTTATTGGCTTGCAAATGCTCAGAAATACGGTTGATCCGCTCTGTCAACAACGCAATCTGTCCCTCGATGGAACCGGTATTGGTGGTTTTTCCACCAAAATCTGTAAAGAAACTCGCTTTCTTTTCTTTTGTCAAATAAGGCATCTCTATGTTTTATTTATATAACGTCGGCCAAATGAACACTTTGCTCATTTGGCCTGCGAAGGTACTGATTATTTTGACAATCCTGAAAAATCCGCCCTAAAATTCGTTAAAAATACTGATAATAGCTAATTTGTCGGCTTTTTCAAGCCCTGTTCAGCCAGTCGGCCAGCCCATGAATAAAAAGATCTATTGTACAGTGACCAATGACCTGACCTATGATCAGCGTATGATCAGGATCTGTACCTCCCTGTCCCGGGCTGGTTACCAGGTGGTGCTGGTGGGCAGAAAAGAAACCTCCTCACTCCCGCCGGGATCACAGCCCTTCGGCCAGGTACGGCTCCGGCTGCTGTTCCGGAAAGGAAAATTATTCTATCTGGAATACAATCTCCGGCTTTTTTTCTACCTGCTGTTCCGGAGGATGGACTGTATTTGCGCCATCGATCTGGATACCATTATCCCCTGTTATTTTATTTCGGCGCTCCGGCGTATCCCAAGGGTCTACGACGCCCACGAGCTGTTCTGCGAGATGAAGGAAGTAGTTTCCCGGCCGGCCATTTATAAAATATGGAAGAGGGTGGAAAAGTCCTTCGTACCTGCCTTCCCCAACGGTTATACAGTGGGCGGACAGATCGCCGCAGAATTTGAAAAAATGTACGGCGTAAAGTACGAAGTGATCCGCAATGTCCCCGTATTACAAACTTCCCCCCCGCCATCTGTCGCCCACCCGGCTGAAGATCGCTTTATCCTTTACCAGGGGGCCGTCAATGAAGGGAGATGCTTCGAAACCCTGATACCGGCCATGCAGCAGGTGGACGCCCGGCTGCTCATTTGCGGTAAAGGCAACTTCCTGCGCCAGGCCCGCCAATTGGTGCAGGACCACGGCCTGGAAAAAAAGGTCGGTTTTAAAGACCCCCTCCGTCCCGAAGCGCTGCGGCAATTGACCCGTACCGCCTGGTGCGGCATCACTTTATTCGAAAATAAGGGGATGAGCAACTATTATTCCCTGGCCAACCGCTTCTTCGACTATATGCATGCCGGTATTCCTCAACTGGCCATGGATTATCCGGCTTACAGGGAAATAAACAATCTGTATACAATTGCTGTTCTTATAGACAACCCGGACGTTCCGCAGGTGGCAGCGGCCCTGAACAGCCTGCTGAACAATACGGATTTGTATAAAACGTTACAAGGCAATTGCAAAAGGGCAAGCGAGCATTTCAACTGGCAGGAAGAAGAAAAAAAGCTGATCCGGCTATATCATAAACTTTTTAATTCATTTGGTGGATAAGCATCTGCACATAGTATGCATGGACGTACCTTTCCCCGCAGATTACGGGGGGGTGGTCGACCCCTTTCACAAGATGCGCTGTCTTCATGAGGCCGGCGTAAAGATACACCTTCATTGCTTTGAGTATGGCAGGGGCGAGCAGGCCGAATTGAATGCCTGGTGCGAGGAAGTAAAATACTATTCCCGGCGGGAAGGTCATAAAGGGTTTTCACACAAACTGCCGTACATTGTTTGTTCCCGGTCGAACGGGGAATTATTGGAGAACCTTCTGCAGGACGATCACCCCATCCTGCTGGAAGGGGTCCATTGCTCCTATCTGTTAAATGATGAGCGATTCAGCGGCAGACAGGTGATCCTTCGCCTGCATAATGTAGAATATCAGTATTATCGTCAGTTGTACTATTGCGAGCGGTCGCTGCTGAAAAAGATGTACTACCTGCACGAAAGCAATCTGCTGAGACAGTACGAGAAAAAGATCGCGGATAAAGCCATGATCCTCGCCATGGTGGAGAAGGACAGGGAAGAGTACCGGCAGGAATTTGGCGCCGAAAATATACATACCCTGCCTGTATTCCTCCCGTTTGAGGAAGTCCTCAGCAAGGAAGGCACCGGCTGTTTTTGCCTGTATCATGGTAATCTTTCCGTCGCTGAAAATGAGCAGGCCGTTGCCTGGTTGCTAAAACAGGTGTTCCATTGCGTGGACCTTCCGCTGATCGTTACGGGTAAGAACCCTTCCGCCCGGCTAAGCCGGATGGTGGAACAGCACCCCCACGCCTGTCTTATCCCTAACCCCTCTGATCAGGAGATCCAGGACCTGATCGCAAAAGCGCAGATCAATATACTCCCCTCATTTAATTGCACAGGTATAAAGATGAAACTGTTGAACGCCCTCTTTAATGGCCGTCACTGCGTGGTGAACCGGGACGCCGTAAAAGGTACGGGGCTGGAAGCTGCCTGCCACATCGCCGACAATACGGAAGAGCTGATAGATATCATTTCACAGCTGTATACAAAAGCTTTTACGGCGGAGGAGATAGGGTCGAGACGGGCTTTGTTATCCGGCCAATATAATAATGAAAAGAATACCCGCCGTCTGATACAATGGATATGGCAGCAGCAGCCGGTGGTTAGTCCATCGATATAGTAGCATTGTCGATGACCTTCCCCCTGTCCGTTCTCAACATACGGGTGGGGAATTTGTGGATGACCCTGTAATCATGGGAAGCCATGATGATGGTGGTACTATAGTCACGGGAGATCTGGAAGAGCAATTGCATGATCTCATCGGCCGTCTCAGGATCAAGATTGCCAGTGGGCTCATCAGCCAATATCAGCTTGGGAGAATTGAGCAGGGCTCTCGCGATATCCACACGCTGTTGTTCCCCGCCGCTCATCTCAAAAGGCATTTTAAAACCTTTCGACTTGAGTCCCACTTTATCCAGTACGTCCGAGATCTTCTCATCCATCAGCCTCACATCCTTCCAACCCGTGGCCTGCAGGACGAATTTGAGGTTATCATTTACGTTCCGGTCGGTCAACAGCTGAAAATCCTGGAATACCACTCCCAGGCTACGACGGAGATAGGGAACTTTTTTCCAATCCATTTCCTGCAGTTTAAAGCCGGCTACCAGCCCCTCTCCTTCTTTTAAGGGGAGATCTCCATACAAGGTCTTCAGCAGGCTGGATTTCCCCGTGCCCGTCTTTCCCACCAAATAAACGAACTCGCCTTTATTAACGACAATGTTCACGTCCTGAAGGATGAGGTTCTCACCCTGGTATATGTTCGCATGCTTTAATTCGACGATGATCTCAGCCATAAGGTTAACAGCGGGATGAATTTCCCCTTCGGCAAATATATGGAAAAAAAAATCTACCCCTCTGTATCGGCCTTCAACATCAACCTCAGTGTGGAATCATTGGCAAAATAGCTCATCATCCAGTTGAGGAAAATAAAAAGCCTGTTCTTTACGCTGAGGATGAGCATAAGGTGGACAAACATCCAGGTCAGCCAGGCAAACAAACCCTGGAAGCTCAGCCCCGGAAGATCGACCACCGCTTTTCGCTTACCCACGGTCGCCATGGTCCCCTTGTTGTGATACTCGAATTCCAGGCGGGGTTTTCCTTTCAGTTCGCGTTTGAAATTGCGGGCTAAGAAAAGGGCCTGGGAAATAGCGACGTTAGCCAGTTGTGGATGACCGTTGGGGTATTTTGGCGTAACCATATACGCAATGTCCCCGACAGCATATACGCCGTTGAGCCCCTGTACTTCTCCATAACGGTTTGTGATCAGACGGTTGCCCCTGGTAATGCTGGTGGCGGGAATGCCCTGAAGCGTATTAGCCGTCACCCCCGCAGCCCAGATAAGATTCCTGGTAGTGATGGTCTCTCCGCCCTTCAGGCGTACAATATTGCCGTCATAGCCTTCCACGACCGTGCCTGTCTTTACGATCACGCCCAGCGACTCCAGGTATTGCTGGGATTTGATCTTGGACGCCTCGCTCATGGCATTCAATGTATGAGGAGAACCCTCCAGCAGGTAGATAGTGAACCGGGAAAAATCCACGCCCGGGTAGTCCTTTGGCAGGATATTCTTCTTCATCTCGGCCATGGCGCCGGCAAGTTCCACGCCGGTGGGGCCTCCTCCCACGATGACAAAGTTGAGGAGGGATTGCAATTCGTCCGGGCCCGCCACAATGGTATCCTCGAAAGTTTTCAGAATCCTGTTGCGCAGGGCCATGGCCTGCGGGACGGACTTCATGGGAAAGGAATGGGATTTGATCTCCGCATTCCCGAAATAGTTGGTGGTACATCCCAGCGCAATGACCAGGCGGTCATAAGACAGATCGCCGATGGGAGTATAGACAACACGGGCGTCCGTGTCGATACGGCTTACCTCGGTGATACGGATATTGACGTTTTTTGAATGCTGAAAGACCTTTCGCAGGGGGAAAGAGATGCTGGAGGGTTCCAGACGCGCCGTGGCTACCTGGTACATCAGCGGCTGGAACTGGTGGTAATTGTGCTTGTCGATAAGAAAGACTTCATAATCCGTGCCGTTGAGCGCCCGCGCCAGGCGGAGGCCGCCAAAACCCGCTCCGATGATGATGACCCGTTCCCTTTTGTTATTTCCAGCCATAATAAGTAATTTAATATATCTTATTAATATGTCCTACCCATCAGATACGCATAATCCCGTATGCAAATTTAGGGGTTGGTTCAAAGATGGATAAAATATTATTTTCAAACCGTCAATTAAAAGATTGATTTTGAAAACATTCCCCTTTCCCTACAATTCCCGCCTCAGACAAATGGTGTAAAATATTCATTTTTGGCAATATTTTCGCTTATACATATCCGTTATTTAACTTTAAAAACCTTTCTTATGTATCAAAGTGCAATTACCTTCCTGCAAGCCAAAGGACTTAAATCCAAAGAATTAAAAGACCATCTCCACAAGATCCTAAAGCAGGATGCAATAAAGAAAAAGGCCAGGCTCCTGCAGATAAATGAGGTCTGCGAAAGGGTCTGGTTTATCGAAAAGGGATCGTTCCGCGGGTTTCTAAGATCAAAGGGACGGCAAAAGAACGAATGGTTCATGAAAGAAGGGGACGTAATGTTTGCCCCGCTTAGCGTCTACACGGGAGAGCCGAGTGAAGTAGCTATCGAAGCCCTCGAAGACAGTATAGTGCATTCCATTTCGATCCGTCAGTTGGAGCTGATCTATCAAAGATACCTGCCATTCAATATCATCGGGAGAAAGCTTACCGAAGAATATTATATGAGGTCCCTGCAAAACGCTGATTTGCTCAGAGAATCAACGATCAGGGCACGTTACCTTCGCTTTCTAAAATTATATCACGACCTGGATGAACGCGTCCCCGCGTTGCACATCGCATCCTTTTTGGGGTGTTCGGAAGAAGCCTTCAATCGCGTCCGGAAAAAGATCAACCGAAAATAAACACCGGAAAAGTTAACAACTATCAACCCATAACGAAAGAACGGGTTGACAACTATCAACTGTGTTTTGATCGACCGGCATATTTCTAAATGTAGATTTGAAGTCTGGCAAAATAATGCCGGACTTTTTTTTAAACCTTATTTTTTAAAAATTAAATCTTACTTCTAATGAATCACATTTCTTTCGTCCTGTTCAGCTATCTTCTCTTTCATCCTCTATCAGCCAGGACACGGCAGGAAAGTATATCCCAACCAAAGATCGTAATGGTTTCTTTTCGCCGCCAGTTATGGGCCGTAGATGAAAAAGATCTCGAAAGCTGGTGTAAACAGGTACAAAAAGATCGTCGCAGGATCTATTATCTCTTCAATCGCAGGTACCGGATGAACTTCCAGGTAAAAGGGGTATATACCCATCAGGGCCTTCTCTTCTTCCGGCTTGCCGTAAGCAATCGTTCTCATTTGGATTACGACGTCGACAGCATCCGTTTTTTTATCCGGGACAGCAGGGATAACAAAAGAAGTATCCCTTCCCCGTACCTGCCGGCCGTATACAGCTATGGGAACACATCTCTGATCCAAGGCAAAAGCCAGGAAGAAAGTGTGATCGTGATGCCGCAGTTCACACTTCCCGCAGGTAAATACCTGGCCATCGAGATCACGGAGAAACACGGAGGTCGTAAGCTGGAATTATTTGTCGGCAATTTCACCCTGCTGAGGTCAAGGTTGATCTGATCAGTATGCAATCTTAAAGGGTTTTTATTAAAAAAAATTAAATCTTAAAAGTATGAGAAAGGATAATCTCTCCTTCCTGCAGGAAAACCTCAGATACCTGGGTTTTGGAGAAACATTACCATTCAACGATCAGTTGGTGCAGGAATTCGAAAAAAATAACAGAGAATTTCAATTGTCGACAGAAGTCCACTTCGACGAATGGAGCAAATTGGAAGCAACCCTTTATTTCCGCAAAGCCGGGCAGCATGATATGTATTTCCTGATCAGATATACCGCCGGGCTCTCTTATAGCGAGAAGCCTGACTTTGACAGGATGCAGACCTTTTACATTTTTAAAGGAGCAGGCGTCACCTTAAAAGAAGCGTTCAACCTTTTGCAGGGAAGGGCGGTAAATAAGGATCTTACCAGTGACGACGGAGAAAAGTACAATGCATGGATACAATTGGATTTTGGCAGCAGGACGTCGGCGAATAACTACAAGACCCGTCAATTCCGGCAGACATACGGATACGACCTGGAAAAAGTATTAGCCAATTACCCCATCCGGGAATTGCAGGATGAGGAACTGAAAGCAAACCTTCTCCGGTCGCTGAAAAAAGGGAATGTCCACCCGGTGACCCTGGCAAAGACCAACAAAATTGAGCAGGTCTTCATCGAAGCAAATCCCCAGTTCAAGACGATCATCATCCATACCCAGGCCATAATTGACGCGCGTTTACACCTGCAAAGGAGCCTGCGTGAGAAGGAAAGCGTAGCTTTCTCTACTGTCGAATCAGAGAGTTCTCCCGGAGACAAGGAGGACGATGGAGAAATAGAAAAAGAGGAAGACAAAGCAATACCAGTTGCTGAGCCGGCCCAAACAGAAGGGCCGACGGCTAAAAGAAGGAGCCGGAAATCTGTTTAGTTCATAGGATAAGGTTAACAACGGATTTTGGGGTATCGTCCCCCGAAATCCCTTTTTTAAAATAACAGAGAATGGAAGACATGTCAAAAACATCTGCAACTCATTTATTATAAATTCAAATTATTCAGACACAGTCTGAACAATTCTCTCGTATCCAGTCACCAAACAAACACAATTAGAGGATATTTATTTAATTAACAGCCAGTTAGGATACCATAGAAAGTGGATTTTTCAAAGGGAAAAAAGCAGGATTTTTTTTACATTTGTAGGAGAAATGTCAAACCTCCGCCGACATACCAGCTTTGAAGACCTGAAAAATAGTGAAATCTCCGATCAGGTCACGCCTGCCGATGCAGTAAAGGTTGCATTAAGACAGAAGAAGTGGCTTGATGTGCTTAAGGCCGCCAGCACTACTATGGAGCCTGCCAGGCGCAAGCAGATACGTAATGGAAAATGATTTTTTGCACAGTTTATCGAAGGTTTGTGAAATCTTCAATAAGCATTCCGTTGAATATTTGATCGTGGGTGGAAGTGCTGTTGCCTTACATGGTTATCCTCGTCCCTCGACGGCGCCATCAGGTAAACTAGCAAACAAACCCGATCTGGACTTCTGGTACAATCCAACGTTTGAAAATTATTATAAAGTGCTTGATGCCATACATGAGTTGGGGCATGATGTATCCGAATTTAAAGCAGAAAAGGCCCCTGATCCAAAAAAGTCGTTCTTTAGATTAGACCTCGCACAATTCATTGTCGACCTGTTGCCTGAATTGCCCGGGCTTTCAAAATTCCGTACTTCCTTCAATAAAAGGGTCAATTCAAATATCGGCGAGGTTCCGGTGCCGGTGATCAGTTATGAGGACCTGGTGATCAGTAAGGGAAAACTGGCGAGGGCGAAGGATGTGGAAGATATTAAGGGGTTGAATTTGAGAAAATCAAGGTCTAAGAGGTAATTAAAAAGAGTCGGAGACAAACCTCCGGCCCTTTCAAAAGAATATAATACGCACCACACCTACGCCAGTACAGTGATCAATCCCTTGATGATCGCCCCCAGCTTCACCCCTTCCAACACCCTCGACTCCGAACTTCCATGCTGCAGTACAGACTTCTCATGCGAACTGACACACATCTCACATCCATTGATGGACGACACCACCAGGCTCACCAGTTCGAAAAACTCCTTACCCAATACAGGATTAGCCATAATGCTCATCTTGATACCCGCAGGCTGATTGCTATAAAAATCCTTTTGCATAAAATGACGAAAACGATAAAAGATATTATTCGTATTCATCAACGAAGTACAGGCAATGATCTCGGCTATCTCAGCTTCTGAAGCCCCGGCATCCTTTGCTACCCCGGCAAAAGCATCCTGCAACAGAGAAAATTTCTCATTGACAGCCACCGCCAACGCCAGCAGCAGAGCCTCTTTCCTATTGAGATATTGGCTGTTATTCAGCACATTACCGACATTGATCTTCAGATCCTTGATAAACCTCGATTCCGCCGCAACAAGGGCCCTGACATTGGCCGTAGGCTCATAGTCCGGAATATTCAACTCCAAAAGCAGGTTCTGAAACGTTTCATTCTGCAGGGTTACTGTAGTACTCATAATAGAAAAAATTAATTCATGTTCAACGAGGCGGTCAGCGTTTCTTCACCCTTCTTCCAGTTGCAGGGACACAATTCATCAGTCTGTAAAGCATCCAGCACCCGGATAACTTCCTGTACGCTGCGACCGACATTAAGATCATATACGCTCACCCAGCGGACGATACCCTGTGGATCGATGATAAAAGTAGCACGATAAGCTATCTTTTCTTCCTTGTCCAGGATACCCAATTCCTCAGCCAGGGACTTGGAAGTGTCGGCCAGCATGGGGAACTTCAGATCACGCAGGTCACTATGGTCCCTTCTCCAGGCCGCATGTACAAATTCAGAATCAGTAGAGGCGCCGATGACCACCGTATCCCGATCGGCAAACTCGCTGTGCTTCTTGTTGAACTCAGCTATCTCCGTAGGACAAACAAAAGTGAAATCCTTTGGCCACCAAAACAACACCGTCCATTTTCCTTCCGCGCTGGCATATTCATGTGTTAATTCGACAAACTCCTTTCCTTTCTCGATAGATACAACCGCCTTTTTCTTAAAAGCAGGGAACTTCTCTCCAATTGACAAGATTCTGTTGGACATATTTAGTTTGATTTTTGACAATAAAATGTGAATCTCAGGCGGGCAAATCGTTTACGGGCTGACGGTAGTCGACCCTGGGTCAACCGATCCATCAATAAAGACGTTGCAAATGTAGGGTAGCAGGTCGATAGAATATGATCATAATTATCTATGATTCAATAGATAAAATCTATATTCCGATAACGACGGCGGCAATATCTACTATTGTGGCGGGATTTTTTTGGTATCTTAGGGTCATGCAATTCTACCCCATAGCGCCAAGCCCTTTACTGGCCGGCTTTGTAAGGTACTACTGGGTACTGGAAGGCGATGTCCCTTCCGGAGAGTTTTATACCCACCGCACAATGGCCTGTGGTTGTCCCGAGCTTTGCTTTCATTATAAAGGCGGCTTTTGCGAAGTGACGGAAAACAAAATACTCCCAAGCTTTCAAACAGGCATACATGGCCAGTCCCTGCATTATCGCAGATTCCGGACAGGAGAAAGCTTTGGCCTCTTTGGCGCCTTCCTCTACCCTTTTGCCGTACCCGTACTGCTGGGCATCCCCGCCAGCGAGATCAACAATCAGATGGTCGACCTGGCCAGTCTGCTGGGACGGGAGGGAGAGATCCTCGCCGAAAAAATGCTGACAGCCAAAGATAACAGACAGCGGGCAGGTATCCTTTCCGCCTTTCTTGAAAACCGTCTGCCCCATGCAGGCTCTTCACGGGTGATCCCCGCCATCCGCCAGGTGATCCACACTGGCGGACAGACACCTATCCAATCCCTATCCGATCAATACTTTCTCTCCAGCCGCCAATTCACAAGGGTTTTCTCCGAATATGCAGGCTTCCCGCCAAAACTATTTTCCCGGCTGCTGCGATTTGAGCAGGCGCTGAGCGAATACGGGAATAAGGATAAATCCCTCACCGATATCGCTTATGATTGCGGTTACTACGATCAGTCCCACTTCATCCATGAATTCAAGGAATTCTCCGGCCACCACCCTCATCATTATTTCTTTGGGCAGGCCGAGGGGACGGAATGGAAGGAGGACTAATCCCAGGAACTTTTCAGACGGATATATTTATTCAGGTCATCCGAGATCAGCCCCTTCTCTTTCATCTTGCTTACATAGGAGGGTGTGACGCCCATCGCCTTTAAAGAGGTCAGCTGATTCAGCGGAATATTCTTAAATCCGATGTCATTAAACCCCTTTACGAATTCTGGCGTAATACCCAGCGATTTCAGAGAGGCCAGATTATGTACAGAAAAATCCTTGTAACTAAGGGCCATAAAACCCTTGATATACTCGGGTGTAATATCCAGGGACTTTAATGTGTTGAGATCACGCGCCGGTATATCCGTCAGACCCACCTGCTGGAAACTTTTTACATACGCCGGTGTCACATTCATGGACTTCAAAGAGATGAGGTCCCGCACCGGGATATCCTTGTAGCCTATATCATGAAAGCCTTTTATAAATTCAGGTGTCACATTCAACGAGCGCAGGCTCACGATATCCCTGGATGAGATATCTGTATAACCCTCCCGTTTTAGCGAAGCCACATATTCACTGTCGATACGGAGAGACTTGTATGTGATGATGTCCTGAGGAGGTGTGGAGGCGGGAAAACGGCGGAGATAGGCCCCATCTATCTTCAGGGATTTGAACGTGATCAGCTTTTCTGCCGGCAGATGGTCATATCCTGACTTGCGTAGATCGTCTATAAACTCCCTATCAATATGGAGGGCCTTAAATGTAATAAGATGGCCTTCCGAAAGGTCAGGATAGCCCATCTCGCGGACGCCTTTGATATACGTTTCGTCGATCCCCAGGGCCGCAATAGAGATCAGATGCCCTTTGGAAATGTCGGGGAAGCCATTGGCCTGCAGCATATCCACATAACCCTTGTTTATATCCAGCAGGAAGAAGGGCAACAGTTCGTCCTCGTCCACAACGATCTTTTTCTCCCGCATACGGGCCAGGAAGTTACCGTCCGGTTGAAATTTATAATGCCCGAACCCCTGTTCGCCGTCGAACTGACCGGAAAAATGCATAGTGCCCGCCTCACGTGTCAGATCAAACTCCACCTTACCAACACTGGAAAGGTTCAATTTGCTGCGGGGCACGCTAAAGCTGCTGTTCCACCGGTGGTCGTCGTCCTGGTCGCGGAGATCGATCGTCACTTTATCCTTGCTATCCTGTTTGTAGTTGGTAATAAACCAGGAACCCTCCATCCTGTCGGCCCTGGAAGAAGGCTTGGATGTGTCGACAGACGGCACAGGCGGCACAGGGGCGATGACAGGCGTAGACTCAGGAGCAACGATAGGCGTGGGCGAAGCCATAGGCTCCACGGCGGTAGCCGGCGGAACATCCACGGAAGGTATGTCCGGGATAACAGCGACAACAGGGGCCGCTGGTGTCGGAGCAACGACAGGTACAGGCGGAGCCTGCTCCTTGCGATGTCCTTTGCTGCGCTGCGCCAACGCAGCAGGATGGTTCAATATCCCTGTCAGAAAAATAAACAGGGGCAGCAGAAAGATATACTTCCAGATGGTATGACGGGAGGAGTTTTGTGTATTCATCATGATAATACGTCTTTTTAAAAGTGACTGATTATAGTTCGAAGTAATGCTAAGCGGCAGGTCCGGGGCGGCTACCTTTACCAGGCTGAGCTGGTAAGCCTCTCTCTCTACACCCGGATGTTGCAGTACGCGTCTGTCGGTGAGGAATTCCAGGTTGTTCTCCATCTCTCTGCGGAGCAGCCAGATAAAAGGGTTGAACCATTGGAATATGATGCTTAGCTCCGCCAAAAGGATATCTAAGGTGTGCCAGCCGCCGGCATGTACTTTCTCATGCAGTAATATCTGGCGGTAAGTTTCCGGATCATATTGTTGGGGCTGGATAAAGATGATATTCCCAAAAGAGCAGGGACTATGTATACCTGCCGTCGCAACGATCCGGAAGTGTTCGTCCCGGACCACCGGCCCCTTGTAGCGTTGCACTAACAACTGGATCATTTGCCGGATCATGTTTATGCCAAGGATAATGACCCCAAAAAGATAGAGATAAAAAAGCCCGGTCAGGACACGGGGCAAAAAGTTAAATTCACGCACGGCAGGCGGCGCGGAAACCCGGGGCAATACGGAGGGAACTAACGCCGGGGAAATATCAGGCTTGCGTACCTCTGCACCTGACGTGGGAGTGATGGCTGGCTCTTGTACCACCGCCACAGATGGCGCAGTCACCGGAACAGCGACAGCCGTCTGTTCAGATGGAGAGGATACGGATGCAACAGCGGTCCATTCCCGCCAGCTCCATTGCCTCGGGATGGGCAGGAGGGGCAATAGAAAAGCAGTGATCAGACAACTAAGCAATATCCATCTGTTGAGCACATAGAAGGTCAGCTTCTTTAGCAGCAGCTTGTAAAAAAGAAAGCCCGCAGCAATAAGAATGCTTACATGCAGGATATAAGGTATCATTTTTTTTGATTTTTAATGATCTCCAGGATTTCATCGACCTCTTCCCTCGATATCTTTTGCTCCTTTGCAAAAAAAGCCAGCATACGGGAATAAGAGTTATTAAAATACTGTTTGACGATGTCGTCGAATGCATGCTTCTGATACTGTTCTTTCGAAATGACGGGATAATACCGGAAAGTATTACCAAGCGCCTCATGGTCCAGGAACCCTTTTTCCTCCAGGATACGTACCATCGTAGCTACTGAATTATAATGCGGCTTGGGATCAGGCAATTCAGCAATGATATCCTTTATAAATGCTTTCCCCAGGTGCCAGCAGGCTTGCATGATCTGCTCTTCCCGTTTAGCCAGTTTCTGCATGTTCTTTCTATTTTCTCCTAATTTACTACTAATCGATTAGTTTACCAACTAATTCATTAGTTTTTCAGAAAAAAAATTCCTCCATGGGTTGCACGCAGCTGAAATTGAGATAATTTTGGTATGTGCATACAAACTACACGTGAAGTAATGTTTGACACTAATGTCCCAGATACCACTGTAAAAACCTTGTCGCTGCCTAACGAGACTGACTTGCTTGTCCTTGTAGCCAACGGCGATGAAAAGGCTTTTGCAACACTGTTCCACCATTACAGACCCAAGATCTACTCCTACGCTTTCCACTTATTCAGAAACATTGGTCTGGCAGATGAATTGGTACAGGAAGTTTTTTTAAAAGTATGGCTCAGCCGGGATAAACTACCCCACATTTTAAAATTTGAATCCTGGGTCTTTATTATTGCCCGTAACCAGGTCTTCGATACATTAAAACACCTCGCCAGGGAGGCCGCGGCCCGCAAACAAATGGCGCATTTCCTGGACCCGGAAGCTGACCTGGTTGAAGATCATGTCCTTACAAAAGAAAATGAAGCGCGTTTACAACATGCCCTCAACCACCTCTCCCCGCAGCAAAAACTGATCTTCACCCTCAGCCGTCAGGAGGGAATGAAACACGAAGAGATCGCCTCCCAACTCAATATCTCCCGCAATACCGTCAAAACACATCTCGTCCACGCCTTAAAAACATTAAAAGATATCCTGTACTTCCATTCCGACTGCACGCTGTTGATCATCGCAAGCCTTTCTTTTTTCTGCTAATCATGCTAAAACGTTTTTTTCATCTCCGCATACTCCTATCCCCGAATTTTACAGTCTTCATAGATAACACTACATCATGGGAGTTTCCGAACGATTGACTTACCTGTTTTACAGGTATTATGAAAATACATGCACTTCGTCTGAAAAAGAGGAGTTGTTCCAGCTTTTGCAGGATCCCCGGCATGATGAGCTCCTCCGGTCCCTGATTGACGAGAGTTGGGGGAAAGACATCCCATCCCGGCTGCAGGACCCGGAGACTGCTGACAAAATATTGCAATATATCATCCGGCAAAAGCCTCCTGTTCCCATTTACCCCCGTCGTAAACTCCCATTTTTAAAATATGCCGCAGCGATAATCCTTCTTGGATCCGTCTCTTTCTTGGCCTGGTATCTTTATACCTCGCATACCACCGCCCCGTCACAACCGCTGTCGAAGATACCCGCACCCGCCGCAGACCAATGTCTTACGCTTTCCGACGGCAGCAAGGTACTGTTGCACAAAGATGCCCATATAGATTTTGATCCCGCCTTTTCGGGAAAGACACGTGAAGTAACCCTCACAGGAGAAGCATACTTCGATATACGGCACGATAGCCGCCCCTTTATCGTCCATACAGGACCAATAACGACCACCGTGCTGGGAACAGCCTTTAATATCAACGCTCATGAAAAAGCGCTTACGGTCACCGTACTAAAAGGAAAGGTAAAGGTGGACAATGGCAGCGGCGCCTTTAGCATCCTGAAACGTAATGAACAGGTGAGCGTGGATTTTGACAACCGACAGCTAAAAAAGATACAGGTGGATGCAAAGGAGGAAATAGCCTGGAAAAAGCCCTATCTATTGTTCAATGATGTCACTATAAAAGAGGCCGTAGAAGAATTACGTCAACGCTTCCGGGTAACTATTGTACTTACCAATCCTGCCGTTGAAAATTGTCATGTCACCGCCAGCTTCACCCATGGAGAATCTTTGGAGCAGATCATCAAAGTCCTGTCAAAGATCAACAACATGGAATATACACCAGCCGCAGGAGGAGGCTTTGAGCTGACTGGCGAGGGATGTAATTAAAACAACATATACCGTAGTTAAAATAAAATAACCTACTCCGGCTGGAACCCGGAGCAGGTTGTTAAAGATACCTTTTCGCTTAAAAAGAAGGTATCCTGTCTTAAACAAGTATTCATCATTTAAAACGATCAAAACTATGACATTTTCTTTATTGTCAGCGTTTGAGCGGCTTTGCCCTGTCTATGGGCGCCGTAAACTGCTTATTCAAATCAAAAAACGGTTGCTTTATTGTATGCGTATCAGCTTTTTTGTAATACTTATATTTCTCTGCAGCATACAGTTGATAAGCGCCCGGGACGTTCGCGGGCAGGACATCAACAAGGTATTCATTTCTCTGGAGCTAAAAAATGAACCCCTGGTGACAGCCCTGGAAAAGATCCAAAAGCTCACCCCCTTCTCTTTTGCCTACAACAAACGGGAGATCAAACGGGTGAACAATCTCAACCTCGTCTACAACGACCGGTCGGTGCATACCATCCTGGAGGCTCTCCTGCGACACACGACCCTGCAATACGAACAGGTGGGCAATACGATTGTCATCTCCTATCGGCGCAACGCCCGGCCTGATCCGGACGCTGCACCCAATGACAGACTGCCCGCCTCTATCACCACGGTGGCGCCGGAGATTGAAGTAAAGGTGCGCACCATCACCGGCACCGTCACCAGCGAAAAAGGGGACCCCATCATCGGCGCATCGGTGATCATTCGTGGCAGCGCCAGCGGTACCACGACGGACGGGGAAGGCAAGTTCAAGCTCACCATCCCTGATGAAGGAGTCACCTTGCGGATATCCTCGGTGGGGTATGAAACAAAATCCGTCACCGTCGGCAGTCAGACCACATTAACGGTCATTCTGAAAGAAGTAGCCTCCGGCCTCAATGACGTAGTGGTCATCGGTTATGGTACAGCCAAAAAGTCCGACCTCACAGGCGCCGTTGCCAGTCTGAAGGGCGATCAGTTGATGGACCGCCCCGTCCCCAATGTCTCGCAAGCTCTGGAAGGAAAAGTTGCCGGGGTAGATGTTATGATCAACAGCAGCGCACCCGGTCAGCCGGCCAAGGTCCGTGTGCGGGGCATCGGCTCTATCAACTCCAGCCTTGACCCACTGTATGTAGTCGATGGCGTCACCGGTGTTGATATCAATACGATCAATCCCCATGAGATCGCCTCCATCGAAGTACTAAAGGACGCCTCTGCCTGCGCCATTTACGGCGCCCGCGGCGCCAATGGCATCATTATGGTCACTACCAAACGGGGCCGTAAGGGTGATACCCGCGTGACCTATGATGGAAATGGCAACGTGGCCATTCTCAACAGACACCTCAAAACACTGAATGCCCAGCAATTCGTCGATGTATACAATCTGTCTTATACCAATGGCCAGAAGTTCGACCCCCTCGGCGGTATTTGGACCCCACCCCAGCCTTTGAACCATATCGCTTTGCCAAAGCTCTTCGACGCCAACGACAAACCCTTGTACAATACGAATTGGGAAAAGGAAGTATATAAACCGGCTTTCTCCAACGACCACTTTATCAATATCCAGGGGGGGAGTGATAAATCGGCGTTCAGCGCATCCCTGGGTTATCTGAACCAGAATGGACTAATGATCAACAGCTGGTTCAGAAGATACAGCGCCAAGCTGACACTCGACAATGAAGTAAACAACTGGTTGAAGTTCGGCGGCTACATCAACGTCATCCAAAGCACACAACGCATGGTATCCGATGGCAACGGCTCTCTCAACGTTCCCCGCATGGTGACGGAAGAAGTCCCCATCGTACCTATCAAATACCCCGATGGCAGTTGGGCCGGCAACAACGACATCGCTGGTCTGGAAGGCGGTCCCAACCCGGTACATATCTCACAGAGCCGGTATACGCTGAATAATACGCTCCAGGCTCTGGGTGATGCTTACTTCATTATCCATCTGACAAAGGACCTGGATTTCAAATCCGACTTTGGTTATACAGTCGCCGGAATGAAGAATAATTTTTATTCCGGGCAGGACCTCCCTCACTTGTCCCAGGACCAGGGTGGAGAAGCACACGTAGCCGCGTATTACAACTACTTCTGGCAATCGGAGAACTATCTTACCTGGAACAAAAAATTCAACAGCCGGCAAAGAATGACAGCGCTGCTTGGCGCTTCCTGGCAAAAATTCAAGTCGGAATACGTAGATGCGGAAACACAGAACTTTATCAACGACTTCTTCCAGTGGCAATCACTGCAGGCCGGATCGGTACGCAGCCAGACGCAAAGCTCGCTGCCCAACCCCTGGCAAATGAACTCCTATTATGCTCGTGTCATCTATAACATCGACGAAAAATACCTGTTCACAGCCACCGGCCGTTATGACGGCAGCTCCCGGTTTGGTCCCAACAACAAATACGCCTTCTTCCCCTCCATCGGCGCCGCCTGGCGGATCTCCGAGGAGGACTTCATGAAAAAGAATGATGTCATCAGCTATATGAAGCTCCGGGGCAGCTATGGTTTTACGGGTAATACCGAGATAGGCTTTGCCCAGTCCAGCGGGCAAATTTCCACCGGCCTGACGGTGCTGAACGGCGCCAACCAGGGTACTCTCCTGCCGAACTACGTCGGTAATCCCAATCTGAAATGGGAAAAATCCCTCCAGGGAGATGCCGGTATTGAATTTGGTCTGTTCAGAGACAGGATCGAGATGAATATCGATTATTACAACCGTACGACCAAGGACCTGCTGCTGCAAACACCGATCCCCCAGTCTGCCGGTATGCAAACCGCAAATGTCTACAGAAACATCGGATCCGTCCGCAACACGGGTATCGAGATCAACCTCCATACGGTGAACGTCAAGACACCTGAATTTACCTGGAGCACCAATTTCATTTTTGCCAGCAACAAGAACAAGGTGATCAAGCTGAACGAAGGCAATGCCGACATCTTCCCCGGCCCTAATTTCCTGGGACAAAACTATATTATACGGGTAGGACAGCCCATCGGCTCCTTCTGGGGAATGACCCGTCTGGGTACGTACAGCGATAACGAGGCTGCCGCAGCGGCATTGGTCAACCTGAAACCCGGCGACCGCAAGTACGTATACGACAAGGACGGCAAAACGCCTATTTACAGCATCATTGGCCGCGCCTATCCCAAATGGACAGGGACCTTTACCAGCACGATCAATTATAGAAGCTGGGACTTCTCTTTTGACATCCGTTTTGTACAGGGCGTAAATACAGCCGCCAATTTCAAGCATTCCAGCGAGGACAGACAGACCATCGCCAACAGTCTGGCCACCGTCCTGAACGGCTGGACGCCGCAACATCAGAATACGATGATCTCGCAGGTACGTAACTACAAGTTTGCCCAGGACTCTCATTTCGACACATGGTGGGTGGAAGACGGTTCTTTTATCCGCGGTCAGAACATGACGCTGGGATATACGGTACCGGAAGCGACAGTAAGAAGGATGAAGCTGACAAAGATCCGCATCGCCGCCAGCGTGCAGAATTTCTTCCTGCATACCAAATACACGGGCTACGATCCTGAAGTGGATACTTTCTTTTCCGGCTATGGCCAGAACACAGGCTTCTCGCAAAACCTGGACTTCTTCGCTTATCCCCGACCAATGTTCTATACACTTGGCCTGACGGTAGGATTTTAATTACGAACCAAACGTAAAAGACAAACAATGAAACGTACAAAATATATAAGTATCGCTCTACTAACGCTGGCAACGCTGGGCTCCTGTAAAAAGTTCCTGGAAGAGAAGCCCACCAGTTTTCTAAAACCCGGTTTTACCATCAGCAATATCAAAGAAGCCAGGGCTATCACCAACGGCTGTTATTCCAAACTTCCGGGCCTCCTCAACGGTGAACCAGCATCCTATGGCGGCAACACCTGGAACCTCATGGAGTTCATGACCGGAAAGTCCAACAGCGATCTGGGACAAACCGGATTCGTGAACTACCAGAACCTGGGCTATAACAGCAATTCCTTTTATTTCAATACGTGGTGGCAGCAAATGTACCTGGGCATCGGCGCCTGTAACCTGGCACTGGAAAGCGTGTCCGCCGTCAACTCAGGCGTGGTGGACGATTCTACGAAAAAGAACATGCTGGCCGAAGCGCATGCGTTACGGGCCCTATATTATTTCTTCCTCGTAAGGATGTATGGCGCAGTACCCAAGGTGACCAGTGTTCCGAAAGACCTAAACCTGAAGCTTAGTCGTACACCCGCCAAAAGCATCTACGACAGCATCATTATCCCTGACTTGCTGGTAGCCGAGAATTCTACCCTGCCCTGGCAGGACAATACAGGGCAGGTATCCATGGGCGCTGTCAAATCCATCCTGGCCGACGTATATCTCACCTATGCCGGCAACCCCATCAAAGGAGGTGACCAGTATTATGCCGAGTCTGCCAAACGCTCCAAGGCTGTTATCGATAATGGCGGCTTTGGCTTGTTCCAGAAGTATACCGACATGATCAACCCTGTCAATAAGAATAGGGGAGAATTTATTCTACAGGCGCAATATGCGGCGTCAGCCAATGCCACCAATCCCCTGACAGCGCTGACCATTCCCAACTATTCGGGTATCTCCAAATATGCGGATGAATACGGCTCGGTCTTCCCCACCGACCAGTTCATCAACTCTTTCAATCCAGCAGATCGACGGATACAGGAACGCCAGTTCTTCTATACGAAGTACCAAAGCATCAAGACTTCAGATACCGTTGTATTCAAACACCATTATATCTATAAATGGTTTGATTCCACGGCCGTGAGAAATACAGCAAAATCTGATCTGAACTACACGATTTATCGCCTGGCTGATGTATATTTATTGTATGCTGAAGCTTCCAACAGGGCAGAACATGGTCCCAACAGCGATGCGATCCACTATGTAAACCTGATACGCGAAAGAGCGGGTCTGGGCGATCTCATCGGTACCCCCACGCAAGACGACTTCGAACACGAAGTATGGCTGGAGCGCTATTTCGAGCTTTGCTTCGAAAACAAGATGTGGTTCGACATGATTCGTACGCTGAAAGTCCATAACGACGTCACCGGCAATTGGGATGATTTCGTAGGACACAAGACGGTGTGGAACGCAACCTTTACGGCCAATCAGTTGCTTTTCCCGGTGCCGCAGCAAGAGGTCCTGGTAAACCCCAACCTCCTGCCTAATAACCCGGGATATCAATAAGCGTCTATACACATGAGAGAAAAATACGGTCGGCTGACGAAAAGTTTCGCAGTCGGCCTATTTCATGTATATTTGTCTGAACATGGATATTCTACACACCCTGTACGACGAATTGCTTGGTTTTTTGGGGCTAGGACCCCTGCTGGAAATGTACCAGAAAGGAGACTACTCTCCCCTGTCTACCGCTCATGGCATATTTGGAGCCATCTCGCCTGTCATCCCCTTCCTGCTGCTGATAGAGATCGGACGGGCCATCACCTACAAACGCTTTAAGATCGAAGACTATCGTATGCCTTTCTTTGTCTTCGTAGCCAATCGCTTCATCTCCCGTTTTATCTCCATCGCAGCCGTGGCCTTTTGCATCGGTCTTTTTGAAAAATATGCCATTTTCAAAACCCGGTTCACCTGGTACTGGTTTATCTACGGATATATCGTCTGGGAGTTTGCACATTTTATCTATCACTACTTTGGTCATAAAGTACGCCTGTTCTGGTGCCTCCACTCAACCCATCACGCCCCACAGACCATGAACCTCTCCGTCACCTATATGCATTTCTTTCTGGAAGCTCCTTATGCGGACGTGATCCGGACCTCCATCTGTATTCTTGCAGGTGTAAACCCTCCCCTCCTTTTTCTTATTATGGCCGTCGATGGCACATGGGGAGCGTTCATACATGTAGGTGAAAATATCATGAAAGACGGAAGAATGGGCTTTATGCGCCGGATCATCCTTACCCCCTCTCACCACAGGGTACACCATGCACGTAATCCCCTGTACATGGACACTAATTTCTGCAACCTGCTGAACATATGGGATAAGGTCTTTTCAACATACCAGGATGAAGATGACACGGAAAAGATAGAATACGGTATTACCCGTCCCGTCAATACCCGCAGCTTTGTGGATATGTACTTTGGAGAATTTGTCTGTCTGTTCCGGGACATTGCGGGAGCGCCCGGTCTGAAAAATAAGTTCCTTTACCTTTGGATGCCGCCCGGCTGGAGTCATACAGGCGACCACAAAACAGCGGATGTGGTAAAACGGGCCGCATCACTTCCCTCCGCACGCCAGTAAAAAATCTAAAAAGGCCGCGCAGGCGCCTTGTCCAGCGTCATCACATGCCATATTTTTTTGGGCCGGTACGGTTGTCCCTTTCCGCCGCCACCGCCGATCCTGGCTAGACTGCCGCTGCCAATGGATATACCCACACCACTACCGCTGCCAAAAGAGCCAAAACCCAGCCCGCCGCCGATGGAAACACCACCCCCGCCACCGCCGCCCCTGGCGCCGGGAGGCGCAGGGATACCTTCGATGAAGATGCCTACGGCAATATTTCTGCCCGCATAGTAGTGAGCGTTATTTGCTTTTGGGAAGACAGCCTTCAATGGGACTTTTGCTTCATACACCAGATCCCCCGAACCATTGTAATTCATGCGGACCTCAACACCTGCCTTGTTTGAATCCCCGTAATTATAATGTTGGATAGGCTCCTGCCTGGTAAATCCATACAGCTCGTATTCGTCCGCATCATCCAGTTTGGCAGACCTGTCCTTATACACCTGAGGACGTGCTTCAGCCATCAGCTGCTTCTCCCGGTTGTTATGCGGGTCCAGCGGAAAACCCAGACCAATGGCCTCGTCACTGGTCTTTTCACCCTGGTTGTTGATCCACACCGTCATGCCGCCGGAAAGGATCTTATTCTGCTCGGCCGGGTCTTTGGTAGAGATCAATACATAGAGGTTCTCCCCATCATTGGTCATGGCATAGGTAAGCTTTTCCGTGCTTTCAATACCCGGCAGCGGTCTTACCCAGTCGCTGTCATTGCCATCGATGGTCAAAGGCTGTTTTTGCCAGCTCATACCTTGCCCATCAGCGGCGGACGAGACGCCTTTTGTTGACTTGCAGGATACGGCAAAAGCCAACGGCACGAGCCAGGCCATCAGTCGAAATATAAAAGTTTTCATCATTTCACACTTGTAAGCACAAAGGTAGGAATTGCTTTTGTTAAATATTTAGTAATACCTCCATCCAAATTCCCCATAAATAGCCTTCGGCGAGTAGATCTCCCCGCCTTTTATCGTAACATATATCCGCCGGATATCCTGCATATTCCGGAGAGGATTACCATCTATCAGTACCAGGTTGGCCACCTTATTCTCCTCTATGCTGCCCAATAGACCATCCTTCCCCGAAACTTTCGCTGGATACCAGGTGGCCATTTTCAGGACCTCGGCGTTGGGGATACCCGATTGGCTGTATAGCTCCAGCTCATGCTGCAATATCCCGCCATCCGTACCCGACAGAATAGTAAGCCCATTGTCAAACAGCTCTTTCAACATGCTTTCCATATTGGCAAAAGATCTCGCATAAACACCGATGAGGGAATCTTTATCTATAAACCCGCCGGTCATGGCGCCTCTCTTTACTTCGGCCGGCAAATAAGCGGCAATGGGCGCATATTTCCCGGATATCTGCCCCGGCAGATCGACATACATCTCCTCAAAGACACAAAGGGTCGGGTCGAATACGATATGTTTCTCTTTTAATTGACGGATAAAATTTTGAGCCGCCGGTCCTTTTACATCGATGGTGTATCCCTTTCTGCCCGGCAGAAAAAAACGCCCCATGCTCCGGGTATCCACCGTATCTCCAAAAAAGTTTAATAGCAGCATATTGATATGCGTGACCTCGTCATAGCCCGCATCGACGGCCTGGCTCGCCGTCATAAAGGCCGGAATATGCCCGCACACCCGCATGCCCAGGCTATGCGCCTTGTCCGCCAAAGGCTTTACCCAACCCGGCTCGATAGAACTGTACAGTTTTATCTGGTCATACCCTTTTTCTTTATAATCTTCTATCGCCTTCAACCCCTCATCCAGACTTTTGATCAGGACCCCGGTGGGCGCGGCAAATTCCCCCGCCTTGTCGATAAACCCCGAAATAACGGTTACATCCGGACCTAAGAGAGAATCTTCACGGATGAGCTGACGGGTATGTAATAATTCAAAACTGTTCCCCATATCCCGCAGATTGGTTACCCCCTGGGCCAGCATAAAAGGCCCCTGCTCCTTGCTGAAATGCCCATGCATCTCCCAGAGCCCGGGCATCAGGAATTTACCCGATCCATCGATCACCTTATAGCCGGCAGGCACGGACACCCCGGCCGCACTACCCAATCTTTCGATCTTTCCTTTACTTATCAGCACCGTTTGATGGGCAAGCGTATCGCCCGTTCGCGTGTCGAATACCGTGGTATTCCTGATGGCAATGCCCACATCGGGATGCTCTGTCAGCCGCCGGGCCAGATCGGTATAAAATTTTGCCTCATACTGCTGCTGGAGAACGTACAATTCCCGCGCATAGTCCTCAAAGCCTTTTTGAATAAGAGAAGACCAGTCTGAAAGACTCCCAAAAAACCGTCCCTCACTGGTGAACCATAGATAACCGGGAGGGCCGCCATAGCCGGAAAAAGCCATAAGCCGTAAGGTATGGCGCCGCTGTGACCCTTTCTCCGTGATCGCTGTCGAAGCGATGAGCTTGAAATTCCTGGTACCCGCCGGCAACACATGGATCTCCCCCGCGGGAGCGGTTTGCAACATCTTTAATACCAGCTCCGCCACCGCCAGCGGACCATTGATATCCGAATACAGCTCGTTTTTAAAAGCAGTAGAGTCGTTCTCAAACTTATTCTTCCAATAAGCCTTCCCCCTGCGTACATAAAAACGCTCCCGGACAGGGGACTTGTAATAATCCACCCCACTGATATCTTCCGACAGGATGACCCCGCCCGCCCCCGTCGTAATATGCGTATGAAGAGAAGGCCCCCGCCCCCTGTCATTGTACTCGTCATAATAGTAATAATCTCCTTTCCCTTTCTGCCATACCCACTGCGTTCCCACAATTTTGCCGCTGTTAACATAATTATAAAACAATGTGTCGGAAGAGGCCGAAAACGCGTATTGGATGTCCAAAACACCCCCTGTCAGCAGTAAAAAAGATAGTGTAAATTTCATATAAGGTTCTTTTAAATTTTAGGCTTTTATTTTTGCCCTGAACTAGTATCTTTAACATAGAAATGCCCCTGTTTCTCCAACAACCCGCTGACCTTTTTGCAATGTCTTCAAGACAAAGGATAATTTTTTGCGTTTTTTTCAACCTGTTTTTATTGGGCCTGGCCCCCGCCCTCCTGGCACAGCGGACCGTTGTCCAGGGCACCGTTACCAACCATTTTACAAAAGAACGGATTCCCTTTGCCAGCGTCTCCTGGAAAAAAGCCGGCCGGGGTATCATCTCCGACAGCGCTGGCAATTTTACCATCCATGCCACCCGCCGGGGATCCGACACGTTGCTGGTCAGCTCCGTAGGGTTCCAGACAGTAGCCCTGCCCCTGGTCCTTTCAAAGGATACGATGGAAGTCACCGTGTTCCTGGAAAACACCCGTGATGCCGGCGAGGTTGTCGTCAAATCCAAATATAACCGGGGACTGCTGTGGTGGCGAAAGATCGTCGCAAACAAACCCATCAACAATCCTTACAAACAGGAAAGTTATTCCTATGAGCTATACAATAAGGTGGAGATAGACATTGATAACTTTAGCCGGAAAAAATTCGAACAATACAAGTTACTAAAACCCTTTGGATTTGTATTGGACAACATCGACAGCGTATCCGAAGATAAACCGTTCTTACCCATATTTATCACCGAGTCGATATCCGACTGTTATTTCGCTACGAAACCCCTGCGTGAGCGGGAAGAGATCAAGGCCATCAAGACCAATGGTATCAAGAACGAGTCCATCATGCAAAACTTAGGCGGCCTCAGCCAGCGTATCAACTCCTATGACAACTATATGACCCTCTTCGGGAAGGAGTTTATCAGTCCCCTGAGCGCTGTGGGCGATCGTTATTATGACTACCGGGGCGCCGATACGCAGTACATCGCGGGCGAACGCTATCTTCACCTGCTGTTTACCCCAAAAAGAGAAGGGGAGAACACTTTTTCCGGCGACTGCTGGGTCCATCACGGCAGCTGGGGTATCAAAAAGATCACCCTGAATATGTCGTCCTCCGCCAGCATCAATTTCGTCAACCGCCTCAGCGTCATACAGGAATTCTCCCGCCGCAGCGACAGCTCCTGGGTGTTTACCAAGGATAAGTTCGTGGCTGAACTATCCCCCCTGAAAAAAGACAAGCTGGCCTTTATAGCACGGAGAACAAGCCTCTATAACAACATCCGGATGAACGAGCCCTTTATCGCGGAAGCCCTGGAAAAAAATGTTCATAACGAAAAGATCGTCATCCAGGAAGGCGCGCAGGATAAAGACACCAGCTATTGGAGAATACACCGGGCGGAACCTTTGAGCAAGAACGAAGAGAAAGTCTATAAGATGATCGACACGTTGCAAAAAATGCCCGTCTTTAAAAAATACGTAGACGTCGCCACCTTTATCGTAGATGGCCGCAAACAGCTGGGCAAGATTGAGATCGGGCCCTGGTTCAAATGGATCAGCGGCAACCAACTGGAAAAGGTACGGCTGCGGTTTGACGTAGCCACCACCAAGCTCTTTAGCGAACAGCTATGGCTGCATGGCTATATGGCATATGGATTCAGGGACAAAACCTTTAAAGGTAAAGGCGAGTTCACCTATAAATTCCCCGGCAACCAGGGCTACAGCGTTCACGCCTCCTATACACAAGACCTGGACAACGGCCGTACCCGGAGTAATGACGAGGACATCACTACGGACAACCTGTTCAGCCAGCTCATCCGCCGCCCGGGCATCCGGCAAAAGTTCCTGCTGGAAAAAGAAGCAAAAGTGTGGGTCCAGAAAGAATGGGGCAATGTCTTCTCCGCAAGAGTGTCCCTCACAAGGACGGACTTTACGACATACGCCCCCCTGCCTCCCAAAGAGATGCTATCCAGAAACGATGACCATACGATCACGTCCAGCGAGATAGGCCTCAAGCTCCGTTATTCCCCCGGCGCCAGGGTCATTCGTACAAAAAGAAGAGAGTTCCGCCTCAATGGAGAGAACCCCACATTGGAAGCAGGACTATATGCCGGCATCCCGGATTTCCTGGGCGACGGCTACCGCTACCAAAAGCTGACCCTCGCCCTTACCCAGGCTTTCCGCATCCCCCGCTGGGGAAAGATCAATTACAGGGTATTCGGGGGAAAGATCTTCGGCGATCCCCTGCCTTTTATGCTGCTGGAGATCCACCCCGGCAACGAGATCTATTACTACAACAAGAATTCGTTCAACCTGATGAACCGATTTGAGTACATCAGCGATCGTTATGCAGGCATTTTCTTAGAACATGATTTTGAAAAAAAGCTGCTGAACCTGCTGCCCTTTATGCGCAAAACCTCCTTACGTCAGTTCTGGAACGTAAAAGCCGTCTGGGGCGACCTGTCGAAGGCCGACAAACTGCTGAATCTGCAGGACTTTCCTAACTACCGGCTCCGGTCATTACGGGGCAATGGTTACGTAGAGCTCGGCACCGGCATCGACAATATCTTCCGGTACTTCAGGGTCGACCTCGTATGGCGTTTTGCACCGCCTCAGCAAGTAGTTACCCTCCCCAATAGGAACTCCATCAATAAATTTGGTGTATTTGGCAGCTTCCATCTGCAATTCTAAGATCGCTAAAACCCCGCTCTCCGGATAAAAGACCTCACCTGCCGGCGGCCCTCCATATCGACGGCTAAAAAATAGCCGGCTGCAGCCAGGGTCCCCATAGATAAAGGAAAAGAATTTACGCCTTTATGAAGCGTCAGCCCAGCGGTCAGCAACACCTGCCCCTGTGCGTTATAGACCCTTGCCACAGCATTTCCCTCCCGGAGTGATGACACCACCAGCATCGCGTTATCCGTAACAGGATTGGGTTGCAGACGGAAGGAGAACTCCGTCGGGGCCGGGCTCCTGTTCACGGCAACGATCCCGGAATAAGATAGCTCGCCTTGCCCATGCCGCCAGGCCAGTCTGTAATAGATATCTCCCTCAAAGTTCTCCGCAACATCGGTATAACGGTACATGACTGAATCCTGAAAAGCAGATAGCGCCGCGATCTCCGTAAAATGAACATGATCCGCCGACCGCTGGATCAAAAAACTTCGTATATCCGGCGCCGGTGAAAACAACTCCCAGCGCAACAGGACACCTATGGCGGAAAGGTCCCCTGTAAAATATTTCAGCTCCGGTGATGCGAGCACCGTACAGGATGGGCCAGCAGATACAGGAGATATATAACCCGTCCTGGCAAGACCCGCAGCACCGGGAGTGGCGCCATTAGCCGAGCCCGTACAGGTTGCCAGGAGATTGGCTAAGTTGACAATTCCATTCGTCCCTCCGTTCACCGTCGCCGTGACAGTGGCCGGGAAAACAGCGCCTGCCGTCCAGACCAATCCACCTCCCCCGCCACCACCGGGGCCGGTGCAATCTTTCACACCGTAACTGGAATTGGAACCTCGTCCCCCCGCGGCCTCAGCCGTAATCGCCCCCGTGATCGTTGGTGCATTCAATATAATAACCCCACCCGCGCCACCACCGCCTGCACCATCCCCGTCTGCCTCATGGTTAGGATCGCGATTAATACCACTCATGTTGACAGGCGTAAGTCCGTCTGCGAGCAACCGCCCCCCGCCTCCGATGATCGTCGTCGCGGAAAGAATGATCATGCCCCCTCCATTTCCTCCGGGCGTACCTGCGTCATTGTTCTCATGCCCGCTGCCACCACCGCCGCCAAAAAAGATCCGGTTATTTCCCGCACTATATCCATAGGCGGACAGACTGCTGCCGCCGACACCAGGATATTGTCCATGACAATTGAAGAGGGACTCGCCGGCCCGTTTGCCCCCTACACCTCCTGCACCATAGTTACCCCCGCCTCCGCCACCCGCATTGGCATTGTTACCCCCACCGCCGCCATTGGCCAGTTTTCCCCGGGCATATTCCTGATTTGGAACATAGGCGGCAATCCCCTCTCCTTTTTTACCCCCGGTGATATTTCCGGAAGCCGGCAGGGAAAGAAAATAATTTGATACATTGTCTGCAGCCGAACAATCATACGCTGGTGTCGGATAGTTCACCAACGCACCGCCCTGAAAACCCTGACCGCTGACATCGATATCAGCATTCAGGATGATCGTCCCGGCAGCCTTCAGCACAACAACCCCACCCTTTCCCGTGACAGGGTCCCAGGGCGCCGCCGTCACCGTCCCCCCAATGGTGACGGATGAATAGGATGGTATGGTCACCAGCTGCACCTGCCCGGCAGCGTTATACGCATTGACAAACTGGTCCTTTAACCATACGTCGTTGCCGTTGATACTGCAAATGGTATTGAACTCATATGCTCCCGCGCTATTCAACGCGGAAATATTACCGTAAGTGGGATCACTGGCAGTCGAGATGGCCGCCCCTTTTGCCTGCAGGATCAGGATACCCTGGCCGATAGAAAGACCTGAGGAATTGTCTACCGTCACCGTATTGGAGGTCGTATTGACGGCTGTCACCTGATAGTAAGTATTCAAAATGCCTGACACCGACTGGCCACAGACATTGGAATAGATACATACGAGCAACAGTAACCTGGGTATGGTTACGAGGGTTTTCATACATATTGGACAACACCCACAAAATACGGCTTTTACCCTGCATTGGCAAGGGTCGTATTACTCATTCATACACAACCGTTTATACATATACGCTTGTCTTTGAGAGTGCCGTTTCGGCCAACCTCGTACCATCGATACGCGCCTTGATCTTTTCAAAAGCCATCTCCCTCGAAGTAGAAATATCGTCCGCAAAAGGAGAAAACCCGCAGTCATCCGTCGTACCCAACTGTTCGATGGAGATGACCCCTGCCGCATCCAGGATAAGATCACGGATCTCCTCGGGTGTCTCCACTTTGGGGCTAAGCACATCGATAACGCCCAGAAAGATACGCTGCCCTGGCTGTATATGCGCTGCAATGGATTCCAGCACTGACCGCTTGTTCCTTTCACCCGCATATTCCAGATAAAAATTTCCTGCTTTTAACTGGAACAATAAGGGCAAAAGCTCCGTATAATCGACGTCCGCGCTATGGGTGGAATCATGATCGCCTCCGGGACAGGAATGAACGCCGATCCTTTTCCGTTCATCCTCCGTAAAACGATCGAGGACCTTGTTATTCAGATCGATAAAAGACCGTAACAACCCTCCGCTGGGATCCAGTTTCAAGGACAGCCTCGCCTCCGTAAAATCGATCTGCACATTATACGCTCCCGCATCCAGACATCTTCTTATGTCGGCTTCTGCCTCGTTGAGAAGATCATGGATAAATTGATCCCGCGAATATCCTTCGATACCTTCAGCAGGATAAAGCAAACTCAAGGCCGAGGCGGAGATCACCGCCTGCTTTACAGGCAGCTTTGTCAGTTGCCTGGCGCTGTTCACATACCCATCCGCATATGCCTGGTAAAGAAAAGGGCCGGCCGTGATCTTTGGCAGTTGCCTGGTATGCCCGTCGGCAAATGGAATGATCACCCCATCCGGAGACAGCTGTTGCGATCCGGCAATAGGGTAAGTAGCAAAACTGGGCTTGGTTTGCTCTCCATCCGTGATCACAGGAGAACCTGTTAATTCCAGGCGCCGTATAGTATCCGAAAGGGCCGCCTGGAATAATTGCTGCAACCCTCTGTCATCCAGCTGCCCTTCCGCATGGGCGCGCATCCCAAGGATCAATTCCACCGGACGGGGAATACTGCCGACTTGCTCAGTAGGAATGTTCATGATCTTTTGTTTTAAAAATGAAGAAATAACGCTCTGTACGCCGTACAGCGATACCAATAAATTGTCAGAAGGATGATAAGCAGAAGTCTGAAAGGATCTTCCAGGTGGAACTAAGGTAAGGATATTATCCGGTTTTGTACAGGGGCCATCAGTTTTTCCTGCCCGTCAGCGATTCCCGGTACTCTTTGGGGGTGCAGCCTTTCTGACGCTTGAACGATCTATGGAAGTGAGCGATGCTCGTGTACCCAGCCTTATAAGCAATCTCCGAAATGTTCTCGGTAGTCCCCACCAGCATGTGGCAGATATGCCCGATACGGATCTCATTGAGGCTTTCCCCATAGGTCTTCCCCGTTTTTCTACGGATAAGCCGGCAAAAAGCCCCCCTCGACATATGGGCCTTCCCGGCTACATCCGCCAGCGAGATGGGCCGGGAATAATTTGCTTTCATATAGGCAACGGCAGAGTCGATGCCCTCTCCCGGGGTCGGAGGATCGTACGCAAAACTTTCGGGGGACAGGGTTTTTGCGTCCTCTGCCGTGGACAGCGCATGCAGGATAGACAAAAACCCCAGGTACAGCTCAAATCCCTTTTTTTTCACAAGCAGGGATAGGCGGATCTTCATGTCTGCCCACACCGCCGGCGGGAACAATACCCCTTGTTTCGCCTTTTGCAAAAGATCATGGATCCTGCTCAGTTGATGTTTTCCTAAGAATTTTTCCGCCAGCAGATCGGAAGGCCACCGCAGGACAACACCGGACAGTTCGACGGCAGAGTAAGAAGTATCGAATGCATGGGGAACTCCGGGGGCCGTGAGGATCAATACATGGCCATCGGGAGAAACAGTGGTGCCACCGATGGTAAAACGCACATTGTCTGCTTTTTCCACCAGGGTCAGTTCGTATTCATCGTGATAATGGAGGTCGGGAGCAAAGTGCTTTCCGGTAAGGGGCAAGAGGGAAAGGCATTCCTGTGAACCCAGGGAGGTAGTATTCCGTAAGGCACTGTATTTCATGGCAATATCATTATACCAGTAAAAATAAAATACTTACTTTTACTCTGTGCTTTTTGGCACATATTGATAGTACATTGCACGCACTGATATGATCATCCCCCAAAGGATCGTCTCTCTGGTGATCTGGTTAGGCCTGGTATGGGCGCTCCTTCCCGTGAGCGGCATGGGACAGTATTCTCCTGCAAAAAAGTTCAGCCAGCTTACTACCCTGGACGGCTTGTCTCAAAGTACCGTCAACTGTATCCTGAAAGATAAGTTCGGGTTCCTATGGTTCGGCACCCAGGATGGACTAAACAGATATGACGGATATTCCTTCACCATCTACAGGAATCGTCCTGGTGTCGTCCGGTCGTTGCCGGATAACCAGATCAAGTGCCTGGTGGAAGACCCCGGCGGTAATCTCTGGGTCGGGACGAAGGGAGGCGGCTTATGTTATTATGACCGCGACCAGGATGCGTTCCTTCGACCTGAGGACCTGGGTTTTCAGTCTGATAAGCCCATCGACCTGGCCGTTTTAAGCCTTCACCTGGATAAAAAGGGACAACTCTGGATAGGCACGTTTCACGATCTGTGGCTAATGGGCCTCAAAAACAAGACTATCCGGCATTTTATAGCAGGGACGGACGCCCACACCGGCCTGAGCGACCCCACCATCCAGTCCATTTTCGAAGATTCCCGGGACCGCCTCTGGATCGGCACGGACAGAGGCTTGAACCTTTTCAACGATAGCAATGGTACGTTCACACATTTCCTTCACGATGACAAGGACGTCCGCAGCCTTAGTAACAATAAAGTGATCGCCATAACAGAAGATGCGCATCATCGCTTATGGGTCGGCACCAATGGAGGCGGGTTGAACAGGATGGACGAATTGAGAGGAGGTTTCACCTGTTATAAAAAAGGGAACACCGCAGACGGCCTCAGCGGCGATGTCGTACGAAGCCTTTACCCTGCTGAAGGGGGCGGACTATGGATAGGGACGGAAGATGCGCTTGACCTGCTGCAGGATGAGCAAGGGCCTATCCTGCATTACAGAAAGGGAGAAACCAGCGAAGGGAACCTCAGCGATAAGACCATCCTTTCACTGTTGCAGGATAGCAGCGGGATATTATGGGTGGGTACTTCGGAAGGAGGTGTCAACAAATACGATAAAAACATCTTTTATTTCGATCTTCACCGCAGAACAGCCAACCCCAACAGTCTGAGCGCCGACATGGTCACCTCCTTTGCCGAAGCAGACAACGGGGACATCTGGATAGGCACCGATGGCGACGGGCTCCACCGTTGGGAAAAGTCTTCCGGCCGCCTAATCCACTATCCATCAGGAGCAGGCGGAGAACGTTCATTGGGCGCCCCTACTGTCCTGTCCCTGCTTATGAACAAAAAGAAAGACTGTCTTTGGATAGGCACTTATGGAAATGGCCTCGGCAGACTTGACCTGCGCAACGGCATTTTTCACCACTACCGGACAGGCAGCGGCCCCGGGGAATTGAGTAATGCTTCTATTTACGCGCTTATGGAAGACAGAACAGGGAATATCTGGATGGCTACCAACGGAGGCGGAGTCAATATATTGGATCCTTCCACCGGCAGGATCACCAAACACCGGTACGCAGACAATGAAGATAGCATCAGCAACGATTACATCCGCTGTTTTCTTGAGGACCGTGCAGGTAATATATGGATAGGTACCTATTCCGGCGGAATCAGCGTGTATGATCCCCACACCAGGAAATTCAAGATATACAATAAAGTGAGGAACAACCTGAGTAATCAGGTCGTCTACGCGCTATACAAGGACGCAAACGACAATATATGGGTTGGGACCATGGGCGGCGGTCTGAACCTGCTGGATCCCAAACAGCGTCGATTCATCTCCTTCACGGAAGAGAACGGCCTGAGCAACAACATCATCCATAGCATTATGGGAGATGAGAAGGGGCATCTGTGGCTAAGCACCAATAAAGGCATCAGCAGATTTGATCCCGCGACCAGAGAGTTCAGGAACTATGGTATCTATAATGGTCTGCAAAATCCGGAATTTATTGTGGGCTCGGGGTACAAGACCCGCGATGGCCGTATCCTGTTTGGCGGCGTCAATGGATTTAATGTCTTTGATCCCGGCAGGATACCGGAGAACAAAATATCCCCACCCATTTGCAGGTTCACCGGCTTCTTCCTGTTCAACAAGCTTGTGGCGCCGGGCGGCCCGCATTCGGTGCTGGCCAGGGATATCAATAATACTACATCCATAACGCTGGCCTATGATCAGTCCGACTTTACCATCGGATATGCAGCCCTGAACTATACCCTGCCCGCGGGCAACCGGTATACCTATATGCTGGAAGGTTTCGACAAGACCTGGATCAATGCGGGAGACGAACGCAGAGCCACTTATACCAACCTGGCGCCGGGTACTTACCGCTTCCTGGTCAAAGCATCCAATAATGACGGGATCTGGAACGACACAGCTACCACATTGGTCATTCATATCAACCCGCCTTTCTGGAAGACATGGTGGGCATGGCTGCTGTACATCATCGTCACCGGTGGGGTATTGTACGTGATCTATAAAGACATTGTCGGAAAGGAAAAGCTAAAGGCCCAGATGCGGCTTCAGCAGTTGACGGCCGACCAGGCCAGGGAATTGAGCCGGATCAAGCTCAACTTTTTTACCAATGTCTCGCACGAACTGCGAACACCCCTGTCCCTGATCATGGACCCTTTGAGAAAGATCATCAGGGAGAAAATGACGATAGAGCAGGTGAAACAATACAGCGGACTGATGTATGACAATGCCCGTCGCCTGATGAAGCTGATAGACCAGATGCTGGACCTTCGCAAACTGGAAGAAGGCCACCTCAGACTGGAAACAAAGCTCGTCAATATCGCAGCCGTGACAAGGAACATCGCCGGTCTGTTCGATGTGCACGCGGAGGAAAGGAATATCCATTATTCGATAGACGCGGCAAGCGAGCCGGCAACGCTGATAGACCAGGACAAGTTCGAGAAGATCGTGTTCAATCTTCTCTCCAACGCCTTCAAATATACGCCCGACAATGGCCGGATCGAGGTCCTGGTCACTACTGAGAAAGAGTTCGCGGTCATCCATGTAAAGGACACAGGTGTCGGCATTCCCGCACATTTAAAGGATAAGGTCTTCGAAATATTCTATCAGGTGGAAGGCTCGCACAGGTTTGAAAGCGGCTCGGCCGGCATCGGACTGGCCCTTACAAAAGAACTGGTCGAATTGCATGGCGGGCATATTGTAGTGGAAAGCCAACTGGGAGAAGGGTCCGACTTTATCGTCTATCTTCCCCTGGACAGCCGGCAGCCCTCCCCTGAAACCGGGACGGAAAATATTTCCGAAGCGCTGTATCCCCTCGAACTGTCTGTACCGGAGGCGGCTGTCGATCCTGTGGAGCAAGCCCCACTGGTGTTGCTGGTGGAAGACAATAAAGACCTAAGGAACTATTTGAAACAGGAACTGGGACGATCCTATAAAGTCGAAGATGCTTCCGACGGGACCGCCGGGTATGAAAAGGCCGTACAATGGGTACCCGACCTGATCATCAGCGATATCATGATGCCGGGGATCACAGGACTGGAACTTTGCCGGAAGATCAAGACGGACGAAAGGACCAGCCATATTCCCGTCATCCTGCTGACGGCCAAACAAGCCGACGTCCACCAGATCGAAGGTTACTCCGTGGGGGCGGACGCCTATATCCCCAAGCCATTCAATATGGAGCTGGTACTGGCCCGGGTGGAGAACCTGCTGGATTCCAGAAGACGGCTGAGGGAGCTATACCACAAGGCGCAGGGACAGCCATCCCCCGGCGAGGATCAGCAGCCCGTCATGAACTCCATGGACAGGCTTTTCCTGGATAAGGCCACCGGGCTCGTGGAACAGAATATGGGCGATATCCTCTTTGATACGGATGTCCTCGCAGAAAATCTAAAGATCAGCCGGCGCCAGCTATACCGGAAACTAAAAGCACTCACCGACCAGACCGTACATGACTTTATCACCAGTATCCGGATGAAGAAAGCAGCCGATCTGCTATTGACCGGCGATTATAATATCTCGGAAGTTGCTTATAAAGTGGGTTATTCCGAGCCGGCCAATTTCACCCGGTCGTTCACCCGCTGGTCCGGTAAAAGCCCCAAAAAGTACATCTCCGGATATGAAGGAGGACAGGCTAGTTGAAAGGGGCCTCGGATGTATAGCTGCGGATGAGGCTCCATACAGGGGCATCACTGTCAAACACCGCATTCAGCCCCTGCTCTTCCATTGGCGGATCACCCAAAAACCCATCCCCTTTCTTCCACATGGTCTGTCCCTTTACAGGCCTTCCCTCTCCGCCAAACGCCCAGAAATTGCAGCCGGCGATACCTCCGTTGTGCAGGATACTCTCGCGGACGACGCTGAACATCGTCTCAAAATACTGCCGGCGCAGCGTAACAGGCGAGGTGGGGTCGAAGGACTGCAGATCCCTGGGCAAGCCGAACTCCTCGATCACCAGCGGTTTGTTGAGACTGCGCGCTACAGCAACATGTCTGTCGATATAAGATCTCGTGTTGCGGAGAATGACAGGCATGCCGGTAGCAATGGCCGTGTCGCTAAAATACCCCCAGTTCTTCGGCCAGACATGGATGGTAAGATAATCTATCGCCCCGATGGCATGGATATCCTTGTACACCTGAATGTCGTCATCCGTGCTGGCCTGCCCTTCCGTGCCAATGGTCACAAGGTGATTGCCGTCCATTGATTTGATCAGCGAGGCGGTTTCACCGATCCATTGTTTATACACCTCGTTGGCGGAAGGACGCATGGGTCTGGGCTCATTTCCCAACTCCCAGGCCATGATGACGGGATCGTTGGCATACGCCAGCCCCGTATTGCTGTTCTTTCGTCCAACGATCTTTTTCACCTGTCTGAAATAATCCTCCTTGCATGGATCACACCCATAAAAGCGGGAGGTATGATCCCTCAGTTCATCCCATGTCATTTTACGCAGCAGCAGGCTGTCGGGAAGCCGGCCGTTCCAGTTAAGGTACTGGAGAAACCCGCCGCTCCAATCCCAGTTGTTGCTCAGATAAAGAACAGCCTTCATTTTACGTTTACTCATTTCGGATAGTAAAAAATCCAGTCCCCGTAAAGCATCCTCGCTAAACTTCCCCTTTTCAGGCTGCAGGGAAGGTCCCACGCGATACGACCCGTCAATAGGGCCGCTGCCCTCCGCGCCAACCACGATACGCAGATTGGTGACGCCATGACTGGCCAGAAAAGATAATTCGCGCTGCACCCGTTGTCTGCCCTCCTTCCCAAACTTCCCGGTAGACAGCAGACCTCCCTGCCAGTAATTGGTCCCGATATAATAATAAGGCTTCCCGTCGAGCAGAAAAGTATTACCTGCCCTTTTTACAAAACCGTCCATCTTCCCGGCTGTCCCGGGTGTACCGGACGCGGCAAACGGGGGAATGCTGCCTACCGAAAGACCTGCAGTCTCCAGCGTATCGATATGCAACCCATCTACCCTCTCCTGGCTGAGAACCCTGACCGCCTCATTCGTATTTCTGATATCTTTTATCACCGCATCGCGTCCGTCCTGTAACGCAATCATCGCCTGAACGTCAACAGCCGCCGGCGCTGCCGAACCTGTCAGCCCCTCAATATGCAGCCTCGTAAAATGATCGCAGGCAACGGCGTTGGTAAACCAGGACGGCAGCGTCCCCTCCCAGCGTACATCAATATCTTTCAGGGTAAGACCGTCTACACGGCAGGCATAGATAGCCGGGATATCATGTTTGAAGATGGCCTGACGACTGTCGTTGGCGGCCCTCAGATCGAAATTGCCGGAATACTGGTCGGTAAGCGGTCCTTTGGTCACCGTCAGCTGTACCCTGTCCATCCGGATATCCCGTAATGTGCTTTCAGGCGACCCGTAAATGACGATGCCCTCCTCTCCTTTTGCGATGATATTGGAAAACCGCAGGTTGCTGATCGTCCCCACCTCCCTGCTGCCCAGACCAGGCAACGCGGAGATATGTATGGGTTCTCCATGCCCCCACCACTGCCCGGGATAAAGACGGGTATCGATGATCATATTGGAAAAGACCATGTTCTCCATATCGCCCTTTCGCCGTTGAAATATGCCGATGCCCCGGTTGGCCCCGTAGATACGGATATTATCGAACAGCAGGTTGCCGGAATTGTTGTCGTTGAAAGCATTGTAACCCACCCGGATACCGCAGGACCTCGACGTGAGGTTACAGTTGGTCACCGTGAGGTTGCTGGTGCTGACGACCGCCAACGCATCGTCTCCCGCACGTACATCACAGTCGGATATAACGACATTTTTAGAGTCATACATGTCGATGCCGTCGCTGTTGGGAATACTCATATTATTGTCGATGAAAATGCCCTGGACTCTGGCGTTATCGCAGGCATTCAGATCAATGGTCCAGTCATTGGCATTACGGACGGTGATATCCCGGATGACGACTTTTTTGCAGGCATGAAAGATGATCTGTGTGCCGGGTCTGTCCACAAAAGCTCCCTTCCACATGACGGGACCACCCTTTTTCGCCCCGGCAGGGTCCATATACGCTTTCCCCTGTCTGGCATACCTGCTATCCTCCTCGCCGCTGACCTGAACGCTATCCATATAGAAAAAGGCGGCGGCGCGTCCGTCGATGACCCCGGAGCCCGTGATGGATACATTCTCCGCCTTATCGGCAAATATCAACCCCAGCTTTTTGCCGCCCGCACCAGACCCGCTAAAGCCGTAGTCTGTCTGCAGGAGATAATCGGCAGTATTGTCCGAAGCCAGCAGCACGGCTCCCGGACTCAAATGGAGATTGACATTGCTAAACAATTGCAAAGTGCCCGTCACAAAAGTACCGGCCGGCACATACACGGTCCCGCCTCCGGCCTTTACACAAGCCGCTATTGCTTTTCCCATCGCCCTTGTGTCCAGCGTACGACCATCTCCCTTGGCGCCATATTTCCGCACATTAAAGACATTTTCCGAAGGACCCTGAGCATGCGATACGGACAGTAAAACAAGACAAAACCATGAGAGGGTAACAGATCTTTTGATACACAACATATAAATCTTTTATTTTCGATGACGACAAGGTTAATTGATAGGCACCATACGGAAATTACAAATGGAAAAATTGCTCTGGCTGGGATTGGAATCCTTCAGCATAAACTCCATAATGATGGGATTGGAGAAGGTAAAACCTTGCAGGTTCCCCCAGCTCTTCAACGGCACTGTAAAGGTTCTCCATTTGCCACCCGTGGAATATGGGTACGAGCCATTGCCGGCGTCATAAAAGAATTCCTTGAAATTGCCGCTGTTGAATACCATATACAGTTTCAACGGCAAGGCCGGCGGATTCACAGGCGTATACATTTCAAACTTCAGCGCATAATTCACATATTTCGAAGGGTCATTCACCAACTCAGCGGGCATGGCGCAATTGTTACTACAGAAAGGATCCCAGGCCCATCCGCCCTGCCAGGATTTGGCCACCTTGAAATAAGGTCCGTTGACAGGCGCCGGATCAGGTCCCGAAGAAAGAAAAGCGTTCCCGTTCCAGCCGTTGAAATGGGACATGTCGAAAAGGAAGTTGCGGTTGTCGTGATACCATGCGATAGTGGTCATGGAGATATTCAGCGGAGCGATACCTTTCAGCGTGAGGGGCCCCGGCTGCGCGGAAGCAGGAACGACGACCCTTAGCGTGGTGGCCGTGCCGTCCACAACATTTACCGTAGCGCCTCCGGCGAACGAGACTGTGGTAGCCGTCGTATCCAGACCATAGAGATCGAAATTCGCACCCGTCAGGGTCAGGGTATCGCCGATGGACGTGTATTCATTCAGGATACCCGTCAACTGAAGGTTGGGGATCACCGTTGTGAACTGGAAGGTAGCCTTGCCGCCTTTTGTGGTCACCGTCACAGTATTGGTAACGTTTTGGGGTATAGCTCTGGGTATCTGGACAGTCACGGAAGTGTCGGAGGCATACATGGTCTTATACGGCACTTCCTGGTCGTTGAATGATACGGATTGGGTAGAAGCCAGATGAGTACCGTAAATGATCACCCATTGGGTGAAGCTCCCCGAAGTGATGGAAGTGCTATCCAATGGCTGTGCGATCCGTGTGATCGTGGGAATGCCGAAACTAAGTGCCGAGTCCTTTTTACAGGAAGTACCCAGCATGCCGGTCAGCAAAATGCCGGCTATGGAAAAAAGTAAGATATTTTTTGTCGTTTGCATAAATGTCTTTTTTTAAGGAAAGGATACATCACCATCCCGGGTTATTTCCCCCTAATTTCGAATTCGTGTTGACCTCATCGGTGGAAATGGGGAACAGCATGTTCCTGCTGGCCCTGACCTTGCTAAGCCGGTCGTTGCCCTGAATGACGACGCCGAGCTTGTTCATCACCTGCAAGTACACTCCCCAGCGGAGGAGATCATATCTCCGCTGCGCCTCGAACACCAGCTCACGACCCCTTTCCGCAAAAATGAGAGAACGAAGGTCCTGCTGGGATAAGCCCACGGGTGTGGGGCTGGCATGACTGCGAAGCCGTATGGAGTCCACGTACCGGTAAGCCTCCGCCGTAGGACCATTGACCTCATTCTCCGCCTCGGCATAGATCAGCATCACCTCCGCATAGCGCAGCATGGGGAAAAAGGCGTCGGAATTCGAAGTACCAGGATTGGAGACATAGCTGAACTTATTGGAATAGGCCCTGTTATAGTAGGTGCCGTTCCATGAATACTTATTGCCCGCCGCATCCGTCTTATACAAGGCCGTGTCCTCTTCGGGATAGAGTACAAAGTTCGGATAAAGAGGATTCCTATAGTCCACGATGTATTGATGTGCTACCCCGTGCAGGATACGTTCATCGTCATGCTCGTACTCTTTATAGTGGTTGTTCGTCATCCATACAGCAGCGACGCCGCTCCTGTCGGGCTGGGCGGAGTTGAAATAATAATACAGGTTGGTCTGCAGGTTGTCATTGCCGGCCTGGGACTGGATCTCCCACATATGCTCCTTTTGGTTACGGCTGGCGATCTGCCAGATATCCATAAAGTTGGGGAACAGCGTATATTCCCCGCTTTTTAATACTTCAAGGGATTTCATCCTGGCGGAATCGAAATAGGCTCTGCTGTCCAGGTTCTCATAGCCAGCTACTACATCCTTGGCGTATGTGTAATTTCCATTATCCTGTCCCCCTTGCACCGTCAGGGAAGCGCCTTTCAGCGCACCAGAGGCCATCGTAAGATAGGTTTTGGCGAGAAAGGCTGAAGCCACACCTCTTGTCACACGGCCCTTTTCACCCGAGCGGGTATCGCTGGCCGGGAACAGTAGTTTCTCCGCCGTCTTGAAATCATTGATCACCACATTGAAGACTTCTGCCACGGATGACTTGGGCATATCGGGCGCATCTCCTGAACTCACTGTACGCAAATGCACGGGCACGGCCCCATAGACCCTGACCAGGTCAAAATAGGCCCAGCCTCTTAAAAAGGTCACCTCTCCGATGAGCCTGTTCCTGATGTCCGCGTTCATATTGACCTTACCGATGTTCTCCAGCACGCTATTGGCGCGGCTGATGATCAGGTAGTGGTCGCCCCATATATTGTTGATCCCCCAGAAGGCCGAGGGATTACCCGCCCCGATATTACCGAGAAACCAGTCAGCGCCCATGGCATGGTCGCAGTCCAGGTCGGTGAGCCAATACGGTTGTTTGATCATACCCCATCCCCAAAAAGTATTGTAAACCCCGCTGACAGCAGCCATGGCGTCCGCCTCGTTCTGATAAAAATTGGCCACCGACAGAAAGCTATAGGGCTTTTCCGTCAGCGCCTTGTTGCAGGCTGTATTCAGCACCACGACCACGCCTATAAATAAAAATATCTTTCGCATATATATGAATTGAAATAATTTGACCTTAAAAAATACACTGCACCCCAAAATTGTAAACCCTTGAGCTGGGATAACCGCCCATATCTACACCTCTCCGGGAAGGATCATCCCCATAGCCGTTGATGTCCGGGTCAAAGCCGGTGTATTTGGTGATGGTCACCAGGTTATTGGCCGTGGCGAATACCCGCAGGGTCTGTATCCCTTTCGACCGCAGATTGACATTATATCCAAGGGTCAGGTTCCTCAGACGGATATAGCTGCCGTTCTCGATAAAGCGGCGGGAGAACTTAAAACCGCGCCAATATTGCTGTTCGGCCTTCGGGCTTTTTGCATGCTCCCAATTCTGGAAGGTCCATCGCTCGTCCCACATCTTTTGCGTGACGTTATTGAAACCGCCGATATTTGAAAGATAATAGGTGTTCATGTTGATGATGTCATTCCCATACACACCCTGGATAAGGAAGTTCAGATCAAAATTTTTATAGGTAAAGCTGTTGGTGACGCCATAAGTAAATTTCGGGTTCACATCCCCGATGAAGGTCTGGTCCTTTGCCGTGATAGCACCGTTGTGGTCCAGGTCCTTATACCTGATCTCACCCACCGTCCGGGCGATGATGGCATCCGGCTGGTTGGCCATGACAGGATCGCTCCGCACCTCCGCCTCGTTCTTGTAGATGTCCTGCTCGACATAGCCGTACAGGGCGCCGATGGGATGTCCTACCTGCTGGACAAATGGCTGATCCCCATTCGTATTGATACGGGTAGCAAACTGTTGTGTCACGCCCCCGCCCAGGCTAAGCAGCTTATTCCTGTTTATCGTAAAATTGCCCGACAAATTCCAGGTAAAGTCATGGTTGGTAATGGGGATGGCGGATATCGACAGCTCCAATCCTTTGTTCTCCACCTCGCCCCTGTTGACGTACTGCGTTCCGAAGCCCGTGGTAGGGGGAATGGTGATATTCTGCAGAAGGTCGTGGGTCTTTTTGTAATAGAGATCCAATGTCAGGGTTACCCTGTTCTTCCAGATCCCCAGGTCCAACCCGATATCATACTGGTCTGTAGTCTCCCATTTCAGATTCACATTACCGGGGCCCGCATAATAATCATCCGCATAGCCATTGGAGACGGTACCGTTAAAGGTATAGGGATACGGTATCAGCTTTGACATCGTGAGATACGGAGAAATACCCTGGTTGCCCGTCCGGCCATAGCCGACACGAATCTTCGCATCGTTGACGGCCCCCAATCTATCCTGTAAGAAAGGCTCATTGGACAGCTTCCAGGCAAAGGCGCCCGAAGGAAATTGCGACCAGCGAAGTTTAGGTCTGAACTTACTGGTCCCGTCATCCCTGTAAGAGAGGGTCAGCAAATAACGGTCCTTCCAATTCTCTGTGACACGGACGATAAAGGAGGCCAGATTAGATTTGCCTTTATTGTTGATGAGGGCATAGGTATTCTGGGCACCTCCGGACAGATTGTTGTCCTGGAGCTGGTCGTTCACAAAATTGCTGGCCTTCTGGTTTTTTGTGGTGTACTGATTGTCTTCGTAAGTGCTACCCGCCATAAAGGTCAGCGAATGGTCCCCGATGGTCTTTGCATAGTTCAAAATGGTTTCCGAAGTAATGGAGTTGTACCAGCCCTGGGATTGATAGGCCAGGCCATTCGTCAACAACCCTTCGTTGACAGACCGGGGATAATATTGCTCCCGCTGGTTGTTGTAATAGCTGATACCCACATTCTGCCGGAGAGTAAGCCCCTTGGCCAGCGTAGCCTCCAGGTAGTTGGACGAGAAGATCTGCGACACAAGGACCTGGTTCTTTACCGCATGCACATATACGTAGGGGTTGGATATCTGCGTGGCGGCCGTGAAATTGTTAGTACCGCTGTCATACAAGGGCGCCGTCGGGGCAAATGCCAGGGCGGCTTTCACCACACCCACTCCCCCGCTGAGGTCCTCATTATTGGTCTTCACCATCTGGTTGGTGGACTTGCTAAAATTGGTATTCGATCCGAATACCAGCCATTTTTTGATATTCCGGGTGATATTGGCCCGGACGTTGAATTGCTCGAAACGGGAATTTTGTATCACACCCGTCTGTTTGATATAGCCGCCCGAAACCAGGTAGCTGCCGCCTTCATTGGCCCCAGAGAAGTTGAGGGAATAGTTGTTTGTTATCCCCGTCTGAAAGATCTGGTGCTGCCAGTCATGGCTCTGCCCGATGAAATCCTTCGGTCCTTTGAAATAGACAAGGGAATCGGGATTGGTAGGCGATTTTTGCCATTCCCCGGGATACGGCAGGTTGCGGGGTGTAGCCGCGGGCTCGAAGAAATTGGCATTGCTGTATGCCTCGTTTTGCATGGTGGCATAACCGTAAGCGTCCAGCATCTTTATAGTCCGCAGTACTTTGGAGACGCCCAGGTTGGCATTGAGCTCCACCTTGTCCTCTCCTTTCCTTCCTTTTTTTGTCGTGATGATCACCACCCCGTTGGCGCCCCTGGACCCATAGAGGGCCGTAGCCGAAGCATCCTTTAGAATACTGATGGATTCTACATCGTTCGGGTTGATAAAGGAAAGGGCATTTACAGAAGCCAGTTCGCCTCCGGATACGGAAGAAGGCGTTGCATCGCTGTTGCCGACCACATACGGTATGCCATCCACGACAAACAGCGGCTGGGTGCTAAGGAACGAGTTCGATCCCCGGATGGTGATATTCAGTCCGGCGCCCGGCGCCCCATCGCTCTGGCTGATGGCGGCTCCCGCTATCTTGCCCTGCATGCCGGAAACAACATTCGTAGGATTGCCTTTCAGCAGATCGTCCCCTTTTAGGACACTCACCGAACCGGTGAGGTCTTTCTTTTTTACAGTGCCATAGGCCACGACCACCACATCCCCCAGGTTGGCTGTGGCGGGATGAAGCACAGCCTGCACATCCCCGCCGGAAGGAATGCCAAGTTCCAGCGGCTGCATACCGACATAGCTTATCTGCAAGGTTTTTGCCCCTAAAGGAGCTGTAAATGTAAAACGGCCGTCCCCATCGGTGGTGGTGGATATCTTTGAGCCTTTGACGGTTACGGTTGCCGCCGCAAGGGCATTCCCCTTTTCGTCCCTGACAGTGCCCGTGACAGTCCTGGTCTGGGCAAGGGCCTGTGGGATCATCGCTGTGGCCAGCAATAGGGAGACGGTGAGGTTCAGGATCAATTTTCGCATTGTCAAGCAATTTTGGATCAAACATAGATCGTTTACAAACAGCAAATTGATGCTTTTTTATCCACCAATTGACCTTTGTTCACCCATGCCCTGATCCCCTTATATTTGCTTGAAAATTGGCGCATGGTCAGCTACGATCCCAAAAAATGGTTTGTCTTTGTATTCCGCTTCCACGAAGCGGACACTTTCCGCAAGCTGCTCTGGCTGATAGCGGCCATCTGTGCCTACGCCTGGCTGGTAGCTTATCTCGAATCCAGCGTATTCAAGCTGGCGGAAACCAGCCACCTGCGGAATATTTCCATCCTGCACAATCTGCTGGGTTTCGTCATTTCAATCCTGTTGGTATTCCGTACCAATACCGCCTATGACCGCTGGTGGGAAGGCCGTAAGCTCTGGGGCGCCCTGGTGAATAACAGCCGCAACCTGGCCATTAAACTGTCGGCCATATTGCCCGAGGGCGATGTAGAGAACCGGGAGTTCTTCCGGGACATTATCCCCGCCTATGCGGCCGCCCTGAGAGATCATTTACGCAACGACACCATCCGCCTGGAACTATTCGACAATAACCCCGAACTGGCACTTGAGATAGATCATCAAAAACATGTGCCCAACCAGCTGGCAGGCATCATGCTTGCAAAAATTATGGAGCTGTATCGGGCCGGCATCATCAGCGGCGATCAGTTGATCGTCCTCAACGCGGAGCTCCAATCCTTCACGGATATCTGCGGCGCCTGCGAAAGGATCAAGAATACCCCCATCCCCTTTTCGTATACCGTCTTTATCAAGAAATTTATCTTCTTCTATGTCGTTACCCTTCCTCTGGGATATGTCTTCAGCATGGGATACCTGGTAGTGCCGGTGACGGGCTTTGTTTTCTATGTGGTGGCCAGCCTGGAGCTGATCGCAGAGGAGATAGAAGATCCGTTCGGCAAAGACTCCAACGACCTGCCTACGGCAAACATCGCTCATAAGATACAGGTACATATCCACGAGTTGATATGATTTATTAATTTTACCCTTCCATGGAGTACGGGCTGCTATTACAAAACATCGCCAAACACATACGGCTCAGTGCGGACGAAGAAAAATACTTCCTCTCCGGCTGGCAAAGCAAAAAGCTTCGGCGCAAACAGTTCCTCCTGCAGGAAGGAGACGTGACAAAAAATGCCGTCTTTGTCGTCAGCGGACTGCTGAGGATGTATTCTATTGACAAGAACGGCTTCGAACATATTCTTCAATTCGCACCTCCCGGCTGGTGGATCGGCGATATAAAAAGCTTTATCTCCCAACAACCCGGCTCTTTGTATATCGATGCCCTGGAAGACAGCGGGATCCTTCTTATGGAAAAGACCTATCTCGACCAGCTATATAAAAAGGTCCCCTCTTTTGAACGCTTTTTCCGTATTCTTGCCGAGAATGCCCTCGGCACCTATCAACAGCGTCTCATCGACAACCTAAGCCTCCCCGCGATCGAACGCTACAATAACTTTTGCCGCCTCTACCCCTCTCTTATAGAATGCCTCCCCCAAAAACAAGTGGCGTCCTATATCGGGGTTACCCCCGAATTCCTCAGTAAGATGCTCAGCGGAAAACAAACATCTTAACCTATCTTAAGTTTTTCCCTTAACCTACATTATTGGTTCCCCCCCGTCCATCATAATACCTTTGCGTAAAGGAGTTTATAACCATGAACAAACAAATAGGATCGATCATACCCCGCCCCTCCCGCCCTAATATGGTCGGCGATGGGTTCCGGGTATTCAACTTCATACCCGGCGGTATAGGACAGCAAAGGATCAGCCCTTTCTTAATGCTGGACTTTGCGGCAGAACACAATTTCAGCCCCTCCGAAAGGGAAAGGGGCGTCGACGTCCATCCGCATAAAGGTTTCGAGACGGTGACCATCGCTTATAAAGGCAGCGTAGCCCATCATGACAGCGCCGGCAATAGCGGCGTGATCAACCCGGGCGACGTGCAATGGATGACAGCCGGCGCAGGCATCCTTCACAAGGAATTTCATGAAAAAGAATATTCCAGAAAAGGCGGACCTTTCGAAATGGTACAGCTATGGGTCAACCTGCCCAAAAAATATAAGTCCGAAGCGCCCCACTACCAGGCTTTAACCGCCGAAGGGATGGGCAAGGTGAAATTGGCGGACAATGCAGGCCAGGTAAATGTCATTGCCGGGATATTCAACGGTGTAAAAGGTCCGGCACAGACCTATACCCCCGTCAACCTCTTTGATATAAAGCTGAACAAGGGCGGAGAGGTCAGCTTCTCCGTACCCGAAGATCACAATACAGCCCTCCTAGTCATCGATGGCACCATTGATGTCAATGGACAATCTGCACCCCGGCACAGTTTTGTATTGTTTGAGAACCAGGGAGAGGACATAACAATAAGGGGTTGGGAGAACAGCGTGGTATTGTTATTGAGCGGGACGCCGATCGACGAACCCATCGTAAGTTACGGCCCCTTCGTAATGAATACACAGGAAGAGATATATCAGGCGATCCGGGATTATCAGCACGGCAAGTTTGGCGTATTGTAAACGGTTGGTGGGGCCCTGCCCCACCAATCTAAATTTTTTTTCAATGAAAAAGTCTATCGAACACATTCTGGAAGGACGGGCAAAGGCTATTACGCCGGAACAGACGATCTTACAACCCCTGCCCCATAAAGACTTCCGCTTTGCCAATCCATTTATCGTGCTGCACCACCTGGCGCCGGAAACCATTCCCCCGGGGTCGGCATTCAGGATACACCCCCATCCCCACAGGGGCTTTGCTCCCGTCACTTTTATGCTGCAGGGTGAGGGTTATCATAAGGACAGCGCCGGTCATGAGGGCGTCATAAAAGCAGGTGACGTACAGTGGATGTTTGCCGGCAAAGGTATTCTGCACAGCGAAGGCCCCACCAAAGAGCTATTGCAAACAGGCGGCGTACAGGAACTGGTCCAACTATGGATCAATGTGCCCGCCGCCTATAAATGGGGCGACCCCTTCTATCAGTACACTACCCGGGAGAAACAGCCTCCCGTGCTACAGCAGGAAGGCGTGGACCTTCGTCTTGCCAGTGGACGTTATGAAGACGTCACCGGTCCCTTAAAAAGCTTTACTCCCATCGTCTCCATCTCCGGCAGCATTCGCCAGGGTAAAAGAGTTCAATTCTCCGCCACACCGGGTTACTGGACCCTGCTGTACATAATAAAGGGGAGGGCCTGTGTCAACCAGGAAACCATCGCCCCCTATCACCTCGTGGTCTTTGAAAAAGAAAATGACGAGATCATTCTCACGGCCGAAGAAGATATCCAGATATTATTCCTTTCCGCCGAGCCTATTTTGGAGCTCGTAGCCGCCAAAGATAATTTTGTCATGAATACCCAAAAAGAAATAGAACAGGCCATCGAGGATTATAACAGAGGAATTTTCGGAACTTTGTCCTGGTAACCCGGACATTAAATCCATACACATGCATTACAAATTGGAAAAGCCCGTATCAGGCTCTATCGGTACAGAAAAATATCAATGCACCATCGAATGGCGGAATGGGAAATTTATTTCGGATGAGCCCGAAAAGACGGGCGGCAAGGATCTGGGGCCCGACCCCCATACCCTTATGCTATCTTCCCTTATCAGCTGCACCCTTGTTACGCTGCGCATGTACATCGATAGAAAAGGATGGGATATCCCCGAAATAAAAATAAGCGCCAACATGTTCCAGACAGTCGAAGGCGATAAGACGACCACCATCATCGACAGGGACATCTGTTTCCCCGGCCCTACCCCGCCGGACCCCGAAAAAAAGAACAGGCTGCTGGAGATTGCCCAGCACTGCCCCATATCAAAGATCCTGGAAGGCGATATAAAAGTCCGCAGCTTTGTATATCATGAAGAAGAAGTGGAAAAACAATTAAAGTATACTAACGACAACATCACCGTGGTATGGAAACCCGAGATCTGCAAACATTCAGGCCGATGTGTCACCCAACTCCCCCAGGTATTCGATCTGAAAAGCAAACCCTGGATAAATATGCAGGGTGCGGATACCGCCGCCATTATAGAGCAGGTAAATAAATGCCCGACAGGCGCCCTGTCTTACTTCCACAACGACCAAAAGGGATCCCCGGTGACCGAAGGCTAAAATTGTACTCTATACATAATGTCGGGGAAGAACCGTATCTGATAAATAGGATCTGCCTTTGCTTTTGCCTGGTTGTACTGTATCATGAATATATTCTTCCGGTTTGTCACATTTTGCAGATCGAGATAAAAGGTCTGCGTCAGCTTACGTTTCTTACTGTTGGTCCGGAAACCAAATTTCATATCCAATCTGAAATAGCTGTCCAGCTGCTGGGAATTATAATGCAGCGTATCCAGGATCTGGTATCCTGCGGCAACAGAGGCAGGCACATTGATGGGCGTGGCATACCTCCCGCCGATGGAGGACAGACGGGCGTCAAACGTAAAGGCATTGTTCCCGCTGCTGCCCAACTTCCATTCTTTACCCGCGAGTACGTTGAAAACCCGTTTGTAATTGAACGCTGTATTCCTTTCCACCCCATCGCTGCCCTTGTATTTCGAGTCGAAGATCGAGGCGGTAAACAGAACATAGTATCCCCTGCTGAGAAATTTTTCCGCCGTCAGCTCCACGCCTCTGTTATTACCCGTTCCCTTATTTATCAAACCTACTTTGTTGGGAAACCCGAAGTCGGCGCCCGCATTCAGCATCGAAAATCCGCTGAGCTGTCGCTCCACAGGCACATCAAACAAATGCTGATAGTACAATTCGGCCTTTATCCTCCAATCCGGCAAAAACCTTTTTTCATAGCCCAGTATAAAATGATGCGCCCGGGTAAATCCAAGATCGCGATTACTCGGATCTCTTTGCCCCGTCTGCTCATTTACCTCCTGGAAATATACCGGGAGGGGTTGAAGCTGACTATGCAATCCATAGCTCAGGGATACGGATTGGTTCGCCGGCAGCTGATAGCTCAGCGATAACCGTGGCTCCAGCTCAGCGCTGTTATTTACGTCAAAATGCGTCCCATGCAATCCACCCAGAATGCTGAACCGTTCGCTAAACCGGTATCTCAGCTGCGCGAAATATTGCACCAGGAAAGGAGTGCCGTTATAATTGCTCACCGTATCAAAAGGCTCCGAGGCCGGCTTGGACGACTTATCGAGGATCCTGACATTGAGCCCCAGCGACTCGGCCGTCGCTCCGACCCGGTAAGACAGACGGCTATTGATCTTACTGTTGAGGTACGAACTTGCCCGGAAAGTGCTGGTCGTATTTTTGGAGGAATAATGCAGCCAACGATCCTTATAAGGCGGTACAGGGTCAGGATAGCGGTATTCATCATAAGTATCCAGGGTATGAGCATAGGATACCACGGTACGCAGATAGGTACGACTGCCCAGGTCCAATGTATGTTTGATCCCGAAAAGAGAGAAATTGCTCTTATCATAGCCATCCTGGTCAGCCTGTCCATAAAAGTCCGTCGTATCCACCTTGCTTCCAAGCAGGTCGATATTGCTAAGCCCACCCATTCCAAAAAAGGAGAACTTCCCGATACGGCTCTTTCCCGTGGTGATATTGAACACCCAATCCTGGTATTTGGGTGTATTCTTAGTCCCGATGTTGAGCCCGATAGAACCCGCTATCTGCGCAAATGAATAACGATAGCTGGCAAGATAAGCCGCCCCGTTGTTCTTATTATTCAAAGGTCCTTCGATGGTGGCCTCCAGACCGCTGAAAGCATTGAGCTGTAATGTTTGTTCATGCTTGCTGCTGTTGCCGCTGCGGAGATTGATATCAAAGACCGCTGCCACCGCATTGCCATATTCCGCGGCAAAAGCGCCTGTAAGAAAATCGGAGGTCTTGAGCGCATTGGTATTCAGTGCGCTGACAGGGCCGCCGGTAGTGCCGAGGGCCGAAAAATGATTGGGATTAGGGGAAGGGCTGCCTTCGATACGCCACAGCACCCCGGTGGGAGAATTTCCCCTGACGACAATATCGTTACGGGCATCGCTGTTGGCTGCAACTCCCGCATAATTGCTCACCAGTTTGGAAGGGTCATTCCTTCCCCCCGCATAACGGGTCACTTCTTCCAGGTTGAAAGACCGGGCGCTGCCCGCCGTAAATTCATTGGCCGCCGCCCCTTTTTTTGTGACAGGTGCCGTCACCGTAAAGGCGTTCAGGGTCACCAGCTTCTGCTCCAGCGTAACATCCAACACCACTTCCTTGCCGGCCGTAACCAGCACTTCCGGGATCACAGCCATTTGATACCCAACGCTGCCATAGGAAAATTGCTGACGCCCCAAAGGGACGCCGGACAGCACATATCTGCCCTCTCCGTCTGTCATGGCGCTAATGGTAGGGGTAATACTTGTCACCTGCACCGTCACCCCCGCCAGCGGCTTTTCAGAAGTTTTGTCGATCACTGTTCCCCTGACTGTCTGGGTCAGTTGGGAAGGTTGGGCCAGGGCGGTCAGGACCGTCGCCAGCAAGGTCGTCAGTAAGGTTAGCTGCTTCATAATGCACACAATACTACAGGCATCCGACCGCAGCTGCAATGGAAAAGGAGTGAACCGTCGGATTTACGGAATAAGCCGTTTGAATTTCACCGGTGGTCTTATTTCGAATATGTACTTTTACACCATGAGATGGGCCAACAGCAAGATAGGGTTTGACGACAGATGGATGATGCTGATAGGCATCCTCCTGTACACATTTTTGATACCGATCATCTTCTTCGGATCGAAGGTCCATGAGTCGCCTGAAGAGGCGTGGATCTCTTCAGGGATTATGCTCGTTATCACTTCGTCCATCTGGTTCTCCTCCCGGGCTATCATGATCTGGTCCCGCCGCCGTTATCCATCCTTGTCCATGATGAAAAAAAGACTGGTTGTACAGACAGCCCTGATCCTTTTTTGCGCTGTATTGATCAACAATTTACTGGCCCCCGTATTCAAGCACGTCTGCATGGCCATGCTCGACGAGGGCCCTGGCTATCATAGCGACATGACATTCGCATCCAATGCCGCCACGATCTTCTGCACCCTGCTTGTAGTCTCCGTCTACGAGGTCATCTATTTTATGAACGAGCTCCGTAAATCCGTAGAGGAAAAGGAGATGTTGAAAAGAGAAAGCCTGCAGGCGCAATTGGAAGCATTAAAGACCCAGGTCAACCCTCACTTCCTTTTCAACAACCTGAATACCTTGAGCGCCGTCATCCCCGATAATCCCAGACAGGCCATCGATTTTGTACAACAGTTGTCCAGGGTATATCGCCATATATTGGAGGTAAAGAACGAACAAAGTATCCTGTTAAAGGAAGAATTGGAAGTATTACAAGCTTATGCTTTTCTCCTGAAAACCCGTTTTGGCGACAACCTGGATATTTCTATCCGGGTGACAGAAGAAAAATTGCAGCAAAAAATAGTGCCGCTGTCCCTGCAGATACTGATGGAAAATGCGATCAAGCACAACATCGTCTCTTCCGCCAAACCGCTGAGGATCGATGTCTACACGGAGAATGGCCATCTCATCGTCAGCAACAACCTGCAGAAGAAGAACCAGGCCTTGGAATCCACCGGCATCGGACTGGACAATATACGCAACAGGTACCTGCTGCTGGGAAGCCGTCCCATCGAAGTAGAGGAAGGGCCTTCCAGTTTTACTGTTTCCATTCCCCTGATAGGGAACTAAAACCATACGCTTATGAAGGTAGTCATTATAGAAGATGAGAGCCCTGCCGCCACCCGGCTCGCCCGTATGCTGGAAAAGATCGATGACGACATCGAAGTGGTAAAAAGACTGGACAGTGTAGAATCATCCGTAAAATACCTGTCCACCGCCCCCGAATGCGACCTGATCTTTATGGATGTTCAGCTGGCCGACGGTCTCTGTTGGGATATTTTCCAGCAGGCCAGATTAGCGCCTCCCATCGTCTTTACCACCGCATTCGACCACTACACGCTAAAAGCCTTCAAGGTCAATAGCCTGGATTACCTGTTAAAACCCATCGACGAAGGCGAGCTCCAACAGGCCGTGGAGAAGTACAAACAGCTCTATCTCCGTACGGACAAAAGACTTCCGGAAAGGATAGAGAAATTGTTGCAGGAAATTGGCGCCACCAGGTATAAAGAACGTCTGTTGATCAAAAGAGGACAGCAATTACACTATCTCAAAACAGCCTCTACCGCCTATTATTATGCAGATGGAAAACTTTGCTATGCCATCGACTTCAGCGGCAACAGCTATCTGCTGGATAATAACCTCAATCAGTTGGAAGAGCTGTTGTCGCCTCAACAATTCTTCCGGATCAATAGACAACTGATGGTCAACATAGAATCTATAAAAAAGGTGCATACCTGGCTGGGCGGCCGGCTCAAGTTGGAGCTCTCTCTTCCCGCACAGGCCGACACCATCGTCAGCCGGGAAAGGGTCAGCAGCTTTAAAGATTGGCTGGGTTAATTTTTTATGACCTTTTGAACATATCTTCCACGGTCTGTATCCACCTCGACAAAATAGAGTCCCTTGCTCAGATCACTTACCGGAATGTCCAATGTGCCGGATGTGGCGGGTTTCACCGTCCGTACCACCTGACCCCGTGTATTGATGACAAGGACACTCACCACGACCTGCCCGGACGAAACGACATGCACTCTGTCAACCGCCGGGTTGGGATAAAGACGTATGACAGTGGACGAAGACATGGGGAAATCCAACGGGACAACAGGAGAATAAGTACTGGCGCCCTCCCTATCCACTATTTTCAGACGATAGTAATTCCTGCCGGCTCCGGGAGCATTATCTGTAAAACTATATTTACCCGTTAACACCCCGCTATTGACAGCTGCCACCGAACCCACCGTAACAAGATCCTCCGTACCTGCCCCACGTTGTATCTCATAACGATCGATATTCACTTCGTGATCAACGCTCCATTTCACCAGCGCATTATTCTCCTGTCTGACGGCTGTAAACCCCGTCAACGTGACGGGAAGAGGGGATGCGCTGTAAATGATGGTATAATATCCGTTGGCAAGATTAGCTGCATTGACTAGAAGAGATACGATATTCCCCGAGATAGCGGGGGTGGACACCGTTGTCACCACTTTATTCGTACCACTGGCAAAAGTGCCGTCCGTAGCATTGTATAACAGCGCATAAGAATAGGTGGCCAATGGAGCCCCAAGGGCCGTGTTGTAATCCGAAAAATTGAAGTTCACGGTAACTTTCCCGCTGCTGTTACCCCCTGTTCTCTGTACATCCCAGCTGCGGTTCCAGCGGGTGATACTGCTGGCGCTGTAAATACCCGGGATAGTCGCGTTGGTGATAACGGTATTGCTCTGCCCGTTGTGTGCGGCCATCAGGTAACCGGCCGTATTTAAAAGATCCGAAGCACCCGTGCCGCTGCTAAAACCAAGACCGTCCGTAGAGCCGGAAGGATTGGTTGTGAAATTGTCCGTAGCGCTGGTGTAACCTACGCCGACCAGGTTGGTGATATAGGTGGTAGACGTCGGCGGGGTATACTTTGATATGCTGACAGACCTCCCCCATTCCGCAGACAAATAATTTTCCATGATGACACGCTGGGTCGTATTGAAAGCCGTATTATACAGCAATATCTCTGACATCGTGCCGGAGAAATAATCGTCTGCCGACCAGTTGCTGAGCCCGATATAATTGCTCGTCCGGTTAATCGCAGTGTGGACCCAGGCGCTGCTGGAGCCTGCGGCACCGTTGTTGGCCTGTGAAGCGCCGGCCAGGTAGTGGGCCACCGCCGTCAGCGTACCTGCCGATCCCCCCTGTTGCACAGCTTCATAGATGTTGCTGGTCCCATTGACGACGGCATTGGTCGTTGTATACGTCTGGTCGCCCGTGCCGCCCTTAAAACCCTCATAGTAAAAATTGGCGGTACTACCATAACGCCCAAACGTAATATTGTTGGAAGCCGCCCCATTGCCAAGATCAAAGACCCTCTCCCATCCCCAACTGGACTGTGAAGCATTGAAGCCCACCTGCGCAAAAACGCTCGTCCCACCCGTGAATACAACGGAAGAAGGCAGGGATGCCAGACTCAGATATTGCGGGTTGGAAGAAGGAGTAAATGTCAATGCCGGCCGGCTATTAGGCCCCGCCGTCGCTACATATGTTGGTCTATTGTTTGAAGAGGAGGTAAAATTATAACCATTACCGCTGAGATCAGACCACTGGCTGACCTTGCCGGCCCCATTCATCGAGACGGAACTGCTCTTGCCGGCGTTCAGCCAAATGACCAGGTTGCTATTGCCAAGACCACCGGGATAATACTTTTGCGCAGCAGCCTGCCTGATAAAAAAAATGGCTGCCAGACACAGGATCGCTCGGGTTAGGGTTGAAGGGTCGTAATTCTTCATAACATACAGGATTTGCCAACAAGGGTTACAAAAGAGATGCTACAAAAAACAGGCTTGATAATCAAATATTTGGATGGAAAACAATTTTCCACCTGTCCCATTTTTGGAATTTTTTACAAATACAGGAGTCCTTCCCTTCCCCGGATATGGAGGATCCCGGTATAGTTGCGGAGGAATTGAAGCCTCGCTTCACGCGGCTATTGTAAAACGCTGCATTTGTCTCTATCTTAAAGAGATGAATACCAATACCACAAGATGGCAATCTATCGATCTTTTACGGGGCGCCATCATGGTCCTGATGGCCATTGATCATGTACGCGTTTATTCCGGCGTCCCGGCCGGCGGGGTTTCGCGGACATCTTCTTTACTCGGTGGGTCACCAACTTCTGTGCGCCGGGGTTTGTCTTCTTTACGGGCACCGGCGCTTTTCTATATGGACAAAAGATCGGGAGTAAAAGCAGACTGGCGGGCTACCTGCTGACAAGGGGTTTGCTGCTGGTGCTGTTGGAGCTTACATTCATCCGGGCCTGCTGGACATTCAATTTTGAGTATGGAAAATTCTTATTGGCGGGTGTCATCTGGATGCTGGGTTGGTGTATGGTCCTGATGGCCGTCCTCATCCGGCTCCGCCCCGTAGTGGTAGGCGCAATCGGCTTGTTTATCATTTTTGGTCAGCAGCTGTTCCATGTCATTCCACAGTCTCTTGGTCTGCATGGGGCGGCCGGCCGCTGGTGGGAATTCATTTATCCATATGCCGAACAGGACCCTCCTTTTGGAATGGCCATCCTGTATGTCCTGGTGCCATGGATAGGTGTAATGGCCGCTGGTTATGGCTTTGGCCTCATTCTGCAAATACCCCCCGCCAAAAGACGTAAAATATGTTGGGCGATAGGTATTTCCTCCAGCTTTATTTTTATCATCGCCGGCAGCATTGTCCTTCTAAGACAACCAGCGCAGACGGACGCACCACCCTTTATTATCAGATTGCTCAGACAAAATAAATATCCCGCATCTCCCCTTTTCCTGCTGATGACCCTCGGACCGCTCATCGCCCTGGTACCCTATGCTGAACAGGTAAAGGGCTGGTTTGCCCGGGTACTGGTCACTTTTGGCAGGGTCCCCCTCTTCTATTATTTACTCCATATTCCACTGATCCATCTGAGCGCCTTGCTCGTCACGTTCGTCCGGGAAGGGACAGTATTCCCGGTCTGGTATGCAAGCGCTCCTTTTACTTCCATACCCGAAGGACATCAATGGGGACTGGGTCTGCTCTACTTTGTATTTGTCATGGATGTGATCATCCTTTATTTTCTATGCCGGTGGTACGCGCGATATAAATTCACCCATCCCGGGCAGAAATGGATGAAGTATATATGACCGTTAGTAAGGTTGCCGTCCTTTTATTACAGACATAAAATTGCCGGCGGGATCTCTGAACCAGGCTATGGCTTCAGGCCCCATGCCATTGCGGCCATGGGCGATACCTTTCTTGTCCGTTGCCATTTCCCCTTCATAATGCTCGAACTTTACCCCCGCGGCCGTAAGCTCATCCACCGCGGCTTCAACATCCTTCACCTCGAAATTCAGGACAGTATAGGTGGCCGGCGTATGATCCGGTTTGGGATAAACAAAGACCCGCTGTCCCCCGGGAAGATTCAGATCTAGTCCTTCGGGCTGCTCTTTTACATCGAGCCCCAGTGTCTTCCGGTAAAAATCCCTGGCTGTCCCCAGGTCGTTTACGGAAAATGTGTTGAATGTTTTTTCAAAACTGAACATCTCTGCAGGTTTAAATTATTAATTAATACTTCTCTTACAGGAGTAGCTCTGCAAATTTCTTACCACGGCTCACGCCTCATAAACAAATATCGTGGACACATTATCGTCCGGAATAAAATAAGCTCTGACCCTTTCATCCGGCATCAATTCGAAGAAACTGGGGTTCTGGGTCATCACAGCCCCCGTAACGGGCGACCAAAGCTGGACAGGCACCTGGTGGATGGCACAAGCCTTTTCCAGATCGACGATCTCCAGTCCTCCCAAAGGAAGCGACTGGCCGCCCGGCCGCTTGTATACCGAAAGTCCTGTATACAGCATTTCATGTCCCCCGAGACATTTAAGATCCTGATAATCGATGTAAAAAGAAGGATTCAGTATGGCTGACCCGGCCGGCATACGGACATTACCCTGCTCATCAAGGGGCCATGTATAAAAACGTCTGGATCCCCAACTGATGCCATGTAATGTATTTGTTTCCTTATCCCGCGCAATACCTCCTATATGATCCTCCCAACGGAAAACTTCCTGCAACGTCTTCTGCCTGGGGTCGAATTTATAGATGATCGACCGGCTGTCCGGACGGTATTCCGCGGCCGCGATCCAGATATGGCTGCCATCAAAATCGATACCGCTGGGGTGAAAGATGCTACCCTCCCCTATGGCAACGTCAGCCAACAGATTGCCTGCGCTGTCAATCCTGAACAGATGACCTTTACCCTTGCTGCGGTCCTGCAAACCATCCTCGGAAACCCCGACTTCCACGGAAGACACCCAAAACTCATCCCCTATCTTCACCATGCCCTGGCAATGAAAGGTCTTAAACCGCACTTTGATCTCCGTTACAAGATTCCACATCGTGTCGCGGGAAAAGGATTTCAACCGATGGCTCAAAGGGCTTTCCGCTGTCCGCGGGGTGATTGCCTGAGGTGCCTGCACGGTGATCATGGATGGCAGGCACAGGGCGCCGGCCGGAAGGAGGGCTTGTTTGAGGAATGCTCTTCTGTCTGTCATAAAGATATTACTGTCTACCCATATAGCCGGATGGTCGACTCTTCCATCGCATCACCGGCAAGGTAACCGAATTTTACTGTATGTATAGGACAAGAACGATAAATAAATCGCGCCGGTTGCTACATACCCTTCTATTCCTGCCTGCCATCATCGGCATCGTCATGGCTATCCGCAGGACACTGGTCCTGGCCGGGATCATCAGTTCATTCAATCCCCCGGGAATGGCTAAAGGAAGCCCTCCTTTTGATACTGAATTTGGCAAGCATCCCATACTTACACTGATACATATTCTGCCGGGCGCCCTGTTCATGATTACAGGTCCATTGCAATTTATACCAGGCATCAGGACCCGGCATTTGGGTTTTCACAGGCTGAATGGAAGGATCTATATCGCATCCGCCTATATCGTAGGTATCTCAGCGCTCGTCATGTCGTTTGTCCTGTCCCCCATCGGGGGTATCAACCAGGCGGCCGCAACCATATTGTTTGCCATCCTGTTCCTCGTGTCGATCAGCAAAGCCTGGTGGTATATCGCTCACAAAGAGATAGCCCTCCACCGGGAATGGATGATAAGGGCATTTTCCATCGGGCTGGCCATCGGCACCATTCGGCCCATCATGGTGTCATTCTTCGCTTTTTCAGGCTTGCCGCCACAGGTGTTCTTCGGGACAGCCTTTTGGATCGGGTTCACTCTACATACGCTGGCGGCGGAAATTTGGATTAATTATACCCGTGTCACCCCTTCTTCTTCCTGAGAGGAGCGGCAGTTTTTTTCTTTGGCGCCGGGGGCAGCTCCTGCGAAAGGATGTTGGCAGGATGTTCGCTCGTATAAGTAGCCCCATGCTTCAGTTTTCCCTTCCCATTCTTCTTTGTCCAGAATTGCATCGGAAGCAGGATACTATGGCCTCCCCGATAGTAACAGACATCGAATCTTACGTCCGAACCCCTGCCAAATTTATCGCCACCGACAAGCCCCAGGGGTGTACCCGCCTCCACCATTTGCCCCGGATGAACAAATGCGCCGTCCTTTTTAAAAACTCCATACTGACCAAATGTGCAATCCCCATGAACGATCTCGACAGAATTCCAATTGTCCGTCGCAATAGCGCCCGCATCGTTCTCCGCGCTGCTGGTATGCACAGCCGTCACCACCCCTCTCCTGGCGGCGAAGATCGTATCCCCCGGCTGCATCTTACAACGCACGACAAATCCGCTGTCCTGTCCGTCCAGACCGGGCATCTTACTCATCTCAAAAACCTGGGTTTCCTTTCCTGGTCCAATAGGCAAAATATAGATAAACTCAGGATGGAGGGAAGGTTGCAGACACCCTTTCTGATAACTGCTGGTATACTTTATCTGCAGCTCACCGGCTCCATCACGGGAGACGGTGAACAGCTTGCTGATACCAGGCTTCACCTCCGCCTCATAAGGCAATACGTGATCCGCCTTGGCATTTTGAAAGGTAGTAAAATTGACGGTCAGCACATAAGTGCAAAAGGCCCTGTTATTACAGGTAAAAACCAGGTTGCCCTTGCTGTCCTGGGTATAACTGACATCCACCGCCCGCTGGGAAAATAAGGACAGATGCAGAAAGGTCAGGTTCATAAGGAGCAGACAGTTGCGTATCATCTTCTTTTTTCCTGAAGATAAGAAGTTTTACCTTCCGGCGTTGAGCCATTTCGTATAGCAGGCGGCAGCCTCATCTTCCATCAACGGTCCGAGCACGACCATTTCCCGCCCGCCACGATCAAATATATCCCTTGCCGGCATGCTCAATATATGCGCCGGATCGCAGGTGCCGGCAATCCTATGATAGGCGTCCTTACCCAGAGCATATACCACCGTCCCGATGCCACTCCAGAATATCGCCCCCGCACACATGGCACATGGTTCCGTACTGGCATAAAGGGTACAGTTCTCTAAAAAGTGAGGCTCGACCCGGCTGCTTAACTTTTTGATAAGGTTGATCTCACAATGCGCTATCATATTTTCGTCAGTGATGACGGTGTTCTCGCCTTCCAGTAAAATGATATCATCCGGGCCTGTCATAATACATCCAAAAGGCAGATTGCCTTTGTCCATCGATCTTTTAGCCACCTCCAATGCCTTTCTTAAAAAATAAAGATGATCCGTCATAGCTCCGCTTTGGACACAAAGTACAGAGGCTAAGGGTGATAAGCAATGGAAAGGGAGTCAGTTGCCGTTTTTGGGGAGTGAACTGTCGTAGGATCCCCCTTTTATTGCCCCAGATAGGTTACATGAGCCGCAATGGCCACCCATCTCCCCTTTCTCTTTTCATATACATCCATATAGTTGGTACGCCCGGGTACGTCCTTTCCATTGTCGACTGCAACAAAGCTGGCTTCCGCCATGATCAGCGCAATATTATTTCCCAGCAACCTTACCTGTACCTTGTCGACCTTGGCGGACTTGATCTGCTGATCAGGGGACGCCGTCATGGTAAGGGCATCCTGCTTGGTTATCCTGGACCCATTGGGAGAGATCAGCAGAAAATCATCCGCAAAGATCCTGCTCATGGTAGCCGTATCCTTGGTAGGATAAGAATGGATCCAATCCTCGTTGAGCTTTTCAAGCGTCTTTACATCGTTGGAAGAAGACTGGGCGATACCCGTCAGTGAGAGAGCGAGTGGTAAAAAGTAGATAAGGAGTTTCATTGATGTAGGTTTAATTTCAAGAATGTGTTGTTGTATATCATCCCTCCTTTATTTCGCCGAAGGATACCCCTTGTCGATCCAGTCCGTCTTGACATTATGCTCCAGGTTGAGCAAACTCGCTTTTGTAAACTTCATCTCATTCAAGCACCTGAATGCCGGCCGGATATTGGGACAATGGTTGAAAGGACAGCAGCCGCAATAGATCACGATCGCCGCGTCCTTTGGCAACTTGCTCAAATGCTGCCGGAACTTGTCCAGGTTACTGCTGTCCCTCGCCGGCCCCATGTCGATAGAGCCTTTGACGACAGCGCCGGGGCCAATACAAAAAATATACGGTTGTTCTGCTGACTTATTGTTGATAGTCTTAGCCAGATCAGCCGGCAACAGTAATTGGGAGGACGTCCAGGGCTCCTCGTTATTAAACATACCTCGGCCAAACCCAACAGTAAAGAACATGACCAACCCAAGAATCACATAAACTTTATTTTTCATAAGTATACATCTTAAATGCCATTGTGAATGTAAGTAATTATAAAAAAAAATGCGCAATCAAATCATTGCACATATATTTGCAATTAAATGATTGCATAATAATGGAAACCAGACGGGACGTATTCCAGGCAATTGCCGACCCCACACGCAGACAGATCATAGAAATGCTGGCGAAAAATTCGCTCCACCTCAACGCTATCGCAGACAACTTCAACGTCAGCCGCCAGGCTGTCTCCGTACACGTAAGGATCCTTACGGAATGCGGCCTGGTCATTATAAAAAAACAAGGCCGGGAAAGATACTGCGAAGCAAAACTTGACAAACTAAACGAGGTGGGCGCATGGATCGATCACTGCCGCCACTTCTGGACGGAAAAATTCAATTCTCTTGATAAATACCTCGATAAAGTACAGACAACAAAAAAATTAAAAAAATGAACACACAACACACCGACAAAAAAAGGGTCTTTATGCTTGTTCGTGAATTCGATGCCCCTCAAAAGCTCGTGTTTAACGCCTTTAGCAACGCCGAGGCGCTGAATGAATGGTGGGGTCCGGCCGAGAGTAAGAACAGTGTCGTCAGCCTCGATTTCAGACCCGGAGGTATTTTCCATTTTAAAATGGATTTCGACGGACACATATCATACGGCAGGTTCTTGTTTAGTAAGGTAGCCCCCTACGACCTTTTGGAGTTCACCAATGCATTCGCCGATGATCAAGGCAGGGTTGTCAAGGCCCCTTTTGACATCCCTCTCCCCCTGGAGATATTCTACCGGCTCATTTTCACCGGGCATAACGGCAAGACCACGATCACATTGACCGGAGAGCCCGTGAATGCAAGCCCCGAAGAAATAGAGAGTTTTTATTCTATCAATAGCAGCATGGAAGAGGGTTTCGGCGGGACATTTGATAAATTGGTTGCCTACCTCGCTACCCGCCCCCTTTTTGAGTGATTGCCGGTCCGGGCAAAACCGCTTATCTTGAACCTATCACTTAAATCATCTTCTATGAAGCGCAGCTCGTTCCTCAAGGCTACCCTGGCCGCCGTCTCGGGATTGACGGTTCCCTTTACCTTATTGGCCCATCGCATATCCGGGCGCGGGACGGACAAAGGCTTTTTTGTTGCTTCTGGTAAGGACCGTCACGACAAAGCCATATCTATTTTCGAAGGAGATATGTTCTATACCAAGGTATCTACCAATGACACCAACGGGAGCATGTACATACTCGAATCCACCCGTGATAAAAAAGGCGGTCCGCCCCTGCACTTCCATTACGAACAGGATGAATGGTGGTACGTAATGGAAGGAGAGTTCCAGATAAAGGTCGGCGACCAACTCTATAATGCCAGGCCGGGTGACAGCGTATTTGGTCCCCGGATGGTGCCGCATGCCTTTGCCAAAACTAATGACGGCCCTGCCAGAGTAATGATCATTTTCCAGCCGGCGGGCAAAATGGAAGAGAATTTCAAGGCCGTCAGTGAGGGTGTAACCAAAAATATGACGGAGCAACAGCGTAATGACTTCCGGAAAGCGCATGGCTTCGAAGTGGTAGGCCCCGCTCTCGGCAATCTAAAACAATGATCACCCCTTCAGCTCATTCCGCTGCAGATCGAAGAGGAACTGGAAAAAGTTGGTTTCTGTCGGGATACCCAGTTTTTTACGGACCCTGTAACGGCTGATCTCGACGCCGCGTACGGAAATGCTCATCAGCCGGGCGATCTCTTTACTCGATAAGTTCATCCGCAGGTACGCACAGAGCTTTAGTTCATGCGCCTTGAGGCTTGGGTATTTCTCTTTGAGGATGATCAGGAAGTTGCTGTGCACTTTATTGAAGTGTACCGAAAACTGCTCCCATTCCTTATTTAGCTCCTCCTCCTCGGAGAGACTGCGCAGCAGCTTCTTTACCTCAGACGGGGCCGCTTTGTCCATGCCTGCTTTTTCCAGATGCTGCAGATCGCTCTTTATCCGGGTGATGAACTCCTCTTTCTGTACCAGGTGCATAGCCGTCGTGGCCAGCTCGGAATTCTTGAACTCTATCTCCGACTCCAGCTTCTCGTTACGCAGTTTAACGACCTCTTTCTCTGATTTTTCCAGCTCCAGTTGATGCAGGTATGCCTGCCGCTTCCGCTCTTCCAGGTGCTTGAGCCTTTCGGTCAGGAGCTTTTTATGATGTCTGCGGTAAAGATACCAGGCCAGGTAAATGCCTGATAACAGATAGACCGCATATGCCCAGGGGGTTTGATACCAGGGCGCCAGTACGGTAAAGCTATATGTATTGACGGCCGACTCGTTACCCAGGTTGTTCCTGGCCTTGACCCGGAAAGTGTATGCGCCTGCGGGGAGATTGGTATAGTCCTTTTCCGCCCGCTTGGACCATTCGGACCAGGCTTTATCAAAACCTTCCAAAAAATAGCTGTATTCGATGTTTGACTGTTGTTCGAATAAAGGAGATGCATATTCGATATGGAAAGAATTCCAGTGATGGCTGATGGAAGGCGTCTTTATCTTCCCCTGCACCGGGTCTTCATTGGCCTCCCCGAAATATCCGCCATACAAAAGACTGTCTGTTCCGCCAATGGCCTTCACCATCCGTATATACACGCTCAGCAGATGGTTGTTCTGTTTGTATTTTGCAAAGTTGATATGATAAAAGCCTTTTTCGCCCCCAAGAAAAATATTGTTGTCATTCACAGGATAGATATGTTCAAAACCGCTGAGCATCTTGCTCTTCAATTCCGGCAGATAAATGACGGAAGGCTTGAAGGTGGAAAAATCCACGACCCCGATGGTCTTCTCCTGGATAAACCAGATATTGCCGCTGGGGTCTTCTTTAAGGTACCGGACGCTTTGATCGCCGAATATCTCCCGGAAATAAGCCGAAGGCTCAAACCTGTCCTTCCCGGGATTGTATTCATACACCCCCTTCTCCGTGGCGATGACGATCCGGCGCTTTACTTTATAAACATGGTTATTCAGGGAAGAAGGCAATCCGTCCTTGTCCGTATACAGCTTAAAGGCAGCGTCCACCGCAGTGGACAACGGCAGCTTGTATACACCCCGGTAAGGATGGGATACCCATATAGTGTTGTTATTGTCCACCGCAACAAAACGGGCGGATTCCGAGAAGCCCGTGATATTTCCTTTATCCTCGAATACCTTCTCAGCGGCTGCAAAAAGCCGTACGCCATGGTAATTGCCTGCCACCAGTAAACTACCCTGTTGAATATCCTCCAGGGGTTGAAAGGTCCAAAAGCCGTCGCCCTTCATGACGGGCTCTATCTTATCCCCGCTGACCCGAAAAAAACCTTCCTCCTTACCCGCCAACAGCTGATCATTCACCTGGTAAAGCCCCCAGGTTTGCCCCTCGGCAATGACCGTGCATTTATCCGGCACATAACTGAGATCTTTTACGCCGGATAAGGGGAATTTATAAATACCGTTGGACAGCCCCAGGTAAAGACTGTTATGATAAATGACGGCGGAGTAACCCGACCCGGAGTTCATAATGGCGGGATTGATATGTTTAATGGCATTGTTGAATGCAATAAAATCGATGCCGCTGTCCAGCCCCACCCATATGTTGTGGTTGCGGTCCATAAAAACGCTTCTTACATTGTTGTTCTGCAGCCCTTCCCGCTTGGAGAGGCTTTCCAACACCTGCCCCCGTTTGTTGATCAGGTAAAAACCATTAGCATAAGTGCCGACGATAAAGCACTCGTCATCCACCTTTATCGAACCCGAAAAGATCTGTAGGGGAAGGAATCCTTTCCCCGAAGGCATAAAGGGAATAAGCCGGTCGCCTGTCAATATAAATAAGCCATTTTGAGTGACCATCAAGGTGGAATCTTTACCGATGGTGGTGACGGATGTAATAGACATATCCTTCGGGAGGGCGCCCGGACCTATAAAAGGAGCCCATGCACCCTGTTTGAAAACCAACAGCCCCTTTGCAGCGTCCTGGGCGATCAGTTTTTCACCTGCCTGGCCCATAAAGATCCAGTTGGCGGAAGGATGGAATACCTCGACCTTATTATTGGTATACCGGAATATCTTACTGTCGCAGCGAAAAAAGATACTACCGTCATACGAAACGACGTTCCAGATGTCCGCAAACTTCCTGTCAGCCTCCGGCACCAGGTCCTTCAGCGAGGTATATGTCAGTTTTCCGGAATGATCCGGGGAAAAATAACCCATCTCATCCTGGGCCCCTGCATATATCCGATGGTCAGGTCCAAACTCAATGCTCCGTACAATGGTTTTATTTGGCAGGGGATAAAGCTTCCAATAGACACCGTCAAAGCTCAGTAACCCTTCATTGTTGGCAAAATAGACCCGCCCCTGGATGTCCTGCCGGATATCCCAGTTCTGGGCGCCTGCATTATAGATCTGTTTTTCATAACTGACAACCTCCCGAAGGCCAATGGTCCCCTGAGCCTGGGCTGTCAACACCCGGCAGCATACTGCCAGCAACAGCAAGACCCTATTTCTCATAAAACGAACAATTTGAGGTAGTGTTTTTTATAGATGTAGTCCAGATGTAGTCTAACAAGCTTAAAATTAAGGTTTTTTGATCTGGTAGTAGTAGGGATGTAGTCGAATAATTTTTAGTAAGATGTAGTCCTTCTACTTTTACGATACCCAATTCCCGACGGTAGACCCAGGCTAACGCCATACGGCATTATGGGGAAAATAGGGTCGCCGCCAACACATAAACTAAAACTTGCATATGAAAAGAACATTGACGCAGGTCCTTGTATCCTTCTTATTTTTATTATTAGGACTTCATCTATCCACAAAAGCCCAAAACAGGGTAATCACAGGTAAAGTAGCAAATGACAAGAACGAGCCCCTGGCGGGAGCATCCGTTGTTGTAAAGCACAGACCCTCGACAGGTACTACTACCTCCGAGAGCGGCTTATTTAGCCTCACCGTGTCTTCCACCGACGATTCATTGAGTGTAACAGCCATTGGCTTTGAAAGTCAAACAGTTGCTATTTCAAATGATCTTCAGATCAGACTTTCTCCCAACCGCCGGCAACTGGATGAGGTAGTTGTCATCGGTTATGGCACCCAAAAAAGGGCGGACCTGACCGCCCCAATTACCACAGTAAACACCGAGAACATGCTGAAGCGTACCACGGCTACCCCCATGGAGGCGCTCCAGGGTAGCGTTCCTGGGGTACAGGTAGTGAGTGCCGGCGCTCCGGGCAAATCGCCCGACGTCCGGATACGAGGTGTGGGGTCTTTTAATAATGAAAGCCCCTTGTATGTGGTTGACGGAATGTTCGTCAACGATATTGGTTTTCTTAATCCCAATGACATCGCTGAGATGTCTGTCCTTAAAGATGCATCGGGGGCGGCCATTTATGGTGTGCGTGCGGCCAATGGGGTCGTACTGATCACCACTAAAAAAGGAACCCTCAATATGAAAACCAGGGTTACCTACAATGGGTACGTCGGTTTTCAAACACCCACCCACCGGCTGAAAATGGCCAACGGGAAGGAATATCTCGCCTTTTCCCTGGGGCGGCAATCTGCGGGGGACAGCGGTACGGCCCTGCTTTCCTCTCAAAAATTCGGAGGCAGCGGTTTGAATCCCACCACGAGCACCGATTGGTATGATAAGTTACTGAGGAGCAGTGCATTAATAACCAATAATGGTATCGATCTGCAGGGAGGCAGTGATAAGGTCACCTACTCTGCCGGCATCAACTATACTTATCAGAATGGCATTATGGAGGCCCTGAACAACTTCAAGAGATATAATATCCACCTCCAGGTGGAGATAAAAGCGTATTCCTGGCTAAAAGTAGGTTTTACAACTCACCTCAATAACTCTACGACCTTTAACCCTACCAGTTCCGCCTTTTCGCAGGCATACACGGCTTCTCCTCTGTTCCCGGTGTATGACAGCAACAACGTCAACGCATCCCCCGTAAGATTTGCATCAGGTTCGGTAATTGGAAGGGGGGATGATGCCAACCCGGTAGCGACTGCCTATTATAATTACGACAGGGTGAAATCATTCCAGATATTACCTACCATCTATGCCGAAGCCGGTTTTTGGAATAATAAGATCACATTTCGTACCCAGCTGAGCCAGCTATATGGATCCCTGTCTGGAATTGTATATAGTCAACGGCGCAATCTGGGACCGGGCACAGATTTTACCCCTTCGCATTTAGATTCCAGACAGGAGCGTAACACCAACTACATTATAGATAATCTGCTTACTTACAGGGATGGAAAAGGCCCCCATCACTGGACCCTCTTATTGGGACAGTCCACCAGGGAAGAAAGGTGGAGGCAAACCAAGGTAGGAGCAGATGGCGTACCTAACATCGAAGAATCCTGGTATATAAGCCAGGGTACTACCACCCCCCCAACTGAGGATGGCTCACGCAACGCTAATATATCCTACTTCACACGCGGCACTTATGATTTTGACAATAAATACCTGCTTACCGCCACCTTCCGTGCGGACGGCAGCTCGAAATACCAAACCAAATGGGGCTATTTTCCCTCGGTAGGTCTGGGTTGGGTTGTCAGCAGGGAAGATTTTATGAAAGATCAAAAGATCTTCGACTTTTTAAAGCTGCGGGGAAGCTGGGGTAAACTGGGCAACGACGGAGTGACCCCCAATGCAGGTTATGCCATCGTCAACCAGGGGAATAATTACTCAGGCATATTTGGCAGCACGGCAGGAGGGAATGGTCAGTATGTTCCGGGCTATACCGTAAACAGATTTTTTACGACGCTGGCCTGGGAAGTGGTGACTGAATGGGATGGAGGCATCGACTTTGAAGTATTGAACAGGAGGTTAAAGGGATCTGTGGATTATTATAATCGCAAAACAAAAGGGACAGCATTAAATGCCCCCATACCATTTAGCTACGGAACAATTTATGGCAACTGGGCCGACATGGTGAACAGCGGTTTTGATGTGGTATTGAACTGGCGTGATAGGATTGGCAATTGGGGTTACCAGATCGGAGGCAATTTATCCACGGTGAAAAACAAGGTCACCAGTTTAGGCAACAATCCCAGGATCACCAGCGGTTTCCCGGAATGGACGGCCGAATTCCCCAATCGCAGTGTGGTTGGGCAGCCTATCAACTATTTTTATGGCTACCAGTTTATTGGCGTGTACCAGACACAGGAGGAAATTGATAAGGACCCTATGGCTTCCAAGTACAATTTAACGGCCACAACAAAAATAGTTCCGGGATTCCCTAAATATAAGGACCAGAACGGCAATGGCATCCTGGATGAAGGTGATCGTGTCAACATGGGAAGTTATATTCCAAAGTTCACGTATGGTTTCAATCTGGGGCTTGATTATAAAAATTTTGATCTCAGCATCGCTTTTCAGGGGGTCGCCGGAAATAAAATACTCAATCTGAACCGTGGAAAGCTTTATAAGGCTTCTACTTCTCTTAACCTTGATGAAAAATTTGCCAATGGCCTCTGGACTGGTCCCGGCTCCACCAACTCCTATCCTTCAGCTTATGCAATCGGACAAGGATGGTTTAAGGTGAGCAACTCGTTCTTTGTGGAAAGCGGCTCCTACCTGCGGATACAAAACATACAGCTGGGTTATAATTTTAATGTAGGTAAGACATCCCCCATTGGTTTGCGTGTGTTTGCCACCGCCGACAGACCGTTCATCTTTACCAAGTACAATGGTTTTACGCCTGAGATCAATGTAAATAACTCGTTCGGTTATTCGGTGTATGGCTATGATGCCAATGTCTATCCCATTTCAGCAACCTATAGCCTGGGTGTAAGAGCTACTTTTTAAATAAATATCGTTAAGAACATAAAAAATATTGAGTATGCAACAGTACATAAAAATAATAGCCTGGGTCTTCACCATTTCTATTTTGTCAGGCTGTTCCAGATTTTTAGACCGCCCGCAGGAAAACAAGGGGCAGCAAACCAAACTGGATTATACGAACCTATCGAATATGTACCAACCCGTGTCTGGGGTTTACAGAACCGCCGCCGGCGGCAGTTTTGCCAGGTGGATCATTGTTACCTTGACTACCATACGCAGTGATGATTCCTATCCGGGAAATGATGACGCCGGACAAGACGCCATCCACCATTTTCAGAATAATGTGTCGGTGAAGAGCTATTGGGGAGTCAATGATATGTGGGTCAACCTTTATGGAGTTGTGTTGGCAGCCAACAGTGCGCTGGCGGAGTTGGATCTATTTGCAAAGAACATACCGGCAAGTGATGCTGCCAATACACAGCTCCTTGCCCGGTATCGCGCCGAAGTGAAGTTTTTCAGAGCACTGGCCCATTTTTATATCAGCAGGCAATTTGGAGCCGTGCCGATACTTGGGCTGGAAAGCAACGATCCCGGCAATCTGGCCGGCGCAAAAAAGAGCAGCGTCGATAGCGTAAAAAAATATGTGATGGCTGAAATGGACACCTGCATCGCCAGCCTGGAAGATGCCCGGCCCAACCAGGCAACGCATGTCGGAGGAGTAACCAAGTACACCGCGCTGATGTTAAAAGCCAAAGCCGCGATGGACCTTGCAGGCAATTCTCCTGGCAGCCCATACTGGGACGTGGTGCTGGATTGCACCAACCAGATCATCAACAGCAATAAGTTTGTCTTATTTGAGGATTATTACAATTTGTGGAAAAAAAAGGGCAAGCTTTGTAATGAATCTATCCTGGAATTTCAATATTCGGATTTTGGGGCTCCGACAGGTGATATCGTAACCTCGGGCAACCCACCAGGAGAAATCTGGGGTAATTTTTTTCTCTTCCAGGGGCCGGCAAATACAAGGAACAACGTGATAACGGGCGCAGGTTGGATGCCCCCCGCAGATACAGTAGTTGGTTTCCTGAAAAAACGCGACGATTCTGTCCGGCTAAGAACAACTATACAATATTGTGGTATAAAAGGCGATCCCAACACCTATGCTGTTACGCCGGATGGCGATACCATTTCCGGCAATGGTATAGGGACAAAGTATTTCAACGGCAAGTCGTATTTCCCTCAAAAGGATATGACCCCGGGAAGGGTGGATTATTATGGCGCCAATAATAATGTACGTATGTTCCGCTATGCGGAAGTACTATTGATGAATGCCGAAGCAAAAATTCGTAAGGGGCAAAGCGGGGACGCTGAGATCAATGCGGTTCGCGACAGGGTACATCTTGCACCACTGACAGGCGCAACTTTGGATCAATTGCTGGATGAGCGTCATGCGGAGTTTATCTGTGAGTGGTGGGGCGAGCGTTTTAATGATCTGGTGAGAACCGATAGGGCGGCTACTGAGCTGAAATATCTGGGCTTTCAAAAAGGCACAAGCGAATACCTCCCCATTCCGCAGGCTCAGGAAGATGTGAATTCAAACCTTAAATAGTATATATAGCCCGGCGAAAAAATGATTTTTCGCCGGGCATCTTTAAAATCACATTATGCATACTTCTGTACGATGGATTGCGCTCGCATGCAGCGGGCTGACCTTCTCTTGCCTCACCATGAACAGCAACGCCCAAAATCGGACCGTTTTCTTTGACGATTTCACCGGCCAAAAACTGGACAGGAGCAAATGGAATGTGGAGATCACAGGCACTACCAACAACAACGAACAGCAGGCCTATGTGGATTCAGCAGCCACCATTTATATAGATCATGGCGTTCTCGTCATACAACCGAGATTTTCTCCGGGCTATAAGACACCGGAAGGAAAAACATTCGACTTTATTTCGGGCAGGATAAATACCCGCAAAAAATTCGAGTTCACCCATGGGCAGGCTTCAGCCCGGGTCCGCCTGACGGCAGGCGCCGGCCTCTGGCCCGCCTGGTGGCTACTGGGAAATGGCGACTGGCCGGATGCGGGTGAGATAGATATAATGGAATACATAGGCGAAAGTGACTGGGCGAGCGCAGCCGTACACGGTCCCGGCTATAGCGGGGAAACCCCTTTTGTCAACCGTCTCTATTTCCCCGGCAACAACAACGTTACCCATTGGCACGTATATGCCGTGGATTGGACGCCGGATAGCCTCGTATTCAAATACGACGGAGTCCCCATGTTCAGAGTGACACGCGCCATGGTCGAACACTACGGGAAATGGGCCTATGACAACCCAGAATTCCTCGTTCTGAATTTCGCATTGGGAGGAGGATACCCAGTCAAGATTAATGGCGTAAAATCCCCTTATTTCGGTCTACCGGCTTCCACGGTAGAAGCTATCAAAAAGGGGCAATGCAAGCTCCTGGTGGACTGGGTGAAGGTGGAGAAAATTCCTTAATTTCACAGACAAACCTGTGAAATGAACTACCAGCAAATACCGCCACCGGAAGCGCTAAGAACCTTCATCCGGTACTTCTTCATACTGGAAACAGACGATATCAAGGATCAGATCTATACATTCAGGACCGTTGCCGACGGTGGCCCGGGACTGCTGTTCCAACCCGAAGACAGAGGTTCCTATTACCAGAACTATAAGCAATTACCCGGACTGTTTTTATACGGTCAGGTTACTACCAACGTAGAAACCAGTCTGAAAGGCAAGTTCAGCACCATCGGCATCGTCTTCTACCCCCATGTGCTAAAGACCATTTTTGGCATCGACGCGGGTGAGCTCACCGACACCTGTATGGACGTGGATCAGATGGCCCGGCAACAAGGCTTTTATTTAAACGAAATGCTGGGAGAGTGCAGGTCCAGCAGCGAAAAAATCGAGATACTCTCCTCTTATCTGCTATTCCTGGCAAAAAGGAATAATACCCTGACAGATACAAAGATGGAATACGCCTTATCCCGGATACTCCAGTCAAAAGGGAACATTTCCTTAAAAGAGTTGAATGACCAGCTCTGTCTGTCTGAAAGAAGCGTCGAACGTAAGTTTAAACAATATGTAGGCCTCTCGCCAAAAATGTTCGCCCGGATCTGCCGCTTTCAGGCATCGTTGGATCAGATAAGGAACAACAAGTATTCCAAACTTTCCGATATCGCCTATGAAAATGAATATGCCGATCAGTCGCACCTGATACGCGCCTTTAAGGAGTTTGCCGGTGTCTCACCCAAACAAGCGATGTCCATTATGGAGAATATTGCCGGTCTTACAATACAGGATAGTACGGTAGCAAGCTCCTCGTTCTTATATGTTTGACCGCTCCTCCCCTTCTTCGAATCACTTTCCATGCTGCCCCGGCTGGTAACTTCCTCCCTGGACCCTGAATGCAATATTGATCCGGTTATACGTATTGACGGTAGTCACCGCCATGGTCAGATCGATCAATTCCTCGTCCGAAAACTGCTCCCTCGCATCCGTATACACGTTATCCGGCACCTCACGGCCGGGGAGACTGGTGACCGCCTCGGCCCAGGCAAGCGCAGCCCTTTCTCTCTTCGTGTACAGGGCTGTTTCGCGCCATGCATCCAGCAGATACACCCGCTGCTCGGTTTCTCCTCCGGCCCGCAGATCCTTCGCATGCATATCGACACAATATGCGCAGCCATTGATCTGGGATGCCCTGAGATAAAGCAGGTCCAACAGTCTTTTTTCAACGGGGGAATTCGCAAGATAGCCGCTCATCGCATACATCGCCTTCATAGCTCCCTGACTTTTCTCGTAAAAATTCATTCTCTGTTCCATTTTGTTTTTTTGTTTAATTGTTATTTTGTACTATAACAATGACCGGGATGACCCGAATTGGACAAAATGGACAAACTTTTTTTAGGAAAGATTATCTATCATCTTCTGAATGCCTGTTCTTTCTGTTTCCGTCTTGGCTAAGGAATAAGCTTTTTGAAAATTGAGGGCGGCTTTTTTATTATCAAACCCCTTATAGAGCTCGCCCAGAAGAAGGTAGTAAAAGTGATTGTTCTCAAGTTTCAGTTTTTCCGCCTCTACCAGGGCCTCCTGTCGCCCGTTGGCCTTGTATAAGGCAAAAGTCCTGTTCAACGCCACACTGGGCGAATAATTCACCATCAGCAGCTGGTTATAAAGGCTCAGGATATTCTCCCATTTCTCCCTGGTGTCCGCTTTGATACAATGCCAGTAGGCGATCCTTGCCTCCAGATGATAGGAACTGATCTCTTCTCCCTCGGCCGAAAGATATAAGAAGTGCTTTCCCTGATCTATCAATTCCTGGTCCCATAATGCTTCATCCTGCTGTTCATAAAGGACAAAACCGTCCTCGCTCGTCTCCCGGGCGCCAAATCTGGAAGCATGAAAACACATAAGGGCTATCAGCGCATTGGTTTTAGGAAGATGGGTCTTTTCATATCCTGCCAGCATGAGTCCCAGACGCAATGCTTCGATACAAAGCTCTTTCCGTAATATTTGATTTTGCGTTTTGGAATAATATCCTTCGCTAAAAAGGAGGTAAATGATATGCAGCACGTTGTCCAGCCGGCCGGCAATCTCATTTTCCGGGGGCAGCTGCATTTTTATCTTTTCTGTACGCAGTTTCTCCTTTGCTCTGAATAATCTTTTGTTGATTGTCTCTTTATTGGACAAAAAAGCCTCCGCGATCTCATCGATACCAAAGCCGCAAAGAATACGCAGGGCCAGCCCTATCTGTGCCTCACTGGCAATGGCCGGGTTACAGACGGCAAAAAGCATTTGCAACTGGCTGTCCCTGATGTTCTGTTGCGAAAAGTCCGGCTCTTCGATCTCCTGGCTTTTCTCCTGACGGGCCACCAGTTCGGGAATGACCTTTTTTTCAAGTATCTTATTTCTTCTGAAATAATAAAGCGTCTTCTGTCTGGCTACGGCATAGAGCCACGCTGTGGGATTAGGCGGCATCCCTTTGACACCCCAGGTTTCTGTGGCCTGTAGAAATGTTTCGCTGACGACGTCTTCGGCTATTTCAATATGCTCCAACCCAAAAAGGCTGCTGATAACAGCAACCATCTTGGAAAATTCCTGCTGGAATAACCGCTTTAAAAATTCTTTTTCCATATTATCCTATGATAGGACGGATCTCCACGGTGCCGTTGCTATCCAGTGCGGGACAGCCATGAGCCAGGGTGGTAGCTTCCTCAAGGCTATCGGCCTTGACAACGATAAAACTGCCCAGCATCTCCCTGATCTCGACAAAAGGACCGTCCGTGATAACACCACCCGGCTTAAGAACCTTGCCTTCCAGGGCAAGCCGGTTGCCATTGCTGGCCATTCTTCCCTGAGCGGCAATGCCGCCCGCCCAATCCTGCCATTTCTTGGCCAGGGCCTGGAACTCGGCAGGAGGAATTTTGCTGGGATCGATGTTGGACTGGGGAAATCGGAATAATAGCATGAATTCTTTCATCTTGTTTTCTTTAAATTTGAAGAAGAGCGTTTGTTTACACTCCTATAATGACCGGGATCAAAAGAATTGGACAGCTTGGGAGGGAATTTTCTTCAAATTTACTTAATACACTGATTATTAACCAACTGATCATTTAATATTTTTCTCCTGAACCCCGGTCATACTGATCCTCCCATCCTCCCCTATTTTCCCCGTCATAAACCGGACGTATTTCCTTGTCGTGTTCTTTTTTGGACCGGATTCATCACAGATACAGCTTTTGATGGAATCCGCCGAATAAATGCTCCTGTCCTTTCTGATATAGATATACTCATCACAGGTGAAACAACAATCGGAGCCGCATCCACCTACGGATAAATGTTTCTCGCTGATCTTCTGACCACCCTTTGTAAATGTTGTCAGGACAGGCGTATATATTTCCGCCGGGGAAAGCCAGACAAGCTGGATATTCCCGGAGGTATCAGGCAACATCCCATAGGCCCAGGTTTCATCGGGATAACCCGAATTGATAAAGAGCGTGTCCTTATCCGTGATCTTCCGGAGCCCGGATGTCGACTGGATATCCAATGTCTTGATAGTCAATGGCAGGGAGAGAGGTTTAAATTTTTTTATAAATTTCCCGAATTGCATCTTTCTGGCAGCGTCCGGGGAAGTTTTTTTATTGCCGGAAGCAGTCTTCTTGTGGTGTTTATTATTTGAATTATCCTCCGTGCAACCGATGAGCAGCAAAAAACAAAAAAGGGTCAAAATTTTATTCATACGAACGTATATCAAATCCTATATAGAAAGTTGCTTAAGCACCTGCAAAGCCTTCTCACCATCAGCCTTATTCACAAATATATGATCATGATAGTAAGCAGCAATAACATTACAGCTGATGTTTTCCTTACTCAGGGCCGCCGAAAAAGCCGCTGTAAGACCGACGGCTTCCAATGAAGAATGGACGCTCAACGTGATCCATGAAGCAATAAAATCGTACTTGAGATGTAGTTCATCTGCAGTATGCCTGTTCAGGACGACAGTAACCCCTTCGGCCTCCCTGAACCAGCCGACCACATTATCCTTTAAGATATTAATATCCCCGGAAGGTAGGGTGCAAAAAACATATTCGCCCTCATTCAGATGAGGCTCCATATGCCGCAGCATCCTGTCCAAATCTTTTTCCCCACTCATGCCCGCTAATTTATATATTTATCATATGAAAAAACCATTCTTCTCTATTATCCTTTCATGCTGTGTACTGCTGGCCTGTAACTCCCGGCCATCTGCATCCCTGCCGATAGCCGGTACCTGGCGTCTGGTATCAGGCACCACCATCACACGGGGAGTCAGCTCAGTCACCGATTATACAAAGGACATCAGCATGATCAAGATCATCAACAACGATCACTTCGCCTTTTTAAAACACGATCTGAACAGCCCCAAAGATTCCTCCAATCATTTCGACGCCGGTGGCGGCAGCTATACCCTGTCAGGCGACCAATATACCGAACATCTCGATTATTATTCCGATCGTAACTGGGAAGGTAAAACATTCCAGTTTACCGTCAGCTTTAGCAACGATACCCTTATCCAACGGGGTATGGAAAAGCTTGAAAAAGAAGGCATCGATCGTGAGATCATCGAGCGCTATGTGCGGGCAGCAAAATAAGCAGTCTTCAATCCTTTATAAACGACAACCGCGCATTCGCATATACAGGTTTCTGCAGTTGTAGCTTCAGCCCCTTAAAACTTTCGTGCGGTCCTTTTGTCGCAAACATATTGACCAGCCAGGCCGGGATATTCCCTCCGGGGTCCACATGCAGGGTATATAAGATCTTCACCGTATGATGACCCGTAGGCGTAAGCACCCATTTCCCTTCCGACTTCCTGACACGCACGATGTCTTTCTTCTCAGGAACGAGGTCGGGCGCAGTTGGTCCATAAACAGTGACCACCTTTGTCTGCGGGTCCTGCACGGTTATAAGATGTGCAATAAAATCCCTGTTACTGGCCGGCCAGGGGATGCTCACTTCAGAATAATAATATAGTTCCGATGGAGAAACCTGCTTTAACAATACACAGGATTTTGTATTATACACCCACTCGGGAGCCGTCCTGATATCAAGCAGGACAGCCACCAATTGTGAAAGGGTGGCGCTCACCTCGCACTCTACTTTTATCGCTTTGAATTTGGAGTCAGGCAATGACTTCAGATATATTGCGACACCATCCTTATTGGACTTTAGCTTCCAATCCTCCTGTCCGGACACCCTGCCGACGGCGGCAGAAAGGACAAATGCTATGAGAAAGGCAATCTTTCTATTCATATTAAATAAATCCATACTTGATCGATATATCCGTGGCTATCTATATTTCCTGGCTGTCTAACTAAAATACGATTTTTTATCATTCATCAGTAGTTCGCTACACTGAGCAGCTTGGGAACATCCGTCACGATGATCTTCCTTCCCTTTGTTATAATGATACCCTCCTCTCTCAGCTCCGCCAGGGCTCTCAATACGTTTTCCCTTGCCGCGCCAACCAGACTGGCCAGGTCATCCCTCGACATGTTGATCTCCACCGGCATACCAGGCTGAAAATCCACCTTATACTTTTCTCTCAGGACGATTAATTGAATGGCCAGCCGCTCGCGAACGGGCCGGTGGGCAAACAGCGTTATGCTGTTGACAAGAACGGCAAATTCATGGCTCAGTGTTTTCAACAGCCGCCTGTTCAGAAGAGGGGACTTTCTCAATGTCTCTAAAAAATCCTCTTTGGGGATAAACCCTACTTTGCTTTCTTCCAGCGCAGCCGCAGAATCAGGGAACCGGTCTTCCTCCAGGATGGCATGATACCCTATCAGTTCTCCGGCATTGGCAACGTAAATGATCTGCTCCTTTCCTTCCTTATCTGTCTTGAATTTTTTAGCCATGCCTGTTATAATAAAGAAGATCCCCGTAGGGTACGCCCCTTCCCGGAAAATGATCTCCCCTTTGCTGTATATATGTACACTTTGGTGAGCAGTCAGCCAGGCCATGTCCTCTTCCGGCAACCCTGCCATGATGGACTGGCTCTTAAAATCCCATTTGTCTATCGGAAAAATATCTCTTATGCTCATGACTGCCTTAAAATTACATTTTAAAAGTGATATTGATCACTTTTTGAAGTAATGCGAATTACGCCGCCGGCTTTACGAAGACCATAACTTTGCGGATTTAATACCATGAGCAGCCAACCTCAATTTCTGCAATTATGTTATCAGCAGCCTCTGCCTCTCTGAGCCCTGACCACTGGTTCTCGACGGATGAACAGTTCAATTTTTTATATCCCGGACCTATTCGACTACTCGCCGCTAAGCACTGGACACCTTTGCATATAACACAACGCGTTGTGCGATATCTTACCCCTACAGATAATGCCAGGGTATTGGACATTGGCAGCGGCGTTGGAAAATTCTGTCTGGCGGCGGCCTGGAGCATGCCTTCCGCCTTTTTCACCGGCGTCGAGCAACGCAAAGGTTTGGTATCACACGCTTATACCGCACAAGCAATACTCAAGCTGAAAAATGTGGAGTTCATACACGGTAACTTTACCCGGCTCGACTTTGACCAGTACGACCATTTTTACTTCTACAATTCGTTTTACGAAAACCTCGTCGATACGGAGAAGATCGATGATAATATAGCCTATTCGCCCGAACTATACGATTACTACAACCGGTATTTATATAAACGTCTGGATGAAAGACCCGCGGGAACAAGACTGGTTACCTATCACAGTCTGGAGTCAGAGATCCCGCCGTCCTATCATTTGGTGGAGGCACAGGTAAACGATCTCTTAAAATTCTGGATAAAATCATGAGTGCAGGAGATATGTTCAAGCCCAAACTACTGGAAATAGCGGGCAACTACAGCCGGCCGCAATTCCTCAAAGACCTGATGGCCGGCACGATCGTAGGCATCGTCGCGCTGCCTCTGGCGATCGCGTTTGCCATAGCGTCAGGGGTTTCTCCTGAGAAAGGGTTATTTACCGCCATCATCGCCGGATTTATCATTTCCGCCCTGGGCGGCAGCCGGGTACAGATCGGCGGACCTACAGGCGCATTTATAGTAATTGTCTATGGCATCGTACAACATTATGGTGTAAATGGACTTATTATCGCAACCTTTCTTGCCGGCGTCCTGCTGATCATCCTTGGATTTGCCCGGTTAGGATCAGTCATCAAATATATCCCCTACCCTCTTATTGTAGGTTTTACCAGCGGCATCGCCCTGATCATCTTCTCATCGCAGATAAAAGACCTTCTGGGTCTTACCATGGGTGCAGTGCCGGCTGATTTTATGGGTAAGTGGAAAAGCTATGCCGCACATATTGCTTCGGTAAATGGGTATGCCATGTTACTTTCTTTTGCGACGATTGCGATCATCGTCCTTTGGCCAAAAGTAACACATAAGATCCCGGGGTCGTTGATGGCCATCCTCCTGACAACGATCGCTGCAATAGGTCTGCACCTACCGGTGGAAACCATCGGCAGCCGGTTTGGCTCCATCCCGTCTTCCTTTCCGTCTCCCGCCGTGCCGCGGTTGGACCCTGAGACGATAAAACAGCTGCTCCGACCGGCTTTCGCCATCGCATTGCTGGGGGGCATCGAGTCTCTTCTGTCTGCAGTAGTGGCCGATGGTATGATCGGCGGGAACCACCGGTCAAACATGGAACTGGTGGCGCAAGGGACGGCCAATGTCTTTTCGGCTGTTTTTGGCGGCATTCCGGCCACCGGGGCCATTGCACGCACCGCCACCAATATAAAGAATGGTGGACGGACACCCGTCGCCGGCATAACACATGCGCTTGTGTTGCTATTGATTATGCTTATCGTAGGCAAATGGGCCATTTTCATCCCTATGGCTACCCTGGCCGGGATATTGATAGTAGTGGCCTACAACATGAGTGAATGGGAAAATTTTATTTCGGTGCTCAAAGGCTCGCGTAGCGATGCCGCGGTCCTGCTTACCACCTTTTTCCTTACTGTACTGGCGGACCTTACCATCGCTATCGAGATCGGGATGGTCCTGGCCGTTTTCCTGTTCATGCGTAAGATGATCCAGTTCAGCGATACAGGCACCCTGACAAAGATGGATGATACGGACGATAAAGAACCAATAGCCAATTACACATTGCCAAAAAGCGTCGAAGTTTTTGAGATCACAGGCCCCCTCTTCTTTGGCGCCGCTTATAAATTCAAGGATGCTATCAGGTTTATTGAAAAAGGTCCAAGGGTGGTCGTCATACGCATGCGAAAAGTGCCCATCATCGACGCCACGGGCATCAAGACGCTCAAGGAAGTCCATAAGGATTTCAAACGCCGTGGAGTCAAGCTTATTTTGTCGGAAGTACATAGCCCGCAGGTGCTAAAAGAGCTGAAGGATACCCGGCTCCTGTTCGCCATCGGCAAGGCCAATGTGACGGGAAGTTTCGAAGCTTCATTAAAAAGATGTAAGGAGGTTCTATGAAAAATAAACCCAAAGAAAACACCGGTCGGGGGGTCGAGCTGACACTGCAAATCCTGGAAGATCTCAGAAGCAGGGGATTCCGGTATGTCCGTGTGGACGCATTTACCCATGATAACCGCCCGGATTATATGGAGCCTCATTATTTCGTGCTGGAGCCCATCATCGATATACCGGACGACATCAACAAAAAAGGGATTTACGAACCCGTTAACAGCAAACTCCTGGCCGAGTGGGCCAGCCTGCCACATGAAGGAGTTAAAGTATATGTATCAATGAAGTGACCGGTGTTGCCCGCATTTCATCCTTTAAAAAGTACGCCCCATCCCCCGGGAAACCCATTTCAACCGTTGGGTCAGCGACAGCGTCCGGTCTTGTTTATATCTTTATTTTGCAGAAAACACCATCATGCGGATAAAACATATATTGCTGGCACCTTTCTTCGTTGTGTCCATCTCCTGTCATAAAGGATCGACCCCAAAACCCAATCCACCTTCGGGCGGCAGCACGATAAGGCTAAAGGATATAAACTGGCCCCATCTGCCTTCTCCGTTCTATCATTTTGAATACAATGACTCAGGCTATATCACGCTTGCCAGTTTCTCCTCGGGACTGGGTATCTATGATGTCACCTACGCCGGTGAAAAGATCCTAAAAATGGAGGACAAGACACTGCCGAATCATGACATCCTTCAATATGAATACGCTGGTGATGAGCTTGTTAGTATAAAGATCATCAATAAGAATGGGGTTAATTACAGGAGAGCCTTTTTTAGCTATACACCTTCCCACCAATTGCAAACGCTTGACTGGGAAGTAAAGGATGGTAATGTTGGTTTTGCCCAGGAACAAACGATGCAGTTTAGCTATTACCCCGACGGCAATTTAAAAGAGCTTGCCAATCATCGTTATGCGGTGGGTTCGCAGATCGAGTCGCGATATACGGACAGGTTTGAGAATTACGACAACAAGGTGAATGTGGATGCTTTTTCGTTGCTGCATCAGGATCAAAACCATCACCTTTACCTGGTGCCCGGGATAAAGATACAGTTGAATAACCCCCGCCGGAACGTCCGTACGGGCGATGGCGTCACTTATGAAATAGATTATTCTTACACTTACGACGCGTCCGGCAGACCATTGGCAAGAACAGGCGATCTGCTGTGGACCTCAGGCGACGACAGCGGGAAGCATTTTCAGGTTCAGACTACCTTTTCGTATTACGATTAAAATGGGCAAAATATCATTAAATTTAGAGGCAAACAAAAGGAATGATTGCCCGTTTAAAATATTCATTTTTTCAAACAAAGTATATCTTTTACTTCCTCTATGTCCTCTCTTATATAGGGTTCCTCGCACTTGACAAACGCTGGAATTCCAGGAACAACGATTGGGAGTCCTACCTCCCTACCTTTATTACCCACCTCTCCCTGATGCTCTTCCTCGTCTGCACAAATGCCTTTATCCTGATCCCCCGTCTGTATAACAAAAAAAGGATCGTCCTGTACATAGCAAGCCTTCTTCTTGTCATAACCATATATACTTTTCTAAAAAGCATATATGACAGACACAACGCAATTGTACTTTTTAATGCAAAGAATGATCCCTGGGACATATATTTTTGGAACAGCTTTGTTTACGCCATATGGTTTGTCGTTGTCTCATCGATGTTGTACATCAGTCAGAACTGGTATGACCATCAGCAACAGGTAAAAAATATCCGGATCAGTCAATTACAATCCGAGCTGAAATATCTGCGGGCGCAGATAAACCCGCATTTTTTATTCAATGGGCTGAACACCGTGTATGGTTTTATCGACATCCGCAACCAACGGGCCAGGGAGGTATTGTTGCAATTTTCAGATCTGCTCCGGTACAATTTATACGAGGCCGATGTCGACCTGGTAGATCTGGGAAAGGAGGCCGATTATCTCGAAAATTATGTCGCCCTTCAAAAAGCGAGGAGCAGCCCGAACCTGCAGGTCACATTACGCCTGGAGATAGAGGATAGGCACAGTAAGATCGCGCCATTACTGTTTATCCCTTTTGTTGAAAATGCGTTTAAATTCAGCAGCCATGAAGAGAACAGGGAGAATGAGATAGTGATAAGCCTGGCTCAAAAAGGTAATAAGATCACATTTGAATGCCGGAATTCCTATGAGAAAGAAGATCGTTTGGAAGGGGGCATCGGGTTAAACAACGTAAAAAGAAGATTGGAGCTTTTATATAAAGACCGCTATGATCTTGATATAAAAGGTGATGAGGACAATACCTGGCATATCAAATTAACACTCGCTATATGAACAAAATGCGATGTATCATTGTGGATGACGAGCCCGTGGCCCGAAAGATCCTGGAAGAGTTCATCCGGCAGACAGGGTTCCTCGAATGCGTCGGACAATTTGAGAATACCATAAAAACCGGGGATTTTCTAAAGGACAATACTGCGGATATTATGTTCCTCGATATCGAAATGCCCAGATCCAACGGGCTTCAGTATCTAAAGAAAGCCGTCGCGGGGCCGCTGGTGATCCTAACAACGGCATATCCGGAATATGCGCTGGAAGGGTATGAACTGGATATCATCGATTATCTCCTAAAACCCATCGCCTTTAAAAGATTTTTAAAAGCTGTTGAAAAGGCCAGGGAATATGCCCGGTTAAAGGCAGCAAATGCCCCATCATCCCCCGCATATTTGTTCGTACGCAGCGAAAAAAGGATCGAAAAGGTGGAGCTGCAGGATATCCTATACATCGAAAGCGCGGGTAATTATGTTTTTATATACACCGGAACTAAAAAGATCATGGCTTATCTGACATTAAAAGGTATAGAATCCCAATTGCCCCCGGCGGATTTTGTAAAAGTCCATCAATCTTTTCTGGTTTGTTTTTCAAAAATAGACGCAATAGAAGGGAATACTATAAAAATGAAAGGGAAAACGGTTCCGATAAGCCGGAATTACAGAGATGCGGTAATGGAATTGGTTTCACAGCGCTTGTTAAAAAGATAGCGCTTTACATCCCATTGGCATCCGTCACCAATACTTCGCTCATATAGTCGAAAAAAGGGCGCATGGCTTTAAAAGTAAGACTTGCTTCTTTTAAAAAGTCCTTGCTCAAAACCTCCTTATCCGAAAACCGTCTTATAAGCAGGAACTGTTTATGACGCAATAGGTCGATGGCCTCATGCCCCGCCTCGTACCCCTGGGGCGCTTTTTTTAATTGTTCGCCCTGCAACGTTCCAAACATAGACGCAAACGACTTGCTTTTCAATATCTTCCTGAGAGGAGCAGCGTCAAAAGCAATATCGTCCCTGATCCTCTTGAGATCTGCCGGCACAGGCCCCCAAAAACCTCCGGCAATAAAGCTGTTGCCCTCCTCTATCTGGAAATAGTACCCTCCTCTGCGATATTTGGTTGCCCGTTTAAAACTCCCGCTCCAATAGGTTTTGTACGGTGTCTTATCGTTGGAAAACCGGGTATCCCTGTAGATCCGGAAAAGGCTCTTTTTCCCCGAAGGGGTTTCTATCATATCATGGATGTTGAGATTCTTCAGCAGCTCGCCGGCAAAACTTTCCATGGACAACAATTCCTTTTGATATTCAGCTTTATGGGCGTTGAACCACTCCCGGTGATTATTTTTCTTTAGTTTGCTCAAAAAGTCAAAGTTGGATGACTGGATGCGCATTTCACCTTTTTGCATAGTCTCGCAATTTAGAATATCTTTCCAAATATTCAGTAACTTACATAAGGATCCGTCCGGATCATCTTCCCGGACCCCAGGAGGTATTAAATGAAACGCAGGATCGCATTCTCCTCCCTATGTTTTTTCCTGCCGCTGCTGCTGGTAGCACAGACCGTAGTTTCCATAAAGATCAATGGCACCATCAACCCTGTAATATCGGATTATATCCATCGCGGTATTGAAAAAGCGCGTAACGAGCAGGCCGAATGTCTGTTGATTGAATTGAATACACCGGGCGGGCTGTTGAAGTCCTCCCGCATTATTGTGGGCGATCTGCTGGAAAGCCCCATACCCGTGATCGTCTTTGTGTCTCCCGCAGGGGCGCAGGCCGGTTCGGCGGGCGTCTTTATCACGCTTTCTGCTCATATAGCCGCGATGGCTCCCGGGACCAACCTGGGCGCTGCTCATCCCGTAGGAATCCAGCAGCAGCCGGATTCTATTATGAACGGGAAAATAACCAATGATGCGGCGGCCTTTATACGGTCGATCGCTGAAAAGCGGCGCCGGAATATACAATGGGCTGAAACAGCCGTCCGCAACAGCGTCTCTGTTTCCGAGAACGAAGCGCTGGCAAATAAGATCATCGATCTTATAGCCGGCAATACGACAGATCTGTTGGAAAAGATAAATGGCAGATCTATTGAATTGACCAGCGGTTCCAGGATACTGCATACCAGGGGAGCACATATCAATTTTCTGGAAATGGGTTTTGTGGAAAAGATATTGAATTTTCTGTGTGATCCGACAGTCGCCTATATCCTGATGATGCTGGGTATGTATGGTCTTCTGTTTGAACTATATAACCCTGGTTCGATCTTCCCGGGGATCGTAGGTGTTATCTCTTTGGTCCTTGCCTTTTATTCATTTCATATGCTGCCGGTGAATTATGCCGGTCTTTCATTGATCATTTTTGGCGTGGTCCTTTTCCTGCTTGAGATAAAAATAGTAAGCCATGGATTGCTGGCCATCGGTGGCGCCATTTCGTTGATGATAGGTTCGTTAATGCTGATCCGCACTAGCTCCACGCTTGAATTCGCGCATATATCCCGGACGGCTATTTTTACCTCTGTCGGCCTAACCATACTTTTTTTCCTGGGTATCATCGGCATGGGGTTAAGGGCCCAACGGCTCAGACCCGTTACGGGCGTCGAAGGGATCATCGGCGAGAAAGGCATATCGCTTGAGCCTCTTAGTCCGACAGGCACCGTACAGGTACACGGTGAGATCTGGAAGGCCATAGCGGTGGAAAATAACATCAGCAAGGGCGACAAAATAGAGGTAGTAGGACTGGACAATCTGACATTACGCGTCAAATCAATCACCAGTTAATATAATTTTATGGAACAGGTTCCCGTCATAAGTATCGTCATCATCATTTTTGGATTGATAATCCTGGGCAAAGCTATCCGCGTATTGCGTGAATACGAAAGAGGGGTGGTTTTCCGGCTGGGGCGTTTAATGTCGGTCAGAGGGCCAGGCATCATCTTTCTTATTCCCATCATAGACAAGATGGTAAAAGTAAGCTTACGCACCGTGGTAATGGATGTGCCGCCGCAGGACGTGATCACTCAGGACAATGTCTCTATTAAGGTCAATGCCGTCGTCTACTTTCGCGTAATACAGCCGCAAAAGTCCATTGTGGAAGTGGAAAATTATCTCACCGCCACCTCGCAGCTTTCCCAGACCACCCTTCGTAGTGTGCTGGGACAGTCTGATCTCGACGATCTGCTCTCTCAACGTGAAAAGATCAATCAAAAATTACAACAGATCATCGATGCGCATACCGAACCCTGGGGAATAAAAGTTTCCAATGTGGAAGTAAAACAGATCGATCTGCCACAGGAAATGCAACGGGCAATGGCCAAACAGGCGGAGGCAGAGCGCGAACGCCGCTCGAAAGTCATCGCGGCGGAAGGCGAGTTCCAGGCATCTCAACGTCTGGCCGATGCCGCAAGTATACTCAGTGAGCAACCCAGCGCCCTTACCCTGCGATACCTGCAAACACTTCGTGAGATCGCGACAGAAAAGAACTCCACTACCATCTTCCCCGTACCTATCGATCTGTTAAAGCCATTTTTGGACAGCCGCAAGGAATAAAGCCGCTTCAATCATTATCTTTTACAACGGCGGGCTTAAAAAAAGCCGCCCTCACCGGCGCTGGTACTACCGCGTTCTCCCCTTTCACCGCCTTCCACAGCATCGCATTCATGATCTCATCCGGCTGCGCATCCTCCCGGGAGAAATCCAGCCCCCTGGCCATCGCTGCCAGTTTCCCTCGCTGCGGGTTTACCTCATTGAGATCGATATTCTCCTGTAAAGCTCCAAAGGGAGCGGCATCGGCATCCGCCGTAAAGCTTCGCCACATCGGTGTAGCGGCGGCATCGTACTGGCTCATTGGCTCCATACCCAGGATGAGCTCCATCGTGTGCAGCATAGAGGCGGTCGTATAAGGCGTATGATCCACAAAATGACGTTTGACATATCCACCGCAGATATAGGCAGGCGAACGGTGCGCATCGACATGATCAGGACCATTCTGCGCATCATCTTCCAAAATAAATACTACGCTTTCCTTCCAGATAGGACTCCTGGAAAGATGTTCGACAAACATTCCCACGGCCAGGTCATTATCCGCGACATGCGCAAAAGGCGTAGGCCGTCCGGGCGACGTACCTTCCGTATGATCGTTGCCAAACCTCACCGTCTGGAACTGTGGCACCGCCCCTATCGCCACCAGTGAATCGAACTCCTGCATCCACTTATAGGCCCTGGACGTATCAAAGATATGCTGATCCATATTCAGGAAATAAGGACAAAAATGCCCAGCCAGCGAAGGGATAGCCGGCTTGTCCCCCTTATTGATAAACTCTCCATAGGTCCGGTAGCTAACCCCCGCCCTGGCAGCCTGATCCCAGATGTATGCTTTGTTGAGGGCAGTGGGAGAGGCCATATTCCCGCCTCGGTGGCCATAGCTGCTTGGCCAGATCTTTTCCATATAATCCGTGGCATAGGCCCCCATGCTCCACTGGTGACCGTCGGCGCTGACCTCACCGTCGACATAAAAATTGTCCAGCAGCACAAACTCACGCGCAAGCGCATGTTGATTGGGGGTGATCTTCTCGCCAAACAGCACCAGGCTCGTATCTCCATTACCCTGTGGCATATCCCCCAGCACCTGATCATACGTACGGTTCTCTTTAATAATATAAAAGACATGCTTGATAGGCGAAGGTTTCCCTACCCTGGAAGGGATGGGATTATTGGTTTCGCCGCCTTCGTCGACCGCCAGCTCGGTTTCTTTTTTATACGGGGTATTCCTGTATACCGCCTGGGTGTAGATCTTTAGTTGTCCCTCCGATGGCGCAGGGATCATGCTCAACGTCCCCATCAGCAGACCGCCGCCGATGTACTGTTCTCGGACACGGGTATTACGAACAGAATCCCCCTGGTGCAGGAATACCCGCTGACGTACATCCACCGGGTTAGGTCCGTGGGGATTGGGCAAAGAAGAAAATCCTTTTCCATTGGCGACAAACAATTTTTTGCCGATCACCCGCACACAGGTGGGATACCAGCCCGTGGGGATAAACCCCAGCGAAACGCTGGCGCCGGGCTGGCGGACATCAAATACAGCCACACAGTTGTTGTCCGCATTGGCGACATACAGCGTTTTCTCGTCGGCGCTCAGCGCAACGCCATTGGTGGTGCTGCCGGCACGGGAGTCCGGGTAGAGCGCAGCATTCAACGTCTCCAGAACCATACGCTTTCTGACGTCGATCACCGATACGCTGTTATCGCTGGCATTGGCTACAAAAAGCCACCGGCCATTACCTGAAAGACAAAGATCATTGGGATGATCCCCCACCGTCACGCTGTCGGTAAATTGGTTCGCCACCGTATTAAAGACCATGATCTTTTTATTCCCCCAGCTGCTGACATATAGTTCTTTTTTATCAGGAGAAAGTAAACAGGTATATCCTTCACTACCCAGCGGCAGCCGGTGGAGGACAGATTTGCTCCGCAGACTGATCACATAAAGACTATTGTCCTCTTTCGTAACGACATACAACAGCTGCTGCCGGTCGTCCAGGGCAATACCCGTCGGGGATACTTTATTCGGCTGCCGGTCGCCCAGCCGGATAGTGTCCACACTGATAAGCTTATTATTCCTGATAGCATAGTTGACGATCCAGTTATCATTGCCGCCGGAAACAAAAAGGGACTTTTCATCGTCCGTAAAGACAAGACCACCCCAGGCCGTACCAATGACAACACTGTCCAGTTGGACCCCGGCCCTCGTGTCCATCAATTGGATAGACTGAATGCTTTGGCCGTTGTTGGTGACGGCGGCATATTTACCGCTGCGGCTGACGGCAATGTTCAGCGGCAGGTCACCCAGCGGCAGGCTCGTACCTACAGGGGTTAAACACCAGCCATTGGGTAGCTGCACACGACGCAATTCCAGCGTTGGGAGGTCTATAAGCACGGACTGGGCCCGGGCCGTAAATAACAGACCACAGGACAATATCCCTATCAGGACAGATCGCATAAAAATAAAATTGAATAAAAGCAAATCTACCCACCAGGTGGCGGAAAACAGGATCCCTTGCATTAAGACTGTATTAAAACAATCTGGAGAATATTTGTGTATTTTTAGAAAAAAAATGGTTTTACCCATCGGTGACGATAATAGAGATAGAAAAACGACGCCTGTCGTAAACTATCTTCTGATAGCGCTTAACATTTTCGTCTTTATTTATTGGCAAAACTGGGGGCATAACGACCAATTTACGTATTCCTATTCCACTGTCCCCGGCGAGATTCTGACGGGAAAGGATATTGTCACCCGTACGGGTTTAGGGGTAACACCTATCCCGGTCTACCTCACTTTATTCACCTCCATGTTTATGCACGGAGGGTTGCTGCACCTGGGGGGAAATATGCTATTCCTATACGTTTTTGGCGATAATGTGGAAGATGCGATGGGACATATAAAATATCTTATATTTTATTTGCTGTGTGGTTTGCTGGCAGGGTTAAGCCACGTGTTCGCCACGTTCTTTCTGGGGCAAAATCTGCTGATCCCCAGTTTAGGGGCCTCCGGCGCTATTTCCGCTGTGCTGGCTGCCTATGTGTTGTTATTCCCCGGCAAGCGTGTTCATTTATGGATATTCCTGTTTATCGTTCCGGTGCCCGCATTTATAGCCGTGGGGGTATGGTTTGCGTTCCAGGTAATAAATGGATTGGGAATGCTGGGCAGAGCAGATGCCGGCGGGGTCGCTTATGCCGCTCACATAGGTGGTTTTATATTCGGGCTATTATTGACCGGCATATTCGCAAAAGACTATTTATCCCGGCGAAGAACTTATAAAAGAAGATGATCTGATACCCTACCCTATTCAGCAATAGTAGCGTTCCATTTATCAACCCATTTTATAGCTTCTATATCACCATTGGCGTCAAAAACCAACGGAGCGCCCCAATATTGGTAATCATGCCCTTTTATATTGTCATTGGCAGAACCCCAAAGATCACCCATCCAGATATATTGAAGACCCGCTGATGTTTTTAGCGGCATCACAAAGGTCTGTTGTGCCGGAATGATGGGTAATGCATACATAGGATCACCATCATTGATAAATGCCGATACCCCATCGCCCGGCGCTGAAACTTTTTTGATATCATTATACAGCTCGATCTTGTTTAAATAGATCTCATTATACGGATAATCAGCCATCGGTCTTAACAACATCGACTGAGGGGGGATATGTTCAAATTTGAGGGTTATGATATTGTAAACGGAGGTGGATTCAACACTCTTTTTTGTCGAAACTTTAACCCATTCTCCTCTTTGCTTCATAAAAAGATCAAAATCAGCTATCCCAATATCTGCCTTACAGTTCACGGTTGCACTATCGCAACACATGTACCGGTTGCCCGTAAACTGATAAATCTTTACACTATTTAACCGGTCTGTTCCGGAAAAATTTATCTGCACCGGACAAAATGCGCTGTCTTTTTTCCTTTTAAGCGTTGAGTAGATATTGGGCATGATCATTCCATCAACAAGCGTACCAGCAGGCGTACCGGGATAACGGTTGATATTGTTCCTGAACCGATAGCCTTTCATCGGATTATCGGAAACATACACTCTTACTCCCGAACCCTGTGTGCAAAAACAACAGGTATAATCGGTCAATAAATAGTATATGCCGTTCCTTTTAAAGATGGCGCCGGCTTCGCAACCTTCGGTCAAAAAGCCGCCGTTGTCGAAAGCAGAGTTCCGGTAGTCATTGCTTAATTTTTCAATTGAACCTTTGTGGCCGTCAATGGTATTGTAGGCAATATATGCCGTACCATCGTCATCGACAAAAAGGCCAAAATCACCTACCCCGTATTTTGAATTTTGAACTTTAACATCCGTATTTATGATCTTAAACGGCCCAGTGGGACTATCGGAAACAGCTACTCCATATTTTCCGTCCCATAGTTGCGGGTACCAGTTATACCATAGCACATATTGCCTGGTTTTACTGTTATAGATCACGTGTGGCCTGTAATATATGCCTGAGGGGGGATTTTCAAGCAGTTTCCCTTCTTTTTTCCAGGTTGTCAGATCGACAGAGCTGTAACATTGAAAATAGTTGCTACGCAGAAAACCAGAGGTGTTCCCATAAGCAGTTCCGTACCAGTAAAATTTTCCGCCGAATTTAACGACACGTCCATCATGGGCGTCAATAATATTACCCTCTGTGTCGAATCTGGGTTTTAAGTTATTTATGACAATCTCTTTTTGAGAGAAGGCCGATATTTTTATCAATTTTACCCCGTGTGCCGGCAAATACATCTGTACGGAAGTTGTAATGCCGGGTATATCGACCTGTCTCCAGACATCCCTCGCTTTAGTGATTGCCGGGTATCCCAGCGATGATGCAATCAAGTCGTAGTTGATGTCTTTATCTCCCAAATTAAATACGCCCACAGCTTTACTGCCGTCTTCCAATTCCTTGACCCATACCTGGATGTTTCCGTCGACGATTAATCGTCGGGCCTGTTTGCCCAATGGGTCCTGGTTAATTTCTATCACTTCGGGGTTGGTCAGCAGGTTAAGCGTAAAAGCATCCAGCCGGCTGACATCGCAACCGATCAACAATGGTGAAGCCAGCAAGCTCCAAAGGCTGATATGTGTGTATTGTTCATCCGGAGTAAGGCGGGTGTCGTGCAAGTTTTCGCCCCAGCCTACCTTGCCGACGATCAGCATATCTGGGTCATTCCAATGTCCCGGGCCGGCAAAGGGATAATGAGGGTATTGATTAAATCCTATATCCCTCAACGACTCCCAGGTGTCGGTGATATCCCAGGTAGTTCTCCAGCTATTCCCTACGGAGGCTCCCCACTCCCATACATCCTTAAACCCGTATTGACAAAGGCTGTAAACGATATCCCTTTTTTGTTCCCGGAGGTATTTCTGCATCAATAAATACGGTGCCATAAATGCCGAGGTAGAGCTGTCTTTCCCGGCCTCAAAAACCTCGCTATAAAAACACCAGTCGTATTTCAGGTAATCGGCGCCCCAGCCTGCAAAAGATATTGCATCCTGCTCTTCGTGCCGGTAAGATCCTGTATAACCGGCGCAATCTCTAGGCCCGGGTGAGGAATAGATCCCGAATTTAAGCCCCATTTTGTGAATGCTATCCCCCAATGCATACATATCGGGGAATTTCTTATTGGGAACGATCCTGCCCTCTTTATCTCTTTCTCCCTGCCAGCCACCGTCTATATTGATATACGACCAGCCATATTGCGTAAGCCCTTTTTCCCGGAATATACGGGCGCTTTGTACTATTTTTTCCGCGTCGATGCTCAACCCCCAGCAATTCCAGCTATTCCAGCCCATAGGAGGCGTTAAAGCGATCTCATCTCCTATTTTTATGAGCAATTCTCCATTGGCGGCGCCCCTGGCATTTTTTGCGGTCAGAATGACCTTATAATTTCCGGGCATGGTCGCTTTGCCCGTGATGACCCCGGTGCTATTATCCAGTGTCAAACCTGCCGGCAATCCTTCGGCCCCGAATGTCATAGGCCGTAATCCTGAGGCAGCGATGGTAAATAAGAAAGGATGGTCCGGACGCGCGCCATAGACTTTCGGCCCGTTGATCCTGGGCTGCGCCGGGGCGGGCGGAGTTAGTATATAGGAGGAGATAATTTCCTTTGTCTTAAACCTGCCGGTTCTATCATCCGTAAACGTAATATTGATCTTCATTCTTTTATTTCCGGGGATCAGTATCGTCTTCCGCCATTCATTCAAAGGCATGATCTTTATATTCCCGGCTATCGAACTAATGATCTTCCCTTCGTAGGTGTCTTCAACGGTTATTTGAAAAAACCCTTTCTGCGTTTCCCTCAATGTATTCCGTAACGAGATCTCATATTTACTTTCTGTATAATCGTTTTGGGAAACCTGATCGATGGCCAGGCCATCGATCAGGTCATACAATTGTAAGGAAGGGACATCTCCATAGATACCACCGCCGCCCTGGCCATCATACACTTTTATGGCAAGTACATTGTCTCCATTCCAATGTACAGCAGGGTCTTTTGTATCAATGGCATAGTTCCTGGGAACGTCGAAACGGGATACATAACCTTCCGGATCAGCAGGTGATGAGCCTGTTTTTCCTATTAATTTCCCATTTAAATAAACTTCGTCGGCATCGTCTATTCTGGCCAGGTAAAGATTCAGTTTGTCTTTCAAATACGCTTTTTCCAATAAAGAGGTTGGTAAAAAGAAATGAATACGATACCAGGCAAATCCGTCATAACCGGCAAATCCCTGTCTTTCCCATAATATGGAGGTTTTTATTTCCGGCCAGCTGCTATCGTCATAGTCAGGCTCTTTCCAGGCGATATCATTCCCCGTTTTAAACTTTGCGGCAGGGAATGAAAGATATGACTGTGCGGTCAAGGAGCCTGACATCAGCCAAAATCCATGGACAAATAACAGCAGCTTATTCTTCATATTATGATAATTCAATGATATGCTTACGGCTTCATAATTTTCTGCGATACCACGGATCCGTGAATATCGGTGACATACACTATGTATATTCCGCTGCGAACACTGCTGATGTCCAGGTAATTTGTTTTTTGAACAGGTAGCACAGGCGTTCCTTGCAAAGAAAACAATTGCACAGATCTTACATCCCCGGTGATCTCGACAATATTCCTTACCGGAATGTAGGTAATTGTAATGTTCTTTACATTGTCATTTATATTAGATGACCGCGCCTCAAGAATAGATGACCGCGCTCCAAGCGTAGTTACCGAATCCCCATAAAACTCTACTTCCGCCACATTTAAATATCCGTTAGTGGGAGTTAAATAACGTACATATTGGAAAGCAGTTGTATTGCTGATCGTCACTTCATTCCAGGCCAAAGACGGATTGGAAGAGACGGTGTAAAGATCAATTGCCCCGCTGCTGAAGTCGGCGACATTTGCACCCTGGAATTTTCCGCCAACCATCCTGGCTGTCCAGCCGTTGCGCGGGTAAAACCTTATCTTGTTGATTTTATATTGCTTTCCAAGAGACAAGCCTGCCCATGCACCCGTTGTTAAATTATCCGCATACGTTGAGATGTTGTCGTCAAAAACCTTGTTGATCGTACTGAATCCATCATAAGAGCCCGGCGTACCAATAACCGCCCCGGTTAATTTACCGGTATTGGCAGTAACAGCGATTGAAGCAGTAGCAGTACGATTCCCATCCTGCGTGGTTGCAGTTATGGTAGCAGTTCCTACAGACACGCCGGTGACCATCCCATTTACACTCACGGTAGCGGCGCTCGTGTTACTGGAACTCCATACAACTGTATTATTTGTAGCATCAGCAGGTGTCAGAATTGCGGTTAATTGCAGGGTATTGCCGACTTTTATTCCGGCGGATGAAAGGTTTAAACTAATTCCGCTGACAGGAACAGGAGGTTCTGATGCTTTTCTATAAAATTCTATTTCAGCCACATTACAGTAGCCATTTGCGGGTGTAAGGTATCGAACATATCTATAGGAATTGGTATCGGTGATATTTACCTGGTTCCAGCCGACCGGCGGTGCATCTCCTATCGTGTACAGGTCTGTTACGCCGCTGCTGAAATTCGCTGTATTGGATGCCTGGAATTTCCCACCGGCCATCCGGCTGGCCCAGCCGCTGCGGGGATAGAATTTTATTTTTCCGATCTTATGCAGCCCCCCCAGGTCGAGACCCGCCCAGGCTCCCGTCGTAAGGTTATCTACATAGGTCGACACATTTCCGTCAAAAGCCTTATCGATGGTGCTGACACCATCGTAGGAACCGGGTGTACCGATGACTGTTCCGTTTAATTTTGGTATGGTATCATTGGCTACCCTGAAAAAAGAAGTGGCCGTATGATTTCCATCTTGTGTAGTTACTGTTATGGTAGCAGTTCCATTAGCCACAGCTGTCGCCAAACCGTTGGCCGTCACCTTAACGATATTGGTATCGCTTGAGCTCCAGGACATTGTTCTGTTCCAGGCATTAGCAGGTGTTATTGTTGCGGTGATTTGTTGATTTGTGCCGGCACTTAGGGTGGAGGAATCCGGGCTTACACTGATCCCGGTGACGGATACAGGCGTCAAGCTGCCATAAACACGGACATAATCGACATACATATCAGCAATGCCGTTGTAGCGCGACAGATCAACGGGCCAGCCCCCGCCGGTGGCGAGATTGATCATAAAATAAAACGGCCTCGTTTTTGATAATGGCAAAGTCTGATGTCTTCCCACTTCAATATTGTCGCAATAGTAGATGGTCACGGAGTCGGTGATCTTAAGGCCGTAGGTGTGAGCTGTTTCATACCAGGTAGATGGAATGCCATGATTGGCCATATTCACCGGGAAATAGGTTGCATAGAAGTCGCTGGCTATTTGGGAGGGAGCGCCCGGCTGGTTCCAGGCATGTGCGGCAACACCATATTTTGGACCTGAATTTGGCTTGCCGGTACCCTCACCGCCATAAGCTTCTATTATATCCAGCTCATCATTGGGTTCGGCGGAGCTCGTAATATTATCTTTTACGCTCAACACCCAGAATGCCGGCCATGTCCCGGGTGCGTTTGGGGCGATAAACCTGCATTCAAAATAACAGGGAAGATGCGCTGTAAATCCGCTTTTATTGCTGAACATAGATGATATAAGACCTGTACTGTTCTTATTGGCATCGGCCCTGATCCTCAAATAGCTGCCTACATGGCTGAATGGGTTATTAGTAGAGCTGAAACTTGTAAAAGGAATAGAGCTAAAATCTTCATTCCCATACGGGGGTTTATGATCATAATACCTGGCATTGGAGCCATCGCCACCTATGGATAGCGCCGAATCAAAATCATCTTTATACAACAAACTCAACCCTGCTGCCTGAGCCGGGGCTGCGGGCGTTCCTTCATTCCACACTACTCCTCCGACATTATAAAGCTGGAGGTAGCAATTATCAGCGTTCGAACTACTGGTCCCGGATATCCGTAAAGTAATAGGCCCATGCGGATACTGATCTGCCGGGAAAACAAATGAACCGGCCCCCAGTCCATTCAAAGTTAGCGTATCAACAACCGAATTGCTGCCATAACCGGCCCCCTGCTTCCAGCAATAAACAATTACCTGTGTAAAATTGGGCGCAGAAATGGTAATAGTGGTATTGCCCTGTACATTAGAACCGTATGCAGGAGATGTTACACTAATACTATCTGTAGCATAGAGGCAGCATGAACAAAACAACAAAATGGGAAGAAGAATTGTTTTTTTCATAAAATTTGATTTGGTGATGGGGGTATTTTTACATTTATGTTTACAGGCTGTTTATAAATTTGTTTTCCCGGGTTTTATATCTTTTACAAGTTCTCCATTTTGCCATTTCAGCATAACTTTCAATGGCATATTGCTAGTGATCGTCAGAACAGGCTTATCTGTTTTTTTCACCCGTTTAGTGCAATGGATATCGAGCAAGCCGGTTTTGCCAAAAGGATATTGCTTAATACCATATTCGTCTGTTAATCGTACATCAATAACAAGCTTGCCGGCTGGAACATCTGGTCTTATACCAAAAACATATTCAAACATATCCGAGATGGGGATCAACCCGTTCCAGTCGACAAAATCTTTCATTGCGCTGCCGTTCACAAAATCAGGCGGATAGTTTTCCCAGAAAGTACCTGTTTGATCAAATACCTTTACTACATTCTGTAAATGGTTCAAGGCGATCTCATGCGCCAGCGAATCCTTTCCATATTTTGTAAGCCCTTTTAGGATCATGTAATTGGTGGGCGCCCATACCGCACCGCACCAATATCCGCCGCCGGGGTCAAATCCGGGAGCGTCGGCTGACAAAGTTGCCACTCGGTGTACCCTGGCAAATTCCGCGGGGTTTTCAAGGTGGCTCATAAATTTATTCATCTCATTCAGAGGGACTACGCCGGCCAGTAAGCTCCAGAAGGCCGCGATGCTTTTTACGTTGGAAAGCGAGCCGTCCCTATACCGGTCATAGAAAAAAGCCGTCTCGCCGTCCCACATATTTTGCTGTACATAGGCAGTCAGTTTTGCTACTTCAGTTCCAATATCTTTTATATCATCTTCCCGGTGTAATATTTCAGCCATCTGCACCAATATCTTCCCCATTAAAATTTGCTGAAGCGTAATATCTATCCACGACATAAATCCAGTGCTAAAGCGAGGATCAAATGCTGCGTCTTTCGGAAGTCTGGGTTGGTTATCCATGCCGCATCCCCATCCGCTGGAAAAATAAGAACCATCCGGCCATGACCTGTTTGTTCTGTACCACTGGTAATAAGCAAGCAAAGGAGGGAAAACTGCCTGGAGGCGGCTTATGTCATTAAAACTCAAAAAATATTCCCATTCCGCCCAGGGCATAATATTGGGACCTGTGCTCGACGGATCGAACTTTTCAAAATGATCCTCTCCTTTCGATATGGAGATCTCCCTGGATATAAACCCGTCTTTATGCTGTTTGCAATAAAAATCGTCCAATGACTGCTGAAAATTGAATGCACGATGACCATAACGGCCAAACAGGGTCATAAAACAAGCATCCCACATAAAGATGTGTCCATTGAACGGTGGTTCGACAAATGGCGATACAAACCGGTTTTCTTTACTGACCGGGTGTAAATAAGAGAACTCAAGCTCCCATATCCGCCAGTAACTTTTTATGACATTGGGGTTGGCAGGCCAATAGGGGGCCGGCAAAAGGGATCTTATAAGGTTAAATGCCGGAGGAGCGGTGGTATCAGGACTTTTGGATAAAAAAACATTCTCATGGACATATTTATTGGGAATATCCGTACTATAATAAGTCTGGCCATTTGATCCCTGGATGGCAAAGCTTGCCATCACAACCAGGAAAACTGATACTTTTTTTCTCATATTGGTAATTCGCCTGTATCTATCTGGTTGCACCCTGCCCGGCAACAGTCGGCCAATAGGGGTTTTGATAAATGGGAGAAGATGAAATATCGCCGTTTTTGGAGCTCACCTGGAGATGTTGTATGGCGATCGGACTTAAATAATGCGCCATCGCCCAGCGAAAACCCTGATTTACGATCTCGGCTCCGGTGATCTCAAACGGCCTCAGATATAGACTTGTCGATGGACTTGAAACAGTGCTGTTTGTTCCTGCGTTATAGATCAGTCTATCCTGCGGATACCACTTGTTGATGGATCCTCCCCATAGTTTAAATCCTTCTATGTGGTAGGGTGTAGCTGTCATCTGGTCCATGGCTCTCCACCTGATCAGGTCCATAAAGCGTAACCCTTCGGCCATGAGTTCGCAGCGTCTTTCACGGCGAATATTATACAAGGTAGGATCAACGAGGCTGCCGCCGGAGTAGGCGCCCCAATCATTCGAAGCTTCTTTGCTCATCTCTGTTGCAGCAATTGTCTTATTGAAGTCAGGGTCGACCCCCGCCCTGGTCCGGATGGTTTGCCAATACGAGGCAGCCGTTGCATCCAAATTCCCATTCTTTTCATAACAGGCTTCTATATAATTCAGCAAGGCTTCTACCCCCCGGAATACCATGGTGCCGGTGGTATTCCTATTATTAATACAGGTAGCATCGTCGAAGTTCAATCCCTTTCGTATATCGTATCCTGTAACGGAGCCTCTTGTAATATTTCCGTAGTTGATAATAGGGGAAACCGGTTGAACAGGTACTGCACTGGTGGCCTGTCCGGAGAAGTACAGCACATTCTTTTGTCCCTGCTCTTTTAAAAACAGCATCAGGCGGTCGTCCCTTCCAATTCTAACTGCATGGGTGGAATCGTCGCCCTGGTAACCGGAGCCGGCGCTGTATATCGGCAGACCATTCTTCATCAAAAAACAATCTACCATTCCCCTGGTGATACCCACCCGGCTACCCTGCAATATCTCGTTATTACCATTGACTGCCGTATTCCCGTAAGCCAGATCGTATTGTCTCCATAAAAGAACCTCATTGTATTTTGACATATCCGTTTGCGCAAACATATCATAATACGGATTGATCGCTTCGGCAGCATCTTGCTGGAGATGTCCAGTATTGGTCGTCAGGGTTATGGCATCTGCCGCGATCTTAGCATTTTTTATTGCTTCTCCCAGGAAAAAATCGATTTCGCCTTCAATGCTGCCCGAAGGAAAGGAATAATTGGCATTATAATCCTTGCCCGCGCCAGGCCATTCCGGGCCTTTTGGCACAAAGGCTGTACCCTTGAAATGTTTAAGCCAGGTGGCTTCAAACAGCGCTACACGCGAACTGAACAGTCTTGAACAAATCCTGGACAATCTGTTTTTCCGGCCATCCGGGGATATTTCTTTCATCAGCAATGTTGCAGAATCAAGGTCCGACAGGATAAAACGGGCTACCTCATTCCTGGGAGAACGTTTACTTGCAGCAGTGAGGATTTCCTTATTGTCGGGTAGTGTTGTTTTTACGATCGGAAAGTCACCGACAGCCATGAGACGTTTGAAGTAAACATAGGCCCTCAAAAAATAAACCTCCCCGATGTAATGTTTTATATTATCCTGGTTCCCCGTGATCTTCCCCGCTGTCCACTTGGACAAAACATTAACAAAGAAGTAATTGCATTTATAAATATCGGTAAAATCCCAAACGCCCCCATCCTGGCCCACTTTGTATTGTCCCGGAGCGTACAGCGTATTGTTATTATAGATATTGGCCTGGTTATCGGTGGCGTTGTCAAAATCCGTGATGGAGGTTTGCTGAAAACCAGGTGTTTGAAACAAGCTGTACAGGTTGATGGAATAGGCGCTTAAATGAGATTCGTCATTCAGGTAATTCTCGGGAGAAATACTTGATTGAGGTTGCTGATCAAGGAAACTTTTGGTGCATGCGCTCAGCATCAAAACACTGATGGCGATCATTACAAAACCTGACGGATTTATGGGTATCTTTTTCATGATGTTTAAATTTTTACAATGAAACATTAAGACCAAAAGAGCAAGTGCGGGGCAATGGGTAGGCGTGCCCGCTGGTGTGATCTACTGTTTCCGGATCGAATATCTTCGACAGTTTGGTCCCTGTCCACAGGTTGTCGATAGAAAGATAAATCCTGAGTCTGTTTATTTTCGCTTTATTTGTATATGAAGGGGGGATCGTATAACCCAGCGTCAGGTTTTTCAGCCGTATATAGGCTGCATTCTGCAGGTACTTTGTCTGAACAAATTTGTTATTACCCATATGATCGGCGTTCCAATCCTCATGAACGATAGGCCTCGGGTAATAGGAATTCAGGTTGACGCCCAGTGGATCGTTAGGGTTGTCACGAAAATAATCCATGTGTTCTTTGAAAACCACCGTTTCCCACATGGAATGACCGGCGCCCCAGAAATAATAGTTCTGGATAAAATAGTCGCGTTTCATAATTCCCTGTAAAAAAACCGAGCAGTCGAACCCTTTATAGCTGGCCCCTAAATTTATTCCGAAAGAGTAACGAGGCGTAATATTCCCGATGACCGATCTGTCCCCCGGGTCTTTATAGGTATTTGAGCCTGCGTCGATCTTGCCATCGCCGTTGATATCCTTGTACATAATATCTCCCGCGCCCCATTGCCCTCCGTAATTCATTGCATTTTGGCCACCGTTAGGCAAGGAGGCCAGGTGCTCGTCCATTTCTTTCTGGGTTTTTGCAATACCTTTTGTAGTATATCCCCAGATATTGCCATACGTTTCTCCTGAATAATAATTATCATAGTATATGTACCCGTTGCCGGCATTATGGTACCCTATCAGTCCGGTGGGATTGGGATAATCGAGTATGGTTGTCCTTGAGTCTGATATAGTCAGCCGGGCGTTGTATCCCAAACCGTTCGCCAGGCGGTCATGCCAGCTGACATCTAATTCAAATCCGTAAGTCTTCAGGTTTGTATTATTTGTCCTTGGCACTGCCGTTCCCAGGATCACGGGCAGCGTGGGAGCGGGCCCGATCATATTGTCGGTGTAACGAATGAATTTATCAAAGGAAACATTCAACCTGTTCTTTAACAAGCCAAGATCGACGCCGATGTTATAGGTCCTGACCTTTTCCCAGGTAAGGGAAGGGCTCACCAGATCGGGAGGCGCCGCTATATTCGGCATCATTCCATTGATCAGCCATGCGCCGCCGGCTGTCTGGATATTCATCGTCGAATAAGTTGGATAATAAGAGGAGGTATTCTGGTTGCCCAGCTTGCCGTAAGAACCCCTGATCTTAAAGAGACTGACGTATTTTTCGAGTTCGCTCCAGAATGCTTCATTGGCGATATTCCATCCCGCAGATACGGATGGGAAAAAATTCATGTTCTTATCGCTGCGAAAACGGGATGTGCCGTCATAACGGAGGTTGGCTTCCAACAAGTAGCGATTTTTAAAACTATAATTTAATCTTCCAAAATACCCGACGGTTGTCCACTCGGCATAGCCGCCCGAGGCTCCGGGTGCAACAATTTTCCCGTTATTGTCTGTTCCGGATGTCGTATTGATAGTGGGTAATGAAGGAACAATGATGCCGTTGCGGCTGGCGGCCAGATCCCGGTACTTATATGTTTCTGACTGGAAACCAAGCAGTAGCTTGAAACTATGGCCGCCTGTCTCCTTTAAATACTCGGCACGAACACTTGGATTTAAATAAGTGGCGCGATTGGCGTCTTCTGCGACATAATTGTTGCCATCATAGAGTACCGGGGCCCCGGATACGTCATGGTTATATAATTTTTGACGGTCGATGTGGTGAAAAGCCGTAGTTAAGGAAAAGTTCAGGTCGCCGTAGAATTTCAGGTCTTTTACGGGCTCGAATACGGTCTGCAGCTGTTGATACATGACATCACCTGTCCTCTTTTCCCGCCCGCCCTCTACCGAGGCAAGCATTTTTGAGGGAGAAGAAAATAGATAACCATTGGGGTCGTACAATGGCAGTAAAGGCCATGATTGTCCGGCAAACCAGTAATCGTCCCTGATCGATCCGTCCATTGGCTGCTCGAAAGCAGACTCGGTAAATCTTCCTATATACGTTACCTGAAATTCCTTTGACAATCTGGCATCGATCTTTGCAGTACCGCCAAGACGTTTCTGATTATCACTCGTGAGCCTCAGAAAGCCCGGTGCATACATATAGTTTGCCGACAAATAATAGTTGATGTTCCCGTCCCCTCCGCTCACAGAAAACGTATGCTCCTGTGATTGCGTCGTCTTTTTGAACGCAGCGGCATACCAATCGACATTGTCATTCCCTCCCGGGTATCCGCTTAACCAGAAATTGGGGTTGTTTGGGTCTACGGTAGTCGTCATAGGATATTGTTTCCCGTTGTATGTATTCTTGGGGATCTTTCCTTCCATAAAATCTTTTATACGCTGCAAACGGTCCTCGCCAAAAAATGCCGCCCGTCCCCCGTTGACGATGGCAGCGTTCTCATATAAGGCAAAATCATAGGAATTCATTTGCTTTGGCATGGAGACAGGACTCAATATCCTGTAATTACCATTGTATGAAATGGCGGTTTTACCCGTCTTCCCTTTTTTTGTGGTGATCAAAATAACGCCAAACGGGGCCCTTGAGCCATAAATGGAAGAAGCGGACGCGTCTTTTAAAACCGAAATATTATCCACATCCTGCGGGTTGATGGAATAGATATCCGCCTCCATGCCATCGACGAGTATCAAAGGATTGCCGGTGGATCCTGCGCCAATGGTAGCAATACCGCGAATATTGATGGCCGGACGGGAATTTACCTGGCCATCGGGTGATTTAATGTTCAACCCGGGCATCATACCCTGCAGCGACTGGGCAAGGTTTGTTACCGGTCTGTTCTCGATTGCATCAGCGCTCAGGGTAGTCACAGATCCTGTCAGGTTTATTTTTTTCTGTTTTCCATATCCTACGACGACTATCTGGTCGCCGGCTGTGGCAGCAGGTTTTAACCGAATAGAAAAATTCATCTGGGTACCTACTCTTATCTCTGTGGTTTCAAACCCGATAAAGGAAATAACCAAAACTGAATTGGGCTCGGCATTGATAGAGAAACTACCGTCAGCGTCTGTCTTCGTGCCGATGTTGCTACCCTTCATCAGTACAGTAGCTCCCTCCAGCGGCTGCCCGCTGTCATTTATTACCTTTCCTCTGACTGGAGGATGAGGAAGATCTTCGTTCGTGAAGGATTTCGGCGCTTCAGGATTTTTTTTCTTTTCCCGCTCACTGATAATGATAAAATTACCTTTACCCGAATACGTTAAAGGAGTATTCTCAAAACAAGCGTCCAGGGCTTCGGTAAGAGATACGCCTTTAACCCTTACGGAGATTTTACCTGCGAGTTCCAGTGTTTTCAGGTTGTATAAAAATTCGCAACCTGTTTGTGCTTTAATTTTACCCAGCACCTTTACGAGAGGGGCTTCTTTCTCGGAAAGAGTAACTGTCTGCGCGTCTCCGCGGGCTGCCACCTGCGTGGCGAAAAAAGTTAATAAAATGACAGGAGAAAGCAGTAGCTTACAAAGAGCCTTTTTCATACTTTTGCATTGTTTGGATTAAGCTGTTAAGCAGCAGGGGTCTATTTATATGGCTTTACAACGATTTTTTTCTCTTCCAGGGAAAACCTAACAGTTTTGGTCATTTCCAGCAAACTCAATACCTCTGATACGTTGGCCGAACGAGGCAGGCTTCCGGCAAACAGTTCGTTTTTCACGTCCCCTACATATACAATGTCTACATCATACCAACGGGAAATTTGTTTCATAATGGTCTCGGTACTGACCCCATCAAAATGAAAATATCCATTTTTCCAGGCCATTACATCCTTCAGATCCACATTGCTTTTTATGTCAATTGCTCCATTCTGATATACCTGGGCCTGGTCCCCGGGTTTGATAAGTCTGGCCGTACCATTTCTTGAAACTTTTATACTTCCTTCCAGTAACGTGGTATTTATCGATGCTGCATCAGGATAGCTGTTGATATTGAAGTGTGTGCCTAAGACTTCGACTTTTGCGCCGTTGATAGCAACAGTAAAGGGTTTCGACCGGTCGTGAAATACTTCGAAATATGCTTCTCCCGTAATCTCAACTTCCCTTTCCTTACCCACAAATGCTACAGGATAGCGAAGAGAGCTCTCATTATTCAGCCAAACTTTCGTTCCATCTGAAAGGGTAAGCGTAACCACCGTACTTCCCCTTGGGTTAAACAATGTATTATAAACGGTCTCTGAGGAATTGCCCTTGTAAGCGATCTGTCCGTCCGACAGCTTGATCACATTAACGTTTCTCTGGGATGCGATAATACCATTGGTTAAGCTGTCCAAAGCAATCCTGGAGCCATCAGCCAGGGTTATCGTCGCGGCAGAACTTTTTGGGGGGGCCACATCACTGCGCTTGCTGACGGCAGCAACCTCTTTGTGCCGCGCCGGTGGATGAAATATAAAAAGCAAAGCGGAGATCCCGATGATACCCAGCACAGCCGCTGCCACCATCAGACGACGAAGATTCAACAGCTTTGAAGGTCGATTGGAGAGAATTGTAGTTTCCGCTATTTTTTGTTGCAAATTTTGCTGGATGATTTCCTTTATACGCGGGTCTTCTTCGCTGAGAAAAGCATCGTTATGGAAGCTTTCTTCCATCAGGGACTTCAGCTCATCCAGGTAAGCCGGAGAGTCCAACAGCTTTTTCAGCTGTGCTTTTCCTTCGGGGCTGATAGTGCCAGCCAGGTATTGATCGAGCAGTTCGGTAAAAAGAGACTTATTCATATGGCGATGTATATAAAGACGCCTCCTTACAAATGGAAGGGCGGCTCCTTATCAGACTTTTTTATTTTTTTATTCTGCGGGAAATAGGACGCACAGGCAGAGAAGCACTGCAAAATGTTCGGGATGGGTGCGAACGTACTGCCTCAACTGCTTGATTGCAAGCGTAATATGATCTTTCACCGTGTTGTTGGAGATATTCAGTTCCGAGCCTATCTTTTCATTATTCCACCCATCCAGACGGCTCATCTTAAATACGATTTTCCTTACAGGAGGTAGCTCTTCAATTCCTTTTAGCAGGAATTCCCATGTTTCCTTGGTTTGGAACTGCAGGTCGGGAGGAAGTATTTCCCCGACTACGTTTAGCGGAATTTCACAGGAAGGCTCTTCCAGTTTTTTTCGCATGGCGGAAATGATCCGGTTACGCCCCAGGATAAACAGGTAGCTATCGAAGTTTATGATGCTATTGAGCTTGTTACGCTTAACCCAGACGTGTAAAAAGATGTCCTGGGTAATTTCCTGTGCGCGTTGAGAGGATCTTACATACGCAAGGGCATGAGAATAGACCTTATTCCAATACAAGTCCACTATGCGGGTGAAGGCTTTTTCATCACCCCCGGCTATTGATGCAAGCAATGCATTCACTTCCCATTTGGACTTCATATGCAGGCAAAATCGGTTTGGTCACGCGAATGTAATAAAAAGGTCAGCTACCGGCGCTTTCCGGCGAAAATATTAACGGGAAAAACTGCCCTTCCATTTTTTCACCTTTTTTTATAGGAGGTACTCCTTCCAATAACGTATCATCAGCGTTTGACTTCGTACCGTCCGCAAATACATTCAGCACAAAAGCGCGTCTTGATCTTTCTGATCTATTCGAAAAAGACCCATGGACCATCAAAGGATGATGAAATGCAGCATATCCTTTTTTCAGCTCGATGGGCACGGGTTTGAATTCGGCTTTCTGCCGGGGGGTAAGATAATTCATTAGACCATCCATATCGCCTGCCAGCTCCGGCTTATCCAGCAAGCCCCAAAAATGGCTCCTGGGAACATAATAAAGACACCCGTTTTCCGTAGTAGCATCATCTAACCCCACCCAACAGGTAAGGTGCTGCATCGGCACCGTCCTTGTCCAATAGGAATAATCCTGGTGCCATGCCACTACCCCTCCGTGATGAGCAGGCTTGCAAAATAGCTGATCGTGCCAGAAACGCACTGCTTTATTACCCAAAAGCTGGCTGGCGGCCATGGCGAATGCAGGGTTCCAGATGATATCATGAAAGCTCTTCGACACACGCCATGCACCCAGGGCATGGAATAGAACAGTATTTACATCAGCGGATTCGTTGGTGTGGAATTCATAAAACAATTCATGTGCAGGATGAGCGGGATCGGCAATCTCCGCCAGTTCCCGGTTAAGCATCTCCACATGCCATTCTTCCAGCAATTTTATATTACTCAGGTATCCATACTCATAAAAGTGATCCAGTTGCTCCTTTGACAATTTGTACTGCTCCCATTCCGATGGTTTTTCCGGCCACTTGAAAAGCGCCGAGATCAGATGATGGTGTTTTGACAGGTCGGTAAATGAGCTTTTCATGCACAAAAAAATTTTATTGCTTTTAATTAACGCTAAATTAATCCACCGGCAAAGATGGGGAGTGATAGATATTGCAAAAAAAGTGTACTTTTTTACCTTCTTTTATATACGAATGGCTAATTTTATGCCCACTAAAGCAACTTTCTAACAATGAAGCCAGTTCTTGAATTTCTGCCGAAAGACGGTTCGGAAAGTTTCCTGGTTAACGAATTCGATTTTAAATATTATCCGACCCCGTGGCATTTCCATCCGGAATATGAGATAGTGCTTATTACAAACAGTACAGGCAAACGTTTTATCGGCGGCAATATATCCAACTTTAAGCCGGGGAACCTTGCGATCATAGGATCGAATCTGCCCCATCTATACCGTAATGATGCAGCCTACTATAAGCCGAATTCCAGGTCCAGGGCAACATCGATCGTAGTTCATTTCCTGGAAAACTCCTTCGGCGATCATTTCCTGTCGCTTCCCGAAATGAAAAAAATAAAACAACTATTGATAAAAAGTCTGCGTGGGCTGGAGATGACGGGTAAAACCAATAAGATTGTCAGCGAAAAATTATTCGAGCTGGTTAAAATGAGCGGCTGTTCCAGGTTTTTGAAATTATTGGAGGTCCTTTACATTATGTCGGAATCAAAGGAATGTCATTTTATTTCAGAAGAAGCCATAACAGGAGCAAATGAAAAAGAGTCGGAGAGGATAGACAAGGTATTAAAATTTGTAATGGTAAACCTGGGTGATGATATTACCCTGCCGGACGTCGCTAAAGTAGCTAACATGTCGGAAAATTCTTTTTCAAGGTTTTTCAAGCAAAGGACCAGAAAGACATTCACCAGCTACCTGAATGAGTTACGGCTCAACCAGGCGGCCAAATTGTTGATCGAAAGCGACAAAACCATTGTCGACATATGCTATGAATGCGGCTTTAATAATCTTTCGAATTTTCACAGGTATTTTAAAAGGATGTATGACACCAGCCCTTTACACTATAGAAAAACATTTTGGGATACGGTATGAGCGTATACCTTTAATTAACGACAGTACCCTCATTATACTGATACCATATCTTGTTAAGCTTCCCGTTTTGAAAAAACAATCTGACGGAATATATTCCTTCGACTTGCGGCTTGATCCTCTCGGCCATGGAAAAACCCCATTGCTCATATTTGGCCATATCCTGATCAAAAGGTTTTGCCAGGGGTTTGTCAGGTAAAATAATCTGGTAGCCGCTGTATGCCGGCATTTGATAAACAGCCAGCAATTTTGGATAGATCCTGTCGACGGCATCTCCTTTATGGAATGCCGTTTCATCCGGCGCGCCCTGAGGCCACTGCACAACTTCTCCCGGAAGACCGCCGCCCGCGCTGATATAATTTATCGAATCCCGGAGGAACTCGATTATTACCCGGTCTACAACACCGCCGTTGCTTTGTAAAGTGATCGCATCATATAATCCGACTAAATTTTCGACATCCGGGGGCTTTGAAAAAGGTTGGCGGCCCACAACAGCCACATGCGAGAAATTTTTTTCGCTGCCTAACGTCTGAAGCTGTCTGTAAACATCCTCGGGTGAGCTTCCGATGGTAAGCCCCCATTTACTCCCCAGGGTAATGGTTTCTACACGTGGGAAATTATTACCTTTTATACAGGAAAATAATAATATCGCTGAAAAGGCAGGCAAAAGTAGTCCTTTCATAATGTTGAGCAGTTAAGAGAACACAATGTACTATAAAATCAGAAAACCTTCAAGCCAGCTTGAAGGTTTCCATTGCATTCATGACCGGTCACATTTTGACCAGTTTGAAAATGTCTGGTTTGGTTTTTCCGGTGAATTGTATTTTCAACAAGTATAGGCCTTGGGGAAGGTCCCGCAGATATAATTGCTGTTGGAAAGATCGCCCCTCTTTATAAAATAATTTTTCCTGTATCAGTTTGCCGCTCATATCCAGGAGTGAAACAAATACTCTGCCGTTGGTTTCATTCTGTGCGGTGATAAAGACGCTATTGCCGAGAACAGGACTCGGGTAAACTTTTACTGATGATTCGCCACTGGCGGCACTGTCCAACAGTAAAGCGCTGGTCCGATCCGATTCAGTACTGCTGGCGGAAGATGAACCGCAATTGGTGGAATAGTATACCGGATGTCCGGCTTTTCCGGTAAAGACCGCTATATTCTGGCCGATACTGCTCGTATTGTTACAGATGATATTTCCGGAAGATTGCAGTCCCGGTGCATCATCTTCTATTTGAATGGCCGATTGGTTGTCCCTGGTGGATGTGTAACATATAAACCGGCCGATCACATTATTTTTTATCCAGAACTGCGTGCTATCCTGCCCATGGACGGCTGTACCAGCGGGGTTATCCGTGGTATATGTCCTTTGCCGGGTAGCCACCCAGATCGGGAAAGGCCAGGTCAACGTATCCGGGAAACTGGGCTCCGTAGCCGGGTCTATCGACTGCCTGCTTGTAGTGGACAGGTTATATGTCCTGAGATATCCGGTGCTGTCGATCTGATTGTTCTCGATCCTTATGGGGATATTGGTGCCGCAAGCTCCGATGGATGCAATACCAAAGGTATAGGTATTGGATATCGTATTATTGTGAATATAAGCGTGCGTATAAAGACCAATGCTGATAGCCGTGCCCTGGGCATCGTCTCCGTTAAGCCCATTGTGTTTTACCGTGTTATTATAGATCTCGCTGACACCGTTGTCCGCATTCGCTAATTGGATACCTCCCCTGCCTGTGCTGTCCACATAGTTATTCCAGATCTTTGTATAGCCATTTTTCATCGGGACGGGGTACGTCACCTGGCCGTTGCAGGTTACTGGTCTATGCGAATACAACGCATTATCGGGGGAGGTATTCCCTATGTACATCCCTTCATTCCAGGTGCCTACGATCCTGTTGTCATGGATCAACATGCTGTCCAACACCCAATTTGGATAGTTCAGGCTGTCCGCGCAACTTCCATTTGTTTCGACCTGGATGCCTATCCCTGTATTATGGATGCTGACGCTGTCAATTTCAATACCCTTCGAACGATTGTTTACCACTATGGAAAAGGGGCCCTGCGGACGAAGAGCGGGGTTTTTGCCGGTCATCAGCCATCCGTAGGGGATCCCCGGAGCGCCTGACCCGGTGAATTTTACATAGGAGGAATTGCTGATATTGACCGTACTTCCCTTGACCCAGGTCTGTCCGCCTTCGTTGATCATTACCAATGGACAAGCCGGGTTCCCTTTGAAATTATCCAGGGAGATATAGGTCCAATAGTTGCCTTTTGCGTGGTTGGCCGCAAAAGCAAGGGTATCTCCGGGCTGGAACATAGTGACATCCGGGTTCCCACCTCTATAACACCAGAAGGCCGTATCGGCATTGGGTACAATTTCGTACCGGTGACGGGATCCGCAGGGAGGATACGCTCCACCAGTAGAAGTCGGGCTTACGTTCACCGTAACAACCGCGCTGTTTTTTTGATTATGATCATCCAGCACCGTCACTTGAAACTTATGTATACCTTGGGTCAACCCCGTGATCAAAGTATTCTGACTGGCTGGTGTAGTAATGGTAGAGGGTGACGTCGTGACATTCTGAAACATATTTGCGCCTACTACCTGTCTGAATAATTGCAGATGTCCCAGGTTGTTAAAATGGATGCCGTCTCCTGCGTCATACCCTGCTATTTTTTGGGTTGTCCCGGGTAGGGTCATGTTGTCATAAAAATTGATGACATGGGATCCAAATCTGTTGAACAGACTGTCCCGGACCACCTGTAAAAATTGCTGTTTGGCCTGGCTGCTAAAAGCCGCATCCGACCTGGGCTGGGTAGTTGTAATATACCAGGTTATGCCTAACGAATTGAGGGTATCCGCAAATTTCTGGAAAGGCACCATGATCTCCGGCATCGTCAATACGTCAAACCCGTTGGTCGGAAAATTGATAAGCACATGGGTTGGATGATGGCTCAGCAATGCAGTGATATTATGGGCCGGGTCCGGCGTGTCCGATGGCGTCAGTTTGTTATGAACCGCTGCCGGAGGAGTATATCCTGTCGGCATGGCCTGATATGGATTATACCCGTACTGAGCCAGGTTGATCACGGAATCCACGATGCCATTGCCCACATAAAAGGAAGTAAGTCTCCCTACGTATGAGCTGTCGAAAGTAGTCGCCCCGCCCCCAACGCTGGTGGAACTGCCAAGAATACCCAATCTTTGAACAGACTGCCCGGGGGATTTAAATTTTGTCCAGGAAATGGAAGTAAGATTGGCTCCCGTCAAAGTATAGGATGAACTAAGATTGACCGATGAATTCGGAAGCACGATCGTCTGATCGCCTCCAACACTAATTGCCGGGGGCGCATATGGAGTGCCGGCCGGTGGGGCAGCGGTCCTTGACCAAAGAAGGAACCATTCATAAACATTCAGGCTATCCTGGGTCGCGCCGGAGCCTCTCACGGGGCTACCATTGTTGTTGGGCGCAACAAAAGCCGGACAACCATTATTACAGGCGAGATTATTTGCATATGCGTTCTTTATGGGGCGAAAAGCGGAATCGTATTGCTGGGTCCAGGTCGAATGCCCCGCTCCATCGATGATCGTTAGTTTATCTCGGGGCGTCGGGTTATCGATGTTCAGACTGTCATGATACCTTACATTAAGATCTTTGAAGGCTTCCATATAACCAACTACATTCCAGAACTGAACCCCATATTTTTTTGTCGCATAACGCAGTTGAGCTTCCACCTGGGCCGGCGTTAGCCCATTCACACCATCGATCCCTGCACTGCTGGAGGTGGCTGCTGCCGCGATCTTTTTGATAAAAGCGCTGTCGCCGCTGGCGACACATGTAAAAACCCCATCACCCCCTGCCGACAGACCGGTGAGGTAAATACGTGATGTATCCACCCGATACTTGCTTAACACGTTGGGCAAAATATATTTCAGGTGGTTGTAGTTATATGACCAGGAGGCGGATTGCGGGGATACTACGATAAATTCATAGGTCTGGCCGTTCTTCGGGTTGACCGCCGAAGGCTGGAATCCATTCGCAATCCGCTGGGGAAGACCTTCGACGATCAGATTGTTCAACCCGGAAACCCCGCTGCCCGCCCCTCCGGTGCCATGCAGGAAAATAATGAGGGGATAGGTCTTCCCGGGATTTGAAGCATAAGAGGCCGGAAGCCAGGTAAGACCATAAGTGGAATCGTTCCAGATACTGACAGGGAACCGATCGACCTTTTGATTGCCGATCAGCGTTTGAGCGTGTACGTACAGGGACAGGACTACACAAGCGAGTAGTAAAAGTTTTTTTTTCATAGCCAAGGCTTTTTAAAATATCAGAATGACAGTTATAATGACTCTCAAAACTAATAGATTAAAAAAGGGAATGCTAATAGCTGGTTTTCCCGGATTTGTACAATATTATCCGTTTGGAGGATCAGATAGGGGAAACCGCTTATGAAAAAGCCAACTGGTTTATGTGGGGGAATAGGATCAGATCCTTAACGAGCCCCGGAACCCCCTGGCCGCATAGTAGGATTCCGCTCCGTTGTGATACACAAAGACGGTGTTATAACGACGGTCGGCAAAGAGGGCTCCGCCAAGATCCCTGATAACAGCAGGAGTTACTATCCAGCTCGAAGTTTTTGTATCAAACTCTCCCAGCTGCTGCAGCTCCCGGTATTGCTCCTCCGTTAAAAGCTCAATACCCATGTCAGCAGCCATACCGATAGCGCTGTTTTCCGGCTTATGTTCCTTTCTTGACGCCAGCGCAGCGCGGTCATAGCAAAAACTTCTGCGGCCTTTTGGACTTTCCACAGAACAATCATAAAAAATGTATTCACCCGTCTTTTTATCATAACCTACGACATCCGGTTCGCCGGCGGTGCTTTCCATTTCATCGAGTGACCAAAGTTTCTCTGCATTAGCCTCCAGCTTTGCCTGCACCTTGGGCCATTCCATACCTTTATGGCGGTGCATATTCTTCTCAAAACGGTTTTTTAATACACGGAGCAGCTCTTTACGCTGCTCCGGCGGCAAGCTTTTTTTCTTACTATTACTCATGCTATTATATTAGATATCTTAAACTTATTGCGTAGCTATTTGACTACAAATATATGTGTAGTTATTTACCTACACAAATTTTTTCCCGTCATCGATTCAAGTCCCCTTCTTGTCGACTCTGCAAGATCCAATCTCTTTCTGCACCGCAACTTTGGGTTAAAATTAAAAACCTATGTTTATCGTAATTATCATCCTGACAAGAATACCGGCAATATCCTGTTCTTCCATTGGAGTTCAGGATGGCGGTATGCCAATTTTAATAAAGACCATCGGGTTCAACATTACTGTATTCAAAGGGACTCCGCAACAGTGAAATAAAAATTTGTTGTCATGAAACTAAAAATAACAGAGTTTATCAGTTTAATGCTTGGCGCACTTGTGATGGGTGTATTCTGGGGGACATGGTTTACCCTCACCCGGTCCATTCCGGATTTTTCCGTAGCAGAATTCATTCACATCGGTAAGACGATCATGAATAATGTAGCTATTCCCATGAGCATCTTCATGCCTGCAACGCTACTATTTATGCTGATCGCAACTTTGCTAAGCCGGCGTTCAGGCAGTTTTTATTTATACCTCATTTCTTTTATCCTGATGCTGATAACGCTTGTTATCACCGTCGCTGTTGAAGTACCCTTAGACAATCAAATAAGAACCTGGACAGCAACCACAGCACCGGCAAATTGGGAGTCAATAAGACAAAAATGGGATTCGTTTCATATCTTAAGGACTTTTTCTTCTATTGGAAGCGTCGGCTTTTTTGCATGGGGAGCTATAAAACGTCTCACTTAGTCGGCGGTCTAAAAACACCCTTCCCGGTGGTCAAATAAGAAAACAGGCTTGTTTTGATCCAATGGGTCCACCCCGGCTCACAGTCTTTGTAACATTCAACGTCCGGCGTAAGACCTTCATGTGTGAAGTTCAGCTCTGTGACGCCGTTGTTTTCATTGAGGTCAAAGATCAATCTGGTGTTGGCCCATTCTTTTTTATCCGAATACCAGGGCATATTGCAATCAGTAACTAACCAAACAACCCTTTTACCAGGGATCAATTCTGTTACAGTAAAGTCAAAGAAAGAATCCCCACCCATCTTTACTGTAAACTTATCATTCTGTTTTTCGGAATCTCCTGTAAAGGTTATACCCCACCACGCCGGTATATTGCTGATCTTTTTGATCGCGTCACCTGCGCTGATTCTTGCAGAGATACTGCTGTTAAAATCGTTGTTTCCCATTTTTACTTGTTTTTTTAAACAAATATCGGGCGGTGGCTGCCCAAAGTATTGTACAAATCGGAACTCAACTCGTAAAATTCCTGGTGCTAAGTTCATTCACACTGCTTTGCAATTGGGTCGGTGTGGTTCCGGTAAACCGCTTAAAGGCCCTAAGGAAGTGGGATTGGTCGTGGTAATACTGATAGATATGCTGTTTTAAATTTTGTGATGGGGCGCCGGTCGAGTATGCCTGGTAAAACTGTTTGAAACGGACGATCTCCGCCAGGTTCTTAGGGCCGGTGCCCAGATGTTCCGAGAATTTCCGATGAAGCCAGCGTGCGCTGTAACCGGTGTCTTTTTCAAGCCGTGCTACAGTGATCAGACCGTTGGTAGCCATTATACGATGGATACAATGATCATAAATGGGATCAGCCGCGTATTTTTCCAGCTGCCTAATCAGAAAGTTTTGCAGAAGTTCCAATTTCAGGGTAAGATTTTCGGTTTCAGTCAATTGTGAGCGTAGGGTTACTACCTGATTACCAACCAGGTCCACCAGGTCCGTGATCTCGTTTTGGACCTCTGTATACCGTAAATAAAAGAAACGGTAAGCGCCCAGCGGGTTGAATTCGATGATGATCGTGCCCGTCTGTGCATCTTCATATGGATCCAGCGTCACCGGCATATCGATCAGGCCAGTCAGTGTCAGTTCGTTCTCACGCTGCAGGAAGGCCTTGGTCCCCACGCAGGCAGCAATCCCATTGCGGCAGGTCAGCGTTAATTTAAGATTCGCATTGGGAACGATCAGTTTCCTTTCCTGTGGAGGGAGACGCCCGGTGCTTTCGAATACCCATATCTTTGCTACGTACGGGCTGAGCAGCGGGTGCGGTGTAACCGTATTAAATCGGAACACTGTCATTTGTTTCACAAAGGATTATACTCCCTTAAAGATACGGTTTAACAATGGGTTTTTCTCAATTTTTGTTCCCGGATACTAAAGCGTATGCGTCATACTGAGCACCGCCCCCCCACCCCATTCATCCTCCACATACAAAATGGTAATTTCTATATGGTTCCAGGAAGCTGTACCTATTTGAGCAGGCAAAAAAGAAAAAAACTCCCTGTTCTCGATATGGCCATTGCCATTCCTGCAATTCACGGTGCATTGCCATTCTCCGCCACCTATCCTAAATACGCCCCCACCCTGTTTCCAATAGTCTCTGGCTACGACAATTTTGTTTAGATTGTCAGGGACATCTTTTACAAAGAAATAGGGGTCATCAGGTCGAAGCGCAACAACAGAAAAATGACCAATACCGTCTTTTAGTTCAACTCTCGGTTTCCATTGCTCATCCGAGAAACTCTTTGGACCGGCTATAACAAGTCCATTTTTTCCGGATAACGTCAACTGCCGGCTAAAAACCCATTGAGACAGATAAGAAACACCAAATTTGAGCTTCGAAAAGACCTTTATAGTGAGTGTTCCGTTTCCCGGCTGAAACCCTTGCATATCCGTATGTAGCGTATCGCCATTTTTTTGAAGCAATACCTGTGTTTGCTGACCGCTGATCTCCCATATCGCTACGGCGGAATCCACCAGGAGGGCTCCGATATATGACCTGTCAAGCTCAACAGAAATGTTCCTGTTCCCAGGTCCGGGCTCAGGGGATACCCGGTCCTTCTTACAACTGCTGCATAGTCCCAGGCACACAGCCACCGTGAGGATAGGTAAGCCCGGTTTTAAATAAATGAACATGGTGTTTTTTCTTTCCCCAAAGATGACGGTGGGAAAACTCCTGGTCAAGACGAATCCGGATGAATTGGTGTTTTCCGCGGCTGAACTGTATGCAGGCTGCGTGCCTACCTGCAATCGTACGTATAGCTGTCAGCAGGATAACCCCTATCGTTGTAATTGTAGATCATGCTGTATGAGGTGCTGGACGGGCTGCCTTGCTGCAGTTCGTACTTTACGGTCAGCGGATTATGGGGGCTCAGGGCCGTAATGATAGCCTGCCAGTTCCTGTTAGTGGCAAGGCCCCAATCGTTTTGTACGAACTTCCAGTACTTCAGCGACCCGGTGAAAGGGGAAGGTTTGCTGTCATAAGTAACGTTGATCACCGTCCGCGCGATTGAGTCATACAAGAAATAACTATCGGCCGGCACGTTGGCATTGTATGTTCCATACCGGTAGATATCCGATTGTTTCAGCCGGATGGCATTATCGTTGTCGTCGTAGGTGATGGCAAGAACAACATTGAATAGCTGCCGGGCGTAAATATAATGGACATCTCCTGTATTTATCACCGGGGCAAAGTAGGTCACCTTCGTCAGTCTTTTTTTGCTGTCGTATTGAAAATAGTATAAAGTGTCGGGCCCGGTACTCATATTATTAGAGCCGCCGGGCGAGGTCTGTTCTTCTGCCCGGGTCATCCAGGCCGGCGTTCCGTCGTATAAATTATCGGTGCCGCCCAAAAAAACGTCCGTTTCTTCAAGGGTAGTTCCGTTTTGCGTATAGCTGGAATATATCTTGCTTTTGTCGACTGTCTGCGTGAAAGTGCCGAAGCCCACGATGGCAAAGTCATATTTCCTGCCTGTCATCCGCCTGGAATCATCATACGTAAATGTTTGCGTCGTGCCAAAATAGCTGGGACAGCTGGTTACTACGCAGGCAGCGGTTGTTGGGGATGTAGGGGGGAGTTTGTGCTTGCGGCAGCCAATCGCTGTCAGGCTAACGAATAAGATCAAATGGATATTTTTCATGACTTTTTGATAGGGGGCGAAAATATCCCATTTCTCTTTTTCCCGCCGGAGCATTGATCCGTTGGCGAGTTTGAGTTAGCCGTTACCGTGGGGCTGATGAGAACAGGTGCGTGTCAACCACTCATCCGATCCCGCCACCGGATAAATACAAGATCCCGGGAAATCCCCGGTCAGTAAATTCGCTGCCAAATTTTATTTCATGCGCTTCGTTCAGTCCATACTTGTTACCCTATTTTTTATTCTGGCCCTTATTTCATGTAAAAAAGATTCATCCCACGCCCCCCATCACTGCAGGATAGTCGCTGTCTATGATACGATCTACACGTCCACCGGCAACGGAACATCTGCCATCGGGATCTCTTATGACAATAACGGGCGCATTGCCTATGAAAACTTTAGGGAGGCAACTGATTCATCCGTCAGGATATTTGTCTATCATGACAGCACGATCCTTGTTACATCGACCAGCCCCCGTCAGCCCACCGCCGACACCGTTCACCTGAACAGTAAAGGTAACCCTATCATGATAAACTTCGGGGAAAGAGGTTACAGCCTTATCGAATACACGAGCTATTCTTACGATGGCACAGGTTTGTTAACCTCGTCCACTTCGGGGCATAATAATAGTAAGACCACCACCACCTATACTTACGACAATGGAGACTGTGTAAAGACTACTTCCTCCAATGGGGAGGTTATAAATTATACTTATTTTACTGATCTCACCACCCGTGACGGCGATCCCCTGGCATTTCAAGACATTTTCGGTCATGGCGTTCCTACGATCAGGAACAAGCACCTTGTCCGCTCTTACCAGTTTGGAAACTTTTATGCGCAATACAGCTATACATTTGACAACAGCGGCAAGATCGAAACCGTCGTCTACCGCTGCGATACTTATGTAGCGGCGAGGAGATATGAATATGACTGCGAGTAATAAACAAGAACCATGAAAAGTATCCATGTATATTTCGCCCGAATGCTGGCAGGATCATTCCTGCTTGGTGCATTGTCTTGTAAAAAAAGCATCCAGACGCAATCGAACTCCTGTAAGCTCGTTGCCATTTTGGACACCGGAACATACAACGGAGCTCCGTCAACCGCTGTCGAATTATTCTCCTACGACAGCGCCGGTCGATTGTCGAAGTACCAGTCAATAAATTCTGCCGTTACTAAAACGATTACTTATACCTATAAGGGTAACCTGATGATCGGCACGCCTGACAATCCCGGCTACGAGCCGACGGATTCTGTCTACCTGAATGATAAAGGCCTGCCATACAGACTAATCATAGATGTTCCGGGCCAGATCCATGATAACAGAACATATACCTACGATGCTTCCGGCCAGTTACAGTCGGAGATATTTGTGGAAAACAACGGAGTATTCAACGCCTTTTCCATCGATTTCGAATACTCGGGTGGTGACCTGGTAAAAGAAACCTCAAACGGCTATATAACCAATTACACTTACTATACCGACAAGCCTGCCGCTGACGGCGACTGCAACCGTGTTTCACAGCTGATCGCATTCGGCATAGTCATCGATCGAAGCGCACACCTGATCAAATCAACGCAATCGGATATGAATAAAAGCAATTATACCTATACGTTCGATCAATCGGGTAAGATCATCAGCTGTACCCGCGTTACTAATAGCTCGCCGCCTGAGAAGAAGGTGTATGAATACGATTGCTCTCATTGACAAACAATTCTATATGGCACTCCCCCCAAAAGAGGTCAGGTACCGGAAAAATACATTTTACCTGTTTCTGGCAATAGCCATTATCCCGATGGCGATTGTGAGCTGTGCTGTATTCACGGCCAAGCCCTTCTGGCTCCTTTATGTGAGCTATATCTTCACGTTGCTCATGATGTTTTTTATCTTCCGCCATCTCATCCTAAAGACCCGATCTAATACCCCTGTACTTATTTTTGAATCGCATGCTTTGACGATCAATTCCCGCAGAACAAGGACGATCCCCTGGTCCGCGATCACCCAATGGAAGATCAAAAGCTATAAAGGCAATGACGCGTTGATCATCCGAACCTTTTCAGGGAAAGTGTCAGTGCAGATCACCTGGCTGGAACTTTCCACCAGCGAGATCAAATGGCTAATGGAGAGCTATATCCGTCAGCCGGGGCCAGGACATTAGGAATTTCCACATTTATTTATAAATTGCCGTGGTAAATTGCCACGTTTTGAATACGATTGCTGCTTTGAGACAAGGTAACCTTTTGGTGTTCAATGAAGTTTATTATTCCTGGCACAAAAGAGTCTACTATTTTATTCTCCAAAAAAGCAAATCATCCTTCATTGCAGAAGAGGTGACACAGCTCACATTCATCAAATGCTGGAACTACCGAAAACCGTTTACAAGGAAAAGGTGATCCATGTAATAGAAAAGTATACCCTGCCGGTAGACGACTTCTGAGTTTATTCTTAAACTAAATAGAGAAAAGCTGTCTCATAAATCAATGAGACAGCTTTTTATTTTAAACTGCTGCCCATTCCTGCTAAAACCGCCCTTGTTTTGTCACATTTGCACCCCATATAACTGCCCCGGTGTATATAGCTTTGTTATATCAAATAAAATTATATGAAACAGACAAATGCAAGAAAACTGATCTTATCGATGGACATGTCATTCGATGGTATTGTAGTAACAGAGCACGATCAATCGGCCGGAGAAACGGACGTGGCAGACCATAATATCGAAAACAGCGATGAATTATGGAACCATATGTTCAATGATCTGGCATCAGTAGATACTATATTAACAGGCGGTGGAATGAATCCCGAATATTTCGATCATTGGCGGGCGCAGCTGAGCAATCCTACAGCAGACCCCAACGAAGTGAAATATGCGAGGTGGGCCTACCAAATTCCGCACATCGTATTTTCAAAAACCCAGCAAAAGGTCGATTGGCCCAATTCCCGTATTGCCACAAACCCCGAAGCTGAGATTATTAACTTAAAGCAGCAGCCCGGCAAAGACATTTTAACATGGGGCGGCGCCACCTTTGCGAATTATCTCATTAGTAAAGGATTGATCGACGAATACAACATCAGGGTAAGTCCCAAAATTTTTGGAAGAGGAAAGACCCTGTTTAACAACATACAATACAGAAGCAATTTGTCATTGATAGATGTGCGACAGTTAAAATCCGGAATAGTCATGTTGCGCTATAAGGCATAAATTTTTATCATTTGATCAGTTCTTCTAATTTTTTATCCAGGTCCGCCCCGCGGAGATATTTGCCGACAATGACTCCATTGGGATCGATCAAAAAGTTCATGGGAATGGCTGTCACCTCATACAATTTGGCCGCCTCATTATCCCAGCCTTTCAGATCAGATACCTGCGTCCAGGGAAGACCGTCCTTTTCCACGGCTGCGAGCCATTTATCCCTATCACCAGGCCGGTCAAGCGATACGCCCAGCACCGTAAACCCTTTATCCTTGAATGCTTCATAAGTTTTTAACAAATTTGGGTTCTCACGACGGCAGGGACCGCACCAGCTGGCCCAAAAGTCCACCAAAACCCATTTGCCGCGAAAATCGGATAATTTTACAGGCTTCCCGGACTGATCCAGCTGTGTGAAGTCAATGGCAGCAGCGCCTTGTTGTGTTTTCTTCGCTTTCTCTATGCGTGCTTGTAGTTCCATACCCAGATCTGTTTTCCTTATGGGTTCGTTAAGTGTATAAAAAATCTTTTCAGCAGCCATAGCGTCAAATTCGGGAGGCAATGTAGAATTAAATGCCTTCAGGGCCATATACTTGTCCGGATGTAACTTTACATATTGCAGCTTCACGTCGATGATCTCCGCCTGGATCTTGTTGGCGCGCTGATCCAGGGTCGCAATATAGGCCTTATCCCGTTGTTTGGACTCTGGCTGGGCCTTGTACTCATTGTTCAACACATCGTATTTGTCGTAATAGGGTTTTAAAAGCGCTGTTATATCCCGGTTGTCGTCGTTGACAGGCGACCCCTTTATTTCCGCACGGCTGATCGAGTCCTTTGCCGTCAGGGCAATGGTCTTGTCTTCTATAAAAAATGGCAATATATCCGGTCGCGGACGGATAGTGGGATTGTCAACCGTCTCATCGCTTCGAACTACTTTAATATTGGCTTCTTTTGGGGAGCCAACACTACCGCGAAATATAAAATGACCCTTTTCTACATTGGTCGAATCGATATGGTTTTGACCATTTACTTTATAGAACAGGTATGCCTTTGCCGGCTGGTTCAGTTTTTCTAATCTTCCTTTTATCACATAGCCGGTCTGCGCCGGCAAAATTGCGGGAGTATACATACCAATCGCCGAAAGGCTGAGTATCACTTTTATCTTCATATGATGTTTTTTGAATAATTTAATGGTGTGCACCGTTTTGCTCACCTTTTAAATAGTAAGCATATTGCTTGCTGTCGGATATAATGCTCATCGCCTGTTGAAAACTTTCGTTACCTGTATTGACGACCCGGTCATAGTATTGATTGCTGCCGTAAAGTTGTGACGCGATCATCCCCTTCATCTCCAAATCCAGGATCCGCCGGACCTGCAGCGGCATCTCCGGGAACATGCCTGCCTCCCGGGCTTTGACCGCCAATCTGGGAAAAAGGTATTCCGGCACTACAAAACGCCCCTGGAAATCTGGAAATGTGGGATACAGCCCCTTCAGCCTCTGCCGATTGCTATCTACATAAGCAAATACCGTCTCATGAATCCATCCGGAGCCCGATACTGCTTGCAGCCAGCCGTTGTATTGCGCCGTATCGATGGGTATATACCGGTCCGGCATGATGCCTCCACCGCCGTACACCTTTCGCTTGCTGACCAGCGTAGCAAAAGCCAGTGAATCGGGAAAATGGATTACGGATGCATTGACCAGCTCGCCGCTCGCCAGTCGGGTGGCGGTATTATCTTCATACCGGGCGCCGTGATACGGCTTTTGGATAGATCTTCCTGAAGGGGTATAATAGCGGGCGCCGGTTAACTCCAGCACAGAGCCATCAGCCAGCCGAAAGCCTTTTTGCATCAAACCCTTGCCAAAGCTTCTCCGTCCTACCAGCACCGCCCGATCCCAATCCTGCAAAGCACCGGACAATATCTCTGCGGCTGAGGCCGTATTCTGGTCGATAAGCACGACGAGACGTCCTTCCGGAAACCGGCCAAATCCGCCGGTGTAATAATAATCCTTGCCATGATCGTTGCCGACACTGTAAAAAACCATCCGGTCCTTTTGCAGGAATTCGTCAGCGACGCCGATGGCTTCCTGCACCAATCCTCCCCCATTCCCCTGCAGATCGAGGATCAGGCTTTGCATGCCCTCCTCTTTAAGCCGTTGCAAGGCGCTGTCAACTTCTTTTCTTGTCGTTTGATTGAACATCCGGAGAGAAATAAAACCTACGGCGCCATTGACCATATAGGCGGACCTGACCGACCTGTCGGGGATTGAATTTCGAATGATCGCGGCGGTGAAAAGCGTGCCGGAAGTCCTGCGCCACACCTGGACAGCCACGGTGCTGCCCCTTTCTCCCCGCAGCATCTTCATGATCGCGTAATTGCTGAGCCCCTGACCAGCAAGCAGCTTACTGTCAATCGCAATAATACCATCGCCCGCAAGGATACCTGTTTTCTCGGCCGGACCACCGGGCGTAACCTGCGTTACAAACACCGTATCCCTCTCCATCAGGTATTGGATGCCGATGCCGGAGAAGCTTCCGCTCATAGTCTCCTGCATCTGCTGTGCCTCTTCCCGATTGAAGTACTTCGAATGCGGATCGAGCACCTGCAACATGCCCCCGATGGCCGCGTCTGTCAGCTTTTCCTCCGGTATGCTGTCCACATAATTGTCCTGGATGGTCTTCATCGCGGCCGCCATCTTCTCTTTCGGATTCATTTGTCCTTCTGCCAGGTGCAGACTGGCGAAATAAGCCACCGCGGTCAATAGCATTTTCATTCTTCGGCTCATTTATCTTCGGCTTTTAGGTATTCTATAACAGTTGAGAGCTCGTCCACAAGTTTGCTGGGGCTGCCGGAATATCCTTCGGACGTATACCGAAGCAACCCGTCTTTCAATACCACTTTGCGCGGAATGCCCGACGAATTGAAAAAGGGCACGAAGCTGCGGAACACCACGTTCTGCTCACCCGTCTTTTTGCTGACAGCATCGTGCAGCAGATGGAAGCCGTGATAGCCCTGCCGCTTTACATAATCCACCGATTTAGCCTTATAATCGCCAAACTGCATGGTCCCTATAAAATAGATCCCTACATTATCGTCCTTGCTGTATTTGTCGATAAGCATCTGCATCCCCGGAAAAGCCTCTATGCAGGGTTTGCACCAGGTCGCCCAAAAATCGATGACGACGATCTTATTACCCCAGTCACTCGAGCGGACCAGCTGTCCCCCGGCATCTTCCAGCGCAAAAGGCTGGTACTCCCATTTGCAAAGATGTTCCCTGACATAACTCTGTATCGCGGTCTGCTCTTCCCTGTTATGCAGCGAAGCCACGTATTTATCGTATCCATCCATTCCGGAATGTTTGGCCTCGTAGCATTTCTTCAATTCCGCGAACATTTCCGGCGTCACCGCATTCACCGACACGCATTTCTCGAGGAAAGGCTGAATTGCGTCCCTTTCTCCCAGCGTACCCAGGATCTTCATATAAAGAAGATTTAGATCGGCCGATGCATATCTCCCGCCGGAAGACAAATAATTAAAGTATCCTTTTGCTTCCTGATACTTTTCAAGACTGCATAGCAACTGAATATGTGTGCCCAGTTCGTTGTCAAGCTGCTGGTTGGCATTTTCCTGCGCTTTGCCGGCGTCGAAAACGCCCTCTTCGATATAGGAGCTATCTTTTACCTTGGCAATAAGGTCCCTGATCAAAGGGGTGGATACCCGGTAAAGCGTATCATATCCCACCATTTTAAAGACATAGGCCCGCATGACATTCCAACGATAGATCTCATTTTCCGTCTTGAAATCTATCGAACCGCAAGTGGCCAACAGCTTTCCGAACTGCCGGTCTTCAAAATAGCGCTCTCCCAGGAGCCGGAAAGTGGTATAGTATATAAAAGCCTGGCGGGCAGGATTGCGATTCCATTCCTGCAGCGGGAAATCTCTGAGAAACCCCTCGCAAAACGCCAACCTTTCAGCAGCCGTCTTTGCATCGGTGATATGATGAAAGGCAACGAGCCGTGCAAAAGGCCCCTTCGGATCTTTTTTCACCAGTAATGCTTCCAGTTCATCTGCCCTGGCTTCATCTTTGACACCATACCGGTAGTAATGCTGTATCGACTCCAATCGGTCAAAACTGAGATCCTTCCTGTTTACCAATTCTTTGGGGTCGGCGTCTTTATATTGCTCATTCCCATTGCCTTGTGCCTGCATTCTGAGATATCCCGCCACCAACAGGCAAGCCAGTATTCCTATCTTTTTGGTCATCATACGATGTATTTTAGTTTGTTATCTGTCGTTTTGTTTGATCTCTGGATTGAGCTGAATTACTCCGGCAGCGATAGGATATACGTAACGGTTGCTTCCCGGTGTCAGGGTATAAGTAACTCCCTTGAATACCCTGGTTTCGGTCTCCGCATAGGTGGACTCCAGGCTTAACCTGCGCTGATCGAACCAACGAAGGCCCATGTCGAACAGCTCTCTTCTCCTTTCAGCCAATACTACTTTCAATGCATCGGGGCCGGTGGCGGCCGTCAGCGCGGTATAGTCTGCCGGGTCAAAACGTTTTATTCGCAGTCGATTAACCAGGTCCATAGCTGAGTCAGGATAATTGTTACGGGCAAGACCCTCCGCACGGATCAGCATCATTTCCGGAACAGTCGGGCCGGTGGAAAGATAGTCGCCGCTGAACAAATTGTACTTATACGATCCCCTGCCGGCAAAAGAAGGATAAAAGGATGCTCCATCACGCGTATATAGCGTATATCGTTTGTCCGTGCTGGTAAAAAAGCTCAACAACCCATTGCTCAATGGCAAATTCAGAAAGCCCGGCGGATAACAGCTTTTCGACAGGATGACCTCCGGGTTGTTCATTCGTCTGGGATAATTGGACAGATTTGTTACTTTCGAAAGATCCAATACAGAATCCTGTATAGCCAGCGCCTGGGCGGCATTCGTTGCGGCCTGAGTATATTGCTGCATGTATAGGTATGTCCGTGCAAGTGTGGCATAAGCCGCGGCTTTGCCCGCGTGCAATTTATTTGATGGACTCACCGGCAATGATGGCAGCGCGGTGGTAAGGTCACTGAGGATCTGGTCATAGGCTTTTTGTAAGGACGGCCTGGTCAGATTGGCAAATAGGTCGGGGCTCAGCAACAAAGGCGCCGCCAGCGAGGTTCCGGCAGTGGAAGCCGTATAGACGGGGGCGTACATGTTATTCAGCAAAAGGTAGGTATATGCCCGTTGCACCTTTGCTTCGGCGATCAGCTGCGCCTTTTGCTGATCCGTCCCATTCTGACTGCTCATTACCCCGCCAATAATCACATTGCAGTTATATATCAGGTTGTACAGCTGATTCCAGGTAGCGTCAGCCTGTGAAGCCGTATAATAATCCGCCGCCCATGTATAGACATTGTCGAATCCGGCGGTAAGCCTGTTCTCCAACGCGGCCGTACCATTGATATCGACATCATCTTCGCTTAACAGCGGGAGACTGGCCGAAGTTTCGAAGGTGTTTACATTATTGAGCAGCGCCTGGTAGTCCGACACATATTTTAAAGAACGCTGATTGGGTTGGTTCACCTCGACATATTTTCGACAGGATGTCGAGGCCAGAACGGCAAAGGAAAATATGAAATATGAAATATGTTTGATCATTGCTTGCTTATTAAGGTTTTTAGAATCCGGCATTAAACGTAATGAACCAGGCGGTAGAAGGCGGCAGATTATTGTAGTTATTGGTGGTAATATAGCTCGGGTCTACTCCTTCCTTGTTCTTTCGCCAGATGATGCCCAGGTTGCGCGCCGCGATGCTAAAGCTGGCCGATTTTATCGGTAACGTCTTCAAAACAGACATGGGCAGCTGGTAATTCAATGAAACCTGTTGCAGTCGGATATTGCTGCCGCTTAATACCAGCAAGTCGGAATTTTTGTAACGGTCTATGCTGTTAAAGTTTACATTGGGGATGCCGGGAACATTGGTGTTGGCCTCATCGCCCGGTTTACGCCATCGCAACGCCAGATCCTGTTGAGTTCCCAGCACACCATTATAATTGGTGGTCTGATAGTCCGGATAGTTCTGAACGGACATACGGCGAAATACATGTCCCATTTCGTAGTTTATCCGAATATTCAAACTAAATGACTTATAGGAAAACGTATTAAAGAAACCTCCGAAATAAGGTGGTGTTGTACGTCCTTTGTACACCAGATCATCGACGGTCAGACTTGTATTGTACACATCGGCATTCACTATTTTACCAGTCTTATCAAGTATCTGGGAGCGGCCCTTGTTGTCGAGCCCGGCCCAACGATAGGCGTACAGGTAGTCGGTAGGCAGTCCCACCACCGGCGTGGAACTGGCCACCAGTGTTACACTCGTCGGTTTGGTAAATCTGGAATCGGTCACCGTATTGGTATTATAGCCAAAGTTGATCGTTGATGACCATGTAAACGTACGCCCGTTGATGATCTGGCCTGTAATGCCCAGGTCGATGCCATGGCCTTTCATGCTGGCAGCGTTGTATTGAAGGCTGGTCCACCCATACGTGCCATTGATAGGAAATGTCCACAGGATATCGCTTGTTTTCTTTCTATACACATCGGCTGACAATTGCAGCCTGTTGTGGAACAAGCCCAGATCCAGGCCCCAATTCCACGTCTTTGTCAATTCCCAGCTCGAGGTAGAATTGGCAGGCGAAATGATGACCCCGTAAGGCTGTCCGGTGATATTATTGATCCCCTGGAAAGATATAATGGCGGCGTTCGTGGCGCTTAAAGGAACCGTCCCGCCGGTGCCGTAAGTCGCCCGGAGATTTAATGTACTGATCCAATCCATATGCCTCATAAAGCGCTCATCCAGGACATTCCATTTCACACCGGCGGACCATAGTGGTTTCGCGCGATTCCTTCTGCTTACGCCCAAAAGGGTAAGATCATCAAAGCGAACGCTGCCTGAAAGCGTATACCGGTTCTGCAGGATGCCCAATGCCGCATTGCTGTAATAAGATAAGAACCGGTTGATACCGCTGTTAATGGTACCGTCGGAGTAACCCAGGTTTTGTGTCCAGCCATATACCGTATTGTAGTATACATTGGGATTGTAAGCGGCAGAGGACTTTGTATCCGGGTCATAGCCATAGCGGGTTTGCTGGAAGGAATTTTGTTTATCCTCTCTGATTTCCGTGCCGGCCAGGGCATTGAGGCTGTAGATACCCCAATTCTTGTTGATGTTCAATTGTCCACGCAATGAATAGTTATTTCCGTTCGTGGTATTGGTGATCAGTTTTGCACCGTAAGGGACGCCATAACTGAGGGTGCCGCCGGGCAGCACGGTAGTGCCTGTATTTAACAAAATGCGCGTATTGTAACTATTTACCTCGTCGAGATTATCTGCCTGGCCAATGGTCTTTTGCAAGGAGCCCGCTACATCGATATTTATCCAGCTATTGATCTTCGTATTGATCGATGCGATAAAACGAAAACGGTTGGTTTTGTTAATGTTATTACTGTAGCCCAGTTCCTGTACGGGACTGTAACTCCAGGGAAGATACCCCTGCGAAACAAAATTGGCAGCGACATCATCCTGGAACACCAGGTTCCGTGCGATGGGATTGCCGGCTTGATCGGCGAGCATATCATATGGGCGTAATCCCAGGTTGGTATTGCCGATCGCATTGATGGCTGCCTGGTTCGAGACACTCGTCGTGTAATTATAGTTGATGCCCGTATTCAGCGTGACCCGGTTATTGAACAGGTTATTGGAAAGATTGGCAGTTAAAAAGAACGCCTCGGCTTTGTTGCTCCTGAATGCGGGGATGTCTTTGCTATAATTTGTGGAAATATAATAGGTGTTATTCTGACCGCCGCCGGAAAGTGACAGATTATATTGCTGGGAGACGGCGCGCTGTAACAAAAGGTCCCGGATTTGTTGCCGGTTGTCAAGCCTGCCCAGGGCATCCAGCGCCGAATCTCTTTCCGCGGCCGTGGCTGTCCCCCGCTGTACTTTGAACATCCATTCGAGCGCCGGGCTGACAGGAGCATTGTAGTTGAAGGGCATCCAGGATGGCGACCATTGGGCCGGGTCGGTATAATATCCCAGCTTGAACATCTCCTTTTCCAGATCGACATATTGAGCACCGTTCATCCGGTTCAGGTTCTTTATATTGGCAGGGTTCGAGATGCTGACATTGGTGCCGAAATTGATGGAAGAGCTATTTTTTTGGCCTTTTTTGGTGGTGATGACAATGACTCCGTTGGCGGCCTTGGCGCCCCAGATGGAGGTGGCGGCAGCGTCTTTGAGGATCGTGATCGATTCGATGTCTTCGGGATTGTAGCGGCTTAGAATGGCGCCGGAGGCAGATACGCTGTTCAATCGTTCGGTCAGGCTCTGATCGATCGCCGGAAAACCATCGATGACGATGAGCGGGGTGCTTCCGGCATTTGTACTGAGGGTATTGATGCCCCGGATACTGATGGTATTGGTACGCGGATCCACCCGTACACCCGGCGCGAGCCCCTGTATCCTGTCAAGCAGGTTGTTGGAGGGAACCTGCCTGATAGCCTTTTTGTCGATGACGACCGCCGATCCGGTGATCCTTTCCTTCGGCAGCGTCTGGTAGCCAGTCGCTACGACATTCACCTCGGTGAGCTGGCCCCCCTCATATTCCAATTGCGCATTGAGCGTGCTTTTTCCATCGAGTGTCAATCTTTTTGGTTGCATACCGATATAGCTGAAAACGATGGCCGACGTCCTTACATGCAGCCGCAGCGTGTAATAGCCATCACTGTTTGTCGTTACACCCTGGCTTACGGCATATCCTTCCGGCAACACCGACGCGCCGATCAGCGGCAAGCCATTAATGTCCGTTACCCTGCCGTTGACAGTCTGTATATACAGCTCGGCATTTGTCACCTTCCGGACACCCGTCGTGCTATCCACCGCATCGGCTGCCGGCGCCTTACGATGATCTTTTATTATGGCATAATAATTCTTCTGGATGTACAAAAACAGGAATCCTTTGCTGTACAAAAGGTTTTTAAGCACATTTTCAACTGGTTCATCCCGGGACAGCTTCAGACTGCCACTGACATATACACTATCCAGCAAATGTTCTTCGTAGGCGAACCGGGTGCCGTACACCTGCCTGACCTCTGAAAGCGCTTTGGTAAGCAGTACCCGTTGCTGAGCCAGCGACGGCTGGGTAAGGGCAATAAAAACCACGTACGCGACGACAAGGCACGTTCTCTTCATAAGCGTTGTTTTGATATGGGGTTAATATTTGGTGATCATCAACCGCTTGCCATCGCGGTTTACGGTCACATTGAATACTTTTTCTATGACGAAGATGATGTCTTCACCACTTGAAGCCGGAATCGTTCCTGTAAGCCTTTTTTGCGCAAGTTCCGGCGATCGCAGGGTAATCTCATATCCGTAGCTGTCTTCCAGGATGCGTAAAACGTCTTCGAGGGAGTAACCGTCCAGGTCCAGCTCATGCTTTGTCCAGGCGCTCTTTGAAGGTGCATTCGCAGGCGTACTGATCACCGTTTTACGAATGCTGTCGAGAACAAACACCTCACCAGGCCGTAGCCAACTCGTAAATCCGGCTTCGCCTTCCTTATCGATGCGCAGGCCTCCTTCCAGCAAGGTAATTTCTACCTGGGAACGCCTGCTTTTGATATTGAATTGCGTACCGGTGACCGTCACATTCAACCCGTCAACATGCACGCGAAACGAGTCGGACTGTTGCCAGCGGTTTTTCACGGCCACGTGCTTTACCTGGAAAAAGGCTTCCCCCTGCAACCATAGCTCCCGTGGTTTGGCCGAGCTCCATCCTCTCTTATACTGGATGCTGGACTTTCCATTAAGCGTCACCAGCGATCCGTCCGGCAGGTCTATCCTATTGGTAATACCGTAATCCGTCTGATACCGATGCACGCCATGCTGACTCCATTCATATATCACCCAACACATCGACAATACCGCCGCAACCCTGGCCGGCCATACTACCCTGTGTCTGATTGACGAGATGCGATCTCTTCGCCGGGACACCTGCCTCATCTGGCCTGCAATCCGATGCCATATCTCACTGCCGGCCGTCACGGGCGGCTGTATTTTTTGCCGATTAAGCAAAAGGATCCAAATCTTGGCTTCTTCCATGGCAGCCTTTAGCCCATGATATTGTCCGGCCAGGTTGTCCCAATACCTGGCCTCATCCTCACTGGGATGGAGAACGAACCTGATATAGCGGTCATTCTCAAAAAAATCGGTACTGCTGTAATCACTATATGGTTTGACCTCCTCGCTCATCATGCTCTACTTTTAATTACACACGTTTTTTGATTATTATCCCACAAAAGGAAAAAATAATGAAGATTTATTTTTTGAGAGAAAGAACATACATGACGGCAATCCATTCAAGGGTGTTAAATTGGCCTTTCAGCGAATCTAAAGCCCTGTATAAGAGTTTGTAAGCACTAGACACCGACAATTGCATGATGACCGCGATCTCATCATAATCCAATTCTTCAAAGTACCTGAGGTGTATAATTTCACGTTGCCGGGGGGACAAGGCAGCCAGGGCCTGTTGTAACCGCTGCCGTGTTTCCTCCAAATTTTCACCACGGATCATGACGTCGTCATGGCCTAATTCAATATTGAAAGGGATATTCTCGTCAGATTGAGCGAATAGGTGCAGACGGGGTGTATATTCCAGCTTCCTTAGAAGGACGCGCCGAAATGCCTTGTAGAGATAGTTTTTAACAGAGCCGGTCTTATCAATCGAGCTTTTGTTTTTCCAGAGCTTGACGAAGAGATCCTGCAAGGCTTCTTCTATGATAAAATTGTCCGTAGTAAACTTGTAGCCGTAGTTGAAAAGTGGAGCGTAATACTCGTCAAACAGTATCCGGAAAGATGACTCGTCTCCATAACGGAATGTGTCCCATATCTTTTTCTCATACTCCATCAGGGGCCTTGGAAGAATTGCAGTTCTGGTTGCTACTAAACAAATCCACTAATAAACAAATGTATTAAAAAATATGATTACGAGTACCACTTTACATAAAATCACCGGAATAGTCACAAATTAGCCATAACTATGCCCGGCATCGTGCTATATTATAATACGAAAGATCTGGTCATCGTCGCCCGTTTTGTTTTTCCTCTGGTCAATTTTTACAAATCCGTACTTCTCATAAAGTCCTTCTTCCCTGCTTACAAGATAGACTTCGTTAAATCCTATGTTTTTTGCATAGGCCAGAGCAAACTTTATCATTTGCTCACTTAAACGCCGGCCTCGATATTCTTCGCCAACAAACACGAACCCTATATAAGGAGTATAGCTTACATCCGGAACAACATCCGTTGCCGCGAGGGTACAAAAACCAGCAATATGCTGCCCTTCCAATGCTATAAAAACTCTTTGCCAGTCTGAGAATCCGTTTTCCAACATTTGCTTCGCCAGAGCAGGACCTGCTTTCCAGGAGCAGTTTTTGGCATATTCGGCGGCCGGATCCCATAGATCGTCGCCAAATTTCAATATCTTGATTTCCATGATTAAATTTAGGGTGTTTACCGTTTTTAATGGCGCGCGAAGCACCCGGACTAACATTGGTATTTCTACCAAAGATATTTCAGATTGAATGTGCTTCTCTGCTTTTTCAGCACCTGATTGGCAGGCATTCTGTACGCAATATAAAGGACACAACCCGCAGCGCAGGTGGCTATTTGCGTGCTATTGATGCAATTGTTGCATTTCAGCAAAAATGGATCTAGTGTCTTCCCAAAATCAGAAAATCTATCATTTTAATGATAGAAAAAATGTTCTAACGCTCTAATTGGTCCTTTGAACCGGATTGCCATATAGTTGAACTTTTTATACAAAGCCTGATAGCCTTCCAGGGGACATCGACGTTTTTGTGGACAAAACGCCGGGTAATCCGTTTGTTCTAGCCTCATTTTCGGCATTCTGGCCAAATCATGAAAATCTGTAAAATGTGACACACGTCACATAGTGAGGTTCTTCCGGTATACTTACTTTGTAGTGCAATCCAAAAGAACAAAAATGAAGCCTTTATTATTCATTGCCCTGCTGCTTTTACATTGTGGTAGTTGGGCGCAAAAATTAAAAACGATGAAAACGCAAAATGAAGACACAGCAAAAATTTCGCAGGTACTAGAAAGCGATTATTTCAGTGGAATTTACACCGGCAATGTGGACAGGCTACGTAAAATTTATCACCCGGGGGCTTTACTTTTTGGAGATGTAAAAGGACAGCCCTATGCAAAAACGCTGGACGAATACCTTACCGGTGTAGCAAACCGGCAAAGTCCAAAAGATTCCGGAAAACCTTTTAAAGGGGAAGTGCTGGACATCCGGGTCACTAACTCCATTGCTGTAGCTGAGGTAAGGGTAAGGATGTACGATTTTATTTATCGGGAATACCTATCTTTTCATAAGATCGATGGCCAATGGCTTCTGGTAAATAAAATGATCAGCGATGTTGCAGACAATGGAGATAGCTTACCAAAGGATATAAAAGGCAGCAAAAAATTTAACCTGATTGCCACAATAGAAATACTTCCTGGTTTTGAGGCAGTGGTAAAAAAAGCAATGGTGGCAATGGTGGCAGAAACCAACAAAGAACCCGGTGTTGAGCTGTTCCTGGCAAATACAAAAAACGATTCACCGCAGACCATTGTGATTTATGAAACATATAAAAGTGAAGCGGATTTTGAACTGCATAAGACACTACCCCATTCAAAAGCATTTTTTGAATTTGTGAAAGGAAAGATCAAGGATGACAAGATCGGCGTTACACTCTTGACAGATGTAAACAACTAAGAACAAATTTTATCCAACGCAGACGGGTTGAGCGGATACAACTTATCACCGCAGCATGTTGCGGTTCCACCGGCCTGCCGCGAACCGTTGCGGTGAATGTCTAAAGCATTTAATCACACTCGATTGATTAACAACATTTTGCATTATCGGCATTCTTGTTGGGTGTTTCCTGACAAGCCTGAATAATCATTTATTCCTTAATTATAAAAAATAAGCCTCTATGTTCCGTGTAATTGCCTTCTTTCTACCTATGCTTCTATTAAGCGCCGGCCACACCCAAGCTCAAATTTCCGATAACGGTCAGTTTCGGCTGACGCTACAGGAAGTCAAAGCGCTCAAAACCAATGACGGGACCAATGCTCCCGGGTCTTCCAATTATTCGGCCGTCAAGGAAATTGTTGTGATGGGCAATCCTGCCAAACAAGGTATATATATGATCTTACTTGAAATCGCGCCAAATACAAAAATTGCCGCCCACTTGCATCCGGATCAACGGCTGGCTACCGTTCTGTCCGGAACATGGTACTTTGGATATGGCGACAAATTTGATGAGACGCAACTGAAAAAATTGATGGCAGGCAGCATTTACTCGGAGGTGGCCGGGCAGAATCATTTCGCGATGACTGGAAAGGATCCGGTTATTGTTGAAATCACCGGCTTCGGTCCATCTGGGGTAACCTATGTGAACCCGCAAGATGACCCCTCCCATAAATAATGATATTTCTTAACTATGTGGCAGATGCCGTAGGTGACGCCTCTATGGTGGCACACGAAATGGCGCCGCAGCGTAGCCCGCAAAGCCAGTCTCAATTGTTACGGCAGCACCCTTTCCATCAGGTGAGTGTGTAGTTTTCGTATTAAGGTAACAGCGTTGGCTTCTACTACAACAACTTAAGCGCGGCATTCATAAACCCCAGGGTATAGGCCATTCCGGCATGCCAGGGGGCATCGCAGCTCATTTGAGGAGTATGATCAGGGATCAGCACTCCTTCAAAGTTCCGGGCCCTTAGTATCTTCAGTATCCGCAGCATATCTATATCCCCTTCGTCGACAAAGACCTCCCGGTAGGAAGGGGCCTTGCCTTTTACATTCCTGAAATGAATATAAGCGATATCATCGGCGTATTGTTCCGTCGCGGTATAGACATCGCCTTCGGTCATCTCCGCGATGCTGCCCAGACAGAATTCGAGGGCATTCGCCCTGCTCGGTCTGATGTCGAGCAATTTCTGGTAGAGCCCCGGTTGATAGACCAGCCTCGGGGTCTGTCTGACCACCGGAACGGGCGGGTCGTCAGGGTGGGCCGCCAGCCGTACCCCCGCTTCTTCGGCCACGGGAACCAGTTCCTGAAGAAACCAGGTCAGCCTGTCCCACAGCTCTTCGTGAGTAATATTCGGCACATACCCCGGCGCTGCATTGCGATCATAGACCATATTCCAGATCATCCCATTAGGAATGGGGCGATCATCGACGCCCTCCATGCCGACCGAGAAAGCGTCTCCCCGGGCAAACTTTCCTGTAATCCGGCTACTGACGCCCGCCAGGCTGAAATTATACCCGAACACCGGGATCCCCGCCTTGCCAACATTTCGTATCAGCTGCTTCAGCTGTTCCATCTGTCGTTGCTTACCAGGACCATCCAGCAGGATATCATACCAGTTGGCGGGGTCAAAATTCTCGATGGCCTCCCATTGGAGCCCCGCATCATTGATCTCCTTTTTTAGCGCCAGCAGTTCTTCCACGGACCATATCCTATCGGGATCGCCGGCCAGACCCCACCCCGACCCATCTCCGATGGGCTGGTCATTTCTATTAGTCTGTCCCCCCTTGTTGAAATAGTCGACAAGGTGGACGACCAGGTGCGTACATCCGCACTGCCTTGCAAAATCAAAATAAGGCCGGCTGAGCATGTGTCGATATAACCCAATTCCTAGCTTCATAATATCCGATATTTTTTGAACGCATCCGTGCTGGACAATCCGTTTTCTATCTCTTTTCGAACCAGTTTCTCACCCCGCGCCTTTTCCAGCGATCTGGATATAACCTCCTCCTCATGCTCACGGGGGATAACAAGAACGCCATCCATATCCCCGAAGATCAGGCTGCCGGGTTTTACCCATACTTCTCCTATCTGTATATCGCACCGGTAATCCGCTACCTGGGTGCGTACTGCGGAATCCTGCGCATATCGGCCCCGGCTGAAGACGGGCCATTTTTGTTCCATCACGCCCGCAGTATCCCGGTAATATCCGTTGATCACGGCGCCGGCCGCACCTCTTTTTTTTGCCGTGGCTGTAAGGATCTCTCCCCAATAAGCACAACGCATATCTCCGCCGCTGGCCAGGTATATTTCACCGTTGTTCAACTGGTCGAGGGCCTCGGTCAATTTGCCAAAAGGCTGCTTCTGCGCGCCATATACGTCGATCATTAATACCGGCATGGCCCTGCCGATCACTTTGTCTTCCACCTGTATCGGCTTTATCGGCTGCGGCAGGAACTGGTGATAGAACCCCATTTCATCCAGGATGTCCCCTACAACGGGCGTATACAATTCTCTTTTAAACAATTCAAAAAGCTGCTGGTCGTTCATCATGGTGAATTATTTTATGTTTTCGATTTCCTTATATAATCTTGTTTGCTCTTTCGGTTTCAGCTCCCGGTAGAAAACGTCTGTCAGATGGGTGTCATTGACTTCCACGATCATTACCTGCGCGCTTTCATCCAGCGCGATATTGTGCCAGGTATCCATGGGGATATTATAGGTCAGTCCCGGCTCCATACGAAGACAGTGAAAGACGAAACCCTTTTCTCCCGGCTCCCCTTCAATAAGGATGGCTGTCCCTTTCAGAAGAATAAAGACTTCATCCGTCCGGCGATGAACTTCCATCTTTGTGATGGACCGAAATCCCTGAGACGCGACATAGTTCAGCTGCGCCACCTGCCAGCCCTTGCGGATAAAAAAAGGATGAAAGCCTTCACCTGTATGTACGTAGGTTTCGATGGTCGCCGGTGTCATGGTTATGATTTTTTTGTTCTCGGGTCATAGGGTATCGTATTTTCCTTGTATCCCCCGTCGATGTATATTTCGGTGGCCGTGAGATAGGCGGCCATATCCGACGCCAGGAAGGCGCATGTCCAGGCCACGTCCTCTACCGTCCCTAGCCTTCCAAGCGGTATCCACCCATTGAATTTTTCCTTTCCAAAAGCGGCGATCTCTTCTTTGTTCATCTCCGTCTCCACGGCGCCCGGCGAAACCGCTATGACGCGGATTTGGTCTGCAGCCAGCTCGAGGGCCAGGCATTTGGTCATCATGTTGAGGGCCGCCTTTGCAGAGCAATAGTGAATAAGCCCTTTCCTGGGGACCTTATCATGAATGGAGGAAATATTGAGGATCACTCCTTGTCGTCGCTGCTGCATTCTTTTGCCCGCCGCCTGCGAACAGATGAACGCTCCCCGGAGATTGACGTTGAATACCCTGTCCCAGTCCTCCAGACTCAGGTCTACGGCATGACTGATCGTTTCACAGCCTGCATTATTCACCAGGACGTCTATCGGTCCCAACTGGCGGTCGAAAAAATCGAACATGGCAGCCACTTCCTCCGGCCGGGAAATATCCGCCCCATACGCCAGCGCCTTAACACCGGCCCGCTGCGTGAGCTCCGCCACAAGGTCCTGGGCCTTTTGTGGCGCGTCCAGGTAGTTCACGAGGATATTTGCGCCACAGGCGGCCATGGCACGGCCGATAGCCGCCCCGATGCCCTGCCCCCCACCCGTGATGAGTACATTCTTATTGTGCAGATCGATCCTGTTATCCATTGTTTATATAGTTAAATTCCTGCAATAATCCGATAATATCCTGTATCCATCTTCTGTCACCAGGACATTGTCCTCTATCCGTACCCCGCAGCCAATTTCCGCGCCATAAATCCCAGGCTCTACGGTCAGGACCATCCCTGGCTGCAAAAGCTGCTTCGATCCGGGCGAGAGCCCCGGACCCGGGTCGTGATACCGGAAACCGACGGGATGCCCCAGGCCATGCGCAAAGAGATGCCCATAACCGGCTTCCCCGATGACCCGGCGGGCCTGCTCATCGATGGTTTCCATAGAAACACCCGGTTTTATCGCCGCAATGGCGACGGCTTGCGCTTTGGCGACGATATCAAAGATCTTTTTGTGTGCTGGCGGTAGTTCGCTTGTCTGGCCGACACGGGTTATATCCGCCCAGTAGCCGTTTACACAGATGCTGAGCTCCAGCAGGACTCCTTCGCCCGGCGCCAGCGCCTTACCGGTGGTCCTGTTGAACCGTCCTGCGGCAGCTGTATTGATCCCCGACTGGACCAGGGCCCAGGCTCTGGCATAGTAAACGCCTTCGCATCCGGTGGCCTCCTGTACTGTCGCTTCAACGGACGCGGCAACGCCCGCTTCGGTCCTTCCCGGCTGCAGGTTCCTGTAGAAAGTTTCCACTGCCAGCGCCGCCACCCGGTGCGTCACTTCCAATGCAGCAATATCCTCTGAGGTTTTCACCATATAAAGACCTTCGAGATCGCTGCCCCTATATCCGTCCGTGGACAGCAGCGAAAGCCTTTCGGTCAGGTCCGGCGGCAAAGGAGCTTGCTCGGCGGCCATCCTGCAGGGAGCGGACCTGCCGACACTCTTTACAAAGGAAAGAGGCAACCTATGCAGACCCCGTCCTTCGAGAACGGCCCTTATTCCCGCATACAGTTCTTCCCAGGGGTCGGGGCAATCCAATATCCCCCATGGAAATGTATGGACAGCGACACCTGCGGGCAGTATGTCCTCCGGCTCGAGCTCAGGCACGAACAACACCGGCTCCCCATCCCGGGGATACAATAGAAAGGAGATCCCCCAATGAGGCAGATACCCCAGCGTCAGCACCAACTCATCCGGCCGCCAGAACAGAAGAGCGCCCAGCCCCTGCTGTTGCAGGATAATGTCGAGCTGTTGCTTTCTGACTTTATTCATGCTCATCGTATCCGTATCGTTTCGATTGAATAGGGTGTCACGGTCAGCCCAACACCGGCCGCCGCCTTTGTCATAGGCTTGTCTTCTTCTTCTATAATATTCGTCCGCGTAACGCCATTGATGATGCCGAACCAATCGATCCTGGCCTCCGTCCTTTTCCCTTGCATATCTACGAGCCGCATGACGATACTGTTTTCATCTTCGGATTTTTTGATCGTCGTGATAAGCACATTGTCGGCATTGGTGCCCGCAAAGCTGTAGCTTGAAGGAAGACCGCTGCGGGCCTGTGGTACGTCTACTACCACGGGACGCAAAGGCTGGTTCTGTTGTTTACCTGCGTTTGCGGTAGTTTTCCAATCCCCCGGCGAAGAAGTCAGCGTGAATTCGAAATGATGGTTGCCGGGCTGGAGATAATAGTTGCCTTCCCAATGACAGCTCTTCCGGCTGGCCATTAAGATAGGTTGCAGAACGGTTTGTCTGTTATTGCTGTCGGTGGCATCGATCCAGTCGAATACGGCTACAGAGCTGCTGATCGTCACTGAAGTATTGTCTTTGCTGGCGTTGAACCAATCCTGTACCTCCCGGGGATGCACCTTGCTGCAGACGGTCGAATAGTCCTGCGTACCGTACGAAAAGCCCGCCGCACCCTTTATCTCGTCTTTGCCGACCTCCACCACTCCCATGGGGACTTCATAAGCGACCCTGGAATCCGTTTGATTCAGGGGAAAGGCCATCCTGTATTCCCGATAACGCTCACCCGAAAAGCCAAGGATGTCCGCCTTGAAATCTATCTGTTTCAGCGATTCATATAAAGTAACTGTCTCCCGGATTGTAGCAAATTGCGTCTGCTGCACCAACTCCCAGGTCTTCCGGACGGGGCCGAATTCGGTGCAATTCCATTTGGGCGCGTACTGGCTTAATTTTTCAAATCCTTCCATTGTCACCGGCTGCACATCCGAGAATTCGCCGGCGCCGTTGCCGACGGACTGCAGTTGGAAGATCTCACCACCCAGCAATTTATCCGTCTTCAGCAGTTCAGTCCGCAGTTCCTTGTCAAAGATACTTTTTACTCCCCCCGGGCCAAATTCGATCCTATAGAACTTATTCTCATACATCGAGGCGGCCGCCTGTGCCGTTATCGGGGAGGGCTGTGTAGGCGCTACGGGCACCCCGTTGCTAAAGCCAGCCACATAAGGTTGCAGGGTATATGTCTTGTAACCCAGGGAAGGAACTTTCTCCGCCACAAAACAAAGGGTGATCGTCTCGTCCGTACCGCCAGCCGGGTGGCTTTCTATACGCTGGCTGGGCACCTCTTTACCCGATGCGGCATCGATCACTTTATAGGACAGCGTGTCCTGTCCATACACTTTGACGCTGACTTCCACTTTATCCGTCCGTTCTTTGGACAAGGGGTTGAATATCACCAGCGCCCTGCCTTTTTTGTCGAAGCCGATCTGTTGGACTATATTCTCCAGGCTGCCTTGTAATACTTTATCGGAAATCGCATAAGCCTCCTCGAACTTTGTCCTGAACGTCAGGTCCGTCATGTCCCCATGCTTGCCACCCCAGCCGTGGTCGGGGTAGATGGCTTTTTCCCAGGCTGTGGTCAGCTCCGACTGGGGATACCGGGAAAAATCTTTTTTGAGGGTCGCATCGACGGCCGAAAATATCTCTGCGGCGACGAGTGTCCGGCTGGCTTTGCGCGAAGCGGTGAGCGCCCGTTCATGTGTCGGCCCATGGATATACAGCCAGACATTGGGACGCTCCCCCCGCAATGTTTCGTAGACAGCATGGGGCGCATCCAGCTCTTTGAAAACACCGGCCGCAATCCCGTACTTCAGTGAAGGCAAGCCCCGGCTCCTGGCTTGTTGGTTCCATCCCTGAAAAAGGGTACGATAGTCATCGGGCTTATTCCAATCCGCGTCGATCAGCATCGGCAATGCCGGCCGAAATTTATTATCCTTAAAGTAGACCGCCCAGTTCTTGATATTATCAACCACCACCCGCTCCTTTGCGGTATCGCTCTTTGCCGTCCGGAAATCGTAGCATGATCCGTCATAATGCCCGGGAGTGAACATGAGCACGTTGCTGCTGTCCGGGCTATACCACCGGTAGATACCCGCTTCATGCCTGGAAATAAAGAGATATTTTATACCTGCCTTCGACAGGATCTGCGACATCTGGAGGGCCTTTGCAGGCACGTCTTCGTTCCAGGCGGTGAGGAAGTCGCAGCCGGGCAATGTCTTCTTCAACCATTTTCTCCCCAGGTAGGTTTCACGGATGAGGGCTTCCCCATCATACATGGATTCATAAGGCATATTATACGTTGCGCCCCATTCCAACCGGCCTTCCTTTGTATATTTCAGGATCTCGTCATATCTGTCCGGGTGACGGGCCAGGTATTCACGCAGACTCAGGGCGTCTTCGACGCTGAAGCAGTAATCGGGGTTGCTTTTCAACAACGCCAATGCCGGCGTGATCATATTTTCATCCCTCCATACCTCGCATGCGCCGATGGAATCCATCCAGGCAATGTCCTGATGGCTTGAATTGACAAAGCTCACTGTTCCATTCTTAAAATAAGAAGGGCTGGTATTTTTTGACCCGTGAGGCCGGTGATTGGTCTGCGCATAGACGAAACCGGCGCCGCATGGACAAGTCAGCAAAAGGATTAAAATGATCTTTTTAATAAATGCCATGAACATAGGTTTTTAAAAATTATCTTTACTGAATAGCGACTTCCCTTTCTCTTTCTTCCCAAAATTTTTCAATCTGTTCCAACGATTTCCCTTTTGTCTCCGGCACCAATTTTTTTACAAAAATGGCGGCAGGTACCATGATCACACCGTATAAGAGGAAAACGTTCCCGATGCCGATCGATTCCCGCAGCATGGGATAAGTCTGCGTAACAAAAGTCGACCCCAGGAACAGGGACAAGGTACCAAGCGACATTGCCCTGCCCCTTATCTTCGTAGGATAGATCTCAGCCAGTATCACCCATACGCCGGGCCCCAGCGTGGCGGCAAAAAGAGCGATATAGAATACAAAGGCCGGCAACAGCATACCCGCGCTCTCCGATCGGGTATTGAATGTCCAGCCTATGAGGAGCAGCGCGGCGGACAGGGAGATAAATCCGCCGATCAGCAGCGGTTTGCGACCCCATTTATCGACTTTCCAGATGGCTACGAACGTAAAGACCATGTTAAAGAAGCCGATGACAGCTGCGCTGCCAAAAGCTGATCCGGACGCCAGCCCCGCCTTCTCGAAGATCGCCGGTGCATAATACATCACGGTCGTGATCCCCGATAGCTGGCTTAAAAAAGGCAGCACAAGACCAATGATAAGCGCGACGCGCATGGCGGGCCTGGCAAGGTCCTTAAAACGACCTTTTTCTGCGGCCGGGAAAGATTCGTCGATAGCCTTCAGCTCAGCCGAAACTCCCTGCGGTCCATTGATCCGTAAAAGTATCTTCTCCGCCGCCATCCCCTTCCCTTTTGACAATAGCCATCTGGGGCTCTCCGGCACGAATAACAGGAACAGGAAGAACAGCAGCGCAGGCGCCATATTGGATCCCAGCATCCCCCGCCAGACTTCGGTGACCATATAATAGTATAACACGCCACCTTCACCACTCGTGTGGTGACCAGCGGCATAGGACAAAAGCCAGGTATTGGACAAATAGGAGCATAAGATGCCTAAGGTGATGGCCAGTTGGTAGAGAGAAACCAGTCGCCCGCGCAAGCGTGCCGGGGCAAGCTCGGAGATGAACATCGGAGCGACCATCGCGGCGAACCCTACGCCCACTCCACCGACGATCCTGGCCACTACGAGGAAGGAAGGCGAGTTCGCTACTGCGCAGCCTGCCGCCGAAAGAATAAAAAGCAGGGCGGACAGCAATAACACCGGTTTTCGTCCATAACGGTCTGCCAGGTATCCGGCGATAGCTGCCCCTGCCACGCAACCCGTCAGCGCGGAACTCATCAGCCATCCTTCCATCAACGGCGACAATTGGAACTGGCTTCGCAGGAAATTGATGGCGCCCGAGATCACCGCGGTATCAAAACCGAACAGGAATCCCCCGAGACCGGCAGTCATACAGACCAGGATGATATAAAGCTCCCCGCGTATTTTCATAATGTATAATTGAACTTTAAAGATATAGGATCCGACACCTAATAACCAGGGTTATTCGGCGCCAGTTTTGGATTTACATCGATCTCCGACTGGGGGATCGGGAATAAAAGGTGTTTGTTCTGAAAGGTGCGGACCCCACCGCTGCCGGGAAAACTATATCCAACCATCGGGACGAACTTGTCGTTCTGCGTGTCATAGACCATCCGTGTCCGCACCATATCGAACCAGGTCTGGCTCTCGAAACATAGCTCGTGATTGCGCTCCCTCCAGACTGCCTCCCGGAACTGATCCTTTGTCAGCCCTGACAAGGGTGCCAGACCGGCGCGGGTGCGGATAGCATTCAGATACGAATAAGAATCTGCACCAGGCGTGCCGTCAGCTTCGTTCTGAACTTCCGCATACAGCAGGTAAATATCGGAAAGTCGGATAATGGGAAAACACTTGCCCGAAGGAAGCCCCGTTTGCTGGACTACGTCGTCAAAGTATTTAAAGATATGCTGTCCGTTGGTGAATACTACGTCTGCCCCCGTCGTGAAATTTGGATAGTGCGAATAAAAGAACTGCTTTTCCTGCGCCCGTTTATCTCCCACGGCATAAGACTTATAGAAAGTGGGGTCCGGCAACAACGATCCCTTCTCCTGCTGCCCGTTGGAAATATAGCTAAAACTGGGTAAGGTAAAGGAGAAGAGGGGATCCTCGGCAATGGACGATGCGAACTGCACCATAAATATATTCTCCTTTTTATTGTCGTTGGCCGGATCCCGGAATTCGTCATAATTCTGGTACAGTGTATAGCTACCGGAGGTGATTACGGCCGCCGCTTCCTGTTTTGCCAGCGCCAGTTTATCCGTCTGTTGCAAAGGATAGCCGGCCATGGTTTCGTAGACTTTTGCAAGCAAGGACTTTACCGCGCCGAGGGCCACTCTCCCCGTGTTATCGACAAAAGGAAGACCGCTTTGTTCTGCCGCCAGCAGATCGGGGACGATCTCCTTTTCATAGATATCTTTGGTCGCCGTCCTGCTGATCTGCAGGCTATCGGCGTTGACCGTCGGCTCGGTCACCAGGGGGATATCCCCGAATTCCCTTACCAGGTTGAAATAAAACCAGGCCCGTAAGAATCGCGCCTGTCCGAGCAACTGCGCCTTTTGTGCGTCCGGTACGATGGCCGAGGACATGAGCGGAATATTCTTTATTGCCAGATTGGCGGCGTCGATGCCTTTATAGGAGCTTCTCCACCACTGGGTGAAATACAGATCAGTGGGGGTCATGGTCAGATTCAGCAGATTGGCATTGTTATTAGACTGATTGGTTTCCGTCCGGGCCTGACCCGTGGGCATTTCCAGCATGAACATGGCATCTTCGCTGTACAGCCCGATGCTGGCATAAAAATCCCGGGTAAAGGCATAGATGCCGTTGACCGCGTTCTGCGCCTGTATGAGGCTGGTATAATAGTTATCCGGCGTATAAAAGCTCTTGGGATCCTCCTGCAGGAACTTCTTACAGGAAAAGTTCATTGTGATGGAGAGGAATAGCAGGGCCTGAAATATCTTTATTCTTTGCATAAAATAGATTTGATGGTTAAAAGCCAACATTTACACCGAAATTGAATGTCCTGGCTTTAGGCAGAGCGTAAAATTCGATCCCATAGGCAAAGGCCTGCGGATAGGTGGACACTTCCGGATCATAGCCGTACTTATACTTCGTGATGAGGAAGGCATTCTGAACGCCGGCGTAAACACGCAGGCTATTAATGTGCATGCTTTCTGTCAATCTCCTTGGGAAGTTATAACCCAACGCTATATTCTTGCCTCTGATGAACGACCCGTCATTGAGGTAGTGACTGTCCTGCCGCAAAGATGGGCCATCTGAGTTGAGCCGCACCTGGGCGATATTTGTATTCTGGTTCGTCGGGGTCCAGGCATTGAGCACGGTCGCATAGCTATTGGCCAGGGTCTGCCGGTCTTCCGAAGTGGAATAGGACAGGTTCAGCACTTTATTGCCCTGGCTGACCTGCAGGTCGATCAGCAGATCGAAGTTTTTATAGGAAAATTTATTGATCAATTCCATCGTGTAAGTCGGATAGGCATGTCCAAGGATCGTACGATCGTTGCCGTCGATCTTGCCGTCTCCATTGAGGTCTTTTTCCTTCAGGTCACCCGGCTTTGCGTTATAGGTGGCTGCCTTTGCTGCCTCCGCGGTGCTCCATGTACCTTCTCTCACCAGCCCGAAGAAAGTGCCTACCTGCTCGCCCACCCGCAGGATATTCGTCTGGTCGAGGAAACTCGGACCGGGGAATATGTCTTCATTATGCGTCCCCAGGGCCAGTATCTTATTCCGGTTGACGGTAAAGTTCACCGTAGTGTTCCATTTGAGCGGCCCCATCAGGTTATAGGTCATCAGTCCCAGCTCAATACCCCTGTTGCGCACCGACCCGATGTTCTTCAGGATAGTTTCATACCCGGAAGTCAATGGCACCGGCGCTGACAGCAGGAGATCCTTTGTCTCCTTATCGTAGATGTCGGCCACGACATTGATCCGGTTGCCAAACAGACCCAGGTCTACGCCAAAGTCAAATTGATTGGTCTTTTCCCATTTGAGATCCGGGTTGGGCATACTACCCTGTACCTCACCCGCGGCCCTTGCACCGTTGAAGATGGCGGTATTCGAAGTCAGCGAGCTGATGGACTGGTATTGCCCTATCTCGGAATTACCTGTACTACCATAGCTGACTCTTAACTTAAGGTTGCTGATTGTCTGGCTTTGTTTCAGGAAATCTTCTTCCGAGACACGCCATGCAAAGGCCGCCGACGGGAAAAAGGCATATTTGTGATTGGCGCCGAACTTCGAAGACCCATCATATCTGCCCGTGGCGGTGAACAGGTATTTGTTCTTCAATGCATAGATGACCCTGCTGAAATAAGAATTGATCTGCCAATCATAGGCGCTCGACGTAGGCGGATTGGGGACGGTAGCGGCGCCCAGATTGTTCCAAAGGTAAAAATTACCGTCAAAATTAGAGGCCGACGCACTTACGATCTCATAGCTGTTCTTCGCCCATTCGGCGCCTAACATGACATTCAGGTTATTGTCGGGATTGATCGCTTTTTTATAGGTAAAATAGCTGGAGCTCTGCCAATAAACTGCTTTGTCCGAATTGACACCCGCGCTGATGTTCTGGTAAATGCCTCGTTGGACAGCCGATCCGCTGGCGGCGTTATTGTTCTTATTGGTATTGATCTGGCCGGAAAAGCTGGTCCGGAAGTCCAGGTCATGACTCAGGCGGATATTGAAGTACGTATTGCCGAGGACCACCGTCCGGTTGTTAATATTGTATTTTGTCTCAAGGATATTCACGGGATTATCGGCGCCTTCCGAGGCAAGATGCATCCAGTTACCTCCCCAGCTGCCATTAGGCATTTTTACAGGGATCATCGGCATTGCCTCCATTACTTCACGGGTGGCGGTGAGAGCGCCGACCTGATCATCCTGTATCCTTTCCCTGAAATAGGTGCCGGACAGGTTCAACCCTGTGCTCAACCAGTCATTGACCTTGCCGTCGACGTTGATCCGCATAGAATATTTCTTATTATACGTTAACAACAACAACGCTTCGTCGTCCTGGTAGCCATAATTCATACTGTACCGGAGGTCCTCATTACCTCCCGTCACAGACAGATTGTGGTTTTGGGAGAAGGTAGGCTTATAGACCTCTTTCTGCCAGTCCGTGTTGTACCTGGGCGTCCCATCGGGCTTATATAAGGACGGTTCCAGTGTCGCGAAATCCGGATAGGCCCTGCCCGGTACATAGGCATAAGCGGCCTTTTCCATCGCCTGGTACTGTGTGGAATTGAGGAGGGGTATTTCCCGGGGTAGTACGTTATAGCCCCCTACAAAGCTGTAATTCGCCACAGCTTTCCCATTAATCCCGTGTTTCGTCGTAATGATGATGACGCCACCTGAACCTCGCGCTCCGTAGATGGAGGTCGAAGAGGCATCTTTCAGCACGTCGATGGTTGCGATATCATTGGGGTTGATCGTCGTATAGTCCACGCCTATGACCCCGTCCACTACGAATAAGGGATTATTGGAGGCATTGATGGAGTTGAATCCCCGGATATTGATGCGATAGTCGCCGGGTCTGCCGGAATTGGTGGTGATATTCAACCCCGGCACCTGGCCCGCCAGCGCACCCAGCGCATTGGGAGATGGGCGCTCCCTTATCACAGCACTGTTGACGGAAGCGACAGATCCCGTGACATCCACTTTCCGTTGCGTTCCATAGCCGATCACTACAACGTCTCCCAGCGATTTGCCGCCAGGCTTCATCTGTATGTTGAAAACGGTTTGGCCCCGGACGGGTATTTCCATGGATTGGTACCCTGTGTAGCTGACGACCAGAACGTCGTCCGGTCCGGTGTGGATGGTGAAAGCCCCTTTCTCGTCTGTGGTGACGGCGCTCCGGGTCCTTTTTATGAGAATACTTGCTCCGGCCAGGGGGGCCTTGTTCTCGTCCTGTATGGTCCCGGATACTACTTTTGATGGAGCCTGGCCATTTACGGCCATAACCGAAAGGAAAAAAGCCAGGCAGCAACAGGAAAATAATTTTTTGATCCCAATTGCATTCAAGAGCTCATTCATAATGGCAATTAATTTTGGATGGAAGAATCAAGTTTATACGCGGAAGGGATAAGAAGACAACCGTAACCCAAAAGTAGAGGGACGATCCGGTTATTTTTACAATTGGATTAATGGATACTTAAAGTATTTTACTCATTTAAGTACTATTTCCGAATTTTTTAAAAATATATTTTAATTCGGTACCTTGTAGCTCAACTCAATCGCTGCCATGAGAGCTAATTTAATACCCATAGGAGTAAACGATGTCGAAACCGTCTCCGTCAAAAAAATCAATGAACATCATTACAGCTCTCCCTTTCATTTTCACAAAATTTGTGAGTTGAATCATGTCGTCAGCAGTAGTGGAAAAAGGATCGTGGGGGATAATATCGATAACTTCTCCGACGGGGACCTCGTGCTGATGAGCCCGGATCTGCCACATATATGGTATAACGACCCAGTCATCCTGAATAGTCCGCCCAAGACGAAATTGGCCAAGGCCGTCGTCGTGTATTTTCCGATCGATTTTCTCGACAAGCTGACCGCCGACAACCTGGTCCTCGTAAAGACCAGGAAGATGATGGCAAAAGCAAACAGAGGCCTCCGCTTTTATGGCGCTACCCAGAAGTTCGTGTCAAAAAAGTTGAGCACCATCGCGGAAAAAAATGGATTCGAAAGGATCATCACCTTCCTGGAGATTATCAAGGCTCTTACCGAATCCCGGGAATACGAGCAGCTGGCAAGCGTCGGTTATACCCATAATTTTAATGAAAGGGATACCGAAAGGATGAATAATGTCTTCAAATATCTGATGCAGCACTTTGCCGACCCCATCTCGTTGCAGGAGATCGCGGACGTGGCCAATATGACGCCGCCCGCTTTTTCCGCCTATTTCAGGAAGCGGACGCAAAAATGTTTTACGACCTTCGTGAATGAGATCCGGATCGGGCATGCCTGCAAGCTGCTGGAGGATCCGGACCTGGCTATTTTAGATATTTGCTTTTCGTCCGGGTTCCAGAATGCTACACACTTCAACAAAATGTTCAAGCAATTCACCGGGAAGGTTCCGAGCGAATACAGGAAATTTATCTCTTTTGCCTAAAATAGAGCTATATGAAACGGCTATTACCAATCATAATTCTTGCAGCCTTCTGTACAATGACAAATCAACTCGCTGCCCAGGACACTCATGCCTACTATATGCGAATAGCAAGGATAGTCGTCGACTCCGTGCAGCTGGAAAATTACAGATCCGCTCTTAGGGAAGGCATCACCACGGCTGTACGCACGGAACCCGGCGTGATAAGCTTATCCGCCGTATATGACAAAAGTCAACCGACTCATGTTACCGTATTTGAAGTCTACGCTGATGAAGATGCTTATAAAACCCACATTCAAACCGCCCATTTTTTAAAATACAAAGCGACGGTCCAAAAGATGGTTAAGTCCCTTGAGCTTACCGACGTCGCCCCGATAACGCTGGCCGCTAAATAAACGATCAATATTTTATGGTGCGTACTCGGTATCGCTCACTTTCTCCAGCCAAACTACATTTCCCTTTCCGGCATTTGTGCTTATTGCGATATGTACCATTGCATCGGTTGGCGTGGCGCCATGCCAGTGAACTGTATTAGGAGGGCACTTTATTACATCCCCTTTTTTTATTATTTGTATCGGCTTTCCCTTTTCCTGATACAATCCCTTTCCTTCAATAACTAAAAGGATTTGGCCGCCCGGATGGTAATGCCACCTGGTCCTTGCGCCAGGCTCGAAGGTTACATTGCCAATTTGTGCATTGTAGGTAGTATCATTTTCCACCAACATGCTGAGCCGGACGTTGCCGGAAAAATTATCGTTCGTTATTTTATTTCCTTGCGGGAACACTTTGTCCATGCTGTCTTTATCGGCTGTAGATTTAATAATAGCAGCGAATTCATTCATTTGCTCTGCTGTCAAGCCTACGTTCAAACAAATTTTCAGGTGTGACTGCAACATTGGCTCCACACCGCCAATGCTGCTTAGTACAGATACCGTCACCAATTCCCTTTCCGCATAGGTTAGAATATCCCTCTCAAAAATGTCAGCAAATAAATGTTCTTTCAGAAATATTTCTATTATAGGGGCAAAAGCTGCATAACCAGTTTTTGGGCCGGCTTCAGGAACACCCGTCAATTTCTCCAATACCGCCTTGCCACGTTCATACTTACTGCTATCCCCATTTATGGGTGATGCTTCAGCGCCGATTACATCATTAATGCGTTTGGATTTTCGTTCATCCAACACCATCATAAATGTCTGCAACCCCCGAATACTACGGGGAAATCCGGCATAGGCATAAATATGCACAATAGCTTCTTTTATCTGACTGATTGTCAATCCAGCTTCGAGTCCGGCATTTAACTCCACTTTCAACTTTAATAGATTTCCTTTTGCTATTGATGAAGCAATAGCGATAAGACTTTTCTGCTTGGGGCTTAACGCCACATTTTCATTTTGCACGGTTTGCGCCTTCAGCATAAAAGGAATGAAACTTAATGTGACAATTAATATTATGAGTGATTTTCTTTTCATCATCTGCGTAGGTTTTCACCGAAGAACCCGACTAATTTAGTTACGGCCTTACTTACATACTCCGGCTTCCAGTAGGTCTGTATATGAGTAGCTCCATCGACCAGGAACAGTTCCTTTCTTTTCGCATTAACCGCCTTGCTAAACGCTTCATCTGTCATATATTTTGTATCGGCTTTGCTTCCGGCCATCATCAACAGGGGTTGATCGATCAAATCCATATTGGTGGTGGCATCCCAGGTCATTAAGTCGAGCAGGCTGCTCATGGTATACAGAAAGGTGGAATTTGGGTGTGCATGAGTTTTATAATAGTACACGTATCCTTCACGATATAGGTCGGTCGGGATTTTATCGATTTCTTCATCTGCTATATTCGCCACGACGCCTCCATAAATTATTTTACCACCTGCAGACTCTTGCGCACGGGCATCTGAAGCTTGTTTTAAGCGTTCTTGAATGGTGTTTAATTGGGAATTCTGAAAGCCGTTACGTCTTACCTCCCCTGAATTAAACATACTCAAGGTTGCAACTGCTTTAAAGCGCTTATCCGACTGGGCTGCTTTTAACGTATAACCACCGCCGCCACAAATACCAAGAACACCCAGACGGCTAGCATCAACCCCCGGGTATCGACTAATAAAATCAGCCATACCATGAATATCTTCTATTCGGTATGCAGGTTTATCCGTATGACGCGGCTCTCCGCCACTTGCTCCCTGGTATGCTGCATCGGCGGCAATGGTTATATAACCAGCCTCTGCCAAACGCTGCGCATATAGTCCGGCTGTCTGTTCTTTTATACCACCGTTGGGATGTGCTACCACTACTGCCGGATATTTCTTTGACGCGTCGTAATTGGCAGGTGTATAAACATTGGCAGCTATATCAATCCCGTTCAGTTCATACGTCACCGGATGGATATTTACTTTTCCATTTACATTCTCTGTAATCGCATCCTCATAGACCAGGCCAAAGGGGGTTTGGGGTTTGGTTTGAGCGGAAGATACAATATTTGCTATCATAAAAATTGATATTAGAATTAGTGTTATCTTTTTCATTACTTATCCAATTTTCTTTGTTTTAACCATTTCGACAATTCGTCTGCCACCTCGATATTATTCAGGTCAGAAAAGGCAAAATGGGTATTGCCTTTTATACCAACCTCCGGCAAGTGTACCACGGTTGCATCACCTCCATGTTTGTTGATAGTAGCCGTCCATATTCTAGCCATTTCAAGCCCTGCACGCCAGTGGTCTTCGTTCCATACCGCTGTGGGTTCTTTAGCTATATTATCACCATAATAAATAACAATAGGTATTCTGGTGAGCTTGTTGAAATCAGCTAAAGGAATTTCTACACCTTTCAGCTCGCCAAAAAGTCCTGCTGATTGGATTGCTGCGGGCAATTCTCCCTTGGGGAATACGAAACCGCTGTATGGTTCATAAGCGACAACAGCCTTAACCTTATCATTTTTTATGGCTATAAGCCAACCGGGACCGCCACTCTGAGAATGAGTAACAAGAATACCCTCACCGATCTTATCAAATAAGCTGGAAACGGCATTTGTGATAATATTAGGATCAAAACCACCCGTATTGGGGGTCATCTGTCTGAAAAATTGCTCGAGGGCAACGGAGTCTTTTGGGAACTGGACATGAGGAAAGTAGTCGGGATAATTACCTATACGGAACTGCGTGAACCAAAACTGCTCATCAGGAGTTGGGGTTATAGTTGCCGAAACAGTACTTCTTCCTGCATCACCACGTCTGGGCTGGTCGAGCAGATAGACAGGATATCTTCTTCGGAGGAAAATATTCTGAAAGCCGTCCCTGCCATCCGGGGTTGTTTCCCATGTTTTTTTGGACTCTCCCGCACCGTGCAGAAAAACCAAGGGGTATTTACGGGCTTTTACAGGAATTTGGTAAAAAACATACGCGTGGTCACCGTGAAAAGTCCGCCCTTGGGGTTTCAAAGCATTCTTCAGGTCAAAATCTCCCGGTTCGGTACTTTTTATACCACCAACCAAAAAGCTGCCCTGTTCAGCTATAGTTAATGGCTTCTGATTGTTTTGGGCATTAAGCGATATGGAAGTAGCCAATAATAACGTCATTGTGGCGCTATTTCCCAACATACGTTTTATCATAGTCCTAATTTTGCATGATCATTCTTTTTATTCCACAAAGGTCCGACAACTGCGCTGGCAATACGGTAGACGGATTCCGGGATCTGATACCATTATTGCTGATCGGGAATACCCGCCTTTCCTATGGGGCAATAAAATGCTAATTTTGGGCTATAAACCTGGATGTGATATGGATACTTTGAGACGATTTGAGACGATCAATGATTACAACGCTTTCAATAACAATGAAACACTGCATCCGCTGGTAAGCGTAGTGGACCTGTCGAAGGCCAGCCCCCGGCAGGGTTCGCGTATGTATTTCGGGTTTTACACCGTGTTCTTAAAAGAGTTAAAATGTGGCGATATGCAATACGGCCGCCACACCTACGACTATCAGGAAGGCACGCTGGTTTTTCTTGCACCTGGCCAGGTAGCCGGCATGAACAGCAACGGCGAAACCTACCAGCCAAAAGGTTATGCGCTGATATTTCATCGCGATCTGATCCATGGCACTGCACTCGGACGCCATATCCAGGACTATACATTCTTCTCCTATCAGTCCAACGAAGCGCTTCATTTGTCGGAGCGGGAGCAAAAAATTGTCCTGGATTGTTTCTCAAAAATTCAATATGAGTTGGAACACTCCATCGATAAGCATAGCAAAAGGTTGATCGTGTCCAACATCGTCCTATTCCTGGACTATTGCATCCGGTTCTACGACCGGCAATTCATCACCCGCGAGAAACCCCACAAAGGAATTGTTGAACGATTCGAAGCATTACTGAATGACTATTTTGAAAGCGACAAGCCACAGCTCTTGGGTCTTCCATCTGTAGCCTATTTTGCCCGGGAACTAAATTTGTCGGCCAGTTATTTTGGCGATCTGATCAAGAAGGACACGGGTAAGACAGCGCAGGAATATATCCAGTGGAAGATGATCGACGTAGCCAAGGAGCGTATCTTCGATGACAGCAAATCGGTAAGTCAGATCGCCTACGAACTCGGGTTTAAATATCCTCAGCATTTTATCCGCTTATTTAAGCAACACGTTGGCCGAACGCCGACTGAATACCGCACTTTGAACTAGCACAATAAGAACTCATTAATAAGATGAACGCACGGTACTCATTCAAATCACTCACTTTTTTAAGGGAATTGTGTGAGCATATATGTAGGAGAACTATCTTGGAACTTCAACTTCATGAGCCCTGTAACAAAAAAAGACGCTTCAACAACACAATTTATTGATAATAAATATTTTACAATCGAAGCCGTAGGGACTTTCCAATTACGGTATAATCAATTTAATTTCAAAAGCTTATTTTCTGCCTTTCTTATCCCCTTCAATGACTTGCTAAATACATTAGCTTTTCGTAGGGGAATCAGAATTCCGGAACAAGTCGGGGCCACTTCCAACGATCCACATGTTCTTGATGGCCTTATCCTAACCCATTGTATGACAACGAAAAGTTAACTATATTTGTAGTATGGCTCTCTCCACACATGATACGAACCTCCTTCGGAAATATTTCGCCGGCAAGCCGGTGAAAAGAGCCTATTTATTCGGATCCTACGCCCGAAATACTGCTGTAAAGGGCGCCAGTGACATCGATATATTATTGGAACTGGATTATTCCAAACCCATCGGAATGAAATTTTTCAGCTATCAGCGGGAGCTCGAAGATTTATTGCATAATAAAGTAGACGTTGTCACCAGTGATGGCATTTCTCAATATGTTCTTCCGTACATTGAAAAAGATAAGATTCTGATCTATGAAGCAACCGCTTAGCGATGAACTGCGAGTCCGACACGTACTGGATGCTATTAAAGAAATTGAGTCCTACCTACAAAAGGTATCTCTGGAAGAGTTTCTCGCTAATTCTGAAAAACGTTTCGCTACCATTAAACAGCTTGAGATCATCGGTGAGGCATGTGCCCGTATTACGTCGCCCTTAAAGGAGAAGTATCCTGAAGTAGAATGGAATAATATCATTGGCTTTCGAAACATTTCAATCCATGAGTATTTTGGCGTCAATTTTCAAATCGTCTGGCAAATAGCGCAGAACGACCTTCCGGTGCTGAAACAGCAATTTTCAAAAATATTAGTTGGGTTTGATAATAATTAATTAGGAAAGTCTGATCGTTAAAAATTAATTTTCTGATTTTCGTTTGTTAAATGTAAACCTGAAAAGAGGAATCCCACCCACTCGGAAATAAAACAATCTTATAGATGAGCGATGGATTCGATTATAAAATGGCAGGTTAATTGAAAAAAATTAAAATTGATTAGGATATTAACTTTCTCCTTTTTTTTGACTGTTGGGCAGTTGACATTTTCGCAGCAGCAATCTGCGGGAGTTGATGCGGCTTTTGGCTTTGTGGATTCGATTTTTCAATCACCTGCTTTCACTTTTGAAATAAACGAATTGCGCCCATCGGATAGTCTTCAGGCAATTATGGTCAAGCTGAATAATGCCCTAGTCGCAAATAAGGAATGGGCCGCAGAATATATGAGCAAAAATTACAAGCCGGGGGAAGGAATGCCGTATAACGAGAAGTTAGGCATCACGAAAGAGGAATATGATCAGATTAAGACTGCTGACGCGTCTTCGTATAAACTGTACAAGGTAAGATCAGAGTATTTGTTCGTAACAAAGACAAATGCATCTATTACCTTTAAAAGCATTGATAGCTTTCGAATTTTGAACTATCTGTTGTTATACCGGGATACTAAAACCTTGACCTTCGGTGGCGATACGGTTTTATTTTCAGGGGAGATAAATGCCCCTTCTGCAACACCTTTTGGTAAATGGCATGGGTATAGCTGGCATTACGAAAAATCAAATCAAAAAAGTGACGCCGACATTGATATTCATCAATTGTCAGCAAAGATCATTGAAGTTGATATTGGTAGAACTATTCCCGGCAACAAGATTTTTTTGCGGATAAAATACCAGCAGATAGCACAAGGTGTGAAAAAAGCCGATATGGATTTACTGGGTTTTGTCGATTGATCTATTCGTGGTGTATCAGTTTGAAATTTCTGCAACTATTATTTCATTTTCTCTAGACTATCAATTGAAGATTGAATATCTATTAACCGAGCATGAACGGTTCCAAGTTGCTTCTTTTTAGCCTCAGCGCTGTCGTAAACGCCTTTTTGCATGTAGCCGCCTATCCTTTCGCTTATATTATTAGCGCTATCCTTTAGGATTTCTTGTTCGTTCAAAAGTTTTGTCCTCACTGCATTACGATTGCATCCGCAAGCGAACAGGATGAGAATGCTTAAAACGGCTGAATATTTCATATAAACTTTTAATTAAAGTTGGAAAAAATCAAAACCCGCATGAGGTGCAAGATAACACAATAAAGAACCACTTATTCAACGGCTAGAACTATGTGCTCTGCCTCCGAAGTATCGATAATTTGGACCGATTGGAACATTTCGTAGTGCTGATTCAGCTTTTCCAGGTTACCGTAAAAGTTGTCACGGGCAACACTTATCATGCCAATACTTTTCAAGATTTTGAATACTGATGGATAGAGCCTGTTGCCATTCAGGTTCCCGGGCGCATGATCATGACCATGCCGCGCTGGCGTCGGACGAGGTGCACAAAATAGTCCCCATTGCCCAGGTCTTTGATGACATACCCCTGGTGCATGGGCAATAGTTTTTCAGGTATTCTTACGCCGTTGATCGTTATGGAAGACGGCCTGAATGACAAACGCAGGTATTCCGCACCATTTATTTGTGTCGCCGTATAGGCGATGGTACGCTTACCGTAACAGACGGATCTCAATACCCCGTCCGAATAAAGGATATGATCCTCTCCGGCAGGCGCCCATTCAGGGATGGAGGACAATACGTGGTAAACCATCCGGGGGCCTTCGCCGTAGCAATCGGACCACCACGATGACACGCCCTTGCTCACCGGGCTTTCGTACGCCTTACCATCCGTATCGTTACAATAGGTCACCCAGTTCAGGGCGCGATATGCTTTTTCCTTAAAGGCGGTGTCACCCGAGATGGCATACCACCGGGCGCACTGGGCGGCGTACCGGGCGGTCTGATAATCCATTTTTGGCATAAACGCCACCTGCTCGCTGACGATATTAGCGCCCCACATGGAAGAGGGCTCTCCGGGAGCCGATTTGGCGACAAAATTGTCTTCCGTCCATTTTATGAGACCCGGCAGGGTCGTCTTCCATCCTGGATCGAATTCGGGATAGTCGGAAATATACAAGGCGGCATTGCTGGCGCTCATATTACTCAGGTTACCGGTCCCGGTGATATAGGTATCCGTATGCCCGTCTACCCAAGCGCCATTCTTAACAGGATATTCCAGCAGCCATTTTCGGATCATGGCGCGGGCAGTCGTATAGGCGTTTATATCCCCGGTACCCGTGGCGATCAGCATGTCAAAAAGCTGTACACACCCAAACCAGTTCGTTCCATATTCCGAGACGGTCTTACCGGATCGCATGTTAACGACATAGGGCCACGGCGAATGGCCGGTGTTGCCTACGCCGATCTTTTTGGCGAGTACATTGGCAACGTCGATCGCTGCACGCTTGTATCTCAGGTCCCCATAGTACAGGTACATCCGGTAATAGGTGGCTCCCATATCGCCGGCGTGGTCGACCTGGACATCGTCGGTAGAAAATCGATTGGCGGCGGCAAAACCGCGAAATTCGGTTTCGCCGGCATCGGAGGCCGTTTGCGGGAAACGGGCCCATTCGTAGGACGAGGGGGTGATCCCATGTGCGAGCGAATAATCGACCATACCCTTTGTAATCGTCAGGGGGCCGTCGTCTCCGGTATAGGCATAGTATAGGCGGGCAGATTCAAACCAGTTGGGTATTTTTTCTGCCACGTCGTTCATCCACATATCCGGCTGGAGAACACCCGCCGAGTCCTTCCACGCGCAATAAAAGTAATACTGCGGATACAGTGATCGGGGTGTGGGGCCAGGGCTTGCGGGCGCTTTTGTCCGGACAAAACTCCACCGAAGCCGCAGAAAATGATCGTATGCATTCGCCGGTGCGGTGACCCAGGGTATTATTTTCCCCTCCTTATCCAGCAGTACCCGGTGCCCGCAAAAGATGTCCCCGGCAAACTGCTGGGCGCGCAGCCCTCCGCTGGCAAGACATAGAAGGGATAAAGTGGCGAACAAGTGTATACTGCCAAACTTTTGCATAAGCGTGTTTTATTCGTTTATCCTAAAAGCGTCGACGAGGGGGAGGATATTCTCGTCTAAAGAAGCTTCGCTCTCGTCCATTGTCGCTCTCGCCAGGAGCCAGTGCTCTGTATGTACAACTGTTTGGCCGGGTGCGAGTCTGGTCAAGGGGCTAAGTGTTTCAATTTCGAGATAATCCCTGTTTATATACGTCTCGTTGTTACAGTTATAATCGGGATACAATGCATCGGCATGGAATGCAAACCGTTTTATAAGGACCTGCCCGTGGAGATAATAAGCCGTCCAGCCCTGTTTATTGGTTACGCCGATCTTTTGTTCGGAAGGATACAGGCTGTTCTGTTTTGCGAGGATGTATTTGTCACCCCATACCCAGCGCGGGTCGTTCATTCTTGTATAGTGCCAAAGGGCAAGGGAACGACCGGGCAGAAGATAGTCGTTCCCTTCCCCATAGGGTTCCTGGGGTATGATCGCTACACCGCCTGGCGCCAGCATCGAAATGGGCCACACCGATAGTTCAACATCCCAACAGTTCCGGTTGGTCAGCCGATGTGTCACCTTCACTTCGTTTTTATGAGGGGACAAGCTGATGTCCATTTCCTTTACGATACCTGTATCAGACTCCATTGGCTGAACCAGGCAGATGCCATCGCCTGTCATGGTGTATTCCACTCTATCATTATCCGGAGCATAGCTCCGGGGCATCGCCTCCGGGGCATGCCATAGCCGGTGGCCGCCGTAGATGGTCCACTCCCGGCTTCCGGTCCTGCCGAGCTGGTCCGGTACGAGATAAAACAAATTTTCGCCGTTGATAAATCCGAGATGGACGATCCGGGGGCCGATATCGGTGGTAACAATCAGCTCGATCGTTTTATTAAAAAGCCGGAAGCAATTCGGCCATCCCTTATATGCCAGTTTTTCCATCATGCCATACTGTTAGACCTGCCCGAATACATGGTCAAATTTTGTCAATACCTCAGCCCCGTCTGTTGTCACCAGTACCAGGTGTTCCAGCCGGATGCCCCAGTCACTCTTGTAAACAGCAGGTTCGAGCGCGATGACCATGCCGGCTTCGAGGACCCTGTCGTTGTATGGGACAATGCGCGGTTCCTCATGATAAATAAGTCCGACCCCATGTCCTCCGTGATGTCCAAAACCACCTTCCGGGGCAAGTATCTTTCGCATGACCGCGTCTACTGTTTTTGCCGGGATGCCCGGCCGGATCGTGTCGATCCCTGCCCGGAGCGCCGACCGGACGAGTGTGAATATCCTCTTTTGTTCGGCGGTGGCCGTTCCTACGACGATGGTATTACAGGAATCGCCCCAGTATCCGTTGAGACAGGGGGTAAGATCGCACAGGACGAGCTCGTTCTCCCCGATAATCCGGTTGCTGGGGTTGCCGCCACCCGTTGCCGTTCGCACGCCGCTGACCAGGTCTGTCATCATCGGCACCCGGGTGCCGGCCGCGGATTCCATTTCCAGCCGGACCTTTGCAAAAAGCTCCAGCTCGGACATACCGGGTCTTGCGTATTTCAAAACGGCCGACTGTCCGATATCCGCCAATTCAGCTGCCCGACGAATGGCCGCTATCTCATCATTGTCCTTTACGACCCTCATTTGGGAGATATCGGGGCCGATATCGATGAATTCGGCATCGGGGAGGCACTCGGTAAGCGACTGCGCCACTACAAAGGGAAGGGAATCCTGTTCGATACCTACCCGTTCGATCCTCCCGCCCCATTGTCCCAACACATCGTGTATCCGTCCCAAAAATTGCCTGGTACTTTCACAGGGTTTTTCAAAAACATAGGATTGATAGGGTCGGACAGTGATACCGGTACCGGTATCGAACAACGGCTGCATCTCGTTGTCGGCCAAAACAAGGCTGAAGATATCTCCACCGATCAAGGCGGCCGGTAAAAGGTGAAAAGGAGAAGGGCCTGTCTCGAAGTTAAAAGAGTAGCCGCTGAAGTATTTTACAGCAGCAGGCGACGTCAGGACCACGATATCGATCCCCTTGTTCTTTTTAAGTTTCAGCAGCCTTTCCATTCTTTGTTTCACCGGACAATATTTATTGATCGTAGCATTATTTCATATCCACTCCATATTTTCGGATAACTTCCGGGTTCAACTCGATGCCCAGACCCGGCGCTTGCGGCACGTCGACATAGCCATCTTTTTGTACAAAGGGCTTCATCAACAGTTGTTTTCGAATGGCCGACTCCGTGACTGAGAATTCCAGGAACGGAGCATGGGGTATCGCCGCGATGAGCTGTATCGATGCCGCGACCAGGACGCCTGTCTTAAAGGCATGGGGTATGCAAAGAATATTGGCATCGGCCGTCATCGTAGCAATTTTCTTTGCCTCCGTCAATCCCCCGCACCGGGACATATCCGGCTGTACGACGTCAATATGGGTCTCGTTGATAAGTCTTGCGAAGGCCAGCCGGCCGCTTTCTTCCTCTCCGGTGGCGATCCGCAGGGTCGTTGCCTCGGTCAATCGCCGGTAGCCGGAGTAATCTTCTGCCGGCAATGGTTCTTCCAGCCAATAGATGTTCAGCTGCTCCAGCGCTTTGGCGACATATATCGCCTCCTTCAGCCGGTAGCGTTTGCCGATATCGATCATGATCTCGGTCTTATCACCCGCGGCCTGGCGGGCGGTTTTGATCAATTCAATATCACGCCGGACATCGTATCCGAGCGGCCCCCATCCGAACTTGATGGCCGTATACCCGGCGGACACATATTGCCCGACCATTTTTTTAACCTCGTCCGTTCCGGCAGGCATAAGGGCGCTGGCATAGGCACGCACTTTATCCGTATAGCTGCCACCCAGCAATTTGTGGACCGGCTTGCCCACCGCCTTTCCCATGATGTCCCAGATCGCCATGTCGATGCCGCTCATGACGTGCATCACCGGACCAAACCTGCCATAGTAATAGGTCTTTGCCCACATATCGTTCCATATCTGCTCATAGTCGAACGGGTCGGCTCCTACCACCACCTCTCTCAGACCGTAACAGGTGCCATGGGACATGTAGGCGTCTACTATCGCCTTGCCTACATAGGGTGCGGTATCCACTTCTCCATAACCGGTGATCCCTTCATCGGTCTCCACCGTAATGATCAGGTCATCCTGGGTCCCGTCCGCTGCATCTGATATCTCCGGCAAACGAAGGACGGTAGCCGTTACATTCGTGATTTTCATACGTGGTGCTAACTTTATTGATGAATTGTATTTAAGCCTGATGATGCCGGTCACTCCATTTGTCTGCGTTGCTTTTTTCGCCCGGAGAAAAGTCCTTTGAGCAGGGATAACAACTGTTTTTCATACACGGTTACCATCAAGGTCCCCGCGATGATGATCCCCCCTCCGCCCAGCATGAGGACCGTTATTTTTTCATGCAGAAGCATAACGCCGAGCAGCGCGATCAGGAAAGGCAATAAATAAGTCCCCAGGATCGCCTGCGTCACATCCATCCATTTCAGCACATAGAAGAAAAGGAGCATAGAGATCCCATACACGATGAGGCTTAGCTCCAGCATACCCAACAATACCCCGCTCCCGGACCGGATGATCTTACCCAAATCCAGCGGCTCTACCCAGATCAGGAAGGGGGCGGCAGCGATACATCCCACGACGGAGCAATATACCAGTATCTCCAGTTCGGTAAATCCTTTCTCTACCAATAATTTACAATAGGTGTTGTAAAACGCGCAGCAGCAGCAGGCCAGCGAAAAGATGATATTGCCCCAAAAATACCTGCCTTCCGAAAAGCTTGCTCCTTTTATATCCGGCAGGGAGGTCAACAAGACACCGGCGATGGCGATCACAAACGCCGCCACCCGCACGGCGTTTAATTTTTCTTTTAACAGGACCGAGGCAAAGACGGCGACCACCACCGGGATGGTCAACGTGATGATGCCTGCATTTGCTGCCAGCGTCATAGTGGACCCAATGGTATAGAGGTATTGCATCAGAAAGATGCCTATCAGCCCCGGAACAATAAAGTACTTCAGGTCTTTCCAGGACCGGCGTATTGTTACCTGTCTTTTCCTGTTTTCTATCAAAAGGAAAGGGATAAACAACACCGTGCTGATGATCATGGGGACAAAGGCGATGGTCATCGGTCCCAGCCTGTCCCCTATCATACGGATGACAGGGACCTGGGTAGCCCACATAAAGTTGACCAGTACGACCAAAAACCAGTGACCGGCTTTTCCTGCGATCAATTTCCCATTGCTCATATTTATCCTTTTTTTCCGATCGACCGTTACTTCGGTGGAAGACCGGAGCCGAAGCCTCCGTCCACGACATAAGCAGATCCTGTTACAAACGACGCCTCCTCACTGGCAAGGAAAATGGCGACCTGCGCCACTTCCTCCGCCTTCCCGATACGCCATAAGGCATGCAGCTTCCCGGCATCCTTACGGGCCTGGGCGGGGTTGGCCTGGCTTTGGAAATACCCTTCAGCCAGGCCTGCGTCGATATAGCCGGGGCAAATACAGTTGACGCGGATCCCTTCGTGCCCATGATCGATGGCCATCGCCTTTGTCAGCCCCATGATGGCGGCCTTGGTGGCGCAATACCCTGCGCATGACGGCTCCACAAAATACCCGTTGACCGAGGACATATTTACAATATTCCCGCGGGATGTTCTCAGATAGGGTAAAAATAACTTGGAACATAAAAAGACCCCGCCGACATTCACCGCCATTTGGGCATTCCACTCCTCGAAAGACGTGTCGGCGACGGTCTTATTTATCTGTATAGCTGCATTGTTGACAAGCGTATCGATCTTCCCGAATGCCTTAATCGTTGTCTCCACGAGCCCGGCAACGGAAGTCGGGTCGGCGACATCTGCATATACCGCCAATCCTTCCCCGCCACCTTCTTTTATCCGGGCAACCGTATCCTGTGCGGCCGGCAGGTTCCGGTCTGCGACCACCACCGTAGCGCCGGCTTTGGCAAAGGCCAGCGCGCAGGCTCTGCCGATCCCTGATCCCGATCCTGTAATTACTACTGTCCGATCTTTCCATTTCATACTTACAAGTTATTACGCTTTCTGCATATTAAAAACTTACAACGCTCCGTATTTATCATATACTTCCCGCAAAGACTTCCCCTGCAGCAGCTCGGCCCTGGACAGGTTTTCCGCATGCACCTTGTTTCTTGCCCTTTTCACCACCTCCTGTTCGATCCCAACCGGCACTACCACGATGCCATCGAAATCGGTGACGATCAGATCACCCGGATTAACCAACACACCCCCGGCCTCTACCGGCACATCGTATGCGGTCACCAGCCCACGCCCTTTCGAGTCCAATGGCCGTATACCCGCATAAAATACCGGGAAGTTCATCTCGATGATCTTTATACAATCACGGACCTGGCTGTCACAAACACAGCCCGTCACCCCTTTCCGTTTGGCAATGGTAGACATCAGTTCGCCCCAGGGCGCATTGGTGCCGTTGTAATCGGTGGAGTGAACCACCACATCTCCCTTCGTCAAAGAATCCATGGCTTCGATCTCCAAACCATAAGGGTTTTCTTCGTCTACAAAATCAACCTCTTCCCATTTGAATGTCCTTGCCCGGCCAATAAAGCCGCAGTTCCTCATATCGGGTAAAAGCGGCCGTAGCCGCTGGTGCATAGCCTGATTCCTATACCCCATCTCATCCAGGATGTCGCAGATCGCAGCCACATAAATATTCTTCAACCCATCAACGGGAATATCATGTCCATTGCCCTGCTCGTTGTTCATATTTATGCTATTGATTGTCCTCAAAATTACTTCCCATTCTTTCCTCTCATTTACCCTATATCCACCAATGAATATCCTATTTTGTACCAATCCGTTGCCGGAAGCACAGCCTATTTATAACGCACTTCCACCTTGTAGTCGGTCCCCGGCCGGATCGTCAGCCATGCATATTCCGCCCCTTTTACTTTCTTTATCAACCATGACCGGCTTACCCCATTCTGCGTCACCTTATCCACCCTTTTTCCCATGTACCGGTGAGGGATCATACAGGTGATGTCGTGTGCAGCTGCCACGGAAGACTTTATGGTAAAGGTCAGTTTATCCCGTACCCAGTGCAGGCCGGTAAAAACCGCTTCGTCCCTGGCCTTTTCAAAATCAAGCAGCTCCAATTCTGTCCACACGGGTACCCCTTTACTGTTGGCATAGTCCAGCATATGCATCAGCGGCTCTTTGGAGAAGAAATACTCCGCGTTGTGCGCCTTTATACAAACAAAGGAATATACCTCATCCTCCAGGCTGCGATCCATCAATCCTTTAAAACAATCGTAAAAGCCTTCCTTGTCGTTATGCTCCATGTATTGCTGGTCATACACGTTGTTCAATTGCTGGTATATGTCAATTACGTTCCCCTGCAAATCCGCAAACTTCATGGGCAGGCCGCTTCCGGTATAGTTGCCCTGCCGGGTACCCAATGGGCCTAAAAAATGTCCCTGGGGGGATCCGTTATCGTAGTGCGCATAATTACAATCCAATCGGATCCCATTTAGTTCCTCTATCCTTGCCTGAGCGGAAAAATCCCTTCGACCTGTTTCGTCCGTGCCGCACCAGACGAACCAATGATTGACAACCGTAAGTATCCTTTGAATTCCATATATATTTTTCAATTTGCCATTCAGGTTTTTGTACACGCTGTCCATCGTCCGCCAGTCGGGGTTGACGGCCTGCTTTGTGTCATTGTAGTGACCGGCTATTTCAAAACCCCGGGCACTCCAGGCATCGGTCCATTTTTTAGAAACCGAGTCCAGTTCTTTTATATACAAGGTCATTTTCGCGCCCTTTGCCGCAATATCTTTGAATTGCTCCTCGAATTCGTCCTCCTTGTTATCTTCCCCGTCATTGTTCAGGGTCACCAGGCATTTCAGGGTATCCGGGAAATACCAGAAACGAGGCAGCGGTTCCCTAAAGCCAACCATCCATTCTATACAACGGGTGAATAAACGCATCTGTTCGTCCGCCTGGTTCAGCGTGTTCTTCGAGGTATCTACCCACCCGTCGGTGAACAAATCCATCGCCCGTATACCCACGATGCCATCCATCTCCCGGCCTGCGTTCCGGTAGTTACCCTGCCGGGTAGCTGCTATGCTCAACGGCAGATTGTACAAAAAGGCGATGGCATGTCCCTTTCCATACCGGTTGGCCACTACCGCCGGGTATGCAGTAACGGTATGGGCATCCTTACACAGCGCGGCGATCCTTGTCGCTGTCACGGTCAGATACTTGTCGGCCATCCCATGGAACTGCAGGGTTTGGGAGGTGATCCCTTTTGCAATCCCACCGGAGCTGTCGATCCTGACATAGGATTCACCGATGGAGTCCGCCTGGTCCCGGATACCGAATACCCTACTTAATCCTTTATCGGGACGAAATGCGATCAGGTTACCTCCTTCTCTTACATAGGCGGACAAGAGCTGTCGCTGTTCACCGGACATGTCTCCCGCAGTCATTACTACGACGTTAAATTTTTGCAGATGATCCAGTGTCATTGCTTTTGTCAGCGGCTCGATCCTGTATGCATGAAGTCCTTCGGTCTTTAATAGCTCACCGGTAAAGTTTCCGTATCCTTTGTCTAAAGACAGTATAAGGATCGGTGGATAGCGAGCCGGAAGCTGGCTATATGCGTTTCCCAACGCCATAAATACAGCAAAGGACGCGGCAAGACATATTTTAGCGTTGTATCTTATTGGACGCATTCTGTAGCTATTTTTTCATAAACTGATTTTGCCTTTTGATAGCGTTGCCGTATCTCCGACAGGCTGGTGGGGAAATATCCGCTCCATTCACTCCCCTTCTTTGTCTTTTTTAAGATGTTGTCGATCCATCCGATGAAATAACGGGCGTCACTGGCACTTGCACGTATGGGTTTCTTGTTGACGGTGACATAAACGGGCGCGGTATGGAGCTGGTGACCATTTTCGGCCATCCGCCGGGCGCAGATCCAACTGCTTTTTGAAATAACCAGCTTTGTCCTGTATAGCATGGGTTCCCCGGGCCGGACCGTACCGGTTTGGCTGGCGACTACCCTTCCATTACAAATCAATTCCACCCGTCCTGTGAAGGCCTTGCTACCTGTCCATGTGAGTGCGATGTCGACCGATCGCTTATCCGGTATCTTTATATCATCGCCGGGCCCGTATGTCCCGTTCACTCTCAAATCCAGGAATTCGTCATGCCCATTCCTGGATACGACCGTCCTGCCCTGTTTGATCCCGGTGATCCATTTTGTATAGGTGAGGTCTCCCCTGACATTCGAATAGGTCAATAAGGTGCCCAACGGCTCGTTGTTATTACATGGATAGTCTGTCCCTGCCGCCAGGCCAATCCTGAACCCGCAATTCAGCAATTTATAATAAGCATTTATCGCGGCCTCGCTGTTATAATTTCCATTGTTTTGAGATATATTGCCATAAACGTCCTCAGAAATAAAATCGATCGTGCCTAACGCTGCTTCTACCGGGTAGTCCACGGGAATACAGCAATTCAATGTATCCTGGATCTTGTCGTTCAGGTATTGAAAATGAGCAAATCCGCCGACAGCCCCTTGTTCTCTCCCCCATTCGAGGACCCTGTATGGCGACTCCTGCCAGATCTGCCTGGCATTTTTTAGTCCCAGCAGCACCAGGTGTCCGCCTAATGCCTGCTTGCTGAATTGGGAATAAGTGGCGTCCCAATGCCATTCCGCATCCCAATGAACGATACGGCCGTCTGTTGATTGACGGGCATCCTGCCCGTCTACTTTTGACAGGTCCTTTTCACTGTATTTCACTTCGCCGTTGCCCATATCTGCCAAGACGGAGATAACGGCCAGATCGTTAGGCTTCATCATATCCAGCAGCTTTTCTTCGGGCAGCACCTTTTCGTCCCCGCAATTGAGGTGTACATGGATGTCCCCTGCATACCATCCTGCCGGCTCGGGCCCAGTCCGGGTCTTTGCGGACTGCCGGTCTCCGGGCGCACTGCCACATAAAGTAAAGATGCAATCGGCAGGTATGGTCGTCTGGCAGGTATGCGCGTCTACAGTAATGTTCGTGAGGGCGCGCAGGTTGTCTTTTTCATTCGTATAAAACAATGCAAACTGTGTCATTGCCGGCAAATGGCTGAACGTCCCTTCCAGTGTCACGGATCGATGCCTTTTGTTGATCCCTACGATATTTACTTTTTGAGCGGCGGTATCGTAAAATGCCAGCAGGGAAAGACTGTCATCCGGGTCTGTCAATGGGATAACGAAGGAGCCGGGTGCAACGAATCGGGACACCTGCTGTATCGCATAGAAGTTCTTACGGGGATGATAAGATCGCGTAGCGGGGTCATAGGCAAGCATTCCCCAATAGCTAAAGGTGGAAGGCGCATGGTGTTCATAGTAACTGTCATATCCTTCCCATGCGATCGCCCCCGTCGCTCCGTTCTTCAGGATATCCAGCAGGTAACCGACACATTTAGCGGCAAATACATAATTATATTCGCCCAGGATCCCGTCGTCACAGCCATTACACCAGGCATTCCATTCCGTCATCCAGAAGCTGGTGTTCGGATAAAGGGATGCCCGGAGAGAGGAGTCGACGGGTGCATAGTATCCTCCATAGCTATGCAGACCGAAATGAGCGATCCCGGCCATCACATCCGGGTCTTTCATCAATAAGGGGATATAATTCGAAATCCCTTTATGCATATCCGCCACATCCGGGGCCACGTACCGCACGTCGCCCAGACCGGCGTCCTTCATTCGGACCATGAGTTTCTTCTGGAGCCGCACATATTGTTCCGGTCCGACCGTAGGTCCCTCTTTGCGGATATCCGGTTCGTTCATAAGAGAGATCAGGCCAAATTTCAGATGCTTGACGTTTCGCGCATAGTAAAAGAAGGAAACCAGCATCTCTATATATTCGTCCTCGTATTCCGGCTTCACCACTTCTCCACCCATCCATTTGGGGACGGCCCCCATAAAATTGATCATTAGTTTCTCCGCAATACCATGGTTGTTCAGATACCGGATCATATCCCATGCACGCTGAAATTTCGGGGTTTCGTACAGCTGGTTGTAATAGATCCAGTTGAAGGTGAACGGGTCGCCGTTGTCGTTCACCTCTTCCCAGTTCTCCACTGTCTCCACGATGACACGCCAGATAACGGCATGCATCGAATCTGCCAGCAGGTCGATGGCCGGTGAGAGTTCGTTGTTATTCCAGCTCCGGGTGTTGGCATTGACACCGATGCCGTCTATGGCTTGTCTTTTTTCTGCGCCATCGACAGAAAAGTGCACGGCAGGGTTATTTCCGGGCATTTCCTGGCATAAAAGCCTTGTTCCACCTATCAGCATAATGGCGAGTGCGAAAAGTCTTCGTGTGATGGTATGTATCATATATCCTCCAAAAATAAAATTCGATAATTGTTACTTTTTACCCGATCTTGATCAATTACTACCCTATTTTGCATTACTTTTGTGGGTGTAGCCAAACCAGCCTTACAAACGAGTATACAACTGCTATATGAGGGCCCACTTCAAACCAATACGCTCTGATGAGTCCAAACTGTTCACCGTGGTGGTACAGGAGGACGAGAAACAGTTCGAATATCCCTGGCATTACCACCCGGAGTATGAGCTGACTTATATAAAGAAAAGTCATGGGGTACGATATGTGGGCAACAGTATCGAGAACTTCTTCGACGGTGACCTGGTGCTGATAGGTTCCAACCTTCCTCATTGCTGGATCAACACGCCTCATCAGCAGCGGGCAGAGGCGGTAGTGGTATACCTGAAGGAAGAGTTCCTGGATAAGGCGTGGATGGACAGTTGCGAGTTTGATGCTATCCGCAAGCTGCTGGCGTTGTCGGGCAAGGGCATTAAGTTCGACAAGACGGTTGCCAACAAACTAAAACCGAAATGGGACGTACTGCAGACACTCGCACCGCTTGAAAAATTGACGACCCTGCTTCATATCCTGGAAGAGCTGGCCCGGACAAAAAAATATCATTTCCTATGCGAGTATGGCTTCTCTTACGACCTGAACAGCAATCATAACGAACGGATCAATATCGTTTACAAGTATATCGAAAAACATTACCAGAAAAAAATCACGCTGGCCGAGATCGCCGATAAGGTAAATATGAGTGAGGAATACTTTTCCAGGTTCTTCAGCAAGGTAATGAAAAAATCATTCTTCGAATTCCTGAACGAATACAAGATAAACCGGGCTTGCAAGCTGCTGATAGAAACAGACAAGCAGATCAGCGAGATTTGCTATGCAGCCGGATTTGAAAGCATCCCCTTCTTTTACCGGCAGTTCAAGAAATTCAAGAACTGTCAGCCTAAGAATTACCGGGTGAATTATTACAGTGCCTTATCGTAAGCACCCTGTTCCGGATCTAGCTCGATCGCAGGTGAAGCTCGAAAATTAATAAAAATAGATATTCCCCTAACGGAGGAAGATATTCTGTTTCTTGAGTGACAACAACACATTGAATCACTTCAATTTTCCAAAAGCAAGGCCCCTGCAAAACAGGGGCCATTTTTGTGTGCAGACCATCCGGGGCACTCAATATCCCTTGTTCTGAGTAATTTTTTTACACAGGTCTATTTGCTTCTGGGGTATAGGCCACAGATAATTTTTTGAAGGGTCAAATACCCGGTCTTCAATCTTAGCATGTTCGGTTGATGTATAGGTGACATTTCCACTCGCATCGATATTACTAAAACGCAAGCCATATACAGGGCCGTTCATTACGTCGTTGCCGATCTTCCATCTTTGTATATCATACCAGCGAAGTCCTTCCATAGCCAGTTCCACCCTTCTCTCCCTGCGCACCAGATCCCGCAGTTGTGTTTGTGTAGCGTATTTCGATTGATCCGTAGCAGGTAACCCGGCACGTAAACGCACTTTGTCTATGGCTTCATACACCGTATTGTCTATATCGTTCATTTCTATCTTCGCTTCCGCGTATGTCAGCAGTACCTCCGCGTAACGTATCAATGGTATATTCAGACCCGCTTTATACAGATTTGAGAAATCAGATTTATAATGTATGTATTTCTGGCCTACATAACCCGTATAATTATACGTTGGCCAATAATCAAGGGAATTGGGGTCCATTGGATTGAAGATTATTCCTGCATATTCTGCTCCCGGCACTATAATCGTCTGCAGCAAACGGGGATCACGGTTCGCAAAAGGATGATCGATATCGTAGCCGGATGCCGGATCATCAATTGTCTTACCATTCGCCATTTCATAAGCATCGACAAGCGACTGGGTGACATTGACAGAACTCCACCCTCCTCCTGGTGTGGATTCAGGGGCAAGCACCATCAGTCCAATGGTCAGGCTTGGGTCAGTATCCAAATATCCCCTGTCTAGTATTATTTCGGGGTTGTACTCATTTTTCATACGGAAAATATCCTGGTAGTTCGGGAACAACGAGTATACGCTGAGGTCCATCACTTTTTTACTCGATGCTGCACTTTCAGCATATTTTCCGTTAAATAACTCCACTCTGGCTTTTAAAGCCAGGGCTGCTCCTTGTGTAATACGACCCCGATCGCCCGCCTCATAGGTTGTGGGCAAGGTAGGCGCTATCGTGTCCAACTCATTCAGGATAAATTGTACTACGTCGGACTTTGGCGCCCGTACAACATTATTAGCTTCTGTGGTGGTGAGCATTTTCGTTACCAGCGGAAAATCACCGTATAACTGCGCCCTTTCAAAATATTCGTAAGCCCTGATGAACCTTACTTCACCCTTCAACCTTTTTAAAAGCGTTCCATCCATAGGTGTCTTATCAATATTGGCCAAAAACCAATTGCATGTCGTAATGGTGGTAAAATCATATTTGGACCTCCAACTATTAGGAGAAAGAAGTTGCATATTGCCAAACTCCTGCCATCCTTCCCAGGGATATGGATCGTGTGCATTATCACTTGCATCATCCATATATACTACCCATTGGCCGTCTTCAAAATTCGAATAAGCCGCATTGCATGCCGCAATGGCATCGCTTTCCCCTGTCCACAAAGTTGTTTCACTATACTGGGTGAGTGGCTGTCGGTCCAGAAATCCTTTTTTACATGAGCAAGTTGCAACTATCAGTAACAGTATGATTAAACTATTTTTCATAATTATGTTTTGTTAAATGGTATTATTTAGAAAGTTAGATTTATACCGAGGGAGTTTACTTTTACCATCGGATAACTATAACTGTTCCCGCCCAAAGGTGCTTCGGGGTCTACCCATTTATAAAATTTCGTAAACGTAACAAGGTCCTTACCCGTCCAGAAAATTCTTAGTTTGATCCCCTTTCTGGCAAGAAATCCACTCGACAAGGTGTAACCAATTTGTACGTTCTTGAGTCGAACATAACCGGCATTACGCACCCAGAAGGAGGAAGGAGTGGCAGCCGGATCATTTTGAGAGTTGGAGTTCCACACACGCGGGAAACTTGCATTGGTATGGGTAGGTGTCCAGCGGTCGAGCCATATACTGGTTGGATCTCCGTCCTTGTCATAAAGCGAGCCCAAAATACGACCAGATACAAAAGACTTAACGTCTCCCGCACCCTGTAAAAACAACACCGCATCAAATCCCTTATACCTGGCAGAAATAGTAAGACCATAGGTCAGTTTTGGGAAATAGGTACCCAGGTATTTTCTGTCCTTGCTATCAATAACGCCATCGCCATTCAGGTCTTTGTATTTGATATCCCCCGGGGCAACCGGTCCCCCCATTCCATTCTGGCTGGCATGTTTGTCGATATCAGCCTGCGACTGGAAAAGACCTTCCGCCACCCAGCCATATAAAGCATTGATCGGCAAACCCTCACCTTGTACCGTAGAACCATTGGGGAATGGCCCGGTACCGGCTAAACTTGTTATTTCATTCTTGATAAAGGAGATATTGCCCTCTGCGTTAAAAGAGAAGTCGCGGTGTCGCAAATGATATCCTGCCGTCAATTCAACTCCTTTATTTTGTACGCTACCTGCATTTATTACCGGGGCATTTAAGCCAAAGGCGTTTGCGACCGGGAGTGGTAAGAGAATATTATTGGTATTACGTATAAAATAGTCTCCCGTAAAGGTTATCACCCCATTCCATAGAACGGCATCCAGTCCAATGTCCTTTGTCGTGGTGCTTTCCCACTTGATATTTGCATTCACGCCATTTATGGGAGCGATACCGTCAACGGTCTGACCTCCGAACGTATAGTTTTGCCCTGTGGCAATGGTTGCCTGGTAGGGATACGTACCAATATTCTGGTTGCCAAGCTGACCCCACGAAGCCCTGATCTTGACATCCGAAAGGATCTTTTTTGCAGATTCGAAAAACGATTCTTCTGAAATCCGCCAGCCGACCGATGCTGAAGGGAATATGGCCCAACGGTTGTTGGGGGCAAAACGCGATGATCCGTCATTCCGGATATTGCCTTCGACCAAATACTTTTTCTTATAGGAATAGTTGACCCTGCCGAATACCGATTGCAAAGCATATTCAGCTGCATTGCCACTGTTCTGCAGGCCTGTAACAGGACCCGCGTCCAACTGATCAAGGGCATTATTCAGATATCCACGCCTGCTGCCAAATAAGTAATCGGTTTTGTTGTGCTCCTGTGAATAGCCGCCAAGTACACTAAAATCATGGTCACCCACGCTTTTATCGTATTGCGCCAACACCTGCATGGTTAAATTGTCCAAAAAGGTGGTATTGCCGGCTACGATGTTTGGCCCCTCCCAAAGACTTGGCGCCCCTGTGGTAGGGTCGTAATATTGCAGATCATTAATTCTTGAACTTGCTTCAATAAAGTTTGCCGTGTACCCAAGCAACGGCTTTATATGCAAATCCTTTATAACCTCCACGTCGGCCTGCAAAATAGCGGAAAGACGATGCGTCTTATCGAAATTGTGAGAACCACTCTTTAGTACCGCAATTGGGTTGCCTTCATCACTGTAGCCATAATACCCATTGATCATATTAGGTACGACCCTGCCGGTTTGGTTGAGTGTTCCGATCAGTTGCGCGAAATCCAGACCGTGGATATTACTTACGGGCTCTCTGAACACCTGCTGCGAATATGAAAGATTGCCACTTACTTTAATGCGTTGATTTATTTTCAGGTCAGTTTTAAAGCGGGTGTTATACCGGTCCAAGCTAGATCCTGCCACAAGCCCGTTCTGAGAAAGATAGCCCATCGAAAGATAACTTTGCATTTTGTCGGTGCCTCCACTAATATCCAACGAATGACTTTGCTGCAAACCATTACCCTTCCAGAATAAACCGTACCAATCTGTATTCGGATAGTGCTCCGGGTCAGAACCGTCTTTGAATTTTTGAATTTCTGCATCACTGTATTTGGGAGATTTTCCTTCATTTACAAGCGCCTCATTATAAAGGGTCGAAGCCTGCCATGAATCAATAAAATCGGGTCTGGCGGTCATGGATTGTTTCCCGATATTCATGTTGTAATGGGCGGTAGTCTCCCCCTTCCTGGCGTTCTTTGTAGTGATCAATATGACGCCGTTGGCAGCGCGAGAACCATAGATAGAAGCAGAAGCCGCGTCTTTTAATACGGTTACGGATTCGATATCATCCGGGTTGATATCATTCATGCTGGATACTATTCCATCCACCATCACCATAGCATCGCTATTACCCAAGGTCCCAATACCACGAACCCGGATGGTTCCCTGGTCATTTCCAGGTTGCCCGTTGTTAACCGTAACGGTGACCCCAGCCATTGTACCTTGTAACGCAGCAGACAGGTTGGTAATTGGCCGGTCTTTCAACTCCTTAGCTGATATGGAAGACACCGCCCCTGTAAGGTTAACTTTCTTTTTGGTACCGTATCCAACGACCACCACTTCGTTTAGAGCATTGTTTTCCAATGCCTTAAGCGTTATTTTTATTTCGTCGTGCTGCGAAATGGTGACAGACTGCTCCTCATAACCAACGTATGAAAAGACCAGCTTTCGCCCCTTTGTAACACTGATCCTAAAATTACCTTGCGCATCGGTTGTTGTGCCTTCTTTGGAGCCGGGGATTTTTACCGACACGTTCTCCAGATTTGTTTCTCCGTTAGTCACTTTTCCAGAAACGGTAATTTTTTCTTGTGAGTAGGCAACAGCCATCGAAAAAGTAAACAATGCCAGAAGCATGATTATTTTTTGAAGTTTGTTGCGGTTAATTAAGATTACACTCATAAACAGCAATTTTGGTTAAATAAATTGTAGAATTACCCGTTCATCAATAAATATGGGCGATAATTCAAATCTAGAATCTGCTAATACGACTTTTTTACCCGATGTTGGCGAATATGTACCCTATTTTGTAGCTTTTTAATGATCGAGATTAACGACTAGCGACGACCTTTATAAAAAGGGCAGGCCTATCGGCAGCTATGTCAGTCACACCGAAACCACCGAAGGCGACTATCCCATGACGCTTGCCACGGGCCGGGTTTTTTTGTCGCCGGCCGATTGGTTTGTCCTGATCAACAACTAAATTCACGCGCATATTCGATCGTCCGATACAAAATCGGAGGTCCGCAGTTGTTCCTGGAAGGCGCCAGATTGCATGCAATAATCAAAAAGTATTTACCATGAATTACAAAAAATTACTGCAGGAACATTCTCCCAAGGATTTAGCAGAGTCCTTTGTCTTTCCAGTAAAGCTTTCTGCTAAGCGGCAGAAGGCTGCCGATCTGAAATTATATATAGAGCTTTTAGATATGAAGCGGCGTAGGTTTGCCGAAGAAATGTATATTCCTACGCATCGTGACCACCCATTCCTGTGATGCTGACCAGCTGTTCTCAGCATGCTGACCAGTGGTCCGAGGGGTTGTATTCTCGCGATATTGACCACCTGCTGGCTCAAAGCGCAGGATCATTCCTAGCATGTTGACCACCCCGCAAGGCTGACATTCTTGCGATATTGACCACCCGGAGGAGGGAGAGGGACTGACATTCCTGCAATGCTGACCACCTGTTGGGCCTGTTTCTGTAATCGTTTTGCTTTGCAGCTTTTACCTAAAAGTCTGCGGAGTAATGGCTGGAAAAACGATTATCATGAGCAAGTTGAAGCAAATTATCAGGCTGCGTAAGGAGGGTGTCGCCCTGCAAACCATTGCCAGGGCTGTATCGATCTCGCGTAATACCGTTAAGAAATACCTGCGGCTTATTGAAGTAAAAGGCCTGGAGCCGACCACTCTGCTACAGATGGAAGATACTGCCCTGGAGGCCCTGCTGGACGATCCGGACCCGGAAGAGCAGGAACGCCTGGGCAGCCTGGAAGAACTATTCCCCTACTTTGAACGGGAACTGACCCGGACCGGCGTTACCCGCTGGGTGCTCTGGGGCGAGTACAAGCAGCAATMCCCTGCGGGCTTCAGTTATTCCCGGTTTTGTGCCCATTTTAGCCAGTGGAAGCGGAGCCGGTCGGCCACGCTGTTTTTTGAACATACACCTGCCGATAAGCTCTTTATTGATTTTACTGGTAAGAAGCTGTCTGTCGTGGACCCGGTCGCTGGCGAGGTAACCGAGGTGGAAGTATATGTGGCGATACTGGGTTATAGCCAGCTGACCTATGTACAGGCAGTGGCCTCCCAGCGTAAGGAGGATTTTATAGCCGCGACCGAAAACGCCCTTCACTTCTTTGGCGGGGTACCGAAAGCCCTGGTGCCCGATAACCTGAAGAGTGCCGTCATCAAGGCAGATAAGTATGAGGCGGAGTTGAACCCTGACTTCCTGGATTTTGCCAACCATTACGGGACCAGCGTACTACCCGCCCGCAGCTATAAGCCCCGGGATAAAGCCCATGTGGAGCGTGCAGTGAACATTGCTTACTCGCGGATCTTCGCCCCCTTGCGCAATCAGGTATTCTATAGCCTTAAAGCGCTGAACACCGCTATAGACGGGCTGCTGGATAAACACAACGGCAAAAGCTTCCAGCAACGACCCGTCAGCCGCCGGACGCTGTTCGAACAAGACGAAAAGCAGCTGCTGGCACCCTTGCCGGCAGACCGCTATGAGCTCAAAAGGTTCAAAGAGGTCACCGTCATGAAGAACGGGTATATACAACTATCCGAAGACAAGCACTACTATAGCGTTCCCTATCGGTATATCGGCTGCCGGGTGAAGATCATTTACTCGGCCACGCAGGTGTCTGTCTTTTACAACAAGGAGCGCATTGCTTATCATGCCCGCAGTTCAAAGCGGTATGGGCACTCTACCATACATGATCATATGTCTTCCTCTCACCAGTTCGTTAGTGAATGGAACCCGGATAAATTTATCGGCTGGGCAGCAACCATATCCCCGACCGTCAAAGACTACATCACCCATATCCTGGAAGTGGCTGCCTATCCGGAAACAGCCTACAGGAGCTGCGTGGGCATCCTGAGCTATGAGAAAAAGGTCGGCCGCCAGCGGTTGATACAGGCCGTTGAAAGAGCTACTTACTTCGGGGCATATAACTACACCATCATCAAAAAGATACTCCAATCCGGACTCGACCAGCTCGCCTTCGGCGAGGACACCTCGCCCGGTCAGACGCTGCCGGATCATACCAACATCCGGGGAGCAGCCGCCTATCAATAAATCCATTTACCAATCACATAAAACAACACCATGAGTAGTATTGTCCTCAACAAAATGGCCCAGCTGAAACTGCAGGGTATGTTACGTACTTATCAATCCCTGCTGGACAGCCGCCAGCATCAAGACCTGACCCACGACGAACTGATCAATACCCTGATCCAGGCAGAATGGGAAGACCGGGAACATAAAAAGGTGAGCCGTCATCTACGGCTGGCCCACTTCCGCTATGCGGCCAGCATCGAAGAACTGAACTTTGTCAGCAGCCGTGGTCTGGATAAAACACAGGTGCTCCGACTGGCCGATGGCAGCTTTATCGACAAAAAAGAAAATATCCTTATCACCGGGTCCACCGGCGTGGGAAAGAGCTATCTGGCCTCTGCCCTGGGGCACCAGGCCTGCCAGTTAGGCTATCGAACCCTGTATTTTAATGCCCAGAAGCTGTTCTCCAAACTCAAGATGATGAAGGCCGACGGCTCCTATGGCCGGGAGATCGCCAAGATCGAACGCTATGACCTGCTGATCCTGGACGACTTTGGCTTGCAGCCCCTGGATAACACCGCACGAATGATCCTGCTGGAAATTATTGAAGACCGACACGGTCGGAAATCGACCATCATTAGCTCTCAGCTCCCGGTGGGTAAATGGTATGAGATCATCGGTGACAGCACGGTGGCTGACGCGATCTTGGACCGAATGGTCCATACCGCTCACCGGCTTGAACTTAAAGGAGAGTCGCTCAGAAAGAAATAGAACCTTATTTTTGTACCACCAGCTCTTTACAAGATTACAGAACAGGCCATCATCCCCAGGTGGTCAGCATCGCAAGAACGATGGTCAGCATGGTAGGATTTTACAAGAAATAAGCATAGACGAAACCTTACTTAGCCAGCTAATCAACCAGCGCCGTACACCTCCTGATTAGATCCCTATTCGGCTCGAATTGCATTCTAATAATTCTGTCCCGGCTGAATATTGGTTCAGGGTTATTGAAAAAGACCGGGCGGGAGCTATGCGTTTGAATAAAGTGGCAATGAGAAAAAAGAAGATGAAGTACGTGACGGGAGGCATTTCAGTTCGTTTGTAACTTTGGATAAGGACCCCATCGAAAAATATGCCCCGACATATCACTAATACAAGACCCATTTTCGTATTTCTTGGAGTAACTGAACCAGGAACTGATGCAAATATCAATTTGCTTCAAGAAAGGCTTGAAAAGCTGCCGGCAGTAAATAATCAACCAATAAAAATTGAGCCGAAAGGTGATCTTCTCATTTTGACATTGTTCAATCCAGATTTTTGCTTTTATGTTGCTCTCGTAAAAAACGACAATGGAGAGCTACCCTATTGGACAGACCTGGCAAGAAATTCTGAATTATCGTGGGATAAAAAGCCGGTATCTGCAACCAGGCTTAAGTGTATATATGATTTTCTGGAAGAAGAAGGCAAGTCCGCGTACAATACATACCATGAAATTGGATTTGCAATTTTAAATGAATTAGAAAAGTTTACGCGTTTGAAAGTGTTTACAATACCTTCGGTCGAAAAAAGAGGATTATGGCGCAAAATATTTAACACTTGATCCAGCTATCCCGCTGGGATCATGGTATTTTGGTGGAAACCTTTGTCTAGTCTGTGTTTCGTGGCGGTTAGTTTTTCTKCTAACCTCAATGCTAACCTGGAATAGGTTTGGACCCTAATAGTAAGAACTATGCTAAAGTAGGCAATATTTTACCAACCTATCCAAACTTAATGAAAGTACCCCCCATTTTTGGCTCTGGCCTGTTTTTCTCAATCCACGATGCAGCACTTTTACCCACGTATTCTTGATAATTATAGCCTCCAGAATCAAAAGTATGCTTCTTTAATATCCGCCTTGCTTTATTTATGACATTATCCGCCCACTTTACAAAATCATCTGATTTAGCAACCCACTCCATATTTTTAACATATTTGGGCTCGAAGTATAACCGCCCTCTGTAAATCTCTTTTTCGGTGTTGACGCACCTATCATAATGCAGTACTGGTAAAACAGTTTCATTTAAATTCCAATATCCATAATACTCATTATACTCCAATTGCATTTCCTGAATATCCACGGGCCTTACTAAATATACTCTGTCACCTTCCTTTTTTTCATCTCTCATCAGTGTATCCGGGACAGTTGACACCTGCTTTTTAGGGTAGTAATAAGGTAGAATTATAGGATTCCCGCAGGACCTTAAAAAGGCATCAAAATCGTTTTGGTCCTCGCCATGTAGATAAAAGTTTATCTGCCTTCCCATCTATTGACTCAGCTTTAAAAAGGTGTTGATGAATTGTTCCGGGGTTACTACACTTATCCCCTCATATTGACTAAAAGTAAAGTCCTTAGTATTCCCGGTAATGATAAAATCGGCCTGAGCAGTAACAGCTAATTCCAGAACTCTGTTATCCGGGTCATCCTTGATGGCTGTAATTTTAACAGAGGGGATATATTTTACGGAAAGCTCGTATAATTTATTAAGAACAATTTCCGCTTTGGTGACAAACTCCGGGTACTTCCTAAACTTATCCCTATTCAGCACCTCGATGTACTCTTTAAATAGCTCAGTAGAAGTACAAACAATTACCTTTTTCTCAAAAACCAGGTTATATAATATTTGGCGGGGGAAACTGGAACCTATTAAAGCAGCAACGATTACGTTAGTATCAATGACTATTTTTTGCATTCCGGACGGCGTTGATTTCAGCATTGATATCATCTAAACTAAGCTGAGAAAGGCCAGTCCTTTCAGCAATATCATTACATTGAATAAGCGCCTCCTTTGCATAGTCAATATTTAGCTTTTCCTTCAAGTCACGAAAGGAAATGGTATCACTGGTCAAGCCCAGCTTTGCATATTCAAATTCGTCAATCGGTACATTTAGCAGCTTCATAACTCTATACATTTGTTCGTCCTGTAACATTACATGACATATTGCAAAATACAATTTTTTTCTGATACCAAGAAGGGCGGAGGCCGCGAAGACAGAGCCTGTTTGTCCCAGGTGATCTTTCTTTAGCTTTTTACCAATCCTTTGCCATCCGTACTATTTCCTCGTGGGTATAGTATTCACCGGCCTCGACTCTGGCATTAGCTTCGTCGATCTCCTTATTATACTGTTCGATGCTGATGCGAGGGACCCTCTTTTCGCGGCCCTTTAGAAAGGTTTTTAGCATCTGCAATACGGATTTCTTTTCCGCCTCGTTAAGCTGGAGAAAATACTGCAACAGTTTCCGTTCTAATGCTTTTGCCATAGTAGTAATTATCTAATAAATTTACTCATTTCCTGAAGGAAAGAAAAATCCGCTAACTCGTTGTCACCCTTTTAGTTAGTTCTATCTTTCGTCCGTCAATATCTTGAATGATTGCGCTATACCCCCATTCACCTTTTAAGGGCTCTGCAATGATCTTGCCCCCTTGGTTCTAAGGCATTGCATTACTCGGTCGAGATCCTCAACTTCAAAACCTAACCTTGTTGTATTATCCGGTTCCAGAACTCCTTTGGGTAAAGGGTAAATCTCAACGACGGGATGTACCCCAACGCTTGCATAATGGTAAGGACCATTGCCGTGCTTATGATATTCGAACTCCACTCCAATTGCGGAATAAAATTCAAATTGCTCTTGAATTTTATTGGTTTTGATAACGACTAGATTGATTGAAGCTTTTCCCAAACTCATATTTTCAAAGTTATAAAAAAAACCGGCTAGAAGTAGCCAGCTATGTTTCGGTTATACCGAAACGCTGGTCCCATCATGCTACGCATTCGGGGACGTTCTCTCACACGCAGAGGGCAAACATCATCTCGTTGGGAAGTGATGTTTTTTCTGATACTGCTGGGCAACGTTCTACCGCGGCAAAAAACATCGGTTACCAACGAGACTCCATCATCTTCATTCGTAGGCGGTAATTTTTCTTTTCACCAGCATTGTATTTTTCCTTTCTCTCTTATTGCGACCAACGGGAGCAATAACGAGCGTTGGTGGCGGGTTTTCCGTCCGACAACAACACCGCTCGCCCTAAACTCTCCGCATAAAAGCATCTCTCTAAAACTCAATTTTGGTGCGGTTGAAAAGAAAGAAGTTCGGGCTTGCATCACCCCTTCGCGGACCGCCCGAATGTCTGCTCCCCGCCAAATAGCCTATTCCTCAATACCCGCATATTGTTGCTGATCTTATGCTGCGTGATCTTGGCGTATATCTGCGTTGTCCGGATGCTCTTATGTCCCAACAACTGGCTTACTGTCTCGATCGGTACATCATTTTCCAGGGTCACCGTAGTAGCAAATGTATGCCGGGCGGTGTGGGTGGTTAAATGCTTTTTGATATCGCAAATTTCAGCGATCTCCTGCAGGTAAGCATTGTACCGCTGGTTGCTATTCACTGGCAGTAGGCGACCGTAATGCTGGCAATAGAGGTTATTCTTATACCGGTCTATAATCTCAGCTGCGATCGGCAAAAGGGGAATATGTTCAGGGGTATCCGTTTTTGTCCGGTTCTTCGCCAGCCATTTTTCACCATCGATGCCAGTCACAATGTTCGCGGGGGTAAGGGTCAATACGTCCATATAAGCGTAGCCGGTGAAGCAACAGAACAGGTAAATATCTCGGACTTCGGCCAATCGGGGGATCAACTCTTTGTTATACAATACCATGATTTCTTCCATAGTCAACCGTTCCCGCTGTGGATCCTCGTAGGTACATTTGAATCCGCCATTGGGGTTCACCGGAAGCCAACCCTGGTCAACGGCCATCTTCAGGACCTGTTTTAGGATTTTGAGGTGTTTCATTGCCGTATTGCTACCAATGCGCTGTTCGGTGGAAAGGTAATGCTCAAAATCAGCGGCAAAGGCATGCTTGATCTCATTCAGCGGCATGTCGGAAACCTTGAAGTAATACCTGAGAAAAGCCGTAACCTTATCCTTCGTGATCTCCAACCGTTTTAAGGTTCGTCCTGATGTCTTCCCGGATTTCACCTTTTCAGCAAAACGCCGGTTGTGAAAATCGAAGGCTTCAGCCAGGGTCCGGGTATGTTCTACTTTGCCCAGGTAAGCATTCTTCACATCCTCTAAAGTAAAAGTCTTGCCGGAGGCGACCAGTAAACTGTAATGACGGTGCAGATTTCCTTTGAGAATTGCCAGCTGGCGGTTAATGGTCTGGGCTTGTTCAGAAGTTCCCTTTACGCATTGTCCGGCCTGGTTCCACTGGCCGGGAGATACGTGCTGATAGGTAGACAGTTCAGCCCTTTTATCGCCGATACGAATGCGTAGATAGATGGCAGGCTGCTCATTTTTGGACCGGCTCTTATTCAACCAGAATAAATAGAGAGAAACTTAAATGACCCTTTTTCATACCACATGAGTTTTACTTTACCAATATTGTTTCCTTCTCACTCGTTCTTACTACTCGACAATGATCAAACTCAATCCAGATAAGGGTTTCAGGCCATTGAGGTTGGCAAATTTAAGGAGGGTTCTGCTAACCTCCAGGCTAACCTAGAAAATTGAATCTATCTATATTCAGCTTTACATAACCAAAAAGAAAAACCCGCGCCAGCATTAGACTGACGCGGGTTTCTTTACCTATTAGTTCGTAACCGAACTTTATCAAGTGATCCCGCTGGGACTCGAACCCAGGACCCATACATTAAAAGTGTATTGCTCTACCAACTGAGCTACGGAATCATTCCCAATCCGGACCCGCTGATTAAGAGTCAGCTGCTCCACCAGCTGAGCTACAAAGTAGCCAGCGTTTTTTGGGAGTGCAAAAATAAGCCAAAATCCATTTACAACAAATTTTTCTCCCAGTATTTTCCCACGAAAAAAGAATGGTTATCAACATTGTGGACAACCTCTCCATCCAACCGTACTCCCCCAAACCACCACACCCCTCCCCTAAATTCTTTTTATTCCACCCACACCTTAGTTTTATCACATATAACTCATTAAGTTTGCACCCACAACCCATAAGTATGTCTTTTTTCCAGGATAAGGTAGTCGTGATCACAGGCGGCAGCGATGGCATTGGTAAAGCATTGATCGAAGCCCTCATCCCTCAGGGGGCCAAAATCGCCACCTGTGGACGCAGCCACGACAAGATCTATAAACTCCAGGTCGAATACGCCAACGTCCTCCTCCACGCCGTAGCCTGCGACGTCAGCAACGAACAGGAATGCCGCCGCTTTATCGAATCCACCATCGAAACCTTTGGAGGCATCGACATCCTCATCAATAACGCCGGCATCAGCATGCGGGCCCTCTTCCTGGACTCCGTAACGGAAGTTACCCGTAAAGTCATGGAGATCAATTTCCTCGGCGCCGTCTATTGCACCAAATTCGCCCTGCCTTCCATCCTTGAAAGAAAAGGTTCGGTCGTAGGCATATCCTCTATCGCCGGCTATAGAGGCCTGCCCGGCAGAAGCGCCTACTCCGCCTCCAAATTCGCCCTCCAGGGCTGGCTCGAATCCCTGCGTACCGAATTACTATATTCCGGCGTACATGTCATGTGGGCCTGTCCCGGCTTTGTCGCCTCCAATATACGTCATGCCGCCCTGGATGATAAAGGCCAGGCCAAAGGAGAAAGTGTGCTCAACGAAAGCAAGCTTATGACAGCCGAAGAATGCGCCGGCCACATCTTAAGAGCCATCGAAAAACGCCGGCGGACCATCGTCCTCACCTTCCAGGGAAAGGTCACCGTGCTCCTTAATAAGATTTTTCCTTCACTGGCAGATAGACTCACCTACAACCACTACTATAAAAATGGGGAATTCGTAAAATAAACATAGATGGCCTTATTAACCCTTACGTCCGACATAGGTCAGCAAGATTATCTGGTGGGAGCGGTAAAGGGCCAATTAACACAGATCAACCCTGCGTTCACGGTACTGGATATCACCCATGACCTCCCCCCTTTTAACTATCCCCAGGCGGCTTACGTCTGCCGTAATGCCATCCGGCACTTCCCCCCCTTTACTTATCACCTTATCCTGGTGAATATGTTCGAGAAAAAACCCGAACAGTTACTCCTTGCCTATCACAATGACCAATACCTGCTTTGTGCCGACAATGGCCTGCTGACCATGATCCTGGAAGGACGCCCCGAAATGATCATCGGTCTGCCCCTGGACAAGACATCCATCAAGAACACGCTCTATTGCACCGGGGTCATGGGCCGGGCGATACAGGAACTGGTCAATGGCAGCCGGCTGCTGGACATCGGCATCCCCGACCCGCCTTTCACGGAAAAGAATCACCTCCGACCGGTATTTGGGGACAATTGGATCGAAGGGCAGATCATTTTTATCGATCATTTTGAGAACGTCATCGTCAATATCACCCGGGAAGAATTCGAACAACGCCGTAAAGGCCGCAGCTTTCGTATCGTTTTTAAAAGAGACGAAGTCATCGATAAGATCAGCGAAACCTACGCCGATGTAACGGAAGGGGAAAAGCTGGCGCTTTTCAATTCCGCAGGCTACCTGGAAATAGCGATCCAGAAAGGCAATGCAGCCGGGTTGTTTGGCCTCCAGGGATTTTCAGAACAATCCCAGAACCAGTATCTCCAAAGCCGTCTGTTCTACCAGACAATCCGGGTCTATTTCGAATAACCCGCCGGCGCCTGATCAGACATCTCCCCCGTTAAACACCCGTTAATTTGGCCAAACGGTCCCCCACACTCCGGGAAATGGTGAAAATTCGTGTATTTCCAGGCATTTGGCAGCCTCCAAAAATTTGTGTTTATGTCCGAAAATTGCGTCCTTTGCCACCCAAAGGTGGCAGACACCGCCAAAACCAATCGTACTTGTCTGTCAATCATTAAAATATCTGCATTATGACCTTTAATCGAGTGAATAATATTGTAGGCTGGATCGTAGGAGTGATTGCCTGTACAGTCTATGTCATGACCATGGAACCCACCGGCAGTTTCTGGGATTGCGGTGAATTCGTCTCCAGCTGTTATAAGCTCCAGATCCCCCACCCCCCCGGCGCACCCCTCTTCGTCCTCATGGGCCGCTTCTTTATCATCCTGTTCGGTGATAATCCCCTCACAGCCGCCAGGGGTGTCAACTTTATGAGCGCCATCGCCAGCGGACTGTCCATCCTCTTCCTGTTCTGGACCATCACTCACTTCGCCCGTAAGCTCGTACAAAAGCAGAATACCTCCACCGAGCCGGACAGACAACAGCTTTTCACCATCATGAGCGCCGGCGTCGTAGGCGCCCTGGCCTATACTTTTTGCGACTCCTACTGGTATAGCGCCGTGGAAGGCGAAGTATATGCATCCAGCGCCTTCTTCACCGCCCTGGTATTCTGGGCCATCCTCAAATGGGAACACCATGCCGACAAGCCCGGCGCCGACAAATGGATCATCTTTCTTTTTTACATGATGGGCCTTTCCATCGGCGTCCACCTGCTGAACCTGCTGACCATCCCCGCCATTGTGATGGTGTATTATTTCAAAAGGTTCAAACCCACCACCTGGGGTACGATCATCGCTTTTATCATCGGCTGTGTGATCACCGGCGCGGTACAGGTGCTCGTTATTCAATATACCATCAAAGGGGCAGGCTATTTCGATATCTTCTTTGTCAATAGCCTGGGGATGCCGTTCTTCACCGGTTTTGGACTTTATTTCTTCCTGCTGGCCGCCCTCCTCACCTGGGGACTGACCTTCAAAGCAGAAACAACCACCACTAACCGCATTCGTACCTGGATGATCCTTTTTGTGCTCATTGTCGCGCTCCCTGTGATCATCGGCTCCGCCGGCAGTGGAGGCGGTAAATTCTTCAAAATCCTGGTCGGCGCAGGCATCGGATACCTCGCAGGTTATATTATCAAAAAGAACGCCCTGCACAATTTCAAACTGGCCCTCTGGTGCTTTGCTTTTATGCTGCTGGGTTATTCCACCTATTTCACCACACTCATCCGTAGTAATGCCGATCCGGCAGTGGATATGTACAATGTGGATAATCCCGTGAGTCTCGTGGGCTATCTCAGCCGCGACCAGTATGGGGATTGGCCGATCCTTTATGGACCGGATTTTCAGGATCGTCCGCCAAGAGTGGACGGTGGTCCGCTTTATACAAAAGGTAAAGAAAAATACGAGGTCGCGGGCAAGATCTCCGCACAGGATTGGGGTGGTACGCCTTCTTCGCATGTTTTTCCCCGTATGTGGGACGGCAACAATGACAGGGGACAGATCGATGCTTATCGCTCCTTTGGCGAAGTAGCCGAAGGCGAAGACCCCCATATGGTCAATAACATCAAATATTTTGTAAAGTACCAGACGGGGGTGATGTTCCTCCGTTATTTTATGTGGAATTTTGCAGGCAAGCAGAATGACCTGCAAGGCTTCGGCAATGCAAGAGATGGCAACTGTATCACCGGGATCTCCTTTATCGATAATCTATTCCTGGGTGACCAAAGCAAGCTCCCCGACACCATCCATAAGAATAACAAATCCTACAACAGGATGTACCTCCTGCCCTTTATCCTTGGTCTGGTCGGCCTTGTCTACCAGTACCTCCGAAGCACAAAGGACTTCTGGGTCACCGGGCTGTTGTTCTTCTTCACCGGCTTTGCCATCGTCATTTATCTCAACCAGGCGGGGTATCAGCCCCGGGAAAGGGATTATGCCTATGCAGGTTCCTGCTATGCCTTTGCCATCTGGATCGGGCTGGGCGTCATCTGGATAAAAGAGCTCCTGGAAAAATATGCTCTCAAAGGCAAGGCCTCAATGGCTAATTATGCCGCCGCGGGTCTTTGCTTCCTGGCAGTCCCCGTCCTCATGGGTAGCCAGGAATGGGATGACCATGACCGCAGTAAAAAGACGCTTGCAAGGGATATTGGTAAGGATTATCTGGAAAGCTGTCCGCCTAACGCTATCCTTATTTCTTTTGGAGACAACGATACATACCCCCTCTGGTATGCCCAGGAAGTGGAAGGCATCCGCCCCGACGTCAGGGTCATGAACTATTCACTGCTGGGGACGGATTGGTATATCAACCAGTTGCGGTATAAGGTCAACCAGAGCGGGCCTGCCGACGTGCTTTTCACACCCGAGCAGATACAGGGCAACACCCGTGATGCGGTTCCCTTAAGCAACCTGCCGGGCTTTGACCAGAATAAGTACTATGATCTGTACGATATCCTGAAGAACGTGGTGGGAAGCAATGATCCCAAATACACCACGCAGACGGAAGATGGAGAAACCTATAATTTCCTGCCCGTACACAAGTTGTCCGTACCGGTGGATACAAACCTCGTACGTAAGAATGGAACGGTAAATCCCAATGATAACATTGTGTCCGAGCTGCATCTGGACATCTCAAAGGACAAGAATTACCTGTTCAAGAATGAGCTGGCGATCCTTGCCCTGATCGCAGCTAATAAATGGCAGCGGCCCTTGTGCTTCAACTCCACCTATGAGCTGGAAAACCTGGGATTGGCCAAATACATCCGCCAGGATGGCCTGGCAGGAAGATTGGTGCCCATAGAAGGCAATACAAACGGGACCTTTTACAACAACGAAGCAGCTTATAATAACATGATGACAAAGTTCAGCTTCGGTAATGCGAATACGCCCGGCGTTTATTATGATGAAGAGAACCGCCGTCATCTCAATACGCTGCGTGCCGCACATGCCCAGTTGGCTTTGAGCCTGATCGACGAAGGTAAAAAGGATGCCGCCCAGAAATTGTTGGATCATTTCGATAACAACGTCCTGGAATCCAATTTCCCTTACGGTATGACCTCCAACAGGGGCAATCAGCATAACCGTATATCTATGAGCTTCCTGCTGGCCTGCTATCAGTCCGGCGATCTGCGGCTGGCGCAAAAAGTGTCCGCTTCGGTGAAAAAAGACCTCACCCAGCAGATGCGTTATTATAATTCCCTGGGAGAAGCTATGTCGGATGAGCAGTTAGCCATCAACGCCCAGATGGCGATGCAAGGTAAAGGCGGCAATCTCTCTGACAGACAAATGGGATTTGCCAATGACATCCTAACCTCCTTTCAGATGATCATGCAGCTTAGCGACTGGGAAAAACAGTACAGTGGCGCACCTGCGCCGGCGCCCGGGGCAGCACAGCCATCACAGGAAAAAGGCGGTCAGCCTTTGATCAGCAATCCACCCAAAACAGACTCTCCAAAAAAACAGTAAAACTCCCATAAGACAACGAGCTTACGGAATAAGACAGGTGATCCCGGCAACTATAGTTCTGCCGGGATCTTTGTTTTGCAAGCAGTTAGAACCAAATCCAACTGCCGGGTGTTATTAAACCTATATGGCTGGAAAAGTCAATAATATCCGAATGTTAATAAACCCCTGAAGGGGTCGAACGTCAAGGTTTTTTGTAAAGAATTATCTGTAAATTGAGGGGAAGCGATCCCGACTAACTAATTCAACGATATGATAGGATTTCATTTCAGACGGTATGATCCGAATGAAGAAGACAAACCAAAGTTCGATCAGTTGCTGGACGTGTTCCTGCAGCTGTTGAGCTATACCAATGGGGATGTTGGCGAAGCTCTGCAATGGATGAATCAGCTGGATAAAGAGTATCAGTTGACGGATGACGAATATGGCATGGGAGATTTTATCGACGACCTGAAAGACAAAGGTTATCTCGACGAAAATAAACAGACAGGCGAGATAACGATCACACCCAAAACAGAACAAGGCATCCGCCGGCGTTCGCTGGAAGAGATATTTGGCAAGCTGAAAAAGACCAAGCAGGGCAATCATAATACATTCAAGCCGGGAGGAGGTGACGAGATCAATCCCGAAAGCCGCCCTTTCCGTTTTGGCGATCAGCTGGAACAGATCGATTTTACAGAGTCCATCCGTAACGCACAGATCAATCACGGCATCGAAAGCTTCAATATGCAGGAGGACGACCTGAAGATCAGGGAGACAGACTATAAAGCACAGACCTCCACGGTATTGATGATCGATATCTCTCATTCCATGATCCTCTATGGAGAAGACAGGATCACGCCGGCCAAAAAAGTGGCCATGGCCCTCAGCGAGCTGATCACGACAAAATACCCGAAGGATACGCTGGACATCGTCGTCTTTGGTAATGATGCCTGGCCGGTGGAGATCAGGGACCTTCCTTATTTACAGGTGGGCCCTTATCACACCAACACCGTGGCAGGGCTGGAATTGGCCATGGATATCCTCCGGCGCAGACGGAATGCCAACAAACAGATCTTTATGATTACCGATGGCAAACCCACCTGTCTCAAAGTGGGAAAACGATATTATAAGAACAGTTTCGGCCTGGACAGAAAGATCACCAGCAGATGTTTGAACCTGGCCGCGCAATGCAAAAAACTGAAGATACCCATTACTACGTTTATGATAGCGAGCGACCCCTATCTCCAACGTTTTGTGAATGAGTTCACAGAGACAAACAACGGGAAAGCGTTCTTCGCCTCGTTGGACCATCTGGGGGCCTTTATTTTCAGGGATTTTGAGAGCGGCAAACGCAAGACAGTATATTGAGCGAAATCATAAAACGAATAAATGGATATTACTAAACTAACGACACTGGGTAAGTTGAAATCCGCGGGGTACAGGAATAGATCTGTAAAAGAAGAAATCCGCGAAAATCTTATTCGCAAACTGACCAACAAGGAGATTACTTTTCCCGGGATCATCGGCTATGAGGATTCGGTCATACCCGATACCGAAAGAGCATTGCTGTCCCGGCATAATATACTTTTTCTGGGATTGCGGGGACAGGCCAAGACAAGGATGGCCCGGCAAATGATCGACCTGCTGGATGAATATATCCCTTATATCACCGGCAGCGAAGTAAACGATAATCCCTTTCAGCCCATTTCAAAATTTGCAAGAGATCTGCTGGCTGCCAAAGGGGACGACACCCCCATCAGCTGGTTGCACCGCAGCGAGCGATATGGGGAAAAGCTGGCTACCCCGGACGTCAGCGTAGCCGATCTCATCGGGGACATCGACCCTATAAAGGCAGCCAACCTCCGGCTAAATTTTGCCGACGAACAGGTGATCCATTTCGGCATCATCCCCAAAAGCAACAGGGGTATCTTTGTCATCAATGAGATCCCCGATCTCCAGGCACGCATACAGGTATCCCTCTTCAACATACTGGAAGAAGGCGATATCCAGATCCGCGGCTTCAAATTAAGGATGCCCCTGGATATGTTATTCGTCTTCACGGCCAACCCTGAAGACTATACAAACCGCGGCTCCATCGTCACCCCGTTGAAAGACCGCATCGAAAGCCAGATCCTGACACACTATCCAAAGAATGTGGATACCTCCCTGGCTATCACGGAACAGGAAGCCGACATCCACAACGAACAAAAAGGCAAGGTGGTCATCAGCGACCTGGTAAAGAGGTTGATCGAACAGGTGTCTTTCGAAGCCCGCAACAGCGAATATGTAGATAAGAAAAGCGGCGTCTCGGCCCGTCTGACCATCGCAGCTTATGAAAATGCCATCAGCGCCGCCGAACGGAGGGCCATCCTCAACGGGGAAAAGCAAACCCAGGTCTGGATAAGCGATCTCATCGGCATCGTCCCTTCCATCACGGGAAAGATCGAACTGGTATACGAAGGAGAACAGGAAGGTCCTTACCAGGTAGCATTCAACCTCCTGGAAAAATCTTTCCGCAGCCAGTTCAGCAACTATTTCCCCAACCCTGATCAGCTGAAAAAACGCAAAGCCGACACAAAGGATGAGAACCCCTTCAGGTCCATCACCCATTGGTTCGACAAAGGCAATCAACTCAACCTGTTCTTTAATACAAAGGACGACGAAAAGATCCAGCAGCTCTATAAAGTAGATGGACTGCATGCCCTCGTCAAAAAATATTTCAAGCTGGCAAATGAAAAAGAGGCAGCCTTATTGATGGAGTTCGTGCTTCACGGATTGGCAGCCTATTCCCTCATCAGTAAAAAAGTAGTGGAAGGTAAGATAGAGTTTAAAGATCTCATCGGCTCCATGGTGAACCTGGGATCTTCGGGCAGTGGCTTTGGCAGCGAAGAGGAAGATCTCGACGATTTCAATTAAAACCCGGCGTCATTCGTCCTGGTATTCGTTGGTAAGCCCCGTAATAAAGTCGGTGAACGAACCACAGACATAACGATAGGAAGACGACTCCCCGGGGTCGTCTTCCTGTCCAAATATATATACACTGCCATAATCGTCGGGCGCGACGGACAGTACAAACATATTGTCGTGGGGGTCGGCGGCAAAAGGGATCATTCCTTTCATATCGATGCCTTCGGCCCGGTTCTCCCGCAGCAGCCTGTTGATCGTCAATTTCCCATATTTGATGGGCAGGAACCAGTCGATATGATAGAGGTATTCATCTCCTTCCACAGCGTCAAATGGAGGATAGCCGCCGTTACTCTGGAGATAAAACTCTATAAACTCCCTGGGCAGGGTGATCTTCCATTCCGCCGCAAAAGCACTCATATCCTCTGACGTCAGTCCCTGTTCTGCCTCCTCGAACTTTTCCATTTTTAAAAGATTATATTTACTTCCCGCTCCAATTCCACACCAAATTTTGCCTTTACGCTTTGCAGGATCTCCTCGCTGAGGTCATATATCTCCTGCCCCGTGGCATGTCCGTAATTCACCAGTACCAGCGCCTGACGCGCATGACACCCCGCGTCCCCTTTGCGATACCCCTTCCATCCGCATTGTTCGATCAGCCAGCCTGCAGCCAGTTTGACACCGGCAGGACCGGCGTACCCTACAATGCCCGGGAACGCTGCCTTTAACGCCTCAAATTTCGGGACAGTAACCGTAGGGTTCTTAAAAAAACTCCCCGCATTACCTATCTGGGCTGGATCAGGCAGCTTACTCCGGCGAATATTGACCACTGCTTCCGAGACAGCCTGTATGGTCAGACCCTGCACCCCCATCTTCTCCAGCTCTGTGCGGATATCTCCATACTCCGTATGGAAACGAGGCACCTTATTCAGACGGAAAGTGACGTCCAGCAACACAAACTGGTCCTTATAACGTCCCTTAAAAACACTCTCCCGGTACCCAAATTCACAATCATTAAGACTAAAGGCATATACTTTCTTTTCCTTTAGATGATACGCTGACAACTCATAAAAAACGTCTTTTATCTCCACACCGTAAGCACCGATGTTCTGCATGGGAGCCGCGCCCACACTGCCGGGTATCAGGGACAGGTTTTCCACCCCGGCCCAGTTCCGTCCCAGCGCATATTGTACAAAGCCATGCCAGTTCTCCCCCGCCCCCACCCTGACGTATACATACTGTTCGTCTTCCCGCACCAGCTCGATACCCTTTATCTCATTGCGGAGGACCAGACCGTCGAAATCCCGGGTCAAAAGGATATTGCTGCCCCCCCCAAGTATCAGCAACGGACCCGGCCTGGCAGCTAAAACTTCCCCCAGAGACGACTGGCTGTCAAAGCTGGAGAACCACCGGGCTTTGACGTCTATTCCAAATGTATTATACTTTTTTAAGAACGCTTGTTCTACAATATTAGACATGTCCTGTATTGAGGGATAAAATTATGGTTCTTTGAGCAAAAATGAGTTTAGTAGGTTTTATGAGCCCACGGTTTCCAATAGATAAATTGTATAATCCAAAAAAGGGGTATGACCAGTATAAGCACAGATAGGATAAGCGCCAGATAATTCCGTGCTTTCTTCTGTGTCCTGAGGCTTTTTATCGTACCTCGAAAAGCTATAAATGCCAGCGCTACTGCTCCGATACAACAAAGAATTTCCAGGGTGAACAAGACCCACAGTATCGGCCTGTAAACTTTTTTCGAGAAAAAGAGATCCACATAGATATAAGAAAAAAGGAAATAGGCCACCATGAGTCCTAAAGCCTGCAAAGCCTTTTTAAGATTTTCCCGTGGAGCCGACTGATCGATGATCTCTTGCCAGTCTTTTTCGAGCATGGTCTAAACTTACAGGATATCTCTGGCATATCCAAACATCATACGGCATCCACATCCGGGATGACCACCACGCTCCTGAACTTCGGGTGATTATGGAGGATAGCCGTTTGCTGCTGGATCGCCTGTTTGGCAAAAGCAATAGTATGCCCGTCCTTTGGTAGTTTGAGCAATAGTTCCATCAGGAACTGGTTGCGAATACGGGCCACCACCGGCTCCGCAGGTCCTACGAGATAAGGGCCAAAATCCTGTTTCATACCGCCTGCAAACAGCCGTGCCGCGGAATCCACCACCTCCTTGGTCTTGTGTCTGAACGTCACGAGGATGATCCGGGAATAGGGCGGATAAAAGAATTGTTGCCTTGCCGCTATCTCATGCTGAAAAAAGAGCTTGTAATCATGCGCCTTGATATAACCCAGCACAGGATGCGCCGTATTAGCCACCTGTATCAGCACCTTTCCCTGCCCGTCCATCCGTCCGGCACGGCCGCTGACCTGCTCCATCAGCTGAAAGGCGCGTTCATTCACCCGGAAGTCCGCAAAGCTCAGGATGCCATCCGCATCCAAAATTCCGACCAGGTTGACATGCATAAAATCCAACCCTTTCACGACCATTTGGGTGCCGACAAGCACATCTATCCGCTGTTGCTCGAATTGCTGGATCAGACTGTCATGCGCCGTCTTGCCGCGGACACTGTCGATATCCATACGGGCGACACGGGCCTTGGGAAATAGTTCCTCCAGGTATTCCTCGATACGCTCCGTCCCGAAATTGCGTTGTACAAAACGGTGGTTGCCGCAGGCCGCACAGGTATTCAATGGCGGATATACAGTACCGCAATAATGACAATGTAGTTTATTTGTCAGCTTATGGAAATTAAGGGATACATCGCAGTTGCGGCATTGAGGTATCCATCCGCATACCTCACAGACCTGGTAAGGCGAATACCCCCGGCGATTTTGAAAAAGGATCACCTGTTTGCCGGCGGATAAAGACTGCTCGATGGCAGTCTGCAGATCCGGGCTGAGGATGACTTTCACTTCTTGTTGGGGCAGCCGGATCTTCTTCGTATCGATGATCTCTATCTCCGGCATCCGGACCTGACCGAAACGCTCCGTCAATTCCACCAGGCCATACTTCCCATTTACAGCATTGAAGTACGTCTCCACGGAAGGGGTGGCGCTCCCCAACAGTACTTTCGCCTTGAACAGCGAAGCATAATAGACAGCCGCATCCCGGGCGTGATAGCGGGGCGCCGGCTCCTGCTGTTTGTAGGACGCATCATGTTCTTCGTCGGCAACGATGAGGCCAAGGTCATTGAATGGGAGGAACAGCGAAGACCGGGCCCCAAGAATGATCTTCAGCTCACCACTACGTATCTTGTTCCATATTTCCAGCCGCTCGTTCTGATTGAATTTGCTGTGATAGATGCCGATATACCCCCCGAAGTGTTTGTGCAGCCGGCGTATGATCTGGGACGTCAGCGCGATCTCAGGCAAGAGATAAAGCACCTGCTTCCCTTGCCGGAGAACTTTTTCGATCTGACGGATATATACCTGAGTCTTGCCGCTGGAGGTGACGCCATGGAGCAGACAGACAGAGCGCTCTCGCCAGGCCAGCTCGATGCCTTCAAAAGCAGCCTGCTGGGCCGGAGTCAGCTCAAAGTCGATGTGGATATCACGAGGCAAGTAACGCAGCCGGTCGACGACCCGCCGCTCGACCATGAGTACCCCTTTCTCCACCAGCCCCTTTAGCTGTGCGTCGGAAGCCCCGGATTTTTTTAGTAATGAAGCCTTGCTGACAGTCCCCTCCGTCTTTTGCAAATGCAGATAGGCAAGCAGCAATTCCAGCTGTTTGGGCGCCCTCCCACCCCAATCATTGAGCAGCGGCGCCAGCTTTTCCTCATCGCTATACACCGGGTTCAGCACCACATAGCTTTCCTTCTTGGCCGTATAGGTGTCTTTCAACGCTTCCCAGACAAAACAGACCTTCTTTTCGATCAGCCGTTTGATCACGGGGTATACATGGGTAACATCCAGCAATTGCTGTACTTCCGTGATCCGCAGTTCCTTGCGGATATGCAGAGCCTCAGCCACCACGAACTCCTCATTATCCAGATGAGAAAAGTCATCCCCCGTCTCTTCATTAAAGACAAGGACGGTTTCGCTGCTCAGCTTAAAATGAGCGGGTAAAGCAGCGGCCATAACCTCCCCCTCGCTACAGAGATAATACCCTGCGATCCACTCCCACAACTGCAGCTGTGCCGGATGTACGATGGGCTCCTGGTCCAGCAGGTTGAGTATATCCTTTGGCTCAAAAGCTTCCGGCTTATCCTGGTGCAACCGCCTGACAATACCCGCGTACTTTTTATTCTTCAGCTGCACTTCCACTCGGCACCCTTCGCGGACGGACATACGCCATTGCTCCGGTACGGACCATGTATAATTTTTTGGCAGCGCCAGGGGTATGATGACTTCGGCGTACATTAACCGGTAAAGTTACTCATTCTGAGGGACATTCAGGGGTCTGATCCACGACGCCTCACGACGGACCAACTCATCTTCCATCATCCGGGAAACCCTCTCTTTCAACACCGGCAGGTCCTCCATGGTCAATCCCTCCACGCTCACTTCCGGAAGACAAACGGTGCGTATCCTGCCGGGGTTGAGGCTGAAAATACTGGAATAATGCATCCGCTCATACGTGTCGAGAAACAGTATGGGTTTGATGGGCGTTTGGGTTTCGATAGCTATGCGAAATGCACCGTCATAGAAAGGCTTCAGGGGCTTGTCCGACTCGTTAAAAGTACCTTCGGGAAAGATAAAGACAGATATACCCTGATGCAATATCCCTATGAGTTCCCGGGCGCTTTTCGATCGCTGATCGGGGCTGCTCCTGTCCACCATGACCACTGCCCGGCTGTAGATATAGCCAAAAATGGGGATCTTTCTCATCTCTGCCTTCCCCAATACCCGGAAAGCGCGTCGATGGACCACCAGCAGGATCACCGGAATATCCAGGTAAGAGATGTGATTAGCTACAAATACATATTGCTTCTCCGGGTCCGGCCCGGGTCCGGGCAGTTCTACATGCCTCATCCCTGTGAGGGTCATCCAGGCTCTGTCCCATATCAGACAAGCTCTATAGATCAGATTACCACCCCGCACCGGTCCATAGAAGGAGAACACCACCACAAAGGGGAGCACCAGCAGCATCCCGGTGATAAAGAGTAAAAGGGCATAAATACAGTACAGCCAGCGAAAAGGTTTTAACACAGCACGCATGTTGCAAAATATGCTTTTACTTACAATCACATTGCCATTCTACCCCCAGCTCGATACAGGTGACGACCACCAGGCTGCCGTCGGCCCCTGGTCTTCCCTTGGGTACCGCAAATACAACACGCAGATGCTGCCCCTCTTTTGTGTACCCATCCAGGGCATATTTTGGATCCGGATGGGCATCGGGCTCACTCTTCCTGTAGTTGATCTCTCCTTCCTCCAGTATCTCCCGTATCTCCTTTTCTGTAATATGCCGGCATTCCATACGACAGCGGGCATGACGGGTAAGGATCAGACGACTGATATGACGGTCGATAGGGCTTCCCTCACCTGTTTGGGTAGAAGCTCCGCCCTGTCCGCACATGGTAAACAGGACAACGATGGACCAACAGGCGATCAGCCTGGATATAAAGCTGAATTTCACGATTTTCTAATACTTTATACGTGTATTCCCCCCGAAGATACAGCGAACTATGGTATTTCACCTTCCTTCAGGTATCTTTGCGGCTGGATGACTATGGAGACGGTACGAAATAAGACAGTGGCCTTTCACACATTGGGGTGCAAATTGAATTACTCAGAGACGAGTACCCTTTCCCGTATGCTGGAAAATGAGGGCTTTGATAAAAGACCCTTTGACGAGCAAGCCGACGTCTACGTGATCAATACCTGTTCCGTCACTGATAATGCCGACAAGGAGTGCCGCCACCTGGTACGGCGCATCCAGCGCCGGAGTCCGGAAAGCCTCGTGGTGATCACAGGCTGCTATGCCCAGCTAAAGCCCGAAGCCATCGCCGCTATCCCGGGAGTGGACCTGGTGCTGGGGGCGGCGGAAAAGTTCAATATCGCCCGGCACCTGAAAGAGCTGTCCAAAGGCGACTCCGCCCGCATCTGCAGCTGCGATATCGAAGCCGTTACCGGCTTTACCCCCACTTTTTCCCTCAATGACAGGACCCGCACCTTCCTGAAAGTACAGGACGGCTGCGATTACAACTGCTCTTTCTGCACCATCCCCATGGCAAGAGGCAAAAGCCGCAGCGATACCATTGCCCGGACGGTACAGAACGTCCGGCAGCTGGCCGCCGGCAGCGATGTAAAAGAGATCGTCCTGACAGGGGTCAACCTGGGGGATTTTGGAAAAGGACCCCAGGGGGAAAGCAAGGCGGAGGACTTCTTTGGTCTGATGAAAGAGCTGGATACCATCGACGGCATCGAGCGCTTCAGGATATCCTCCATTGAACCCAACCTGCTTAGCCCGGAAATGATCGAATGGGTAGCCGGCAGCCGGAAATTCATGCCGCATTTCCATATCCCGCTGCAAAGCGGCAGCGACCGCATCCTGGGACTCATGCGCCGCCGTTATAAAAGGGACCTGTATGCGTCCAGGGTACAGCAGATCAGACAGGTGATGCCACACTGCGCCATCGGCGTGGATGTCATCGTAGGGTTTCCCGGCGAGACAGAAGATCTTTTTAAGGAAACTTTCGATTTCCTCCATGAGCTGGACATCTCCTATCTGCATGTCTTTACCTATTCCGAAAGGGATAATACAAAAGCGCTGGAGATCAGACCAACGATCCCCATGGAAGTACGTCATCAGCGGAATAAGATCCTGCGAAACCTATCCTGGCAGAAAATGCAATATTTTACCCACCGTCACGAAGGGCAAACCCGTAAGGTCCTGCTGGAAGGTCACGTCACTACTCCTATGATGGAAGGTTATACGGATAACTACATCAAGGTGACGACGCCCTACCGGCAAGAATGGGTTAACCAGGTGATTGACTGGACTCTATAATAGAACCAAACATTCGTCCCGGACATTGGCAGACTACCGGGACCTCCTCCGGGAGGCAACTGCCACTCGAATTGCACCGTATGTAATAATAGCCATCAAGGAATCCTGTGAACATTAGGGCAGGTGTTTTGTTAATCTTAAGTAAGCGACATGCGAAAATTCCAGGTGACCATACAATTCGATATGAATGATGAATTCGCCTCTCTTGTCCCCTCCCACCGAACGTATATCAACCGGCTGATCGAACAAGGGGTCATAGATCATTATGTTGTGACCATGGAGACACAGCGGGTGTGGATCACTTTCTCCGCCGAGAACAAGGAGGCCGTCGAAAAATATCTTTCTAAATCTCCCCTGTATAAATTTTGGACATACGAGATCGATGAATTATTTGTCGTGGATGGCCTGCATTACAGACTGCCGGTGGTACAGTTGAACTAATACCAGATCAAATATTTATAGAATGCCAGGAACTCTCTCGGCAACCCGAGAAGGTCATTTGCATAAAACACGTCCGATGAGGCGCCGTGGACATTCCTGATACCCAGCTTGCGAAAGATATACTTACAACGGGTGATATGATAAAAGGTGCTGACCACGATCACAGATGAACAGTGCAACGAATCATTTGCCGCCTTAAAATCTTTCGCGGTATAATAGGTATTCTCCCCATCGTTGTCTTCGATGATGTCGGCAGACAGTACTCCTTTTTGGACCAGGTATCTTTTCATCGCCAGGCCTTCCGGCACCTTCCCTGCCAGCATTCCTTTACCGCCACTGACCATCACCTTATGCACCCGGCCCTGCCGGTACAGTTGTAATGCCTTATCTACCCTTCCTTGCAAGACAGGAGACAGTGAGCTATCTGCCTCTACCCTGTTGCCCAGGACCACGGCAATGTCGGCGTTGCCCTTGTATTCATACAGTCCGTCAAATGTAATATAGACGCTATGAATGGCTATCCATAGCAGGATAAGCCTGCCCGCTGTTTTTATTTTCCTCCGGCGGCCTTTGTCTTTTTTGTCCATGCAGGCTTTTGCTTTTCCAACTTCTTATAGATGGGGCAAGTCTCGATATGCGCGCCCGGCAAATAGCCGATGCTCATCAAAAACTCCCCTACGATCTCTCCACCCGTAAACCGGAAGGTCTTTTTGAATAGTTTCACCCACTCCTCCTTTGTCAAAGGGTGATGTTTGTCCAGCCACTTCTCGAACGACCCATATTCCTTCTGCAAACCCCGGATAACACGGGCATTCTCGATGGTAGCGTCGATTTTCAGCCGGTTGCGGATGATACCCGCATCCTGCAGCAGCCGGTCCTTTTGCTTCTGACCGTACCGGGCCACCTTATCGATGTCAAAATTATCAAAGGCCTTAAAGAAATTATCTTTCTTGTTCAGGATGGTCGTCCAGGAAAGACCGGCCTGGTTGATCTCCAGTATGAGTCTTGCAAATAGCTGATTGTCGTCGTGTATGGGGAACCCATACTCTTTGTCGTGGTAATGTACGTGTACGTTGTCTTTTTCCATCCGTTCGACAACTTCACAGTAGCTACGTGGCTTTTCCATAACGCAATTTATATAAAAGACATATTTTTATAGATAGGGAGAAATAAAAAATGACAAACACCCGGTTTTTACCCTCGATTGGACTGATCCTATGTATATTCAGCAGCCATGCGCAATCGTATGATCCACATGCGCTGTTCGCACCCGGGTTTTACAACGGGCAAAGTAAACCCTATCATTCGTCCAATGGCGCCCCCGCCTCCAATTACTGGCAAAACAGGGCCGACTATGTGCTCCAGGCCAGTCTGGATACCGTGACCAATATCCTCAAAGGCAGCGAAACCATCCGGTACACCAACAATAGCCCGGACAGCCTGCGTTCATTATGGCTGCAATTGGACCAGAATACTTACCGCGGCGATGCTCGCAGCAATTTTTACACGGAAGGCACCGGTGACAAACACACGGATGGCTATACCCTCTCGTCCGTAAAGCTCGAACAAGGAGGTATCATAACTACCGCTGACTACATCGTGACGGATACCCGTCTGCAAATACGACTCAGAAAAGCCTTACCTTCCGGCGGAGGCAGGGTCAATATCCTCATCAGCTACCAGTACACGGTGCCGGGAGATTTTGGCAACCGTACGGATTACACGACCACTGCCAACGGGAAAATATATGAGATAGCCCAATGGTACCCCCGGATGTGCGTATATGACGATAGTCAAGGCTGGAATACCCTGCCATTCCTGGGCAGCGGAGAGTTTTATTGCGAATACGGAGACTTTGACTACAAGGTCACCGTCCCCTGGAACATGATCGTCGCCGGCTCGGGCGAGCTTATCAATCCGCAGGAAGTACTTACCGCAAAAGAGCAGGCCCGGCTCACCGCGGCAAAAGCCAGCGATAAGACCATTATGATCCATACTGTCGAAGATATCAACATCCCCTCCGGCAGACCCGTGCAAAAAGGGACGCTCACCTGGCACTTTAAAATGTACAATACCCGGGATGTCGCTTTTGGGGCCTCCCATGCCTATATATGGGACGCAGCCAGGGTAAACCTGCCCGATGGCAAAAAAGCCCTGGCCATGTCCGTCTATCCTGTGGAAAGCGCCGGTGACGGCGCCTGGGGAAGAGCTACAGAATACCTTAAATCTTCTATAGAATATTTCTCCGAAAAATGGTTCGTCTACCCCTACCCCGTAGCCATCAATGAAGCGGGCATCGCCGGGGGAATGGAATATCCCGGCATCGTCTTTGACGGTATCACCGACAAAGGGAAAGAACTGTATTGGGTCACCGCCCACGAGATCGGCCATAACTGGTTCCCGATGATCGTCGGCTCGGACGAACGTCAGTATGCCTGGATGGATGAAGGTTTTAATACATTCATCGACATCTATGCGTCCGATGTTTTCAACAAAGGTGAATACGCCCCCAAACGGGACGGTGAATACGCCCCGGGCGGCGGCAACCCCGTGGAAGAGATCGTTCCTTTGCTAAAAGATCCCCAGGCTCCCGTGATGATGACCCGCGCCGACGCCATCCCGGAAAAATATCGTCACCCCATGACCTATTTCAAGCCCGCATTGGGACTTGTGCTGCTGCGTGAGGTTATCCTTGGCAAGGAGCGTTTTGATTACGCATTCCGCCAATATATCCACCGCTGGGCATACCGTCATCCCACTCCCTTTGATTTTTTCCGGACAATGGACAACGAGACGGGGGAAGACCTCTCCTGGTTCTGGCGGGAATGGTTCTTCCAGAATGGAGGATTGGACCAGGCCGTCCAGCACGTAGCTTATACGGACAACGACCCCGCCAAAGGGGTGCAGGTGACCCTTGCCAACCTCGACAGGATGGTCATGCCCGCTACGCTGGAATTAGTGTGGAAGGATGGCAGCAAACAACGTATATCCCTTCCGGCGGAAACATGGATGCAGTCCGGCACACGCGAGCTGCACCTTGCGCCCGGGCCCGGAGGACAAAGGCTGACGTCCATAACATTGGACCCCGACAAGGTTTTGCCGGATGTGAACAGGGAAAATAATAGCTGGAAAGCAGAGTAACCTCCTGCTGCCCCGGCAATTATGTCTAAAAATCTGAAAAAAATTTTGCAGGAATTTTATAGACCGTATCTTTGCACTCCTTTCAACGGAAGGCGGAAGGTAAAGGGAGTTTAGCTCAGCTGGTTCAGAGCATCTGCCTTACAAGCAGAGGGTCGGCGGTTCGAACCCGTCAACTCCCACAGAGTAGCCCTCGACAATGTCGAGGGCTTTTTTGTTTTGGACTATGTGAGATAGTCCCCAATCGCATATATTGGTTATCAAATACATACACAAACATTAAAGGTCTGAAATCCCTCACCAAAAGTCCCAGTAGTTCAAATTTTATCATCTCACATTGTTGTTTTGAGTCCATCTTTGTTGGAAATTTTGAAATTTGCATGTGAAAATTACACCAAAAGGTCCTCTGTCTAAAACAATGGGAAGAACATAGTGGCGCTGTCAAAGGCTCTTTCTAAAAATGCTCACATTTAGCCATAGCTCATTAAATCATTTATCAACTAATTCTTAAAGAATGCTTGCCGGGTCGCGAATACCAATGATTCCTGTAGATGATTTCCCCATACCTCCGTATAGAGATCCTGATGTTATCCGGGCATGGGAATGGTTCATATCTCTACTCCCTTTGAAAAAATGGCAGGCTCGCAAAGCTTCCATCGAGGAAAGGATAACAGTTAATTTTAAACCGACACCACCCTTTTCAGAGCCTTTCTCAAACGGTACAAAGTTCTCTGTCAAAGAAGATCAAATTGGCTGGTACCTTTATCTGCTGGAAACACTCATAAAAGAACCTCATAAATATGAGTTTGTTCAGGGATCAAGAGTAATACCGATTTTTAAGCGATTGGGCATGGACCTTCCTCTATTAAAGGAGATCAAAGGGGTAGCTTTGAAAGTGAAAAAATTAATCAACAAAAGGCCATCCGAAGCGGATGCCATTCTATTTGAATTGCTTACAGCATTATTATGGGCAAGAAACGGCTGGCGGGTAGATTTTATTGAAGAGGATAAAAACGCTAAAACACCCGACTTTGTTGCAAGAAAAGGAAACGAAGAATGGTATGTTGAATGCAAGCGCCAATCAAAAACTTCAGACTATGCCGAAAAGGAGAGACTGAAATGGCAAGCAATGATCTCTCATATTAACAAGGACCTGATAGAACAAAATTTACTACTAAATACAGTTTTTCATGTTGAGCTTTCGAGTTTGCCAGACACTTTTTTAAAGGACACATTTGCTTCGAAACTTCCTTTTATTGTGCAACCTGGCACTGTTGTCTCAAACGAATATGTTGATATAGATGTGTCATTTATAGATATACCGTTAATAAAGCAGCATTTACGTCGCTATTTTGTCAAATATCCATCTCCTCAGATGGCCGAATTAATAGGCAATAAACCCATTGATAATTTGGGCTTTGCTTCGGGCATGAAAGCTGACTTTATACGGGTCGGCTCCGGGCCGGGAAACAATTTATATGTTCGCGATATTGATCAGGCATATGGCGCTTTCTGGCGTTGTGATGCAAGAGAAGCCATCCTTGCGAAAGCCAGAGATATAAAAATGCAATTGGTTTCGGCCCTGGAACAATTTCAGCCAGAGCAAAACGTCGTTATTCACATAGGAATTGAAACCTACGAAGGGCCGATTGTCGAACAAGAAAGGCTATTAAAAATTACGGATACATTAGATAGAATCGAGCTAAATGGAAAGAAATTGAAATGGGCCTATTGTCATTTCTTTCAGGCTTATTCACATGCAAGTGAAATTTGGACCTTTGATGAAACCGTTAATATGATTTCATCCAATCCGCCGTCGGGGCTCCCCCCATTAGTTTCAAAGTTTCTTGTTATTCCGGAAGACGACAGTATTGACAATCTGGCACATTGGGAAAGACCCTTGCCTTAACATGCTAACATGCATTTCTATCGAGCAGGAATTGGTTGTCGATCAGGCTTTGGGCGAACCCATCTTCCCAGGGAAACCGGTTTCAAAAGAGGTGGAATGGGAACAGGATGCTGTGCAGGAGCGACAAACTAGCCGAAAAATGAAAGGGCCGGAACTGACGGAAAGATGTAGTTAACCGCTCTCGATAAACTCCTATTTATGATTGCTTTTATCGGGTGTTTATTGTAGCTTGCTGGTTTCCATGGGACAACGAGCCAATTATATTATTAAGGAAGGTAATGCAATAACGCTGTACTACAATCACTGGCGGGCGAATGCCATCGCCAGAGACCTCTATCTGGGAGAAGAGCGCTTTGTCGCTTTTGCCAAGGACTGTCAGCCTGCCGAAGAACTTTTAGAAGAAGCCTGGATCGAAGGGTGTGTGTTGCTCGATTATGACGCCAGGGTGGTGTCCTTCTGGTCCTTGGAATTTCCGGACGATACGTCTGTCGTCGACTACTATCTGTCGAAGTTATCCACTAAATGGGCCGGATGGAAGGTTGACTTGTTGAGAAACCGGATGTATGATATTGCCTCCTTGTTAAGGATCGATTATGTGGCTCAGCAGGAATTGCAAACACCGCACGTCTTTACCACCGAAAAAATCGTGGCCGACAAAGTGGAAGATTGGACGAACGCGCTTGTTCTGATCCGAGACGATGCCGGCTGGTTTGTTACGAAGACGGGCGACCTGGTCATCGAAACGCTTGTCAGTTATGGACCCGCGATCATCCCGCTGCTCCTGGTCAAACAACCGTATCCACTACCGAATGAAGGAGACGAGGGAACAGAGGAATGCGTCGTATTCGATTCCATCGAGAAAAAACTATTTGTCAATAAGAGCTCTTTTGGCCTATGGGAACAATGCCATTCCTTATGGACCGGTTATACCTTCACGATGGGGGACTACGGCTATCTGGACGCATTAACCTTCGCTGGCATTGATCATGCTGATCATGCCTTGAATAGTGCCGAAGTTGAAGCGCAATTCCAGCATCTTGTCCAACTACGAGAAGACTTTGATCCGAATGAACTTGCTGAACGGATCCGGCAGGATCACAACGATGTTCAATTTAATCCCCAGTTTTTCGATGCTACGCAACCTTCAAAAACACTGGTCGAACGGCTTACCTTGCGCCTACGAAATTTGCTCGGGCGGAAGTAATAGCGGTTGGTGTTGTATGGTAGCCTTGTAATCACAGTCAAGCTCGTCAGGTCATCGCCCTGTCGCTTCCTAATTAAGTTCTCGAGTCTTTTGCCAATTTCTCTTTTAAAGGCAGATCGCTGTCCCTCTGTTGCTGATCTTCCAGCGCCACCGTCCCCAATGAAATGATCTCATTCATTCCGATTTTCGGCATCAGGGAGATGGCGTCAGTAATCAATTTTACGTGAACATTTCACCCAAATCACTTTCAAATGCCGTGTATTTGTCAAAATATCAACTATTTTATATACATTGCGTGAAAATGTCACGCAATGTTGATACGTTTTTTCGTGAAAAACCTCTTCTCGTTTCGAGAATTGACGGAATTTAATATGCTTCCGGGCCGAATTGGAAGAATGCCTTTTCATGTTTATAAGCATAAGCATATGGCATTGTTAAAACTAAATGCCATGTATGGGGCCAATGGAGCGGGAAAAAGTAATTTAATCAAATCACTGGCCCTCCTCAGCTATTTTGTTGACACGGGCAATCTGCCGATTGAGCTGCTGACCGAAACCTTCAAATTCGATAAAGAAAGTCGGAAAAAAGACGTGTACCTGGGCGTGGAATTTATCAAAGATGACATTCCCTACTATTATAGCATTACCCTTAACCAAGGAATCATTGTAGAAGAAGAGCTACTGATCAGTGGCCTGGATAACAAAAAGGATGTTTCTTTGTATCTACGAACCGATACAATAGGAGAAAAAAACCTTCAGTTGACCTTTTCCCAGGAGGTAATGAATGATAAGGAGGCTGCTGTTTTTCCATTATTTCTAAAGAACGAAGTATTGGAAAGAAATAAGCCCGTGCTGTTTTATATGGCGAGTAGGAAAAACAAGGTCTTTGACCCCTACAAGAAGGCGCTTGAGTGGCTCACCCGTGATTTGGTTCCTATTATGCCTTTCTCAAAGCCAAGTGGTTTGCCCTTGCAACTCGAACAGGATAAGGGCTTTTATCAATTTGCGGCTGAAGTCATGAAATCCTTCCAGACCGGCATTCAATCTCTTTTGGTGGATACCACAACGATCGAGGATTTTTTTGGGGAAGACGATAAGCAGCAAGCCGAAAGAATCACGGCGGAATTAAAAGCGAATCCCACGAAGGTTCGTCCGTTTAGAACGGAACATGAGGAAATACTTTTTGTACTAATAGACAACAGAGCGTATGCCAAAAGATTGTATTTTTTGCATGACTCGGATGGTGGTGTTGAAAAATTCACAGCTGCGGAAGAATCTGACGGCACCAGACGCTTACTGGACTACCTGCCCGCTTTTTATGCCGCCATCAAAGCCCAACGAACCTATTTAATCGACGAAATAGAAAGAAGTATACATCCTCTATTGATCAAAGAACTGATAAAAAAGTTCTCCCATGATGAATCGACTCACGGGCAGCTGATTTTCTCGACCCATGAGTCTAATTTGCTGGATCAGGATATTTTTCGCCCAGATGAAATTTGGTTTGCGGAGAAAAACAACGGTGCGACGGAACTTTATCCATTGAGCGATTTTAAAGAACATCATACTATCGATATCCGAAAAGGGTATCTGAATGGTCGATATGGCGGCATCCCCTTCTTAGGGAATTTAAAAGATCTAAACTGGGATAAGTATGCCGAAGCCAATTAAGTTCACCTATGAAAAGAAAGTTGCCTTCAGGGATGCTTTTTTCTTCATCATCATATGTGAAGGTAAAAATCGAGAGCCCCATTATTTCCGCTTTTTTGATGGTCTATCCTCCCGGGTAAAGGTCGTGCCGGTGGAAAGCGGTGTAGGGAGTGCCCCGAAATTATTGATAGATAATGCAATACGAAAAGAGGAAGAGCTTGACGCCAGGGCCGAGAGAGACCGGGTTTGGTTTGTCATCGATACGGACAGGTGGCGAAACCAATTGCATGAGATCAGACAAGCTTGCGAAACGCACCCCCATTGGAGAGTTGCCCAGAGCAATCCTTGCTTTGAAGTATGGTTGTATTTTCATGCGAAAGCACACTTGCCGGCATTGAACGATATTTCGCAGTGCAACCATTGGAAACCTCATTTGCCGACCGTTATTCAGGGTGGTTTTAATTCCGATTTTCATCCGGTAGCGATCGAGACCGCTATCGCTCACGCCAAGGCGTCTTACCAGGCAACGGGTTATTTCCCCGAGCCGGGCAGTACCGATCTCTGGAAATTGGGGGAAGAGCTACTGCCCTTGATCAAAAAAGACCTGGATGCATTAAAAGGTCGTTTTCCTGCACCGATCGTGATTGGTTGACATGGTAATTATTTTATTTTAGCCTTGCGCGTGTTTGTCACTCCTTTGTCTCCCCACCTAAGAATTAGGGTCCATTCGTAGCAGGATTCATCCGCAATCACAACTAGACTTCTTGGCTCGAGAAGTACTTCCGCCTTTCTACGTGTCGCCCATGACATAAAAGTAGTTTTTTTGAAATAAAAGCTATGGTTTATATATTTTTTGCATTAAAAATGATGCAAATATGATTTGCAGCTCATGCAATAATGGTCGTTAGGCGGCGCCCAGATCACCTCGTCTTAAGATAAAACTAGGTTTTTTGTATTTTTTTGAATTTTCCCTTACCTTCGCGTTCCATTTTTCTCAGATCAGACATCAGAAAAATGTTCAGGGCGCAAACGATTCAACTAAATTTGCCTCCGTACCTTGGACCTGGCCTCGGCCGAAGGTCCATATCAAGTCTCCGTAGCTCAGTTGGTAGAGCAGCTGACTCTTAATCAGCGGGTCCACAGTTCGAGCCTGTGCGGGGACACTGAAAATAAAGCACTTAGAAGCGAAAGTTTTTAGGTGCTTTTTTTTTATAACTTAGCTTACCATCGATTAACATGTCAGCTTCTATACCCTACATAGAAACAGAGCTATTGCGTAAAATTGCCGAAGGCGATGAGGCGGCATTTAGTATTTTATTTGACAAGTACCACGTCAGGGTCTTCGATTATCTGGTCGTTATCACCAAAGCCAAAGAGGCGGCCGAAGAACTGTTGATGGATATCTTCCTAAAACTTTGGCTAGGAAGAGAATGGATAACGGAAATAAAAGATGTTGAAGCATTTCTTAAAAAAGTAGCGTATAATAAAGCCATCGATTTTATACGCTATACGGCAAGACATAAAAAACTCCAGGATATTATTGCCAGAGAGGTGGCTTATACTCCTGGTCAGTCGCCGGTGGATACCCTGGCGGAAAAGGATTATCAAAAGATCATACAGAAGGCCGTCGACGGATTGTCCCCTCAACGCCGGCAGGTGTATACCCTGAGCCGCAGCCACGGCCTCACCCATGATGAAATCGCCCACGAATTGAACCTCTCCGTCAGTACCGTAAAAAACCATTCCAAAGCGGCCCTCAAATCGATAAAGGCATTCCTAAAGGAAAACAATATCTCCGGCATCACCTTCCTGCTGTTTTTCCTCCAACATTAAATTTTTTTAAAAAAACTCATTTTTCATTAGCCCCTGCCCTATGTGATAATCGTCTTCTCCTCAGAAGGCTTAATATATGTCAAGTAACCCCATACGGCTGCAACACCTTTTTGACAAGTATGTCCACAATGCCTGTACACCGGAAGAGCTGAAAGAGCTCTGGCAACTGGCGGGGGAACTGTCGGAGAACGATCCCATTATGGACGACATCAGGGATTTATGGGATACAAAGAAGCCCTCGCCCCATACCCTGAATAGCGAGGACAGCAAGATATTATTGAGCAAGATCATGGGGAAGGCAAAGATCGTGGATATAGATTATGCGAACATCGGCCACGGACAGCATCAACGGTCTATATGGAAAAGGGTTGCTGTCGCGGCTTGCTTTACGGGCCTGATAGTCGCAGGAGGAATATACTTTTTGAGGTCCGGGTCGGGCGCTAAAAATGCAGGCATACCTGCTCCTGTCGCATTACATGACGCCCAGCCGGGCGGCAATAAAGCTATATTGACCCTTGGCAACGGCTCGCAGATCGTATTGGCGGCAGCAGCCAAAGGACAGCTTGCCCGACAGGGAGGTTCACAAGTTGTAAAGACCGACAGCGGGAATCTGACCTACACCCACTCGAAAGAAGGAAGTGCCGAAGTCGTAAATAATACGCTCTCCACCCCCCGGGGAGGCAAGTATGGGTTGACGTTGGCCGACGGGACGCAAGTATGGCTGAACGCATCTTCCTCGATCACTTATCCAACGGCTTTCACCGGCGGGGAACGGGTTGTCTCTATAACAGGCGAAGCCTATTTCGAAGTAGCGAAGAATGCGGGAAAACCTTTTCATGTCAGAGCGGGCGACGTCGATGTAGAAGTCCTGGGCACGCATTTTAACATCAATGCCTACAGCGATGAGCCAACAATAAAGACCACGCTCCTGGAAGGTTCGGTAAGGGTCAGCAAAGGCAGCAGCCACCGGGTCCTGCTGCCGGGGCAACAGGTGCTGACCGGCAAAGGCAATACGCTTGTACTCGGTACCGATGTCGATACAGAAATGGAAGTTGCCTGGAAAAATAATGAATTCAATTTTAAGGATGTCGATCTAAAGACGGTGTTGCGGCAGTTGTCACGATGGTATGACCTGGATATTGTATACCAGGATGGCGCTCCCGTAAACACGCGTTTTGAAGGGGCGCTCCCCATGAATGCCATGGCGTCCCAGGTGTTAAGTGTTTTGGAAAAGAACGGTGTCCGCTTCCGGCTCGATGGCAAACAGCTGACCATATTACCTATCCTCCCATAACCAGCAGCCCTATCCTTTATTTTCCCTGCGGTAACAACGGACAGACACCTCCGGGCTGTTTGTTACGTATGATTTGCTCATACCAAGAAAGTTGAACATGCAAAAAACTAACTGCGTTATCAGAAAGCTTCTCATTTTTTTCCTGGCTGCCGTACCTGTCATCGGGATGGCACAGACGGTCAGCATTAAAGGCAACAACGTCCCATTAAAAAAAGTGTTCTCGGAAATAAAAAAACAGACGGGCTATACATTCTTTTATAAGCCGGTGCTGTTGGAAAACGCAGAAAAGGTGACGATCGATATTCATGATATGCCGCTGGATGATGCGCTGGAATTATTGTTTAGCAACCAGCCCATTACTTACTCTTATGTGGGAAAGATCATTACGCTCTCAAAAAAGGCGCCGGTCTTTGTCATTGCAGACAGTGCAACGAAAGCCAGACAGTCGTTTGTCGTATCCGGTACTGTCCACAACAGTGCCGGTCAACCGCTGGACGGCGCCAGTGTGGCCGTGCAGCGCACAGGCAAAGGCACCATTACCAATGCCAGGGGAGAGTTTACCCTGAAAAATCCGTCACCGACAGACACGCTGAGGGTCAGCTTTATCGGATACAATTCCACAAAAGTTCCCATATCCGGGCAAACTCATCTGAATATTGTATTGAATAATGCCAGCAATCAGCTGGATGAAGTGGTCATGCAGGCGTACAGCAGGACGAGCCAGCGTTTTGCTACAGGAGATATCACAAAGGTCACGGCAGCGGAAATAGAACGGCAGCCCGTCATGAACCCCTTGCTGGCCTTACAGGGACGAGTACCCGGTCTGATTGTGACCCCTACCACGGGCTTTGCCAGCAGCCCCGTCTCCATACAGATACGGGGTCTTAACTCTCTCAATAGCCAGGTGCCTACCGACCCCTTATATGTGATCGACGGTGTGCCGTTGTCCGTGCTGCCGCTAAAGTCTCTCGATGCCGGAGGACTGGGAGGAGGTGATCCCACTACCCGTGTGTCTTCGGGTTTTATTCAACAGGTGGGGATAAACGGTTCATTTGCAACCCAGACAACAGGAGGGCAAAGCCTGCTGTTCAGTATCAACCCCGAAGATATTGAAAGCATCGAAATATTAAAAGATGCCGATGCTACCGCTGTTTATGGGTCACGAGGCAGCAATGGGGTGATCCTGATCACCACAAAGAAAGGGAAACCGGGCGCAACCCAATTCAATTTTCATATCGACCCGCCCTTTTTAAGTTTTGGGAAACCCACCAGCTATCTGAAAATGCTCGATACAAGGCAGTACCTGGAAATGCGCCGCGAGGGGTTCAAAAACGATGGCACCATCCCTACCCTGCTGAACGCGCCCGACCTCCTGTTATGGGATACCACCCGCTACACCGATTGGCAAAAAAAGACCAACGGGGGCCTGGCAAGAAGTCTGAATATTACGACAGGCGTTTCCGGCGGCACCGATCAGACGGCCTATCGTATCAATGCTAATTATACAAAGCTTACCAATACTTCCAATATATCCGGCTCTACCCAACGGGCTACCATGGCCGCCAACTTCAATAGCAGCACCCGCGACCGTAAATTTTCATTCAATCTCAGTTCACAATTTTCTTATTCCTATGTGGATGTCATTCCCCCAGTAGTCAATCCCTGGTTTGCACCCAATGCACCCCCTATCTTTGATAAAAAGGGCAATCCAAATTGGGCGGACTGGAGCGCAGGAGGGCTGCTCGGTAATTATTCCTATCCTTTTGCCGGATACCTGTCGCCCGCCAACCCGCAATCGACCACTACCACTAACAATAGCCTGCTGTTGAGCTACAAGCCATTCAAGGGGCTTGTGATCAGCACGATATTAGGGTACAACTTTTCCTACAATTCCACCAGGAGCTTCCGGACCATTGCAGCGCAAAGTCCTTATATAGCTAACAGAACAGGCAGCGCCACGTTCAATATCACCCAAAATTCCGGATGGACCATCAACCCCCAGGTGAGCTATACTACCAGGCTGAGCAAGGGAGAACTGCAGCTTAGTTTGATCGCAACGGAACAGTATATAGCTACCAATGGCAGCAATCAGACAGGTAGCGGCTATATCAGCGATATCCTGCTGGGCTCGGTCAGTAACGCTCCATACACCGCTTCCGAGAATGCCTCAAGCCAATCCAGGAACGCGAGCTTTATAGGCGCCGTCAACTATATCTATGACAAAAAATATATCATTAATCTCAACGGGACGAGACAGGGTTCTTCTAAATTCGGTCCCGACAATAAATATGGGAATTTCGGTTCCGTCGGGGCCGCCTGGATCGCTTCGGAGGAAGACTGGCTGAAAAAAATGCTGCCGTCGCAAATCAGCTTTCTGAAATTCAGAGGCAGCTATGGACTCACCGGCAGCGACGGGATTGCGGAATATCAATATCTCGCCTTATGGCAGATAGGAACACCGGCGTCCACCGGCGGATATGATGGGAACATTGTGCTTACCCCCTCCGTCCGGCCCAACCAAAAATACAAATGGGAAAATAACACAAAGCTGGAAGGCGCCATGGATCTCGGTCTGCTAAAGGACAGAATATCCATGGGTGTACGGTATTACCGTAACCGTGTTTCCAACCAGCTGACAACCTATCCGACACCCGGGTTCTTAAATTCCTTCTACATCAACAACCTGATAACGAATGTCCCCTTGCTGTTGCAAAACAGCGGATGGGAAGGGGAGGTACGGGCAAAGCTGGTAACAGAAAAGGATCTTAATCTTTTTGCTGTGTTTAATATCAGCCATAACAAAAATGTCTTGCTCTCCTTCCCCGGGCTCGCTACTTCTCCCTACGCAAGCACTTATGCCATCGGGTTGTCCCTGAACGCGGTCGCGTTGTTACATTCCCTTGGCACCGACCCGCTCTCCGGTCTTCCTTCCTTTCAAGACTTTAACCACAATGGGATCGTGGACATAAACAGCAATTATAAATATCCGCCCGTTGGCAGCGACGACAGAGGGGTCATTTACGATCTGCAACCCAGGCTTACCGGTGGCTTCGGTCTGGACGGGAATTACAAAAGATTGAGCTTTAGCGTCTTTTTCACCTATAAAAAACAGACAGGGAAGAGCATATACGGGAATCTCATCGGTACGCCCGGAAGTTTTAATGTCAATCAGCCGGCAGCCATTTTTGACAGGATCTGGCGAAAACCGGGTGACATCGCGGAGTATCCAAAGTTTTCAGCCAACCCTACATCCATGTTATATTATTCATTCGGGCAGTCGGATGGAGTATATACAGATGCATCCTATATCCGTCTGACCAACATGAGCGTATCTTATGCCCTGCCCGATGCCTGGGGGACAAAGCTCGGCTTAAAGAACCCCAGGGTCAGCGTAAACGCCCAAAACATCCTTACCATTACTCCCTATAAAGGAGGGGACCCGGAAACACAGCTCCCCTTCGCGCCACCCCGCCTGTATACATTCAGAATAGACTTCAATTTTTAAAATAAGCAGTATGCCCCCGATCCTCAAATACACCCTGCTCACTTTTATGACCCTATCGATACTGGCCGGTTGCAAGAAATTGGTTTCTATTTCCGACCCGGTCGATCGCATTACCACCGCACAGGCGTTCACCAGCAACGACCTGGCCATTGCCGCCATGAACGGGGTCTATTACAGTATCATGTACAATGGAAATCCAGCCGGGTATGTCCCGGCATATGCGGGGCTTTCTTCCGACGAAATGCTGGTGCTCACTACAACTACCCGGGACCCGATAAGCTCCAATCATCTGTTCGTCATACCTAACAACGGCAGCCCCACCGATAAGCTATGGCCATGGGCTTATAACGTTATATACACTGCCAATGCGGTAATAGAGGGAATTGCCGGCTCCGGTTCCGCGCAATTGACCGACAGCGTGCGCAAACAGCTTACCGCGGAAGCAAAATGCGTCCGGGCGTACTTCTATTTCTACCTGACCAATTTTTATGGGGACATCCCGCTGTTGCTCACCACCGACTATAACACCAACATCCTGGCATCCCGCACTCAGCAGACGCAGGTGTACCAACAAATACTACAGGACCTGAAAGATGCACAAAACGATCTGCCCGCCGACTATTCTTTTAACGCCGGGCACCGGACACGTATCAATAAATGGGCCGCAACCGCCCTGCTGGCAAGGATGTATCTGTATACAAAGAATTATAATGATGCAGCAACCGCGGCAACCGCCGTCATCGGCAATACCGGTCTGTTCAGGTTGGAAACAGATCTGGACAGTGTATTCCTCATCGGCAGCCAGGAAGCCATCTGGCAGCTCAATCAGATGATAAACACTTACATCGTCAATTCCACCCCCGAAGGGTTCATTTTTTTACCTCAAAACGGGACGGTGAACACCGGCCCGGTGAGCTATATCATTTCCTCCCAATTGTTAAACGCATTCGAGCCGGGCGACCAGCGTAAACAACAATGGATAGACAGCAGTGTTTTTGACTATTTTGGCAATGGCACACCGGGGACTTATTATTTTCCCTACAAATATAAGATCGGGGGCTTCAATCAGGTAGTAGGCGGTGCGGCTATCGAATACAGCATGGCGCTCAGACTCGCAGAGCAGTATTTGATCCGGGCAGAAGCGGAAGCAAATGGCGCCCCCGGAGGGGCAGCTGCGGCCATTGCCGATCTGAATGTCATACGCCACCGGGCAGGAGTTCCCGATCTGCCGGACAATCTCTCCCAGACAGATCTGACAGCTGCAATCGCCAAAGAAAGACAAACAGAATTATTCTGCGAAGGAGCGCACCGCTGGTTCGACCTCAAACGTACCGGACAGGCACATGCCGTGCTTTCAGCCATCCTTTACAAACAACCATGGGCAGGAGATTATCAGCTGGTGTATCCTATACCCATCAAGGATATGCAGCTGGATCGCAACCTGACGCAAAACCAGGGATATTAATACAAATTAAGATCAATGATGAAACAACAACTTTCCAAATACATCCTGTCCACGGTATTGCTGCCGATGCTGCTATGCTGTTCAAAAAAAAATAACAGCCCGCGGGGAATGGCATCTCTTACTCTCATCAACTCCGTAGTGGGCAGCAGTCTTTTGATACCCAATTTCTCCGGCTCGTACACACTCTCCGGCTCTTACATTTCGGGAAATTTTTTAACGTATGGCTATTATTACGGTTATGCCGCAGGTATGAACACGGGTAACCAGATGACCTTACAAAGCGGACTACAAACGCTGGCAATGTACCAGTACCCGGATACGTTGCCCACCAGCAAACCTCTTCTTAATATTGATTTTACGCTGACAGCCGGCTCCATCAACAGTCTGTTCCTAACGGGTACGGTCAATTCGCCGGATACCCTGTTGACGGTGGACCACCCACCCTACTACTCCGTCACCGACAGCAGTGTCGGGTTCCGTTTTGTCAACCTGTCCCCCGGCAGTAAACCCATTAGCGTCAATATACAGGGAGAGCCTGATGGCAGCAGGGTCAGCAGCCTGTCCTACAAGAACATCACCGGCTTTTCATCTTTCCCGGCCGCCTCCGGCATCAGCAGCTATACTTTTGAATTCAGGGACGCAGCTACGGGGGCATTGCTGGCAAGCTATCTGGCGGATGGTATTAACAACGACGGTTCGGATCCAAATAACCCGGCCAATAACTGGCGTTTCCGAAATTTTACGCTGGCGTTTTTAGGATTGCCTGACGGCTCCGGCACCGAAGCCCAGACTGTACTGCTAATAAACAATTACTAAATGTCGGAAAAGACCTCTTTCGAAGCACTTGTACATATTTATTCTTCCCGGCTTCACTCCACCGCCGCCTATATCACAAAAAATCCTTACGTCGCGGAGGACATCGTACAGGAAGCTTTTTTGGCGCTTTGGAAAAAAAGAGAGGAGATCGTCCTCGACAACCCCGGTGGATGGTTGTATATGGTGGTTTACAAGCTTGCCTGTAAACATTTGAAAAAAGAGTCCCGCCGGGCCCGTCTGCACACTGCCCTCCGGGTAACAAAACCGGGTTCTTACACCGAAGTAGAAGAGCGTCTGATCGATCAGGAAAAGATGGCCGCACTAAACAAAGTCTGCTCCCGTCTACCGCTGATGCAGGAAAAGGTATACCGGCTGAGCCGGCAGGAAGGACTTAGCCGCAATGAGATCGCCAGTCATTTGAACATCTCTCCAAATACCGTTAAGGTACACCTGCAGAGAGCCGCTCAATATATAAAAGATCATATCGGGGTCGCCTGTCTGCTGTTCACATTTTTCATTTTTAATAATATTTTCTTCAAAACCGGTAATACAAACACAGGCTTTCGGGAACTATATAAGGTAAAGAGCACACACGAAAAAAAATCACCGACATATGACACTCCGGAAAGCTTTTCTTACCATCCTTGTTCTTTTCCTGTTTCGCAACGTCCATGCGCAACAAGACTCTGCGCGACTTTACCGTAAGATAGACAGCGTTTTTGTATTGCTGAACATGCGGGAAACACAGGACAATAACGCTGCCTCATCGGCCGAACAGACCATCTCGAACGCACCGGCGCTTGCCGCCAACAGAGACAGCGCCCTGCTGTTCTTTAGCAGGTACATGGGATGGAATGCCATAAAAAGCGATGCCAGAAGGATCTACGCAAGATATTATTCCGAAAAGGAGATAGATGAGCTCTTACGGTTTTATTCATCCACAGCCGGGAAAAAGAGTCTGACCGCCGGCTATGAGATCCCGGCGGAGATCAACAAGATAGCCACCGCCAATTTACAGGCGCATGTAAGCGAGCTGAACCGCCTGCTCCCGGCTAAAACCAATAACGAAAAATAACAACAGATCAATAGCATAAATATGATCTTAAGAACCGAGAACCTCTCTCATCGATACAGCAACAGCTGGGCTATACGGGATATCAACATCCAAATCGACAGTTCGGGGATTATTGGCCTGCTGGGGTCCAATGGCGCAGGTAAATCCACGACCATGAATATCATCTGCGGCGCGCTCAATCAGACGGAAGGGAATGTCTTTATCAATGACATCGATCTGCAGGAAATGCCCGAAGCAGCCAAGCGGCAGATCGGCTTTCTGCCACAGACCCTGCCCCTTTACACTGACCTTACCGTCGATGAATATCTCATCTACTGCGCAGAGCTGCGGTTGATGGAAAAAAACAGGATAAAACAGGCGGTGCAGGAAGTTAAGGAGCGCTGCGGGATCACACATTTCAGCTCCAGGCTGATCAAAAACCTTTCGGGCGGCTACCGTCAAAGAGTAGGTATCGCACAAGCCATCATACATAAACCCAGGCTGGTAGTAATGGATGAACCAACCAATGGCCTCGATCCCAACCAGCTGATCGAAGCAAGAAAGCTCATAAGGGAAATAGGTAGGGAGCACACCGTTCTCCTTTCCTCGCATATCCTTTCGGAGATCAACCTGCTGTGCAGAGACATCATCATGATAGAGTCAGGCAGGGTCGTTTTCTCCGACAGCATGGATGCCTTTAACAATTATATGCAGGCAAAGACCATCCATATGCGGATGAAGACCCCTCCCGGGAAGGAGGAATTGCTGAAGATAACAGGGGTCAGTTCCGTGGAATGGGTGAATGAAAGAGCGGCAAGGGTCTATTTCGAAGGCAGTCCCGAAGACATGACGGAAAGGTTGATATCGGCGAGTGTCTCGGGTGGCTGGGGTTTGCAGGAGATAAGTCTCGACAAAGGTTTGCTGGATGATATTTTCAAACAATTGTCAAACCAGAGCGCATAATGAAGCCGATCTTTAAAATAGCAAAAAACGAGCTGCGGAACCTATTTTACTCGCCGGTGGCCTGGTTCCTCGCTATTGCATTCATGGTGATGTGCGCCTATTTTTATACCAGCATGCTGTATCCGCAGGCGAAGAGTTTTTATATGATACTCAACAACAACCCCAGCTGGATAAACATGGCGTCGGAATCGGCCACCCAACTTATATTCAACAGCTTTTTCGCCGGGGTACTGTCTAATATATACCTGTTCATCCCGTTGCTTACCATGGGTATCATCAACAGGGAATTCAATAATGGCTCCATCAGGCTCCTGTATTCCTCCCCCGTGACGCTCCGTCAGATCGTGCTGGGAAAATACCTGGCCCTCCTGATCTACAACCTGGTCTTTGTATTGATCATAGTCATTTTTATCATTTCCGGCTTTTTCGACATCAGATCGCTTGACTACGGCCCCCTGCTATCCGCCACGCTGGGCATCTATTTGTTCCTGTGTGCACTGACGGCCATTGGTTTTTTTATGTCAAGCCTCACCGCCTACCCGATCGTAGCCGCCATTGCCAGCTTTACCGTCCTTTTTATACTGATGGTTGTGGGAGGGCTGTGGCAGCAGCACGACCTGGTACGCGACCTCACCTGGTTCCTTTCCGTGAGGAACAGGACAGAAAGAATGATCGTGGGGCTGATACGCAGCAAGGATATCATCTACTATCTCGTGATCATTTATCTGTTTGTCTCTTTTACCTTATTAAAACTAAGGGCCGGGCGGGAGACAAAACCATGGTATATACAAACAGCGAGATACCTGGCGATATCCTTATCCGGGCTCGCCATCGGGTATGTCGCCTCCCTGCCGCGTTTCACCCGTTATTGGGACGTCACTAGAAGAGGTACGAATACCGTCCATCCACGAACGCGTGAAGCGATCAGGAACCTAAAGGACAGCACAGTGGAGATAACCATCTTTACAAATTTACTGGATCGTTCGTCCGACGGCCGGGTAGGGCTCCCATCCGGGCACAATAGCTACCGCGATCTGTGGGAACCCTATGTACGGTATAAGCCGGACATCCGGTTCAAATACGAATACTATTATGCTGTACAACCTGGTGACAGCGCTTATTATAAGTTATTTCCCGGTAAAACCCTGCGGCAGATAGCAGGACTGATGGCAAAAGGATTACAGGTAGATCCAACCCTGTTCAAATCCCCGGAGGAAATGCGCAAACTGATCGATCTGGCCCCGGAAAATTATGCCACGGTAATACAATTAAAATGCGGGAACAAAACCGCCTTTCTCCGGTACCTGCCAAGCGCAACGGGGGCCAGTCTTGAAGAAGGGTCTACCGAGACGTTGATAGATGCGGCTTTATGGCGAATAGCAGGGAGTAAGATGCCCAAAGTGGCATTTGTCAATGGAGAGCTGGAGCGCAGTATTTATAAAAGAGGCGAACGGGAATATTGGCTTCACGCCCTTGGAAAGCTGGGATTTGACGATTTCCGGGTCATCGGGTCGCTGATCAACCTGGGGTTCGATGCGGACACGCTGAACCTGGCCGTACAGGACATACCCAAAGATATCACCACGCTGGTGCTCGCCGACCCCAAAATGGACCTCAGCCCCGTCGTCCTGGATAAACTGAGATCGTATGTAAACAAGGGCGGTAATATGCTGGTGCTGGGAGAACCGGGCAAACAATACGTGCTCAACCCCTTTCTCCGGCAGTTGGGTATCCGGTTGGCAAATGGTCAGTTGGTTCAACCAGATCCCAATGAAACGTCCGATAAGATACGGGGCTATGCGACGACTACGGGTCTTGGGCTTGCGGATGAATTCTGGATGTTGAGATATAAAAGCTGGTGGGAACACAACATATTCAGCGACAGTTTTCAGGTAGCCATGAAGGGGGCAACTGCCCTGTTACCCACAGGGGACAGCGGATTTGTGATGCACACCCTGTCCCTGACACAGCCGGACCGTACATGGCTAAAGGCCGGCAAGCTCGTGGCAGATTCCTCGGCGCCCCTGTTCAGCCCGCAGGAAGGGGATATAAAGGAGCATTCATTCCCCACTATCGCGCAGCTTAGCAGGCAGAAAGGCGCCAGGGAACAACGGATTGTCGTTTGCGGGGATGCCGATATAGCAAGTTCAGGCTATGTCAATACCAATCTTGTCCGAGCGCTGTACAGCTGGCTGAACTATAACCAATTTCCCGTTTATACCCCCGTCCCCCCTGCAAGGGATAATATCGTGGTCCTTCACCCGGGTTGGGCGGCGGGCCAGAAAATAGTCTACGTATGGCTGCTGCCGGGGATACTCCTGGTGACGGGGATCGTACTGCTGGTCAGAAGAAAGAGGAAATAATAAAAAAAGACAAGTAGGATGAAAATAATATATAAAATAGCCAGGAACGAATTCCGTTACCTGTTTTATTCTCCCGTGGCATGGTTTGTAATGATCGTCTTTTTGATAGAGTGCGCGGTCTTCTACACCCAGCCCTTATACGATAAAGCCAATTGGCAGGATATACTGATAAAGAACAATCCGAAATTTAAGGGGCAAGGCGCCTTAACGTACAAGATCTTTATAGACGCAGGGGTATTCCAAAATGTCATTAGCAATTTATATTTGTTTGTCCCTGTGCTTACGATGGGGCTTATCAGCAGGGAAGTCAACAACGGCTCTTCCAAACTGCTGTATTCCTCGCCCGTCCGTCTCCGGCAGATCGTATTGGGAAAATACTTCGGTATCACCCTGTTCAATCTGCTGCTGGTGGCCATTCTCGGTATTTTTATGACAGCCGCCTGTATCAACATCAAACATGTGGATTATGGATTACTGTTGTCGGCAGCCGTTGGGTTCTATCTGCTGGTGTGCGCCTACTCGGCCATCGGTCTTTTTATGTCCTCGCTCAGCACCTACCAGGTCGTGTCGGCCCTCAGCACATTTACGATCATTTTTGTGCTCAGCCGCATCGGAGGATTATGGCAACGGTATGACTTTGTAAGGGACCTCACCTATTTCCTGTCCCTCCAGGACCGGGTGATAAAGATGCTGGGTGGGCTGATCGTCAGCAGAGATGTAATATACTTCATGGTGGTAGCCGCCCTGTTCGTCTCCTTTACCCTGATAAAATTAAGGGGAGGAAAAGAGAAGAAACCCTGGTATGTTCAGCCGGGGAGGTATATGACGGTAATGGCCGCTGCCCTGCTGGTGGGATATATCACCTCCCGCCCGAAGTTGACAGGCTATCTCGACACAACGGCTATGCAATACAATACGGTCCCCAAAGAAATGCAAAAGATCATCAGCGACTTCGGCGACAGCACGTTGGAGGTTACCCTATACACCAACCTGCTGGGACAGGGTCTGGATCACGGGCTGCCCGAGGCGCGTAATGCCGATTATATGGGGGTCATGTGGGACCCATATCTCCGATTCAAGCCGGGTATAGTCTTTAAATATGAATACTATTATGACATAGATACCCAGGCCCCGGGTAATATGTTCGATAAGATGTTTTCCGACAAAGCGCTTTCAAAAATAGCGCAGGAAAATGCCGACCGCATCGACGCAAGCCTGTCCATGTTCCGTTCGCCGGAAGAAATGCGCAGGATCATCGACCTCCAGCCTGAAGGCTGCCGGCTGGTGATGCAATTAAAGTACAGGGGTAGAACCACCTTTCTCCGGACCTATGACGACCCTGTTTTCTGGCCCGATATTACCAATGTCGCCACCGCGTTCCGGCGGTTGCAGGACCCTCAAAAGATCCCCAGGATCTGCTTTGTCAGCGGCGAACTGGAACGCAGCATCTACAAGACGGGAGGCAGAGAGTATTCCTTTCATACGGCTGCCAAAACGGGCCGGGGAGCGCTCGTCAACATTGGTTTCGACGTCGATACCATCAACCTGGCCACGCAGGATATCCCATCCGGTGTTACAGCGCTGGTGCTGGCTGATCCTAAAACAGATCTCAGTCCTGCCGTTCAGCACAAATTGAAGAGCTATATAGATGCGGGCGGCAATATGATCATATCGGGTAAACCCGGCAAACAATATGTGCTCAATCCTCTGCTGAAACGTTTGGGTGTGCAATTGCTGGACGGACAGCTGGTGCAGCCATCCTATGACGAGACGCCCGATAAAGTGATCTCCTACGCTATTGTAAAAGAGGATACTGCCACGGTATTGATGCCGGGTGTGACCGGCATCGATTATAAAGAGGCGGGGCCGGCATTTACCGCAAAGCCATTATTGATGACCATACCGGGCAGCACCTGGCTGAAGGCAGGGCAGCTCCTGGTCGATTCCACGCTGCCTCCTTTCAATCCGGCAGCGGGTGACTACAAAGAAAGTTCTTTTTCCACCGCCCTTCAATTGACAAGACAAATAAACAATAAAGAACAACGGATCATCCTCTGCGGGGATGCCGACTTTGCAAGCAATTTCCGTTTAGCACGCAATTTGTTCTTTATTACTCCGATGTATAGCTGGGTGGATTATGATGACTATCCCGGCCACATGACCTATATCGAGCCAAAAGACGGTTGGCTGCGTCTCGGCGCAGAGGGGGCAGACACCCAGAAGGTCGTTTTCATATGGATAATCCCGGGATTGGTATTGCTTTCAGGCGTTATACTGCTGATAAGAAGAAAAAGAAAATAAAATGTACTTAAGCACTGACGAACAGACGATCGAGGACCTGGGGATATTCGGCAGGACCAGCGGTGGCGGGGTCTATGACATCTATAACCGCGCCCACACCAGGGGAGGTGAATCGCTTTTGCAGGAAATGTTCCGCTCCCCTCTTTCCGACAAGGATGCCATCAATCAGCGCAGCAGCATTATCGAAAAATTTGCAGGCTTGAATACGCCCTTCCCCTTCAGCGCCTCGCTTTTTGACACGATAGAGAAATACCTGGCCAACGCGGATGAAATGGCAAAAAACAAAGGCGGTCAGACCTCGCTGGGTGAAAAAGAGATACAGCTGGGCGTCGGGGCAGTGATCGAGCTGATCCGGCTGATAAAGGAATTTGTTGAGAAGCCGGGGATAAAAAACATCAACGCATATGGTGCGGAGCGTACTGCGATCAGCATCCTGCTGGCTGACCCGGTCTTTGAGCCCGTCCTCAAAGAACAGCCGAAGGGAAAGCTTTCCTATGGCGCCGTCACCGCGTACGACGGGTTGTTTAGGGTCAGGGAGAAGCGGAAGCTGGAAAAGTTGCTGGGTCATATCTATTACCTGGACGTATATATGTCGGTGGCGAAGACCGCCATGGAAAAGAAATTTGTTTTCCCCAGGGCATTGGACAAGGGGCTATGCGAGCTAAGACTGGAAGACGTTTATCACCCTTCCTTACAAAACCCTGTAAGGAATGACATCAGGATGGATGCCTCCCGGAATGTGATCTTTCTCACCGGGGCAAATATGGCGGGTAAATCCACCTTCCTCCGATCGATCAGCACAGCCCTCTATATAGCCCATATGGGTTTCCCTGTCGCCGCCGGATCGATGGAATTTTCCGTAATGGATGGTATCTTTACTACCATCAACCTTCCGGACAACCTGGGTATTGGGGCGAGCCATTTCTATGCCGAGGTGTTAAGGGTAAAAAAGATGGCAGTGGAATTGAGCACCGGAAAATCGCTGTTCATCCTTTTCGACGAACTGTTCCGCGGCACCAATGTAAAAGACGCCCATGAAGCTACGGTTGCCGTGACCAACGGTTTTGCCGCAAAAAGAAACAGCCTGTTCATCATCTCCTCGCACATCGTAGAGGCGGGGGATGCCCTTATCCAAAAAGACAATATAGGATTCCTTTTTCTTCCTACCCGTATGAACGGACATATACCCGAATACACATACAAACTGGAAGAAGGTATCACCGACGACAGGCACGGTATGATCATTATCCGGAATGAAGGGATACTGGAAACTTTGAAAAATGGAAAAAAGTACCCATGAGCTTTCATACAGACAAACAAACACTTGAAGAGCTGAATCTTCTAAACAAATTCCGGCAGGGATCGGTGTATCATCTATTCAGCCGGGTAAAGACCAGAGGGGGCGATCAGCTGATGGATGCCATGTTCCGCCAGCCGTTGACCGAAGCAGCCGCCATCAATGAGCGCAGCGATATTTTCCGGTTCTTTCAGCAGGCGGAACTCAGCTTCCCCTTCGATGTACAACAGGTCCATCTGATGCGCGAGTATCTCGATAGCGGGGCCGGGAAAACCGCTCCCCTGGTATTTGCCGGTACAGTCATCAAAAAATGTCTCTCCGTCCTCACAAGGGATGAACGATATAAAAAAATGGTACAAGGGCTGCAGGCGGCCATCGTAACGCTGCACCGCTGCTATGGGTTTATCCAGTCGGCGCTGGAGAATTCCCCGGCCCGGGTCCTGCCTACCCCCTATGCCAGGCGTCTGCTTGCCATAAAAGAGATCCTGCTCGATAAAAGACTGGAAAAACTAAGAGATACGGACATCTACCAGGCCTTACCCCTAAAGACACTGGCCTATTACGACCACCTGTTAAAGAGCAGGCTGGTAAAAGAGATGGAAGATATTCTATCCTTTATCTACGCCCTCGACGTCAATATAGCGGTGAGCGAAGTGGCCCGCCAAAGAGGGTTCAGCTACGCAATGGCCTTGCCGCCGGAGGAAAATGTACTTTCGGCTACGGGTCTTTATCACCCCTCTATCAGAGGAGCGGTCGGCAATACAATATCGTTCGATAAGAACAGCAATGTACTGTTCCTCACCGGGGCGAATATGGCGGGTAAATCCACGCTGATGAAATCGGTGGGTATTGGGCTCTACCTGGCGCATATGGGGTTTCCAATAGCCGCGGAAAAAATGGAGTTCTCCGTTAGGGAAGGGCTTTATTCCTCCATCAATGTGGCGGATAATATCGGTCTTGGTTACAGCCATTTCTATGCAGAGGTAGTAAGGGTCAGACAGGCCGCAGAAGCAGCCGCCAGCGGCAAAAGGTTGCTGTTGATGTTTGACGAGCTGTTCAAGGGTACAAATGTAAAAGATGCTTATGACGGTACTTTGGCCGTAACGGAAGGGTTCTCGGGTTACAGGGGCTGCCTGTTTATCGTATCTACCCATATCATCGAAGTAGGAGACGCGCTGAGAGGACATGAGAATATCCAATTCGGATACATGCCTACGGTGATGGACGGCCCCCATCCCCGGTACACCTACCGGCTGCAGGAAGGTATCACCGAAGACAGACAGGGAATGATGATCATCAGGAACGAAGGGATTTTGGAATTACTTAATTCCTGAATCAATGCCCCGCCATGGGACGGGGACATTGATCAATGGGGTGCTGTCACTGCAACCTTGTTATCCACCAGTCAGCATAAGTAGGACGGCCGTTGGCGGGGTTTCTGACGCCCGTCAAATCACCATCAATGCTATTAGTCCCTGTTGCAACTACATAGCCGCCGTCACCGGAGGACACAATGCCTCCTTTGTCTCCGGAATTATAACCCATGCCGCCGTAGGTGTTTTGCCATAATACATTCCTGCTGTTATTCAATTCCCACACCCAGAGATCGCAACCAGCACCGATCGGGGTACTATAAGTATATCCGGCCAGCACATAACCTCCACCATCAGTAGCTACCAGTCCATAGGCCCAGTCATTCTTAGCAGTACCGTATGTTTTCGCCCATTGCTTTACCCCGTTCAAAGCCAGATTGATCACCCAGGCATCCGATCCACCTGCATTCGATTCCACATCTCCATCGACGCCGCTGACACCGCTGAATGTATACCCGGCAACCGTATATCCGTCATTGGTGGCGACTATGGAGGTAGCCCCATCATAATCACTTCCACCGAATCTCTGTTGCCAGATGATGCCTCCCGATGCATCCAGCTTCAACACCCACACATCTGTCTTTCCTTTGTTAATACCCTGTACATTCCCGGTGGATGGATCACTATTTGTCCATCCCGCCACTACATAACCTCCGTCCGCCGTAGCAGTGATGGCGTTAGCCATGTCATTGGACGAGCCTCCATACGTCTTTGACCACTGTATCTTTCCATCGACGTCCAACTTTACTACCCAGGCATCGCCCCCGCCATAATTGGTTTTTATATCGCCGTTATTGCTATAAGTATACCCGGCTATAATATAGCCGTCAGAAGTGACCAAAACGCTGTTGCCCGCATCATTTAAAGAGCCTCCAAGTGTTTCCTTCCAAAGGAGATTTCCCTGGCGATCAAATCTTACCACCCAGCAGTCGGCGCCGCCATGGTTCGAGCTTACCATTATGTCATTGCTGGTGGTGGATCCGACAACAATACAGCCGCCGTCGCTGGTGGCTGCTACACCATACGCTATGTCATCCCCACTGCCCCCGAGATCACCCACAAGGATATTGTTCCCACCGGCATCAAACTTTGCTATGACCATATCCGAACCACCGTGATTGACAGGGATATCGCCACCATTGCCGGCGTCATAACCCGCCACCCAATATCCACCATCACTGGTTCGGGCAATAGCATTTGCCCATCCTGATTTGGAGCCACCCAGCGCAGTTTGCCAGCCGGTCGAATATACCTGCCTGTTTACGGTTAACATGACGGAGTCTGAAGCCCCGCCGGCAGCGCTAAAAGCTATATTGGATGTTTGAGATGAAGCTGTTACAGCCTTCGTCGTCAGTGTGACGGTCGTATTCCCGCTGGGGCCCTGCGTTGCGCTCACCTGCAGCCAGTTTGTATCTGACGGGGAGATCGATAATTTCCAGGGAACCTGGGAATGCACCGTGACGGTGTCGGAAATCCCGGTCAGAGCGCTCATTCTTATGGTATCACGGCTTAGAGATATCCCGGCGGATGTGCCGGATGTACCGCTGCTTCCGTGTTTGCTGCAGGAAGCAAACATAAATAAAAATAGTATGCTTAATAGATAGAATTTATCTTTCATGGGTGCTTATTTTTACAGTTAATTACAATTATAGCCGTAGTCGATTATCTGGGTGAGGTAGGCCGAGATGGATACAAGAGAAACAATTTTCCCACCGGTATCAAATGTATAGGTGAAATTCACATTCGTAGCGCCCGACTGGAAAGTTTTGAGGAGATGTGCATTTTTTATATAATACGCACCATAGTTCAATATCTGGGAAACTTGAAAATAATCACCGGCTGCATAGGGTTTGTCTGTATAGTACGAATAACTACTCCCATCCGAAGAACCAGCAGCGTCTCCATTCGTAAATTGATACACGGTGATGGCAGGTGTGTTTCCATTACGCTGCGAAGTGATGCTTTGGATCTGGCCGTTTGCCGAATAGGAAAAAGTTTGCACATCCCGGTTGGTTCCGTCTGTAGACACACGGGATGTCATAAATCCGTTGCTGTTTAATAGTATTGAGTCGGTGGACTGTAATGCTCCGGAAGCTGTGGTCTTAACCACCACGAGGTTGTTGGTGTACGTAAAAGTTTTTAGCATTTTTCCACCACCCTGCTGTATGGCGGCAACCTGGCCATTATCGTTATAAGTGATGTAATAGGCTGCTGAGCTTTGGCCAAGCGCCGAATCCGCGATAGAGCTTATTTTACAATGGTTTTGCGAATTGGAAGAGCCCTTTTTACTGCAGGCGGCGGTCATTGTAATACAGCAGGTGAGCAATACCCATGCAATTGTTCTTCCGTATTCTTGCAGGGTACGATTGTTTGATCTCATAATAGGTGATGTTTGTTGGTTTTAAAAGGTTATGGAAGTCTATTCCCTGATGATCTTTATGACTGGAATTGAAATGTGGCAGGATCTTAAGAAATACACCCCTTTGGGTAGCCGGGAAATATCCCATTCGCAGGTGTTACTGCCGGCGGCTAAATGAACTTCCCTGACTGATAGTGTCTTTCCGGACAGGTCGGTCAGCACGAACTGCCCTTCGCCGGCGGTAGTGGCGTTAATAGAGAGGACAAATTTATCCTTCGCGGGGTTCGGGTAGGTGCTGTAAGAAAAATCCGCGATGGTCCTGACTGATACGATCGGCGAATACCTGAAATTCCCATCGATGTCTACCTGCTTCAGCCGGTAGTAGGTATTTCCATCAAAAGGGTGCGGATCGGTATATTCATAATATTGCTGTACATCACTATTTCCATGGCTCTTGATGCTGGCCAGCCAGGTAAAAATATCCCCTTTCGGAGAACGCTCCAGTTCAAAATGATCGTTGTTAAATTCGTTGGCAGTGGCCCATTTCAATAGGGTCGTTCCGTTGTTAAGCGTGGCGTTGAAATATAATAGCTGCACAGGTAAGGGATTGTTGATATTGCTGGCAAGGGTCATTCTGCTGAATGTGGCAATAGTATTTTTAAGCACCCAGTCATTAGTATTATCGAGCTGATCCTGGCCCAGGTAGGACCAATGCGTGCCCCCATCTGAACTTTCCCATTGGGTCAGCTCAGGTTTATTCCTGCCTGCCAGCTCGTTGTCGAAATAATAAAATTTAAGATTGGCGCTGAGGGCGCTGTTATTGGTGGGTATGATATCAAAATACCGGTGGATACTCAATCCGCCACCGGAGCTGGTCTGCTGTACATGTCCTCTTTTGATAAGAGTGGAGCCCAGGTTGGCGGTGCTGGTTATTTCCACGCCGATGTTGCCGGGATTGACGGACACAGGTGCATTCAGCGTTACCGTCTTATTTACGGTGCCTCCTGTCGTCCCGGTGATCCTGGCATTGTTATTTTCTCCAAGGATCGCACCTGCGCCGCTGCCCAGGTCGACCGTATAATTATTCAATTGCAGGTTCCCGCTCTGCATCGTAAGATTGCCGTTGACTGCGATATTGCTGTTCAATAGGACATCATTCGAAGTTTTATTGACGGTTAAATGATAAAACACCATGGGTCCCCCCCCTCCTATGAATGAATTGCCGGTTGCAGCGGTCCCGCTGAACAGGACAGTGCTACCACCGGCTGAAAAAGTACCATTGTTGGTCAGTCCGCCATCCTGGATGGTAAGGGTAGCGTTCCCCGTCAGTGCCAGGCTGGCGCCGGGGGTGATGGTGATCCCTTGTGAACGGGTGCAGAGGGGTAACAGCAAGAGTAGGGCATATTTTTTACTCACGGCCAAAATGTCTTTTTTAATGGTGTTCGTGAATGCTTCGCATTTCATATGCGGCATCCGGGTTTTCCGGTAAAAATATCTTGTATGACACCGGGATAAGTGTCCGGTTATCAGCGGGGGCCATCTGATGGTAACCTGTCCTTCTGAAAGAGTAATTCACATAGCAAACAGATCGGGTCTGGCGGCCAATGGCAAATACTCAGTCATTTCCGCCTGATAATGGCGTTTTTACCCCTACGCGTAAGTGGCTGTCTTCGCATGATAAAAGTTTCTCATTTTGGCGGCTCAAAATCAGCAACCGTCGAATATGAAGAAAATTGTAACCCTGGTCATTGCCCTCCTACTGGTGATGGCCGGCCAAGCTCAAAACGTCGGCATTGGCACCACCACTCCTCAGCAAAGACTGCATATCGCCGGAGGTCTGCGGGTAGATACCCTGGCCAATGGCACGGACAGCGGCCTGTTGCGGCATAATGCGCTGGGTACTGTCTATACCTTAAAATTCACCGGTGACAGCACGCAAATGCTGCGGGGCAATGGTACGTTCGGTGCATCCGGCTTCGGGACTGGATGGAGCCTGGCCGGTAATGCCGGTACCAGTGCTGCGAATAATTTTATAGGCACAACAGATAATAATCCCCTGCAATTCCGTATCAATAATCAATTCGCGGGGCGGCTGGATTCTGCAGGCCAAACCAGCCTTTTCGGCTATGGCGCCGGTAGGAGTATAACCACCGGTATAGGAAATACAGCCGTGGGGGCACAGGCGCTGGCATCCAATACCACTGGCCTCAGCAATGTAGCCATTGGCGTCGGGGCATTAAATAAGAACACGGATGCAAGTAATTCCGTGGCGGTAGGTGATTCGGCCCTGTTCAACCAGGTGGGCGTGAACCCGGACAATACCGCGCTGGGATCAAAAGCGCTGTATGCCAATACCACCGGGTGGTATAATACTGCCACGGGTTATCAGGCCCTGACCCACAATACCACCGGAGTCACCAATACGGCCGACGGTGCGGGGGCCCTGGGCAGTAACACCACGGGAAATTACAATACGGCGACAGGATCCGACGCTTTGATATTTAATACCACCGGGAGCGCCAATACTGCGACAGGAAATAATGCATTGATGACCAATATGACCGGGAATTGCAATACGGCCATCGGCTCGGGGGCATTGGGCAATAACACCACCGGCTATAGCAACGTAGCCCTTGGCGTGGGCGCCTTATTTAAGAACACGGATAGCTATAATTCTGTGGCTGTCGGTGATTCGGCCCTGTTCAACCAGGTCAGCGGAGGATTGTTTAATACGGCTGTCGGTTCCAAGGCACTGTATAGCAATACTACCGGGTCTGGCAATACGGCTACCGGGTTACATGCGTTGTATGCAAATACCGCAAATTATAACACGGCTAATGGATACAATTCTCTTGCTTCTAATACCACAGGGTGGGGTAATACAGCCCTGGGGTATGGGACGCTGTTTTTAAGCACTACAGCCACAGGCAATACGGCAATAGGGTTCAATGGATTGGTATCAAATACCACCGGGTCTGATAATGTCGCGATAGGCGACAATGCGCTGGCCAGTAGTGTGACCGGATCGCAACAAGTGGCTGTTGGAGCTTCGGCCTTAAGTTTTTGTACGGCAACCTATCCCAACACCGGTGTAGGTTATTCTGCAGGAAGAGTTATTACCACCGGCTCTGCCAATACGGCGATTGGGTCTTACTCCCTGAACAATGCAACCACCGGCATCAACAACACCAGCGTGGGTAATGCTTCGCTATACACCCTCACTACCGGCAGCGATAATACCGCCATCGGCAATGGGGCTGATGTGTCGACCGGCACACTCAGCAATGCTACGGCCATTGGGTCGGGGACTGTTGTCAATGCTTCCAATAAGGTGCGCATCGGCAACAGCGCTGTCACCGTCATAGAAGGGCAGGTGCCTTTTACGACACCGTCGGACGGCCGGTATAAATTCAATATCCGGGAAGATGTCAGGGGGCTGGATTTTATCCTGCGTCTGCGTCCTGTCACCTACCAATTCGATATAGCACGGTTCGACCAGGTTACCCTTGCCCGGTGGGAAGTCTCCGGAAGCAGGTATGACGAAGCCATGTCCCTCCGCCGTACAGGGTTTATTGCTCAGGAAGTGGAGAAAGCAGCCACAGAAAGTGGGTATGATTTCAGCGGTATCCACAGACCCGGAACAGAGAGTGACCATTACGGCCTGAGCTATGAATCCTTCGTCGTGCCGCTGGTCAAAGCCGTGCAGGAGCAACAAAAGATCATAGCGGCACAAAACATAAGAATTGAGCAATTGCAAAGACAGATCGATGAGTTGGCAGAGCGGATGAAGCCATTAAACAAAAACCATTACAAAAAGAGCTAAAATCCCTTAACTTCATTTTACAAAAATGATGTAACCGAGCGTGGTCCCCGCGTATATTGTAAAACCCCTATCCCTGGTTCTGGTCCTGCTGACGGCTATTGGCTTTGGAGCTGTTTCCCAAAGTAAAACCAGTGTATTCCGGCACCTGACCACGGAGAATGGGCTGGCCAGTGATCTCATCACGCACATAGCACAGGACAGGCAGGGCTACATATGGATCACGACCAGGAATGGGCTGCAGCGTTATGACGGGTTTCGTTTTGTCACCTACCGGGCAGACCTGCACAATCCGGATGCCCTGCAAACAGACTGGTTAACCACCGTCTTTGAAGACAGCCGGGGACGATTGTGGATCGGCTCCGACCTGGAAGCCCCCTATCTTTTCGATCGCGCCACAGGGAAATTCTATAACTATAATAAGCATTGCCGCGACAAAAAGAATATAATAACGGGTGTATGGCGCTTCCTGGAAGATAGTAACGGTGATATTTGGGTCAGCGCCAAAAATGGTTTTTTTAAGCTGGACAAGGCCGCCAATGAATTTCAAAATTTCAATGACCTGATGGGTATCGCCGGGAATGTAAAAACCCGGGGCGCATTTGCAGCCGACAGGCAAGGAAATATCTGGTACATCACTTCAGCGGGAATAAGGTGTTACCGGCAGGATGTGAAAAAAATATATGACGAACATAATAACCCGGCCGGGCTTGCCATATTCAAGGTCAGGGCGGCAACCACCGACATCCTGGTTGATGACCATAACAATGTCTGGGTGGACACTTATGCCCCCAGCCTGGTATACAAGTTTGACCTGGAAGCGGGTAGGGTAAAGACATATGACTTGCATAATACGACCGAGTCGGGGGAGGCTTCATTTCCGGGTATTATCAACAAAGGCCCGGGAGGTAATATCGCAGTGTGGCTGGCTGGGACCGGAATGGCCATTTATCAACCTGAGAAGGATGAATTTTCCATCAAGCTCATCGATAATAAGAATCCTTATGGGTTGCATGCCAGTTCAGAACGACTCAATATGAATATATTGATCGACCGGGAATGTAATTTCTGGTCGGGGACAGATAAAGGGATCAACATTTTTAATCCTGCCCGGCAATATTTTTCCTATTACGGGTTTCAGTCCGGCTATCCCAATGCCGGCACTTTCCCCGCCTATATTGCAAGTGGTTTTTTGCAGTCCGCCAATGGCGATGTATTCGTATCCTATTATCACGACCACGGCGGGATCTTTCAGCTTGACAGCAACCTGCAGATAAAAAAACGCTACCTCGTGAAATGGGGTAATACCAATTATAATGATAAGAACCAGGTATGGGGTCTTTATCGCGACCCGCGTGGCGTGATATGGGCGCCCAACCAGGATGGCACTATTCTAAAATTAGATCAGCGCACCGGCAAGCTGAGCGACACGGTCATCCGGGACCTGTCCGGCTGTATTAACACGATGCAGCAGGATGAGAACGGGGATTGGTGGATTGGGCATTGGGCCAGAGGACTCATCCGGATGGATCATAATACGGGTAAAGTCCAGTGTTTTAATAATCCTCCCGGCGCCCTGTCCTATCCATTAAAAAACGTCCTTTGTATCTACCAGGATGAGGACAGTATACTATGGACGGGCACCAACCAGGGGCTGTTCAGGTTTAATAAAATAAAGAAGGCATTTACAGGCGTCTATGTGTCCGGCGAAAGGGACGGGCGGTCCATCAGTAACAATATTATTAATTCCATCATTCCTTACAATCAGGATACACTGTTGATAGCAACGGCCGCAGGGCTCAATCTCTTTGATAAACATAAGAAGATATTCAGCCTAATATCAACGAAGGATGGCCTACCCAACAATTTCGTGGAGATAATTGCGGTAGACAAGCACCACGATGTGTGGGCCGGCTGCGTGGAAGGGTTCTGCAGGATAAACATGACCACCCATACAGTCACCACCTACGGCATTAATGACGGGATCATTCATGCGCACTTTGAATGCCAAGGCTTCACCTGCCTCAGGAATGGCAATTTTCTCGTCTCGGAGCAAAAGGGTTTTATATGTTTCAACCCCGATAGTGTCAGGGAGAAGAAACCTCCTCTGGCGCCATCTATCACAGGTGTCCGTGTATTCGACAAGGAAATAAGGGCAGATAGTTTTATTAATTCCAGGAGATCGTTGACACTGCCCTATATGGATAATAATATTACTATCGAGTTCGCCTCTTTACAATATGCCGCATCGGATAAGTTCAGATACAGCTACCAGCTCGAGGGGGTTGATAAGAGTTGGGCCCCGGCCGGCAGGGACCAGACGGCGCGGTACAATCAATTGCGGAGCGGCCATTACCTGTTCAGGGTAAAATGTACGGACAGGGATGGTATTGAAGCAAGCGGCATCACCTTGCTTCCCTTATATATCGTCCCTCCATTCTGGAATACCTGGTGGTTTTATACCTGCGCCGGCCTGCTGGCTGCCGGGGGGATCTTTTTCGCGGCAAGATGGATAGATAGACGTAGAAAAGAAAAAGAGTTGATGCGCCTGAGCTACGAAAAGAAAATAGCTGTCGTGGAAATGAATACACTCAGGGCGCAAATGAACCCTCATTTCATTTTCAATAGTCTTAATTCGATCAATACCTTCATTTTAAAGAATGATCAGGAAAACGCCACGGACTATCTGGACAAGTTCTCCCAGCTGGTGCGGCTGATACTGGACAATTCGAGGACGGAATGGGTATTGTTGGAAAATGAGATCAAAGCCCTGAAACTGTATATCGAGCTGGAATCACTTCGTTGCGACAATGCTTTTACCTGCACCTTCGACATTGGAGAGGGCGTGATCAGTTCACAAGTGGTCGTGCCTCCTCTTATCATTCAGCCCTATGTGGAAAATGCCATTTGGCACGGGTTATTGCACCGGCAGCAACCCGGCGGACAGATTCGCATAAGGATATGGAAAGAAAGCAATGAGCTGAAAATGCAGATCATTGACAATGGTGTGGGCAGGGCGGAGGCAGCCAGGCTGGAGAAACGAAAAAAAACCCGGCACAGATCGCATGGCATGAAGATCACGGCCGAAAGGCTTGCCGTAGTAAATGAAGTATATAAGGTGAATGCTCGCGTAATGGTGACCGATGCCGGCGATGATCAGACGGGGGCAACAGGTACGAAAGTATTATTAACCATTCAATACAAAACGCATGCAGGCATTAATCATTGACGACGAGAAGCATTGCAGGGAAGGTCTTTTTATCATGTTGTCCAAATATTGCCCCGAAGTAGAAGTGATGGCGCAATGTCCCGGCGCGCGTGCAGGTTTACGGGCCATTGAGAAATTTCAACCGGACCTGATCTTTCTTGATATAGAGATGCCGGGGATGGATGGTTTCGAGCTGCTGGAAAGTTCCCAGGAATATGGCTTCGAAGTAATATTCACGACTGCATATAATGAATATGCTATCCAGGCCATCCGGCATAGCGCCCTCGACTACCTGTTAAAACCTGTCAACAAGAATGAGCTGATCCGGGCAGTGGCAAAAGCAAAGGCTGCACTGCGGCCGGCAGCATCTGAAAAAATAGCACGTCTGCTGGAATCGATTGAGAAGGATAAACAGCTGGATAGAGTTGCCCTGCCTACTGTTGACGGAATGATAATCCTTGAGCTTAGTGATATCCTGTATTGTGAATCGGAAAATAACTATACCCGGTTCTATCTCTTTGATGGCAAAGATATCATGATAGCAAAAACACTTAAAAAGGTGGAAACGCTGCTGCTGAGAGACCCGGGGTTTGTTCGCATACACCATAGTTTTGTCGTCAATCTCAGCCATGTACAACGTTATTATAAAGGTGACGGAGGAAAAGTCAGCATGGTCAATGGAAAAGATCTGCCGGTGTCCAGGGCAAAAAAGGAGGAATTTCTTGCCCGGCTGGAGAGCCTGTAGCCCCATTGAGATCACACTACTGCCTGACAGGGTATGATTTTTTTTCGTACTTTCATTCCATGACCACTCGCCGCCTATCATTCGAGGTTTCTCCCGCCATCGGCGCCGTCACCGCCGAATACACCCTTCCCAAAGGAACAAGTAAATGCATCATGACCCTGGCCCATGGGGCAGGCGCAGGCATGGACCATCTATTCATGACAACACTGGCCGCGGCTCTTGCCGAAGCAGGCATCGCCACCCTCCGCTTTAACTTCCCCTTCGCCGAAAATAAAAAAGGCAGACCGGATACCCCCGCCGTGGCTCACCAAACGATCGCAGCGGCCCTCACACATGCACATGACACCTACCCTTCCCTCCCCCTTTTTGCGGCGGGAAAATCCTTTGGCGGCCGGATGACCTCTCAGTACCTGGCTGCGAATACCCGACCTGAGGTAAAGGGTGTGATCTTCTACGGCTTCCCCCTGCATCAATCCGGCAAGCCCTCCATCGAACGGGCCGAACATTTAAAGGAGGTGAAGACAAGAATGCTCTTTATCCAGGGAACAAGGGATGAGCTTGCTGCCTGGGACCTGATAACAGCAGTATGCAAATCACTTTCAAAAGCTACCCTGGTAAAGATAGAAAACGCCAATCATATGTTTAAGGCCGGCAAAGTGGATACGATGCCCCTGATCACAAAGGCCACACAGGACTGGATAGAAAAAATAATAAAATAATTATACCAGCGGGATCGGCTTATTATTCTTCCAATCAAATTTAAACTCATCATCGGGTGAAGTCGGCGGCTTGGACCCATCAAAATTGATGACGTAATAAGCTCCGTGGATAAACTGTTTGTCCACAACCATTTTCAGATAACCGGGATTGGTCTGGTTGTAATAATTCAGCACCAGGTCTGCCCTCGTGGTCTGAAAAGGCGTCGCTATCTGATCATTGTTCTGGTCCAGTTGCATACGGTGCATGCTTCCCGGCTTGTCGGCGTATCCTCCCGCACCCGTGACGATAAAAGGATAGCTTTTCCCTTTTATCTTCCGTGTGAAACGCTGATAATTATGAACATGCCCCGAAAAAACGATGTCGGGATTCCGGCCTGCCTTTTGAGAGGCCTTATCGATGTCATCCAGTATCGCGGGGTATCCGCCGTGGACGGAATCCAGCGAAAATGGGGGATGATGCATGGTTACTATCAGACATTTGCTTTTGGGCGCATTTTTCAATTGCTGTACGAACCAGTCAAATTGTGTCTTATCTCCATCCGCATCCAGTGAACCGTCCACGTTGGAGAACAATCCGACAAAGACGGCATAAGGCGTGTCCAACACCCAATAAGGCCAGGGCTGGTTCATCGTCTTCCGGTAAGGAGAATAAGGGCCATAGGAAGGCGTTGGATCGCAAAAATTGGTCATAAATCCCAGCAACGAAGGCTCCGTATCCGGCTGATCGCCCGTATTGACCTTTGTATCACAGTCATGGTTGCCCGGAATGGCGAATATATAGGTAGGATAATACTTATAGGGGTCATAGAACTGCTCTTCATAATGCTCGGATATCCCATTGTAATATACGACATCCCCCACATGATAAAAAAATGCAGGCTTGTCTGCGTCGCCGGACTGCTGGATCTGTTTTTCCATCTGGTTGGCAAGCGCGTCTTGTATATCCGTACCGTTGACGCCGCCCGTATCTCCCACCAAATGGAAAGCCAGCTGATTATTTTGTTTGATCTTGTCCATGACAGGTTTTGACAACACACTTTCCAGCTTCAGCACAAGATCAGCCGGCTTGGCAAACTGACCCGGGATGGGGATAAATCGGTGGTGGGGTTTTGGCGCTTCCACCGGATCGCCAAAAGGTCTTCTGACTTTATGGGTATTATTACCCCTGGGACGTGTTACTTTAGCCATAAAATAGGTTTTAATAGTGAAAAGATATGGACAGACACTTATCCCAAAAAGGGTGTTTTCACGCTTTTTTGTTTATCGTTGGTTAAAATTCGCTTTACGGAGACGGCCACGTATGATCCGAAGATATCTTGTTGCATCCTTTACGCTTGCGGCCATTTCGGGAAGATGTTTTTTATAAATGACCAGTGCGTTTCTCATCAACTCAGCCGCATTTTCCAATTCACCCAGTTCAAGCAGGGTCAATGCCAGCTTATAATAGGCCTGGCCCGTGACAATAGCATCCTTTCCAAAAAGCTTTTCATAACCCCGCACCATTTTTTGTTCATATGATCTGGCAGACCGGTATTGCTCCGACTCGTATAACATAAAACCCAACTCACCGTATTCTACAAGTGTAGCTGGATGGTCCTTGCCAAGCATCTCTTCATACCGGCGAACGCTCTTTTTTAAAAGAGCTCTTGCTGCCACACACTCCCCCATATCCAGCAGCACCCAGGCCAGACCGGAAAGGTACTCCAAGCTGAGATAATGTCCTGCCCCATAATGGTTTTCCTGTATCCTGACAGCTTTTTCCATCAGGGTCTTCGCGCCTGCATGATCCTCCAGGTTGCTGAGCACCTTCGCCAGCGCCCGGTAGCTTCGGGCCGTCCTGGGATGTTCCGGCCCAAAAAGTTTTTCGGTAATATACATTACCTTTTCCTGCAACTTCCTGGCCTCTGCATACCGGCCCACACTATTCAATACAGAACCCAGAAGACTATATGTGCTCATGACAGCAGGATGATCCACGCCATAGTATTTTTCATCCGCCCGGACTGCCTTTCTCAGGATAGTCCTGGCCTTTTCAAAGTCATCGAGATGGGTCAATACGCAAGCCAGATGACTGGAAGCCCTTACGGCACTGGGATGCCCTGCCCCAAGATTCTTCGTAGCAGCTCGGATTGCCTTTTCCGCCAGGGCCTTTGCACCGGCATAATCCCCCTGGTACATCAGGACGAGCCCCAGGTTACCCATCCGGATCACCGTATGATGATGAATAGGCCCCAGGTTTCTTTCATCGTCCCTTAACGCTTTCTCGAGCAAAACCCGTGCGGCATCATACTCCCCCATCTCCATGTGTATCAAAGCAAGGTTGTTATAGCTCATCGTGGTGACAGGGTGATCCTTGCCAAAATGTTTTTCACCCGAACGGATCGCTTTTTCCAGCAGGGCCCGGGCTCCATTATAATCGCAAAAACTAAAAAGGACAAACGACAGCTGGTTCTGCAACTCAGCGATAGCAGGCGATGTATCCCGGGGAAAGACGGCAAGCAGCGACTTCCCATAAGGCACCCACCCAAACTTATCGAGGGCGTTGTCAGTAGAGAACTCTGTACGTATTTTCCCGGTGAGGGTCGCAAGTAGCCGGGCAATATCTTCCAGACGAACGGGCAGTTGCTGCCGGACCACACCGGCAATGATCCGGTGCATCCGGTAGTTGTCGGACATGGGACTATACAAAAGCCACCCTTTGTCTGCCAGGCCGGTGAGCGTCTCGGAAAAAGTAATGGCATGCGGACTTTTTTCATCGATGCATAGCTCCCGTAAAAGCCTGTATGGTTGAAATTCGGGAGGAAGACAGGCCACCTGTTGCAAGACCCACATTTCTTCCTCATTAAGCCTGCTCATGGCAAAAGTAGTCCGCAGATAAGACCCGATCCTGTCAATAGCCCCCGTCCGTCTGCTGTGGGCTACCTCGACATTGGCCCGAAGGTCTTTTTCAATCGCCTGTTGCAGCACAGACAGACTATAACGTTGAAGCGCAGCCATACGTGCGAGTATCTCGATGGTAAGCGTATGATAATCCACGGCTTTCACCAGCTTGCGGATACCCTCGTCCCCAATGTTCCTCAACGGATAATGCTTCCGGAAAAGCGCGACGGACTGCGCTTCGCTGAGAAAACCCAGGGGCTGTGGGTGGAAGCCGGTGATTGTCGCCCTGGAAGTGACCAGCACGTGCCAGTGTGGCTGCCCGGGCAGCATATCCCTGTATCTCGCCAGGGTTCGTTCACCGTTGTCGATCACCAGCAGATTGGGATAGCCGGTGATGCTTTTCATCTGACGGACGATCTCGGAGAAAAGATAGTCGGGCTCGGCGCCAAGCGCCTCGATACGCAGATTTCGCGTCAACCCCGGCGCATTGGCAAAATCTTTTGCAATATTGTCCGTATCCTGTGTGATCCAGGCAATGTGATGATATTCCCCGTAATACCTGCAGATATAAGCTTGCGCAAGGGTTGTTTTGCCGATGCCGCCGAGGCCATTTACCACTACTACTTTTTTTTGCGCATGCAGGGACTTATACAGCTCCGCAAGCTCCTCATCACGTCCGACAAGGTCTTCGTCATGCGTACGGGGGACCTGGAGCGTCAGTTCCTTGGGCATACCGCGTTCCGGGATATGAATATGTATGTCATCGCCGATACGGGCGTTAGCGACATGGTGAAGGACTCCAACGATGTTCTTTTGTCTGGCCAAGGGGTATAGGATAGATATCCAAGATATATAAAATTTCCTATCTTTCCACCATTTAACCATGGAACCTATCACCACCCTCCTCGCTACCGCCGCGGGCTATATCCTAAAAGGAGCCGCGCATAGTAAAACTGCCGATAAGGCAAAAGAACAGGTATTGGGAACATTCTGGAAATGGATACGCCCGAAATTTGTCAAAGATGTACAGGCCCTGGAAGACAAGCCGGATGACCCCGCCACCGAGGTCCGGGTGCAGGAGCGTCTGCTGGAACTGGTGAAGGACGAACATTTCTTCCGGGAGCTGCAACAGCAAGTGGAGCTTCTCCAACAGGCGGGCATCACCGAAAAGAATATTGTCCGGAAGGATATCATGGGTGTAAAAAAGATCGTCATTGGTGATAAGACTTATGGGCCCGGCGCGTACTACGACCGCAAGAATATCGTTGAAGGGGATATACGGGATGCAGATGAATTCATCCTAGGTGACGGACATTAATGCCCCCTCATTCACCTTATGGCAAAACAAAAAAATATCGTCGGCGATCTTCATAACGTAGGTTATGCCCGTATTGGCGACGAGATCCATATCCACCTGGCGGAGCATATTCCCCCCAAGGAACTTACACTGTATATACCCCGGACGCACCCCGATGATATCATCGGCCGTGACGCGGACCTGACACGCCTGCATAACCTTTTGCGTGTGGAGAAAAGAGTGGTGGTGGTCAACGGACTGGGTGGGATCGGTAAATCCACGCTGGCGCAGGTATACATCAGCCGGTACTATGAACGTTACCATCATATCGTCTGGATCACACAGGACTCGGAAGATATCGCCAGGGACTTTGTAAATACGCCGGGGCTGACCTCCAACCTGGGGCTGGATAAGACGATAATAGACCCGGGACAGATCTTTAATGAAATTATCCGGAAATTGAAGTCTATCCGTTCACAGCCAAGTCTGCTGGTCATCGATAATGGAGAAAGATCACTAAAAAAATATAAAGACCTGCTGCCGGGGCAGCCGCACTGGCATGTCCTGGTGACGTCGCGCTCGTCCATCGCCGGGTTTCACCGTCAGCCCCTGGGATTCCTGGATGAGAAAGAGGCGATCGCCCTGTTTAAAAAACATTATCCTCACCAGATCATCGGGGATGCCGGCATCGGCAAACTGGTAAAGGGGGTGGATTTTCATACTTTGTCCATCGAAATGCTGGCAAAAACAGCTGCGGTACAACGTTATGACCTCGCAACGCTGCAACAGGCCATAAAAAAAGACCTGAAAGCCAATATACAGGTGGCGCACAGCCGGAAAGGCACCGTCGAAAAGATCGGCTCCTATCTCCGGGCGACCTTTACCCTAAGCCGGCTGGATATGGAAGAAGTTTGGCTCCTCCAACAACTGTCCCATCTGCCGCCGGAATTCCATAGCTACACGCTGCTGCGGGAGCTGCTCATCGATGAAAAGGGCAGCCATGCCGCTGTTTTTGCCGAAAAGCTATCCGGTCTTGCCGACAAGGGATGGTTATTATACAAGCCCGCCGGCGACAGTTACAACATGCACAGGATCATTGCAGACGTGGTTCGACAGGAGCGGCCGGTGTCTTCCACGGAAGTTGCCCGGCTGATATCCATGATCACCGATAGATTGAATACCGAGGATGTCACTGTCAGCTATATTGAAAAATCCAAGTGGGTCCCTTTTGGGACGGCGCTGGTGGAAGCATTTCACAGAGATACTTCGCCACGGATGGCGGCGCTGCAAAACCACCTGGGTGTGCTGCTGCTGTTCCTGGGCGACCATGCAGGCGCCAAAGCTCTGCTGGAAAAGGCGGCCAGAGCCGATGAAAAGAATTTTGGCAGAGATCACCCCGAGACGACGACGCGCTATAGCAACTTGGCGCTGGTGCTGCGGGACCTGGGACACTATAAGAGAGCAAAGACAATATTCGAAAAGGCGGCCCGGGATGATGAAAAGAACCTGGGTAAATATCATTGGCATACGGGCGTCCGGCACCACAACCTGGGACTGGTGCTCTATGATATGGGGGACTATGCCGGCGCCAAAACTGCGCTGGAAAGAGCCCTCCGGATAGAACAAAGGAATGAACGCACCGGTGTCCGCTCATTCACAGGGACGGCCACCATCCTGGGGCTGGTGCTAAAGGAACTGGGCAATTTCCGGGCGGCACGATCGATGCTGGAAAAGGCCGTGAAGAACGATGAAAAAAAATATGGCGCCGATCATCCGGAGACGATGGGGAGCTACAACAACCTGGCATTAGTCCTGGGAGATATCGGAGAACATAAGAAAGAAAGACGCTTGCTTGAAAAGGTTCTGGCATTCCAGGAAAAACACCTGGGCCCCTATCATCCTGACACAGCAAGGGCTTATAACAACCTGGGAATTGCCCTCGGTAAGATGGGTGACCATGCGCAGGCTAAAGCGATGCTGGAAAAAACAGTCCTGGCCGACGAGAAAAATTTTGGCACAGGACATCACAACACCGCACTGGCTTATTCCAACCTGGCCCTGGAACTGGATGAGTTGGGTGACCGTAAGGGCGCCATCGCCTTGTTAAAAAAAGCGATACGTATATTCGAAAAAACGCTCGGGCCAACGCATCCTTATACCGTAGTGGTATATCGTAGCTTCGTAAATATCCTGCTGGATATGGACCGTTATCACAGCGCCAAACCTTGCCTGGAAAAACTGGTTCATGGGTGTGAAAAACTATACGGCAAAAGAACGCTGGACACCGCCTATGCCTATCACGATCTTGCTTTCACCCTGCACCGGCTGAAAGAACGCGAAAAAGCGATGGCAACGATAAAAAAAGCGCTGACCGTGTTCAGACGGGAACTTGGTATAAGGAATGAATTCAGGGTAGCAGCCGAAGAATTACGGGGACTGCTGTTATTACCGCCTGAACTATATAAACTTTAATACTTCCGCTCCTATAGCTTCCGTACCCAATATCTTGTCGGAAGGTGTCCCCGCATCCGCAATATCCCTCGTACGCCAGCCGGCCTTCAGCACCTTATCCACCGCACCGATCACCGCCTCGGACTCGGCCTTCATCCCAAAGGAAATATCCAGGAGCAATGCCGCCGAAAGGATAGATGCCAAAGGATTGGCCACTCCTTTCCCCGTAATGTCATGCGCGGAACCATGGATAGGCTCATAAACTCCCGTGCCGTCGCCGATGGAGGCGGAAGCCAGCATACCCATGGAACCCGCTATCTGGGAAGCTTCATCGGTTAAAATATCTCCAAAAAGGTTTGCAGTAACTACCACGTCAAAACGACGGGGATCTTTTATCAACAACATAGCCGTAGCATCTACGAACTGATGTTCGACTTCTACGTCCGGATAATCTTTTGCGACCTTCTGTATCACCTCTCTCCAAAGCCGGGAGGTTTCTATCACGTTGGCTTTGTCCACCGAACACAGTTTCTTACGACGGGTACGCGCCGCCTCAAAAGCCTTGCGGGCGATGCGCTCTACTTCGTACCGGCTGTATTCGGCTATGTCAAACGCGGTATCACCGTTGTTCTTACGGCCTTTTTCTCCAAAATAGATGTCGCCGGTAAGCTCCCGGAAAAAAAGGATATCCGCGCCTTTTAATATCTCAGGCTTGATGCTGCTGGCGCCCAACAGTTCATCAAATAATTTGATGGGACGAAGATTGGCATAAAGCCCCAGTTCCTTCCGCATCTTTAGCAAACCCTGTTCGGGACGGACCTTCGCCGAAGGATCATTATCATATTTCGGATGACCTACCGCACCAAACAGGACGGCATCCGACTTACGCATCTTCTCCAGCGACTCATCGGGCAACGGATTACCCGTGGCCTCGATGGCTACGTGCCCGATCAACGCTTCGTCATAGGTAAATGTATGCCCGAATTTCGTGGCGATCTTATCAAGTACCTTCTTGCCGACTGCCGTTACCTCCTGTCCTATTCCGTCTCCCGGAACGATTAAGATATGCTTCTTTGCCATTCGATGAATTTATTAAGCTTAAATTATGTTCAGCATTTTCTGGGTAGCCTTGATGGCGGCGACCGTCTGATCGCTGTCCAGCCCCCTTGTCTTGAATTCCCTGCTACCCGTGTTCCAGGTGATGATCGTTTCGCAGAGAGCGTCGGTCTTACCACCCGGCGGGATGTGTACGGAATAATCCACCAGCACAGGCAGGTCCTGTTTTTGCTTTTTATACGCTTTCTTCAACGCATTCATAAAGGCGTCGTATTGCCCGTCGCCCTGGGCATGCTCTTCAAAGACCTCTCCATTGATGGAAACCTTCACCGTCACGGAAGGATGAAGGCTCTTGGAATGGGTGAGCACGTAATTTTCTATTTTCACCTTTTCATGGATTGCCTTGCTGTCAAGGATATCCGAAATGATATAAGGAAGGTCCGCCTGGGTCACTACTTCCTTCCGGTCACCCAGTTCAATAATACGCTGGGTTACCAGTTTCAGGTCCGATTCTGACAACTGTATGCCCAGTTGCGCCAGGTTGTTCTCGATATTGGCTTTGCCGCTGGTCTTACCCAAGGCATATTTGCGCTGACGCCCAAAACGCTCGGGCATCAGGTCGCTGAAATAGAGTTTGTTCTTTTTGTCCCCGTCTGCATGGATACCGGCAGTCTGTGTAAACACGTTCTCTCCCACCACAGGTTTGTTGGATGGGATACGCACCCCGGAGAAGGTTTCCACCAGTTTGCTCACCCTGTATAAAGAGGCTTCGTTCACCGATGTCTTTACGGCAGGGAGGAAATCATTCAGCACCGCAACAGCGCTGGCCAGCGGCGCATTCCCGGCCCTCTCTCCCATCCCGTTGACCGTAAGGTGTATTCCATGAGCGCCTGCTTTTACGCCTTCCAGCACATTAGCCGTGCCCAGGTCATAATCATTGTGCGCATGAAAGTCAAAATGAAGACCGGGATAACGCTGAACGATCCCGGAAATATATTCCGTTACTTCCGAAGGTATAAGGATGCCAAGCGTATCCGGCAGCATCACCCGTCTGATAGGCAATTCCTTCAAAAAATCCAGATACTGATATACATAATCCCTCGAATGACGCATGCCGTTGCTCCAGTCCTCTAAATAAACATTACATTCAAGTCCCTTTTTCTTACCCAGGGCGATAACGGCTGCCACCTCTTTGAAGTGTTCGTCCGGCTTTTTCTTCAGCTGGTGCGTCAGATGGTTCAGAGAACCCTTGGTAAGCAGGTTCATCACCTTAGCGCCCGCCTGCTGCATCCATTTTATAGAGACGTCCCCATCCACAAAGGTCAGCACTTCTATTCTGTCCAGAAGATCATTTTCATTCGCCCATTTGGTGATGGCTTTCACGGCCGCCAACTCACCCTCCGACACCCGGGCCGACGCAATTTCGATCCTGTCGACCTTTAATTCCGTGAGTAAAAGTTGGGCGATCGTTAATTTCTCCGAAGGTGAAAAAGAGACACCGCTGGTCTGTTCGCCATCCCGGAGGGTGGTATCCATTATTTCAATGTAGCGCGAGGCTGAGGACATGTCTGTAAAAATATTTAATAGATACTCTTTGCAGCAAAAGAGCGGATATCCTCTTTCATGGATTGCAGATAATCGATGTCGTCATACCCGTTCATGAGATTGTGCTTCTTGTAGCTGTTGATCTCAAAAGACTCGCGTTCCCCTGTGGCCAGGATCGTGATGGTCTGGTCAGGCAGGCTCACTTCCAGTTCCGTATGCGGGTCGGCCTCGATGGCGCGAAAGATATTGTCCAGGAAAGCAGGGCTCACCTGTACAGGCAGGATGCCGATGTTAAGGGAGTTGTTTTTAAAAATATCGGCAAAAAAGCTGGACACTACGCAACGAAAGCCATAATCATAGATCGCCCATGCCGCATGCTCCCGGCTGCTGCCGCTGCCAAAGTTCTTCCCCCCCACCAGTATCTTGCCCGTATAAATGGAGTTGTTCAATACAAAATCCTTTTTGGGCGTATTGTCCGCATTGTAACGCCAGTCCCGAAAAAGGTTGTCTCCAAAACCCTTGCGTTCCGTGGCTTTTAGAAATCGGGCGGGGATGATCTGGTCCGTGTCCACATTCTCGATAGGCATGGGGACGGCGGTGCTCTTTAATACAGTGAATTTATCGTAAGCCATAGTTTAAATTTAATCTACCATCAATGTTCTCGGGTCCGTCACTACACCCGTCACGGCTGCGGCGGCTGCCACCAGGGGACTGGCCAGCATCGTCCTTGCGCCAGGCCCCTGTCTTCCCTCAAAATTCCGGTTGCTGGTGCTCACCGCATATTTACCGGCAGGGATCTTGTCGTCATTCATGGCCAGACAAGCGCTGCAACCGGGCTGACGCAGCTGGAAACCCGCTGCCGTCAATATATCCAATATCCCTTCTTCCCTGATCTGCTGTTCCACGATATGACTACCGGGAACGATCCAGGCAGTGACATGGTCCGCCTTCTTACGATCCTTTATAATGGAGGCAAAAGCGCGGAAGTCTTCGATACGTCCGTTGGTACAGCTGCCGATGAACACATAATCCACCTTTTTACCCAGCATCGGCTCGTCCTCATGAAAACCCATATAGTCCAGGGACTTTTCGTAGCTCGTCTTACTGCCGCCGGCAGCCTGCGCCAGAGGGATATGTTGGGTGATCCCCATTCCCATCCCCGGGTTCGTGCCATAAGTGATCATGGGCTCTATGTCTGCCGCATCAAAATGATGCTCCAGGTCAAAAACAGCGCCTTCTTCCGTCTTTAATGTTTTCCAATAAGCAAGGTCCTTATTCCAGTCGGCCCCTTTTGGCGCCTTATCCCGGCCCTTTATATAGTTAAAAGTGGTTTCGTCCGGGGCGATCATACCGCCACGAGCGCCCATCTCGATACTCATATTACAGACGGTCATACGACCTTCCATGCTCATGTTCTCAAAAACCTCACCGGCAAATTCCACAAAATAACCCGTGGCGCCCGCCGCCGTCAGCTTTGAAATGATAAAGAGCACCACATCCTTGGGGGTAATGCCTTTACCCAGCCGCCCATCGACCTTTATCCGCATTTTCTTCGGCTTGGGCTGCATGATACATTGGGAAGACAGCACCATCTCCACTTCAGAAGTGCCGATGCCAAAGGCGATCGCACCAAAAGCGCCATGGGTGGAAGTATGAGAGTCCCCACAGACGATGGTCATGCCCGGCAGCGTAATGCCATTCTCCGGACCGACGACATGAACAATACCGTTCTTGGGATTACCCAACCCCCAGTGAGAAATGCCGTATTTGGCGGCATTCACTTCCAACGCCTTCAGCTGATTGGCAGACAGGGGGTCCTGTACAGGCAGGTGCTGGTTGATAGTAGGCGTATTGTGATCGGCCGTGGCAAATGTCTTTTCCGGGAACATCACTTTCAGATGCCGTTGCTCCAGCCCCAAAAAGGCCACGGGACTGGTGACTTCATGGATAAAATGGCGGTCGATAAAAAGTACATCGGGACCATCCTCGATCTTCCTGACCACATGGGAATCCCATACTTTGTCAAATAATGTAGCGGGTATATGGCTCATTTTCCAGAATTTAAAGAAGTTGCAAAATTCTTAAAAAACATTCACATAATAAGGTTTTGAGCTGAATTTCTTCAAAACGGATCAGCAGCCTGTAAAGGTACGCCCTTTCATATATATACCGGCGTATTATATCACCGTCAATTGCGTATTGCGGTAAGCCCCCAGCAAAGGGCTGTCAGCGGGAAGCTCCGTAAAAAGATAGTGGATAAGAGAGAGGTCACAGACCTTTATTCGCTGGACGGTATTCAGTTTTTCGGCAATGGTCACCACCGCCGCCCGCTGAGAGCTGCGGATCATGGCCTTTATCACCTGGACCACTTCCCAGTCGGAATCGGTGAGCCCACCTTCCACCGAGAAAGCATTCGCCCCGATGACACAAAGATCTACCCTGATGTCCGCCAGTTGATTGATCACCCCGGCGCCCGTATGCAAATTGGAGTTTTTCATGAGCCTGCCGCCAATGGTCACCACTTCCAGATGCTCATGCTGCGCAAGCGTCAGCGCCACCTGCGGACTCAGACAAAAAAATGTGGCATGCAGATGATCCGGTATCTTTTTGGCGATCTCGATAATGGTGGTCCCCCCTTCTGTAAGGATGGACATATTGTTCTTAAATACAGGTATGATCTTGTCGGCAATGGCCCGCTTAGCCTCCTGGGCGTAGACCTCATGCTGACCGCTAAAAGGATGATGGAACGCCTTGTTCATGGCCCCTCCGTGAACCTTTACGATCAACCCCTCTTCCGCCAGCTCCCGGAGGTCCCGCCGGATGGTATCCTCAGATACCCGTAAGGCCACGCTCAGATCCGCGGATAACACCTTGTTATGGAGATTGATCTCCCGTATGATAGCTTTTAAACGCTCTTCTCTCAACATAATTCAGCCAAAATTAAGTCTTTTTTGCACGAATCTTCCTATTTTAGACACCCAAACACGAACAAACACGCAAAAATGCCCACAAAGATTACCGAACAGCCATCGCCCCACCGGCACCTGGAAAAAATGTCCATAGAAGATATCACCACCCGTATCAATCAGGAGGACAGCACCGTCCCGGGCGCCATAAAAAAAGTCCTTCCGGCAATCAACCGGCTCATAGCCGCCGTGGTGGACAAACTAAAAGCCGGCGGCCGGCTATTCTATCTCGGCGCGGGCAGCGGAGGCCGGCTCTCCGTACTTGACGCCATCGAGCTCCCTACTACCTATGGTATTCCAAAAGGGCAGGTGAATGTCATTCTTGCGGGCGGTCTTCACAGGTTGATAGAAGCGCGGGAAGAAATGGAAGACAACGTAGACGAAGGATGGCGGCAATTACAACAAGCAGATGTTTCTGAAAAAGATATTGTCATCGGCATTTCGGCCAGCGGCACCACGCCCTTTGTCCTCGGAGCGCTGCAGGCAGCCCAGGCCCATGGGGTAACCACAGGCTGTATCGTCAGCAACCCGGACACCCCCATCGCCGTGTTCGCCGATCTTCCCGTGGAAGTGATCACCGGTCCCGAATTTATCTCCGGCAGCACCCGTATGAAATGCGGTACGGCCCAGAAACTCATTTTTGATATGATCAGCACGACAACCATGATACAACTGGGAAGAGTGGAAGACAACCGGATGGTCAACGTAACCCTCATCAACGAAAAGATCATCGACCGCAGCGTAAAGATGCTGATGGAGCTGGCTTCCGTCGACGATTATGCGACGGCCAAAAAGGTACTTATGGAACAGGGAAGCGTAAAAAAGGCAGCCGACTACCTCGGCCGGAGATAAATATGAAACCCATCGTCATCATCGGCATACTATTCTTTGTCTTTGGATTCGTCACCTGGCTGGGCTCAGTGCTGATCCCTTATTTACGCATCGCCTGCGAACTGAACAATTTCCAATCCTACCTCGTAGCCTTTTCGTTCTATATCTCTTACATGGTGATGGCTATTCCCTGCGGCTGGGTCTTAAAAAAGACAGGCTATAGGACAGCTATATCGCTGGGTCTGCTGATCATGGCCATGGGTGCTCTTTTGTTTATCCCCGCCGCTCTCACCCGCAGGTATAGTCTTTTTCTCGGCGGGCTCTTCGTTCAGGGAACGGGCCTGGCCATCCTGCAGACGGCATCCAACCCTTATATCACCATATTAGGCCCCCGCGAAAGCGCTGCCCGCCGCATCAGCATCATGGGCATCTGCAATGGCATCGCCGGCGTACTGGCGCCCATTATCCTGGGAGCCGTGACCCTGAAGGATGCGGACATCATTCAGCAAAACCTCAGCCGCCTGCCCGGGCTTCAAAAGACGGCTGCGCTGGAAGCCCTCGCACACCGGGCCATCCTCCCCTACTCCATCATCCTGGTCACGCTGGTCCTGCTGGCCGTGATGGTTTTTTATTCCGGCCTCCCTGAGCCGGATGACGACACCACGGAAACACCCCGGGAAACCGGTACGCAAAAAACAAGCATCGTACAGTACCCTCATCTCCTGCTGGGCGTGGTAACATTGTTCCTGTATGTAGGCGTGGAGGTTATAGCCGGCGATACGATCATCAGTTATGGCGCCTCACAAGGCATCGCGCTTTCTACCGCAAAATTTTTCACCAGTTGTACGCTCGTCAGTATGCTAGTAGGTTATATGATCGGCGTCATCTGTATCCCAAAATATATTTCACAACAACGTACCCTGACCATCTCCGCTGTATTGGGCATTCTTCTGGCATTTGGGGCGCTGTTTAGCCATGGCGCGCTTTCCGTGACATTTGTCGCCCTGTTGGGTTTTGCCAATTCACTCATGTGGCCTTCCATCTGGCCCCTGGCCATCGCGGACCTGGGCAGGTTTACCAGGTCAGGCTCCTCCCTGCTGATCATGGCCATCGGGGGCGGCGCCCTGCTTCCCCTGGCCTACGGACGGCTGGCAGACGTCTTCAGCCCGCAACACGCTTATTGGATCGTGGTGCCCTGTTATATATGCATCTGGTATTACGCGGTGGCGGGACATAAGATCAGGACCTGACGTATCATTCGGCTCTTAAGCTCCTCGCCGGATTGGCCATCGCAGCCCTGATAGCCTGAAAGCTCACCGTCACCGCTGCGATAAGGACGGATATGACGCCGGCAATACCAAACATCCACCAGCTGATGGTGGTCCTGTAGGCAAATCCCTCCAGCCATTTATTCATCATCCACCATGCAATGGGGACGGCAATGACAAAAGCCGCCAGCACCAGCCGTATAAAATCCCCGGACAACATTCGGGTGATGCTCGCGACACTCGCGCCCAGCACCTTTCGGATACTTATTTCTTTCCTCCGCTGTTCGGCGCTAAAGGCCGCCAGACCAAAAAGCCCCAGACAGGATATGATAAGGGCCATGATGGTAAAGGTGTCGATGATATGCGACATGGCGATCTCCGTTTCATACCGCTGCTGAACCATCTCATCCAGGAATGCATAAGAGAATGGAGCGTCCGGAACATCCCTATGCCAGATGGCTGCGATCTTTGACAGGAGCGCCTTATAGTCGGCCGTATGGGTATTGACGGTCAGCGTGGGCCATGGGGCGTCATGAGGGCCCCGTTTCCACAAGGCAAAACCTTTTATATTCTCATGCAGCGAACCATAATTAAAATCCTTCATCACACCGACGATCTCGGCCTGACGCTGCAGCTTATCATACAAAACAGTACCCGCCGCATGCAGAGGGTCCAACCCCATTTGTCTCGCATATGATTCATTGATCAATATTTTGGAGGAATCCGTAGCCCGGAAATCCCTCCCGCTGATCAATTTTATCCCATTGGCCCGGATAAAGAACTGATCCGAAATAATATAGTCCATACCCTTTTGCTCGGACTCCTTCTGCCCCTGAAGAAAGAATGAATTCCTGAAATACAACGGACTGCCAAGATGCCTGCTGGCATTGCTGACGGCTTTTACTTCCGGCAGCATCCAAAGATCGTTCATCAGCGCCGGAATGTTCGCCATGTCATCCTGTGTATAAAAAGAGAGCGTCAGCTTCTGATCCTTTTCAAACCCCAGGTCTTTGTTTTTTATGTAGTTCAACTGGCAGTATATGACGACGATCCCTGAGACAAGCACCGTGGACAGGATAAACTGGAATACCACCAATCCCCGACGAATACCCGACGCCGAAATATGACTGGTGAAGTTTCCCTTTATCACCCTGATGGCCTTGAAAGCCGAAAGATAAAAGGCGGGATAGCTGCCTGCAATAAGCGCAGTAAGAAAGACCAGCCCACAAAGCCCAAGGACAGTTCTTTTGTCCAGGGACGATATACCGACAGATGCATGGGTGATCTGATTAAACAAAGGCAACGCCATCATCAGCAAGGGTACGGCAATAGCCACGCTGATCAGCGTGATAAGAAACGACTCCCCTAAAAATTGTTTTACCAGGTCCATCCTGCCGGCGCCAATGACCTTTCGTACACCGACTTCCTTGGCTCTGCGGGAAGCCCGGGCAGTGGACAGGTTCATAAAATTAATACAGGCGATGATCTGTATAAGCACAGCCACCAGCAGCAACACATTGAGAAAGGACGGGTTGACAGCCTTGTCCAGTTGGATGCCTATCAGCCCTGGGGTCGTATGGATGTCGGCAACAGGCTGAAGCTTCAACTGCATTTCCAGGCCCGACTTCTTAAATTGCTCGCCTGCATAATGATCCACAAAGACGGGTAATTTCGTTTCCAAAACACGGGGGGCCGCTCCATGCCGCAGCTTTACGTAGGATGACGCATAGGTATTGCTTGTCCAACTGGTGTTATACATCATATAGCGGCCCATATTGCCGCTGTTCATCGTGACAAAGATATTCGCATGCAGATGGGACTTCCCAAGACTTTCATCCACTACCCCTCTTACCGTATAGCTTGCCGTACTGTCAGCCGAATTCTCCATGACAAAGGTCTTTCCAATGGGATCTTCCCTGCCGAACAGTTTATCCGCAGTGGATTTCAGCAGCACCACCGAAAAAGGCTCCTGTAAAGCCTCTCGTGCATTGCCGCTTACAAAGTGATAGTTGAACACATCAAAGAAGGTAGAATCCACATAAACCGCATCTTTTTCATATAGTGTCTTATTATTATACTGCAGCAACTGCTGCTCGACCCCCGCAAAAGGGATCACACGGGTGAACTGGACGACATCTGCAAAATCCTGCTTCATCATTGGCGCAGTCTGGGCTGCGGTTGTTGCTACGTCTTCATTTGTCCATTTCGTTTTTACCTTATAATGACATATGACCCGGTAAATATCCCCGGCATCCGCATGATGACGGTCATAACTGTACTGATCGGAAACGTATAATAATATATAAAGACAGCTAAGGGTCCCCAGCGTAAGCCCCAAAATGTTGATAAAGCTAAAAGTTCTGTTCTTCAAAAGACTCCGCCAGGCAGTAAGAAAATAACTCTTGAGCATAAAAATGATTATAACCCAACGCCGTCAAAAAAATGTCCAATTATTAAAAATATAAAATCCAACAACTTATATATTAAAACCAAAAACCACTGTACGCTTTTGATACTATAGGTGTCCGATGGGCAATGCAATCAGAATCAGACGCTTGTCTTTTCCATCCTTAATAACTATCTTGGGGCGACTAAAACCCAACATTCGTCTCTCCCAACCCATGAACCACAGGCCGGCCAAGATCTATCTTTTAAAATACTATAGCCTTTTGCTGTCTATATTATTGTCCGGCAGTGCCTCCGCACAGTTGAGCGCGGGTTTTTCCATGGATAAGACAGGAGGTTGCAGCCCCCTGGTGATCAACCTCACCAACCAGACAACCGGAGCTTCCGCAACTGCCGTCTATAAATGGGATTTTGGCAACGGCAATACCTCCACGCTGGCCAGCCCCTCCGCCGTCTTCACCGACGAACAGACCTATACAGTGACGCTCACGGTAGAGGATGGAGGCAATTCGTCTTCCACTACACAACAGGTGACCGTCTACAAGCCCCCCACCGTTGACTTTTCCGTGGCGCCTGCCAAGACCTGTCTGGGCATGCCCGTAACCTTTACCGCCAATGCAACACCCGGCGGGGGAAGTATCTCCAGCTATACATGGGATTTCGGAGACGGCTCCACCCAGCAAGGATACAGCAATGGACAGCCCCACACCTATGGCGTGGAACTCACCGCCTCCGTCAGTCTGACGGTGACCAATAGCTGGGGATGTCATACTACGCTTAGAAAAGCGGATATGGTCAGGATCATCCCCGCCCTGACAGCCAGCTTCTCCGCGGACAAAAGGGTTCTTTGTCTCGTCACCGACCCCATACAGTTCACCAACACCAGCTCGGGTCCGGGCACCCTGGACTATTTATGGGACTTTGGGGACGGGAATAGTTCCACACAGCAAAACCCAACCTATGTATTTAATAAGAAAGGGAATTATACGGTAAGCCTGAAAGTCCATAGCTCGGAAGGGTGTACGGTCACCGCTACGCAATACAACCCGATAAACGTTGCCAACTACGGCACCGACTTTACGGTACCTCCTCTTATCTGTTCCGGGTCGTATGTTACATTCAATGCGCAAAACATAAGCACGCCCGACAACAGCGTATGGGAACTGGATGGTACGCCCTACTATGGATATTACAACGCCTTCAGCACTTCTTTTAATACCCTGGGGGACCATACGATTACCCTGAAGAATACCTTCGGGACCTGTCCTTCAACGGCGACAAAAAAAGTTTCTGTAAAGGATATTCCGCACCCTACCCCCTTCTCGATAGACGTCACCGGAAAATGTGGAACGCCCGTGGCGGTGAATTTCAAGGACGCCACGCCCGGGGCCGTCAAATGGGCCTGGAATTTCGGGTACTATTACAACACCGGCCAACCCGTCGGCTCCGCAAATACACAGACCCCCACCTGGACCTACACACAGGACGGGTCTTATACGGTGTCTCTGCAGATAACCAATGCCGACGGATGTACAAATTCCACCAGTCAATATTTCACCATCACCCGCCCTTCGGTGGGCATCTATACGGACAACCCGCCCGTACTATCACAGTGCTCGTCTATCATCACCTATACCTTTCACACCAATTCCTCGGAACCGCTGACGGCAACCCAATGGAATTTTGGCGACGGAGGCACTTCCACCTCGCCCAATCCGACACACGCTTTTAAAAACACCGGTTCCTACAATGTAACGGTGAGTTATACCACCCAAAACGGGTGTAAAGGAACGGCGAGCCTCACAGTATATAACCAGACGCCACCCAACCAGGTAGCAGTCTATACCACTCCGGGCTTTCCAGCCACCTGCAACCAGCCGGTGCTGGTGAATTTTACTACCTGGTCCTCCGAGCCGCTGGCCACCACCAACTGGGTCTTCGGAGATGTGAACAGCAGCGATAACACCTCGACCCTGCCCACGCCCTCTCATAAATATACCGCCGTCGGTAAATACGTTGCCCAGCTGAACTATGTCACACAGAGCGGGTGTAAAGGCTCCGCCAGCTCCAATGTCATTATCATCGACCCGAAGATCACCACCCTGGACTTCTCCATCAACCCCAACCCTGTGTGCGGCAACAACCCCGCGTCCTTCTCCGCCACACCAAACAATTTTGACATCACAACCTATAACTGGCAATTCGGTGACGGAGGGGTTGCTTTCGGACCGCAAAGTACATCGCATAGCTATGGCGCCGAAGGCACATATAAAGTGACAATGTATGCGCAGAATATGGGCGGATGCGATACCACCATCACCAAAACGATCACCGTAAAGCCCCCTTTTCCCCAGATATACAATCAAACCAACACCTGCGACGGCACCCGGGGGGATGTGACCCTGACACAAACTTCCGTACATGCCACCACCGTCACCTGGAATTTTGGCGACGGCACGACCGTCACTGTTCCGGGCACCCAGGCCGACATAACACATACTTATAAAAAAACAGGCGCTTACACTGTCACGCTGACCGCCACCAACGGACAATGCTCCCTCGTGACCTCCACTTCCGTAAATGTACTTTTAAAACAAAGCCCGCAGCTCACGGGCAACGCCACGTCGGCATGTAGCAATACACCCGTCGCCATCCAGATAGCAAACCTGGATAAGAACCCCTACCAGAGCGATATCGAATATCAATCCTACTATTATGCCGGGTATAATATCGTCGGCGTACAATACAGCGACGGCACGGATTTCCAGGGCAACTGGAGCAATGCCCCCTATCCTTATCGCTGGACAACCACGTACAACGGCAATATCACCAACTTCCAGGTAGGGAAAAAAGGAATCCGCTATATCCTCAAAAGCGTCGTCTTTGGCTGCCAGGATACCACCAACGTAATGCCGCTGGCCATCAAAGGCGCCGTCGGCGGGTTCCAGGTGACTACCGATAAATTATGTTATCAATCCCCCGTAGTACTGGAAGACACCTCCCATTCCACTCCTGACAACCCGATCCTCTCCCGGCAATGGGATTTTGGGGACGGACAAACGTTTACCACGGACAAAGGCGGTAAGGTCACGCATACTTATGCTAATCCGGGTAATTATTATGTCAATATGCGGATAACCGACGCTGCCGGCTGCTCATCAAACGTTCCCTCCGCACAATACGTCACTGTCAAGGGTCCTAAAGCATCTTTCTACCCTTCCGGCACGGATGTACATCTCAATACGACGGTGTATTTTTATAATACTACCAACGACAATGGGAATACAAACACGACATATAGTTGGGACTTTGGGGACGGCACATCCTCCAAAGATCCGTATCCTTACCATACCTATACAACACCCGGTACGTATGTGGTAAATATGAGAGCTACCAATCCTTCCGTACCCTGCGCCTCCACGGCCACTTCCGTGACCATCATCGTAAGACCATTCAACTCCAATTTCAGCTTTAACACCTCCTATGTGGCAGGCAGCTGTCCGCCCCTGCTGGCATACTTTACCAATACTTCCGTCAACGCGGTCAGCGTGAGCTGGGACTTTGGCGACGGCAATACCGCGGGCAACCTGAATTATGCAAGCCATGTGTACGAAAAACCCGGGAAGTATATTATAAAGCTGCATGTCAACACCTACAATGGGCTTACAGGTGAGTACATCGATTCCATCATCATCCGTCAGCCACAGATAACTATTCCAAAATTTCCGCCGGAAGCCTGTATTGGAAGTACCGTCACGCTGAACTCCAAGGTCCAGGACGGCAGCCAGTATATGTGGGACTTCGGGGACGGCAGCATTATCCCTTCCGCCGACGGAAATGCGGATCATATATACACCACCGCAGGCAACTATAAAGCAACACTGCTGGTAAAGAACGATGCCGGCTGCGTCACCGACTCTACCCTGCCTTCCCTGGTAAAGATCCGGCCCAACCCCATAGCCACTGTCTCGCCAAAAGAGCCGGTGCTATGCCTGGGTCAATCCATCGCATTACAGGCCACCGGCGGCGCCTCTTATGAGTGGAAACCATCCACCGGGCTGAACAATCCCTACATCCCCAATCCCACGGCGGCGCCCAGGTCCACCACGGACTATACGTTGACGGTAAAGGATGATATTGGTTGTCAGAATACACAGCCCCTTACCATAAGGGTCATCGAGCCGGGGCATCTCCAGGTCAGCCCAAGCGTGGAAGTCTGCGACGGCGATCCCATACAGCTGAATGCCACGGGCGAACAGGTGTATAAATGGATCAACTTCACCATCGGTCTGAACCATACCGATATACCCAACCCTATCGCCATCGCCCCTTATACCATCACTTACACCGTACAGGGCTCCGACGACCATTATTGCTTTGTACATGAAAAGCCCGTGACGGTCACCGTACGCCCTTTGCCTACAGTGGATGCAGGTCCGGACATCGTCGTACAGGCAGGCTACGACGTTACCCTCAACGCCCAGGCCAGCGCCGACGTCACCAAATTGCAATGGACACCCGAAAGATACCTCAGTTGTTATGATTGCACCACCCCACTGTGTAAACCCCTGGCCACCACCCAATACATCATAAAGGTGGAAAACAAATACTGCAAGGCCGCTGACACCCTGGTGGTGGCCGTTGACTGTAAGGAAGCGCGCGTCCGTATCCCCAACGCTTTCACGCCAAATGGAGATGGCGCCAACGATGTCTTTATGCTCAATGGCATATCCATTATCAGACACATGGTGATCTTTAGCCGCTGGGGCCAAAAAGTGTTTGAGAAAGATAACTTTATCGCCGGCGACCGGACTTCCTGCTGGGATGGCACATACAATGGACAGAAATGCGAGCCGGGCGCCTATGTCTATTTTGTAGAGATGGAATGCCCTTCGGGTGGCGTTTTCAGCAGAAAGGGAAGCGTGGTGCTGATACGATAAAATCTTTACTGTACCACTAACACCTTTGTCACAGCCGACTTTTTCAACCGTACCGTAACAAAATATACGCCCGCCGGCACACCCGGATCGATCTCTCCGGTGCCAGATAGCTTAACGGTCTTCAACACTTTCCCCGCAACATCGCTGATAGTCACAAACGCCTGCTCATTCCCGGGCATCACGATCCTGACCCTGCTGCCTGTATGGGCAGGATTCGGGAAGATGCTAAAATTGCCGGCGCTATCTGTAGACACCGGAAGAATGGCAGCGCTGGCTGTACGGGTTGATACCATATTATTCACGACAGTGGGATTTACCAACTGCCACATGGCGCTGTACCAGCCCGTCTGCGGATTACTGTACTGGGCATATCCCAGAAGGTTTTCGATATGTATCCATTCGCCGGACTGCCACCTGTTCCGGATATAGTTCCATCCATCGCCCGTAGAGGCAATGGTCCACATGGCGCTGTACCAACTGGTGTTGATAGTACCGCATTGTACATACCCGCTTTGATTTTCCACATGCATATAATTGCCGGTGCCCCGGTTCTTCAGAAAAACAAAACCGCTGCCCGCATCCACCTGTGTCCATTGATACGCCGTATTCGTACCGGGATTGGCGCCGTATTTCACCTGGCCATTGCCGCCATCGTAGAGATAAGTGCCGGACTGCCACCTGTTGACTATCTGGTAGTAAGTAGTCCCTGTGGGCGTACCGGGATCGCTGTCATACCATGTCCCGTTGAGATACCAGCCTTCCTTGTTCCTGCTGAGGTCCGCCGTCTGGTTAGTCCCGTCATTAAAGATAAGGTTGGTGGAAGTGATATTTGTAAATGTATAGGTATACCAATTATTACCCGCATTGGTCATATCAACGCCCGGCCATGTGCCGTCCGCCAGCACACCTGCCGGCTGGGCACTCCACCAATATATTTTTATCCCGGCGCCCCAGCTGGTGGGTTTGTAGAAATGAACGGTAAAGCTCGTTGAAGGCGTCACCGTGATCGTAGACGTGGCGGTCTTCCCCTGGTCGACGGTCGTAGCTGTGATCACCGCTGTCCCGGCCGCTACACCCGTAACAAGACCAGCCGCACTCACCGTGGCGATACCCGTATTGGAAGAGGTCCAGTTGACAGCCTGGTTCGTGGCATTCGCCGGCGCCACGGTAGCCGTCAGCTGCGAGGTCATACCCACATGCACAGACGCCGAAGTGGGACTGACCGTAACACCCGTGACGGGCACAGTAGGTACATTTGCATTCGTCAGCACCCTGTATTGATACGCGCTAAGCGAAAGCGCAGTACTCAAGGTCACCGTCGCACCGGAATAAGCGTCTTTCCAATTGGTATTCTGCAAGGCCGCCGGCAGGGAATAATTGACGGTCGCATTCCGCAAGTTGGAGAACACCACCACCTGCTCCGTACCCGACGTCTTTGTAAAAGCGCAAACATCATTATTTGTATAGGACACCAGCGCGCCCCGGCGGATGGCATTGCTGCTGTTGCGGAAAGCGATGACCCTGGTATATTCCGCCGTCACATCCGGGTTAAGACTCCAGTCGATGACAGTAGACGTAAAAGGGAAGGTAATGGCTGTGGGAAAAGCCACTTCCTGTCCATTATAAACAAAGGGTACCCCCTTCATGTATGCAACTACCACAAAGGCGGCCATGGAGCCCGGCTTGCCCCCAAAGAGCGTCACAGGCGCGCCGTCGGAGCCATCCACATCGTGATTGGTGAGGTACCGGACGATCTGCTGGTTACCCGTGCTGCCCGCATATTCCACCGTGTTGGAATTGTCAATGGCCGTGACGGAGCCGCCGGTGAAAATAGGTCGGAGGCTACTACCATAGAACTGCATCCCAAAATTGTAATCAAAGCCGGCGCCATAATTGGCAGAACGGGTACCCTCCGCCATCAGCAGCAACCGATGAGTATTAATACTCCGTAAAGATGTAGTAGCCTGCTGCCAGAAATCAATAGGCGGGTTGTCGGCAAAGTCACAACGGAACCCGTCCACATTAGCCGTAAACACCCAGGACCGCATGGCGCTGATCATCGCCGTACGCATAGCCTGGCTGTTAAAATTCAGAGCGGCGACATCCGTGTACCCATTGAGGTTCTGTATATTCCCATTGCCGTCCCGTATATACCAGTCCGGGTGTTGCGTGATCCAGGGATGGTCCCAGGAAGTTTGATTCACCACCCAGTCCAGGATTACAGCCATTCCACGACTATGAGCGCCATCCACAAGGTTACGGAGGTCGGTAAGCGAACCATATTCGCTACCCACGGACCCGAAATCTTTGATACAATAGGGTGAATTAAAAGCATTCAGCGTTCCGACAGGATAGACAGGCATCAAATAGATGACGTTGACTCCCAGCGCTTTTATCTGATCCAATCGCACCGTCACCCCCGGCAGATTGCGGGTGGAGCTGAAAGCCCGGATATTCACCTGGTACATGGTGACATCCCTGACATCCGGAACACTGCCAAAAGGAGTACCATACTGAGACGGGTCCTGTGCAAAAATGCACAGGGTAAATAACAGGACAGAACAAAATAATGCGTAGAGCTTTTTCATATGAGCAAGTTTAGGCCCCAAAGAAATAGCTGTCATCCAACAGGACCAATTTATACAGACGGGATATAGAAAATAGTAGCCTGTCCGGAGAATCGCCGGCTGACAGGTGATTGATCTTCATCCGGCTATATACGCATGAAAATATTTTCAATATAGATGCCATTCAATTATCTTTCCGCAAAAACGCCGAAGGGCGCAGCTTATGAAGTGGGTAATTTCCAGTTGGATCCTATTGATTGCTTGTACAGTGAGAGGGCAGGCCCGTACAGATAGCCTGCTGGCGGCGCTTACGAATGCCATCGAAAAAGCGCCCGCTCATGATGCCGAAAAATTAAAGACGATCCAACGACTGCAAACCCAACTCCATACCGACACAACCCATGATCCGGAGACGCTGTTCCGGCTCTATAAAGACCTCTACGACGAATACCGTATCTTCCATTATGACTCCGCCTATAGCTATGCGGAGAAGATGCAGGACATCGCCCTCCGCACCGGCCGCCGGCAGCTGATCACAGAAGCCCGGCTCAACCTGTGTTTTATCCTGCTCTCCTCAGGTCTTTTCCGTGAAACCTATGACTCGCTGCGCATCACCGCCATCAAAGAGGAGCCGGACTCCCTGAAAGCGGTCTACTACACGCTGATGGGCCGCTATTATTACGACCTTGCTAACTATGATTATGACGGCGCCTATCACTCGCAGCTCTACGATATTAAAGGCAACGGTTATATGGACTCGGCGCTGGCTTTTTACCCTCCCTCCTCCTTTGAATACATCTATTACAGCGGGCTGCGGGACTTCAAAAGCAATCGTACGGACCAGGCCGCCGTCTTCTTTGAAAAACTATTGAATAGCCACCGCCTGACCGACCACCAGCTGGCGCTGACCACATCCACCCTCAGCGGTATCTACCAGCAAAAAGGACAGACAGGAAAAGCCATCGACCTGATGATCCAGGCAGCCCTGGCCGATATCCGCAGCTCGACAAAAGAAACATTTGCTATCTTCAATCTGGCCGACCTATTATATAAAAATGGAGATGTCCGTCATGCCTCCCTCTTTATCGAGTCGGCCATCGCCAATGCGGAATTCTATGGCGCCAGACAACGAAAGGTCCAGGTTAGCAGCATCCTCTCTCTTATAGAAGGCGAAAAGATCAATGCCGTCGAGTCCGAACGCAGATTGCTCATCCGCTATTCCGTCGTGGTCACCCTCCTGCTGCTGGTCCTCGTCGCCCTCATCGTCATCATCCGCCGACAAGTCCGGCAGTTGAAAAAGGCCCAGCAAATGATCACCGAAGCGCACGAAGTCCAGCGACAGATCAATGAAAAGCTGGAGGAAGCCAACAAGATCAAGGAAGAGTATATCGGCTATTTCTTTAGCCTTGACTCCGAATTCTTTGTAAAGCTGGAACGTTTAAAAAGGACCCTGGACCAAAAAATAGCTGAACGGAAGTGGGAGGACGTACGGTTCATCGTAGGCAATATCCAGTTGAAAAAGGAAAAAGAAGAGCTGTTAAAAAGCTTTGACACCGTCTTTCTGCGGATCTTCCCCGATTTCGTGGACAAGTTTAACTCCCTTTTTAAGGACGATGACCGTATCCATCTAAAAGAAAACGAGCTACTGAATATCGATCTCCGGATCTTTGCCCTCATCCGCATGGGTATTACGGACAACGACAAGATCGCCCAGATCCTCGGCTACTCCGTCAATACCATCTATACCTACAAAACCCGGATCAAAAACAGGTCCATCGTCCCCAACGACGAGTTCGAAGCCCGGATCAAAAGTATTTAAAGGCTCTCACCCCATCTATATTAAATAAATTCACATATATTCACAACAAACACATAATCATATATATAACTCTCTAAAATTCCAGAAGGAGAGCTATATTTTCCATATTCCATCTGTATAAATTGTTCCTTGCCCCCAGCCTGGGTTTCTTTGGGATATCATTCTTGTTATATGAAATCCTTCAGTCCCCTATTGTCCCTTATTTTCTTTTTCCCATTCTTATTGCGGGCAGGCGATGGCGTCACGATGCCCGGCGCAGTCAGTACGGTCCGGGTTCAAGGTCCGGACATGGATATCCGTACCGAAAACGCCTATGTCCGTATCACGGCGTATAGCTCATCCATTATCCGGGTACGCATGTCCCCCACCCCCCTGGAAGCAGACAAGTCCTATGCCGTCACCGGAACCCCGGCCGTCGCCAGCCTCAACTGGGAACAGACCCCTGAGATGATCCGTCTCCACACCGACTCTCTGGAACTTGTCATCCGAAAATCCCCCTTCTCCCTTTCCTTTCTGACCAGGAATGGAAAGGTGATCAACGAAGATGAAAAAGGACTGGGTACCTCCTGGCAAGGTCAGCAGGTAACGACTTATAAAAAGCTGCAGGAAAGTGAACGCTTTATTGGTCTGGGAGAAAAGACGGGTAACCTGGACCGGGCCGGCAACGCTTATACCAATTGGAACTCGGATGTCTACGGCTATTCGGTATCCCAGGACCCATTGTATTCCTCCATCCCCTTCTATATCGGCCTGCACCACGATCTCTGTTATGGCATCTTCCTGGACAACAGCTATCGCACCGAGTTCAACTTTGGCGCCAGCAACAACCGTTTCTCCTCTTTCTGCGCTTATGGCGGTGAAATGAATTATTACTTTATCCATCATACGAACGTGGCAGGTATCATCAGCAGCTATACATCCCTTACAGGCCGTATGCCCCTGCCGCCCCTTTGGAGTCTGGGTTATCAGCAAAACCGCTATTCATACTATCCGGATACCGAAGTGCTTCGCATCGCCCGGACCCTCCGGGAAAAGCGGGTGCCCGCCGACGGTATTACCCTGGATATCCATTATATGGACCATTACAAATTATTCACCTGGGACCAGCAGCGTTTCCCTCACCCTGCCGCGATGACAAGCCAGCTAAAACAAATGGGGTTTACCACCACTGTCATCGTAGACCCCGGTATCAAAGTAGAAAAAGGCTATGAAGCGTACGACAGCGGGGTAAAGGAAGATGTCTTCTTAAAATACCCGGATGGAGAGTATTACACCGGCCAGGTATGGCCGGGCTGGTGTCACTTTCCCGATTTCACCAGCGAAAAAGGCCGGGCCTGGTGGCGGAAAGAAGTGCGTCATTTTACGGATGCGGGCGTATCAGGCATCTGGAATGATATGAACGAGATCTCCACCTGGGGACAGAAAATGCCCGACAATGTCATCTTCGACTTCGACGGGATACGAACCACTCATCTACAGGGGCATAATGTCTTTGGACTGGAGATGGCCCGCAGCAGCTATGAAGGTTTCCGGGCGGCCTCCGGCAAACGCCCCTTTATCCTTTCCCGCAGCGGTTACGCTGGGCTGCAACGCTATTCCGCTATCTGGACAGGTGACAATCGCGCCGAGGACGATCATATGCTGGCCGGCGTACGGCTACTCACCAGTCTGGGGCTCAGCGGCATCCCCTTTACGGGTATGGATATCGGGGGCTTCACCGGCAACCCCTCCCAAAACCTTTACACCCGCTGGATCGAACTGGGAGCATTTATCCCCTACTTCAGAAATCATACAGGCAATAATTCCAAAGCCGCAGAACCCTGGACATTTGGAGAGGGTATCCTCGATATCGCCCGCCGCTATATCAGTCTGCGCTATACGTTGTTACCGTACATCTACTCGAATTTCAGGGAAGCCGCCATGGATGGTATGCCTGTGATGAGAAGCCTGGCCATCGACTACACCCGTGACCAGCATATCTATGATCCACGTTACCAAAATGAATTCCTTCTGGGATCTTCCATCCTGGTGATGCCGCAGGAAGGTAACGCCGCCTTTGCCAAAGTCTATCTGCCCGAAGGAGAGTGGTACGATGCTTACACGGACGCAAAAACCACCGGCGGCCAGGAAAAGGTCCTGGAGCTCAGTCCCGATCATCTCCCCGTATTTATCCGTGGTGGCAGTATCATCCCCCGTCAATCCGTGATACAGAACACCACCGAAACCCCTTCCGACACATTGGACCTGCATATCTACCAGGGCAGCCGTCCGGACAGCCTCGTGTATTATGAGGATGACGGAGAAACCTATGCGTACGAGAAAGGAGACTATTATCAACGTAGCCTCCATTTCGACCCGGCACGGCGGCTGATAACCCTGGATAAGCCGGAAGGACAGCGCCACAGCCGGCACCATTATCTCCGTCTGGTGCTGCATGGGTTCGACACCGGCAAGCCGGCGCTAAAGGAACAATATATTTCTTTCCTGCCAGACGACCCCATGACATCCGTCCCTGTCAAAACAGCAGTGATCGCCAACGATAACAGGTCCATGAGCCTGCAGTATTGATTCATTTTAATCTTGTCATATATGACTCTTACCAAAACTCGACAGCTATTGATCGCTTTGCCCCTTCTGCTATGTATGGCTGCAAAGGCCCAGGAACAGACCATCTCCGTCCAGGGCACGGTCCGCAATGAAAAAGGCCAACCCATCGGGTCTGCATCCATCGCCCTACAGGATGCCCGGGGCGGCACGACCTCAGACGACCAGGGTCGCTTCTCTATCACGGTGCCCCGAAAAACGATACTCGTCATCAGCTACGTCGGCTACGACACCGTACACATACGGGCAGCCACCCCGCTGAACATCCTTCTCCACCCTTCCCTCAGCGCCCTGAACGATGTCATCGTCATCGGCTATGGCAGCGTAAAAAAGAAAGAAGTAACGGGCAGCATTGCTACGGTCACGGCTAAGGATTTTCAACAAGGCAGTATTACAACCCCCGAACAGCTGATCGCCGGAAAAGTGGCAGGTGTATCCATCACCTCCTCCGGCGGTACACCGGGAGGGGCGGTGACCATCCGCATCCGCGGCGGCGCCTCAATCAACGCCAGCAACGATCCCCTCATCGTCATCGACGGACTACCATTGAGCGGGAATAATATCTATGGCGTATCCAATCCATTGAGTATGGTAAATCCCGCCGATATAGAATCCTTTACGGTATTAAAAGATGCGGCCGCGACGGCCATCTATGGTTCCAGGGCTTCCAACGGGGTCATCCTTATCACAACAAAAAAAGGTAAGTCGGGAAGACCCGTCACAAACTTTTCAACACAGGTATCCATCTCCAGGCTGATCAAAGAGGCCGGATTGATGTCCCCCGCTCAATTTCGTCACTACGTCGACAGCCTGGGCAGCGGCACTTTCAAGTCTCTTATGGGCAACGCCGCCACCGATTGGCAGAAAGAGATCTACCAGACGGCGATCAGCACGGATAATAGCCTCAGCCTCACAGGGTCGTTGAAGGATCTCCCCTACCGGGTATCCGTAGGCTATCTTCGGCAGGATGGTATTCTCAGGACGGATAACCTGCAGCGTATGACGGGCGCTATCTCGCTGAGCCCCCGTCTGCTGGATGGGGCCCTGAAAGTAGACATCAATCTGAAAGGCTCTCTCAGCAAAGCCCGCTTTGCCAACCAGGGGGCTATTTCTTCAGCAGTCTATTTCGATCCAACCCAGCCAGTCCATGCCAAGTCGGACTATGGTAATTATTTTGAATGGGCCTCCGTCGATCAGTCTACAGGCGCGGTGACGCTCAATAAACTGGCGCCCAAAAATCCGGTGGCCATGCTGGATCTCTATCACAACCTCAGCGACGTCAGGAGAAGCTTTGGCAACATACAGCTGGATTACAAGCTGCCTTTCCTCTCTGACCTCCATGCCAACCTCAATCTGGGCTATGATGTCGCCCGCGGTTATGGCACCATCAAGGTGCCGGCCTACGCAGCTCAGAACTTCCTGGACACAGGACAGAATAATCAATACAGGAATAAGATCGGTAATACAGCGGCGGAATTCTATCTCAGCTATGACAAGAATATTAAGACAATAAAAAGTCATATCACAGCCACGGCCGGCTATGGCTATTACCGTAACATATCATGGAATTATCTCTATCCCTTTATCAATGCGAAGAACGACACGGCGTTGGGTACCCGGCAAAATCACCCTTTCGATAAGATCCAGACGGTCCTGCTGTCCTGGTATGGACGGCTGGTATACTCCTTTGACGATCGTTATTACCTGACAGGCACCATCCGCACAGACGGGTCTTCCCGTTTCAACCCCGATGTGCGCTGGGGTATATTCCCTTCGGCGGCTTTCACCTGGCGGGTCAGCCAGGAAAACTTCCTGAAGAACAACCGTACGCTTTCCGACCTGAAGCTACGTTTGAGCTATGGCATTACAGGCAACCAGGACGGCATCAGCGCATATCCTTACCAGGCGGTCTATGGCCTCAGTGACAACAGCTCCCGGGTGCAGTTCGGCGACAGCCTCTATAATATGGCTTCTCCTGCCGCCTACGACCGAGATATCAAATGGGAACAGACTACCACTTACAATGCAGGCTTAGACTATGGCTTCCTCCAAAACAGGGTCAGCGGCAGCGTGGACTTCTATTATAAAAAGACAAAGAACCTGCTGAATATCGTCCCTATTCCCACGGGGTCCAACTTTAGCAGCACCCTTCTCACCAATGTGGGAAATGTAGAAAATAAAGGAGTGGAATTTCAGCTCAGCGCCAATCTGGTAAAAAAGAAAGGCTTTAGCTGGGACGCCGGTTTTAATGTGGCCTGGCTGCATACAAAGATCACAAACCTTACGGCGGTAAAGGACCCTACGTATGCCGGGACGCTTTACGCCAACAACGTTCAGATCAATACGGTGGGGTATGATCTGGGTTCCTTCTACGTCTACCACCAGGTATATGACAAGACAGGCAAACCCATCGAAGGCGTATACCAGGATGTAAACAAGGACGGCGTTATCAACACAGCTGACCTTTATCATTATAAATCGCCCTTCCCAAAAGTGATCATGGGTTTTTCCACCCAACTCGTCTGGCAACGATGGACGCTGAGCACAGTGTTGCGGGCCAACCTGGGCAATTATATGTATAACAATGTCGCTACAGGGGCCGTCCGATCAAATATTTTCAATTCATTAGGCTATCTGGCCAATACTTTTAGCGATGTGCTGCATACGGGCTTTAATTATAGCCAACCCCAATCCGATTATTATGTGCAGAACGCGTCCTTCCTGAAGATGGACAACCTGGGCCTCAGCTATAACGTGGGGCGGATATTTCACGAGCGCGCACAGCTGCGCGTCAATGCCAACTGCCAGAACGTGTTCACGATAACGAAGTATACAGGCATCGATCCGGAGATATATGGCGGCTATGACAATGCCCTTTACCCGAGGCCGAGGATCTATGTGCTGGGATTAAATCTACAATTCTAACTGTTTAACTCTTTCCATATGCGAACTAATTTCTTATATCTGTTGTGTATCACCGGTCTTTTTAGCTCCTGTAATAAAGACCTGAACCAGCAGCCCTTGCTTTCCAATACTTCCGCGACACAATACAGTACGCCGCGCGGTTACAAACAGGTGCTCGCAAAAGTATACGGCAGCTATAGCCTCACCAGCAGCGCAGGCACCGGTGCATCGGACGTAAATGTCGCGGGCATCTCGGATCCCGCCACCACGGATTTCCTGCGGGCCTTCTGGAATGCGCAGGAGCTGACCACTGACGAGGATGTATGCGCCTGGAATGACGGTGCGCTCCAACCCTTCCATAATTTTAACTGGACAGCCTCCAATGTTTATCTTACAGCCTTGTACACCCGTAGTTTGTTCCAGATCACCGTCTGTAATGAATTCATCCGCAACGCTACGGATGAAGCCATCAAAAGCCACGGGTTCGCCGGCAAGGATGCCGAAGACATCAAACGCTACAGGGCAGAGGCGCGCTTCCTCCGGGCCTTTCAATATTGGGTGCTGATGGATCTCTTTGGCAACCCTCCTTTTATTACGGAGAAAGACCCCATCGGGAAGTATATCCCCAGACAGATCAAAAGGGCTGATCTTTTCGCCTATGTGGAATCCGAACTAAAAGCTATTGACCCCGACCTGGCAGCCCCCCGTCAGAATGAATACGGACGGGTAGACCAGGGCGCCGCCTGGGCCCTGCTGGCCCGTCTCTACCTCAATGCGGAAATCTATCTTGGAACAGGCCAGAAGAAATATTCGGAAGCCATCCAATATGCTTCCAAAGTCCTCACCGCCGGCTATACACTGATGCAGCCATATAAGAACCTCTTTCTCGCCGACAACGATAAGAATAACCCGGAGGTGATCTTGCCCATCGCCTACGACGCCACCAACAGCCAGAATTTCGGTGGCACCACTTTTCTTATCTGCAGCGCTCACGGTACAGACCCTACAGACAATAGGAATTTTGGTATCCCCGGCGGTGGATGGCAGGGCAACCGCAGCACCAAACCTCTACCCCTACGGTTTGGGGATTACAGCGGCGGGGGAGACAAGCGGGCGCTCTTCGGCGCCGGCACGCTGGAAGTGGCCGATGTGCTTACTTTTGGCGATGGCGTCAGCGTTCACAAGTTCAGCAACCTTCGCAGCGACGGCACCATGCCCCCATCCCCCAACGGCGTTCTATGCAGCACGGACTTCCCGCTGTTCCGGCTGGCCGAGATGTACCTCGTATATGCCGAAGCCGTTCTCCGGGGTGGCAGCGGCGGCGACCAGGCTACCGCCCTGTCGTATATCAACCAGCTGCGTGAAAGAGGATATGAGAACAATAGCAACGATCTCACCAGCCTTAGCCTCCAGGATGTGCTGAATGAAAGACAAAGAGAGCTTTACTGGGAAGGGTTCCGGCGCACCGACCTTATCCGTTATGGACAGTTCACCGGCAGCGCCTATCTCTGGCCCTGGAAAGGCGGTGTTGCAGGAGGCACAGGCGTGGACGGGCATTTCTCGATCTTCCCCATCCCTTCCACGGACATTATTGCAAACCCCAATCTTATTCAAAACCCAGGCTACTGATCAGCCTTAAAAAATATTATTATGCGATCTACCATCATCCTCTTTCTCATCCTCCTGCTGGCCGCCTGTAAAAAAGATGGCGCGCAATTGCAGCTGCAACAAGGCGCTTTTCCCACGGGCGCCCTTTCCGCAAATACCGGCAACGTCTCGCTCTCGGCCGCCAATATCAATGATACCGCGATCGTTTTCAAATGGCCGGAGGTCACTTATGGCGTATCCGTACCGGTGAGCTATACACTCCAACTGGACAAGGTGACTGATACTGCAGGCGCCGCCGGCTGGGTCAATGCGAAAAGCTTTTTATCCTCTGCCGTCACCCGGGCGCTGGCAGGTACCGATCTGAATAATTTCGCCACCAGCGCCGGATTCACCCCCGGCGTATCCAGTCCCATCGCTGTCCGTGTCATCAGTAATGTCGTCCAGCAGAATGGTTCCGGCTCTACCGTCCCCCCCATTTACTCCAACACGATCGTCATCAACCTTACCCCGCCCCCCTTCCCTCCTTTTCTCTATGTTCCGGGCGCCTACCAGGGATGGGACCCGGGCGCTGCCCCTAAGCTTATGCAGCTTGTCGGAAAGGCAGGTCTTTATGAAGGATATGCATACATCACAGGCCAATACTTCAAATACACCGATGCCCCGGACTGGAGCCATACCAACTATGGCGACGGCGGCAATGGTACTTTCAGTACGGATGGACTGGCAGCAGGCCTCTCCGTGCCTAATGACGGCTACTATGAGCTGACGGCGAACCTCCTTACCAACAAATGGACAGCCACGGCCACTACCTGGGGGATTATCGGAGATGCCACGCCCGGCGGATGGAGCAACGACACGCAAATGACATATGATCCTGCCACCCAAACATGGAAGGTCACCGCTCACATGATAAAGACAGGCAGCTTTAAGTTTCGCGCCAATAATGCCTGGACCATCGACTTCGGCACCGACAACAACGGGAAGCTGGTATACGCGGACAATCCCTTCTTTGGCTATACCCCGGGGTTAAACAACCTCTCCGTACCTGAAGACGGCGATTACACTATCATCCTGGACCTGCACGAGTCGGGGAATTACACCTATCAGTTGAACAAGAATTAAAAGATGATGAAAATGAATTGGATACTTTTCTGCGCCCTATGGCTGCTTGCTTGTCAAAAGTCAGCCGAAAAAGTTTCTGTTACCCCCCCGTTGGACACGCTGCCGGCCCAATACGGGACGCCTTACACGGAGACGCCCACCGCACAGGATGCCGTCATCTACCAGGTGAATATGCGCGCCTTCAGCCCACAGGCGGGTTTCAAAGGAGTACAGGACAGGCTGGACTCCATCCGCAACTTAGGCGTCAATGTGCTTTACCTGATGCCTGTCTATCCCGTGGGTGTAACAAAGTCCGTAAACTCACCCTACTGTGTAAAGGACTATGCCGCCGTCAATACGGAATTCGGGACATTATCCGACCTGCGTTCCCTGATCGATCAGGCCCATGCAAGACACATGGCCGTACTGTTCGATTGGGTCGCTGACCACACCTCCTGGGACAATGTCTGGATCACCCAACATCCCGACTGGTATCTCAGGGACGGCAGCGGCAATATCATCTCTCCTCCCAACACGGGCTGGAATGACGTGGCAGCCTTGAACTTCACCAACACGGATATGCGTAAAGCTATGATCCGCGCCATGCAATTCTGGGTATATACAGCTAATATCGACGGCTACCGCTGTGATGCCGCCGACTTTATCCCCGCCGACTTCTGGAAGACAGCCCTGGACAGCCTGAAGAACATCCCCGGACATAAGGTACTGCTCTTTGCGGAAGGTACCCGCAAAGACCACTTTACGGCAGGCTTTCAGCTGGAATACGCCATGGGGTTCTACTATACCCTCCGCGACCAGGTCTTCAAAGCAGGCAGATCGGTGAAATTGATAGACAGTCTGAATATAGTGGAATACACCAACGCAACGGCCGGAGCACAAGTGGTAAGATATATCTCCAATCATGACGTGGATAATGCGGATGGTACGCCGCTGGACCTCTTTGGCGGCAAAACGGGCTCCATGGCCGCCTTTGTCGTAGCCGCCTATATGAAAGGCACACCCATGATCTACAATGGACAGGAAGTAGGGTGCCCGGTAAAGCTCAATTATTTCAATAACAGCACCACCATCGACTGGACCATCAACCCGGATATGCGGATGGAATATAAAAAGCTCCTCGCCTTCCGTAACAACAGCGCCGCGATCCGTAGCGGTACGCTTCAATCGTACGACAGCGATGACATATGCGCCTTTACAAAAACTTCCGGTACTAATACCGTACTGGTGCTGGTAAACCTTCGTAACACGGCTATCGACTATGCCCTGCCCTCAGCCCTGACGAATACGGACTGGACAGATGTCTTTGATGGAACGGCACAGCACGCGGGCAGTATCATCAGCCTGCCGGCCTATGGCTATAAAATATGGCAACGTCCCTGATCATTCGCTGCGGAGACTGGTAGCCGGATTGGCAACCCCTGCCTTGATGGACTCATAGCTCACCGTGACCCAGGCAATGATGAGGGCTGCCAGGGGCGCCAGCAGAAAGATGACCCAGTTCACCCGGACATGATAGGCAAAGCTCTCTAACCAACTGTTCACCGCCCACCATGACAACGGAATGGCGATCACCGTGGCGATAAGTATCAGACGGGTAAAGTCTTTCGACAACAGACGCAAGATGCTGAAGAGCGAAGCGCCCAGTACTTTTCGTACTCCGATCTCCTTGGTCTTTTGCTCGGCCATATACGCGGACAGGCCGTAAAGACCAAGACAGGAGATAAAGATGGCCAGGCCCGCAAATAAATTAAAGATACCACCCATCTGCTGTTCACCCTTGTACTGATTAGCCAATTCCTGGTCCAGGAAGCCGTAAGAAAAAGGATAGGCGGGATTCAGATCACGGCTGATCTTACCCAATGCGCTGATCGTCGCCTCAGTAGCGCCCGGTTTCGCCTTTATCACCACCGTACCGCCCCAATGATTCAAACGGAGGACCAGCGGCTCGATGGCCGTCTGCATCGGTTTGAAATGAAAATCCGCTACTACCCCGATGATCGTCCCCTTTACATCCTGGAAGGAGATCTGCTGTCCGACGGCGTTTTCCGGTGTCATACCCATGATATGGGCCGCCTTCTCGTTGATGACATAATTATTGGTATCTGCTTTAAACGCTGTTGAAAAAACCCTGCCGCTCAAAAGCTTTGTCTGGAAAACATCAAAGAAATTCTCGGAGACATCCATTTGCGGGACGACGACCTGTGACTTTGGGTCCTTACCCGGCCAGTTGATATTGATAGTTCCGCTTTCCAGGTCGGTAGGCAGATCGGACACCACCGCCCACCGGCTGGTGAACGGGTCCCGTTGCAATTCATCCCGCAATGCCTTTTGTTTGCGCCAGATATCTCCCGTCATCGGCATATACAGGAGATTTTCCCTGTCAAATCCCAAGTTCTTGTGCTTGATATAGGTCAGCTGGTTATAAATCACCACTGTGCCCACCAGGAGTACGATGGAGACAACAAACTGCATCACCACCAGTCCATTCCTGAACAAACGATTTCCTCCAAGTGTTCGCAAATTCCCTTTCAACACCTTCACGGGTTGAAAACCGGAAAGGAATAATGCCGGGTAGCTGCCGGAAAAAAGCCCCGTAATGATGGCGATACCCAAAAGTCCCAACCAGATCTTTCCATCCCAGATCCGCATGACCAGCGTCTTGCCCGCCAGATGATTGAACAGGGGCAATAGCAGGTACACGAGTCCGATAGCCGCCAGCAGGGAAAAGAAAGAGATAAGCATCGATTCCCCCAGGAACTGCCAGACCAATTGCCCTCTCATGGCGCCCACCACCTTGCGAAGACCTACTTCCTTTGCCCTTCTGGCTGAGCGGGCCGTAGCCAGGTTCATAAAGTTGATACAAGCCACCGCTAGGATAAAGATGGCCACGACAAAAAAGATGCTGACATATTGCGCATTGCCATGCATGGGCAGGTCAACCTGCAGACCTGAAGAATAGAGATGTATGTCTGGCAATGGCTGCAGCTGGAAATTTGCCTTTACATCCTTATCGTGTTTTTTATATATCTCATCCATCTGATGCTGCAGCCGTGCAAGCGCCGCGGGAGTGGCATCAAAATGTTTGTCCAGCACCAGATAGCTGTAATAGTTGAAGTTGTCCCATGTACGCGTTATCAGGTCGCGTTCGGTATGGGCGATAGCCGACAAAGGCAAAATAACATCAAATTGCAAATGTGTATTGGAGGGGATATTTGCCAGCACCCCCGTCACGACTACGTTGCTGCCATTGTCCTTCCGAAGGGTCTTGCCCAGGGGGTCGTCCTGTCCAAAATACTTCTTTGCCGCCTCTTCCGTCAGCAGCACGCCATCCGGCCGCATCAATGCCGTCCGGGCATCCCCCCTCACCAGGGGGAAAGAAAACACCTGTAAAAAAGTGGAGTCGGCATAGAACACCCGTTTCTCTTCAAATTTCCGGACACCAAACTCAAAAAGCGCCGTTATCTTATGGCTGATCCTCAGCGTATTTTTGATCACAGGCAGCTCCGACTGCAAACCGCCGGGCATACCTGCAGGGTTCACAGCCGCCCGGAAATCCCCCGCGTTACAGGTGATACGGTAAGTCTGTCTTGCATCTGTATGCCACCTGTCATAGCTCAGCTCATTCTGCACCCACAGCAGGATCAGGATACTGGAGGCCATGCCGATGGCAAGCCCGGCAATATTGATAAAGGAGTAAGCCTTGTGCCGCAGAAGGCTGCGTAAGGCGATCTTCAGATAATTTTTAAACATGGGATGAAATTATTCACTTCCTGAGACGACGATAGATGCTATTTTGTTACATATTACGATTAAAGAAGTCTGGCCGCCGGCCCTACTCCGCCCTGAGACTTTTCGCCGGATTGACCACCCCCGCCTTGATCGACTCATAGCTCACCGTCACCCAGGCGATCAGCAGGGCAGCCAGGGGCGCCAGCGCAAAGATCACCCAGCTCACCCGGATATGATAGGCAAAGCTCTGTAGCCAGCTGTCCACCGCCCACCAGGACAAGGGAATGGCGATCACCGCGGCAATAAGTATCAGACGGGTAAAGTCTGTCGACAACAGCCGTAAGATATTAAAAAGCGAGGCGCCCAGCACCTTCCGCACTCCGATCTCTTTGGTCCTTTGCTCCGCCATATACGCGGACAAACCATATAACCCCAGACAGGAGATAAAAATGGCAAGGACGGCAAACAGGTTGAAGATGCTGCCCATCTGCTGCTCGCCTTTGTACTGGTTAGCCAGCTCCTGGTCAAGAAAGCTAAAGGAAAAAGGATACGCAGGGTTCAGCTCCCGGCTAATCTTACCCAATGCGCTGATCGTCGCCTCCGTAGCGCCTGGTTTTGCCCGCACCACCACTGTGCCGCCCCATTTGTTCAGCTGGATGACCAGGGGTTCGATGGCTTGCTGGATAGGCTTGAAATTGAAGTCCTGCACCACCCCGATGACAGTGCCTTTTCTTTGCTGAAAGGATATTTGCTGCCCCACCGCACCCGCAGGTGTCATCCCCATGATACGAACAGCCTTTTCATTGAGAATATAGTTATTGCTGTCGGCTTTGAATAAGGGAGAAAAAGCCCGCCCGCTCAACAGCCGCATATGGAATACATCAAAGAAATCCTCGCTGACGTCCATGGAAGGGAAGACTATCTGGAATTTAGGGTCCTTACCCGGCCAGTCGATATTTACCGTACCGCTGGTAAGATTGGCAGGTATTTCGGAAATAACGGTAAAATGACTGGTCAGCGGATTGCGTGCTAATTCATCACGCAGGGTTTGTCGTTTGTCCCACATGGCTCCCCTCATCTCCATATACAGCAGGTGCTCTTTTTCATACCCAAGGTTCCTGCTCTTAATATATTGCAGCTGATTAAATATGACTACTGTACCTACCAGCAACACAATGGACACCATAAATTGCATCACCACCAGCCCGTCCCTGAACAGCCGGTTGCCACCCGGGGTCCGCAGATTACCCTTCAATACTTTTACGGGCTGAAAACCCGAGAGGAACAAGGCCGGATAGCTGCCGGAGATCAGCCCGGTGACAACGGCAATGCCCAGCAGGCTCAACAGGAGCCTGCCATCCCACAAATGAATGCTGAGCTGTTTGCCCGCCAGCGTATTAAAGAGAGGCAGCGTCATCCACACCAGCAACAACGCCACCACCAGGGCAAAAAAGGAAATAAGTATCGATTCTCCCAGGAACTGCCCGATCAGTTGCCGTCTCACAGCGCCGACGACCTTACGTAACCCGACCTCTCTGGCTCTCCGGGCTGACCGGGCCGTCGCAAGATTCATAAAATTGATACAGGCCACGATCATGATAAAAATGGCTACCACAAAAAAAATGTTCACATACAGGATATTCCCATTGCCCGCCAGGTCCGCCTGCAAATGGGAGCGCAGGTGAATGTCCGTCAAAGGCTGGAGACGCCATTTTAGTTTCAGGTTCGTTTCATGCTTTTTGTAGATCTCATCCAGTTGATGATTCAATACCGCCAGGGCAGCAGGAGTAGCGTCAAAGTGATCGTCCAGCTGTACATAATCATAGAAACTAAAATTGTCCCAAAGGTTGTGAGATAACCAGCCGGCCTCGGCGGAAGTGGGAAGGATAAAGTCGAATTGCAGATGGGAGTTGGCAGGAATATTGGCCAGGACGCCGGTGACAACCACATTGCTGTTGTTGCTTTTTCTTAGGACCTTTCCTATCGGGTCTTCTTTTCCGAAATATTTTTTCGCCATCTCCTCCGTGATCAGGATGCCATCAGGACGCCGCAGGGCCGTCCGTACATCCCCTTTCACCAGGGGAAAGGAGAATATATCCAGGAAAGTGCTATCGGCATAGAATATCCGCGTTTCCTCGAACTTGTGCTCACCGGCTTCGAAGAGGGCCGTGCGGGGGCCATCCAGTCTGACCGTGTTTTTTATGACAGGTATCTCCGACTGGAACCCACCCGTCGCGCCCGGAGGACTGACCGCTGCGTCAAAATCGCCGGCGCTGCTGGTTAAACGATATATCTGTCCCGCATGCTCATGCCATCTGTCATAGCTCAGCTCATGCTGCACCCACAGCAGGATCAGGATACCGGAGGCCATGCCGATGGCAAGACCCGCGATATTGATAAAGGAATAGGCCTTGTGTCGCTGGAGACTGCGCAGGGCGATCTTCAGATAGTTCTTTAGCATACCTTGACGGAACCAAGAAAATGCCAAACTTCCAAACAACTATTAACCAAATAATTAACCCGGATTATCCGAATAAAAGTGTCCGGTTTTGCACCACCGGTGTCCGAAGATCACCAACTGTATAGCGCCGACGGTCCGTCATTTATTCCAAACAGCAGTCTGTTCGTCCCCAGTTCCTGTACATTTCGAACATCCCCGCGCAGATGAAGACCACTGGCCGGCTGAGGAACATACCTGAACCCGCCCTGCCCATCATTCAACAACAACGTCCCATGCCCTGCCCTATAGCGTCCAAATCGTATCCGCGTCCATGCGTTCCCTCCTGCGAGTATCAGGTCCTTGTGTCCGTCCCCATTGACATCAACGGCCGCGATGGCATACACAGGACCATACTGCGCCTCCTGCGGCAGTTGACGGAGGACAAATCCGGAATCACCCTTATTCTTCAGCCATACAGTGCTGAGCAGGTCCGCCGCCAAAGGCCCGGCGCCCTTCAATTGTTCCGCATCAAAAAGATCATGGATAGTAGCATTCGCATAATCATGGTATGCTAAAAATTTCTTCTTCAATCCCGGCAGTTGTGTAGTAAGATCATCCCGTGAGGCGGCGGGGTAAGACTTCCCATCGATGAAATAACAAAAGACGGGGTCGATGCTGCCGTTGTTATCAAAGTCCTTATAGTACAACGTCAGGGGTTCCTGTGCGCTGGCCTGGAACTGGTTGTTCAACCCCTGGTTGCCCAACACGAGATCAACCTGTCCATCCCCATCAAGATCTGCCGCCGCGATCCTGTTCCACCAGCCGGCGGAAGGGAAATGGATGTATTTATCCGAGGCATCCTGCAGCCTGCCTCCTTTGTTGAGATATATCTTCACGGGCATCCACTCCCCAACCATCACCAGGTCGGGCTTGCCGTCCTTATCCAGGTCGATCCACAAAGCGTCGGTCACCATGCCCGTGTGTTCCAGGTCAGGCGCCACCTGTGGCGTGCCATCCGTAAAATGCCCCTTGCCGTCATTGAGCAATATTTTACTACCGGGAGCCAGGGGGTATTTACCCGGCACCACCCTCCCACCGATGAACAGGTCCATATCCCCGTCTCCATCGATATCTGCCGCCTTTACGCAAGCGGCGCTGACATGCCAGGCGGGTACAGCCCCTTCGGACTTTACAAAATGCCCCTTTCCATCATTGATGTATAGCCGCCCTTGTAAGAGCGGATCATTTTCTTCAAATTCATATCCGCCTCCTGCAACAAAAAGATCGGCGTCCCCATCTCCATCCGCATCAAAAAACGTCGCGGCCCCATCTTCCCCCAACGAATCCTTTTCGATAGCAGGCTGCGGCGACAATTGAAGCCGCCCATCAGCCGACTGGAGATACAGATGCCCGGGATGTCCCTTCGACCCGCCTATAAAAACATCCTCCCTCCCATCCTTATTCACATCCGCCGTTGCCATACAAGGTCCGCTGCGGGAAAGATAGTTCAACATCAACGGCTGTCTGTCAAAATCATTATAATCATTCTCTGTATGGACTGGCCCGGCAGCGGCGTGCAGCAACGGAGCAGCGCGCCCTCCCATTTCATATGCCCACTTACCGGAAGCATCTTTCACCCTGATCTGCAATGCCTGATCAGCCTTCACCTGCCGCAACACCTGGTATCTGTCGTCCGGCCAGATGATGAGAATAGAGTCCACCAGGTTATGGTCGCCCAGTCCAAAATTCAGCACCGGGTCAACAGAAGACTGAAAACCCCTGACGGGAAATGCCTCCTGGTAGAACAAGGTATCCTTACAAAAAAGTTTGACTTTGGCGCCGATGCCCGTGCTATTGTGTGGATCTCCCTTCAGGGCGATCTTCAGATAGTGGGCATTACGCAGGGCGCGTGCATTATTCTTATAGATGCCCGCATAGTCGTTGGTATTGTTGATCACCAGGTCCATGGCTCCGTCGTTGTCGAGATCCGCATAGACAGCGCCGGCAGAGACGGTTTTCTGTGTGAGTCCCCAGACGCTGCCTGCCTTGACAAACGCATGCCCGCCCTCATTGCGGAAAAGATAGCTGGTCCCCGGGCTGGGAGGCATCTTGCTGATGGCTTCTTTTACGATGTCCTCCTTATCACCGCCGCCTGCGTGCAAGGCCTGGTCGGCAGAATATTTCAGAAAATCCATATCCGTATAATCCTTTACATAGCCATTCGTCACCAGCAGATCCTTATATCCGTCGTTGTCCATGTCGGTGAAAAGGGCGGCCCAGCTCCAGTCCGTATTTGAAACCCCGGTCAGTTGACCAATCTCGCTAAAGGTCCCGTCCCCATTGTTCTTTTGCAGCATATTGCGGCTGTACTGGTAATAGAACCCCCTGTTAAAAAGCTGCTGGAACTTGGAAAAGTTCTCTGCGCCGCTGTGCATCTTCTGCGTATGGTTGTCTTCCGGCAGCATGTCCAGGGTCATCAGGTCCACGAGTCCGTCATTGTTAAAGTCCGCCGCATCATTACCCATGGAATACAGGGAGGTCTGATCCATACAGTCTCTGAGCCGCTCGGTAAAGATCACCTGTCCGTCACTCCCACGTCCGTTGTTTATGAACAGATAATCGGGCTCGTTAAAATCATTGGAGATATAAATGTCAGGCCATCCGTCGTTGTTCAGATCCGATATGGCCAGCCCCAATCCAAAGGTCAGCACATCCGAGATAATACCCGCCTGTGCAGACACATCCGTAAAGACGGGATGTTTCAGCTGCTCATTCCAGTCATTGCGGTAAAGCTTGCATTCATAGGCGGACTGCCGCTCTTTTCTCCAGCCGGGGTTGTCCACTGCGCCCGTGGCGTATTTATGCAGGGAGTGATTGATGAGGAACATGTCCAGATCGCCGTCCTTGTCATAATCAAAAAAAGCGGCCTGGGTGGAAAAGCCCTGATCCGCCAGTCCATATTCGGCGGCCTTTTCGGTAAAAGTAAGATCCCCGTTATTGATGTAGAGCAGGTTGCTGCGCCGGCTGGGGTCGTTGTCGGCCGAACGGCAGATGTATATGTCCATAAGCCCGTCCCCGTTGATATCTACCATGGTGGCGCCCGTGCACCAGCCTTCCTGGTCAGCGACATGGCTTTTTTCGGTGATATTTTCAAATTTGAAGCCGCCCTTGTTTAGAAAAAGCCGGTTGTGCACCATATTTCCCGTGAACAATATATCCGGCAGGCCATCATTGTTGATGTCCCCGATGGCAACACCCCCGCCGTTGTAGAAATAGATATAGTTAAGGACGTTGAGCGCCTCTCCGTCAAAAAGCGTATTCTGAAAATCGATGCCTGTCCTGTCTTTATCCAATTGGGTAAAAAGGGTTTCCTGGCGGTCGCCGCAGCCGGTGGCCAATAGCGCCAGCGCCAGCAGCAGACCCCTGTGACGGAGGAGTAAATGCATAGATAAAAAATTAAACTCCCACCCCGGCGGGGTGGGAGCTTTAAGGTAGTGTATTTTCTCTAATTCTTATCCCACCAAAGCGGGGTCGTTATTTTGTCAGGTCCTCCCAACAGCTGGATCGCCTTTTTCACCTCATCCCCGTTGTTCTGGATTTCCGAAGTCAGGTAATTGATCCTTCTGATCCACTGCGTAGTAGGATCCGGAAGGTCCGGGTTGTCCGAATTTGCCACGGGATACAATTTGAGGACATGACTTCTTCTATAGTCGGCCCAGGCTTCTTCACCGTCCGGGAATAAAGCCAGCCATTTCTGGGTGGCGATCTGTTCCAGTTGAACGGCGGGTGTAGCGCCAAACAACACCGGTATCGTCGTCATAGGCGGCGAGTTGAGATAGTCGCCCGGTGCGATGGGCGTCTTGATGCTGTTGATATAGTTCTGCACCGCGGTATTATCGGTGATACCCCATTGGGCAAGAGAATTGGTGATACCCGCATTATACAGATCCTTGGCCGTGCCGCCCATGTTCCAGCCCAGCAACGCGCCTTCCGCCCGCAGGAAATAGGCTTCGGCGGTACACATTACATTCTGGGGTGTCGATAAGGACGTTTGAATGCCCAGAGGAACCTTGTTTTTGTCAACTACATTCGTGGATGACCAGCGCTGTCCGACATGCGAATTCATATCATGGTCATTCTGCGGCTTGCCCAATTGATCTACCGTCAGACCATTACGCAAACCCTGGTAATAATTAGTGCCATTGCTGACATCATAGGTCGGCAGGAAATAGACGGGCAGACGGGGGTCCTGATACCCCTTTAACACAGATGCCATCGAAGCGCTCATCCGGAACTCATTCCAGTCGGACATGATGGAAAGCCCGTTGCCATCGCCGCCGGCCGTGGTTCTTTTGATAAGAGCATCGTCCCCGGGGCTCGCCATCATAACGCCGCTGGCAACAGCCGACTCCGCCTCTGTCCTTGCACGGGTGGCATCTACCTTGGATATCCGCAACGCCAGCCGTAAACGAAGGGTACTGGCGAATTTGATCCATAAATCGATCTTCCCGCCATAGATAAGGTCATAGCTGCCGCCGTAAGCCTTCGTATTCGCGGGTAAGCCTTTCAGGGTTGTGATGGAGGAATCCAGTTTTTTAAAGAAGTCGTCATAGATCTTATCCTGCGCATCATACGGGACCGCAGTAGTAGGGACGCCTACTTTAAAATAAGGGATGGGCCCCCAGTAATCGGTCACTTTATGGAAGGCTAACACCCAAACGATGTTGGCGATGGCATACTCCGCGGTTGTCGACGGGTAATTCTTAAAAAGGGTTTGCAGTTGAGGCACCACGTCGGTGTAGACAGGATTGAATGCTGCGCTCACCCAGCCTTGTACGATGCTCAACCGGTCGGAGCCGAAGTAGGTAGCCTCGCAGGCAAAATATTGCGCATACTGGTCCGCAAACAAATTCTGCGCCACCTGGTAATTCGCCTGGTTGATGGTCGCTACGGATTGAGCTCTCGAAAAAAGGAATGGCAGCTCCCCGGGGCCAATGGTCGTGACCTTATTTTTATCCGTATTGATGTCCTTAAAATTCTTCGTACAGGAAGCCAGGAGCACAAAGCCACATAGCAGAAGTACAGCTACGCGCCTGTCAAATATCTTCTTTGTTATTTTCATATACCTGATAATTATTATCATTAGAAAGTAAGTTGAAGGTTCAGACCATAGCTGCGGGTGGACGGCAGGGCAAAATATTCCGTACCCTGGTAGTTGCCGTTACCCAAGCTCATATCCGGATCCATCCACATTGTGCGTTTGCCAAGACCGGGTATATCCATGATGGATTTTCCACGGTACAGCCAAAACAGGTTGCGGGCGATAAAGGACAGTCTGGCCATCCTGATAAAATTAACGTGCAGAGGAAGGTCATATCCAAGAGAGGCTTCTCTCACCCGGAAACTGGTGGCGTTATAGGCAAAGAATTCGGCATTCCCATAACGTTGTCCGGAAGCTTTTGTCCAGAAGGCCTGGGCATTGATGGCTTTTGAGACAGGGGCGCCGCCGGCGTCTACCCCGGCAAGGGTCCACCCGCCCTCACGATATTTGCTGGTAGCCTCCGTGATCCCGCTGAAGGCAAGGTTCATTTCCGTACCCGAGACAAGGGTGCCGCCGATGCGGCCATCGATCAATATCCTCATGGAAAACCCTTTGTATTTGAAGTTATTGGTCAGACCTATCGTCTCCTTGGGATTGAAATTCCCAATGACCTTTGGCAGGCCGCCTGTCTGATAGGTGGTCAGCGGGGTGCCGTCCGAATTCAGCAGATGGTTACCCTTGTCATCCGTCAACCAATAATTGGACTGCAGATCGCCATAGCTCCCCCCCTCGACCACAATGGGTCTGATAGAACGGAGATAACCCGGCTTCCCGTCCCCGGTGAGATAGGCGGTCTTTACGAGATCGCTCAGCTTGACGATCTTGTTACGGTTGAGCGCCAGGTTAAGCGACAGGTCCCAAGAGAAATCCCTATCCTTGATAGGTGTTGCATTTAGCACCAATTCCACACCCTGGTTGCGTATCTTACCCGCATTGATATATTGGGTGGCATAACCCGTTCCCACCGGAAGATCCAGACGCAGCAGCTGGTTGATAGAATTACTATTGTAATACGTCAACGAAACCCCCAGCCTGTCATTGATAAACCTTGCCTCGGCGCCGACCTCCAAGTTCTTTACGATCTCAGGTTTTACGTTGGGGAAAGGCAGCGTGACATCCCGGTATAAAAAGCCATTGCCGGCTCCCTGCGCATAGGCGTATGTCTGGAAGAGCAAACCAAACTGACCGCCATTACCCACCTCGGCATAGTTGGTGCTTAGTTTTAAGAAAGAAATAGCGCTGGGCATCGTAAGCATATCCGATAAGATGGCGGAAGCGCCTACTGAGTAATACTGATAAGAATAAGGAGAAGGCAGCCGCGAATCCCAGTCATTACGCAAGCTGGCGTCTAAAAAGAGCGCGTCCTTTAAAGAGAAGTTCACCTGACCGAAAACAGCATGCGTTTGAACATCCTGTCCCGTAGAAAGGAAGGCGGGGGTCGTGGCAAAATTCAGACTGAACTTGTTTGTTACATTCAACCCGTCGGCCTTGGACTGATCCGTGGTGTATTGGTTATCCTGGTATATGGCGCCTACATGGTAGTTGACTTTCAGGTTCTCGGTGATCTTATTGGTACCGGCAAAGATGACATCAAACCATTTTTGCGTGGTGACGATATTGTCCTTTTGATAGAACCCTCCGGAATTGGGCGCCCAGAGCAGGGTCCCTTGCTGGTATTTTGTTTCTATCGCGTCAAAGGTCCTGTCCAGGTTGGCCCTGCCCGTTACGCTCAGCCAGTCGGTGATCTGGAGCTTGGCGGATATAAAACCCATGACCCTGTTCCTGTTCTGATTCTGTGCCGTATTATTGATCATCCAATAAGGGTTCTGGTAGATCCCGCCATTGGTGGATGGCCAGGGGGCGGCGCCCGGTATATTGAAGTTGTTAAATACCTGGTATTGTTTTGCATCGGAAAGGGGAACATTCCGGGGGATCTGATAAATATCCACCACAGGGGCATTTTCCTCACCCGTGCGGGGTCTGTTCTTGATATCCTCGACAAGATAGGTGATCTTGGCATCCGTGGAAAACCTTTTCCCGAATTGATTGGATTGCCGCAAGGTCACCGTATGACGCATCATACTATTGCGTGGTATGATACCCTGTACATCGTTGTTTGTATAAGAGACGTAGGTAGCCGCTTTTTCCGACCCGCCTGATACGCTGATGGAGTTGTTCAGACTGGAGCCCGTCCTGAAGAAATCCCTGATGTTATTGGGTTGTGCCGAATAGGTACCTTGGTTACCCAGGTAATTAGTAAAGGACTGTCCGGTCATTTTTGCCCCCCAGCTCGTTCCTTTGTTAGCATATGCGGTATCATTGATCCCCTGCCCGTAGGTATTTTGCATTTTGGGCAATGCAAAAGCATTTTCTAAAGTCGCGCCGGAGTTGACGTTGACGCTCACCCTTTCTTTTGATCCTTTCTTGGTTGTGATGACGATCACCCCATTACCCGCCTGGCTGCCGTACAAGGCGGCGGCCGAAGCGCCCCGCAGGACGGTGACCGACTCGATATCGTCCGGGTTAAGGCTGGATGCCCCGTCCGACCCCTGAACAGCGCCGAAGTCATTTCCCGACATGCTGTAGGTGCTGTTGTTGATGGGCACCCCATCGACGACTATAAGCGCATTATTCGATTGCTGGATTGAGCGGTTTCCCCGCAGAACGATCCTCGCGCCGCTGCCGGGACCGCCGGAACCCTGGGTAATAAGCGCATTGGCCACTTTACCCTGCAAAGAGTTCAGTACGTTGTTGGCATCCCTTACACCAGTGAGTTCCGCAGGTTTGACTGTTTGTGTAGCATAGACCAGCGTTTTTTCCTGACGCTGGATACCCAGGGCCGTTACCACCACTTCCCCCAACTGTTTGGTATCCGTGGCCAGGGAGACGCTCAGCTCTCCCGAAGAAGCGCCTGCAGTAATTTCCCTTGTTCTAAAGCCTACAAAAGAAATCACCAGCGTGACAGTACCGTTAGGTGCTTTTATCGAAAATAAACCTTGTGAATTGGTAGAGACGGCATAGTTCGAGCCTTTTACCTTTACCGTGGCGCCCTCCACCGGGCCTTTATTATTTTCATCCGTCACTTTACCCGTGATCGTACGTTCCTGAGAGAATGCTATGCAGCAACATAGCAGCATAGATACAAAGAGCAGCAGCTTTTGATGGATCATAAGCAATTTGATTTTTAGTGGGTCCTAAAAACCTCTGTGCTTATGCTGATGCCCCTGTAATGGCTAATTTATATATATAATTTTTTAAAAAGCATAAATAATTGATTTATATTTTTGTAAGCTGCCCTATCGGTTCCCATTGCGGGTCGGGGTGAAGGACGATCCGGATGGACAGACCATTGCCGCCCCTGTCGCTGTTCCCGGTCAGCGGAATAAGTTCGGGATACATGTCTTTGGGGCCCAGCCTGTACATGCTGCCATTGTATGCATCCAGGGCGATACCCACCACGCCAAGAATATTTCCAAAGACCCATCCGTCCAGCCGGCGGGTGAGCTCCGTTTCAAAAGGCTTATAGCCGGGAAGCTCTATTCTCAAATGATGGTTCTTACCGCGCCGCAGCACGGCAGTCAGAGGGGTCTTACCCAAATAGGCGCTGTCGATATATACGTTTGCAACACGTGGCTCGCAGGTGAGAAATATGCCTTGACGGGAACCATGCATGATGGTGGCGCAGCCGGAGAATAAAAAGATCATTACAGCGGCGGAAAAAAGGCGCATGGTCTTTCGGGGCATTGGATGTCTTCTTTACGGGTGACGGATTGATCCAATATACAGAAAGTTTTTCGCAATTGCAAGACCGGTACTACTCCCCTTCGGCAGAAGCACCCACATTCCTTTCGATCCTTTTGTCCGGGATAAACCACATCACCGCCACCAGCACGTATATCCCAAATGCGATCCAGGAATTGATAAAAGCAAGGACAATGGCCAGGGCATACAGGATAACAGACAGCTTCCCCTTCCAATCCCTGCCCAATGCAACAGCCAGTTCAGAATCCGGTCCCGCCTCCCTGATAAGCAGACGGCATAATATGGTATAGGCAAACCCGGTCATGATCAGCACAGCCCCATACAATACCACGGGCCAAAGCGTAAAATGATTCTCGCCCATCCAGGCCGTAACAAAAGGAATAAGGGAAAGCCAGAACAATAGGTTGAGGTTGGCCCAGAGGATACCGCCATTCACCGTCCTGGCGGCATAGATCATGTGATGATGATTGTTCCAGTAGATACCGACATACACAAAACTGAGCACATAACTAAAAAATACGGGTAACAGCGGTACGAGATCCCCAATGTGATCGCCATGGGGGACATGCAGTTCCAGCACCATGATCGTAATAATGATGGCGATCACCCCATCGCTGAATGCTTCCAGACGTCCTTTTTTCATAGATACAAATTAAATCGTTTTAGCATATCTCCAAAAAAATACGTAGTTTTGAGGATAATCTCTATCTTACCTCTCTCCCTTTAAATCCTGGTATCACACCTTTTTCCCGATTCCTTTATTCTGCTGACAAACCTCCTGCTTTGCTGGCCATAGAACCCTAAAAACGACCGTTGCATGAACCTCCACCCCGGGTTCCACAGACTGCTGTTTATAGCGCTGCTGATAGCTCCTTTTTGCAGGCTCTCCGGCCAGGTGGTGGCCGGCATAAGCGCGGGTGGAAAGATCATTGCCTGGGGAGACACCGTCCATGTCTGCCAGGGCAGCCTCATCAACTTTCAGAGCGTAGGTCAGGGATCGATCAACATTACCTGGCGATTCACCGGCGCCTCCATTACGGTGGCCTATGGCATCGGGCCTTTTAATGTACAATACGCTGCGAAAGGTTATGACACGGTATGGCAGAAGATCGAAGGGGGCAGCTTTGTAGACTCCACTTTTCTGATCGTACAAGTATCCGACGAACACCCCGCCGCGGCCTTTAGCTGGAGCCCCGACGGAGATTGCGGTAATGTTCCCGTCCAGTTCACAGACCGGTCTTCCGGCGACCATCTTCTCTATAGCTGGAACTTTGGCGACGGCGGCGCCAGTAACCTGGCAAGCCCTTCTTACTCTTTTCTGAATGCCATAGGAACCAGCGGCACCCATATCTACCCCGTGACGCTGTCGGTTGTCAACAGTTATGGATGCAGTTCCACGACAAATCATGCGGTGACGGTGAAGAATACCCCGGATGCATCCCTCGGCAATGCCGACCCGGACGTGCTGTTTAATACCTTCAACGGCAATGCCACCTTTAAAAAATGTAACAATATCCCCTCCTATGCCTTCAGCTTTTCCAATCAATCCACCACTACCTCTATCAATACGAATTATACCATCCAGTGGGGAGACGGTTCACCCGATTCTATTTTTACCAGTTGGCCCCAGGGTGTCATCATCACTCATACCTTTCCCCTGGGCAGCAGCGCCATGACCGTAAAGATCAATGGCGCCAATGGTTGTACCGGGATCAAAAAATATATTGTATTCCTGGGGTCCACCCCCGCGGGAGGTCTGGCCAGCTTAGGTAATACGGACATCTGCGCCTCGGACTCGCTACGCTTTGCCATCAACAACACAGCAGGCAACCCTCCCGGTACTTCCTACACCTTCCTTATCAACGACGGCAGTTTTGCCCAGACCTTCCAACATCCCGCCCCCGCCATCGTAGGTCATTTTTTTGCCGTCGGGTCCTGTTCCTACAGCAGCAGCAGCGGCAACAGCGTCTTTAACAATGCATTTGGCGCCTATCTCACCATCGAAAACCCTTGCGGCACCACCAGCCCTTCGGTGGTACCTATCTATGTCTCCGGAAAACCCAGGGCCAGCATCTATGTCGCTCCTGCCAGGACGGCCTGCGTTGGCACCACGCTCAACATCATCAGCACGTCTACCTATGGCGGGGTCATTACCGCTACGGGAGGCACCGGCTCCGTCTGCACCAATTCCGGTAAACAGGTGTGGACCATCAGCCCGGCCACCGGCTATACTATCACCAGCGGTCAAAAAGGTTTGTTGAACGGCAGCTCCACCAATGGCGCATTATGGACAGGGGGCAGCGGTAATTTAAATGTCAACTTCACTACGGCAGGGACCTATACGGTAAAACTGTATGTCTATAATAACCGTTGCGGCATAGACAGCACTATGGAAATTATTTGTGTCCGAAACCCTCCGCAGGCAGCCTTTACCATGCCTTCCCGCAACCGTTGCGGACCGGGCGTTCTGACACCCGCCAATACATCCCCGGTGAACAGCTGCGGCGGTGACGCCTACAGCTGGCAGGTGACCTGGCTGGACCCATTGGGCTGCAGCAATGGTCAGGGCCCGGCCTATGCTTTCACAGATGGGACAGGAGCGGGTACTTTCAACCCCTCCCTGCAGTTGAACGCACCGGGAAAATATATCATCCAGCTCACCGTCACCGCGCTGAATGCCGGCGCCGCCTGTTCGCCGTCCGTCTATAAGGACACCTTCACCGTGATAGGGACACCAAAGGTTTCCATCCAGACTCCTGCCGCCGCCTGTCCGAATAACAACGTGACGCCATCAGCGCATATTGATAGTTGTTATTCCCCCGGCCCTTTTGCCTACCAATGGCAATTCACCGGAGCTTCCCCGTCCACCGCCGACGTACTAACACCCGGCCCCATCTCTTACAGTAATCTCAATACGTACCCGATATCTCTTACAGTGACGGATCAGGGGTGTAACACCTCAGCCGCGGCCAATGTAAATATCTCGATTGTCCCTCCCCCGGTGGCCTTTGCCGGCAATGACACCACCCTGTGCAGCGGCAACCCCATTACGCTGGGTAAAGCCGGCCAGACAGGCGTCTCTTATCGCTGGACACCCGTCGCGGGGTTGAGTAACCCGGCTATTTCCAACCCTTCCCTGGCATTCAATTACACAGGCGCAGCCGCCGACACCACCCTCGAATACGTCCTGCACGCCTCGCTGAACAACGACTGCAGCGCCACGGATACGATAAAGATCACGGTAAAACGCAAACCCTCCGTCAGCATCCTCCCTGCCACACCTGTAATGTGCATAGGCGACAGTATACAGTTGATAGCCGCAGGCGCAGATGTCTATACCTGGTCCCCCAGCCCCGCCGTCATCGCCGGCACAACAGACACTGCCCGTGTAAAACCAGCCGTCTCCACCCTTTATACTATAATAGGAAGGTTCGGCAGCGGCTGCCCGGATACGGTAACTTCACTGGTCACCGTACACCCGGATGCAAAAGCCCTGTTTGCTGCATCAAAGACAACGATCTGCAGCGGGATCAACCTGTCAGGGCTTATCACTGTCACCCCCTATCCCGGACAGAATGGACAATACACCTGGAAGGATAATGGAGTGCCCTTTGGCGTGGGCACCACCGGTGTCTTCCCTCCCTGGTCATTGGGCTCGCAGGGGGCTACGGATACCATCCGTCTGGTGACGACCAGCGCCTTCGGCTGCCGGGCTGACAGTATGGAAATACTCTTCAAAACCTTACCAGGCGTCACGGCACACTTCTCAAAAAGCGCGACAGCCGGCTGCGGTCCTTTAAAGGTCTATTTAGAAAATAATTCCCCCGCCGCCACAGCAGCACAATTCTTCTGGGATTTTGGCAACGGGCGGACATCGCAATTGCAACAACCGGACAGCATCGCCTTTTTACCCAGCCCTTATCACCGGGATACTACCTATATCATTACGCTAAAAGCCTATAATGGCTGCGACACCACCATCTGGAAGGACAGCGTAAAGGTCTATCCGGACCCCTGGGCCGCATTCACAGTCAGCAATATCCTGGGATGCTCACCCTTTACGGATACGCTTATCAATCTGTCGGAAGGGAACAATACTTCTTACTTCTGGGATTTCGGGGACGGCAGCACCCGGACTGTGACTACGCCCGCCAACCTTATACATACCTACCACGCGGGCGTCATCGATACTTTTACGATTGCTCTCACCGCCACCAATCGCTGCGGCACTCATACAAGCACCCTGGATGTGGTGGTGACGCCCAATACAATAAAACCAAACGTGTTGATCAACGGCAATGCCCTGTTTGGCTGCGCCCCTTTTACGGTGAACTTTGTCAATAACTCCAGCGGGGCCGCCCGGATAAAAGTAGACTTTAATGACGGCAGCATGCCGGCCATTATACCCGGCAATCAAAACATCATCAGTCATCAATACCTGCAACCCGGCCTCTATAATGTGACGATGCTGTTCGGCAATAGCTGCGCCGACACCGCCATCAGCCGCCAGGTGACCGTATTTACAGCACCGGTACCGAACTTTTCCCTTGCACCCAACCCCGTCTGTACGGGCAGCAACGTTCTTGCAGCCAACCATTCGTCGAATGCCAATGCCTGGTCCTGGGACTGGGGTGACAGCACTACTTCCAATGGCGGGACGGGGTCGCACGTTTATACAAAGGGAGGATCTTACGCTGTACGGCTCACGGCCAGCCTGGTAAATGATTTTGGCACCGTATGCCGGGTCACCGGGGACCCGGTGACATTACGGGTGGTCGATCTGATCCCCGCCCGTATCGATACAGGCGCCACCCGCCCCTGCGCCCCTTATAAAATGTCCGTGACAGCAATGGATGTGAGTGACGCCCGTTCGGTGGATTGGACTTTCTTTGACAATGCCCGGCCGGAAGGCTCCTTCCGGGCCAGCGGCGCCGCCGCCTCTTATCAATACAACGATCCGGGCAGCTACAAGGTCATGCTGGTCGTACAAAATATGGCAGGCTGTTCGGATACAGCCGTTCATTCTTTTTATGTTTCCGCTACACCCGGGTTGCACCTTAACCCCTTCAACACCCTCTACACCTGTAATACGGATACTACGCTGCGTCTGCAGGCGACAGCAGACTACACGGGCAGCGATGCCCTCTCCTGGTCCTGGGATATCAACGGGACCCCGGCCGGCGCAGGAGTGCCGTTCGTCTACCGGCTACAACTACCCGCCGACTCACTGGACCCATCAAATTATATCGTCCGGGCCATGGTTGCCAACAGCAGGGGCTGCTCCGATACGGCTACAGCCGGAACACTGGTGATACGCCCCCTCCCTCCTCCCCACATACTCATCCGGCCCGACAGCGTACTCTACCAGCCCGATTACACTTTCACCTTTATGGACAGCCTGTCACGACCATCCGGCGTCCGTTATACCTGGGACCTGGGAGACAACAATGGGCAGAATACAGGCAGAGAAACCTCACATCGTTATGGAGATACAGGTATCTATTATATAAAAGCATATGTCTCCGATGAGGTCACCGGGTGCCGGAAAGGGGATACGACACATGTACGTATCGTATATGTACCGGGTTTCCTCTACGTGCCCAATGCCATCTGCCCCGGCTGCGCCGTAGGCGAATTACGCACCTTCCTGCCAAAAGGCCGGGGACTGAAGGACTATCACCTGAGGATCTATAATGCATGGGGACAGCTGATCTTCGAGACGACAAAACTCGATGCGGATGGAGCGCCCAGCGAACCCTGGAATGCACGCTATAATGGACAGACGGTACAGCAGGATGCTTATCGGTGGCAGATCGAAGCCCGTTATACCAATGGCACCGAATGGAGAGGGATGTTATATCCCAACGCCGCCAGCCCCGTGAAATCAGGGTTTATAACAGTTGTCAGATAAACCAAAAATTGGGATTATGAATAGAATACGCTTATGGGTATTGGTTAGCCTGCTGACAGCAGCAGGCCTGCACGGGGCGGCACAGGACCCCGCCTTTTCACAACCCTATCTTTCTCCCATATATCTCAACCCCGCAGCCACCGGTGCGGGTGAGAACGATCTGCGGGTGAGCCTGGTCCACAGACGGCAATGGCTGACCATCCCTTCGCAGTTCAACTATACCGCCCTATCTATCGACAAGTTCTTCCCTTCTATTAAAGGAGGATTGGGTCTGATGGCTACCGACTTTAGCGAAGGCTATCTGCGGCGTACAGGTATCTATGGTTCTTATTCCTATACCATTTGTTCGGGTGAGCCGAATATAGCACGCAATGACGACGTACAGACCTGGTTTGTCACAGGGGGCATCCAGTTCGGAATGGTTCAGCGGCGCATCGATTACAGCAAGCTGCTGTTTGCAGACCAGATCAACGAGAATGGGATCATCCCCGGCAGCGTCTCGGCCGCCGACCCTCCTGTCTTTAATAAAAAATGGTATCCCGACTTTTCCGGTGGTGTTTACTTTAGCCATGAGGTCGCTGGTAAAGGCAACCTGCTGATAGGCGCCAGCGCACGGCATATCAACCGGCCGGATGAATCGCTGACCTCGACATCCGACACTTTTCGCAGCCCCGTGCCCGTCCTGTGGGGCTTGAACACCGCCTATCAATACGATGGCGACCAATGGGTATGGGGAGTGGCAATGCTGGGTTATAAACAAGGCGGCAGCCAGGCATATCAATTCGGAGTAGATGTAAAACCAAAAGAATACGACTTCAGCCTGGGCGTGTGGGCGCATTTTGGCAATACATTGAGCAATTTCAACGCCGTCTGTCTGAATATCACCTACTCATTCCATAGCAGCAGCCCGCACAAACAAAAATTTGTCATCGGACTGGACCAGGATTTCCCCGTAGGGGGCAGCGGCTCAAGCTACACGACAGGCAGCACCGAATTAGGTCTTACCTGGGACTATAATACCCACGGCGAGAATGCGGACAGCCAGGAGACGGACAACCGGTGTAAACCGCGCATCAATTTATCCGCTTGTCCCGCGGGCGCGAAATGACGACCCGGAAACCTAAATTACTAAAGGATGCCCCTTTGTTTACACGCCCGATATCATAGGAGTTAAAATAATGACAGGAGTGTGCGCTACACCACCAGGAGCCGCCCCGCGCATGGGCGATCCTTTCTTTTTCGTTGGGTAGAAGCTTACCCGTACAGAATTCAAAGACATTCCCATACATATCGTACAAACCCCAGGGGTTGGGTGCAAAACTTCCCACCGGGGATGTATACATATATCCGTCGGAGCTATCCGCCGTCATATGGTCTTCGCCCAGCCAGACGTTGGCATACCGGCTGATGGAATCGTCCTCCTTTCCAAAAAAATAATCCGTGGAAGACCCTGCCCGGCAGGCGATCTCCCACTCTGCCAGCGCCGGCAGCCGTACCCCCGCCCATGTACAATAAGCCTCCGCATCATGATAGCTGATGCCCGTCACCGGGTGATCCATCTTATCTTCAATACCCCCCCTGCTGATACCATTGGGATACCTCCAGCAGGCCGTGGAATCTTCGTTCCATTCGAACTCTCTCAACCCCGGCTGGAAAATAAGGGCATCATGTTTCCGCTCAGCATCCGTTACATAGGACGTAGCCGCTACAAACGCCGCAAATTCACGGTTGGTCGTCTCATGCCGGGCGATATAAAAACTGTCTACATGGACCTTGCGCCGGGGGTTCACCGCATGCTGCGCCTTGCCGATCATATAATAGCCCGCCGGCACCAGGACAAAATGCCCTGCCGTGTCCTGCGCCCGTACGAACAGGCCGGTGAACAACAGCAGCAGCGCGCTGCTACTTCTTCGCAAGACCTCCATAAAAGTCGGTGGCATATTGAATGATCTGTGCTTCATTGGAAGCATTAAAGTCGATGTATGCTCTCGATCTGGATCCCCCGCTCTCATACAACTGCTGGTAAATACCGGACGACAAAAAGGGCTGATACTTGTTATCCTGCATGAGCAGCGTCAGTACAGTCAGCAGATCGTGATCCTTTTTTTGGGAATTACGATAGGTGGTTATAAGCAACGGGATCATTTCCGTGACATTAAGTCTTTCTATGACCCATTTGAAATTGGCTCCTATACGGGTGGATGACACAGCCGATGCAGTCATGAACAAAATGACGGAATCCCGGTTGTCCTTAAAAAACCCCCATTGCCGGACGCTCCAGCCATAGTCGCCAAAAATATCGGGGAGCTGGGCAAGTATCTTCTTCTCTTCGTCCTGTATGATCACGGGGCCGCTGCAATTCTGATTGTAGGATTCACCATTGATCATATGATACGTGAACTTTTCCCGTAGGGGTAATGCCGAATATATCTCAGGCGACAACACTGTGCTCATGCCCGTCTGTTTTTGTCGGGCCTGCTCGATCAAGGCCAGGATCTTTTCCAGACCATATGATGGCATTGAAATGTCCCTTCGATCGTTGTAATGCAGCAGGCTTTGATTCACCGGGAGGAAGACCTCTTCTTTCTGAGCGAAAGGGAGTCCATTGTAAAAGTCGGTAGCTCGTTGGATAATCAGCGCTTCATTGGCGCTGTTGAAATTAAGATAGGTCTTCCAGCGCGTCTCCTTGTCGGCGTACAACTTCTTATACGACACAGACGCCAAAAAGGGCTGGTATTTGTTGTTTAGCATCAGCAGCATCAGGACGGTCAGCAGATCATGGTCCTTTTTTTCAATATTGTAAGTGCTGATCAGCAGCGGGATCATTTCCGTGGCATTGATATCCGCGATGACACGTTTGAAATTGACGCCCACCCGGTGGGTCCTTCCGATGGATGCCGTCATCAGGGCCACCACGGAATCATGGTTATTTTCGAAAAATTTTTCCTGCCGGGAACTCCAATATTCCTCCTCAAAAGCGCCGGGCAGCACGGCATAGACCTTCTTTTCCTCATTTATATTGGCAAACCCCGCATCACAATTCTGTGCGTAGGATTCTCCGTGCACCATATTATAGGTAAATTTCTCCCGGAAGGACAGTCCTTCATAAGTTTTTGGAGAAAGGGCAACATTGTCTTCTTCATCACCTTTGGTCGCCTTTATCAGCGCCAGTATTTTTTCCAGGCCATACGGAGGACGTGTGATCTTTGTTCTGTAGGCGTGATAAGCCTGGCTCTCTTTACTGGGTTGTTTTCCATATTCGTCATCGTCCGTCTGGGCAAATGATGCGGCGTATACAGCGACTGCAGCCAGGATCAGGAGGGTTCTTTTCATCAGATCAAGATAGACAAAATTTACTGCACTTTATAACGTGTCCACAATACGTCATACTGCAGCTTCTTGACGGACAGCAGCCGCAATTTGGAGGCCTTTTTTCTGACGTCCGGAAAGTGGTCAAAAAGACTTGGGGCGCCGGCAGTCCCATCCGCCAGGGGCAGATACAGAACGCTCAGCTCGTCGATAAGACCAGCCCGAAGAAAAGACGCATTCAAACCACCGCCGCCCTCCAGCATCAATTTCTTTATCCCAAACAGTTTGTTCAGCTTGTTCAATATCTTTGAAAAATCCAGTTCAGATTTACCGCCAAAAATATAGCTGATGCCCTTTTCCTGTAAGTGAACAAGATATTCCGTGCTTACCTGCTCGGACAGGACGGCTATAATGTGGTCGCCCTCTATCTCCCCTCTTTGCCAGTTGAGCTTGCCGTCCTTGTCGATGGCAATGGCAAAGCTACGGGCGCCGGGGTCGGCCACGTGGTCCACCCGGGGAATGATCTTATGGACAGGCTTTAACTTCAACGGTCTTTTACCCGCGAAATCCCGCTCCATCGTCACCCTTCCGCTCATCCATGTCTTTACTTTGTACCGGTTGCCAATGGGTTCATAGAGACTACGCCCTTTGGGGTTGCCCCAGGTTTCGGTTAATATCCTGCCGTCCACCGAACACATCATGTGACAAATAACGTATGGCTTCATGCTGCCAAGGTAGGAAAATTATCCATTCTGCGTTATTCTGACCAAGAGGACGCGATAGCGGCCGATATTAGAAGGGCCAGCGATGCGGGAAGGCATCATTCCGCTCTTAACGTGCTTACAGGGTTGCTATGGGCCGCCCGGATAGCTTGTAAACTAATGGTTAGCATGGTGATGAAAAGCGAGATCAGCCAGGCCAGGATAAATATCCACCAGCTGAGCGCTACCCGATAAGCAAAGCTTTGTAACCATGAATGCATGGCGATCCAGGCCAGGGGGAAAGCTACAATGGCCGAAAGGGTCACCAGCTTGAGGAAATCTTTTGATAACATGCTGATAATATTGCCCGCGCTGGCCCCCAGCACCTTCCGGATGCTGATCTCTCGTATACGCTGCTGTGTGGCATAAGCGGCAAGTCCCAACAGCCCGATACAGGCAATAAAAATGGTCAGGACCGAGAATACGGAAAACACACGTTGCATCGTTTGCTCCGCTTTATATTGAGCGGCCAGGTTCTGGTCCAGGAAAGTATAATGAAAAGGTTTTTCCGGTACGAATTTGTGCCAGGTGCGTTCGATGGACTTGATAGCCGTGGCAAAATCATCCCCCTTTATACGCACCGAGGTAATGCCCGTTACATCCTTAAACCTGGCAGAACTGGTAAATATCAGCGGCGCTATGGCCTGGTGAAGAGTTTGAAAATGAAAATCCTTTACCACGCCTACCACGGTATAAATATATGGCGAGTCGGCAGGCCGCGGACTCAGAAATCCATCTGTAGTGGTCATTCTCGTGCCGAGGACAGGCTCTTTTAGTCCCAGGGCAGTAACCGCCTTTTCATTCAGTACAACGGCCAGCGAATCCGTGGGGAAGCTCCGCGAAAAGAATCTGCCGTCTTTCATTTCCAAACCTAGTGCGGTAGCAAATTGATCGTCTACAACGATGCCCCGGCCTGTCATGGATTCACGCGAACCGACAGGTTTCCAGGTGACCCCAAAAAAACCTTCGGTGCCCGGCATGGTAGAGGTACCGCTGACCTTTTCCACTCCGGCAATTCCAGTCAGCTCATTCCGGAAGGCCCTCGTACTCTCGGCCAGAAGATCGGAGCGCTGTATCTCGATGATATGATCTTTTTTAAACCCTAATTTATCTCCCAGCATATATTGCATCTGGCGATTGACGATGATGGTACAGATGATGAGGATGATGGAGATCGCAAATTGAAAGACCACCAGCCCATTCCGGAGTGCCGTACCATACCTGGAAGATTTGAACTTCCCTTTCAATACCTTGATGGGTTTGAAAGAGGATAACACAAAGGCCGGGTACAGTCCCGCCAGGAGGCCTACCACCCCGCCAAAGATCAACAGACCCAGCAAGGTAGACGGATTGAGAAAACTCATCACCGAAAGGTCTTTACCCGACAGCTTGTTAAAGGCAGGCAGCAGCAGCCAGATAAGGACGAGGGCCAGCACTATGCTCATCAGACTCACGAGGATGGATTCCATGAGGAACTGGAATATAAGGCTCTTCTTCTCCGAACCAAATGTCTTGCGTATCCCCACCTCCTTGGCCCTTTCCACGCTGCGGGCCGTGGAAAGATTTATAAAGTTGATACAGGCGATACCCAGGATAAAGACAGCGATAATGCTAAAGATATACACCGCCCGCATGCTGCCGTTGGGTTTTGCTTCCGACTCCAGATCAGAGATCAGGTGTATCTTCGGCAGGGGCTGTAAATAATAATGGTATCCGTTCCCGGCAGCAATAAAAGCCTCATAGCTCATACCAAAGTTCCTGGCAATATCCCCTGATACATATTTCTCTACGATACGGGGGAACTTCGCTTCCAGGGCGGCGGGAGAAGCATTCTTGTTTAACAGCAGATAGGTCCAGGTGGAGAACCCGGTGTAATTTGTCTGCCGTGCAAAGGGGAAGCTGTTGAGGGACAGCAGGATATTGAACTCCTGATGAGAGTTCTCCGGCCAGTCCTTACAAACGCCGGATATGGTGAACCGCTGTTTGGCATCCGTCTCGAACCATTGTCCCATGGCCTTTGCAACCGAGCCGTAATACTTTTTGGCCGTGGTTTCGTTGATCACGGCCATGTTGGGTTTTTCCAGCGCTGTAGCGGTATCGCCTTCCAGCAGACGGGTGGTAAATACCCGGAAGAAATTGCTGTCGGCAATAAGCACATGCGGTTCCTCAAAGAGTTGGTCCCCCACTTTTATAAAGATATTGTTCCCGCCGGTGAAGTCCTGCAGCCCCGTACAAGCCTCGATCTCGGGGAATTCTTTCCGCATGGCCGGACCGATGGAGAAGGGGATGATGGAGTAGCTGGCGATACGTTCGGGATATTTTCTTTCCAGCACGGTCCTGTAGATCCGGGGGGCCTTTTCATGAAAATTATCATAGCTGAGTTCGCTTTGTATAAAAAGAATGATCAGCAGACATACAGCCATTCCTGTGGCAAGCCCCAGGATATTGATCAGGGTGAAAGCCTTCCTCTTGAGGAGGCTCCGGACAGCAACTTTCAGATAATTCCTGAACATAGCAATGGTTTGAGTTATGATTAATATGTTATTCCGTCCCTAAACCCCAGTCGACGCCTTTCAGCGTGGCGGGTACTCCGTCCCTGATCCAGCGGGCCGGGGGTTCTCCCTTCAGATAATACCCAAAGAACTGCGCCAGGCGTATGCTCCAGTCTTTTCGATTGCGCCGCTCAATTAGTCCATGGTCTTCCCCGTTGTATTGGATGAGCCATACTTTTTTCCCCAGCCGGCGGAGAGCCGAGAACAGCTCGATCCCCTGGTACCAGGGTACGGCCCCATCCAGGTCATTATGCATCATCAACAGCGGTGTCGTCACCTTGTCGGCCCTGAACAGGGGAGAATTCTTTATATAAAGGTCCTGGCGTTGCCACAGCGTGGCGCCAAGACGGCTCTGGCTTCGTTCATATTGGAATTGCCGGCTGATACCCGTACCCCAGCGGATGCCGCCATAAGCGCTGGTCATATTGGCGACGGGCGCTCCCGCCTCGGCAGCCGCAAACTTACCCGTCCGGGTCACCATGTAAGCCGTCTGATAGCCGCCCCAGGAGTGTCCCTGCAAACCCATCTTTGTCGTATCCACCCATTTGAAACGGGAGAGGTACCGTACGGCCGACATGATGGAATTGTAAGCGTCTTCCCCGGGCGTCCCTGTCTTGTACCAGATATCCGGGTCAAAAACAAGATACCCGTTACTGGTGAACCAGGGAATATTGATGGAAGCTCTTACGGGTAGAGGCGCCATATACTGGTAAATGGTTTCCGCGTCTCTTTCGTAATAATAAAAGATGACGGGATATTTTTTTGTACTATCGAAATTCTCAGGTTTATACAGGAGCCCCTCGGTGTTTCTTCCGTCCAGCATTTTCCAGTGATGCAGCTGGACAGTGAACCAATTGTATTTCTCCTGCTGCGGGTTGATATGACTAAAAGCGCGGTCATCGACGTACACATCATACGGCTTGTCAAAGCTGCCTTTCAGACACCCCAGCCGGGGACTGTTCTTCGCCTTAAAAAAACCATTGTAGCTGACGGGGAAGGTAGACATGGCCGGCGTAAAAGCCGAGCCGATCTTGTACAGTTGCAGACCGCTGGTCATTTCTTTTGTATCAAAAACAGTCAGCAGCACCGTCTGTCCATCCCGGATAAAAGGATCGTCCTTGTCCAGCCGTACATAACGTATCCGCTGGTGCTGTGCCCGTCCCAGCCCCCTGGTCAGATTAACAGGGGCGGTCTGCCCACCGGGATCGCATTGCCAGATGTCGTATTTATCATAGATATAGACCCAGCGGTCGTCCTCATGCCATCCCATGCTGCCGTGAGGAGGCGGGTCATCGGGATGATCGTCCTCTTCATCATACAAAGGCTGCCGTATACCCGCCGTGATATTGGTCGTCTTCCCATCGGCAATGGAGTAGGTAAACCAGTTTTTCTGATGCCAGTCATACCATAATATAAATTTACCGCCGGAAGATATGCTTCCTCCTTCCCGCACCTTATCCTGTATCATCTTCCGCCTGCCATCGCGTACGTTGACAACAAAGAGTTTTTGCAGACCGCTCTCCTCCCATTGCTGCTGGATACGATATCCTTTACTCGTGCTGCCCAGCGCATAGGGCGCGTTACCCTCCGCCCCCGGCGTGATACTCTCGCAATCATCATCGGCCAATGGTACAAGTTTGCCGTCTTCCTTATTGATAACGGCCAGATAGCTTCTCTTCAATTCACTCTCTAGCTGTTTTAGTTGTTGGGGTGATAGATAATCGTCCTTATAGTTCCAGACGTCCAGCCGCGCCGTCTCAAAATCCACCTGGTTGGTGTCTTTTGGGGGCCTCACCGTCGCAAGCCCCAGGAACAGACGGCTACCGTCCTTGCTAAAGTTGTTCGCATAGTCGGCACTGATAGTAAGATGCGCCGTTGTCACCATACTCCGGTCGGCCCTGATAACGGCGCTATCCATCCCCGGCGTATAGTACCAGAGCCGGTAGAATTTGACGAGGGCCTTTGCAGCACTGTCCCGTTCGGCCACAAAGGCCAGTTGGCTTCCTTGGTCGTCGAGGGCATAGTTCTTTGCATCTGTGAAACCCCTCATCACCGTGTCCGTCCTGTCGTCTGTGGTACCCACCCAAAGGATAAGGGGTTTACTCAGCGAGTCGTTGTTCTTACGGGTGGTTTCTATGATACAGGTATTGCCATTTTTTGAAAAATAGTATTCGCTTGTCAGCGGGAACTTTTTTTCTTTCCCCCTGTTGAGATCTTTTAATACCAGGGTAGTGCCTTCTTCTATCGACTCCCCTCCCCGACCCTTACCGGCCGAAGGGGCTGGAAGGATCGAAAAACCTTTTGCGACGATCTCCCCCACCTTTGAGCGCAGACTGTCGGCGGCACGGGTCAGGCTGTCCGCCCGGGTCAGCAGTTGCCGGATCCGGGTAAGCGAGTCGGGGGTCGTACGGGTAGAGTCCCCTTTTCCGCTGCCGGCCGGGGTCTTTTCCAGCAGGTAAGCCAGCCAGGCGCCCTGCTTTTCCGGTATTTTATAGGATTTGACCCCGGGGACCTTCACCATGCTGTCCTTCCCCAATTCAATCCATGCCAATGAATCTTTGGGCATCTGGTCAGGGGTCTTCTTTTTTATACGGGCTTCACGGGTATCCTTAAAAAAAGGTCTGATCTGACAGACGAGCCAGCGGCTGTCGGCCGTGATCGAAGCCACAGCCCCCCTGGGTATAATTTTTTCATAGCTGGTTTCCGTGCTGCGGATCACCAGCCTGCCGTCCCCTTCCTGTGGAACGATCGTAAAGACCAGGTATTTACCATCCGGTGAGAGCAGCCGTTCGCCAATACTTTCCCATCCGTCATAAACGGAATGATCGAGGGCAGGTTTTTGTGAAAAAGCACAGTGAAAGGCGAGTGACAGGATAAATAGAAAGCAGGTTTTTCTCATGTCTGCGGACGTTTTGGTTCAATCCTGACGAATTTAACCAATGTGTCTGATAATTCCGAACAATTTCCACCAGCGGTCCGTTTGAACTGTAATACAATAAATATGAGCAAACAAACCACCTTTAAAAAAGAATTTACCCTCGGCGATCGTATCATACGCCGGATGGGATATGGGGCCATGCGTATCACGGGCAGAGGAATCTGGGGGCCGCCAAAAGACAGGGATGAGGCCCTGCGGGTGTTAAAAAGAGCCGTGGCGCTGGGCGTCAATTTCATCGATACGGCAGACAGCTATGGTCCTCATGTGTCAGAGGAGCTGATAGCCGAAGCATTATACCCCTATCCGCCGGACCTGGTCATCGCCACCAAGGGCGGATTGTTACGGACAGGTCCCGATCAATGGCCCGTCGATGCAAGCCCCGCTCACCTGAAAGAAGCGCTCGAAGGAAGTCTTGCCCGGCTCAGACTGGACCAGATAGAGCTTTATCAACTGCACCGCATCGACCCGAAAGTACCCGCCGAAAAGACCTTCGAATTCCTGCAGGGTATACAGGAGGAAGGCCTGGTAAAACACATCGGACTCTCCGAGGTCAGCGTGGAAGATATAAAAAGGGCGGAAGAATACTTCGAAGTCGTCTCGGTACAGAACATGTACAGCGTGGACAACCGTAAATGGGAGTCCGTACTCAAATATTGCGAGGAGACGGGTAAAGCATTTATTCCCTGGTATCCCCTGAATGCTGGGAACGTGGATTCCATGAAGAAGATCGAGGCAGTGGCGAAGGAAACAGACGCTACTCCCCACCAGGTGGCCCTCTCCTGGCTGCTGCACCATTCTCCAAATATATTGTTGATACCCGGCACTTCCAGCGTCAGCCACCTGGAGGAGAATATCGAGGCGGAACTGATACCGCTGACACCGGAGCAGATGAAAAAACTGGGGTCCTTATAACAAGGACTTTATATGCGACTCGATCTCGGCAGGCTTGGTGATGGGTGCAAATCTTTTCACGGGCCTGCCGTCCCTGTCGATAAGGAACTTGGTGAAATTCCATTTGATACGCCGCCCGAAAAACCCTCCCAGCTTTGTCTTCAGGTATTTAAATACAGGATGGGTGCCCGGACCGTTGACCTCTATCTTTTCAAACAACGGGAAGGTGACACCATGGTTAACCTTACAGGTTTCTTCCATTACATCGTTGCCCAGCGGCTCCTGCGATCCGAATTGATTACAGGGGAATCCCAATATCATCAGCCCTTTATCCTTATAGTCCTGATACAATTTTTCCAGCCCATCAAATTGAGGCGTAAGACCACACTGCGTGGCTGTGTTTACGACAAGCACTACTTTTCCTTTATACGCCGACATGTCTATCGGGCGTCCCTGAGGGTTATTGGCGGTGAGCTGGTAGAATTCGTCAGGCATGAAGAATGGATTTATGATGAGCGAAGTTAGCTATTATTTAGTACCTCAACCCAAACTCGACTCTCCTGTTAATTGCCCTCCCCTCCGGCGTGTCATTACCGGTCAAAGGCCGGGAGCTCCCATATCCCGCGGAAGACAATCTTCCCTTTGATATCCCCTGCCTGGACACCAGGTATTCCAGCACAGCATGCGCTCGTCGCTCGCTGAGCACCTGGTTCTTCTCCGGCGTACCGGAATTATCGGTGTGCCCTGCAATATCCAGCTTTAAATAGGGGTTCTGTTGAAGAATGACAGCTACCTCATCCAGGGATGTAAAAGATGCCGGCAGCAGATCGTACTTATCTGTCTCAAAGAATATATTCCTGGCAGCCAGCTCTATCTTTTTCCGGAGCTCCTTTTGTACGGGGGGACAACCTTCGTTCTCACGAAAGCCAGGCAGGTCAGGGCATTTATCCAAAGAGTCGATAATTCCATCCTTATCCCTGTCAGGTTCCGGACATCCCTGCAGCCGTGGTACTCCCCGCACCAGCGGGCATTTGTCTTTTTCGTCGGGAATACCATCTCCGTCCGTATCGGGGCATCCTTTAAAAGATTGGAGCCCTGGTGTAAGCGGGCATGCATCCAGGCTATCTACGATGCCATCCCCATCCGTATCTTTTGCGTAGACGTCTGAATGAGACGGTAGTACCAGGGGCTTTGCCGAGCGCTTTTTCTTTTTACCGATGATACCGGCAATTCCCAGGCTAAGATAATAATGACCGGTCTGCGTGTTTGTCAAAGGGATCCGGTATTGCCCGTGGAGCAATAAAAAAGTTTCGCCGGGTAATTGGACCTGAAGCCCGATGCCGGCCGGAAGAAAAGCTCCATAATAGACAGCATACCCGGAAACTCCTATTCCGGCCTGAAAAAAAGGATTAAAACGGCGTTTGCCGGGAAAAAGTTTTTCACGTATAGAAGCGTCTGCCTCCAGTAACAGGTGTTTATCGCCATCCTGACGATGACTAAAAGTGGAGGATGGAAAAGACCCGGCCAGCGTCACATTGATATCCATGCGTGGCGTAATGCCACGAAGATAGTTCAAGGCTATGCCGGTGGCAGTCGATCGATCCGTCTGTACAAAGCTGTTAATAAAGACATGCACGCCAAGTGCGCCGGGCTGGATATAAGCCGTATCCTGCGAATAAAGCCGGGAAGAAAACAAAAGAAGGCTAAAAAAAATATACTTCATGAAGACCTGTTAGGACATGATCAGAAAAGACTATTTCGTCGTTGGATCGAGTAAAATTACTCGATTTGCAAAAATTTAATCTAAGAGAATTTTTTTTTCCGGTTAGTAGTTTTAGATTAGCGGCTGTAATACGACAACTATAAATGTCGTAAGTTATTACTCCTAAGCCATAACTGTTTTCTATGAGTCCTTATCATCCTCCTGAACGGCGATCAGCCATTCCCCCTTTATTTATTGTTACAATAGATCATTCTACGCACACCCGGGGTTTCGACTGCGGTTAATGTAGCCTGATCTTTTCTTATACTCCCCTCTGCGGCGCTTTTGGCGCTGCAAATAGCTTTATTGTCCATACCCGCCTGTAACAAGTAAAAACAAAAAAAATATATGACTTCGATAAGAAGGATAATGCTCCTTGCAGGGCTGATCTGTCTGTGTAGTGCCGTGCGTCTGAAAGCCCAGGTAACCGCCAGTTTTAATTTTTCACAAGGTCCACAAAACGTATCGGGGTGGATCAATTTGCATGGCAACCCGGCCAGCGCCCCGATCACTGGAACGGACCCTTCGACGGGTATCACGGTCAGCTCCATTGCCGCTGCAAACTGGGCAAGCTACACCGGCAATAGCACGGCAGATGCCGGGGGCGCCACAGGCGGTACCTTCTTTCCGGCAGCAGTAATGTTAAACCATTGGTTCCAGTACAGCGATTTTTATGGCGCCTATAATTCTTTAGTGCCTCAATTAGAGATCAGCGGTCTTAATAAAGACAGTGTGTACACGCTAAAAATGACCGGCAGCTTTACCTTGTATATCCCGAATGTATTCAATTTGAACCCCATGAGGTATACAGTAGCGGGGACCATCATCTATGGTTTTGTAGATGTGAATGGTAATTATAATACATCGGATGGCGCCATCTTCAACAACATCGCCCCGGATGCCAACGGGAAAATAAGGGTTTATGTGAATACCTATGGTGGGTCTAACGTAGCCAGTATCTGCGGTCTGCAGATCATCCGCGGCAGAACGACAGCGCCCGTCCCGAGCATTGCTATCACTCGTCCCACCAACAATAGTATACTGGCGGAGGACGGCAATTTTACTTTCTCGGCAACGGCATCAGAGACAAATGGAACGATCGCCAAAGTGGAATTCTATGTCAATGGTACAAAGATAGGGGAAGATTCCACAGCGCCTTATTCCATCACCTGGGTGAACCCCGATGAAGGGCATTATCTTCTGACGGCACGCGCTATTGACGGATTGGGAAATACGAATTCAGCTTCTATCAATGTCAGCGTGGAATCCCTATCCTCCTTCTGGAGCGTAACAGGCAACATCGACGCCAATGCAGACAGCAATTTTCTGGGTACGGTGGATACCAACCGCCTGGCTTTCCGTACAAACAACCTGGAGCGTATGAGCATATTGGGGGATGGAACGGTTGGCATCGGCACCAAAAACACACAGGGCTATAAGCTGGCCGTCAACGGCAACGCCATCTTTACAAAGGTGCGGATACGCAACTATGCCTCCTGGCCGGATTATGTGTTCAAAAAGGATTATAAATTAACAGGCCTTGACTCCCTGGAAAGATATATCGAGGTCAATCAACATCTCCCGGGGATCATTCCGGCGGATAAAGCCCGGAAAGAAGGCATCGATCTCGCCGACGACCAGGCCTTGCTGCTAAAAAAGATAGAAGAGCTGACGCTGTATCTGATACAGGAGCACAAACGCGTAGAGCAATTGACAAAGGAGGTGCAGCTGCTAAAAATTCAAGCCCAGCCAAAGAAAGGTAAGATCAGCAAATGAGCCGCAGGATTGCCCTATATGTCCTATTCTCCCTGTGCATTCGATTGGGATCGAATGCACAGATCTTACTTCCAAAGAAGGATACTATCCTATTGGGCATTCCCGTCCCTTTGTTTTTTCTACGGGACAGCGCTACACACGGGAAAGATACTTTTTCATTACAAAATCTGATGCGCAAACGCCAGCAAACGACAAAACAACAGGGGCAAAGATCAGTTGCCCGCCCCGGCTTCCTGGAATTCAATGGTGGATATGCCGGGTACACGTTCAATTACCGGAGCGCACTGGATACACCCTATACAGAAAAGAACATAACCCAGCACCAGGTGAACTCTACGTTGAATTTCACTGTTGCCGGAACAGTGCCTATCCGGGTCAACAGTTTTGTACGGCGTGGTAACTCCGCCATCTTCCGTGACATCACCGACGTACAGGTAAGTTTTGATGCAGCGACCTACCGCGGACAGCTTGCCGGCAAATTACGGGAACGTCTGTTACAGCAAGCGCCGCCCGTAGATTCGCTTGCAGGCAGGTTATATGGTATCCGGCATTTGCAGGCTGGAAAACTTGGCAATTGGCTACAGGACCCCCTGACAAAACAAAAACTTATTGAAGCAAATGAGATCGTTCATATCCCCCGGCTGACCTATGACATGCATCTCCCCGACAGTATAAATTCCCATCGCGCAGATTCCCTGCAAAAAGAGGCAGCGCTGTTACTGGACATTTATTCCGGCAACAAAAAAAAGTATGATCAGCTCTTACAGGAAACGGATTCGCTAAAAAAGATCTATGATGCGTCAATGGAAAAGGTGAACCAATATAGACGGTTGACCGCAAAGTCGCCCACTGGCATAGGCAATTATGATCAATGGAAGACGCAATTGCAACAATATTCACCGGGCGCGGGAGAGCTGCCTGCCTGGCAACGCTGGCTGCTGGGTGTACGGACTTTCGGTATAGGGCGCAACAACATCAATACCTCCGAGCTGACAGCCCGGAACCTCAGTTTGAACGGAGTGCATTTTGAATACAACTCCTGGTACTTTCTTGGAGTGACTGCAGGATTGGTAGACTATAGGTTCCGCGATTTTGTCGTACACCGGTTGCAACAGCCAAAACAATATATGTACATGGTAAGGGCAGGTCTGGGGCGTCTGGAGAAGAATTATTTTATCCTTTCGGTATTCGGCGGGCAAAAACAGCTGCTGACCAGTGTCAACAGTGCGGGGTTGTCCCCTGTTATTAAAATGACGGGGCTAAGCGCAGAGGTCAAATGGCAGTTGGAGCGCAATACATTCCTGGTAGCAGAGGCTGCTCAATCCTTTTCTCCCCCTATGCCCGGCAGCGAGTCCACGACAAAACCGGGATGGGATCTTTCCGACAAAAGCAATAAAGCATTGTCTTTGAAATTCTCCTCCTGGATACCGCGGTCATCGTCCAGGCTGGAAGCACAATATAAATTCACGGGGGCCAATTTTCAATCTTTTAACAGCTGGCAAACCAATTCGCAGCTAAAGGCCTGGTATGTAAAGGCGGAGCAAAACTTTTTCCGCCGGCAGCTGAAGCTCACCGCATCCCTGCGCAGCAATGATTTTTCCAATCCCTATATCGTACAGAATTACAAATCCAACACCGTATTCAAAAGCCTCGGTCTTACTTTCCATAAAAGAGGATGGCCGATTCTTACAGCAGCCTATATGCCTATGTCCCAGCTGACCATGGTGGGCAGTCAGTTGGAAGAAAGCCGATTCCAGACCTTTTCCGGAAGCATCAGTCATTTTTATAAACTGGGACAGCGGCAGGCGTCTACTAATATCGTGTATACGAAATTTTTCAACAGCAGCGCGGATACGGGTTTTATCTATTACAACTCAGCTAATCTGTATCTGTCCCAATCCATTTTCTTCAAGGATTTCACGGCCACCGTGGCGCTTTCCCACAGTGAGAGTACGGGCTACAGGTATGATGTGCTGGAGGGAAATGTGGATGTTCCTTTGACAAGATCCGCCAGTCTTGGAATGGGCGCCAAACTGAACCATTTAAACCAATCATTGACCGGAGTGGGTGGGTTTGCGCGTGCGAATATTATCATCAGTTCGCGGGATAAATTATACATCCAGACGGAAAAGGGGTATCTGCCGGGCAGCGGCACGGCGGCCAGGCTGGTGCCTAACGTCATCGGTACGATACAATACATGAGAATATTCAAATGACAAATGAATTTATAGATATGAAGAATATTTTTTTCTTTCTGCTGACGGCAGTCATCGCACCCGTTGTCAACGCGCAGGTGGTGATCAACCCGCAGCTGCCGCCGGGGGGCCTTACCGTAAAGAGCCAACTTTGGAACCTTTCGGTGGTCAACACATCAAACGGGTCTATCCAGGCACAGATAGAGCTGTCCATGATCGATGCTTCCAATAATCAGACCGTGCTGACAGCCACAACGAGGGTATTGGATTTTCCAAAAGGGATGAAACAATTGCATGCCGGAGAAGCCGCACCTGTGACCTATAACATCCTCAGCGCAGACTATCACCTGAATGGCAGTGCCGATGGTTTCCTGCCCGTGGGTACTTTTCAGCTGTGTTATTCCGTGATCCGGGTAGATCTGGAAACTTCGGAAAGAGTGGCCGAAGAATGCGAGACAGTGGTGATCGAACCTATCAGTCCTCCGCAACTGGTGAATCCCCCTGATAGTGGCGAGACGGACCTTACGCATCCTTTGTTCAACTGGCTGCCCCCCTCTCCGTATCAGCTGTTTACTAATCTGACCTATGATTTCAATCTCGTGGAAGTACAGGCCATGCAAACGGCTGCCGAAGCATTGCAACAGAACATGCCGCTGAACGGACAGGGTAATCTGACTACCACCACCTTACAATATCCCGCATCCCTGCCTGCGCTGGATACCGGCAAGCTCTATGCCTGGCAGGTTACGGCCCGCAGCGGCAACGCCGAAGTGGCAAGGAGCGAAGTATGGTCATTCCGGGTAAAAGCACCGCTGCCTGACCCCGGGAAAACATCATTGGGATATTATACCCGGCTTAAACAGGGTGACGCGCCCGGCTTTACCGTCTGCTATGGTATCCTACGGTTTGAATATCTCAATGAAGCCAACGACAGGCAGGCTCCTTTCAGGATCTATGATATCAGCCAGCCTGGCCGGAAAGAAATATTGCTGGATTCCACCCTCATCGACCTTCATTACGGGGAACACCTGGGCCAGCTCGATTTCACCCGGAGCCATGTCCTTCAAGATACACACGTCTACCTCTTTGAGTTGATCAATAGCAGGAAAGAACATTGGTATATAAAGTTTCAGTATCACCATCAGCATTGATAGCCGTCAAAAGTCCATCGCATGATCATTAACTTACTTAGTCGTCAATCCAAAGCCATCGGCTGGTCCCTTTATCTTCTTTTTTGCACCGAATGGCTGTCGGCTGTACCAAACCCCGTCAACCCTCCCCTGCCCTTCTTACCGGGCTCAACAGCTACAGCATTTGCTGTTCTCTCTCCGGAGAACAAACAGGCCCCTGTAAAGACAAAACATACCTATGGCGGCGGACCGACACAGCCGGAGATGCAGGCATTCCAGTCAGTGAACGCCAACAATATGGTGGACCTGTTCACGGGTGACTTTTCCTACAATATTCCCCTGATGGATGTCGGCGGCTATCCGTTGAATATCTCCTATCGCAGCGGTATATCCATGGATCAGGAAGCCAGTTGGGTAGGTCTTGGCTGGAACGTCAACCCCGGAACCATCACTCGCAATCTCAGGGGTCTGCCCGACGATTTTTCGGGAAAGGACTCAATAAAGAAGATCAACCATATCAAAGAAAATAAGACGATCGGCGTCACGGCAGGAGGTTCCGGTGATGTGGAGGTGGCAGGGCTTCCCATTAATGTAAATCTCGGCGCCAGTCTGGGCGTATTCCACAACAACTACAAGGGATGGGGATTGGAGAATGGTATCAATGCCACCATCAATTCCGCCGAAGGATCAAAAGGAGGTCTGACAGGCGGCCTTGGATTGTCAGCCGAAAATAATTCCCAGGACGGGCTTACCCTAACCCCGTCTCTCTCCCTGGAGCTGTCACAGCATGATGCCGACAACAATTCCAGTCTTTCGAATTCCTTTTCCATCGCCCTTCCCTATAATTCCCGCAGTGGTCTTAAAGGCTTACAGCTATCCATTGGCCAACGTCTGACCAGGACCGAACTCGCCAACCAGGCAGGGAATACCAGTACCTATAGCAGCGGCAGCACCTTCACCAGCACCATATCTTTTGCCTCTACAGCCTACACGCCGACCATCACCATGCCGTTGACCACCCGGCAATATTCCTTTACTGCAAAGGCAGGTCTGGCCCAGTACGTCTTTCACCCAAGCGTCTATCTCAGCGGATATGTTTCCAAACAAGGCATCGACCCGTCGGATACGCTGCTGGCCCTTCCTGCCTATGGCTACCTGCACTATCAGGATGGCTCCGGCAATAAGAGTGCGTTGCTGGATCTCAACCGGGAAAAAGAGCTGGTTTACCGGGAAAACCCGGTCATGCCGCACATTGCCGTACCGCTGTATACCTACGACGCCTTCTCTATCACCGGCGAAGGCACCGGCGGTATGTTCCGTGCCTACCGGGGAGATGTGGGCTATATCTACGACCATTTCATCCGTACCAAGGATATTTCCGATAGGGCCAGCGTGGATGTGGGGTACTCCCAGCTCGTGCATGGAGGGCTGGATCTGAACGTCACCCGCGCTTTCACTCAGAATAGTGCCTGGACGGATCAGAACAGCCTGGGCAGGGTAATGGGGTTTAAAAAAGATTCGGGGCTCTTCCAGGCCGCCTATTTCCGCAATCCCGGCGAGAAATCCATCAACTCCAAAAAATTCTATGACGGTCTGGGAGGCGATGATGTCGTCACTGCCAAACTTTATCAGCCAGGGCCCGGCAGCTCTGTCATCCAGGCAACCAACTATCTCACGCTCTATCGTAACAAACGCCCCATTGCAGACAGCCTGATGACCCCGCAAAAAGCGTTCAAACAGGAAAGGGACAAAAGGACACAGGTGATCTCTTATCTGAATGCCCAGGAGGCGGATGTGGCTGGTCTTTCCAAATACATCGAGAACTATACGCCCAATGTCTTTACCCTGGCCAGTTGCAGCCCCGCAAAGGAGAATGATGAAGGGGATGCGGTGGGGTTGGTGGGGGAATATTTTACAAATAACAAGTTTAAAGGGGCCCCTGTCTATACGAAATTATATGATACTATTGGCTTTAACTGGGGCAAGGGCTCACCGGGTGTACCGATGCCGCCTCCCCCGCCGGGACAGTCCCCATCCAATTTTCCCTCTGACAACTTCTCCATCCGCTGGACAGGCCGGCTAAAAGCGCCTGTGACAGGCCGTTATGTCTTCCACACCACCCCCGACGATGGGGTGAGGTTCTGGTTGAACGACTCGCTGCTGATCCAGGATTATCTGCCTCAGACCCTTGGGAAGGACACCGTATACCTTATAGCAGGAGAAATGTATCCGTTGAAAATGGAATATTATGAAAATGGCGGCAATGCCAGGATCGACCTGCAATGGTCCTATCCCGGGCAATCCACCTTCGTCAACGTACCCCGTCATTACCTGTACCCGCCTGCGGTCGATACCTTCAATGTCAACGGATATCTCGTCAAGGAAAAAAGGGTAAACAGTTTCCGTAAAGCCAGCCATATTTCGGAGATCGACGTGCTGAACAATGACGGAAGAAGATATGTCTATGGCATCCCTGTATACAACCTCCGGCAAAAGGAGGCGACCTTTTCCGTGGACCATAACAAAGGCAACGCCCTGACGGGGATTGTAGGGTACACTCCCGGCTCCGACAATACAGCCCAGAACCAACAAGGGAAAGACAACTACTACGCCAGCGAAGAGACACCGGCCTATGCTCACTCTTTTTTGTTGACAGGTCTTCTTTCCCCGGACTATGTGGACCTCACGGGCAACGGTATCTCTGATGACGACAAAGGCGATGCGGTCAAATTCAACTACTCCAAGATCTGCGGCGTCGCCCGCCCCTATCGCTGGAGGGCGCCGTACTCCATGGGCAACGCCACCTACAACGAAGGGTTAAAGACAGATAGCCGGGACGATAAAGGTAACTATGTTTATGGAGAGAAAGAGTTATGGTACCTGCATTCCATCGTATCCAAGACCATGATCGCCACTTTTGTCACCGAAAACAGGGCCGACCTGTTTGCCATAGACGAGAATGGCAACCGTGTTCCGGACAGTTCCGCCAAACGATTGAAGGAGATCAACCTGTACAGCAAAGCCGACTTTATAAAGAACGGTACCAATGCCATCCCCATAAAAACGGTCCATTTCGACTATACCTACGAGCTTTGCAGAGGGCTCAACAAAGAGGTGGGTTTTTCTACCAACGACAGCGGCAAGCTGACACTAAAAAGAATATGGTTTACTTACAACGGCAACGACAAAGGCAAGCAGAACCCGTACGTATTCAACTACAATGCGCTAAACCCGACCTATAATATCAAGTCCTATGATCGCTGGGGCAATTATAAAGACCCCTCTCAAAATCCCAGCGCCTCTGGCATATTGACCAATGCAGAGTATCCCTACGCCTTACAGGACAGCACCCTGGCGTCAAGGAACGCCGCCGCCTGGAGTCTTGATTCCATCTATCTGCCATCCGGAGGGGCCATCAAGGTCAGCTTTGAAAGTGACGATTATGCATATGTGCAGCATCGACGGGCGATGAACCTGTTCAAGCTGGTGGGGTTGGGTCCCGACTCCCTGATCGGACACAGCAGCAGCAAGCTATACACTGGAAAAGGCGACAATCTTTTTGTATTTGTCAATATCCCCCGGGCTGTCAGCAGCAAGGCAGACCTCAAAGAGAAATATCTCGCAGGCGTGAGCAAGCTGTACTTCAAGCTGTTTGTACGCATGCCGGACGACCAATACGGCAGCGGCTCCGAATACATCTCCTGTTATGCAGACCTGGACCAGGGCAATAGCTATGGCATCGTAAATAGCGGCATGATCTGGCTGCGCATCAGCGGTATCTCCCTGGCCGGCGACGGGGACGGTGACTATAGCCCCCTGGCCAAAGCGGCCATACAGTTCCTGCGGTTAAACCTTTCCTCAAAAGCCTACCCGGGTTCGGAAGTTGGCGACAACCTGGACCTTGAGAACGCTGTCAAAATCATAAATGCCCTGGGAGATAATATCAAGACAGCGTTCAGCTCATTTGATAAGACGGCCAGGGGCAAATCCTGGTGCACGGACATAGACCTCAACCGGACCTTTATCCGGCTGAACAATCCTTTTTATAAAAAATATGGGGGCGGCCACCGGGTAAAAAGGATTACCATTTATGATAAATGGGATAAGATGACGGGCCAGCGGGCAGCTGTATACGGACAGGAATATACCTATACCACCCAACAGGAGATAGGCGGCGTCATGACCACCGTCAGCAGCGGTGTTGCCAGTTATGAGCCGGGCATCGGCGGTGAAGAGAACCCCTTCCGCCAACCCATCGAGTACGTAGAGAAGATTGCCCCGCTAGGCCCCGTCACGCTGGGATATTCCGAAGAACCCCTGGGTGAATCCATCTTTCCTGCTGCAGGCGTTGGTTATAGCAAGGTAAGAGTGCGGACCATCAATTATAAGAACCGCAAGTCGGCCAATGGGTATGAAGAAACCACTTTTTATACGGCTTATGACTTCCCCACTTATACCGACAGGACCATCTTTGACAATGACACAAAGAAAAGGTTCAAACCCGGACTGGCCAATTTCTTAAGGATCAATGCTCGTCATTATCTCACCTTCTCTCAGGGTTTCAAGGTGGAGCTGAACGATATGCACGGTAAAATGCGCACGCAGGCCTTTTATCCCGAGACGGACCCGTCGCGTTACACCACCTACACGGAAAACATCTATAGGGTGGAAAATCCAAAGGCGGATGAGAAGAAGCTGGCGAATATCGTCAGTGTCATGCATCCCGACGGTACTATCGATACGGCGGCCTGTATCGGTAAGGATGTGGAGCTCATGATGGACATGCGGGAACAATTGTCCATTACCAATGGATATAACCTAAGTCCCAATACGGATATGTTCCCTATTCCTGCAATCCCTCCAACATTCGTCCTCCCAACCCTGATCAATCTGCCGCAACGGGAAGAGAACAGGTTCCGGAGCGTAGCCACCCTGAAGGTGATCCAGCGCTATGGCATCCTGGACAGCGTCATCCACATCGACAAGGGAAGTAAAGTGTCTACCAAGGACCTTTTATATGACAGTGAGACAGGAGATGTGCTGCTGAACCGGACACAGAATGAGTTCAACGACCCTGTATACAGCTTTAGCTATCCCGCCCACTGGGCTTATGACGGCATGGGGCTGGCGTACAAGAATATCAACCTGCTGTTGCCGCATGTCACCATCAAAAGTGGTAAGATCACGAATACCCTTCCTGCGGCTGACACCAGCTTATTCAGCAGTGGCGACGAGATCCTCGTAGCCGGCAGGCTGCAGACAGGCGTATCTGCCTGCGACCCTGTACCCGCCACCTTCCCGGGATATACAAAGATATGGGCCATCGACAGCAGCGTGGTACGCGGCGGTCCGCGTGCTATCTATTTTATCGACGCTGATGGACAGCCTTACAATGGTAATGATGCCACCCTAAAGGTCATCCGCAGCGGCCGGCGGAACATGAACACCATGGTGGGCTCGGTAACTACTCTGCAAAATCCCCTGGTGTATGATGGCGCTTCGGGCGGCTATAAACTGCGTCTGGATAATAGCTCCCAGGTAGTGAATGCCGGGGCGGCGGAGTTTAGTCAACTGTGGAAGGTGGAAGACCGCAGGGTCCATCGTACCTCGGTGAACTGCGTGGATACCATTCCGGCGGATTGTTCAGGCGGGGGGCCTTCCTGTTCCTGTCTCTGTCTGAAAAGCCTTTTTAGCTACCTGATCGCATCCAGGCGGCTGTTTATTAGCAAATCCGACGGGGTAAGCGTATCCTCTCTTGTACAGAACGCCAATAACGCGGGGTATCCTGTTAACGTGAATGATTGTCCTGTACTGAAGGCCAATCAATACAAATCGTTCTATGCGCTGACAAAGGACAGTCTTACCTTCTTCTATGCCGCCAGGATCGGGGACTTCCTGGTGACATGGGATTTGTCGAAGTATGCTAATCTATATCATTTCTATGCGGATAATTGTGGGAGTGACAGGGTGGTGTCGTGGAGGGATACGGTGGATGCAAGCCCTCAGTTGAGGGATACTGTGCAGAAAACGTTCTATGCGACAAAACAGCTGACGGATTATTGGGACAATACGGGGAATGATTACTTTAACCATAGCGTTGCTAAGGGAGTTCATTATGCGGAAGTACAAGGCTCATATTTCAAAGCAGCAAGAAAGGGTGGAAACTTCGCGGGTCACATAGACCCTGATTATGAGGTGTTTTCCTTATTAAAATTTGACAGCATTGCAGCACCTATGATACCCGCCAGTGCGCATATACAATTGGCCACTTTACGTTTACAGGGAGGGTTTTCTTTCCATCCAACGGACATTCTTTTTTCTCATTCGCTTGATCAACCGGATGCAAATGGCTTTTATCCATTTATAATTCAGATCCCACTCGTAGATTGGGACTACAACAATTATTTAAGTACCAATCCCGGTCAGAACCCTACCTATCAATATGTTGCGGCTAACCAGGTTCAAAGCTTGACCATCAATGCTATGGATTTTGTAAACGACTGGTTATCGAATGGTAATAGAGGGTTATTATTAACTATAAATCGGGTGTATCAGGAAAAAACTACCCCCATATATTCTACATTTGTCCCATCACGTCTTGATATCACATATGATACGGTCAAACAAGTCGCCGACTCCATCACCAGCTACATGCAGCTATTCTACAAACCCTTCTGCGACACCATCACGGACTACTCCTGTCGCAGCGTGGTGGCGGACACCAGTTTCAACCCTTACACCGCCGGCGTATTAGGTAACTGGCGCGGCAACCGCAGCTACACGTATTTCGGGACCCGCGCCGAAACCGACCCCTCGGCACAAACCAATATCCGTCACAACGGCGCCTTTCACGATTTTTCCCCCTACTGGACCTTCCAGAACAGCAAGCTGCAACAACAGCCCGACACCACCCGCTGGGTATGGAACAGCGAGCTGACGCTTTTCAACCCCAAAGGAATGGAGATAGAGAACAAGGACCCGCTGGGCAGGTATAATTCCATTCAATATGGCTATTACAAGACCTTACCCATAGCTGTAACCCAGAACGGGCATTATCGGGAGTCGGCTTTTGAAGGTTTCGAAGACTATGGTTTCTTAACCCAGGTGTGCGACACTGCCTGCCCTGCTGACCGGCACATCGACTTCTCACCGTATCTCACGAAGCTGACGACGGCAGAGAAACACAGCGGCAAAAGCAGTCTCCGGCTGGAGGGGCATGACCAGGCAGGGTTGGCCTTCAACCTTGTTGACCAGGAGGCAGCCCAGCCCACGCTCAATTTCAACTCCAGCGTAGATGCCTGTCCGGGGATAGGATCAGTTCTTAACGCCGTCAAGATCCCCAACACCATCCTGCTTCCAACGTTCTCCCCTTTCAAAGGCAAGAAGATGGTCGTCAGCGCCTGGGTGAAAGAAGGTCAGGCTTGCACCTGTACATCTTATGTCAACAACGATATCAAGATCGTATTCGACGGCTCACAAAGCATCACTTTTATGCCTACCGGCCCCATCATTGAAGGATGGCAGCGGTATGAAGGGGTCTTTACCATACCGTCCGGCGCAAGCACCATCAGCGTCAACCTCGAAGCCACAGGGACCACGCCCGTGTTCTTTGACGACCTGCGTCTGCACCCCTTCAACGCCAATATGAAATCCTTTGTTTACAATCCCACCAACCTCAGGTTGATGGCCGAACAGGATGAGAACAATTATTCCACTTTTTATGAATACGACGACGACGGCACTTTGATCCGGGTGAAGAAAGAGACGGGAAGGGGTATTCAAACCATCAAGGAGACGAGGAGCGCCTTGCAAAAACAATAATCATGCAGTTACAAAAGATATTACTCGGTATCATTTTCACCGGAGGCCTGCTCAAGACACCAGCCCAACAGCCCTCGGGAAAACAGCAGGCCGTCGCACAGTTGCAAACTATAACGGAACGTTATCGGAACTTTAAAGGGTTGCATTTTTCTGTACGCTACCGGTACGCCGAAGAAACAAAGCCTTCTGTCTGGCTGGATTCGTTGAAGGGCGACTTTGCCATTTACGGCGACCAGTACCATTATTCACTGGACAGTACAGAGTTCATCAGCGGCAAGGAATTGTCCGTGATCCTCTTTAAACAAGATCAGCTGATGTATCTGGCTAAAGGGACCAGCGCACTTCAGCAGGGGAACCCCATAGCGCTTCTGGACAGCCTGCTATTAAAAAATAACGATGTGGACGGGCGGATGCAGGAGACAAAGGATGAGCGAACCATCATTTTTTCTTTTCATCCCGGGCAAAAGGCAAAACGAGTGGAATATGTCGTTGATAAGACCACGGGATACATTACAAAGATGATCAGTGTTGTTCCGGCCAGGGAGCTGTATGATCCCTCGGTGCAGCAAAAAGTCGAAGGCGATGCCTATGCCATTGTTGAAACAAGCTTTACCGACTTCCGGCAGGAAGATCCGACAGGAAAAGGATGGGATCTCAGCCGCCTGTTTAAAAAAGAAGGGAAGGAATATATACCTCTTCCTCCCTATGACGCTTATAAAATTGTTCTCGGCTCACCTGACCTATAATGACCTATTATATGAAGAAATTATTCATATTCTCTTTATTACCTGCCCTGATCCTGGTACTTTGTGCTGCTGTAGATCCGGTGAAGACCTTTGGTATTCAGCCGCCAGTGCTGCAAGTGCTGGATGGCAGCCTTGGGCAATTGAGCAAGGACTCCTTTAACATCGTGTCGGATACTTTGTTCTTCGATCCTTCGTACAATAGCATGCTGGACAAGCATTATATGGTGAGGAATACGGTGCGGCTGCGTATCAATCCCTATTCCCCTTACTTTCTGAAACGTACGTTTTCGGCAACCTTGCGTCTGGAGATCGCTAAAACCGACGTCAACGGTACTGTCACTACTTTTGACACTTCCCTCACTGTGCGATACAATAAGGACAGCCTGATCCGGGATGGAGATAGCTACTTGTTTAGTAATGCCTACAGAGTGAAGGTGAAGGTTATAGACAGGCAGACCGATGCGAATTGGGATGTATGGAAATCGCTGACCCTGGAGAACGAGTTGCAGAGTTTCCCTGTTTTCACATTCGACTGTTCAAAAGATACGATCAATTCCGTAAGTCATGCGACCCTGGATTCCAACAGCGTTACGGATGAGCTGCCGGTGAACTGGACACAGGTGACCAGCGCGGATCAATATGACCTGGAATGGACCTACATCGACAGCAGCGCATTAAAAAGTCCCCGGCATCTATACGGGGATCCTGCAAACCCGGATGCCACCCTTATCTTCGGCAACAGTAGCAGCCGCGTGACGATCACGGGCACCTCTTATAATATCCCCCTTCTTTATGACGGGACGGGCACCCTGTTCTTCCGTGTAAGGCCGGTGCAATTGCAGGCGGGCGGAGGACGCAGCGAAGGACATTGGCACAGTGACAAACAGACACCTGGAAGTTTTTATTTTAAAGGACATCAACGCAACCTGAACTGGCAGTCCACGGCGACCTTTGCCGAGGAAGGCAAGCGTAAAGTAGTGGTCCAATATTATGACGGTAGCCTGCGGGGGCGCCAGACTGTGACGAAAGACAATACAACCAACACTACCGTCGTCAGCGAAAGCTTTTATGACTACCAGGGTCGGCCGGTGATCCAGGTACTCCCCTCGCCTACTTTTAGTAACGTCATCAAATATTCCCAAAATTTCAATTTGGGGTTGAACGGCAACGCATATGATAAACGCGACTTTGATACATTGGCAGATCCATCTCAGTATTGCAACAGCGGGGCAAACGCCATGGGGACAGGTAGCGGGTCATCCCAGTATTATTCAACGGCCAATCCCGACCGGGATACCGGTGTCGCTAAATATATCCCGGATGCAGGCGGCTATCCGTTTACTGAGGTGGAATATCTTCAGGACAACACCGGCAGGATCAGCCGTCAAAGCGGCGTTGGTCCCCGGCACCGGCTGGGTAGCGGTCATGAAACAAAATACTTCTACGGCACACCTGACCAACGCGAGCTGGATGCCCTTTTTGGCACTGAAGTAGGAGATTTTTCCCATTATTTCAAAACCGTGGTGCAGGATGCCAATGGTCAGTTCAGCGTAAGCTACACCGACATGCACGGTCGCACTATCGCCACTGCCTTGGCAAACGTGCCGGACAGCACCAAGCTGGATACGCTGTCTTCTTACCGCGCCCAGCGGATTACCGAAACGCTCTCCACCCCCACATCGAATGTCGTGAAAGACCTGGTCATGGAAAGCAAGAAAGGGCTGATAGTGTCCATGCCGGGTACACATACGTTCAATTATATCCTCAACCCCGCCAGCTTGCAGTTGCCCGACTGTAATAATTACACCGTTTGTTACGATTGTCTGTACGACCTGGAGATCACCATAACAAGCGACTGTAATAACCAGAAATTACAAGGTGGGCAGCCCTTTGATACCGTATTCCATAACTTTTCATTAGGTGGTCGTCCGGATACCACCTGCGGCAAACCCGCGGACAGCTTTGCCGTCAGCTTTTCCAAGTACCTGCAGGCAGGCAGCTATGAGATCACCAAGCGTCTCTCCGTGAGTCGTTATGGCGAAAACTATTACAGAGACAGTGTATTTATGAAAAGGAATAGCTGCCGTGATATCAACAGCTTTCTGCAGGAGCAGCGGGCGATCCAGGCCAGCATCACCCAATGCGCCCCCACCTGTCAGAGTTGCATTGACAGCCTGGGCGATTGGAGCTCTTATTACAGCCGTTTTATTGCCCGGACGGGCATAGCACCAGGTGATTCTTCATATAAGGATATGATCCTGTCGGCTTACAAGGAAGCGCAGGCTTCCTGTCAGCTCATATGCGACAACATCAACGAAGCGGACAATATCCGACAGGCCATGTTACTGGATATGACCCCACCATCGGGTCAATATGCCAACCAGGACAGTACAGCAGACCCTTATTCCATCTTTTACGTGCATAAGGATATCAACGGCAACCAGACTGATGTAACGGAGCCCGTGTACACGCGGAATAATAATTACCTGGACGAGAATGGCAACCCCGACCTGGTGTACGACGAGAAGACAGACCGTATGGTCAAACCCCAGGACCTCACCCCCGAGGCTTTTGCACAGAAGTTTAAGCTGCCCTGGGCGGAAGGGCTGCTACAATATCACCCGGAATATCAGAAGCTTGTAGCGTATGAACAATTGGGCTCCAGCAATGACTGGGATAAAAGGTTTGGGTCCGTGGATACCTATGCGGAAGCCATGAAAAAAGGCTATTTGAACCCCACGGGTAATACGAATGCACCTTTCAACAGGTATAACGCGACCGTCTCGGCGGACTATGATCCAGTGATGGTGCAAGGTTATATGTCCAGTCTGAATGACAGCTTAAAAGCGTACATCAATCGGGCTTCCACTGGAAATCCCAATCCTCTAAAGCTAACCCTATGGGGTTTTGCAACAGCTACCATCCGATGTGCAGGCGGTGCCAGTTCCTGTATGAACAATTATGCATTCGTCACCAACAATGACGACAGCGCCTTCAATAGTAATATGTGCACCGGTGATCTCGACATGGCGTGGCGCACTTTCCGGCAAGCCTATCTGGACATCAAGCGGAAGTTGATCAATGCCCGTCTCAAGTCCATCCCATCCATCCCTAGCACCAATGACTTACTGGCAGCAGGGCATCAACCGCATTTCACGGATGCGGATGAGCTCATACAGGCCGTTGATCTTACTCCTCCATCTGATAAAGACGCTGCCTCACAGCAGAGCCAGACAGCCATCAACAATTATTACGACGCCAATTGCCGCGCCTATGTCACCATGTGGTGGCAAAACCTGCAGAAGCCCTGTAACTATGATGCGACAGACTCGGCCATTATTATTCCCCGGCTGATACAGGTGTGTAAAGAAGGTTCTGACGGCAGCCATCCCTATGGCGCCAGTTCGGTCAGTCCTTCCAGCTCTTATCAATACAAGAGCTTCGAGGATGTGATCCAGCAATACAATGCCGGCAAGAGCAAGCCGGCCACCTGCAATGTTTACGGTATCAAGGCGCCAAAACCTTATGACCAGCAGCTGGCATACAGCAACAAACCCTTGTGGACACGCCCTGATAGTTGCGAATGCGACCATATCCAGTCGATCTACCGTAATTACCAGGCAGTAGCCAGTCATTATTTGTCCTTCTCCGACTATGTATACAAGGCTTATCACACGTCCATGCCCGACTCTACCCTGAGCCAATTGAGGACCATGTGTACAGTACCTCCCGGCACGGCAGGATGTAATTACCTGGCTACCCCCATCCAACTACCGCCGGCCATGCAGTGCAGCACGGGAGATATATGCGTGGGCTGTACCCAGTTCAAATCCCTGGATGCGGAGTTCCGGAGCAGATATCCCCAGGCATCGCCCGTGGCCGCCCCATTATCTACCGACTCAGCGCAGTTGGTGGTCAATCAGCTGTATGAGCAGTTTATGAGCTATAGGTTGGGATACACAAAGACGGCCGGTGATTATTTAAGCTTTCTCAATAGCTGTAATGGTACTCCCAATGGTGGAAGTTTATATGATTCCTTACAGACTATCTTAAATGGGGCAGTTTGCCAGTATAACGCACAGGCTGACTCGCTGGTGAACACACATCAATGTAATTATACGAACTGGGTAATCGGCTCATCCAACGAGTTGACACCTGGTGCTATCCGCAATGGCGTTACCGTAATGGCCGACACTGTAACTCCTTTGTATTACAGGTCTATCGTCTATGTAAGCCAAAGGGACTTTTGTATCAACAATGCAATATCATACGAGGCAAGAATAAAGGCTCCTATAAAAGACCAGAACGGAGTGCCGATGGATTGTGGAGATGTTTCATTCAATCTTTGGAATTCAAGCAACAACTCTATTCCAACGGATGTAGACGAGGGCATATATTTTCAACTTATCCCCTATTGCGGCTCGGGCTTCTATAGGTATCGCGGTGTTCGATATAATGACACAGCACTCGCCAATAAAGATTTTGAGGACTGGCATGTAGTAAAATATAAGATCACTCCAACAAAGGGGCAGCTCTTTTATGATGGCAGACTTATAAAGGAGATCCCACGGGACGGCAACTCTTTTATTTATAAGGCTAACTTTATGCCGATAGTGTTCAAAAGAGCCGAAAAAGCTCAGATGGACTGGTTTAAAATTTACGACGGTAACGACAATGTTATTTTTTCTGAAGATTTTGACAATGCTCCCGGCGCCTTTGCCAGACCCAATGTAGCTAGTTTGTGTCCCAAACCGGACTGTAAGGATTTCTTTACATGGTATTTCAACTCCCAGACCGGCAGTAATTATACCTATTCACAGATTGATTCGCTGTACAGGAAGAATGGTATCATCCTACCCTGCTCTAGTCCTGGATCGCTGGATTCGGTAGTTGATGTCCCTGTTCATAAAGACTCCTGCGTCAATTATCAGTTTATCAATGCTTACTCTCGGCTAAAGACCAGGGATCTTATTCAAACCCCCGATGGAGGCTATTTATTAGCTGGCTCTAATGGTGGCGTGACCAACGGCCAGGGTATTCTACTTCTAAAGACAGATAAAATAGGAAATTATTTGTGGCACCAAGCTTATTCGGAACCAGGAACCGAAGATGTTAGCAGAATACGCAATACAAGGGACGGAGGGTTTATACTTATAGGTTCAACTACATCCTATACGCAACCTCAGGGTGAGCCTCTGGTCATAAAGTTGGATTCTATGGGTGCTGTCCAATGGACTCGTACGATGGGCGCCGGTTCTGCCAATGGAGAAACAGGAGTGGACATCATTCAGACTTCAGATGGGGGATATGCCTTAGCCGCCAATTATAATAACGCCTCTGGCACTGCCGACTGGGAAGTCATTCGTCTGGATGGCAGCGGTAACACAATATGGGCCAAAACAATAGGCACAGATAGCACTGATAATATTGGGGGAATATTAGAAGACCAGGACACATTGGTCTTATCCGGGCTTTCCATATCTACCGAACTTGGGAATCCATCTTCCAAGTATGACGGGATGATCATGAAGATAACCAAGGGCAATGGCAATGTTATCTGGGCTAAATCCTATGATTTTGACACTCGTTGTAATTGGTTCTTTGATATTAACAAGACAGGCAATGGGTACATCATCAACAGCATGATGACAGATGACTACGCCCCCGGAAATTTGGGCAATATGCAGCATGTAGTAGTTGAAGTTAATAAGAACGGGGACACGTTGCGTGTAAGAAAAATAGCCTCACCTCCCGGAGCACAAACCTACTATGGAACGGTATACCCAACACCTGACGGTGGGTATATTTCAACCCAATATGAGGATAGTTCAGTTGCAGCAAATATTCATCTGCTCAAAACCAATAGCGTCGGTAATATCGAATGGTCCAATCGTATAAGGTTTACAGACAACCAATACATTGCACGCATTATCCGTAATAGCGACGGAACGTATACCGGTGCAGGTACCAAATTAACCGGAGCCTCCCAAAGTCCTATCCTGATAAGGACCGATAACTTGGGCAAAACTGGCTGTTATGATTCCGCTGAAAACCTTAGCAGTTCGAAACCAATCATTCATCAATACAATGAGACAATAACATCCAGTGATCTTAGCATCAACAATCTTCAAAGAGGCTTATCCGGAGACGTACGCCCACTCACGCCAACGCTTAATTTGTGTTATCACAACACTTGTCTCCGTACTGTTACAGACACCCTTTTCCTCTGCGGTCGTTCCGAACCCGTGCTGCCCCCGGTGGAGATAAATACGATCAACAATTGCACCGACTCTACCTTCTTCACCATCAGCAAGAGCACCGAACTTTTCAACGTCTACACCGACTCCATACAAAACAAGTTCGACAGTGCTTACCGCGCCCGCTGTATGCAAGCCTACCTGTATGAGCATTTTACCGTAACCCATAATGTCAGCGAATACCACCACACCCTGTACTATTACGACCAGGCCGGCAACCTGCTCAAAACCGTACCGCCCGCCGGCGTCCAGGCCAATTATGACTCCGTATGGCTCGACAACGTGGCAGCGGCCCGCGCGGCAGACCAATCTCTTGTCCCTGCCCACGGCCTGAATACCCAGTACCGCTATAACACCCTCAACCAGGTGGTGGCCCAGCAGACACCTGATGCCGGACAAAGCCGATTTTGGTACGACCGTCTGGGAAGACTGGCTATTTCGCAGAATGCCCGTCAGAAATATGTCAGCACCAGCGAACAGGGCCGGCAATACAGCTACACCCTGTACGATTATATCGGCAGGATCACCGAGGTAGGCCAGATCGCCAACACAGGCGCCGCGCCCATGACAGACTCCATCAGCCGCGTGGAAAGCAACCTGACGGCCTGGCTCACGACCTCCCAGGCAGGGAAGGAACAGATCACGCAAACCGTGTACGACATCCCCTATGCAGGCTTTACCGGACTCTCTTTCACACCCATCGTCCAACGTAACCTGCGAAACAGGGTATCCTACACCTCCTTCACCACCACCAACAACCCCGCCCAATACAACCAGGGCACCTTCTATACCTATGACATCGAAGGCAATGTAGATACCCTCCTGCAAGACTATGGCAGCAGTACCTTCAGTCCCGTGCAGAATGTCATGAACCTTAATGGCAACCGCTTCAAACGCCTCGTCTATCAATATGACCTCGTCAGCGGGAAAGTCAACAACGTCGCCTACCAACCCCACCAGGTAGACGCCTTCTATCACCGCTATACGTACGATGCAGAGAACCGCCTCACCCTGGCCGAAACCAGCACCGACAGCGTCTGGTGGGATAAGGAAGCCCGGTATGAGTACTACAAACACGGCCCCCTGGCCAGGGTCATCCTGGGAGATAAGATGGTCCAGGGGCTGGACTATGCCTATACCCTGCAAGGATGGCTCAAAGGTGTCAATAGCACCAGCCTTCTGCCTGTCTATGATATGGGGAGGGATGGGGACACGACCTCCCAGAACAGGTATATAGCAAAGGACATTTATGGATTCGGACTGAACTACTATGCCGGCGACTATAGCGCCATCGGCACGGGCAAGAACCCCTTCCCTGGCAGCAGCGCCTTCCTGAATACAGCCGACAGACCTTTGTTTAACGGCAACATCAGCAGCATGGCCGTCAACCTGGGGGCCTTGTACCGCCATCAGCAGGGTTCCCCCGACACCAGCCATTGGAGAGGCCCCTTGCTGTATAGCTATCGTTATGACCAACTGAATAGGATCACGGGCATGGACGCCTATTATGGCCTCAACCAGACTACCAATAGTTGGGCAGGGTTGATGCCGACCGCTGACTTCCGTGAACGAGTGGCTTATGACGGCAATGGCAACATCCAACGATACAAACGCAACAACTTCGGAGAGACTGGTCTGCCCATGGACAGCCTGGGGTACAGGTACATTGCCGGCACCAATAAGTTGCAACAGATCACCGACAGTGCCGACGATGCCATCGGTGGTGGCTATGACCTGCACAACCAGCCTCAGAACAACTATACCTACGACTCCATCGGCAACCTCATCAAAGACAGCAGCGAACGTATCAACGCTATCAAATGGAATGTATACGGCAAGATCACGGAGATAAACCACAGGACTACCACAGCCGCCAATCCGACAAAGAACATCTACTATTACTACGATGCAGCCGGCCACCGCATCGGCAAAAAGGTCACCCGGGGTGATACCAGCGCCGTCACCTACACCTGGTATGTCAGAGATGCCAGCGGCAATGTCATGTCCACCTATACAGCTACCCTTGACAGCAGCCAGGCCCTGGGCAATGCCGACCTCCAACTAAACGAGCAACACCTCTACGGTAGCAGCCGGCTGGGGATCCTAACGGCCAACAGATCAGCGGATGCCAATACCGAAGGTTTCAATAACTATGTATCCCCCTGGACGGGCACACATCTGGGGTATTATACCGGGCGGAAACAATACGAACTGACCAATCATTTAGGGAATGTCCTGGCTACTATCTCTGATAAAAAAATCGGTGTATCTTTAGCCCAAGACAGTTCTTTGATAGATCATTATGAGGCGGATGTGCAGACGGCACAGGATTACTATCCCTTTGGTATGATCATGCCGGGAAGAATGCTCGCTACTCTCTCTATCCCGGGAGGTTCCTTCTCAGGCACCACTACTGTAAATGGGTATACACTGCCGGTGGATTTAACGTTGAATAGTCGTTCAGGCAACCAGCCGACCAGCTATGTGGCCACTGATATGATCGAACTAAATGATGGGTTTGAATCAGGCACCAATGATGATGTGACGGCATATATCGCAGACGGGTCCTATGCGGGAGGAGGAAATGGGAGCAATGATAATGCGGTGGCAGGTGGAGGAAAGTATCGGTATGGGTTTAATGGAAAGGAGAATGATAATGAGGTAAAAGGGATTGGGGATCAGATTGATTATGGAACAAGAATATATGATCCACGAGTTGGGAGATTTTTGTCTGTAGATCCGATTAGAGAAAAATATCCGTGGAATAGTACATATGCCTTTGCGGAAAATGATGTTATACGATCTATAGATTTAGAAGGAGCCGAAAAACATGTTCAGACTTTTTATTATACTGTATCTAGTGGACAAACGGTTTCAAAAGTAGTTTCAAACGATTACGTTCAGGCAAAGGGGACATCTAGTCTCGGGCAGCTACTAGGTCTTGGTAGACCAACTACAGACGAGGAGGATGCCGCCCGTTATATTGTACAATATTTTAGCCTACCTGCTGATGGAACGTTTAATTTCTTTGAATTTTCTTCCGACTTAAACAAACAAAGGTACGCACGGTACGATTATACAGATAAGGATGGAAAAACTCAATCTCAGTATTTTTCAGCGGATATAGTAGATAAGACTTTTGAAGGTTATAAAACAAGTCATGAAAGAAATGCTAGAGTATTAAACGCTTATGCAGCACTTATAAATGCTACCGCTTCAGGAGCTTTGCTAAAATCTGAGTTGAAAGCAGCAAGCGGAGATTTGAAAGCATCTACCAGTGAAACAAGCACTTTAAATGGATCAGGTTCTATTTCTGGGGTAATTGAGCTTAACAGCTCAATCAAATCAAATAAAGCATTTATAAATGGACTTTCAGAGAATGCACGTGATTTTGTTTATGATCCAAGCACAGAAAAATTTGCTATGGCTGGCAAAAACGTAGCGGATTTAAAGCACTATGGTCTTAGAAAGGTTATTGGAGCGTCAGAAGACAATGTTGTTGGAGGTAGGATAAAAGTGGGTAGCAACGGGACCATCATGACATCCCAATGGAGTGGGACTTACGGTAGCAACTGGACTCCGGAAATAGTCGCTAAGTTTAAAGAGTTTATTAAAAGAACAGCTGATAAGACAATTGACCACTCGGGTAATCAAAATTTTTCAGATAGAACAAAATAAATTTATGGCTTCAAAATCCTTTCTTGAAACAGGACCAATTACTATTGGGATTGATGATGATCATAATTTTTTTGCTCAATTCTCAAATGGTGTTATGGTTTCTATTACACAAGAGGTAGGGGTTTATTTACTACGATTGCTATCGATCGATTTTCAATCTTTTCGCAAAGAAATTAATGCATTGATTGAGAAATCAAGAATATATGAAGGGAAAAAGGAGGTATCTCCCCAAGAATTTCCCTATGCTATTATTGTAAAAACTGCACTAGCTAGTGAGAGAGATCATTGGATTGAATTGTCGATTCCTTGGTTGATGCAGATTGGAAAAGAGAATTTTGTTAAAGAAATTAAGGACATACAAAATAATAAAAAAGTGAGTCAGAGAGTTAGGCACTTATTATTGAAGTTATAGAAAGGGTAATGTATCAAACCATCTGGTTTTCCCAATCAAGAGTAAGCAATAAACTAGCCCTGCTACTTCCATTTCAATTTTGATAAAAGGCATTGCTAATAAGCAATACTGAGGGGAACAAACTTGAAAGGGCTTTATTAGAACAGTTCTTTGAACGACGATATTATTTTGAAGACACTTCAACCTGGTGAGTGTCATTTTTGGGGGACTTCCCTGTTAGAAGAGACACCGGCTGCAAGGCAAATTGCTGTTTCTTTCGATTCTTTCGGTCCTGGCCTGGCTGATCTGTTGCTGGATGAGTTGCTTGTCAATACCTTTCCCTTTATAGCGGTCAAAAGGGATGAGGCCATCGATACTGCCATGCGGTCGTACAAAGGATAAGTCATGGATGATCTCCGCAAGGGTATTATGAAGAGTGGCGGTATTGGGAATCTCCATTTGATTGAGATAAGCGGTCTTGATGATCCGGTTGATGGCTTCGGCCTGGGAGTTGCTAAAAGATACCTCTCTTAACGCACGCAACTTTTTGATCTCGGGATCGGGGACGGAAGCTATAAACTGCTCGATGGTAGCATTGTTATTCTCACTTCCGCCATCGACAACAAGATTGATTTCTTTTATTACCGGGTGATAAGAGAGGGCAGTTGCCAGAGCATTCCTGAACGTGTGGGCACGTATTTCACCGGATAGTTTCGTATCAACAGCCCAGGCAAGTATCATTTTAGAAAAATTGTCCGCTACTAGATAGATGTAATTCAGGATACCATCCTGTGTTCTAAACTGCATGACATCCGCATGCCAGTATTGGTTAGGAGTGGATGCCCGGATGCTTTCACCATACTGCTTTAGGCCTCTGGACTTCAACCGACGGATATTCAAAAGCGCAGCATATTTGTACCAAGAACTCAATGACATGGAAGCCAGTTTGTGGTGGAGTGCGTGGTAATATATGGATACAAGCGGCCAGTATTTGAACTGTTCATCTTTCAATAATTCTTCCAGGGTGGCTGTTTCAGCGGGCAATAGCTGGTTTGGATGTACTTTACGACAAAGGTTCAGTAATGACCCTGAGCAGCGTGTACGAATAGATGTAATCCAGCTACGCACCGTGGAAATACTAACGCCGATGAATTTGGCGCATTTTTCTACGGGAACCGCTGGCTGCAGCCGTTGAATGGCCTCAATCAGTTGGTCTTTATGACCTGCGATCGTTTTATAAAAATGTTTGTGCCCGGCAAAAGCATTTCTGAACACGGAAGAGAGGCGCAGGTAGCCGTATATGATCTTTCTGTCTGTGGAATGTTGGTTCATCTTCCTGATCGCAGCGATTACCTCGTCAGAGATATTTAAAAGGTCATGTCCCACGTATTCCTTTATATCGAAATGACTTTTATACCGGCTGAGTTGCGAGGCATGCAGTTTTTTTGCGTACTCAACCGGCAGGGCATTGGTGCTTGCCAGGAATTTTACCGTAGTAGATATCTTTCTCCGCGGGTTGCTTCGAGGTACGGAGTGAGAAGGCATAATGGCATTAGCAGCAATAGGGTAATGGGTCATAAGGCGTATTCCGATGCTCAGGAATCGGGCTCAAATATATTATATTTGGCCTAATAAGACTGCAATTGTTTTTGATGTATATTCGAGGCATGCTGGAAAGTTGTCCACTTTGGTCCGTAATGCCCTTCATATAAGGCCCTCTGTAATTCTGTACTGGTTAGCCCAATATAACAAAAAGGAGGTTCACTATATGGCAGGGAATAAGCACATCAGCAGCACAGAGAAATATGCCACCCAGGAGATGGGTAGCCTCACCGACCAACTCACTAAGTATCACCCCTTTGGGTGAGTTTTTAAATCACGATTTTATAACCTAAATTTGTTTCAAATGTATACAGTTATGAGCGCCGCTAAGCCATTAGTTAAAGAGTTTACCGAAATCCTGGACCGTCTTAATGTACATCAACAAAAGGTACTTCTCAGCGTAGCAAAGACTTTTGCTCAGAAAGACTCAGACTGGTGGGATGAGATCAGCCAAGAACAACAGCAGGCAATAGATAGATCGTTGGAAGAAATGAAGGCAGGGAAATTAACCCCGCATGATGAGGTCATGAAAAAATATAAAAAATGGCTGAAGAAGTAGTTGTAGAAGAATTTCAATGGACTCCCAGCGCAAGAATTACCTTTCATAAGATTGTCGAATATCTAAGAGTAAACTGGACTGAGAAGGAAGTAATAGCTTTTATTAATAAGACAAACGAGCTACTCTCCAACATAAGACGTCAGCCTGAAATGTGTCGTCCCTCTATGAAGAGAAAAAATGTTCGTATAGGCATTATTTCTAAGCACAACCATTTAATCTATCACTACAAACCAAGGAAGAAACAAGTAGAGATTTTATTATTCTGGGACCCCAGGCAAAATCCTTCGAAGTTAAAGTATTAAGTATCGTCATATTCTTGCACTAGTTCTTAAGACATTATACCATAGAGGGCTAACCACCCTCTATTTTTTTATTACCCCTTCCTACCTGAACACTGAGGTGTTTCTATAAAAAAACGTGAGTAGGCGAACCATTTAGGCAATGTCCTGGCTACCATCTCTGATAAAAAAATCGGTGTATCTTTAGCCCAAGACAGCTCTTTGATAGACCATTATGAGGCGGATGTACAGACAGCCCAGGATTACTACCCCTTCGGCATGATCATGCCCGGCAGAATGCTCGCTACCCTCTCCATACCAGGAGGATCGTTCTCCGGCACCACTACTGTCAACGGCTACACCCTGCCAGTGGATTTAAGCTTGAATAGCAGAACAGGCAACCAGCCCACTAGCTATGTAGCTACGGACATGATCGAACTGAATGATGGGTTTGAATCGGGGACCAATGATGATGTGACGGCGTATATAGCAGATGGCAGCTATGCGGGGGGAGGGAATGGTAGTAATGACAATGCGGTGGCTGGTGGAGGGAAGTATCGGTATGGGTTTAATGGAAAAGAGAAGGATGATGAGGTGAAGGGTGTGGGAGATCAGGTAGATTATGGGATGCGGGTGTATGACCCGAGGGCGGGGAGGTTTATGAGTGTCGATCCCTTGACGGCAAGGTATCCTTATTATACACCATATTAATTTGCTGGGAATATGCCTATTCGTGCAATTGACATAGACGGTGCAGAACCAGACAACCCTGCAAATTATGCACACAATGAATGGAGTCGTAGAGACTACGAAGCCAGTCTCTACAAAAAAGATCCTGAGCATGCAGGTGAAATAATATATGAGCACAATAAACATGCCTTCATATTTGTAGGCGGAATGATAACAGCCGGCAGTGGTTCACTAGCCAGCCTTTTCTTTGATGGAGTGTCATTGTATGGAATGGGCAAATTCACATCTGGAATCATAAAGAAAGATGATAAGCAGGTAAAGGATGGAATGGAAACCATGAATATTGTTGTGACTGGGGAGATTACCGGGATTCTATTAAGCAAAGTATTCAATGGGATTGTTGCAAAAACACCAAAGGTGCCATTCAAAAATGAAACAGCACCAAGTTCTGTCGCTGAAGATATATCTACGAACACGTCTGATATATCTTCAAAAACAATATCAGGGAAGCCCACTCCAGGGCCATCATTGAAAACCAGCGGAGGAAAAACAATTAGGCTTGGCTTAGAGGAGGATTTATACAATCATCGTGGAACGGGCGCCATTACTTGGCAAAACGCTGGGCTTACGAAGGTGGATTGGGGGAAAACAATTGATGGACAATTATAGCTTTAAAGAATCATTCCGGAAAGCCGTCCAAAAAGCAGATGCTATATCTTTTGATGTTACACACTTTGACCCTGCCCATCCTAAGCCAGGAGTAACAAATTATGAGTTTGATTATATTCGTAATGACCCCAGCCTTCTAAAGAAAACAACTTTTAAAATAGATGGGCAGGAAGTGAAATGGAATGGAGAAAAATTTGTAAAACCATGATAACTATAACAGAATTGAACGATATTAACTCTACATTGAGAACGTATCAAGGTGGGCGGGCCAAAATATGGGCATTTAAATTGACACTCAACAGAATCTTTCTACAAGTTAATTTGTCAACGCAAGAAAATATAGTATATATCGTAGCTGCTAGTTGTGAGCACATTAATGGGCCATTTTCTTGGAATAATGTCGATATATCAGTCATAATAGAAAAAGACAAAGAAACATCAGAAACTATCAGCTACGCAATAGACAAAAAATCAGGGTTTGAGTTAATTGCCTCTGGCGGAATCATTTTAGCTCAAGGGTCAGAAAGGGAGTTTGTCGAATATTTTGAACAGATTGGGTAATGGGCATTTACTTTATCACCTAATGAATTAAAGAAGGTAATGTAGCCGGTAATGTATCAAACCATCTGCTTTTCCCAATCAAGAGTAAGCAATAAAGACTACTAGCCTTCTCATATAGCCGGGATAATCTCCTGGCTTTTTTGTGTTCATGCCTACAGCCAGAAGGTAAGGATGAATAACTTACTTCCCTAATGATATTTCGTTGTTATTAAGTTATGAAATTTTGCCCGATTTCTCTACTTTACAGTGGACCGATTATTCGGGAGGAGGTCAATACCCTGCCAGTAGACTTGACGTTGACAGATAGGACTGGGAATCCACCGATCAGAAGTAAACATCCCGGATTAGACAAACTTCCATTTATATCCTCTACAAGATAATTGGAGCCCCCGGCAAGCGGCTGATATGCCAATTATACCTATATCCACATATTTGGCAGCATCTGTAACACTGGGAAATGTCCGGATATATTTTCCGTCAAGACTATATTGTGCGACAGCTTTCCTGCGTTTTATTGCGCCGGACCGATCTCCCAAGTTATATCTCCTCAGATCAATTCTTGCCGGGCCGGCGCCCTTTTTCCAGTAAAAGCCGCCAGCGCTTTTGTTAATGCCATTGACTACTTTAAGACAGTTGCCTGCAGATATGCCCGTAGCCTCCTGCGCATCCGTGGCAGTAGCGTAAATGGCGATCCGCTTGCCGGTAAAACTATATTGAGTGATCCTGGAACCATTCTTTTCCCTAATGGTCTTTCGTCGGGCCGCCAGGAAACCCTGCATATCTATTTTTTTCTCCTTCCCCCAACGCCAGACATAGCCGCCGGCTGTCACCAGTTTACCTCTTGCAGCCTTGCTGATAATCCCTTCAGATAATCCAAGTACCCGGCTGGCTGCTGCCATGCTTTCATAGGTTCGTATTTTCTTTCCCGACAGACTGTATTGGGATACTTCCTTCTGCTGTGCCCTGGCGACATTCAAAAGCATTTTAGAACGTGCTTCTTTCGACATATGCAGTAGAGGGCTATCAAATCTGCCTCTTGCCGCTACTCGCTGCATTCTTTCTCCGCGAGTGGCTATCACTAAATTGCCCGGCCGGATATCTTTATTATCATGATTTTTTGTCATGATAATAATATTTGTGTCCCTCAGGTCGAATGGCTTTACAAAGCAGTAATAGACCAGACGTGGAATGGTATAACTATATCTAACCCCGCTTAATGTAAAATTCACGCAAAGATGATAGGTGTGATCCCCAATGAAATCATTGGGACTTTTTACTAACTGTGGTTTTATTATCATGGACGGCTTTACATGGACATATCCATTCCGGTATGTCACCTCGTACTCATTTCTTTTCACCCTACCTAAATTGGAAATGCAAAAGTAGCCATCCAGGCCCGGTATATCCACCCATCGTTCCCCTTTTAAATTTTCCAGAGAGGTGCTATTATATGGATATGCCACCATAATATTCTTACGATTAGACATCCTGCAAGATATAAAAATCTCATCTATTAGACTCAGCAGATGCATCATCCCTTCTCATGATACTCATCCCCCACATTGATATCCCAAATATTTGACTTATCCTTTCTGCCGGACGCAATATTGTCGACAGCTTCCATGGCAGTAAGCATACTATGGTCGGTGTTGTTATACCTATGCATACCGTTCCTGCCGACGAGATACAGGTTCTCAATCTTGTCCAGCGCCTCCCTGATCTCTCCCATCCGGCTGTATACGCCATAATAAGAAGGATAGGCCTTGGGGACTCTTACCACTACTGCGTCCAGGACCTGCTCTTTCTGTAAGATACCGATCATTTCCATTTCCCGTATAGCCGTCCCCTTGATTGTTTCATCATCCGACTGCCAAAAAGCATCCTGTTCGTTGCAGAAATACTCGACACCGATCCAACTCTTAGCAGGGTCTTTCACAAGGTAAGAGCTCCAATTATGAAAGAGCTGAACCCGCCCGGCCATCACCTGTTTATCCTGAATATAAAGCCAATTGTCATTCAAAGGTTCATTTGTATTCTCGGGAGAAAGTCCGGAAGTCAGAATACCCACGATGATAAAGTCCCTGTATTCCAGTTGTTCGGCAATCGTCCTTACGGAGTCAGGCAGAGGGATCCCCGTTATACCACCCACCAGTTCCTTCATGGGCATGGTGGAGATAAAATAATCGCCTGCGATAGTCGATACCTTTCCATCGGGATGATGCAGCAATTCCAGGGTGACAAGCCGGTTCTCTCCGTCACCTCGCAGACCGGTCACTGAAGTATTAAAATGGATCTTGCCTCCCAGTTTTTCAACTTCCTCTGCCACAGCTTCCCACATCTGGCCGGGGCCATATTTCGGATACAGGAATTGTTCTATCAGGCTTGTATAGTCCTGGCGATTGTCTGGCCGCCGGCCCGGCAAAAATGAGCGAAGCGCATGCCCGATCAGGCCGGCGATGTCGAGGTTCTTCACCCGTTGTCGCCCCCAGTCAGAAGGTATGTTTTTCACAAGGGACGCCCCATACCTTTTGCGTATAGTCACGGAAAAACGTTTCGTATAGTTCCCTGCCAAACCGGTTGATAAAAAACTCGGCCAGGTTATCTTCAGGTCGGATGGGAAAGAGTTTGGATCGGGTATAGGACGAGAGGATCTTCGCCATCTTCGGCAGTCCGAGATTGCTGATCGTACGACCGTTCATCTGCAGGGGATAATCAAAGAATTTACGCCGGTAATAGATCCTCGATTTACGGGGCCGCACCATCATCACATTTTCGCCGGTTCCTTTATGATTCGCGTCTGCATTGAGTTCCGTACTTTGCTGATGGTACTGGATATGGAAGGGACCGGGCGCAGTGGAGGCTTCAAGGGGTAGGAAGTCCAGCCACCAGTTCAACGCTTTGGCGGATTTCGAAAAGAACCGGTGTCCTCCTATGTCAATACGGTTGCCTTTATAATTGACGGTCTTGGAAAGCCCTCCCACCTGGCTTTCCGTTTCTATGAGAATAGGACGGATATTTGTTTTCGTAAGGAGCTCGTACGCGGCCGTTAATCCTGCGGGGCCTGCGCCAATGATGATTGCTGTCTCCATTCGCGGGGTTTATGGTTATTCAGCAGCGAATATAACGTAATGGTCCCTATTACCAGGTATTCCCCGATAGTATGCTGCATTTTGACAAATGAAAAATGTGTGATGTTTAGTATTATTCCCACCAGCATAGCAGTTTGTACCCATTTGCCGGATAACCAGGGAATGCCGGGGGACAGTAGCACCAGGAACAATATCTGGACGGTATAATACTGGTTGCGGACAATGGGTGAGAAAAGATCCGCGATCATATACAGACAATACCCGAATATAAGGGTCGTGGCCGGATCGAAGACTACCCATCGTATACTTTGGGAACGCCTGACACTGAAATAGTAAAGAGCCGTCAATACCAGCAGCACTGCCGCAAGGGCCGACAAAAGCAAAGATATTGGCATGTTCCACTTAAAGATCAGCGATTCAAGGTAAAAAACATTACCTATCTCCGTATGAACCTGCAAGGGAAGATTCTCGGCAAAGGGATCTATCTTGGGTCCATGCATGCCTTCCCAGTCATAATAACAAGGATCGGGCGCATTTACCTGTTCGGTTGGATGAAGATAATGATGGATCTTTTCCTGTTCGCCGATGTTCACATAATAATCCTTCCATAAGGCACGCTGGTGGGGGTTTGCTAATGTCCAGCCCGCCAACAGCAGGACGGGAATAAAAAACGCTATCAACCGCACGCGGCCAAAGTCCCGCAGAAGAAACAGAGCGGGTAAAAAGAATACCAGTGCATTAGGTCGTATAAGTACCAATAAAATGGAACAAGTCCCCGCGGCAACCGCCCATATGGGCGTCGCAGGCATCCGGACCAACGCGAAATACACACACATGGCCAGAAAAGGGATGAAGATATAGTTCTGCCCATTTTGAATAGCAAGCTTCCAGGCATCTGTATATAGGAACAGCAGCGCAAAAATAAGCACCATGAACTTTCCCCTGAGTCCATCGATCATCGCCAGCGACAATAAAACCATTGCCGACAAGACCAGGTACTGTATTGCCACCCACCAGTATTGTATTTTCCATTGCGGCAGCTCGGCGATCGGCTCCATCAGAAGGTGAAAGAAGGGGCTGGCCGTCATTATCGATACCTTATAGCCGTTGAAATTGTACGGATCATAATAACGTACAGGATCACCAGCCTTCCATTTATAGAAATAGGGGGATATACCGTCATGCATCAACCTGGCGCCCACCACCCGGTTGCGAAGGTCCATCGGGTACAACGAACCAATGGTTAGATCCCTGTAAAGAGCAAAGCCCAATGCAGTGAGCGCCGCGCAAAAAAATAAGACCCTACCTACTTTATAAAGCATCGGAAGTTGAACTTTTTTCAAAAAACCCGTCGCAATTCTACCGCATTTTATTGAAAGAAACAATTTGCCATTACCAATCATTTACCGCTTACCTCCCTGTATCCTGAGACACAGCTGCCACGCTATCCACCTCCCGATGCCGCTTCCCCGCTTTCTTCGCACGCCCCGGCGCCGGCGACGGCGCCCCGGGCTGATAGTTTCTCTCCGGAAAAGACATGCTCCTCTCCTGCACCGGAACCCGGGTCAGCCTCCGCTCCTCCCTACGCTGCTCCAGCCACTGACTTCCCAGAGCATAAAGCGCTCCCACCAGACATACGCCCACTGTCGCCAGAAAAAGCCCCCTGATAAAGTATTTATAACTTCCCCGGTAATCATTGTCCGGGAAAAGGCTGATCCGCCGTACGATAGGTCTGGGCTCCGCCGCCAGCGTGTCCGCAATCTTTTGCATTTGGCCCCTAAAGACTTCCCGCATCTCCTCCATCGTCTCCTTCGCCTGCTGATTAAACTCCAGTATCCCTTCTTTCAAGGGTTGAAGGTCCGGAGGAGGCGCCACTACCTGCAAATCCTCCAGCCGCTGATCGAACCTATCGATCCGTTCATTCAGACCGAGAATGGTCTTATTCATCTCTTTTGTGCTGTTTTGCAGCTGCTTCAGCTCCGACAGCATTTCGTTCAGGACAGACCTGAACATTTCCGATTCATGTAATTCCTGCATATTATAAGCTTAATTCCTGTGAATGATGATGGCGGCGATGCCCCTGCTCCTGTTGCAGTTGCTGTCGCTGCGCTTGTTCCAGCCGTTGCCGCTCCTCCTGCTGCCGTAAAGTAAGGTCCCGAGACAAAACATCCTGAATTTTATTAATAGAATACCCCGCTTCAGACCCTTTGAATATCACATGCTTTTCATCCATAAAAGCAATGCCTCTTTGACTATGGTAAATGATATATCCTTTTCCCTCCATGATTGTTTTGAATCCTGTCAGATCATGCGAGATTAGGAGCGACTGGCGGATATTTTCCTTTAGCTTGTCCAGACGAAGACTATGACGAGGGTGCTGGCGTTGCTCTTCCGACAGATAACAGCGAGGACTGAGCTCCTTAATAAGTCCATGTCTGAGTTCGGCAGCCCGGCAAAACAAGACTATCTTCCGATAAGTGTACCGGTTGTCAGATACTTGCCTATCGAATCCTATTCTGTTGGCCACCAAATGAATGTGGGGATAAGGCGTATCTTTATGGAGAAGGACTACATATTGGTGCTTTTCAAAGTCTAGGGCCTCAGAGCATTCCTTGGCCAATTGGATAAGGAGGCTCTTCGAAAGGCATTCCCCTTCCGGAAAACTAAAGGAAATGTGCAACGATGGCTTAGATATGTTCTTGTTAAGTGCCGCCACTTCTTCGAATTGCCGGTCCAATTCTATCCTGCAGCCATAACATTGGTGATAATAGATTATCTCGGCGCGGTCTTTATAGATTACCTGCCGGTTATGTGTAAGTTTGTCTTTCAGTGTATAGTCAATATTCTTTCGAAAAGAATTTCCAGTCCCGATGTGTCCTATCATTGCAAATAAGATTTAATTTCTTTTATCAATAATTTCAATTCTTTCGATCGGAAACTTAGCTCCGCACGCTGAAGGCTATCAACATCCTCGTTATCAAGGCGTTTCCGGGCAATGATCTCCAGCAAGCCAATAATCTCGGAGAGTTGACCATTGAGTTCCATCACTTCGGCTGGGAGACTTTTCCGCTTTCCGGGAGAATCTTTCATGCCCAATTCCCGCAGAAATACAGAAACAGGGAGCTTGGCATCGCGGGCGCGAATCTCGATAAAGCGTTTTTCGGCAGCCGTACAGAAGATTTTGACCATGTATTTTCGCAAAAGTGCTTTCGACGTATACATATCCGATTTAAATTTTTAGACATCAAATATGCAGCACAACAAAGCCTTTTGCAATCCATAACGCATCATGGATTTACAGCTATTGATAAAGAAGAAGTTACATAGACTATGGGAAGAAAAATTCCTGTAATGTGTTCATCAGTTTTTGCAAAGCAGGGTCATTCAGGTCCGTATCCCTGCCGACCTCGGCAATTTTTACCTGTAATGTATTGGTCTTCTTATCCCCAAAAAGTACAAATTGACGCAGCACGGCGGCCATATCCATATCCGAAAATGTCTTGAAAAGCGGCCCGCCCTTCTTTCCCGGCGCATGGAGGTCCCTCAATACCCGGAGAACCCTGATCAGCTTTATCACATGATGCTCATTGTAAAGCTCGATCTTCCCCATATATGTCTGGAAAAGCGCATACACATCTTTGCCGATCCTGTCCAGCAAGACATCCTTCCCCGCAGTAAGGACATCCTGGAGCATTTCCAGCGTAGGGGCAGAAGCAGGGACAGCAGCAGGCGCACCGGCATGGGCCGCCTCCAGCCTCTTTTCCTCCAACTCTATCCACTCAAGCGTCGTTGCAAGAACGGCCTTCCATCTTGGAAAACGGACCCAGAAAAAATACCGGTACTTCCGTAACTCGCGCTGGTAAAGGGCTACCTCAAAACGCAAAAAACGGACAAACTCCTCTTTATCCGGATAGGCTTCATAATGGAACTCGATATACTTCACCAGATCAAACCCGGTGTATTCAAACATCTTGGCGAATATTTCGTACCTATATCTGAATTTGTCCGGCTGTTTGGGGAAATACAGGTAGTAATCGCTCTGGTAAGGTCCTATCTTATATTGAAAATAAGCAATAAAGGGATCGTCTATATGCAGATCACCGGGTTCTCTCATTCCTATCCAATGTAATAAATGACGGATAACAGTATTGTTCATCCATTTACGCGGCGCTTTCATAGCCATAAGGTTTGATCAATAAATTTACTTTATTTTTAACCCCATGACGCAAAAAAAATGGTGGCAGCGCCTCCTACCCCATGGCATCGCCCTGCTCATTTTCCTCCTCATAGCCGTCGTCTATTGCACACCGGCATTCCAGCATAAAGTATTGGTACAGGAAGACATGACACAATGGAGAGCCATGTCCCACGGCTCTTTCCAATACAAACAACAGCACGGCCATTTCCCCCTATGGACCCCAACCATGTTCAGCGGCATGCCGGGCTACCTCATCGCCATGGAAACAAAAGCCTTTGGGCCCCAATATTATGCCTTCCAGCTGCTGACCCTGGGACTGCCGACGCCTGCCAGCTTCTTCTTCCTGGCCTGTGTCTCCATATATTTTCTAACACAGGTACTACGGGTGAACCCTTACGTCGGTGTGATCAGCGGGCTCGCCTATGCGTACGCTACGTATAACCCCGTCATCATCTCCGTTGGCCACGAAACAAAAATGCAGACCATCGCCCTGCTGCCCGCCTTCATCGCCGGACTAATGCTGATATATGAAAAAAAATATGTCTGCGGAGCCGCGATGGCAGCCCTATGTACCGCCATGATCGTCGCGGCCAACCACATGCAGATATTTTATTATGGACTCATCATCGCGGGTGGCATGACCGCCGGTTATGTCGTCCGGTGGATAATAAAAAAAGACTGGCGACACCTTATTATATCGGCGGCACTGGCATCCCTCTGTTGTCTTATAGGAATATTATGCAATTCCGTTCTCATCTTTACCACCTCCGACATCAGCGAGGCCTCGATCCGCGGGGGCAGCGAACTGGCCGGCAACCTCTCGGCCAAAGGTGGACTGAGTGAAGATTACGCCTTTAGCTATAGCCTCTACCCCACCGAAACATTTATCCTGATGGTGCCAAAAATGTACGGCGGCAGCTCCGGCCCCGAATTGACAGCCCGGGATTCAAAAGCCATGACCTCCCTGGAGGGGCAGCCTCCGGAGGTAGCAAAAGATATACGACAACAGGACCTGCTGACCTTTTATTGGGGCGGCATCGGCGGCACGGCCGGGCCGGCGTATGCGGGCGCCGTCATCTGTCTGTTGGCATTGCTGGGTATGTTCGTCCTGGATCATGCCCATAAATGGTGGATCGCCGCCACCGCACTGCTGGCCGTCCTCATGAGCTGGGGCGGGTATTTCGCGGAATTCAACCGGCTGCTGTTGCTGTACTTGCCCTTTTACAACAAGTTCCGGGCGCCCAGCGTCATCCTGGTGATACCCGTTTTTCTGATGACCGTATTGGCAGCGCTCACCTTAAACCATATACTGACCAGCCCGGATGAAAAAGTAAAAAAAAGATACTACCAGGGTCTGCTGATGACCGCCGGTATCCTCCTTATCGTCTTATGGCTGTACTTCCGTCTGGACTATACGACCTGGTACGACAGACAGTTCCTCAGACATGCCGCAGAGGTGGACAGCACCACGGGAAAGCATATGCTCTCTTTTCTGCAAGCCTTAAAGGATGACCGTAAAACCCTCTTTCTTTATTCCCTTATTCGCACTTTCCTCTTTATGGCGGCGGCAGCCCTGGCGGCAGGGCTCTATATAAAACACAGGATCAGCCGCCCTGTCCTTCTGATCGCCATCGGCGCCCTGGCCTTCTCAGACGTCATCGGCATCGACGTACAATACCTCAACAACGATAATTATAAACCTGCAGCGGATAAACCCGGCGACCAGGTGGCGACCGCGGCGGATAAGTTTATCCTGAGAGACACGGGGTACTATAGGGTATTCGACCGGCGGTATTCCCTTACGTATGGCGCTCCCACAGCCTGGTTTCACCATAGCATCGGGGGTTATCATGCCGCCAAGCTGAGCATCTATCAGGACCTCATCGGGCATCAGTTGGAAAATTATCCCCGCTGTCAGCCTGTGATCAATATGTTGAATACCCGCTATATCATCGAGCCGGATAATACCGTCATCCGTAATGACAGCGCCTGCGGTCCTGTCTGGTTTGTACAGGGTGTCAAATATTATAGCTCCCCGGAAGACGTGATGGCCGCCCTGACAGACCTGGACGCAAAGGATACAGCCGCCCTTCTCAGGGCTGATAGCCATCGTGTTATTTTTGACGATATCGGAGGGCGCAGCGATAAGATCTGGCTGACACAAAATGACAATGATGAGATGATCTACAGGTCTTCCACTGAACACAGACGTTTTGCCGTCTTTAGCGAGGTCTGGTACAAAAGGGGGTGGAAGGCCTTTATCGACGGAGTGGAAACCCCCATCATCAGGACGAACTATGCGTTGAGAGGCATCTCCGTCCCCGCCGGCAAACACACCATCCGGCTCGTCTTCCATCCCCGGTCGTATTATCTGGGTGAGTCCATACAGTGGGTGACAGGTATCCTGACTCTGCTCCTGTTGTTGATATCCCTGATTTCCGGTATTTATGCAAAAAATAAACACCCTGCCCGACCGCTGGTCTGAAAATTGTACTGACCCTGACATGAAGCATCTTCTACACGGCCTTTTATATATGACCTTATCCATAGCTCTGCCCGCCAGGGCCCAGTCGCCCATCGGACCCATTCAGGGTTGGAAAATGAAGACGGACGGTGGACATTACAGTTATACCCCCACGGCGCTTATCGGCAGTATTCCCATCAATTATGATATATACCCGCCGGTAGCGGCCGGCAATGGCGACCTGGCAGACTGGCTGCCAAACATCGTGCAAAAGGACCTCGCCGACCTGCATTACACCCCGCTCCCCGGCAAGCCTGGCGAACAGGATATAAAAACCATAAAATTCTATTCCGTCGGTGTAAAAGACGCGGCCGGCAAACAATGGCTGGTGAGCTATATGGTCTTTACACGGGCCGATGGACTGGTACGTTATGGACGGATCATCGAGTCGCCCGTGTCTTCTATCAAACCCTATATGACCACTGCCGTACAGCATTTTATAACCATCTGTAAAAAAGAAGGGGGATTGCCGGAAAACAGCACTGCATCAAATGACAAACCCGCCGCAACACAAAAAACACCCCCACAAAAAAAGGGAACACCCACAACCGCGCCGGGCCAGGGATTGCAGCCTTCCCAGATACGGGGTATCGCCATGCACCTGGAATACAGCACCGGGGTCGGCGGTATGACGATCATAGTATACAATAGCTACCTGCTGCTGCAGGATGGCACCTGTTACAAACATTGTGAAGTAAGCCCTTATGACCTGGATGTCCCCGGTTCCCGCGTGTCCGAGCCAAACCAATGGGGTACCTGGAAGTTGGAAGACAAGACCCTGTCCGTCACGATGAATAATGATCACAAGACAGACAAATGGGACAAGAACTGGTTCTGGGGCCGTCCGGCGGTAAAAAATGAAAAGATCACAGGTTCTTACCATACAATATCAGGGGGTGGCAACACGGCCCTGGGCGGTGGGGCCATGGTCTATGCGTCCGGCAATATTACCTTTAGCGATCAGGGACAATTTACAAGGGTGAGCTCAGGCGGAGGCTCCAACTCGGGTCCCACAGGCTCAGTCACCGCCTACTCCAACAAGGATGCCGCAGGCGTCTATATCTTCGACGGATATTCGCTGGAGTTACATTATAACAACGGGACGGTCGTCCGCCGGTGCTTCTATTTCTATCCCAAAACAAAAGACACCTTCAGCATAGGAGATAACGATTATGTTCCTGTGAAATAATGACTTGTCTTACCTTTGTCTCATGAAGGCGATACTCATCACGCGTAAAGGAGGACCCGAAGTCCTGGAAATGCATCAATTACCTGCCCCTGTTCCTGCCGCCGGAGAAGTACTGATCCGGGTTGCTGCGGCTGGGCTTAACCGTAGCGACGTCTATTCCCGCAGTTCTGCCGTCTATGGCGGCGCGTCCGGTCTGGACATCCCCGGATTGGAGGTTTCCGGGCATATTGAAGCCTGCGGACCGGAAGTAGTCCGATGGAAAAAAGGAGATGCTGTCTGTGCCCTGGTGACGGGCGGAGGCTATGCCGAATACGTGGCCGTACCCGAAGGACAATGTCTGCCCGTGCCCAACGGAATGAGTCTGGTAGAGGCCGCGGCCCTCCCCGAAACCATCTTCACCGTCTGGCTGAATGTCTTCCGTACAGGTAAGCTGCAGCCGGGCGAACGCCTCCTGGTCCACGGCGGTACCAGCGGCATCGGCGTCACTGCCATCCAAATGGCAAAAGCGCTGGGCTCCCCCGTATATACGACCGCGGGCACCGACGAAAAATGCCGCTGGTGCGAATCCCTGGGCGCCAAAAAAGCCGTCAATTATAAGACCGCCGATTTTGAGGAGGCATTTAAAGAGATAGGCATGGACGTAATACTGGATATGACGGGCGGGGATTTTACGGAGAAGAATATACGCCTGCTGCGGATGGACGGAAGAATGATATTCATCAATTCCATGCGAGGGAGAAAAGGCGTTATCGATATTTCGGAGATCATGAGCAAACGCCTGGTAGTAACAGGCAGCATGCTCAAACCCCGGGATACGGCTTTTAAAACGCAGCTTGCAGCCGAGGTCGAAAAATTTGTCTGGCCGCTGTTGGCCAATGGCGCGGTAAAACCCATTATCTATACTACATTCCCGCTGAAACAGGCAGGCGAAGCCCAACAGCTGATGGAAAGCGGCGGACACATCGGCAAGATCCTGTTGCAGGTGAATTAGATCTGCGGAGCCGCGACTTTGAACTCCGGCTGGTGATGCACCGGGAAATTCATGGAATTTGCGACAAAGCACATCTTGTTTGCTTCATGGTGTAAATCCTTTGCCTTTTCTATCCCGGATGCATCCGTGATGGTCACCACAGGCCGCAAAATGACTTCTTTAAAATATCCGCTGCCGTCCGGCCTCTCCATCATTAGCCCCTCGGCCTGATCACGATATTCCACGACGACGATATTATTGACGGAGCAAAGATGTAAATACCACAACATGTGACAGGAGGAGAGAGAGGCCACCAGCAGTTCTTCCGGGTTGTACCGTTCCCTGTTGCCCCGGAATGATGGGTCGGAGGACCCGGGGATGTCCGGTTTGCCGGCAACGGAATGGATATGATCCCTGTCGTAAGCTCTGTAATGGGCAGTACCTTCGCCCTTATTACCTATCCAGGTGAGGGCCGTGGTGTAATGGTGTGTTTTTTCCATAGGTAAAGGTACGGGATAGTTCGCAACTGACCCCTTCCTCGATCTGATATACCCTGTCAGCTGTCAGCGTCAGCGAATCTTTATGGGAGATGATCAATATCCCCGCCTCCTGCTTGTACCGTTCCAGGGCCGAAATGACAAATTGCTCTGTCTGTGCATCCATGGCCGCTGTCGGTTCGTCCAGCAGCAGCAGCTGGGGTCCCGGATAGAGACAGCGCGCCAGCGCCAACAGTTGTTTCTGCCCGCCGGAAAGAGCAACGCCTCCCTCACCAAGCAACGTGGCATAGGATTGTGGAAAGCTCTCAAAAAATTTGTCAAAGCCGTATTCCTTACAAAAACGACGGACCTTGTCGATATGTTCCGTGGAAGGGTCCAGACAGATATTGGCCAGCAGCGTACCGCTGAATACCGCGATATCCTGGGGGACGACCCCAATGACCTTTCGCCAGACGATGGTGTCGATGGTCGACAACTCCCTGTCGTTGATCAGCAACGGACCTCCTTCATAAGGATAGAATTTCTGCAGCACCTGTAACAGCGTGCTTTTCCCCTGCCCGCTCTCCCCCGATAAAGCGATGATCTCTCCTCTTCTCAATTCCAACGAGATATGCTTTAGCAATAATTTTTTTCCCGGCCATCGAAACCCCACCTGATGAATAGACAGTCTTTCAAAATAGGGCAAAGGGTCGCTAGGTACGGGCGCCGTCTCTGCCGGATGCTCCGGGTCCAGCATCGTGAACTCGTACATCCTGTCCAGCGCTACGGCAGCCTCCTGCACCTGGAGGTTGGTCAGCGCCACAAGTATGACGGTCTGCATCAGCATCCCCGCCAGTTGCAGGATGGCGATCATCTGACCCGTGCGCATCGACCCGTGCCAGGTGGAGGCGGCGGCCCACCCGATGACGGTGAGCAGAAAAAGCGCCGTACTGATCTCTAATAGGATATTAAAACGGATCCTGATCTTTCCAAGTTGCATTACCGATGTTTGTAAAGCTAAAAAAAAGTTGGCGGCAATGCCGGAGAAAAGCGATTCTCTATTCATTACCTTCACCGTATGTATACCTCTGATAGTATCTACATAGTTGCTTTCATTCTGAGCGTGGGCCAGCATGACAGAACGCTGCCCCAGTATGATGCTGCCTTCGAAATATTTGACGATGCCATAGATGACGGGGATCATCATCAGACAAAATAACCCAATAGACCATGAATAATAAAACACAAATCCCAGGGTCACCAGCAGGATCAACAGTTGAATGGTCATCTCCCCCAATATATAGGCCGCGGCCTGTTGAATACGCTGCGTATCATTGAGACGTGCGATCAGATCGCCCGTCTTACGATGGTCAAAAAATGATTTGGGCAGGAACAGGATGCTGCGGAAAAAACTGCCTGTGATCCGTAAATTGAAGGCAAAACCCTGACGTATCAGCAGGTGTTGACGCAGGAAGGAAAATACACTTTTTAGTATCAGCAGCAGACCCAGCAGGACGAGTCCGATCACCAATCCCTTTTGATCATGGGCCGGCAAAATATGGTCCAGCAGCCGCTGGGAGAATATAGCCGTGGAAAGGTTCAGCGCCGCGCAGACAATACCCAGTCCCAGTGCGGCATACAGCAACGGCAGGTCTTCCTTTAGCGTTTGTCCCAGCCAATGGAATTTTTTCTTCCGCTGGTTTTGCCACTGCGCCAGCTTTTCGCCGGGCTCTAACAACAACAATGTATGGTCCGTCCATATCTTTTCCAACTCTTCCCGGCTGAGATAGAGCAAACCCTTTGCAGGATCCCCGATAAGGAATTTTTCACCCTCGCGCCGGTAGTATACGACATAATGCAGTCCTGTGCCCTCGATGGTCACATGCAGGATACAGGGATATTGCACCTCCAGCAAATCGTCCACAGAACCTGCACGGGCGCCTTCCGCCTTGAAACCCGCCTGCCCGGCCGCCTGATGGAGGCCCAGTAAAGTGGTGCCCTGTATGCTTGCACCGCTCCATTCCCGCAGCTTTTCCACCGATATGTCGGCACTGTAATACCCCAGGATATTACGCAGACAGGCAACACCACAATCATATTGGTCGTGTTGAAGACGAAAGGTATAGGGTCGGGTCTTTTGCATAGAGGGATGAATTAAACTAAGAATTGCTAAAAATAAAAAAGGCAAAGGCGATCATACAGCAGAGAAGCCCCAGTCCATAGCTGTATAACACAAGTCTCAGCGCCTTTTTAAAAGGCCAAAGAAGAAAATGACGCAGGCCGACTGCCAGTAAAAGGCAATAAGCCACCTGAAAAAGATCAAGCGTCTGCAGCGGATATGTCAGCCAGGCGGGAACTGAAGAAGGATTTATGAGGCTGTACAGAGACAGGGGGGCAAAAGTCTCGAATTGTCCCAGGCTTTCTATGTCCTTTGAAAATGCAAGCAGGAGCAGCCGCAACAAAACACCCGCTGCAAACGCTGATTCAGCAAAGAGTACGATCTTGAAAATGGCTTTAAAGGATAGTTTTTGAGAGGTAAGCAACAAGCCGACAAGCAAACAAAAAGCAATAAGCGTCATCCTGATCACCAGCGTGACAGGCACCAGGACATAGCTCAAAAAAGACATGTGATGCTGCGCATCCAGGAAGGCGGCAAGTTTCTCCGCACTGACCCGCCCACCCAAAGAATAGTAATATACCTGGTCGGTGAACACCTGGGTTTGAAGCCACCAGTTGAAGAAAAGATAAATAAGACAGATGCCGGCAAAAACCCACCAGGCATTGATGGTATAGAGAGAGGTGTTGTCTGATGAAGCGGAGTTTTGTCCTGTCGCAGCCAGTTCGGTCATAGGATGACGTGTTAAGCAAAGAAAGACAGGACGGACCCGGAATGATCCCCATCCTGTCATTGGAAAATTTTACAGACCAAGGGGCAAAGAAGGCAATGCCGGCAACTCGATGTTGTAAGAAATACCCAGGCCGATGCCAAGTCCGATGCCGGCAAGAGAACCCAGTCCAAGAGTTGATAACAAGCTGGTAATGGGCAGGGTAATCATGATGTTACCTGCAAGACCACCCTGGATGTTTTCCATAGCGGCAAAGTCTAAACGTTTCATTCTTTTAGTTTTTTCAGGAGCACCGCAAAATCGCAGTGTATTGTAAAATTGGGAAGAGGGTCCTGCATATCCTATCCGGGATATGGATAGTTTATTCCATGTATGGATAATTTATCACTTTCCCGCATACGTGGCTTTTTGGGGTACGATCAGCTAAAAAAAGCCAGCCCTGTAAAATCTAAAACACTCCCCTTTACGTATGTATAGTAATTATACTATGTAGTTGAAGCTCTGGTTGGTAACCCCTGAAATGTCCCCTTATAAAAAGCAGCTTGTTGAATGATCTATTCATCCAACTAATCTACGCATCCTTATGACCGGACAAAAGCTGAGACTATTGAGAGAATTCCGTAACTATTCCCAGGAGTACATCGCCGAAAAATTGGGTATCACACAACACGCTTATTCTCGTATCGAGAACAACCTTACAAAATTGACAGCCGAACGCCTGGGAAGACTGGCCGCTATCCTGAACATCCCTCCCCTGGAACTGTTGTCCGACAAAGAACCCGTCATCTCCTTCTCAGACTCCGGCTCCTCCGCAGCCTCTATAAAAGAAGATCATTGGAAAGAGATCATCGAGAATACCCGCCAGTTATATGGACAGGTCATCTGTGGCAAAGATGAAAAGATCGCTTTCCTGGAAAATGAGATCAGAGCCCTCCGTAAAGAACGGGACAAGATCATCCTGCTCGTAGAAAAACTGACAGGGACCAACGTTCATGCCGCGGTCGTCGGCTCCTGAATAAAAACCCAAAAGCCGAAACAATAAAGGATTCGTAGATTTACGGTATGTATATCCTTAAATCGCTGATCATCCCCCTTTTTCTCCTTCCTTTAACCGTATGTGCCCAACTCCCGCATGCCCCTGCCTTTACAGTGATACCACTGGGTGTAAAAGGAGGGCTGGACGAGAGTAATCTTTCCGCCTATATGGTGGCGCCGGCAGATAGTAATGACTATATATGTCTGGACGCCGGCACCATCTATGCTGGTATCCAAAAAGCCATTGACAACAATAGCTTGTCCGGTAGTGTCAGCAATATCCTGAGAACACATATCAAAGGCTATTGTATCTCCCATCCACACCTTGACCATGTGGCCGGCCTGATCATCAATTCCCCCGACGATACGTCAAAGACGATCTACGGCATGCCATATACCCTCAAGGTCCTGGAAGAAAAATATTTTACGTGGGCCGCCTGGGCAAATTTTGCCGATGCGGGGGAGAAACCCGTATTGAAGAAATATCATTATGCTCCCCTGGAGGCCGGACAGGAAATGCCGCTGACAGGCACCTCCATGCGGGTGGAAGCCTTCCCTCTCAGTCATGGCGAGCCATACCAAAGCACCGCCTTTTTGATCCGGTCTGGGGACACCTATCTGCTGTACCTGGGTGATACAGGCGCTGACACCATCGAACATACCGATAAATTAAACCGGTTGTGGCAGAAGGTAGGGCCATTGATCAAAACAGGCCGGCTTCATGCTATTTTTATAGAAACCTCTTTTTCCAACCAGCAGCCTGAAAAGCTCCTGTTTGGACACCTTACCCCCCGTCTGTTGATGGATGAATTACGCCGGCTTGGACAAGTAACAGGCACAGCCGCCATGCAGGACCTTCCCATTGTCATTACCCACCGGAAACCTTCCGGTGATCAGGAAAAACGCATACAGCAGGAACTGCAGGATTATAACCCCCTTCATGTAAAGCTTATCTTCCCTGTGCAGGGCGCAGGATTGCACTTGTAATCAGCACCGGCTGGCGCCGGCTCCTGCCCTTCCATGCAAAAAATTGGCAATATCAGCGGCCGTAAAAGACTTCATTGGCAACTTTCGCGGCAAAATAGTCGTTCTTTTCAGGATTCCGGCTACATTTTTGTTTATTTTGCAAAAAACACTGTTATCATGTCAGAGAGAAAACTAAGTTCAACTAACTACCGCAACCAGGCCTATCTCGAAGAGAAATGCGCGTTGAACGAAATGTTAGACCTTGTAAGTAAAAGATGGTTCACCGATGTGCTTTTTTGCATCGAGGAAGGTAACAACCGTTTTAAGCTGATCAAGGATGATCTGAAATACATCAGTGACACCATCCTTTCGGACAGACTGAAACTCCTCGAAAAGTATGGCCTGATCACAAGGACCGACTACGACGAGATCCCTCCAAAAGTAGAATACGCCCTGACAGGCAAAGGGGAAGAACTATCCGTCCTGCTCGATCAGATGTGTCAGTTCAGCGAAACCATCATACCCGTAAAAACACCTTCTTTTTATACAAAAAATACAACAGCGCCCATTTGACGGCCAGAAAGCAGAAGACCCAGGTAAAGGCATTCCAGGGCTCTCCCACCAATTGATTAAACCACATAAAAAATCCGTCCGTGGCATATTTCCAGTTGATAAAACGGCTGGACATATAAATAAGGATGGAATTCATACCTATCACGGTAAAAAAGAAGGCCCACTTCTTATGCCCCTTTACATCGATGATAAAATAGAACAAAGACAGGAACAGCAGGCTGAGCCCACCTACCAATAACACGAACGAACTCGTCCAAAGATTTTTATTGATAGGGAATACAAAATTCCACACGAGCGATAGCGCCACGGAAACAGCGCCAGCCACAGCCATACGCATCGCTTTTGCGGACGGCGACAGCGGACTGTTCCTCAAAAGCTGACCGGTGAGTATACCCATGAGTCCCGTACCGATGGCAGGGATCGTGGACACCAGACCCTCAGGGTCATGGATCACCAGATAAAGCCGGCCGGGGATAATGGACCTGTCGATATAAGATGCAAAATTTCCCTGCATGGTGAGATCTCCGCGGGGGAACCCGGGTGCGGAATTCAGCGCGAGTAACAACCAGTACCCGATCAGCAATCCGGCCAGCCAGATGATCTGCCCCTTTTGCTTAGTAAAAAGATAGATGATATTCGCAAACATATAGGCAAGCCCGATACGCCCCAGTACACTGGGAAAACGGACTTCCGACAACGGATGTATCCTGAGCCCATTATTATAGATGATCCCTAATATCACCAGCACCAGCCCCCTGCGTATCACCCTCCATAACAACTTTTGCCGGGATGCCCCCTTCTCCAGTTCTCTTCCCACCGAATAAGGCGTCGCCACACCCGCGATAAAAAGGAACAAAGGAAAAATAAGGTCATAAAAGTGAAAACCGTTCCATGCCGGATGATCGAATTGCTCGGACAATGTTTTCCAGAAAGGATTGCCCGTGATCTTTGCGAGGCTGTGAAAGATCTCTTCGCCGCCGATGATCCAGAACATATCCAGTCCGCGAAGAGCATCCAGTGAATACAGTCGTTGAGTGGGGGGTGCAATAGTTGGTTGAGACATAACAGGATGATTGAGACAAAAACAGGGATGAATATACTCATTTTAGCAAGCCTTTCTTATTCTAAAAATTTTATTTGGAGCTATCGGATTCTTTTTAGACCTTAGTGCACTACTTAACTAGTACACTAAAATGGTAAACATCCAGGATTTTAGTTTTGCTTACAGGCGTAAGCCTATCTTCAGGGGACTTAACCTTCACCTTGAGCCAGGGCACATCTATGGGCTGTTGGGACAGAACGGGACAGGTAAATCCACCCTGCTCCGGAGCCTGGCAGGCTTTCTCTTTCCAAAAGGAGGACGCATCGATGTGCTGGGTTTCGAGCCCCGCCGGCGCCAACCCGCTTTTTTACAGCAGGTATTCCTGCTGCCGGAAGAATTCCATCTCCCGGCCATCCCCATCTCCCGGTGGGTACGACACCTTGCGGGCTTTTATCCCCGTTTTAGCCAGGAACAGTTCCACCGCAATATCACGGGGTTCGATATCCCCCTGGAAGGCAGCATGCAGGAGATGAGCTATGGTCAGCAAAAAAAGCTGCTTATCAGCTTTGCCCTGGCCGTCAATGCCTCCCTCCTGCTGATGGACGAACCCACCAATGGCCTGGATATCCTCAGCAAAAGCCAGTTCAGAAAAGTGATAGCCGGATCGCTGGACGAACGTCAATGTATCCTGATCAGCACCCACCAGGTAAAGGACCTGGAGAACCTTATAGATCGTATCCTCGTCATCGAAGAAGGCAGGATCCTCTTCGACCAGGGCATGGATACTATCTCTCAAAAATTGACATTCACGTTGTCCTTTGATCCTGAACAGACCGCACAAGCCCTCTATAGTGAATCTTCATTGAAAGGTAATGCCCTCGTATTGCCCAATACATACGGGGAGGACAGCCGTCCTGATCTGGAAATGTTATACAAGGCCGTCATTTTAGAAAGCGAAAAAATAAACAGGGTATTCAAACCATAACGCATGAACCAAACTTTTGTATTCAGCCGGTGGGTAATGCTGGTAGCCGATCATTGGGCGGAAAATCGTAAACGCTATCTGCTGGCGCTGCTGGCGATGGGAGGATTATTGGCCGCCTGGTATGGCTTTCTGCTGACCATCGACAAATTCGGTCCCCTCAACTTATTTCTGCAGTACTCCGCTTATTACTTCGGGCTCTATTTCATCGGATGCTTTTATGCCAGCACTATATTTTCCGAGCTGGGCAGCAAATCCAGGGCGATACAATATTTGTCGATACCCGCCAGTCACCTCGAAAAACTTTTATGCGGTATCCTGTTCGGCGTAGTATTATTCTTCCTGGCCTATACAGCCGTGTTCTATCTCGTCGATATCCCCATGGTATCGCTTGCCAATCGGATCATTGCCCGTGAACACCAGCACTGGCCTGGGACCTTTGAACCCATCAGTAGCGTACAAGTGCTTAACCTCTGGAATAATCCATGGGCGCCCATCCCGGACAGAAAGTTCCATCTCTTCCTCCTGGGCTATTTCGCCGTCCAATCCGCCTTTCTGCTGGGCTCGGTATATTTCACCCGTTGGAGCTTTATAAAGACCGTCCTGGCGCTGTTGCTTTTCTGGCTGGTCTTTGTCTTGTTCACAGATAAGGCGGTAACTGAACATCTGCCTGACGGCTGGCACGCTTACGATATGTTACGATGGTACGATAACTCCGACAACACCGCTGTATTCCGGATGGTCAGGCTGCCGGAAGCAACTGAAAGGTTGTTGATCCTTGTGATACAATACAGCTTCCCCCCCGCGTTCTGGGTGATCACCTATTTCCGGTTAAAAGAAAAAGAAGTGTAAACATGCAGTTCAGCGAATCACAAAGCATCTATCTGCAGATCGCCGACTATGTCTGCGAAAAGATCCTGCTAAAGGAATGGGAGGCCGGGGCGCGCATACCTTCCGTTCGGGAATTGGCCGTGCAGCTGGAAGTCAATCCCAATACGGTGATGCGGACCTATGAATTCCTTCAGCAGCAGGAGATCATTTTCAACCAGCGGGGCATCGGGTTCTTTACGGCCCCCAACGCCATCGAGCAGGCCGGCCGATACAGAAAGCAGGTGTTTATAGAAAAAGATCTGCCCCGGGTGTTCCGCAGTCTGTTCCTCCTGGGCATGGACCCGGAGGAATTAAAGCCCCGGTATGAACAATACAGAAAACAGTTTTTTTCATAGCACCTTTCAATAAGATATATGAAGACAAGCAATAAATTATTACTGACCCTCGCGCTCCTGGTGCTGGGTGTTTTTGGCGTCGTCCATCTCACATTGTATGCCCGGCTAAAAGCGGGACATATCGTCAGCGTTCATTCTGAAGCCGGATGGCTCCCCATATATAAAGGTAAAGCCCCGCGCCTGGTCGTTCTGGAGGGTGATATCAATGTCAAGGTGATACCCTCCGACAGTTTCCTTATACAGATCCAGGAGGATGCCCATGGCAAGGTCAGCTGCAGACTGATGGAGGATTCACTGATCGTAAAAGGCGACAGCCTGCTTGTCATCAACCCCCACGGCGTTTTTCAACAATACAGCGATCGTCCCTGGATCACCGTACACGCACCTCCTCATACGGACATCCGGCTGAACGGGGTATTGGCATTCCTGCAGGGTAGCAGACAACCCGGCAAGCTTAACCTGCAGGTGCAGGCCACCTATAGTCAGCTTTGGCTGGGAGAAACCTATGGGGCTGGTGGCACGGACTATCCCAACCAATATTACGACCATGTGCAGGTGCAGGCGGAGAACTGCAAGCTGGTGCTGCATCAGAATGCAATGATCCACAAAATCTCCATTCGCCTGGATGAACTCTCCGAGATCAATGATCAGATAACTACCATCGACTCTATCAATATCCAACATACCCCCCACTCGAGGATCAACCTCACAGGGGCCAACCTGGACAAGCTGATTAAGACAGGACAATGAAGTAACTCACACCTTCCATAAAAAATTTATATGCAACTCACTATTAGAGGTCTTTCCAAGACCTACAAGGGCGGCGTACGCGCGCTAAAAGACGTCAACCTCACACTCGCCAACGGTATGTTCGGTCTGCTGGGGCCCAACGGAGCCGGGAAATCCTCGCTGATGCGTACCATCGCTACCCTGCAGGAAGCCGACGAAGGCACTGTCTTCCTCGACGATCTGGACGTCCTCCGCGAAAAGACAGCCGTCCGGAAATTACTTGGCTATCTGCCCCAGGAATTTGGCGTCTACCCCCGTATCTCCGCCGAACAGATGCTGGACCACGTCGCCCGGCTAAAAGGCGTACAGCAGGCCGGCGAACGAAAGGAGCTGGTAGGCGAGCTGCTCAACAACGTCAACTTATATAAGGACAGAAAAAAGAAGCTGGGTACATTCTCAGGCGGCATGAAACAAAGATGGGGCATCGCACAGGCGCTGATCGGCCGTCCCCGGCTTATTATCGTGGATGAGCCGACGGCAGGACTCGATCCGGCGGAACGCAACCGATTCTACAACCTGCTAAGCCACCTGGGAGAGAATACCATCGTCATCCTCTCCACCCATATCGTGGAAGACGTCAGCACCCTCTGCTCCCGCTTTGCCATCATCTGCCAGGGTGAGGTGCTGTACAGCGGTCAGCCGGAGCAGGCCATGACAGAGATGGATGGAAGAGTATATAGTAAGATGATCCCAAAAGACGAGGTGATACGATACCAGCAAGACTATACCATCCTTTCCACCCAGCTAAAAGCAGGCGAACTGTATATCCGTATACTCGCCGGCAACGCGCCCGGCAACGGGTTTACCCCCAGCGAGCCTAATCTGGAAGACGTATACTTCAGCCATATCGCCGCCAAAATGGACATAAACACCTTATAAACCTTTCGCATGCTGCTGCAGATCTTTCTTTTCGAAATAAAATACCGGCTGCGCCGACCCGCCTTTTATATATTTTTTCTTTTAGCCGTTGGACTCGCCTTTCTCAATTATGCACACGGGGCCCTGCCCGTGGTAGAAAAAGAGCATTTCAACGCCCCCGCCATGCTGGCCATCTTCTCATCCGCCGCCAGTATTTTTCTTATGCTGGCAAGCTCTTCCATCATGGGAGTTCCCCTATATCGCGACATCGAACACAATACAAAAGAATATTACCTCTCCTACCCCATTACAAAAGCGGGCTATTTCTGGGGGCGCTGGCTGGGCTCGTTCCTCTTTGTCCTGCTCATCGGCATTGGCGTATTCCTGGGCGTATGGCTGGGCACCAGGCTGGGCCCGCTGCTGGGATGGGCTCCGGCCGACCGGTATGGCCCCAACCGCCTCTACTATTACTTTTATCCCTTTGTCACCATCATACTGCCCAATATCTTTTTTACCTCCGCCCTTTTCTTCGGACTGGTGGCTGTTTTCAGGAATGTAAAAGTGATCTACAGCAGCGGGCTCTTCCTGTTCCTGGGCTACCTCCTGGCCAACTTCTTTTTAAGCAATATCAATAACCCCACCGTGATCTTTATTGCAGATCCATTTCTTATGAATGGATTCCGGTACGAAATAGGCGACTGGTCACCGGAACAGTTGAATACATCCGTCGTCCATATGCATGGGTTAATCCTGCTTAATCGCATCATCTGGACCTCCGTAGGCGCGGTGATACTGCTCATCACCTACAGACGGTTCAGCTTCGAACGGTTCTTCAGCGGTAGTCAGAGCCGGCGTGCAACCGCGCCTGAAACAACGGTAAACATCAAACGCAACGGCATCCGGGCCGTATTCCGCAAGGTACAGGTCAACCTGGAAGGCTCCTATCATCGAAAGACCTGGCTCAGCCTGACCAGGATCGAGCTGCTGAATATCATACGGGACAACTATTTCTGGATCATTTTATCCGGCGGGCTCATCTTTCTTTCTTTTGTATTTTATCACGGCCCGGGCAATTTTAAGGTCCGCGACTATCCCCGTACATCTTTTTTTATGGACGTATTTGTTGAAATCTTAGGGTCCTTTATCTTTTTTATCATTATATTTTACACAGGCGAGACGGTGCATCGGGAGAGGCAGACGCGGTTCTCCTTTATCAACGATGCCCTGCCTCCGCCCACCTGGGTGCTGAACCTGTCCAAGCTGACAAGTCTCTGCTGTCTGGCGGTCTTTCTCGCGCTTGTCCCCCTGCTGGTGGGTTGCGGGGTCCAGATCGCCCGAGGTTGGTACCACTTCAATTTCCCTATATACCTCACGGCCCTGTTCACCGTCCTGCTGCCGCAGATGCTGGAGATGGTCCTGTTCTCCTATGCCGTGCACCTGCTGGTGAACAATAAATTTGCGGCCCATGCCCTGGGTATCATCATATGGGTATTGATGACGCTTGTTTACAACTTCCATTATTTTAATTATAACCTCCTGCTCTTTGGACATACGCCGGAAGCCATATTCACGGATATGGATGGCATCGGGCACATGCTCACGCCGATACTTTGGTTCCACGGCTACTGGCTGACGGCGGGCGCAGTGCTGGTGATCATAGGCTCACTCTTCTTTACAAGAGGGCTCAGCTCGACCCTAAGGGAAAAAAGACGCCTGGCCTTTCAAAGATTCCAGGGTCCCACCCGCTGGGGAGCCGCCCTCCTCCTACTCGTATTCCTGGCAACAGGCGGCTATATTTATTACAATGTCAGCTATCTCAACGAATATATTACGGGGGCGGAACACGATAGACGGGCTGCCATAGCAGAAAAAACACTAAAACATTTCGAGGACATGCCCCAGCCCAGGGTCACCCGTTTGCGTATATCCGCTCATCTATACCCCACACAACAACGAGCCGAATCACATGCCTGGGTAACGGTAACCAATAAGACCGGCAGACCCATCGACAGTCTGCTGCTGGACGGGGACAACATTACGTCTTTTGACCTTCTTTACAACGGGCAATTGTTGACCTATAGCAATCCCCTTTCTTTCCCAAGGGGAAAATACAGCCTATTCAGTCCTGCACAACGCGCCTCGGACTACCGGCTGTACCGTCTGCCGGCGCCTTTACAACCCGGCGATACCGCGGAAATAGAAGTGTTGGGAGAAGTCTCAAATAAGGGTTTCCAAAATGATCTCTACGCCATGAGCATGCTGCGCAACGGCTTCGTATTCACTGGCGCCTTGCCGGGGCTGGGCTACGATGACGACGAAGAACTGGATGACAACGATACCCGGAAAAAATACGGACTGCCGGAAAAACATAAAAAAGACATCCCTCATGACGACTCCGCGGGCAGACGGACCCTCGAATCAGGCGTCCATGCAGACCTGATAAACCTGGACATCACCGTCAGCACCGACGAGGACCAATGGGTAGTGGCCCCCGGCACGCTGGAAAAAGAATGGATCGCAAAAGGACGGCATTATTTTCATTATGTACAGGATCACCCCAGGATCTATCTCCCCATGGCCATGGCCTCAGCCCGATATGACATACAAAGGGAGACAGTGACCCTGACGGACGGACGACAGGTAAAGCTGGAACTCTGCTACGATCCTGCGGGCGCCGCCAACCTCCCCCGTTTTATGACCGCCCTCAAAGACGGCATCCGTACCTGGTCCCAAAAGTTTGGTGACTATCCCTTCGACCAAATGCGGCTCGCGGAGATATCCTTCTTTGGCCCCACCATGAAAGGCTTCTCCCAGACGATCTTCAATACCGAGCGCGTCGGCTGGAACGCCGACATGCGGAAACCCGGCTTGCCGGACCATATCTATTTTATCACCAGCGCTTCGCTGGCAGGACAATGGTGGGGACAACAGGTGGCGCCCAATCATACCATGGGCTCAAAGATCATCTCCGAAGGCCTCTCTCAATATGCGGCCCTGATGCTCACAAAAAAGAAATACGGAGAAGACGGGTTAAAAGAAGAATTGCAAAAGGTAAAAAATGATTACTACTGGGGACGAAGAACAAACTTCCAGCCGGAAAATGACCTCCTCCACGCCAATCGCTGGTTCCAGTACAGCGCCAAGCCGTCCCTGGCGCTATATGGACTGCAAGGCCTCATGGGTGAGGACAGCCTGGACGCCGCCCTGCGATCATTCAGAGAACAATTTGCGTTTCGCGACGGAGGCTGTTACGCCGGCGTGGATGACTTCTACAGGGCCATCGCCGCCCACGTTCCCGACTCCATACGATACTTTTTAGAAGACAGCTGGAAGAAGGTCTGTCTTTATGACAACAGGTTGCTGACAGCCACAGCCACCCCGCTGGGGAACAACAATTATAAGGTCACCCTGGAATTGGAAATACACAAAAACTATTTTGACAGTACGGGAAAAGAACTGCCGGCCCTGGGAATGAATGATTATATAGACATCGGGATCGACACCTTTTATTTTCAGCGACAGCGATTTACAGCGGGTCATAAAACGATGAATATCATTGTAAAAGGAAGGCCAACTAAAGCTCAAATTGACCCTCATGGGTATCTCATCGACCTGCAGCAGGAAAACAATTCAAAACCTATCGATATAATAAATTTGGTAAAATAAAAAATGGTCGTAACTTTGCTAACGCCGTTAGGGAAAGTAACGGAGCTAGAAAATGGGTATCGTAGATCGTAAACAAAGACAAAAAGAAGAAGTGAGGTCCAGCATCCTGGACACCGCCTGGGACCTGGTTGTCACCGAAGGGTGGCAATCCTTTTCCATCCGGAAGATTGCCGATGCCATCGAATATAGCGTTCCTGTTATCTACAGTCATTTTGAAAATAAGGATGCCATCTTATTGGAATTCAACAGAAAAGGGTTTCAACTCCTGGCGGAGGCCCTGGCAGCCGCCAAAGCAGGCAAGCCTCACCCGGCCGACGAGATCCGGGCCATGGGAAGAGCCTACTGGAACTTCGCCTTTGCCAATAAGGAATATTACCAGTTGATGTTCGGATTAGGTATACCCACCTGTGAGACAGTCAGTAAGATCCCCGCAATGAAAGATCTTAATGAGGTGATCAGCAGCAGCATCATAGCCATGGTGCCGGAAGGCAAGCCGCTACCCTTCGACCCCTTCCTGAAATACCAATCGTTCTGGTCGATGCTCCATGGACTGGTATCCATCAACATGTCTTCCCTGGGCAGGTCGACAAACGATCACCCGGGTCACGAGGGATTACCTCTACAAGTGCTGGAAGACGTACTATGCAGCTTTATCCGTGGGATACAATCAGCAGGACAGCCTACTGAACATTAAATAAGAGGAAATTTTTTTTGCCCTTATTCCTAACAGTGTTATAAATAATAGTCGCGATAGAATTAATAATATAATTAACAAGAAAAAGAAAAAAATATATGAGCTTTTTAGAATCTTTGAACTGGCGTTATGCCACGAAGCGTATGAATGGAAAAAAAGTTCCACAGGAAAAGGTCGATATTATCCTGGAAGCCGCCCGCCTGGCCCCTACTCACAGCGGTCTGCAACCCTTCCATATCATCAGCATATCCGACCCGGCCCTGCTGGAAAAGATAAGACCCATCGCAAACAATCAGCCCCAGATCACAGAAGCCTCCCACCTGCTGGTCTTTGCAGCCTGGGACGATATCACCAACGAAAAAATAGATGAAGTATTCGACCTGGTGATCAAAGAACGGGACCTGCCGGCTAACGGCCTCGACAACTACCGAAATTACCTCAAAAGCCATTTTGCAGGCAAACCCAGGGAAGAACGCTTCCAGGCAGCCGCCCGCCAGACCTATGTAGCCTTTGGCATCGCCATCGCAGCCGCCGCCACCGAACAGGTGGACGCCACACCCATGGAAGGTTTCCGTAACGCAGAACTTGACGAGCTGCTGGGATTGAAGGAAAAAGGACTCCGCAGCGTGACCCTGCTGCCATTAGGCTACCGGGACGAAGACAACGACTGGCTGTTGCGGCAGAAAAAAGTTCGCCGCCCAAAGGATGAATTTGTTATTTATGCTTAATCAAAGTTTAAACACTGAAATCTCAGTCATCATTCGTATTTTGGCATTCATTTTATAATTAACCTATATATATCAAAAACAAAACAAATGAAATCGACACTCGTAACAGCAGCATTTATTACGCTTATTTCAACAGCCGGCTATTCTCAGACCTGGAACTGGGATAAAGCACATTCTCAATTGAATTTTGGTGTCACCCACCTGAGCATTTCCGAGATCGACGGTAGCTTTGGCAGCGTCACCGCCAAGATCACTTCCACCAAGGACGATCTTTCCGACGCAGTAGTGGAGCTCACGGCGGAAGTGGCCAGCATCAGCACCGGCGTCGAACAACGCAACAACCATCTAAAGAGCCCTGATTTCTTTGATGCAGCCAAATACCCCACGCTGACCTTCAAAAGCACCTCTTTTAAAAAGACAGGCGCCAAGACCTATGAAGTTACCGGTGATCTCACACTTCATGGCGTTACAAAACCCGTTGTACTGACGGCAACCCTCAACGGTACCACCGTCAACCCGCAAAGCAAAAAGACCATCGCCGGCTGGAAAGTCACCGGTACGATCAAACGCACGGACTTTGGCATCGCCGCCGGCTTCCCCAGCGCCATGCTCGGTGACGACGTAGCCCTCAATGCAAACGCTGAATTTGTAAAAGACTAATTATCTTCACCCCACCCTATCCGCCAGGGGCGGATAGGGTTTAATTAAAATTTATGAACAAGTTGATTTATCCCGCCGTAGCCATCCTGATCCTGCTTGGCAGCGCCTTTACTTTTGTCGCTACAACCTACAAGATCGCGGACGGATATAATATAGAATTTTCCAGCAGCGATGCCGGCGGCGTTTTCAAGACCTTTAAAGGCGCTATCGTATTTGATGAACAGAACCCTGCCGCCTCAAAATTTGATGTCAACATCGACGTGGCCTCTATCAACACAGGCAATGGCCTCCAAAACAAACATGCCAAAAGTGACGAATGGTTCGATGTCGCTAAATACCCCCAGATCCGCTATACATCCCGGACCTTTGCCAAAGCCGGCAGCGGGTACCAGGTCACCGGCGATCTGCAGATACACGGCGTCACAAAACCCACGACCATCCCCTTTACCTTCCAGAAAACGGCCGCCGGCGGCGTATTCACCGGCAGCTTTACCGTCAACCGCAATGACTTCAAGCTCGGCAAGCCGGGTGGAGACGTTGGCGAACAAATCAAAATAGATATCAAGGTCCCTGTAACCAAATAACCCCACTATGTTCAAAAAAGCACTCATCTTAGGCATCGTATCCGGCCTGCTGGCCGGCGTGGCAGGGTTAATCTACGCACACCTGTACTATTCGATCAATGAAGCCGACTTTGGTAAAGTAGCCTCCTCCATACGCATCGTCGCAGGCAGCGTGGCCGGCGACGTACTGGCAGCCATCGGCTTCTGGGCCCTGTACAAATGGCTGAGGGATAAAGGCGAGATCGTGTTCAACCTCCTGTTCTCCCTCCTCAGCTTTGCCAGCCTGCTGACCCCCATCGCTTACAGATTACCCCGGGAGCTGGAAACCCCCGAGCTCTTTCCCGGCATGGTGATCCCCATGCATTTCTTCCCCGCCCTGGCCTGGTTTACCCTGAAACCCCTGTTCTTCCGGCAAAAGCCCCTCTGACATAGCCACCCGACATCACCGCTGGCACGAAATTTTAGTATAGAATAAACAGCCTCTGTTTGCCGGAAGCTGTTTACAGAACGAACCAAGGGTTCGTTGTCCAAAGGACAAATATTAGAGCTTTCCGGAAAATGGGCTATATTTAGCAGAAGCCCATTTTCCGGACAAATTTTATTGTACCATTTATGAATAAAAAAGTCCTGATACTGGACGACGACATAGACATCCTGCAGATTTGCGCCATCGTCCTTAAAAAAAAAGGCTTTGACGTCTCTACCCTCAATAATTCAAACCAGATAGTGGAGCACGTCAGGAGCCAGCAACCCGACGTAATCCTCATGGACAACTGGATACCAGGCCCCGGCGGCATACAAGCCACCAAAGAGCTAAAGAACACACCCGACCTCCAATCCATACCCGTCATCTTCTTTAGCGCCAACAGCAACGTCACCCAACTCGCAAAAGAAGCACAGGCAGATTACTTCCTCCAGAAACCATTCGATATCACCGAACTGGAAGCCATCGTACAAATGGCACTCAACCAGCCAGTGCAGGAACAATAACATTGGCGCCGATGGGAAACTGAAAATCGCCATTAATACCGAATTTTATTCGATAAAAATTTATTTTTCCGCATTTAATTCATTTTTTACGTAAGTTTGTGAAATAACCAAGCTACAATGTCCAACACCGCTATCCCGTCTCCCGTCCTCTCCGCAACCCCTGCCGCCGTCAAAAGCCGGCGGATAGAGTCTATCGATCTGCTGAGGGGCACCGTCATGGTCATCATGGCGCTGGACCATGTTCGTGACTATTTCCACGCCTATTCTTATATCAACGATCCCCTCGACCTGCAACATACCAGCGTCCCTATTTTTCTCACCCGGTGGATCACCCACTTCTGCGCCCCCATCTTTATGATGCTGGCCGGCGTTTCCGCCTGTCTGTATGGCCTGAAGAAGGGTAAAAAAGCCCTCTCCTTCTTCCTCTTTACACGCGGCCTCTGGCTGGTGGTGGCCGAAATGTTTATTGTCACCCTGGAATGGACCTTTAACCCACACTACCCTTCCTTTATCCTGCAGGTGATCTGGGCCTTCGGCATCAGCATGATGGCGCTGTCTCTGCTCATCCACCTGCCACGACCCGTCATCCTCCTGGTAGGAATAGTACTGGTGGCAGGCCACAATCTGCTGGACACGGTACACGTAGCCGGCGACGGCGTACCCGCCTTCCTGTGGGCGCTGCTCCACGAACAAAAGTTCTCTTTCCAGTTTGGCGGGCTTAATCCCATCGTCGGCTACCCCGTCATTCCCTGGATAGGTATCATCAGTCTTGGCTATTGCCTGGGCAATCTCTATAGTCCGGACATCGACGGAACTGTCAGGAAAAAAGCGCTACGCTCCCTGGGCATCGGCGCCATCCTGCTATTTATCATCCTGCGCTGGACAAATGTGTACGGAGATCCTTCACAATGGAGTCCCCAAAAGAATACCATATATACTATCCTCTCCTTTATCAATACCTCCAAATATCCGCCCTCTTTATTATATGCCCTGATGACCTTGGGACCGGCCCTGCTCTTCCTGGCTTATTCGGAAAGACCGCTGAACGCCCTGACGTCAAAGCTCACCGTCTTTGGCCGGGTCCCCATGTTCTATTACCTGGTGCATATCCCGTTGATACACGGGCTGGCCATCATCGCCGCCATGCTATCGGGCCACTCCGCCGCCGATATGGTGGATCTCACTACATGGGTAACCGCAAATCCCCAACTAAAGGGATATGGGTTTTCGCTGACCGTAGTATATATAGTGTGGATAATAGTGATCGTTGTCCTTTACCCCATCAGCCGCCAGTTCGACCAGTACAAACGCGCTAATCAGACAAGACAGTGGTGGTTGAGCTATTTTTAAACCAGGAGCCATCATGCAGGAGGCAAAAAGGCTAATCCCTTTATAAAGGCCGGTATATTCCCGGCAGCCACCACAAAATCTACAGCCACCTGGCTGAGGGCATGCTGTGGCATATACGGCACCTCCGCCGTAACAGGGTCCTGGACAACTGTAAGCCCACCCCGCTCCTTTACATATCCCAACCCCTCGACGCCATCCGCATTGCCGCCGGACAACAGCAGACAGACAAGATCCGCCCCATAAACATCGGCTGCGCAACGGAAAGTGACATCGATGCTCGGCCTGCTAAAATTAACCCTTTCGGAATAATCCAACGAAAAGGTCTGATCCGCCTCTATCAGCACGTGATAGTCGGCGGGGGCGATATAGATGACTCCCGGCAGGATAACTTCTTTCTCCTCAACCTCCTTGATGACGGCCTGACTCCTCGATGCAAACAGTTCCTCCAGGTTGGATTCAAAAATGCTGTTGCGGTGCAGCACGATCAGTACAGGCAGGGGGAAATCCGGACGGATAACCGACATGATCTCCATGATCACCTGCAGACTGCCCGCCGAGCCCCCAATGACCATCAATTTAGCCCGCCTCATGGATCTTCCTCCATATTTTTTCTTTCCCTATCTGCCTGTAGCGGTCAGCTATCGGGGAGAACCGGAGGGACTCCTTAGCCCCCAGGGCGAGATAGCCAAAATTCTCCAGGCTATAGTCAAACAATTTGAACACCTTTGATTGCAGCCCCCGCTCAAAATAGATCAGCACATTCCTGCAGAGTATCAACTGGAATTCGTTAAAGGAGAAATCCGATACCAGGTTATGTGTTGAAAAGATCATTTTCCCCGTCAAAGAGTTGTCAAATTTCGCCAGATGATAATTAGCCGTATAATAGGAGGAAAAATCATGGATCCCTCCGGACTGGATATAATTCTCCGAGTACTTCTGCATCTGGCTGACGGGAAATATCCCCTTCCGCGCCCGCTCGATCACCTGCGGATTGATATCCGTCCCATAAAGCAGGGACTTATGTAAAAGCCCCGTCTCTTTTAATAAAATGGCCATGGAATAGACCTCCTCTCCCGTAGAACATCCCGCATGCCATATCCTGATAAAAGGATAGGTAGCCAGCACAGGCAGGATGGTGCTCCGTAGCGTACGGTAAAAAGATGGGTCCCGAAGCATCTCCGTCACATTCACCGTAATCTCTTCTACAAAACGCCGGAAATACTGGGGATCATGCTGCAGCCGGTGACGGAATTCCGCAAAGCTCGGGAATTTGTCCAGGGTAAACAGACGCTGCACCCGCCGCTGAAGACTGGCCTTGGAGTATTCGGTAAAATCGTACCCGTACCTGGTAAAAAGGTCGTTCAACAAAATGTCCAGTTCCTCAATTCGGATAGCAGTGATCAAGGGCCTTAGTTTCGTTTTGCGTTGCAGTCTCGGTTTTATTTTTCATATAGCCAAATCCTTAACAAGGACATCAGCTGATCGATATCCACAGGCTTGGAGATATAGTCCGACGCCCCGGCCTGGATACATTTTTCCCTATCGCCCGCCATGGCCTTTGCCGTGACAGCGATAATAGGGATCCGCCTCAGACGGGGGTGTTTCCGGATACGGGCAATGGACTCAAAGCCGTCCATCTCCGGCATCATCATATCCATCAGGATGATGTCCACATTATTCGCCCCCGCATCCAGCATGGCCAGCGCTTCCTTGCCATCCATTGCCGCAAGGACTTTCATCTTATGGGCTTCCAATGCCTTGGTAAGAGAGAAGATATTACGGACGTCGTCGTCCGCCACCAGCACGGTCTTATGTTGCAGCACTTCATTCAAAGCCCCTAATTTACCCAGCCCATGGGAAGGCTCTTTCTCCTGCCCCCCATCCACCAGGTGAAGAAAAAGGGATACTTCATCCAGGATACGCTGGTAGGAATGAGCCGTCTTTACCACGATGGAGTCGGCATATTGTCGCAGACGGACCTCCTCCCCTTTGGAGATGGTCTTCCCGGTCAGCACAATGATAGGAATGTTCTCCAATTCAGAGTGCTGACGGATGGTATCCAGACTTTCTCTGTCAGCTTCATCGGCGGCCTCCCTGCTCAGGATCACACAATGCACTTCTTCTTTATCAAGCGAGACAATACAGTCCGCAATGGTGCCGGCAATTTCGCTCCGGACATCATGGGTGCCCAAAAAATAGGAAAGGGCTTCGGCATGCCTCGTATTATCTTCGATGATCAACACTTTCTTCGAGCTTCGGTTCAGCACGAACTCTATCCTTTCAAATACAGCATCCATATTTTTAAACGCCACCGGCTTGGAGATAAAATCAATGGCCCCCTTTGTAAGACTTTCATTCTTCACCTCAAAGGAGGAAATGATATGTACGGGTATATGGCGGGTCTTCGGGTCTTTCTTCAGGTCCTCCATCACCTCCCAGCCATTTCTTACAGGTAGCTGTATGTCCAGCAAAATGCCCAGGGGATGATAGGTTTTCGCCAGGTTGACTACCGTATCGCCTCTCACGGAAATGATCCCCTTATATCCCTTCTTCCGTCCGAATTCCAGCAATGCCTTCGCAAAATAAGCGTCGTCTTCCACGATGAGCAATGGCTTGTCCGCCGGCGTGAGATAGTCCCTGTCGTCAGGGATGTCCGGGGGGATGTCGGTGAGGGTAAGGATAGGCGTCTCCCCGCCCAGCGTCAGGGTTGTCTCTTTGGAATACGTAGAGGCCGGCATTTCCTGCACCTCCTCCATCTTGAACTGCGGGATCGTGACGCTGAACTCGGCGCCTTCACCCGGCTTGCTCTTCAGGCTGATCTCCCCACCCAATAGTTTGGCCAGCTCCTTGCTGATGGAAAGCCCCAGCCCTGTACCCCCATAATTACGGCGGGTGGAGCCGTCCGCCTGTTGAAAGGCTTCAAAGATCAGCTGATGCTTGTCTTCAGGGACGCCGATGCCCGTATCACGGACGGAAAATTCAAGAAAGTTCTGCCGGACGGAAGGCCTGACCCGAAGCGTAATGCCTCCCCTGGCCGTAAACTTGAATGCATTGGAGAGAAGGTTTTTTAATATCTGTTCCAGACGCGTCTTATCCGTCTCCAGTTGAACAGGGGCTCCTTCCTCGACGACAAATTGCATATCCAGGTTCTTATCCTTCGCCATGGGGACGAACAGCATACGCATATCGTTCACTATCTCTTCCACCGTAACCAACGCGTGTTCAAGCTGCAGCTTGCCGGACTCGATACGGGACAGATCGAGGATCTCGTCTATCAGCTCCAGCAGCCCCTGCCCGGAGCTTTGGATGACACTGGCATACTCTATCTGGTCGGCGGACAGATTATTCCCGCTATTCTCCGTCAGCAACCTTGACAACAACAGGATAGCATTCAGAGGCGTCCGCAGTTCATGGGACATATTGGCCATAAACTCCGACTTGTATTGAGTGGTCTGCGCCAGCTCTTCCGCCTTTTTCTGGATGTCCAGGTTGCGTAAAAGGATCAACTGATTCTTCTCCTCCAAGCTGCGGCTCCGTTCCTCCAGCTCCTGGTTGGTCTGCTGTAATTCCTCCTGCTGGACTTTTAGCTCCTCCTCGGACACCTGCAGCTTTTCAGCCTGTACCTCCAGCTCCATATTCATATTCTCCAGCTCGCTGTGCTGCGCCTGCAACTCCTCGGCCTGAGCCTGGGTTTCTTCCAGCAGCTCCTGCAGTCGTATACGCGCCTCGATGCTGACAACGGCCGTACCGATGTTATCACTAACGCTGGTGAAAAAGTTCAACTCCCGCTCAGTGTAATATTCCAGCGATCCCAGCTCCACGACGCCTTTTATTTTTTTCTCATAAAAAATGGGGAACGCCACGATGGTCCGGGGTTTGATACCGCCGGCGGCAAAGCTGACCACCCATTCCCCGGGCGGAATGTCCTTTACAAGTATCCGCCGCCCATCCAGGGCTACCTGTCCCACTATCCCATCGCCTTCCGCCACCTTCTGCCGCCGGCTGTCGGGAGCAAGCGCATAGCTGCCTTGCAGTTGCAGCGCACGGGAGGAAGTATCCATGGTGTAAATGGCCCCTATCCTGCTGTGACTGTATTCCGTAATAAAATGGATAACATTGGACGCCAGGTTCTTCATATCCGTCTCACCCGCCATGATCTCGCTGAGACGGGCCATGCCCGTCTGGTGCCATTCGTTGTCGGACAAAAGGTTAAAAGAACGCTCCAGGTTTGCCGCCATTTTGTTCAGACTAAAGGCAAGCACGCCCAGACTATCCTTCTGCTCATCGGACACCCGTACCTGGTAGTTGCCCTCGGATATCTTGTCGGCAATCTCACTGATGATCTCTATACGCCGGCCGATGGCCGCATCCTTTTGCTCCAGCTCCGTATAAAGAGCGGCCCTTTCCTGGTAGTCATTGTACACACGACGATAAAAAAAGACGGTAATGAGGATGGACAATAGAGCCGCTATCAGGATAAGGATGGGGGTATAATTGGAAAAACGTTTCATCTTGTCTACCCGCTGGGCCAGCAGATGATGCTCCTCCTCCTGCATCCGGTGTACCACCATACGGACCTCCTCCATATAACCCTGTCCCTTCTTAAGATCGGCCAGGCTAAACAGGTTGTTCTCCTTTTTCTGATCGATCACCTCCTGCAGGATGCTCAGCCTGTGGGATACAATGTCATACAATTCACCCGCATTTTGCGCCTGCACCGGGTTATCCCCCGTCATGGCCCGGATGCTGTCTACAATGGCCAATGCTTTTTGCTGACTGCCATAGTACGGACGCAGAAAGGTCGTATCCCCCGTCAGCAGATAGCCCCGTTGCCCTGTCTCCGCATCCTTCAGGGTAGACAATGCGCTCTCCAGCCGGAAAATCACCGAATCCGTATGATCCACCCAGCGGGCGCTTTCCAGAAGCGATCGGATACTGCTGTAGCTGGCAACGGAAGAAACGATCAGGATGAATAGGGATAGTCCAAACCCGATCTGCAGATTGCGCAGTAACCCGGGTCGCATAGCAATGTTCATTCGGATGCTCTTTATTTTTAAACTTATTCAGTCACGGTTCCTAATGCTTTGCTCTCGGCGACAGGGATGGAAAAATAAAAGACGGAACCCCGGCCCAGCTCGCTGTCTACCCCATACTCTCCTTCATGCCGGCGGATGATCTCGGCGCAGATGTACAGACCGATGCCCAGACCCTGAAAACGACCCGCCGCATCTTCCACCCTATAGAATTTATGAAAGATATTGGATTGATGGTCTTTCCGGATCCCGATGCCAAAGTCCCTTACCCGGACACAAAGACGCTGATCCTTATCACAGGCGACCTCTATCTGGATCTCTTTATTGTCGGGTGAATACTTCACGGCATTTGTGAGGTAATTGATCAACACCTGCTCGATACGCGTCTCATCCCCATAAAGTCGCACGTCGCCCTCCTCTTTCAACACGACCTGGTAGTCCGGGTAGGTCTGCCGGATCATTTCTATCGCACTGGACAGGACCGCTCCGAAGTTAAATATCTTTTTATTGAATTTTAATTTACCGCTCTCGATCTTGGACAGGTCCAGAAGATCCACGATAAGATTATCCAGCTTACGCACCTGCACCAGGGTCCTGTCCACATACATTTTTGTGGGATCATCCACCCCGATGTCACGGTCAAGCAATTGGACATACGCCTTGATGGTGGTCAGCGGCGTCTTCAGCTCATGACTGGCAATGCTGATAAACTCATCCTTTTTCCGGATAGCCTCCTCCAGTTCGTTTTCCACCTTCTTACGGAACTCGATCTCGCTCCGCAAACTGGCCTGTATCCTGTTCAGCTCCCTGTTCTGCTCATAAAGGCGATAAAATGTCTTCACCTTTAACAGCAGGATATCAGGATCGATGGGCTTGGTGATATAATCCATCCCCCCGGACGAATATCCTTTTGTAATAAACTTCTTATCCGTATTGACGGCAGAGAGGAATATGATAGGAATATCCCTGGCCTTGCTATAACCGCTGATCGCCTCGGCTACTTCAAAACCATCCATGCCGGGCATCTGCACATCCAGTATGATCAGGGCATAAGAATGCCGGAGGATCTTCTTTAAAGCCTCTTCTCCGCTTAAAGCCGTGTCGATAGGAAAAGAATGTAATTCCAGAATAGTTTTCAGCGAAAAAATGTTCTCCGGCTTGTCGTCTACGATAAGTATCATACAGTACTCAAATGTAAGAGTTAATGCCATCCATAGGTGTGAAAAGCTGGGGAACTATTTCTACATTTTTTAACCTTCCGCAAGGGACAATCAGCCTTAAAAGCCTGTTTTATCCTGCAATTGCCTGATGGAATGACCCGTGGGCTTTTGGATTAATAATTGAAATTCTATTCGTCAGGAACACTGCATCCATAAAACGATCTTATATGCCGCCAGGTCTTAACCCATATCAGAAAGCAAAAGTTCACGTCACGCAGAAGAGAAGCCAGTTCCAGCGGTTCTTCCATGGTGCGGGCGACCTGGTGTCCTTTGCAGGCAGATATTTCAGGGAAGTGGTCCGCCCCCCTTATGAATGGAGAGAAATATTCTATCAATGTTACCTGGTAGGTTATAAGTCCACCTTTCTCATCGGGCTCACCGCCTTTATTATGGGCGTAGTGCTCACGATACAGACAAGACCTTCCATGGCCGACTTCGGCGCCATTTCGCTTATTCCGGGGATGATATCCGTCTCCGTGGTACGGGAGATAGGCCCCGTGATCACGGCCCTCATCTGCTGCGGAAAAATAGGGTCGCGGATGGGGGCGGAATTGGGTTCCATGAAAGTGACGGAACAGATCGACGCCATGGAAGTATCCGCCGTCAACCCTTTCCGTTACCTGGTGGTCACCAGGACGCTGGCCACCACGCTGATGATCCCCCTGCTGGCCATCTTTGCCGACGCCATCGCCTTGTATGGAGGCTATGTTGCCATGAATATCCACGACACCACTTCCCTCCGGCATTTCTTTGTAGCGGCCCTGGGTCATCTGGGATTTATCGACGTCGTCCCCGCCATTATCAAGACCTTTTTCTTTGGTTTTGTGATAGGACTTATCGGCTGCTATAAAGGATGGCATGCCCGCAGAGGGACGGAAAGCGTGGGTGTCGCCGCCAATTCAGCCGTCGTTGCCTCCTCGCTGGCCGTATTCATCATCGATATGCTGGCGGCGCAGATCACAGATCTCTTACTATGACAGAACAGATCAACGATATCGCTGAACAAAAAAGGATTGCCCGGAATGAACAACAGGAACCCGTGATCACTATCCGGGGTCTGAGAAAGTCATTCAAAGACCATGATGTCCTGCAAGGCGTGGACCTGGAAGTGCATAAAGGGGAGAACCTGGTGATACTGGGCAAATCAGGTTCCGGAAAATCCGTACTGATCAAATGCCTGGTGGGTCTGGAATGGCCGGACGAAGGAGAGATCAGCGTACTGGGACAGGACATCTCTACCCTGCGATACGACGAGCTCAACGCGCTCCGGGTACGGGTAGGCTTTCTTTTTCAGAATGCCGCCCTGTACGATTCAATGACGGTAAGGGAAAATCTCTCCTTTCCCCTGCGGATGCATAAAAAGACCATGACACAGGAAAAAAAGGATGCCGTCATCATGGAAATGCTGGACAATGTGGGATTGGTGGACGCCATCGACCAGATGCCGTCCAGGCTTTCCGGGGGACAAAGCAAACGCATCGGGCTGGCCAGGACCCTGATCCTTCGCCCGGAGATCATGCTGTATGACGAGCCGACCACCGGATTGGACACAGGCACTTCCCGGGAAATCAGCGAGTTGATGGTCAGGACAAAGAAAAAATACAATATCTCTTCTATTACCATCACCCATGATATGCCTTGCGCAAAGCTGACCGCAGACCGCATCATCATGATGAAGGAAGGTGTGGTAGTGGCCGAGGGTTCCTATGAAGAACTGGAGAAGTCGGAGGATGAATGGATCAGAAGCTTCTTTCATTAAAAATATTACCGGTACGCTTAAATATACCGTTATGCCAAAAGAAAAAAATTATAAGTGGAAACTGGGGCTTTTCTCCGTCGCAGCCCTTATCATAGCGATCGCCGCCATCTATTACATCGGAAAACAAAAGAATAAGTTCGGATCAGTGCTGCATGTCAGCACCCGGTTCAACTCGGTCAGCGGGTTAAAGGTCGGCAGTAATGTACGATTGGGCGGCATCGACATCGGTACGGTGGACGGGATCTCGCTGGTCACCGACACCTCGGTACAGGTGGATATGATCATCCAGGAAAAAGCCCAAAAATTCATAAAAAAAGATGCTAAGGCAAGCATTAGCTCCGAAGGGCTCATGGGTGACAAGGTTATCGCCATCACGGCAGGCACTACAGGTCAGCCCCCCGTGACAGAAGGGGATACCATGGGCTCGCTAAAACCCATCGAAACAGACCAGATCATGGCCAGCCTGAAGATTTCCGCCGACAACGCAGCGCTCATCACCAGCAACCTGGCGGACATTTCCTCCCGGATCAACAACGGACGGGGCGCCCTGGGGAAATTATTAAAGGACACCAGCCTGTCCTCCAATATCAGCGCCACCATGAAAAACCTCAAAAAAAGCTCCGAAGGACTCAACGAGAACATGGAGGCGGCCAAACATAATTTCCTGCTGAGAGGATATTTCAGAAAGAAAGAAAAGGAAAAGAAAAAACAGGAAGAGGAAGCCAGAAAAAAACAGGAGGAGGAGCAAAAAGAAAAGGACAAAAAGAACTGACCCCCGACATACTACTTCTTCAACCCCTGTAGAAAATCGATATACTCGTCTATCACCTCATTGTTCATCTTATATTTGATATTCCGTCCCTCTTTTTCTGAAAGGATGAGGGCTGTGTCCGTCAACTGCTTCATATGATGACTAATGGATGGTTGAGCCAGGTGAATATTCTCATAAAGGTCTACACAATAGAGGCATTCATTCCTCTTCTTGATCTCGCTGAGGATCTTCAGCCGGGTGGGGTCGGATAGCGCTTTCGATATCTTCTCCGCCCTTTTTGCGTCCATCTGAGCCATATGACAAGTTGAGTTTGTCGCACAAATTACATAAAGATTTGATATTATACATCAACCGGCCAGGTTTTTGTAAATTGCACACATGAACGTGAAGAACTTCCCATTGACACAGATACCAGACCGTACAGAGAGCCCAAGGACATACGGTCTTACCATGGTCAACGATAAAGGATTAAGCCTGGCCGAAGCCAGAAATCTTGTGTCGGTGGCAGGCCCCTATGTGGACATCGCAAAGCTCGCTTTTGGAACCGCCTTTGTTTCGCAGGACCTCCCGGAAAAGATCAGGGTATACCAACAGGCCGGAATAAAAGTATACTTTGGAGGATTGCTTTTCGAAGCATTTATCATCCGCAATCAATTCCCCGACTATATCCATCTGCTAAAAGAATATGCCATCGACTATATCGAGGTTTCCGACGGGTCCATCGATATTCCCCACGAAGAAAAATGCGGCTATATAGAAAAGCTTTCCACGTATGGGACGGTGTTGAGCGAAGTAGGCTCAAAAGATAAGGATAGGGAACACATCACCCCCCCTTACAAGTGGATCCAATTGATGAAGGCGGAGCTGGAGGCCGGGGCCTCCTACATCGTCGCCGAAGCGCGCGAAACAGGTACAGTGGGTCTTTATCGTAATTCCGGAGAAGTACGGGAAGGTCTGGTACAGGAGATACTTACCAAGGTGCCGGCGGAAAAGATCATTTGGGAGGCGCCGCAAAAAGACCAGCAGTTGTACTTCCTCTCCCTCATCGGCCCCAATGCCAACCTGGGAAATATAAACCCCTCCGAGGTCATCGCACTTGAATCCATGCGGATCGGGCTCAGAGGGGATTCATTTCATTTATTCCTCGACGGTGCCACAGGGACATCCGCCGCCAAAGGGAAGTAGACCTTATTTATACGTCACGGTCATCGAGATGGGCACACTCAGCGCTTTGCTGATGATACATCCGCTCTTGGCTCCTTCGGCCACTTCCTTGAACTTTGCTTCTGAAACACCGTCGATAGGGCTAGCCTTCACATCCAGGTGTATACCGTCGATCTTTAAGCCCACCAGGTCCAGGTCGAGGATGGCCTCCGTTTCGATGTCGCCCGCAGTGATCCCTGCCTGGGTCAGCTGAGCGCTGATCGCCATGGTAAAACAGCCCGCATGTGCAGCAGCAAGCAGCTCTTCAGGGTTGGTACCGATGACCCCCGGGTCAAAACGGGTCTTGAAGGAATAGTTCGTCTGGTTCAGGATGTTGCTGGGAGTAGATATCTCTCCTTTACCCTCTTTCAGGTTGCCTTTCCAATGTGCCTTAGCTGTGCGTTTCATGATGATGATGTTTAAAAGTTAATGGTTATCCCTAACAACCAAAAATAACGATTGTTCAGGACTCTTCCTTTATCAACTCATGCATATACTGATATTTCAAATGATCATAAAAAGAATGCTTGTCGACAAGCATGGCAACCAGGCTGGCCATCATTCCCGCCAGCATAAGATGAAAAATCACATTGTGACGGTCTGTCATTTCCAGCACAAGTATGGCCGAAGTAAAAGGCGTACGGGTGACGCCGGTGAGAAAAGCCACCATGCCGGCCAGCACCAGCAGATTGGTATCCGCGGCCGACAAGTGCAGCCAGCCTGAAAAGGTGGCGCCGATACTGGCGCCGGCGCTAAGCGCAGGTGCAAATACCCCGCCGGAAGCGCCCGTGGTAAAAGAGAATATGGAACCCGCTATGCGCAGCAGGGGCATGTACCAGCTATTGTATTTATCCTGCGTAAACAGGGCCGTCGTCATCAGTTCTTTACCCGACCCCAACACCCTCACATCGACAAAAAAAGCAAGGGAGGCTATTAGCAGAGCGCAGCCTATGATATACAGGACATGCTGGCGGGTGACCCGGAAGCCGTCCTTCCACCGGAATATTTTCAACATCCACCTGGACATAAGACTGCCGGACAAGCCCCCCGGGATGGCTACCAGCAGTACGCAAAGAAAAATATACCCCGAAAGATGGCTCACATCCGGATAGCCCAGGTACAGGTAAGGCCCTAGCAAGGCCTGGGCCGTCAATCCCGCAATGATGACAGCCGTAAACAACGCCGTCTTAAAATAGCTGATATGAGTGCGGGTCAATTCTTCCACTGCAAAAACAATCCCGCCCAATGGCGTATTAAAGGCGGCCGCCAGACCCGCAGCCGCGCCCGTCATGATCATATTCCGTTTGGATATCCTTGGCCACCAGGCAGGCAGCCACTCATTGATCTTCCGGAATACGGACCCGGCCACCTGGATAGTAGGCCCTTCCCGTCCGATGACACCCCCGCCAAACGCCATGATCAGGCTGGAAAGTATCTTTATAAAAAGGACCCGGAGACTAAGGAGCTTTTTTACCCTGTCGTTGTATTTGGGGGTGGCCAGCTCGATGGCAGCCATCACCTGCGGAATACCGCTGCCCCGGGAATAAGGCGCCCACCGCCGCACCAGCCACCAGGCAACAAGAAAACAAAGAGGAGTAATGATAAAAAAAAGCCATACATGCGTATGGATAATATAAGCTGTCCCCTTTTCAGCCAGGGCAAACAGCCGGGTATAAGCCACCGCCACCAATCCCGTGACCAGGGAAGCTATCCAAAAAGGAATGGCCTGGAGAAGGTTCTGCTTCATCTTTTCGTTCCTGATCCTGTCAAATGTTCGCTTAGCCTTCGCACGCAGCCTACGTATGAATGTCATATTTGATTGATTGGATGAAAGTTGCAAAGATACCCCCTCCCTCTTGCCTTTGTAAATTAAAATACTTATTTTCGGCAGGCTTATCTCATTCAGTACTAATACCCATGAAATTAACCTCGCAAAAACCTTTTACATTTCTGCACCTGCCTAAATCCATCAGCCTCCCCTCATGGGTCACCCGGCCCCGGCCAGGCAGATCAGTCCTTCCATTCCTGGAAAAAATAATGGACATCGGCATCACCACTGGAATGGATGATTATGAAAAGAGAAAGTTAAGGATATTCAATCAGCTAAACTTTTTCCAGTTGCTGACAGGGATCCTGATCCCCATCCTGGGCCTGGTACAGAACCATCGGCTGCCCCCCCTCATCTGGCTGGTGGCCAGCATCCCCGCTTTTGTAAGCCTGCTGGTCCTCTGGCTGAATGCCCGCCATCGCATTTATCTTGCCCGGATAGCCTACTTCGTCCTCTACCCTTTCGCCACCAGTATCGTATACTTCAGCGGTATCAATCTGGGTGTTGAGCTCTCCTTTATCCTTTACGGAATATTGTCCGTATTCTTCCTGCAGGAGATCGACCAGATGCTGTTTTCCCTGGGATTGTCCATGGTCAGCTATTTTGTGCTGGCCGTGATCTGTAAGAATTACACCTATCAGCTGTCTACGGCGAACATCTTATTTTATTTGTTCAACCAGGTACTCGCCATCGCATTTATTTTTTATGGGCTTTTTCTGATCAAACGGGAGAACACAGGCTACCAGCATAGTATCCTTCAGCAGAAAGAGGCCATCGCCGCCAGCGAGCGGCTGTTGCAGCGTCAAACGGAAGAACTCACAGAGCTGAATGCCGTCAAGAATAAATTATTTTCTATCATCGCCCATGACCTGAAATCGCCCATCTACGCGCTGAGAAATCTTTTTCGCAACATGCAGGAACAAGACCTTCCGGCAGAGGAGATCAAAGAAATGGTGCCCGAAGTGGTGAGCGAGCTGACCTATACCAGCAGCCTGATGGAGAACCTCCTGCTGTGGGCCCGAAGCCAGATGCAGGCGGATGCCGTCAAACCACAACCCATCGATATCTCCGGAGAGATAAAAGAGGTTGCCGCGTTGCTCCAGCTACAGGCAAAAGCCAAACAGATAAGGCTGATCCTTCAGACAGACGAAAATTGCTGTGTGTTCGCCGACAAGGATATGGTCAACCTCGTACTGCGCAACCTTTTGTCCAACGCTATCAAATATACCCCCGACAAGGGGGTTATTACGCTCAGCGCGCAAAAAGCCGCCATGGGCGTGGAAGTCATGGTGAAGGATACGGGGAAAGGTATGGATAGTACGACGATCGAAATGATCAGCCAGAACAACTATTACACCACCAAGGGTACGGCCGGGGAGTCGGGCACAGGGCTCGGTCTGATGCTCTGTAAGGAATTCCTCTCCCGCAACAGAAGCGCGTTGCATATAGAAAGCGAGCCGGATAAAGGCAGCACCCTCTCGTTTACATTGCCGGATGCAGAGTGATATCCCCGCTATTCAATAAATTCGCCGGATGAAACTACAACTCTGGTCCATTGGTAAAGACCACGAAGCATATGTAAAGACAGGTGTGGATGATTTTACAAAAAGAATCAGCCGGTATTACCCTGTAGATTGGATGATCCTTCCCCCGCCCCGGAATGCAGGCGCATTATCTCATACAGAGCTAAAGAAAAAAGAAGGAGATATGGTCCTGGAGGCGCTCTCCAAAGAAGATTACCTGGTAGCGCTTGACGAAAGAGGACGACAGATGAGCTCGGAAGGCCTGGCGCAGTTCATACAGACAAGGGCAAACGATAGTGTAAGGAATCTTATTTTTCTCATCGGTGGCGCCTTTGGTCTTGATGAGCGGGTGTTGCAACGAGCCAACCATAAATGGTCCCTTTCCCAGCTGACGCTGCCCCATCAGCTCGTACGGCTGGTGCTGGCGGAGCAATTGTACAGAGCTTGCACCATACAACGCAACGAGAAATATCATCATATATAAATCTTAACGATCCTTACGCTAAGAGTACCCGACAAAAGTTATATCTTTAAAAAAAATCTCAATGTTCACGATTACCATTAGTATCATAGTCCTTACCTCACTGATCTCTATAACCGCCATGAACAATTCCCGTATCATGGATGATCTGATATTCTGGCCTCCGGCCGTCAGCATACGACATCAATACTACCGTTTTATCACGTGCGGACTGATCCACGCAGATTTTCTTCACCTGGGTTTCAATATGCTGACGCTCTATTTCTTTGGCCGGGCATTGGAAGTCTATTACAGAGGGGAATTGGGCTTGCAGCATTATTGGTATCTGGTGCTGTACGTCAGTGCGTTGGTGGTAGCCAACCTTCCCTCCTATTTCAAACGGAAGGATGACTATAATTATCGCAGTCTGGGCGCCTCAGGGGCCGTCTGCGCCGTCCTGTTCGCATTTATCCTTCTTCATCCCTGGGATACCATTTATCTCTATTTCATCAAGATGCCGGCCATCCTTTATGCCCTTCTGTTCCTTGCCTACACCATCTATATGTCCAAAAGAGGGGGCGACAATGTCAATCACGATGCTCACTTGTGGGGCGCTATCTATGGAGTGACCTTCACCATCCTTCTGCGGCCTACCATTATTAGCAGCTTTCTCAACGAGTTGGCACACCCGCGTTTTTAAAGGGCCGCCGACGGGAAGAACGATATTTTTAACACTTGTTCTGTCTGCACGCCGAGACGGCACCGGTCGTCGATGCGCATACCCACCACCCAGATGATCTTCTTGTTCATCTCCAGTACCCAGACCTTTTCTTTCCGGGCAAGAGAAAGCTTATTGTCTATAAAAAAACGGGCCAGCTTCTTTTTTTTCCGCATACCCAGGGGATAGAAATAGTCGCCGGGACGCCATTTCCGCAAGAGCAACGGAAATTCAACGGCAGACGCATCCAGCCACGCGATCAGTGGGTCGGACGAGGGGGCCGCCCCCGACAGCAATTGGAATTCCAGTTCTCCTGCCTCGAACAATACTTTCCCCGCCGGGGATTCGATCAATACATGGTCGGACGGCGTCTCCACCAGGGGAGAAATGATCAGCCAGTTACGGTCTTTCAGGATACGGTGCGTGGAAGACAACACATACTTCCCCGGACCACTGTCCAATAATTCCATCACCGCCGGCGCCTGCTGAGCCGAGAAACCAAAATCATGGATGATCTCGTACACCAGGGTAGATAAGGGTTTCGATCGTTGCAGTTTCAGCACCGGGATATGCACCTCATCGCCTTTCCGTTCCAACAGCTTTTTTTTATACTGATCGATAGCCTGTTTGTACAACACCTCGATATCCCGGAATCGCTGGATATTATCCCCCAGATGTCTGGCAACGCCCGGATAAACGGTCTGTAACAAGGGCACCAGTTGATGACGAAAATAATTACGGGTATATTTATCCGAAGCATTGGAGCTGTCCTCCACCCAGCTAAGCCCCCGCTCGCCGGCAAACTGCTGCAGCATCTCCCGGGTGGCGAAAAGCAGCGGTCGGGCGATCCTGCCCTGACGCGGAAGCATGGCCCGGAGGCCAGCAATACCCGTCCCTTTAAAAAAATTCATCAGTAACGTCTCGATATTGTCATCCTGGTGGTGGGCAGTGAGAATAACACCGTCATGTATCGCTAAAAACCAGCCATAACGCAGCTCGCGGGCAGCCACCTGTATCGAACATTTATTTTCCGCCGCATATTGCGCCGTCTCAAATCTTCTGACAAGGACCTTCTTCCCATACCGCTGTCCAAGCTCACACACAAATGTCTCATCCCGAAGACTCTCCTCCCCTCTCAATTGAAAATTTGCGTGCGCTATTGTAAACTCGAATCCCGCCAGGTAGCAAAGCTCGCAAAGCGCCACGGAATCGAGTCCGCCGCTGACGGCCACCAGTAAAGGCTCTTTTGAAGAAAAAAGCGCTTCTTTTTGTACAAAATCCTTAAATGCCTCTAACAGCTGCATCAATGGTAGTTTTATTCTTCAATTCCTCCGGCACAGTCCCTGAAATCAATCCGTCAGATCCTCCAAAGCCGCCTGCAATTCATGATAAGCCTTCGTTTCCCCCGCCAATTGGGCCGCCTTTATGCCCTGCTCATACCAACGGATGGCCAGTTCCTTTTCACCCATACGTTCCAATAGCTTCCCCAGATGATAATACGATCCGACATACGCGGGATCCCTTTCAAGCACCTCTTCCCAAAGCCGGCGGGCATCAGCCTCCTCACCCAGCTTGACATATTCCAACGCAAGGGCATGCTTTACAAACGCATCATGCGGGTCTTTTTGCAGGAACTCTTTCAACCGCATTATCCTATCCATGCCTGTCAAATTTTTTTTTCAATTGGTTGGGAATTATCTTTATAAAGTTTATCTTTGTTTTAGTTGCATAAACAACTTTATTGCTCACCTTAAAAATTCTTTCGGCATAATGAAGATATTAGTCTGTATCAGCAAAACGCCGGATACCACTTCCAAGATTGCCTTCTCCGACGGCAATACCAAATTTGATGAAGCCGGTGTGCAATGGATCATCAATCCGTATGACGAATGGTATGCCCTGGTGCGGGCGATAGAGCTAAAAGAAAAAGATCCTTCCACCGTGTTGCATCTCGTTACAGTGGGCGCTGCCGACGCAGAGCCCATCATCCGCAAAGCGCTTGCCCTGGGAGGTGATGAAGCCATCAGGGTAAATGCGGATTCGCACGATAGCTTTTACATCGCCAGCCAGATCGCGGCTATAGCAAAAGAAGGGGGATATGATCTCATCTTCACCGGCAAGGAAACCATCGATTACAATGGCTCCTCCATCGGCGGCATGGTGGCCGAATTGCTGGACCTGCCATATATATCCCTTGCCGTAAAATTCGATCTGGACGGCACGACAGCTACGGTTGTCCGGGAGATAGAAGGCGGGGAAGAGACGGATAGCGTCTCTCTTCCCGTGGTGGTCAGTTGTCAGAAAGGAGTGGCGGAGCAACGTATACCAAATATGAAGGGCATCATGGGCGCCAGGACCAAGCCGTTAAAAGTGGTGGAACCCGTGGCTGTAGAAGCGCTCACCAGCGTAGTGTCTTTCGAGCTCCCCCCCGCCAAAGCAGGCGTCAAATTGGTGCCGGCTGACAATCCGGAGGAATTGATCCGGCTATTGCACGAAGAAGCAAAGGCATTTTAATTAATCATCCATCATCCTCAAAGAACATTGCATGTCAGTATTAATATTTATAGATCATTCTGAAGGTCACGTAAAAAAAGCATCCCTGGAAGCATTGAGCTATGGCGCCGCCGTCGCTCAGCAATTGGGCACTACAGCCGAAGGTATCCTGCTGGGGACAGTCACCGAAGACCTGGCCGCCCTTGGCAAATACGGTGTAAAAAAAATATACCAGCTGGCCCAGGAAAGCCTGAACAACCTGGATGCACAGGTATATGCCAGGGTCCTGGCGGAAGCCGTGACGACCACAGGCGCCACGGTGGTCATTTTCTCCAACAACCTCAGCGGCAAGGCGGTGGCCGCCCGGGTGGCGGCCCGTCTGAAGGCCGGCCTGGTGGCCGGAGCGGTAGCGCTACCGGATACATCCAGCGGTTTTGTCGTAAAAAAGAATGTCTTCTCCGGTAAGGCCTTTGCCCACATATCCCTGACCAGCCCCATAAAGATCGTAGCTCTGAACCCCAACTCCTATCCGGCAAAAGCCGGCGAAGGACAGGCGGAAGTGGCAGCACTGAATATACAGGCAGAGGCTCCCAGGGTAAAGGTCGTGTCGGCCACCAAAAGCTCAGGACAGGTGCCCCTTACAGAGGCCGAGATCGTTGTCAGCGGCGGCCGGGGTCTGAAAGGCCCCGAAAATTGGGGTATGGTGGAAGAACTGGCGAAGTTGCTGGGCGCTGCCACCGCCTGCAGCCGTCCCGTCGCAGACGCCCATTGGCGCCCTCATAATGAGCACGTAGGACAGACGGGTATCGCCATCGCCCCCAACCTCTATATCGCCATCGGCATCTCGGGCGCCATTCAACACCTGGCGGGAGTGAACCGGAGTAAGATTATTGCTGTTATCAACAAGGACCCGGAGGCGCCTTTCTTTAAGGCCGCGGATTATGGTATTGTGGGCGACGCCTTCGAAGTGGTGCCCAAACTGATCCAGGCAGTGAAGAAATTGAAAGGGATCGCGTAAATAATACACTTATATTCAATATTTAACATGAGACGTGGCCTCCCAGCCAAAGCCATTGAGGGGAGCGTCTCCCTGAAATGCGAAGCGTTTCAGGACATTAGATGAAAAAGTCGGCGTTCCTTCTTTTTGCCACTGGGGACGTCGACTTTTTTGCTCCGGCCAGGGCAGACTTTTTTTCATGGAAAAACCTTAGTTTCGTGAATTAATTATGAAGAAGATAGAACTGGAAATAGTGGCTTTATCACATAGCATAACGCAAACCCACTCCTATGCAGTTGTATTGGGTGAGGTCAACGGACTGAGGCGCCTGCCCATCGTCATCGGGGGATTTGAAGCGCAGGCGATTGCCGTTGCATTGGAAAAAATGCATCCCAGCCGTCCGCTTACCCACGACTTGATGAAAAATTTCATGAGCGCCTTTACTATTGATCTGCAGGAGATCATCATCTGCGACTTACAGGAAGGCATCTTTTATTCTAAACTGGTATGCGTCAGCGAACATGATACGGTGGAGATCGACTCCAGAACCTCCGACGCCCTGGCCCTGGCCGTCCGTTTTGGATGCCCCATCTATACCTATGAACATATCCTCGACAGCGCCGGTATCCTGATGGAAGACAGCTCTTCCAAAAAGAAAAAGACCGGGGTGACGGCTACCACCACCACCACTCCCGAAGGTGCTGTACGCGAAGACCTCAAAATAATGACCATCGAAGAACTGGGCAAACTGCTCAACGAAGTGCTGGAACAAGAGGACTATATCCGGGCCATTGCTATCCGCGACGAAATCAACAGCCGGCGTAAGACACGATGATATGCTGTCTTTCCCCAATTGCAAGATCAACCTGGGTCTGAGGATCCTCCGCCGCCGCGGGGACGGCTATCACGATCTGGAAACGGTGTTCTATCCCCTGGCAGTAAAAGATGCCCTGGAGTCCATCCGCAGCGAAACGCTTAATTTTACTTCTACAGGGCTGCCCATCCCGGGGGAAGCATCCTCCAATCTCTGCCTCAAAGCCTGGCAGCTCCTGAAAAAAGATTTCCCACAACTGCCTGCTATACATATCCACCTGCATAAAAATATTCCCATCGGAGCAGGTCTGGGCGGAGGCTCGGCCGACGGCGCTTTTATGTTGCGGCTGTTGGACCGACAATTCGGGTTGCAACTGTCGACGGAAAAATTTATGAGCTATGCCGGACAATTAGGCAGCGACTGCCCCTTCTTTATCCTGAACAACCCCTGTCTGGCCGGAGGCCGCGGGGAAAAACTGGAGCCCATCCTCCTGGACCTTTCCAGCTACAGGCTGGCGCTGGTGAACCCCGGCATACACATCGGGACCGCCTGGGCTTTTTCTCAATGTACCCCCTCCGGTGAAGGCCCATCTATCCGCGAGATCATCGCGGAACCCATAAACACCTGGCGAGAACAGCTTGTCAATGATTTCGAAGCACCCGTATGCCGCGCTCATCCGGAATTAAAAAAAATAAAAGAAAAATTGTACCAGGCCGGAGCCATATATGCTTCCATGACAGGCAGTGGTTCAAGTTTTTTTGGGATATTTGCAAAAGATTCCCTGCCGTCTGTCGTTGATACCGCGGACATGCCGGGCTTCCGGCTGACCTAGCCAAAAACACATATACTTATTTCATGCGAATTGCCGGATTTCTGTTTATTCGGAATGCTATCAAATACAACTATCCCGTCGAGGCATCCATCCGTAGCCTGCTTCCTTTGTGTGATGAGGTCATTGTCAGCGTCGGTAAGTCGGAAGACGATACCGAGGGGCTGATACGATCTATCCACTCGCCCAAAATAAAGATCCATCATACCGTTTGGGACGACACCCTGCTAAAAGGCGGAAGGGTCCTTGCCGTAGAGACGGATAAAGCCTTTGACCAGGTGTCGGCGGATATTGATTGGTGTATCTATCTTCAGGGGGATGAAGTGATCCACGAGGACGATTATCCCGTGATACGCCGAAGTATGGAACAATACAAGGACAACCCACAGGTGGAAGGCCTGTTGTTCAAATACCGTCATTTCTACGGCAGCTATGATTATATCGGCGACTCCCGGCGCTGGTATAGCCATGAGATACGGGTGATCCGAAATGACAGATCCATCCGGTCCTACCGGGATGCACAGGGTTTTCGCAAGGATGGCCGCAAACTGCAGGTGAAGCCGATCGATGCATATATCTATCATTACGGGTGGGTCCGTCACCCCATGCATCAGTTGCAGAAACACCTAGATTTTGAAAAATTATATGACAGCGACAGGCTGGCCAAAGATATTTCCACCAAACAAACACAGGAGTTCGATTACTCCTCCATCGACAGCCTGGTCCAATTCACGGGTACTCACCCCACCCCCATGCTCAGTATTATCGAAAAACAGAACTGGCATTTTTCAGCCGACATCAGTAAGAAGAATTTTACGTTAAAGACCTGGCTTTTGTACTGGGTCGAGCGGTATACGGGACACCGGCTTTTTGACTACCGCAATTACAAGATCATCTAGGATTCCCGGCAGAATTTGCGTACCTTTACGGCAGTAATGCTGTACGCATCCCCCATATCATTCCTGGAGAAAAATCTCGATTTTCTCGACCACACGGCCTGACCATATGGCCCGTATTTTCCGCCTCCGGATACTGGTGAAATTTATCCTGCGGCGGAAAATATCTAATAATGGGCCTTCGGCCAGTGGACCTGTGGTCCCCTTCTATCAGAGCATCCCGCTCCACCCGTATCATTTTTTAACGCTAACACACTTTTTATGGACGCTATAACCCTGCCCCCTACCCTGTCGGATCTTTCACGTTATTACCTGGAACTGGAAGAAAAATATGGTGCGCATAATTATCATCCCCTGCCTGTCGTGCTCACCCGGGGAGAAGGGATCTATGTCTGGGATGTGGATGGCCGCAGATACATCGACTGTCTCAGCGGATATTCCGCCGTCAACCAGGGCCACTGCCATCCCCTGATCGTCCGTGCGCTGGTAGAGCAGGCGGGGAAGCTAACACTCACGTCCAGGGCCTTTCACAGCGATCTGTTGGGGGAATACGCCCGGTATATCACGGGTGTCTTTGGTTATGACAAAGTGTTGCCGATGAACACGGGTGTCGAAGCCGTTGAGACGGCTATAAAGCTCTCCCGCCGCTGGGGCTACCAGGCGAAAGGCATCCCCGGGAACAAGGCGAAGATCGTCGTCTGTGCCGGCAATTTCCATGGTAGGACCAGCACCGTGATCTCTTTCAGCACCGACCCTGATTCCAACAGCCGCTTTGGACCTTACATGCCCGGGTTTGTCATCATCCCTTACAACGATCCCATTGCACTGGAACAGGCGCTGCAGGACCCGCATGTGGCCGGATTTCTTGTAGAGCCCATACAGGGCGAGGCGGGTGTGGTAGTGCCGGACGAAGGCTATCTGTCTAAGGCCTGGCAGCTTTGCCGGGACGCAAATGTACTCTTTATCGCGGACGAGATACAGACAGGTCTGGGGAGGACGGGCCGCATGCTGGCCTGCGACCACGAGGCCGTTCGACCGGATATCCTCATCCTGGGAAAAGCGCTCAGCGGCGGCGTATTACCCGTATCAGCCGTACTCGCCGACGACGCTATCATGCTGACCATCCGTCCGGGTGAACATGGCTCCACCTACGGCGGCAATCCCCTGGCCTGTAAAGTGTCGATCATGGCGCTCACCGTCCTGCAGGAAGAGGGGATGATAGGAAATGCACAACAACTGGGTGAACTGTTCCGCACAGAACTGAACAAACTTTCCTCGCCTTATATCAGGCTCGTAAGAGGTAAGGGACTGTTGAATGCCGTCGTCATCGATCACGGCAATCCCGGGGCGGCCTGGGAGCTTTGTCTCGCGCTAAAGGAAAACGGCCTCCTGGCCAAGCCGACCCATGGAGATAAGATCAGACTGGCGCCACCCCTGGTCATTACGCGGGAAGAGGTGATGGAATGCGTCGGCATCATAAAAGAAAGCCTGCGGACATTGGACCGCCTGAAATAATTATCATAATTTTACGGCCACTATGAATAGTTCACTTCAGGCAGGACACACTGAGGAGCATATGCGCGGATCGGAGATACTGACAGACATCGTCATCGGTATGTCGGACGGCCTCACGGTCCCCTTTGCCCTGGCGGCGGGTCTCAGCGGAGCTGTCAGCCAGGAACATCTCAACCTGATCTGGATCGCAGGACTGGCGGAAATAGCCGCCGGCTCCATCGCTATGGGATTGGGTGGCTACCTGGCAGGCAAGACAGAAGTAGATCATTATAATTCAGAACTCCGGCGCGAATACGACGAGATCCGGCAGGTACCTGACCAGGAAAGACAGGAGGTGAAAGCATTTTTTTCCGGCCTGGGGCTGAGCGAAGAAGTACAGGAAAAAGCCGTGGCCGAGATGACCCGGGACAAGGATGTATGGGTGGATTTTATGATGAAATATGAACTGGGACTGGACAAGCCCGATCCCCAACGGGCAAGAAAAAGCGCTTTTAACATCGGCATCTCCTATGTAGTCGGCGGTCTTATCCCTCTTAGCCCTTACTTTTTTGTACACGACGGCCTGACGGGATTGAAAATATCCGCCGTCATCACCCTGATATGTCTTTTTGTTTTTGGATATTTCAAAAGCAGGATCACCGGGGTCAATCCCCTGGCCGGAGCCATACGGGTAATGGTCATCGGGGCCCTCGCAGCCGGCTGTGCATTTGCCGTGGCGCGGCTGATACAGCACTAGTATTAACCATTCTTCTCCTTCAACCGGACATTGGGTGACACGGCGGCGGCAACGATAAGAACCGCTCCCAGCATCACCAGAAAAATGCCCACCCTCTTCTCAGGACAAATACCCCTGTAGCACGCCGTATAAAGGATAAAACTCTTGATGGCAAAAGCAAGGATGATCGCACCTACAAAAATATTGGCCCGCTTGGCCCAGATACGGGGGATCAGGAAGAGGATGATGGCGATACCACAAAAAAATATAAATATCTTTCCAGGTCTGCCATACGCATTGTTCTCGGAAAAAAAACCGGTAAACTCCTTATGAAGATCAGGAAAATAAGCCCAGGGAAGAAAACAGGCCCCTATAAGCAACAAAGCAGCAACAACACCTATCCATTGAGAATATTTCATGGGGTTGCTAGTTACACAAATTTTAGGAAAATGCCGGATAAATTCTAAACGGGCAATAATATACGAAAAAAATAAAATACATAAATACTTAATTTTTTATAAACTTGCCTACCTTGGCTTTTCTAAAAATATAGTTCTATGAAAAAAATGCTCGCCGAATTTATCGGGACCTTCTCTCTTGTGCTGTTTGGCTGCGGTGCCGCCGTCGTAGCCGGTAAAACCATCCCCTCTGCTGTTCTCGCCGATGCTCCGGCAGGAATAGGTGTTTTAGGCATTGCCCTGGCTTTCGGACTCGCTGTAGTCGTGATGGCTTATGCCATCGGACCTATATCCGGATGTCATATCAATCCGGCGATCACCGTTGCCATGCTGGTAGCAGGAAAGATCAATGGCCGTGATTGCGCCGGTTATATCATCGCCCAGTTTGCCGGAGCTACCGTGGGTGCGGCTGTGCTGTACGCGTTGCAGTCAGGGGCTCCGGGTTTCACCATGGGTGAATGGGCCCTGGGCTCCAATGGCTGGGGACAGGGATACCTGGGGGGATATAGCACCGGGTCCGCCTTTCTTGCAGAAGTCATTCTCACCTTCTTATTCCTGTTCGTCATATTTGCCACCACCTCCCGTCTGGGGAATAGCACAATGGCAGGTATGGCCATCGGCCTCACCCTGGTGTTGATACACCTGGTGGGTATACATATAACGGGCACATCCGTCAACCCGGCCCGGAGCTTTGGGCCTGCAATATTCGCCGGAGGGAAAGCCCTGTCCCAGCTATGGCTGTTTATCGTCGCCCCCCTGCTGGGAGGAATTATCGCGGCATTGTTCTGGAAAGGAGTGTTCGAGCCAAAAGGTTAAATGGTAAGCGCTGCCGGCTTTCCTGGTGTTAACCACACCAGTTTGTCGCCCAATCCTGCGGCAAGCAGCTGCTCTTTTGACCTGGCCCTGTTTTCCTGAAAATGCTCCCATCCTTCCTGGTGGGTAGGTATCAGTTTGTTTACATGCATGATTCTTGCCGTATGGATGGCTTCATCCGTGGTAAAGGTTAGATAACGATCCCCTATCTGGGCGGGGAAACCGGCTCTGCCGATGTGGAGGATGGCCGTATCGATAGTAAAACGTTCGGCTATCTCTTCTATCCCTTTAAAGAATACCGTATCACCCGATATGTATAGTACGCCATTCTCCTGTCCGTCCCATTCCAGGATGAATCCAAGCACATGACCCGCAGCCCGGTGTAATTCCTCATCCGAGCCATGCATACAGGGTGTGCCCGTGATGCTAAGACCCGGCACTTTGTCCGTATCGATACTCGTCGCTTCCCATTCATCGATGCCTGTCACCGTAGCAAGTCCTAATCTTTCCCGGGCCTCTTTTGTAGAAATGATCTGTGGCACCATTGTTAAAAACTCCCGGCCGCTGTTGTCCAGGTTGTCCTTATGCTGATCATGACTCAGCAAGACCAGGTCGACATGTCCCAGGTCCTTTGGGTGAAGGGCGGGAGAACCTGTTTTTTTCAATATCCTGCCGGAACCGGACTGATAGGTACCACCAGCTTCGTCAAAAGCCGGGTCGGTGACGATACGAAAACCATTGATATCGATGAGCATACATGCCGTGTCGATCTGCGTGATAGAAACCTTCATAAAACGTTATTTTAAAATTTGTAATTGTAGTTCGATCAGCGGGCGCAGCGCTGCCGGGTCCGGATGCATCCTGCGGGTGATATTCAGGCCGTTCCACATCGTCTGTAAATAACGGGCCAGTACAACCGGGTCTTCTTTTGTTCGTAACTCGCCGGACTCCTGCGCCACCCCGATATAATGACGGAACAGATCTTCCATTCTTTCCAGTCTGCGGATGGCCCGTGTGCAAAGCGAGCGATCGCCATTGGTCAGTTCCACAACGGTATTGCCCATAAAACAACCTTTTTTATGCTTGCTCCATCCGGAATCCGCGATCTCCCTAAAAAACTCCCGTATCCTCTCCATCGGTCGGGGATGCGTAGGCAGATCGCCGGCCAGCCGGTGGGTGGCATCGTTGCTAAAACGATCCATCACCTGCTCGAATAACTTTTTCTTGCTGCCAAAAGCGTGGTAAAAGCTGCTCTTCCCCAACCCCATCACTGCCAGTAGGTCATCGAGGGATGTAGCTTCATACCCTCGCGTCCAGAACAGTTCGGTGGCTTTGTCAAGTACCTTTTCTTCGTCGAATATGGAAGGGCGTCCTGCCATGTTGATGTAATTGTCAGGCTAAGGTATGTATTTTGTACTAATTGGTACAAAATAGTTTTTCACACCTACTCTAAGGGAAATATAACTATTTGCAAAATGAAATTCTGTGAAACTTAAATAAGTATAATTGCCGAAAACTTCGTTTTTTGCCACCTCACCTTTTTGCTACATTCGCCTGTTGTGACGGAACATCAAACGATAGAGTACAAACAGCAATGGCGGGATGAATACCTGAAATGGATCTGTGGTTTTGCCAATGCGCAGGGGGGCAAGCTATTAATAGGTATGGATGACAGTGGTAAGGCAGTCGGCCTGGAAGATTATAAAAAGTTACTCGACGAAATACCCAACAAAACCGCACAGCATCTGGGATTGGTGATAGATGTAAACCTTTATAAGAAAGGACGTAACCATTATATCGAGATCGATGTCCCAGCCAGTGATGCCCCTATCTCCTATCATGGCATTTTTCATTACCGTAGTGGCAGCACCAAACAGGAGCTCAAAGGGGTAGCTCTACAAAACTGGCTCTTACGAAAGATGGGGAAGAGTTGGGAGGACATTGCTTTAACAGGCAAAACTTCGGCTCATCTTAACACAGTTGTCCTGCAAGCGTTTTTGCGTGATGCGCTGCGGTCCGGGCGCATTTCACCAGAAGCCGCCGGCAGTGATTTCTCCTCCCTGCTTCGTAATTTGCATTTGCTCACAGAGGATGGTGAGCTTACCCACGCAGGAATGCTTCTCTTCGGTGATGATCCAACCCATCAATTTGTAACTGCTACCTTCAAGATCGGTCGGTTTGGTCATTCCCCCGCTGACCTGCTGCACCAGGATATCGTGGAAGGCAATATCCTTTACATGGCAGACAAGGTGCTCGACATTTTGAAAAACAAATACCTGATTCGCCCCATCACCTATGAAGGGTTGCAACGGGTTGAACTCCTGGAATATCCGGAAGATGCCCTCCGGGAGGCCATTCTGAATGCCATTATCCATAAAGACTATTCCAGCACCTATATTTTCCTGCGTGTATATCCGGATAAATTGACACTCTTCAATCCAGGCCGCCTGCCGGAAGGCTACGATATCGAACGCCTCAAGCGGGAACATACATCCCGACCCCGTAACAGACATATCGCCGACGTCTTCTTTAAAGCGGGCTTGATTGAAGCCTGGGGCCGTGGTATCAGTCGCATCATCGATTATTGTGTGGCTGCCGGATTGCCGGAACCGATCATCCAGGAACAGGAGGATGGCGTGCATGTGACATTTTTGAAGGATATTTATACGGAATCGTACTTGAAGAAATTATCCCTGCATGAAAGGCAGATAAAAGCTGTTTTATACTTGAAAGAAAATGGCAAGTTAACGAATGCGATTTATCAACAGTTAAACCAAACGACACGTAATACCGCGACAAGAGACATACAGGACCTTGTGACACGGAAGCTTATTTTATCCAACTCAAAGAAGGGTGTTGGTGCCGAATACACCCTATATTATCCATAATTGCATCACAATTGCATCATTTTCAAAAACAAAAATCACAACCATCTATTAATCAAGTTATTAAAAAGCCACAATTGCACCATCCTCTTATAACATCATCACATCGTCTCATACGATATCCACTCCTTATTCTTCTCTTTACACGCATTACATTCTACCATGATCGTGATCCATCCAAAAGCATCCACCCAATCGTCTTTGTCAAAATCCTCCTCCCCTGCCTCTTCGATAAAATCGTCCTGTCCCTGGGATTGTATGCTCACTTGCATCAAATGATCGGTTTTGCCGCACTTGTTGCAATGCCAGTCTTCTGATACAGGTCGCTCCGGAATCTCTTCTCCACGGCCGCACACAAACCCGTTCCACCCATGCAGATGCGCGTCAAAGATCAGATGCTCCTTACCACATTGATTGCACGCGGCTTTTACTATCAAAAAATAGTCCCCGTCGATCCCGATCACTTTTATTACCCGCTGGTTTACATAAAATGATGTATCCCCTACTAGCTTTAGTTTGAAGCTTCCCGACCCGCAGTCACACACGATCTCGCCTGTCACATTAAACTCATTATTCTTGTCGCCTGTTGGTTTTAAAATGTCCTTTAAATGTCGGGGAATGGGTAAAGTCGTCATAGAATTAACTTGAAGATTTCAATGGTTACTGCCTAAGATAACGTTTTCCAGATAACATTTTGTATCCGTATCTTTAATTATATGAAACTCCTGCTCCTGACAACAACCCTTAGCTTGACAATCGCCCTACATGCCCAGACAAGCAAAACCATCGACTACCTGTCCCCCATCAAAAAATACGATCTCAGCAAACTATGGCGTGCCGATAGTATCCAAACAGAAGGCAACGGCGAAAAAGTCCCATTTCCCGAACCGCTCGGTTATATCGGCAGTAATTACCAACGCTTTTATATTCACTATATCACCGTAACAAAGGATAAGAACAACCCGTACGTATACCATGTCTACGGCAAAACAAAGGTCAAAAACAATATTTGCAGTTTTAAAGGCACGATCACTATCACCAGGGCCATTCTGGATAAAGTAAGCGACAACCCGGAATATAAACAGGGTTCTGTCACTGGGGACATCGTTTTTAAAGAAGATAGCACCCAGTCATCCAGCGGAGTTTTCAGAGGTAAAGTAGAAACAGACTTTACCCTGGATAAAAAAGGCCTGCTCAACTATGATGCTTTGATGGCTGTCGCCGACGGCTTCAACAACAATCAGTGCTCGACGACATGGACAAGCTATAAGACAGGTAAAAGCCAAAAATGTAACTGGGGCGACTATAGAATACCCGACAGCAGGAACCTGGACAGTGGCGCAGGCTGTGTGGTTATAAATGAGAAATACATCGGCAACGGCTGGCAAACCTTTGTCGCAGCCTATGGCAGCTCTGATAAAAATACTAAAAAAGCTCAGCAGTTCGAAGAGACTGAATGGTGGAAATAACACCCGGTTAAGGCAACTCCCGGATCCTTATATTTTTAAAAGAGATCGCTTTTTGCCAATCCTGCAAAGCAATATGCCCGCTGGTATGCCTTCCAAACTCGGAAAAATTATTAAAATAGGTTTTACCTACCGAGTCGACCCACCCCTGTGAATGAAAGTCCCGCTGCGCAGTCAAAACACCGTTCAGGTAAAATTCAACACGCCCGTCCTGCTGTCTTATCCTCGATTCATTCCATTCGTTAAAAGGCCTTGTATCCACCGGATCTCCCTGCTCGGCAAACCCATACAGACCACCAGGCCGCTTATCCGGCTTTTCATAATCCGGATGGGACTTTTCCAGTATCTGGTACTCAGGTCCTGATGCCCAGGCCGCCTGGATATCCGGCCGCTCCACGACGTTGATAAATACACCGCTATTTCCTCCCTTGTTTATTTTCCAATCAAATCGCAGATCGAAATTCTTGTATTCTTTGTCGGAAACCAGGTCCAGGTGTATATACCTGATATCAGGACCACAGGTCAATTCGCCATTTTTTACTGTCCACGTAGAGGAGTCTTTTGCATTGTTATATAAATGCCATCCCTTTGTGGAATTGCCGTCAAAGAGTAATACCCACCCTTCTTTTTTCTCTTTTTCCGTCAGTTGATTATCCCGCACGCCCTCACCTGTACAGGAACTTATAAAACAGGCTGAAAAGAGGATCGCACCGATATATCCGATCAAATGGCTGGTCATCGTTATTTTCATCCTGCAATATAGCGCAAACATCCACATACGCCAACTCAACCTCTACTGAACAAACTTCTGCGTTACGGCCCCCCTGGCATATCTGAATACAGCGATATAAACCCCCGGTGTCAATTGACAGGGAATATCATAATCGTTCCGATACGCGGCAGCAGTGACGGATTTCCTTGCGATGACAGCGCCTGCCGGATTGTAGATCTCGATAATCCCTTTCTCGGGTTCCCGGGTATATAACGAGATATGAACGTTATTGGGGTTGGGAGGTGAGGCCACTGTCAATCTCAAAGATTTATTGCCCACGGGTGTTTTTCCCTGCTGCAGCCCGCACGAGGGGTCTATATCGATCAGCAAAAGATGGTCCGGGACATTCACCGTCAGGGTATCTTTATCACAATAAGTATAAATAGGATCCGGGGAAACCAATGGCTGATAGACTTTCACATGTGACGCAACGAATGGGAGAATGATTTTCACTTGTTGGCTGTCCGGAGGAAGATCGGTAAAGGTCATAAATTTGTAACATCTGCCACTGTCCTTATTCTGCCAGAGGGCCAGATAATAGTGCCCATTTTTTTTCTGATACAAGGCATTATTGATCCCGGCGACCGTCCCTGTCAATGTATAAGTCAGCGGGGTCGGCGTAAATGTGGTGTCATCGTCCTTGAGTATACCGATCGTGTTTTTTATCGCCGTAAAGGCCGGCTTTTCCGTACCATCGGTATGGATCAGTCCGAAATTGTTCTCACTGTTAGACTGGTCCGCGGTATTCTGGTCAATAAACTCATAGCAATAGGCCTTTTGAGCCCCTCGTTTGAACAATTCCATAAATAGCACGGAATAGTATTTACCGCAAGCCAGTTCGGATAAATAGTGATACGTGCTCGGGATATATCCGGGCGATGAAGGGAGGTTCCAGTTAAGCGCATTTTCATAGCCGATCTCCGTCATAACCCAGGGGTAGCCCCTGCCGATGGAGTCCATATGCGTATTTTGCTTGTTCCAGTCATAAGTAAAGCCCGGGAAAAAAGTGGGGTCCGATGCACCTGCGTCATACATATGGAAGTTGGCATAATCAAAATACGAATTGATATGGGGGATCATGGACGCAACCTTGTCCGGTCTTCCGGCCCAATAGGTGACAAAGCTCGGGGCGGTGATGGGCACACCGGAAAGAGCAGGTATTGACTTCGCCTTGTCCCACAGGCTCTTTTGGATTGTATAGGTCAGGGTATCCCATTTGGCAGGATACCAGCTGTAAATGGTCAGGTCGGGCTCATTAAACCCTTCCAGGGATGCAACCGTAGCGCTTAAGCCCGGAGTAGACTGAAACACTGATAAATAATTGGCAGAGTCCCTAAAGCCGGCACTGTCCGGCACCTTTTTATTATCCAGTAAATAAGAAACTTTGATACCAAGGGAATCATGTAGTCTGATAAACCTGTTTTTTATTATAACCGAATCCGCAATACTCACAAAACCACTATACGGCACTGCATCCCGTATGTACTTTACCCCCAGCTTTTTCAGCTTGGGGTAGATAATGGTATCAAATGAGTAATAGTACACATTATGAAAACGCAGGTGGACGTTGACCCCTATCCCGTCGACATAATTATACGCCCTGGAAGGAGTTACCGTGAATGTTTGTCCCTTCGCCGTTTGCAGCAGTGTCTGGCCGCCCAGCGTGATCAGCAGGATGCATAGAATTTTATTCATAGAATTAAGTTTTTGTTTGTCAGTAAGTAAACCCAGGTATCACAACCTGAGATTCTGTTAGAACCGTGCGTAACAGTCTCCCGTTACACGGCTCCGGTTATCAAATCGTTGGTTTAGATCCTAAGAGTGCCCAGTGGGCAAAGAGATTCGGTTCTCGCAGGCATACCYCGTGCAGCCACCGGATCGCCTTCAGTTCGCTGGCTCTTAGGTTCTTGTACTTTCGTCTTGCCCAGCTCGTAAGTTTTACATTGATGATGTGCATAAACTTCTTGAGTTTTGTTTTGTAAAATTTACCGTAGTAATTGATCCAGCTTCTCAGTACAGGGTTGATCGCTGTAGCGATCTCCTGTATGTTGTTGTCGCTCTTCTTTAATACGTCCCACTTCCGCATCTTCTCGTTCATCGACCGCATTGACTCCTGACTCACCGCTGGCAGCCAGTTGGTGAACCATTCACCGCGCTGTCCATTCTCGGCCAGCCTCGGCCGGAAGGTATATCCCAAAAAGTCAAATGACATCTTCGGGAGTCCTTTCGCCGTCCGGTTACTATCCTTGCAGTACACGATCTTCGTCTTCTCCGGATGCAGTTGCAGTCCGCATTCTTCCATCCTTCTTTCCAATGCCGCCTTTATTACCAGGGCATCATTCAGCCGGTGACAGTGAATGATCGCATCGTCGGCGTATCGCTCGAACCGACATCCGGGAAACCCTCTTTCCAGCCATACATCCATGCAGTAGTGCAGGTACAGGTTGGCTAGTACAGGCCCAATGATCGATCCTTGCGGCACCCCCTTCGTCCTGGCTACTATCGTACCATCTGCTTTTTGCAATGGCGCCTTCAACCAGCGCTCGATGTACAACAGCATCCATTTCACCCGGCAGTGCTTTCCGACTGCTTTCATCAAAAGCCCATGCGGAATGTTCTCAAAGTATCCCTTGATGTCCACCTCCACCACCCAGTTCAGCTTCCAGCAGCGCTCTCGCGCTTTACCTAACGCCATCACCGCTGACTTCCGGGGTCTGTATCCATAGGAATCCTCGTGAAAGATCAGCTCCAGTCCCGGTTCCAATAGCCCTCTTACTACTGTCTGGGCAATCCGGTCAGCTATCGTGGGTATGCCCAGAGGTCTTAGTCCACCTCCTTTCTTCGGRATCTCGACCAGCTTTACCGGCGGTGGCATGTAACTCCCTGAACTCATCCGGTTCCACAACCGGTACAAGTGTTCCTTGTATCCGGCGTGGAAGGACGTTAAGCTCATTCCATCCACTCCTCCGGCTCCTTTGTTCGAGCGAACCTTCTGATAGGCCATGCTCACCAATCGCCGACTAATACTAAACGGTTTTGTTTCGCTCACTTTCGTACCTCCTGAAGTCGCCTTCAGTTTTCGTCCATGAAAAAAAAAACTTGATAACAGCCTCCCTTCGCTCCATCTCCATTACAGGGACTTCATCACTAATACGGAGGCTTCTGCCCCTGTGCCAGTCATCGATACTTTCTATCTCGCTGTCCTTGCAGCTTGATATTTTCTCTTACCATTCCGGCGACAGGTTCTCCTGTTCCCGGTAAACGCCTGTATTAAGCTCACGCCGTCTATACGCCGGATGCCGCAGCAACAGTGTTCAGGTAGCCTTGCTGCTTRTCCCGGAGACGGTACTGCACCCCGGTTTTGACATCATCTCACACTTTCGACGCCTTGGGCAACGGTTCACTTCGTTCGTCTTCTTAATACACACCTGACAGGTTATCCTGCCTTTCCCTTTCATGCTCACTACCACAACTCTTGATTGCAGCAGCTAAAGGTGGTTTGAAGGCTGCTCCTGATAGCCGCCTCCGGTGGGCCCGCCACCATCATTTACCGAGCATTGAACTGCTCGCTCAAAGAACTAATTCGAACTCGCTGTCCATTCAGGACACTCAATACCCGGTGTTTTGCTTCATACTCGGGTTGTTATTGAGCTCATTGGTGGGTATCGGAAAGTAATAAGAAGTATTGGTCCAGTTGATGGTCCCGGGAATGGTCTTCTGATAATATGCCGCTTCTTTATCCCCGATCTTCCATCGCACGACATCAAACCACCACCCGCCCTCTCCAAAAAGCTCCGCCCAGCGCTCATATCGCAAAGGGTTATTGCCCAGCACAGGATCATTCGCCCTTGTGGCATCGGAGAGGCTTTTATAATCCAAGGGGGAAGAGGCGTCGGGGCCATAGCCATATGCTCTGCGATGCACTTTATTGACATACTCCAGCGCCGTTGCATCATCGGAAGTCTGCGCGCAGGCTTCCGCATAGAGCAGGTAGATATCAGCCAGCCGGAGTATATAAAAACTGGCCAGGTCGGATCCTTTTAGGTTAATAATATTATGTTCGAGAGGCGCATATTTACGCAGACTCCACCCATAATACTGAAGCTTCAGATTATTGGGTATCTCTTTGGCGCGAAGTACGACCCTTCTCACAGACTTTGATGCGGAGTCGGTGGCAATCGTGTCGACCCATGGTTGCAGGGCGGACACATATAATCTTGGGTCTACGGATTGCGAGCTTCTAAGGGCCTGGGAAAGGGATACGTAGTTCGGATCACAGATATTGCGCACATTATATGGTCCGTCCGGTTTACCGGGATTGAAGTTCGGATTGGGTGCCATGTTCCAGATAGGCAGGTTAAACCCAAAGCGGGCAAGGTTCTTATCATGGAGAAATTCATTGCCGTACCCATTTGCAACGGCAGTGGTATCATTTATATTCATCAATGTCGGGGAATAGATCAAACCCGCGCTGCTGGTGATGTTCGGCCCCCAATACACGCCAAAGCCGGACACGTCCAGTTGGTTGTTGATCTCGAAAAAGGACTCATTATTGAATTTGTTTGCCCCGTTGAACATATTTTTATAAATATCAAAAGACATCAGGGTGTGGCCGCTGTTGTCGATGACATCCTTTAGTACTTTTTTGGCATTGGCATAGTCTCCGGAAAACAGGTACGCTTTCCCCAGCAAAGCATTGGGCGCCCATCCGGGGACCCTGCTGATATTCGGCGCATCCCAGGAATGTTTTTGCAATTTTGTATCTGCCGTGATCAGCTCGCTGATGATAAAATCCCACACCTGGCGGATGGTGTTTTGTTTTACATAAGACCCCTGCAGACTCGCCGCCACGGTAGTCACAAGGGGTACGCCGAGCAGGTCCCCGCTGCCGCCGTTTTGAAGGTTAGACTGGCCGTAGATATTGACCAGATAGAAATAATACAGGGCCCTCAAAAAACGGGCTTCCCCTTCTTCATAGGAAAGCTCGGTGGCCTCGGCAGCGGCGGCATACTTTTTCTTATAATTGTCCAGACTTGCCAGGAAAGTATTGGCGCGCTGTACCCCTATGTATAGACCGGCCCACAACGACCCCGCGTAGGAGCTGTTGGCATAGGAATTCTGGCAGAGCTGGCTCCATCCGGCATCTCCCAGATATCCCAGGTCGATGGTATGATCCATGGGAAATATCATCTTCGCGTTCAGATTTGTTCCCCAAAGGGACTGGTCCCTGAGCTGCGCATATATTCCACCCAGGACAGATTTCAGCTGGGCTGGAGTTTGCGGAAAATTGGCAGAATTATACGAGTTCGGGTCCGTCACATCTTTAATATCTTTTTTACATGCACTGATACTTAGCATGAAGACAGCAATTCCGGTATATAAAAAAATATATGGTCGGGATCTCATTTGTGTTCAATTTTAATTTTGTTACTGTATATCCGCACGATCAAAGCGAGCAATTCAGCCCGATGGCATACATCCTGTTATGAGGATAATCCGCAGGCCGGTCAATGCCTCTGTATTTGACATCCAATGCCTGTACCTGTGGATCGAGCCCCTTATACTTTGTTATCGTAAATAAATTGCTGCTCATGATAAATAGCCTGGCTGAAGATGCTTTGATAAGGGACAACCATGTTTTGGGGAAATTAAACCCTATTTGAAGGTTCTGCAGTTTCAAATATGCCCCGTTCTGCACCCACCAGGAGGAGACATGGGAATAGTTGCCATACGGGTCCTGTGCATAATTTCCGGCATTGTCTTTGACCACGACCCTGGGCTGACCCGTAACGCCGTTTGCTCCAAAGAACGAAGTTGAAAAGATGTCGGCGGTGGTATTCCCGTCACTGAACAGATATTGGTTATAGGGCTGACGGCCGTTGTAAATCTCTACCCCGGAAACGCCCTGGAAAAGTGCGGCTACGTCAATCCATTTATACCGGAGGTTGAGTGTGATACCATAGTTAAACCTGGGGTTGGGGTTTCCCGTGGAGGTATAATCATTATTATCGATCACCCCGTTATGGTCAAGGTCTTTAAATATAAGGTCGCCCGCCCTGGGTTTAACGCCATTGATCGTCGGTCCGTTGGCTGCTTCGGCGTCGGTTTTGTAAACCCCCGTGGCCAGCAACCCGTAAAATTCGCCCAGCGATCCTCCTACCTGGCTCCTGCTGATAGACTGACTTGCCGAGATACCGTATGTTCCCCCGGAGTTCAGATTATTGTCACCCGCATACACCGGGCTATTGCCGGTGGCTGCCAGCTGCATGATCCGGTTGCGGTTAAACGCGCCTGTCACCGTGACATCATATTGAAGGTCGCCGATATTGTTCTTATAATTGACAAGAAGCTCAAAACCTCTGTTCCGGATCTTGCCTATGTTTGCCACAAACGAGCTGGCAATGCCTGATGAGGCCGGCAGGGACACATTATACAGCACGCCGTCTGTAAATTTATTGTAGTAGTCCGCGGAAATGGTCAATGAGGATCTCAACATCACCAGATCGATGCCGATGTCCGTCTCGTGGGTAGACTCCCATTTTATACCCGCATTGGGCAGGCGATTGATACCAAAGGAAAGGGACTTGCTGCCGTCATTGGAGAATGAATAACCGGTATTCACACCGCCTCCGCTAAAAGTGGACAGGAATAGATAGGGTGGTATATTGTTGTTGCCGATCACACCGTAGCTGCCTCTCAATTTCAGGTCATTGATAAATCTGAGGTTATCTTTTATAAAGGACTCCTCCCCTATTCTCCATGCTGCGGAAGCTGCCGGAAAGGTGCCGTACTGGTTTTTGGGACCAAAATGGTAAAAGTCGCCGTCGCGTCTGACTGAAACCTCAGCGATATACTTGTTATCATAAACATAGTTCAACCTGCCAAACCAGGATTTGATAAGCCCGTAATCCAGTCCTCCGCCCACGTACTGATTGGCATTGCTGGTAACAAAGAAACTGGTGGCATTGGGAAGCGCCAGGCTGTCGGCAGTGCCGTTGAGGGATGAAGACTTGACTACTCTTTGTTCAAAACCTGCCAGCGCCCTAACGCTGTGTTTTTGAAGTGTCCAGTTATAATTCAGCGTATAGGACAAAGATATATTCTTTGTATTGTTGGTGGCTTTATACAGAGTGGGGTCTGTATTTTTTACAGGACCAAAATCATAAGCTCCCGTATACTGAGTAGAGTTGAAGCTTATATTATTGTACCCCAACACCACCCTTGCATCCAAGCCCCTGACCACCTGTAATTGGGCGTAAATATTACCCTCTACACCGGAATTATCATTATTATACCGGGTCGATCTTTCCAAACCAACATAGTTCGGTCCACCGAAGCCGGCAGGCGCCTTACCCCATCCTCCTCCTGCGACATTAGTCGAGTCATAGATAAGCATGTCCGGTCTGGACCTGTAGGGGAATATACCTCCGCTGACTGTTGGCCTGTCGAAGGTATTCCAGATAAGCACAGACTCGCCAATTTTGAAGATCTTGCCCAGATTGTGGTCTGAGTTGATCCTAACGGCGAATTTTTTAAAATAATTTTCAATGACATTGCCAGTCTGATAGCTATAGTTGCCGGATACATAATAATTGGAGTTTTCGCTGCCGCCGCCCATCGAGAGATCGTAATTCTGGATGCTCCCGTTTTTATAATAGGCGCCGAGCCAGTTTGTATTCGGCAATTTACTGACAGGGTTTCCGTTAGTGATATCGCTGCCGATATTCGCCTTGGCCGTGACATATTGATCTCTGTTCAACAATTTGTTTATGACAGGCTTGGTGACACCGGTATATCCGTTGAATGTGATCACAGGCTTCCTGTTCTTAGCGCCTCTTTTGGTTGTTATCAGCACCACCCCGCCGGCGGCAGCCGCGCCATATATGGACGAGGCGCTGGCGTCTTTGAGCACCTCTATCGAGGCAATATCCTGTGTATTGAAGGTGTAGCTTGTATTTCCCTGCGGGACACCGTCGACAACATACAGGGGGGTGGGGTTATTCAGCGAACTGGCGCCGCGGATGTAGATACTGGTACTACCTTGCGGATTGCCGGTATTAGAGATCACCTCTACGCCGGCGGCTCTTCCCTGCAGCAATGTCGCCACATCCCTTGCCGGCTGGTTGACAGTCTGTGATCCGCTGACGATCGAAATGGCGCCTGTGACATCGCTTTTGCGTTGTGCGCCGTAACCTACTACTACTATTTCATCCAGTTTCGATGGTCTGAGTACAAGTGTGATATTTATTTCCGGCCTTTCAGCAGCTATTTCCTGGGGTACAAATCCAACAAAAGAGAATATAAGATAATTGCCGCGGTCAGGAATGTTGATAGCGTAACTGCCTGTTGAGTCGGTCAAGGTTCCTATCTGTGAATTTTTGACCTGTACAGCGACTCCGGTCAATGGTTTTTTTTGCTCGTCGACTACTCTACCCGTCACCCTGAATGTAGCGATTCTTGTATCCCCATCCGCCTTTTTTGGGGTAATAACAATAGTATGCTGTTTGATCCTATAGTTGAAGGGCTGACCGGTAAAACACTGCCGCAAGGCATCCTCGATAGAACTATTGTGCACGTTCACGGTGACGGGCTTCGCGTTTTTGATCAATTCAGCATCATAAAAAATATTATAGCCGCTTTGTCCCCTGATATCATCGAGCGCTTCGAGCAGCGTGGCACTCGTTTTTTGCAGTGAGATCTTCTGTGCTGTAGAGAGAATAGGCAGCATGGCGGCAAGCAATAGCCAGCAAGCCAGCTTTTTGATGGAACCAGATAGCATATTAGTTTTTGTATTATTTTCCAATGATCACCTTCCTGCCTTCAATCTTGTATTGGATCTCACCGGCCAGTTCGAGGATATCGAGGAATTCAGTGATATTCTGGAATCGGGAGACTGTACCTCCAAAAGACTTGTTTTTCACATCTCCACGGTAATCTACCTCCACATTGTACCAGCGGGCTACTTTCTTCATTACACTGACAATATTTTCATCCCGGAAAATGAAAAGACCGTTCTTCCAGGCAACAGCAGCTTGTATATCGGCTTTTTCAACGGTAATGCGGGGATCATCTGCCGTCACAGAACTCTTTTGTCCGGGTTTAAGGATGGCGGATACTGCGCCGTGCTTCACGTTGACCGCACCTTCCAGCAGCGTAGTCGTGGTCACCGGATCATCCTGATAAGCCGATACATTGAAATGTGTGCCAAGAACAACTATTTCAGATTTGTCTGTTTTGACTATGAAGGGGCGCTTTTTATCTCCTGATACTTCAAAATAGGCTTCTCCGGTCACTTCCACCTGCCTGGACTGCTGATCAAAAAGGACCGGGAATTTTAGGGAAGACCCGGCATTAAGCCATACCCTGGTGCTATCAGACAACACCACCTGATATTGCCCTCCCGCTGGGGTAGTGATCGTATTATAATGATTGCTTCCCGTCGCTTCATTTCCTTCTCCGGCATGATATACCAGCAGGCCATCCCGGGTTTTATCGATGTTAATCCCCTGCTCGGTGGTGACCGTCCCATTCTGTCTGTCATTCAACGGTATTTTCACCCCGTCCGACAGCGTCAGATAAGCGTTGTTCCCACCTGGGACGATTGATGCAACGGGAGGTTTAGAAAAAGTCTCTTGCCGGGCCGGACGCACAGACACCATCTTTTTGATCAGGACATTCGCACCCAAAAAGATGAGCAGTACGGCTGCGATTTTCATCCAAAAATAAACACTCCTCACCGGCCGGACGTCCCGGCTTACCGAATTGTCAAGTCTACTTTTCAATTCATTATATATCTCACCCGGTTCACCGCCGGCCGGGTCCCAATCCTCATCCGACAACCGGATATGGTCTTCATAAGCCTTCAGCAGCGCTTCTTCTTCCGGGGTACACCCGCCGGACATATACTTCTCAGCTAGCTTAAGATATTCTTCCTGGTCCATTACACAGAAGGCTTATACAGGTATAGTGTAGTAAGCAAGCTATCACACACATACTTTTTCAAAAAATATTTACCAGGGCCATTTTTGTTTTTCCATACGAAATAGATGGCATAGCTTTATCATATAGTATTCGATTGTATGCCACTGCCTGACCAAAACGACATGGAATTATGGGCATCCATCCGGCAGGATGATGCGCGGGCATTCAATTTGCTGTTTGATAAATATTGGCGGCTTCTTTACAAAACGGCATATTCGCTTACCAGGGACCAGGAAGCGAGCAAAGAAATTACACACGACGTATTTTTAAACATTTGGAAAAGGAGAAGCCAGCTGCACATAGATTCATTCCCGCATTTCTTATTGACGGCTATCCGTTATCAATATTATAACAGGATGCGGGCGGCGAAGTCTCCCATTGTCCTGGTCCCCGATTATGAAAAATTTGATAGAACAGCGTATCGCGATGAATACGAAGGAAGGCAGGCGGAAACAGATCTGACAGCCGCGATAAAAGAATATCTCACCCAGCTCCCCAACCGTTGCAGGGAAATATTTCTCATGAGCAGACGGGATCATCTATCCAACGATGAAATAGCCCATCATCTTAATATTTCCAAGCGCACCGTCGAAAACCAGATCACCTATGCGCTGAAGCTGCTTAGACAAACGATAAGAAGCAGGACTTAGCCGTCCACGTGTACCAATTCTCCATTTACCAATCTGGATTTTTGCGACAGAAGGAACAGGACCATATTGGCTATCTCCTCCGATTCATCCTGCCATGTATGACAGTGCTGGACGACTATGCCATTCACCCGGATACCCAAAACAGAAAAAGCAGTTGCCCATCGGATAGTCATCTCCTGCCGTAGTCCGTTCACAGGGACAAAGTCCGCCGGATCATCCTCATCCTCCGAACAAATATTTACTATCGCTCCTGTTGATTCCTTCAGCGAGGGGATGGCCAGGCCTACCACTGAATAATGTCCCGCGACATTCACCACCCCATTAATCCGCCGGTACCTTGATATGATCTCCTTTATAACACGGCCTGAGTCCAGCCCCGTCTGTCCGGCAAAGACCTCATAACCTTTTTTGTCCATCTCATTTGCAAATGCCCTGAGCGCCGTTGCATCGCTGTCCAGGATACAGGGGATGGCGCCTTCCTCGCACAGCTTGATGGAGATCGCTTTCCCGATGGAGCTGAAGCCTCCCGTAACGATGACAACTTTATTATTTAATCTCAGATCCATGGTCACACCGGTTTATATCATGTAAGCTGCTCCAATGTCGCGGCAATGGTCTTGTACCGTTCAAAACGCTGCTTATAGTAAGCATGCTTTTCTCTGTCGGGCACATATTCTTTGTCAAAACCTTGCCCCATGTGCGTCATAGCCTGTTCAACGTTGTCATAGACCCCGGCCGCGGTTGCGGCAAACATGGCGGCGCCCAGTGCGCAGATCTGCTCGGCGCGGTTTACGCGGATGGGGATCCCGGTGATATCGGCAAGCATCTGCATGATAAAAGGTGATTTTTGGGCAACGCCTCCTACACCGATCAATCCACGGACGGGGATACCCTTTTCCACAAAACGCCCGATGATGGCATAGGAACCAAAACATGCGGCTTCAGCCAGGCTGCGGAAGATACGTGGGGCGTCGCTCCCCAATGACAATCCCGTAATGGCGCCTTTTAAATGAGGATTTGCATCCGGTGTGCGCCGGCCGTTGAACCAGTCGATACTCAGTTCATGACTGTCATCCAATGGTAAGCGCATGGCGTGCGCAGCCAGCTCCGCAATAAGTGAGTCTGTAACCTCCCCGCTCAACCCCAACGCCCTCACCGGCCATGCCAACAGATCGCGAAACCAGGCAAAAATATCGCCAAATGCAGACTGTCCGGCTTCCATCCCTATGAGCCCCGGGATGATAGAGCCGGGAACGATCCCGCAAATACCGGGAACAAATTTTCCTTCGACCTCCTGTGGTGGAGCGACAAGCATGTCGCAGGTGGAGGTACCGATGATCTTGCTCAGGTAATAGGGCTCGATCTGTCCTCCTACCGCACCCATATGTGCATCGAGGGCGCCGACACTGACAATGACATCGGTGTGCAGACCCAGTTTCTCAGCCCACACGGCGCACAATCTGCCCGCCGCCTTGTCCGCCGTGAAAGTAGTAGCAAAAAGATTAGAATAGGGCGTAAGCAATGGGTCCAGGGAAGAAAAGAACTCCGCGGGAGGCAGCCCTCCCCAGTCCGGCGACCACAATGCTTTATGACCTGCCGCGCACACTGATCGTTTGATATCCGCAACTTGCCGTCCTCCCGTGAGCAGGAAGGGTATCCAGTCACAGTGCTCCACCCAGGAGGAACAGGCATTCCTTACCCGGTCATTGACAGTCAGGATGTGCAGGAGCTTGCTCCAGAACCATTCGGAGGAATAGATGCCACCCGCATAACGCAGGTAATCCCCTCCAAATCGTTGAGCATGGGTATTGATCCTATCCATCTCCTCCACGGCGGTATGATCCTTCCAGAGGATGAACATAGCGTCCGGGTCCTCGGCAAATTCCGGCCGCAGCGACAAAGGCATGCCCGTATGGTCCACTGCAACAGGGGTCGACCCTGTCGTGTCCACGCCGATGGCAATGACATTTTCTCTGATGCCCGGAGGGGCTTTATCAAGACATTCCCGGATGGTCTTCTCCAGCCCCTCTATATGGTCCAGGGGATGCTGCCGGAACTGGTTCCGTAACGCATTACAAAACAGTCCGCTTTTCCAGCGTGGGTATGCGTAAACAGCCGATGCTATTTCCTGTCCATCCCCGGCATCCACCACGACAGATCTTACCGAATCCGTTCCAAAATCAACCCCGATGCAATATCGCCTGTTGGTCATTGTCAGATAATTTAGATTGGGTTATTTCACTATAGGCAAACCAGGCGATGTAGGCAAAACAGAACAGCGGTACTATAAACGCCGCCGACATGCCCGAATGGTCCGCGATGACACCCATAAGGGGTGGACAAAAGGCTCCGCCGGCAACCGCCATCACCAGGAAAGAGGCAGCCCGTTTAGTCAGCGGCCCCAGCCCCGTCAGCCCCAGCGCGAATATGGTAGGGAACATCAGCGACATAAAGAAATAGGTGGAGAAAAGCGCTATGACGCTGAACCACCCTAATTTCAGGAGCACCACCACCATCAGACAGGTGTTGACAGCGGCATATACGGCCAGCAGCCGGGAAGGTCTGATAAACTTCATAAAATACGAGGCGGATAACCGGCCGAGCCAGAACGACCCCATCCCACCCAACGCAAGGATGAGAGAGGCGGCCTGCTCAGGGTTCTTTGGCATAAATATCACCCCAAACCTCCCGAGATGCTCCATCATCCCGGCTACTGTAGCCTGCACCCCATCGGTGGTTTCGGTCACATAGTTGATAAAAAAGGAATTCACACCCGTTTGTGCCGCGACATATAAGAATTGTGCGATCACCGCTTTTACAAAGAGCCGGTGGCTAAAGAGCTCTGACAGGCTTGCATGCTCGGCAATACCTTCTTCATTCTTTTCCCTGATCTCCGGCAGCCGCGTGACGGCGAAAACGACGCATACCAGCAGTACGATAGACCCGATCCACAGATAAGGGGTGACCAGGGAATCGAATCTTCCATCCTTCGTCGAATGGCTCGCTCCGAAAATAAGCATCCCACCGATCAAAGGGCCGAGTATCCAGCCCAGCCCGTTAAAGGATTGCGCGATATTAATGCGTCTTGCAGCCCCTTCGGGAGCTCCCATAACGGTAGTATAAGGGTTGGCTGCCGTTTCAATCGTTGATAGACCGCAGGCGATCACAAAAAGAGCGATCAGAAAAGGTACAAAGGCTGAAAATTTCGCCGCCGGATAGAACAGGAAGGCCCCCAGGGCAAACAGGGAAAGACCAAGGATGATCCCCTTGTGATAGCCATAACGTTTCATAAAAGTACCGGCAGGTCCGGCCATCACCAGGTACCCGATATACAGCGAGAATTGAACCATGCCGGATTGCGCCTTCGACACATGCAGCGTATTCTGAAAGTGCTTATCCAATACGTCCAGCAGTCCGTGCGCAAATCCCCACAGCAGGAACAGACTGGTCACCAGACTGAAGGGGAAAAGATAGCTGCTGCCGTCGGTGGCGCGTAACAAGGGAAAAGACGCCCTTCTGTTTTTCATCATCGATAATTTTATTTGTATAATGGTCCGTAGTTACTGCATGCCTGATAGTCCGCCGTTTCGGGGTTTGAACCAAAGGAATGCCAGGCGGAAGGACGAAATATTTTCTCCTGGGATACATTGTGCATACAGACAGGTATACGGAGCATGGATGCCAGGGTAATAAGGTCCGCACCTATATGTCCGTAGCTGATAGCGCCATGATTGGCTCCCCAGTGCGCCATCACATCGTACACACTTGTAAAAGCCCCCTCGCCTGTCAGCCTGGGTACGAACCAGGTGGTAGGCCAGGTCTTGTCAGTGCGCTCATCGAGCACCTTGTGCACATGGTCCGGTAAACTAACCGTCACCCCCTCTGCTATCTGTAAGACTGGTCCAAGCCCTTTTACCAGGTTCAGACGGCACATCGTTACCGGCATCCCCCCCTCAGTGACAAACTTGCTGGAATAACCACCTCCGCGGAAATAGCCTGTCGCAGCAGGATACCAGGTCGTCGCATCCAGACAGGCTTGCGCCTCTTCATGGTTGATCTCCCAAAAAGGTTTCATGACAGCAGCGCCATCCCGGCGCTGACGGCCCGAACCATCCAGCGTAGCCGACCCGGAGTTGATAAGATGGATAAAACCTCCCGCAGCCGCCTTGTCCGCCTGCCAGCCGGTGACCCTTTTTACAGCGGCCGGGCTCCAATAGGTACGAACATCCGCGAATATCTGGGCCGTATTGGTCAACAGGTACCCAAATAACATCGATACGCCGTTGAGCGAATCGTTCTCCGTTGCCACCATGTAAGGGGCCCGGATACCATTCCAGTCAAAAGAGGAATTCAGGATCGCTTCCGAAAAATCGCCGTTCGGTAAAAAGTCGGTCCATTGACGCTGCCCCTGAAAACCGCTGACGAGCGCATTATGCCCCTGCGCCTCCTCGCCAAATCCCTTTTGACGAAGCACGGGATTGCCAGTCATCAGGTCCCGTATGATCATCGTCATTTTGATGACAAATTCCCAATCCTTGTCTTTTTGCTCCCGGCTGCGTTGCTTTTCCGCCAGGTTGGTATCACTCCCTTCCTTACAATGTTGCCGGGTCCAGGATAAAGCCCGCCCGAATTCCTGCTCATCATAGATCTTCTTGTCTATACGCCTCAGCAATTCCGTGGAATCGATGTACTCATTACGCATGCCGAGATATTCCTGGAAAAGATCGGGACCGACAATGGAGCCCGCAATCCCCATGGACACGGTACCAATGGCCAGATATGACTTGCCCTTCATCAGGGCTACGGCCAACCCGCTCCGGGCAAAAGCCAGCAGCTTCTCCCGTACATCATCGGGTATCGCCTGATCCCCCAGGTCCTGGACATCCTCTCCATAGATGCCAAAAGAAGGTATGCCCAATTGGTTATGGGCGGCAAGCGTAGCGGCAAGATATACGGCGCCGGGTCTTTCCGTCCCGTTGAATCCCCATATGGCCTTGGGAATGGCCGGGTCCATATCCATGGTTTCGCTGCCATAACACCAGCAAGGGGTCACCGAAAGCGAAACGCCTACGTTCAGCGAACTGAACTTGGTCGCACAGGCTGCGGCCTCAGCCACACCGCCGATGCAGGAATCCGCAATTACACATTGCACGGGAGAGCCATCGGGGTATTTAAGGTGCTGCTCGTATAACGCAGCTACATTGCGCGCCATTTGCATGGTCGTCTCTTCCAGAGATTCCCGTACGCCACCCAGCCGGCCATCGATGATTGGTCTGATCCCTATTGCAGGATAATTTTTTTTCATTTTTCTTTTATTTTATAAATGATGCTTTTATTTTTTTAAGCGACACTCCCAGTACTTTTCCGGCAATGACGTCGAGTGACGGCTCATCCCCGCTGATATGGAATACGCTGTGCTGGTGCGACAGCGACGCGCCGGCGTTGAGAAATGCGGCAGGAGAAACGCTTTCCAGTTCGAAGAACGGACCCATTTGCTGACCGTCGTCCAGCGGGCCGTCATTATACGCGTTCACTGCATCCCCGGAAAAGACGGGCTTCGCGGTATCCCATTCCTGGTTCAGATATTTTGCTCCCGGATCGACGTCAAACATAACGATGGTCAATACCTGGTTTTTGTAATCATAGCTGCCTGCCACCGGCAAGGTCATGGCGCCCCGAACACCCAGCTTTCCCCTGCTCCTGCCATCCGCCTTTAGGAAAAGCACATTACCCTGCTGTCTGAGCCTGTCGGAAGGGATAGGACCAAAGTAGTCGCTGGTCACTGCCTGCGCAGAAGACCTGCCTTTTTTCAACGGGACCACGATCACCGTCTCTTCTGAAGGGTTGAACATATCCAGTATCCAGATGCAGGGGGCGCCGGTGGATTCAGTCCAGGCAAGATCGCCTGTATTGGTAATTGTATTTTCCGTACGGTAGCCCACTATCTCGGGCATCTCGCCTGCTGGAAGGTTCAGTAAGCTCCTGATCTCTTCCTGCTCCAATAACTGTATGGTACGCAGAAGACGTAGTTTTAACAATGTCCCCGCGTAATTCAGCAGCTCCATATTCTTCGCCATTCCAACGGTGATATGACTTTTGAAAGTCACCTCCCATGGCTCCGTATCAAAAGGAGCAGGCGCATGCCAGTTGCTGAACTCCATACGGTCCCCGGGTTGAAAAAAAAGCGAGTACTTTCCCCCTTCAGGTCCCAGCCATAACCTGTTCTCTCCTCCATAAGCGTTCATGTGCGCATGAAGGGGCGCGCCGAATGCCTTGTAATTGACCCATCCATAGCTGCGGCCGCTATTCCCGCCGGAGGTGGAGGTAAACACCTTGGCCTGGTACTTCGGGGAAACAATGATCCTGTTCTTCCCGCTTTCCAGCAATACGGGATCATCAAAGCGGGAGAGGAATTCCAGGTCGTAGCCAAACGAACCTTTCTTACTTTCTTTTCCTGACGAACTTTCACGTACCACCAGCCTTGCTTCGATGATAAGACGCTGCAGCCGGTGGCTTTCCCCTTTGATCCGGCTCAACGCCAGATCGATCGCACCCTTGCCAATGTCATAAAGAGATTGGCTGACATAGCTGACGGGAGAATAGAACAGGTCGAAGGCATCGCTTTCATCAAATGAGACAACAGCCAGGTCGTCAGGGATACAGACACCCGATGAGGTGAGTAGCTTTAATGACTCTACAGCCAGGGAGTTGGTTGCGAAAAAAAATCCATTGACCTGCAATTTCGGTTTGATCATCCCTTTTATAGCCGAACTCACATGGCTACCCAGGTCCTGGTAGGATACCCTTGCCAGCCAGGATTCATCGAACGTTATCCCATTATCCTCCAGTGCTGCCTTATACCCCCTGATCCTTTCTTGCATATGTTCCATTTTGGTATCATACGCCAGCATCGCTATCCTGTCACGCCCGCCTTTTATCAGGTGATCCGCCGCGTTATAGGCAGCTTGAAAATTGTTGATCACTACATAGTCGGACTTTATGTCCGGGAAATAACGGTCTATCAGCACCACGGGTATCTGTTGTTTCTGCAAACGCTTTATCTGCTTTTCAGTATTCTCCGAAGGCGCGATAATAAACGCATCGACACCCCGGTTGATAAATACGTCTATCAGCCGCATGGATTTTTCTGCATTCTCATCACTGCTGCCAAAAACAACCACATAGTCCTGCTTCATGGCCTCATCCTCGATGATCCTGGCAATACTGGAAAAGAATGGGTTGGAGATATCGGCCACCACCACCCCAATGGTGTTGGTCTTTCCGCTCTGCAGGCTTTTGGCGATGAAATTGGGCTGGTAATTTAGGGATATCGCCAGCTGACGGATCTTGCGGGCCATTTCATCGCCTACTCTCCCTTTTCTTTCTTTGTTGTTCAGCACATAAGACACCAGCGCGGTGGATACTCCCAGCTGCGCTGCAATGTCCTTCAACGATACTTTCTTATTCATGCTATTTCAAATGATCGGTCATCCATTTTTCGCCAAAATGAGCAGCTATCCGTAGGTAAGCTTCAGCCGCGGCGCCGTTGCCCCAATCATAGATCGTAAACTCACCGATACCGAGGCCGCCCGCCCCGGTGGTTCCGTCATGACCATAATTCTCCATCATAAAGCCGTAGTCCTCCTTGCCAAAAAAATTCCATTTTCGCTCCCATTGCTCCTTTGTTTTTGGGTTATAGGGGGAATACATCATTACAAAAGAAGCTTTCAGCGCCGCCAGACCGCGCTGGATATACGCCGGACGGTCCAACGTCTTGCCATATTGAAGGATCAGCTCGGCAAAAAGGCTTTGCCTGGAATCATTCCACTCCCCATCCCCATTCATGACCCCAAAACCGCCGAGAACATTCACGTACATATAGGGGGGCTGCCAGCTTGCCTGGTACATCAGCATCTCGTCAAGCACCCGCTGCCCATGATGCAGATATTGCTTATCGCCCGTAGTCTCAAACAAAGCATAGAGCGCTTGCGCCGTCCAGTACATGGAAAGGGTATTTTGTTTATACATGTCGTTCCGTACGACTTTCCGGCCGACTAGCGTATCGGAGCCATACCTGCTGCACGACCAATAGGTTTCAAAATCCTCCCATCTGCCCTGGAAAATGATCTGGTCGATCACCGCCTGCATGGCTTTTACAGCCGCCGCCTTGTATCTGGCATCACCCGAAACCCGGTACATCTTTAGCAAAAAGGTCACCGACATGGAAGTTTCGGGTGAACGGTCCAGGTAGGGTAACGGTTCCCTGGAACCCAATGCCAGCCAGGCAGGGAAAAAACCATCCGGCCGCTGTATCCGCAACAAAGCATCCGCGTAACGTTTTGCATATTGAACGAGCCGTTCGTCCTTCTCCAGCTCTTCATACCACTCCAGCATGAGATAGGCCGTGTAGCTCATATCCAGGATATGAAAAGGCGATTGTCTTACATCGCCCGTATATGGGTTACGATTGGAATTGCCGAAGTAGCAGCTGTCCCAGCCCTTCGACCGGTGAAGCAACCGCCCATTCTTGTTCACCGTCTCCATAGGAGTGGCGACCACCGAATAAAAAAAGCCGTCCTCCTGTGGAAAAGAAAGCGCCAGCTCTTTTGTCGAAAGAGCATATCCCAGCAACGCACTATCCTTTTTCTCACGGGCGAATCTATACAGTCCCGAAGCTGACCTTAGCGAGCTGAACCAGGCCTGGTTCCAGATGGAACGCACTTCCCTTTCATTTATATCCCCTTTCCAATTGGGGCTTTGGGTCACATTGACGATAAAGACCGGAGCGCCCACCTTTTTATCTCCCAGTTGCAGCTCCTGCCAGACACTTTTTTTCCAGGAACCAAAAGCCCATTGGTAGGTCTGGCTCACGCAAAAAGGGATATTCCGGGCAGGGAGCGGCTCTCCCTGAAGGAACAGGGATCTTCCCCATTTCTCCCAGCAAAAAGCAAGCGGCCGCTGCCAGGGATTGAAGATCCTTTCGGCATCATCTGCTGTGAACAGATAAAACCCTACCGTCCGCCTGCCCGGTGCATAGATAGCTCCCCGCTGTCTGTAATACAATACATGTTCTTTTATTTTCGAAAGGCTCAGACCGAGCGTCAGCCTGTTAGCCGGCGCATCCATATCCATATACCACCCGCTGCCGGGATCGCTGGTGTTATTCCGTTTACCAAGAATATCCAGGTCCGGCACGACCACCAGTTGCTGTTGTTTGGATTGAACGATCATGGCAGGCGTACGGAAAACATGCTGCGCGATGATGTTACTGTCGGTAGGCGTCAGATGAGACGCCCAATGAAAATCAGGTCTGAAGGCCGGGGAAATGACGATCTGTACGTCGTCCTGTCTTACTGTATCAGTAAGATCCCAGATCACCGTGACATGGACCGTGCCCTGCCCCAGGTCCGTATATTGCACGGAAGGCCCCGCGTTCCCCATCCTGTCACATCGGATATCGCGGACATATGTTTTCAAGGACAGGGGAAGCGCCGGCTGTTTTGGCTGACAGACCCCGCAGATGGACAATAAGGCGGCAAATACGGTCACGAACGTTCCTTTCATTGATCAGCGTTTATTATGTGGATACTAATTAGGATAGCCCGGGTTTGGCTTCATCAGCGTATTGGTTTGCAATTCCGTATTGGGTATCGGCGCCAGCAGGTTGTGTGCATCGATGCTGATGTTGTTCCCCGGGAACTCATGGGCAAGATTGGCATTCATGATGGAAATGGCGGCGGCTTGCCCCATACGCAGCAGATCGTGCCAACGGTGACATTCAAACGCCAGCTCTACCTGCCGCTCGTGCATGACCTTCTGGATAAAGGTTCCCGGCGTCGCCGAACTGATAGGCCCCAACCCCGCCCTGTCACGGACATCGTTGATCAGACCATAGGCTTCACTCCCCTCTCCCAGAGCTTCGGCCAGCAGCAGCTTGGCATCCGCATAGCGCAATATGGGAAAGTCCGTATTGGCGTCATTACCCACCGCCACACCGGGGTCTTTGAACTTTTTTATATAGGGCCTGTTGGTGGCGTCATATGCGATAGAGACAGCCAGCCTTTTATCGCCCGCCTCATAGGCATTGATGAGGTCCTGTGTAGGCGTATTCGGGGATGTGCTTCCATTGGTCCCTCCCGGCACGTTTAAAGAAGCCGGTGCAAAGTAGTTCCAGAACCAACAGCCATTGAGGGGCGGCAGAAACTGGATCTCGAATATCGACTCCGGCGAATTCTTTGTCCCCGGCGTCCACAGGTCTGCATAATTGGTCAGCAGCGAATAGGGAGTTCCCGGGAATACCACTTTTCTCAATGCTGTGACAGCAGCCGCATTGTCCCCTTTCTGCAGCTGTACTTTACCCAACAGCGCATAGGCCGCATAGGAAGTAGCCCGGCCGATGTCTGCACCCGTATAACTGGGGGGTAGATTCGCCGCCGCCGCTGTCAGGTCGGTGATGATCTGCAGATACATGGAGTCCGAGCTCGACCTGGCCAGGTCGTTATTCCCGCTCAATGAAACCGTTTCATGAATACGTAACGGTACGCCCCCATAATCCTGGAGCAATAAAAAATAGACCTGGGCCCGTATGAACTGGGCCTCCCCTACGATCCGGCTCTTTTTGGTGGCATCCATGACAGCCCCTGGCGCCCTGTCGATCACCGCATTGCAAAGATTGATACAGTTATAGGCCAGAGCCCACATACCCGTGACGGAAGTATTCCCCGATTGAATGGTAAAATTGTCGGCAGCCTTGTGCTCAGCCTGTCTTCCATAATTCTGATTGGTATTGTCCGACCTCGTCTCTTCCAGGTTGTATAGCGCCAGCTCCGACCCCATATAAAGGCTTTTTTGCGCTGAATACACACCGTATATGGCCGCGGTCATGTCGGCCTCGTTTTTGAAGAACTGTTGTTTGGGTATCCTGTCCACGGGGACGACGTCGAGAAAATCTTTCTTACAGGAAGAAAGCATCACGATAGACAGCAACGCCGCGGCGCCAAAGCTGATCCCGGAGGCTTTATATTGAATTGTGTATGGCATAGTGATCGCTTTTAAAATGAGAAATTGATACCTAATGTGAAGATCCTGGGCAAGGGAGGCGTTGCCACAGAATTGAGGCCTAAGGTCTTGTGGTCGCCGAATACCTGGGTATCGAAACCATTTCGCACGGCCTGCGGATTACCGCCACGGTACGACTTGAAAGTCCACAGATTCTCCACAGAGATATACGCCCGGAGATCATTGACCAGTAATTTTTTGCTGAGAGCCGAAGGGAATGTATAGGATAGATTGAGATTCCGGATCCTCAGGTAATCTGTTTTTTGTACTTCCCAGGAAGATACGGCCCCTTCGTCATTATAGCCTGCTCTCGGCGTATGTCCGTTGCCGGGTTGGGATTCGGAAATGTACCGGCCGTCATAGAAGAAATGGTCCATATTGGTATTGTAAGTATGAAGGCTCATGATCTGATAGACAAAGTCCAGCATCTTCGCGCCGGCCTGGCCCTGCAACAGGGCGGAGAACCTGAAGTTCTTATAGCGTACGCTGGTATTGATCCCATACAGCCAGCGTGGGTTGTTGTCCCCTACAAGCACTCCGTCCTGACCGTTGAAAGCATCGATAAACCCATCGTTGTTGGCGTCGTAGAATTTATAGTCCCCGGCCTTGTCGCCTACGGCTTTCTTGGCCACCTTGGGGTCATTTATATCCGCCTGGGAAAGTATCCCTATCTGCTTTAACGCATGCTCCTGCTCCAGCGGACCGCCAACCTTGGTCACCAGCACCGCAAAGAACTGATACAGGGGAGCGCCGTTGGGACCCAGTTTTAAGACCTTCTGCCGTAAATGAGAAACATTAAACCCGACGTCCCATCCAAAGTCCGTTTTCTTGATGATATTGGCATTGACGGAAAGCTCATATCCCCACTTCCTCATACTGCCGATGTTCTCAAGGTTCCCGCTGTATCCGGTGGAGGTTGGTACATTCACATTCAACAACAGACCGTCGCTGGTATTGGAAAAATAGTCGGCAGTAACGCTGACACGGTTATATAGTCCAAAATCCACACCGATATCCAGCTGTTTTGATTTCTCCCAGGACAGGTCCGGATTGCCGGGATCGCCGTTGATATAACCAACGACGTTGTTATTCCCAAAGGAATGGTTGACGGAAACCAGGCTGGATTTCGAAGTAAAATCACCGATGAAGTTACTCCCGGAGATCCCGTAGCTGGCCCTGATCTTGGCATGATCAAGGGCTTTGACCCCCATCATAAAATTTTCATTGGACAAATTCCAGGCAGCAGCCACCGATGGGAAGACGCCCCACAGTTTGTTTGTCCCAAAACGCGAGCTGCCGTCCCGCCGTACGGTGGCGGTCAGGAGATATCTGTCCTTATAGGCATAATTAGCCCGGGCAAGATAAGATAAGAGCGTATTGCCCGACGCACCGGAGAACGCGCTTTGATTCGCGCCAAAACCGATGGTTTGGGCAAGGTTGCTGGAAAAAGTATTGGCATTTGCGCCCACTATATTAAAGTCCACCTTCTGCACCGTATAGCCTCCTAATAACTCCAGCCTATGGTCCTCGGCCAGCACCGTCTTGTATGTCACTGTATTCTCATTCAGCCAGTTGATCGTCCGGGCCGAATTCAATTCCAGGGCCGTCACAGGGTACAAGGCCTGACCGTTGAGCCCCTTGGCCTGGAATAGCCGGTAGTTGTTATCCGTAACGTTCGCACCGATGGAACTTCTGACCGACAGCCCTTTTATGATGTCTACCTGGACGTATGCGTTGGACATCAGGTACATGCTCTTATTGCTCTGATGATAATTCTCCGCGATGGTCATCGGGTTGACCATTGCCTTACCCAGTATGCCAAAAGTATTGGGGTCGGAAGGCGTACCATCCTTATTATAGGCGGGGATGATGGGCGGCAGCAGCACAGCGGCCCCCGCCAGGGCGGAATAATCATCCTCCGGCGCGCTCAATCGTTGCACCGTGAAGCTCGGGGCAAGGTTCACCCCCATGGTTATACGCTTGGAAGCTTTGTAATCAAGTTTTACCCGTGCCGTATACATGTCATATCCCGCATTCAGCAGGATATCGTCCTGGTTGAGAAACCCGCCGGAGAACATATAGTTCAGTTTGTCACTTCCCCCGGAAACCGTCACGTTATAATCGCGGAAAGGGGCCGTCCTGTAAATATAATCCTGCCAGTTTGTGCTGGTCCCGTCCCAATTCGTAATCCAGGAAGGTATCGGTGTTCCGTTAAACTGGGCTTTCTCCTTGTACCATTCTACATATTCAGCCCCGTTCAATGTCTTGTAGAAGTCATGTTTGTTGGCCTTCGAGAACCCTGTTTTCAGACTCACATCCACCTTGGCAAAACCCGACTTACCCGATTTGGTAGTAATGATGACGACCCCGTTGGCCCCTCTCGAACCATATATTGCGGTGGAAGACGCATCTTTTAATATGTCTATGGAAAGAATATTGGCAGGGTTGATGGCAGCCGCGCTGTTAGCGTCCGCAGGAAACCCGTCGATGACAAACAGGGGTTCCCTGTCACCCGATATGGTGCCTATTCCCCGGATCGTTATTTCCGAAATGTTACCCGGCTTTGCGCTTCTCGGCGCAACGTCGATGCCGGGGACAGTGCCCGCGAGTGCGTCCTCATAGGAACTGACGGGTCTTTGTTCTATTTGCGCAGCCGATACGGACGCGATGGAGCCTGTGAGATCCTTCCGCTTTTGCGTACCATAACCCACAACAACCACGTCATTGAGTTTTTTGATATCCACTTCCATACGGATATCTATATTATTGGATTGATGGACGGCGATCTCCTGGGTCGCATAACCCACCGCGCTGACGACCAGTACCGGACTGTTGATATTGTCCGGGATATCGATGCTAAAAGCGCCCTTATTGTCGGCGGACGCGGCGACGTTGGTGCCCTTGACGGTCACACTGGCCCCTACCAGCGGAGCCCCGTCGGAGCTTTGCACCTTACCCGTTATCGTTCTTATCAAAATATTTTTGGGAGCCCCAATGGCGATAACAGGCAGCGCTGTTATCCCAAAGATGAGAAATACAAGCAATCGTCTCATAAATGATGGTTTGGTGTTATGAATGGATATATAGTAGGGAGAGAACTCCCGGCCTAAGCCCGAAGTACCCGGGCGCTATGGCGGTGAATGAACTGGCAACACAATCGCTATTTTATCAGAGTTAAAAATCCTGCTTAAACGTTTAAATTTTATTCAAAAAGTTGACATCCAACAAAATGAAAAAAACTTGCTTAAGCGTTTAAGCAAATGTAAATGTTAAACGTTTAACAAACAAAAAATTTTCCGGGTATCAGTAAAAGTGCCGTTCTGCAGATATAGCAAATAATCCGTATATTCATTTTACATGTGCAGATATTGCAGGTATACAATACTGTGTTTGCTCATACCCCTGGTGACCATTGTCAGCTGCCGGGGGCAAACGGCAACGGAAATGCCGTCCTTGCGGGAACTGGTAGACAGCGCCATTCAAAATGACTACTCGCTTGCTAACAAACAGCTGGACATCCAGCTGACGGCACTCGACCAATCCAAACTAAAAGACGTCTATTTACCCAAGCTCGATCTTACAGTTAAGGATGCATTTATATTATCTTCCTTTGGTGTAAGAAGCAGGGACCTGATCAATATCCCCCAGCTGAATATCGATATTAAATCCGGGAGCAACCGGTTTACCACCACCGGCAACCTGCTTACCGCGGACCTGGGCGCTTCCATGGTGCTCTATTCCGGCGGCAAAGTGCCTCAGTTAAGAAAGGCATTAACCTACAAATCCGCCGCCCAGGAATTGATCATGGAAAGTGATCGTCAGCAGATCACCAGCAATGTGATCCAGGCTTATGACCAGCTGGCCCTGCTGAAACAGGTGAGAAAAGTATTGGACCAAAGTGAAAGTCGTCTCGCGGAGAACAGGCGTACGGCGGATAAAGCGCTGGGCTATGGGCTCATCACAAAATATGAACATCAGAAAATAGAAGTAGCGCAGGCACAGCTGGCGGCAAAGATCCAGGAATACCAGGGCAAGCAGGAGCTGGTGATCGACCAGCTCGCCATGTTCACGCATATTGATAAAGACCGGCTCCGGAAAATAGACCATGAGATGCAATTGATCGCTGTTTCACCGGGCGACGGACAAATAGCGCGCCGCGCCGAGCTAAAAGCCCTGGATGCCAAGCTGCGGGCAGGCCTTTACAAAATAAATGCGGAAAAGACCTGGTTTGTCCCCAAAGTAAAGGCAGGCGCTTCTTTTGGATACCTGGGTTTGCTGGCAGGACACATCAGTAGCTCGAAAGCCCTGCTGCCGGGAGTTATCAACAACAAGCTGTCGGCCGGGCTGCCCGACATCAATATATTGCCGATGTTCAACGTCGGTGTCGGGCTTAAATGGGATCTGTTTGATGGCCATGAAGGTGAACATGAAATAAAAGCAGCGCAAATAGAATACAAAAAGACGGAGAACGAAAAAAGGGATGCCACTGAAAAACTGGAGCTGAACCTGGCAAAATGCAGAAACGATTACCATATTGCCCAGGGCCAGGTGGCATTGAAGAGTACTGAGCAGCAGACGGCACAGAATGCGCTTACCCAGGCCACCAAAGAATACCGGACCGGGTTGATAAAATCCCTGCAATTGATAGATGCTGAAAATGATTATGTACAGTCGGCATTAGGCTATGTACAGTCGGTTTATGACCAGCGAAGAGCCGCCATTGCGCTGCTGATGGCCACCGGCGATCTGGCTGTTCAGGCTATTCCTTAAAATTTTATCCGAAATGAGAATTCGATACATCCTGCCGTTGCTGTATATCTCCGCCATACTCTCTGCATCCTGCAATGAGAAAAAGACGCCCCGGATGCTGGGGAAGATCAAGCGGGAAACCATCAGTTTTGCGCCCAAGGTCACCGGCCGCATCCTGAAACTTTATGTAGTGGAAGGAGTGATGGTAAAGCCGGGAGATACCCTTGCCATGCTGGATGTGCCGGAAGTCAACGCAAAGATCGCCCAGGCCCGCGGTGTCGTTACGGCGGCAACTGCTCAAAATGCCATGGCGCATAACGGGGCCACACCAAACCAGCTAAAACAGATACGCGCCAAATTCAATGCAACAAAAGAGCAGTTCAATTTTGCACAAAAATCCTTCGACAGGGCCAAAGCCATGTTCGAAGACAGCATGATGTCGCCGCAGTCATACGACGAAGCCTATGCAAAATACCAGGGCGCCAGATCCCAGTTGGATGCCGTTACGGCCGAGCTGAATGAAGCAGAACGGGGCCCCAGGGCAGAAACAAAAGAGGCGGCAGCCGGGCAGCAGGCACAGGCAAAAGGGGTGTTGCAGGAGGCGGAAGTCGCGTACTCCGAACGGTACATTATTGCCACCAATTATGCCAAACTGGAAACCATCGCCTTGCGGGAGGGGGAACTGGCAACAGCGGGATATCCTGTCTTTAATGGCTATCTGCCGTCCAGTACCTGGTTCCGCTTTACCGTTCCTGAAAGTAAGATTGCCGCCTACAAACAAGGTGAGGCCATAACCATCCGTGTCCCCTATAACCATACGGACCTGAAAGGGAAGATCGTCACCATCAAACAAATGCCGCGCTATGCCGATATTACCACCCCTTACCCGGACTATTCAATAGACGATGCCGTATATGAATTAAAAATTATTCCCGACAGCATAGCTTCGGCGGAGGCTTTACTGTTTAATGCTACCGTCACCCTGGATAAGCCCTGAAATCAGCACTATGCGAAATTTTCGCTTTTTACTTATAAGGGAGTTTAAACTATTCCGGAGCAACAGGGTATTTGTGGCTGCATTCCTTTTTATGCCCTTTGCCATGGCGTTTATATTGGGGAATGTATATAAAAAAGGGAAAGTCACCGGTCTGCCGGTGGTGGTAGTGGACAACGACCAGACTCCTTCCAGCAATAAGTTTTGCGACATGCTGGAAGATCATCCATCCTTACGGATCATACGTGCGGAAATTGAACTGGGGAATGTACAGCAGCTGATGCACGATCAACGGGCGATAGCGGTGGTCGTCATCCCCTCCCGCTTTGAGGCTGGTCTGCTCCGCCGGCAGCTCCCCGAAATCAATTGTTACCTCAACATGTCCAACACGGTTACCGCAGGAGCAGTGGGCACAGCCGTATCTGTCTGCGCAGGCACTATGAATGCCGGGATACTTATATCTTCCTATCAGAAGAAGGGCATCCCCGCCTCGATAGCGGTGAAGCAATACGAAGCATTCAAACACAATGTATTTTATCAATATAACCCGTCAGGCAATTACTTATATTATTTGTGGCCGGGTCTTATTTTTTCTATCATACAACAATTGCTCCTGCTGGCATTGGCCGTGAGCTTCTCGGGGGAAATGGAAAGAGGTGCATTCACCGGGCAGGGGTTGCTTGCCTGCAGCCGGTCACCCCTGCTGTTGATCATCGTCAAGATAACCCCTTATGTGATCATGGGCATGCTGAACATCGGCGTATATTTTTTACTGAGCATGTATTTCAGTATCCCGTTCCCCAGACACCCGGCAACATTGCTGGTATCTCAGCTATTGCTGGTGGTGGGCTCATCGCTGCTGGGGGTATTGTATAGCATCATTATCCCTTTATCCTTGAAAGCATCCCAACTGCTGATGTCCATCGCATCGCCTGCATTTACCATTTCCGGGTTTACCTGGCCGCAGGTGCCTTCCGTGCTGACCGCCATCAGCAATGCCATCCCGCTTACCCCTTATCTGCAGATCATGCGCATGACGCTCTTTCAGCAGGCGGGCTGGACGGATGTCTTACCAAAAATTTTGCATCAGATCATTTTGGCAGCGGCTTTTTTGCTACTGTCCATGCTGTTGCTTTATATCAAAATAAAAAAAGCGCTGAGAACAGGTAATAATAATTCGCAGGCGGCTGTGCCGGCCTGATATAGCCATGAGAAATTTTCTTTCCATCATCAAAAGGGAGTTCCGTCTCTTCTTCTCCAACAAGATCATGTTGGGGTTGTACCTGGGTGGTCCGGTGCTGTATGGTTTATTATTTGGCTATGTGTACAACAAAGGGAAACTGACTGATCTGCCCATTGTCATTGTAGACAAGGACAATTCCTCCACCAGCGCTGCACTCATCGACATGTTGAGTGAGACCGATATGCTACAGGTAAAAGAAGTACGACGCCAGCCGGTAGACGCGGATCGTTTGTTTATGAACGGGGGTGTTTATGCGGTAGTAAACATTCCCTATCAGTTTGAAGCAGACATCATGCGGGGCGCATATCCTGAGCTGAATACCTATATCAATAATGCCAACCTGATGCCGGCGAACTACGTTTCGCGTGCTGTAATGACAGCTGTCGGCACATTGAATGTCATAAAGACCAGGATGGCCGGCAAACAAGCAGAAGCTTTTCACCTCAACCTGTTCCGCCTGTATAACCCGGCTTCGAATTATTTTTTCTTCATATGGCCATCTTACCTGGGGATCATTCTCCAGTCGGTGGTAATGGTAGTGCTGGCGCTTAGCTTTGCCTCGGAGCAGGAAACCAACAGCCTGCCCGGCTTGTACCGGCAAAGCAGCCATTCCGTACCGCTGCTGTTATTGGGTAAGCTGATCCCTTATTTATTACTATCTGTAATCCTGTTAGGAGTATATGGCATTTATTTTTATCTGTTCAGACAGCCGTATCCCGGCCACCTCTTCCCTGTACTTTTGGTGAGCTTTATCTTTGTTGCGGCCAACTGTTTTATCGGGGTCAGCGCCGGACTGCTCTTCAGATCCCAATTGAAGTCGTTGCAATTCCTGATCATATTGTCCATGCCTGTGTATATTTCTTCCGGTTTCAGCTGGCCTTATGAGCAGGGCGGATGGGCGGCAAGACTGTTCAGCGGCATCTTTCCTTTTATGCCCTTTGTCAACGGTTTCCGGATATTATTGATCGAACATGGCTCTTTATCCGACATAAAGGATTATCTCCAGCTTCAGCTAATCCAGCTGGCTATGTATTTTATGATCGCCTGTCTGCTGTTGCGGTGGAATGTTGCCGGGCGCCGGAAAGAAAGGTAACAAACTAATTATCCGGACTGCCATATCCTAATAAGACCCCTACTGCCGCAGCCATCTCCTTGGCAAAATCCGCGTATTCCTGCTCTTTTAAATTCTCAACCATTCCGATACCCACAAGTAGTAATGCCAGGACGACGAGTGCAATGGAGGTTGGCTTTTTAAGGGACGGAGCGATAGCAGTGCCGCAGTAAGTAAAGGCAATTCCGGAAGCTATGGAGGATTGATAAGGAACTATATAAGTACCATACAGGGAATGTTCGCCAAAAACAAAACATTGAGGATAATAAATTAATAAATAGATAAGGCCGCTACCCAGGACAGCGCCCGGTAATACGCCCACCCATCTTAGCCAGTTGTAGTTAGGGTTGAACGACATGTTGGATTTGGTTTCATTTATTTAGCTATTGATCTCGATAAAGGGAATTGCCGGTACAGAAATCTTCCCTGGTTCAAATAATATCCCAGGGAAAGGGTCAGCGCCCGGTTGCGCAATGCCGTCCCATTACTTTGCCTGAGGATATTCTGCAGACCGTGATCATATTGCAGACATATGTTGAGACGGTTATGCATCTCGACGCTACAATGGAAGGAAAGTCCATAATCCATCCTCCTGTAAAACCCCCTCCCCGACCCATCGTCCGGGTACAAAGCGCCATAGACATGATTGCCCGCCCTGTTGACCTTAAAGATCTGCGAAGGTTCATTGATCCGCCAGGCCGCATAACCACCTGCTCCTACCAGCAAACCCGTCGGAAGAGAAAGTCCCCACCGTTTTATAAATAGCAACGGCGACTGCAGATAGCTAAATCCCAAAGAACGGATGGCGCCTGCCCGTCCGGTGGTACCCTGGACAAACCGGCTCCCCCATCGATCCAGGAACAATCCGGTGCGAAGTCCGCAGGAGCTCCCGCGCTGCAACGGCAGATCCGCGGTCAGCCCTATCTTATAGCCTGCCAGCATATTCCCGGATATCGTTTCATATCCGTAGGTGCCGGTGGTCTTCGAGACGGCAGTACCAGCCACCGCTTGTAGTAACTGACTGTGCCCCAGCAGTGGTATTACAAGTAATATTAATATGACTGGTGCCCGTAGATTCATATGCATTTTTGCACTCGTAGTTTATAAAACCAGGTGCTGACGAAAACCCCTACGCTAAAATCGCTTTTAACAAAAAAAGGGCTGTTCAGAAGCTAAGTGTATAGGACAAATAGAAAGTGAAGTTAAAAAGGTAGTTGGCCGCCGGCGTGACGCTGTAAAAACTCTCTCCGGTGGCCCATATATCCGGCATGGACCAATGGCTGGATTGGAACACGTCATATACAGCAGCGGATATTTTGTGTTTTATCCGTTTGCCGGTGTTGAAGTAAAAGTTCGTATTGAAGTTAACACGATAAGTGCTGGGGTCCCGTATGGTCCGGTAGGAGGAAGTATCGTATACCGACGGGCCATATTCCATGGGTCTGCTATCCGATATGGCGGCCGGGCCGCTGTTAATCTGAGGGGAAACGCCCGGTGGCAGCAGCAGACAATCCCCTGTATTGAAATGCAGAAGGAGGTTCAGGTCCCAATGCGCGGAAGGATGATAGGTGGCGGTCAGATTGAGGATATGACGCCTGTCATAACGGAAGGGATATTTTTCCCCGTTGTTCAGCTCGGCAAATTGCCGCCAGTTCCAGGAAAACGTATAGGAAAGCTGCATGAACCATTTTTTATAGCTCTTTGTACCCAGCAACTCCGCACCATAGCTCCAACCCTTTCCCGAAAGAATATCCTGCTCCCATGTGTCTTCATCGTAAAAGATATTCCCATTATCCGTGAAATTCGTCACGTTGTTCATTTTCTTATAATAGGCTTCCGCAGAGAAATGGAGCCCCTTTTTAAGATGGATGCTATACCCCAGGTCGAACTGACTGCTTTCCACCGGTCGCAGTAATCCGGTGCTTGGGACCCAAAATTCGCTGTTGACGCCCAGGAAAGGGCTCGATACCTGGTGCAGATACTGTGTCATCTGTGAATAGGAAAAAAAGAGCTGCTGATCCTTCCTGGTCCTGTACGCGGTGAAGAACCTCGGCTGAAAAGAGTTGTAATTATAATTTCTGAACCAGTAGGAAGTAAAATGTATACCGGGCCTGATCAGCCAGTCGGGCGTCAGCCTGATCTCGCTCTCTCCGTATAAGGCTGCTTCCGTAAATGGCAGCGGCTTCATCGGTTTGTAATAGCCGAATTTCTCCTGTAGGTCCGGGGTAATGCTGGAATTAAAAGGGTGAATGACCGTATGGGTAAACCTTCCGCCCAGTCTGAATTGCACTGCCGTCGAAGGAATGAGCTCCACCTGTGTTTTGGCTTCGCACTGCCTGATGGAAGCATAGTTGTTAAAGGCCTTGGTGCCCGTGACATCCCCGGTGGAATCGTCGTAAATGGTAAACTTCATACCCGCCAGGTTCCTGTAATTGCTGATGTTAAACGTTGTATTGACAAACGCCTTGGTGCCGAATACATGGTTCCAGTTGATGGTACCCAGGCTGTTGCCCCAGATCTGCAGGTTTTGATAGTCCGATTGCATAAGGTTCAGCCTGTCCTTTCCCAGGTATCCGCTGACCATCAGCTTATTATTCGGGTTGAAAAGATGGGTTAGCTTAAAATGGATGTCATAAAAATGGATATTATAATTGTCATCCAGCGTCTTGAGTACCGGCTTGCTCCAGTTGTTCCGGAATGAAACCATCATGGCCGTACGCCCTTTCTGCAAGGGGCCTTCAATAGTAAATGCGCCGGAAAGGAATCCGGCATGGGCCTGCCCGTTCCATCTGTCCATATTGCCATCCTTTGTATTCACTTCTGTAATGGAGGAGATACCGTCTCCCCCGATGCTGGCGGGAAAATCGCCTTTGAATTGCCGGATCGATTTTACAGAAGTGCTGTTTGCAATGGAGATCTCACCCAGCAGGTGGCTGGGATTGAATACCCTGTTGCCATCCAGCAGGAAGACGCTCTGGTCCGGATCCCCTCCCCTGACCAGCAGCGCGCCTGTCGTCTCCTGGGATTCGATGTTCCCCGGCAGGAGGTAGAGCGATCGGACAGGGTCGCTTTCGCCCAGTATGTTGTTATACACCTCAGACTGATCCTTATTGATCCTGTTACCCCCGTCCTTGCGGAGCATATTTGCCGCCTCTACCCTCACCTCCGGCATCGTCACCGGCTTCAACAAAAGATTCATCCTCACCGGCTCTTCGACCACTACTTCCACGGTCTTCGAAAGATACCCTGCATAAGACACCTCTAAAACGTGCCTGCCTTCAGGCAGGCTAAGATTATAATATCCATATATGTTTGACTGGCAGGCAGGCCCGGAAGGCAGCTCGCGGATCACAGCAAAAGGCAGCGGCTCCAGCCGCTCCTCCTCCTGGACAAATCCATACAAGGCATGATGCCCGATCAATGCCTCTTCGGGTAATACAACAGTAGAAGCCATCACCAGCAGCTTGTTGTTCTTCTCCACTACCGTCACCCGCTGGCCTGTCAATATATGTTGCAAGGCCTCTCCCAACGTCGTTTCACCTTCGGCAAGGGACAGGGTCTTGTCGGAAAGACAATAGGAAGAATACTCGATGATAACGCCGCTGCGACGGGCGACATCCTCCAGCAGAGAGGTGACGGTTCCCCGTACCACAGGGCTCCTGAACTTTTGCTTGAGCAGACGGCTTTGGGCATGAACGCACGGCAGACCGGTGAAAAATAAAAGGACAAGTACAGACAAAGGAACACCCACCTTATGCAAACCGGTGCATAAGCGAATAGCGGATGTTATATGTTCGTTCCTTTCGGCTATATATTAAGGTTGATATATAATGATCGTGTCGCCATTCCTCTGGTAACGCAACCCAGTAAGCGCACTGATCTCCTCCAACGGCTGTTCCAGCGGCTGACGGCTGAATCGAGCCGTAATCTTGTAAACACCGGCCTTCGGTATCAACGCATCCGCCAGCCGGACCTCCACTCCATAATAATCCGAGAGGTCTTCCACCACCTGGTTAAGCGGGGTCCCTTCAAATGTCAGATCACCCGTCTGCCAGGATAAATAGTTGCCTGCCGTCGCCGGCCTTTGTTCAAGCCCTTTTTCGGAAAGTACCACCTGCTGCTTTTCAGAAAGGATACAACTCCGTCCCGACTCCTCCTTGTCCGTAACAAGAACCCTGCCTGTCCTTACGATCACTCTGTCCGATGACGGAGACGATCTGACAAGAAAGGATGTTCCCAACACTTCTATTACAGACCTGGCCGTCCCGATCCGAAAGGGCCGGTCCTTTGCCGGATAAATGTCAAAAAAGGCATCACCTGTCAGCATCACCCTCCGTTCAGCACCATCAAAAACAGCCGGGTATTGCAAAGTGGCCCCCTTACGCAAAGATACAGTTGATCCGTCAGGTAGGGCTATCTTTCTGTTCTCACGTCCGGCGACCACCGACTGCCAGCCGGCCGTCACGGAAGCCCGGCCCGGGAATATCCTTCCGCCTGCCAGGACGACCGCTCCGATAACAACCACTCCGATGGCGATCACAGCTATGGCAACTCTGACGGGTAGTGGCATACGGATAAACAATCCCGTTCTCTTCTCTCGCTGACTCAGCCGGCGCTCCATCGCATGCCAGGCCCTGGACGTATCAAATTCCGGCCGGGCAAGGACAGCGCCGGAGGCATGCCATAGATGCATCAATTGGACAAACTCCTCTTCATGATCCGGATGAAGATTGCGCCATTCCTGTAAAATGGCTTTGTCCTCAGGGCTTTCGCCACCTGAGAGATGTTTCTCTATCAACACTTTGATATGTTCCGGTATTTCTATCACTGTATATTAAAAAAAAACTTAAAATATATTTTATCCACGGGCCTACTCACCACATATACATGCTTTTGGCTAGTGATCTCAGGATCTTCATTGCCTTCCAAAGCTGGTTTTCAACGGTCTTTACCGATATTTCCAAAGTGCTGGCAACCTCCCGGCTGCTAAGCTGCCCCATCCGGCTTAGTAAAAAGACCTCCTTGCATTTAGGCGGCAGCTGTTCTATATATCCGGCCAGCCGGGTGTTATAATCTGCTTGCGGGTCCTTTTCTGTCATGCCGTCTACCCAATCACCCTGGGAATTTTCTTCCAGATGCCGGTCGGTCAGACTGTAAACAGGCATCCGTTGCTCCCGGCTGAGATAGGTCAGACAATTGTTGCGCACAGCGGTAAAAAGATAGTACCGGGTGTCATTGCCCGAAGTGGCCAGCAAACGCCTGTTCTTTTCCCAGATCCGGGTAAAGATCTCCTGTACTATGTCTTCGCAGGCGTCCCTGTTCTTCACAAAGGTGAATGCATACTGACAGAGGGGAGCATACAACTCCTCAAATACAAGCCTGAATCGCCTGTACAGATCATTACCTTCCTGGAAGCCTCCGATATCCCTGTCTGTTGACATAAATTAATATGTATAAAACAGGATTTTTCGAAATCCCCCTATGGAAGAAAAGTTATTTATTGATGATTTTTAAAAGAATTTATTTGTCGCGTAGGGGTTTTGTACTAGCGGCTGTTTTAAGATAACCGTGTGGCTCAATATACTTTAGGGGTTTTAGTTACGATCATCTGAAGCGATTTTCGCGGACCAGCCGTTTTCTCCATTTTTGCTGTCAAGAGGGCGGTCTCTTAAACATTCAGTACCCCGGCCTTACCTTTTCAGGTAAGGCTTTTTCTTTTTGCAACCATGTGTCAACAAAAAATGGCCAGGAACAAACAAAACGTTTTGTAAGTCCTGGCCATGAGATCTTCTTACTTAATAACAGGCACAGGCGCCCAATAGTATGTATGGTTCGCATCACTGGGCTGATTGATCAGCGATGCCTCGGACGCATCACGGTTTGCATTGGCTTTTTGCACCGTCTCAGTCCGTACCAGGTCGAACCACCGGACACCAAATTCACCCGCAAACTCCCATCCCCTTTCGGCCACCACGGAATCCCTGAAATCAGCCTGTGACAAACCCGCCGAGAGCGGAGGTAACCCGGCCCTGGATCGCACCTGCCTGACGGCATCATACGCACTGGCATCAGGACCAGATGACATGGCCTGCGCCTCCGCATAGGTCAGCAATACCTCGGAATAACGGATAAGGAACGAGGTGGCGCTGCCCCACCAGTTACCCGCCTTATGCGTACTCCAGTCATAACTAAAGTCATCGCGGTATTTGAGGAAATAGGGATGTTTCTGCAGGGTATGCTGCCAGTCCACTACATTATTAGGGTCATTCTTGACAAAGTAATCTTTTTGATAAGTAGCATCCTTTCTTGGTCCCGTGGGAAAGCTGTTATAGAATGAGATATCACCCATACCATCCTCCCAGCCGCCCTCCTCATAATCCGGCGCATAAGGGTTCGGCGACATCATATTCCCATTCTCCCAGCTATAGGTCGGTATTTGATTGTTATAATAGCAGGCAAATACAGCCTCTGTATTGAACCTGTTCCCTATCTTCCATATATCCGCGAAATTCGTCAGCAGACTGTACCCCCAGGTGGCTTTGCCGTCTATCACTTCTTTTGCTTTGGCAGCCGCCAGGGCATATTTGTCCGTCTGTTTCAGGGGCCAGCCGGCCATCGTCAGATATACATTGGCCAACAGCGCCTTCGCAGAACCCTTCGTCGGAAAGATATCAACCCCACTCTGCTTTGCCGGCGCACTCCAATGATCCGGCAGCATGGTTTCCGCCTTTTGCAGGTCCGCTACGATTAAAGTATAGATATCCTGCACCTTCGCATTGGGCCGGTTATCCACTATCGTGGTTTCCGTAGGCATGGGTACTTCGCCCCAGGTCCTGGTCAGATAGAAATAGCTGGTGGCCCGCATAAAATAAGCATAGCCGCCGGCATTGTTCCGTTGGTCCTGGGTAGCCTGTGTTGCATCGTTGTAATGTACCAGCAACGAATTCGCAGATTTGACGGTGGCGTAAAAATAATTCCACCAGTTAGTCATTCTGCTGTTGGAAGAGTTGGCATTAAAAACATCAAAATCGGACATGTCTATTTTATTCCCCGACCTTTTTGAGACTATATCATCACCGCCATAATAGGCAGATCCCACCTGGTTAAAGGCGCCATTGAGCTGTATGGCCAGGGCGGCCTCCGCCATTTGCAGATCACTCGCCGTCTTATAAAAACTTACAGGGGTAATGCTCCCTTTTGGTGTTTCCTCGAGGTACTTCTTACAGGCCGTGCCCATTATACCCAGGGTCAGTATGCAGATGCTATATTGAAGTATTCTTTTCATATAAATGACTTTGTGAATTCGGTTAAAATTTCAATTGCAGTCCCACCGTGATCGTTTTGGGAGAAGGATACGCGCCCAGGTCGATCGCGCCGTCCACATCGCTGCCGGCCGACGTAGTAGTGGCTTCCGGGTCAAACCCTTTGTATTTGGTGATAGTGGCAATATTTTGCGCACTCACATAGATCTTCGCAGACACCAGCTTCAACAGACTCCTGCCAAGCGTATAAGACAGACTCACATTCTTTAGCCGCACATAACTGCCGTCCTGTAAGAACTGCGTCGATTCCACCCAGCTCTTATTCTTACTGCCGGGGTTGGCCCAGGTAGATCCGGTGTTGGAGGACGTCCAATAGTTGGCGGCATCGGCCAGGTTGATAAATTTCACGTCACTGGTGGGTACAGCGGTCGCTGCATAAGTGGCATTGAATATCTTATTGCCATGAGATCCCTGAATAAAAATGTTCAGCTCGAAATTCTTATAGCTGAAGTTATTGTTAAAACCCCAGGTAAACTTTGGCGTTGCCGAACCGGAGATCACTCTGTCTTCAAACCCGACAGAACCATTGCCGCTGACATCCCTGTATTTGGCGTCGCCGGCTTTATAGATCCCTTTATCAGCCTGGTAAACCCCCTCCCAGGGAATAAGGTAAAATGCCCCCATCGGCTGGCCGACCTTTACCACCTGTATCGGGGCTGAAATAAGTCCTCCGCCAATGGCCGTCCGTTGCAACATGGAATCCTTGCCGAGGTCTATCACCTTATTTTGGTTGAAGGCAGCATTAAAACCCGTGGACCAGGTAAAATTCCCGTCCTTATACGGCGTCCCTTCGATCATAAATTCCCAACCCTTATTATTCACCTTTCCAATGTTCTTCAGATAAGATCCGCCGCCGTCATAATTGGAGATCCTGGTGAACAGCAGCAGGTCGCTGGTGTTCTTGTTGTAATAGTCGGCAGAGATATTGAGCCTACCGTTCAGGAACCCGGCATCCACACCCACATCCGTCTGCCTGGAAGTCTCCCATTTGACATCAGGCGTAGCAGGATTGCCCAATGTGTAACCCTGGGACACAGTGCCCGTGCCATAAGAGTAGATAACGCCGTTCAACAAGCCCAGCGTGCTGTATGGCCCAATAGCCTGGTTACCCGTGACACCCCATCCGGCCCTTAGCTTAAGGTTCGAAAAAACGCCCATCTCCTGGATGAATTGCTCATTGGACAATTTCCATCCCGCACTGAAGGAAGGAAAACTGCTCCATTTGTTATTCCCCTGGAATTTGGAAGACCCATCCCTTCTGATAGTGGCGGTCAAAAGATATTTATTATTATAACTATACGCTATACGCCCCATATAGGACAGCAGGGACCAGTTGGAATAGCCGGAAGAGATGGCTTTGGAAGTATTCAACCCCAGATTGTAATATCCATTGGACAGAGAGGTCAGACCCGAGCCCGACGCGCTGAAGGTGTTGTATTTATTCGAAGTAGCTTCCACCAGGGCCGTGGCAGTAAGATCATGCCTGTCGAACGTTTTGTGGAACGTAAGGATATTGCTGTTCTGGAAGGTGTAGCTCTCCGATGAGCCTTGGCCGGACCCCGGGTTGCCCTGGCTGATCCAGTCATTATTCAGATAAGCGCTCTTCGAAATATTCATATCCAATCCCGCATTGACCGTCAGGGTCAGCCAGTCCGTGATGGTATATCTTAACTTCCCGTTGAAAACGCCCACATTTGAAAAATTATCGCTATTCCTCTCTTTGATGGTCATATAGGGATTCGACCAAATGGGCGATATGCCAAATCTGTTGTATTGACCCGGCGCATCGTAGACAGGTTCTGTAGGAGCCCAGGTGAGCGCCGATGTGACAGGATTACCCTTTGAACCCATATCCCCATTGTTATGGGAATTGATCCGGGCAACATAAAAATTGAGCCCAAAGTCTATCCGGCTGGTCAATTTCAGGTCCAGGTTTGACCTGATACCAAACCTCTTTTGATGACTGTTGACCAATATTCCCGACTGATCAGTATAAAAACCCGATATATAATATCTCGTACCCTCTTTCCCCCCTGCTACGGATAATTGATGGCTTTGCGTGGTGGAATTATCAAAGATCAGGCTTTGCCAGTCCGTACCCTTGCCGGCAAAAGACTGAGGGTCGGGAAATACACTGGCGCCTGCCGTAAGATTAGCGGTCTTTGCATAGGTCACCGGATCCATCAGTTGGTATTTCTTCATGGGTTTGTTAAAACTTACAAAACCGTTGTAGTCGACCCTCGGAACACCCGATACACCCGTTTTGGTAGTGATGATAACGACCCCGTTAGCCCCTCTCGATCCATACACAGCCGTGGCGGAAGCATCCTTGAGCACTTCCATGGACTCTATATCGTTGACGTTGAGATCCGACAACCCGATGCTGCTCAACGCCACACCGTCCACCACATACAACGGGTCGTTGTTGGCATTGATGGAGTTGGCCCCCCGGATACGGATCTTTACGGCTCCACCCGGCGCCCCGGAATTATTGGTTACGGCAACCCCGGCCACCCTGCCCTGCAAGGCGGAGGAAGCATTTATGACCGGCTGATCCTTATAGGCTTTGGAAGAGAGGGTGGCGATCGCACCGGTGAGATCGCGACGCTTTTGGGTGCCATAGCCGATGACAACCACATCGTCCAGCTGGGAGCCCTTCCCTTTTAAATGGATTTGGAAGTCCGTCCTGCCGGAAACAGGGATCTCCAGATCCTCCATGCCGGCATAGGTGACAACCAGGGTTTTACCACCGCCCGGCACTTCGATGGCAAAAGTACCATCCTTTAAAGTGGTGGTCGCATTACCGGAACCTTTGACGACCACCGTGGCTCCTTCTAAGGGGGACTGATCGGGACCTGTGACTTTTCCTGTTATCTTCCTGGTCTGTGCGAAAGTTAATACGGAAAGGACGATACCTGCCAGGATCAGGATCACCTTTTTTTCCAGTATGGCCATAAGCATTAGTTTAGGTCCACAAATTAGGGTGACACCCAGCTGTAAAGGGGGGTGTAATTCATACAAAAGGGGGACAAATTGGTAAATTAAATCATTGATTGTCAGAAAAAGTGACATTAAACTCCTTACTAAAGGAGCCCTTGTACTTTTTTATATATTCGGAGGGGGGCATGCCGAATAATTTTACAAATTGCTTCCTGAAATACTTGATATCCGAGATCCCTACCTGGAACGCAACCTCGCTGATATTGGCATCCGTGCTAAGCAAAAGAACGGCCGCTCGCCGTAAACGTATGAGCCGGATAAATGCATTGACAGATTGACCGGAAGTGGCTTTTACCTTCTTGTACAGACTGGAATGACTCATATTCATCTCCTTTACCAGCATTTTTATGGTAAAACCGTCATTATCCAAATTCTTTTCCACAATAGCAATACACTTTTCCAGGAACTCCTTATAAACAAGGGGGATCTTTGAATAGTTCTTCTTCAGCGTGATCCTATCAAAAAAATACTGCTGCAGCGTGTTGCGCCCCTTAAGAATATTATCCACCCGGGCAATCAACAGGTCTTTTTCAAACGGCTTGGTGATATAATCATCAGCGCCGCATTCAATCCCTTTTAGCTTTATCTCCGAAGACGACGAAGCCGTCAAAAGTATCACCGGAACATGCATAAGCGAAGGCTCCTCCCTGATCTTCCTGCATAGCTCAACCCCCGTCAACCCATTCATAAGTACATCGCTGATGATAACATCGGGGATATGGTTCAATGCCAGCCGCCACCCGGTTTCACCATCCTCCGCTTCATAAATAATAAACTGTTCCTTAAATATCTGGGAAAGATAGCTGCGGATCTCAGGATTGTCATCTACCAACAGCACCGTTTTCTTGTCCGTAATTATTTCCTGCCACCCGGCATCCGGAGTCACTTCAGCCTCCGGCGCCTCCGGCTGCGTCGCTTCACTCATCAATTCATGGAGGAACAGGGGTCTTTCCGCTATTTCCTCATGGATATACTGCCCATGGAAGTGACCGGCGCCTTTTTGAAGGACAAGGGTGAATTGAGTACCTTTATTTATCTCGCTTTGATAGGAGATCCCTCCCTTATGGGCATCCACAAATTGCTTTACCAGGTAAAGACCGATGCCAAAACCGGACTTTGAAGGGGTATACCTGTTTTTCTCCTGGTAGAACCTTTCAAACAATTTATCGCCTACATGCCCTTCGATACCACAGCCGCTGTCGCGGACATGTACGTTCACCGTACCCATGTCCTCTTTTATCTCAAAAGAGATCGCCCCACCCTCCGGGGTAAATTTCAGTGCATTGGAAACAAGATTGAACAGCACGATCTCCATCTTCTCCCTGTCCACGAACAACTCGATATCCGGATTATCACAGGCAAATTCATATTGTATGTTCTTTGTTTTTGCCTGCTGGCTAAAACAGATGAAGACCTCGCGGCACAATGCGGAAAAATTCAGCCGGGTAATTTTCAGTTTATCCGCCTCCGTATCCGCCTTCCGGAACAACAGCAGCTGATCGACCAGGCTCAGCAATCTTCGGGCATTCCGGTATACAATACCCAGATCGTTCGTCCCGGACGTCTTTTCAGGATGATACAGCAGCTCCTTCAGAGGGTTGATGATCAATGTTAAAGGAGCCCTGAACTCGTGGGAGATATTCGTAAAGAAACTAAGCTTTTTTTCATTCAGCTCCCGCACCCTTTCCGTCTCCTTCTTGGCCCACGCCACTTCATAGGCCAACCTGGTCTTCTGAGCCTGATACCTTAAATAAGTATACACAAGAGACGCCGCGGCGGCAAAATATAGCAGGTAGGCCCACCAGCTTCGGTACCAGGGGGGCAATACAACGATGGACAATTGCTGCTCTTTACCACTCCACACCCCATCGGCATCCATGGCTTTCACCTTAAAAACATATCTCCCTTCCTGCAGACGGGTATAGTTGACCGTCCTGTTCTTCCCGGCAAAGATCCACCCCTCGTCCCGTCCTTCCAGGCTATAGGCATAGTTGATCTTATCCGGGGAAGTGTATTCCAGCGCAACAAAATCCAGTGAAAGCGTGGCCTTGCTAAAGGGTAGCTTTATTTCCTGTATCTGGTCCGAAGAATGCCTGGCTATATAGGATATATCTGTCTCGACGGGGACATTATTGACCCTTATACCTGAGATATAAATGGGCGGGGCCACCCTACTCGTGTAAATCTCCTCCGGGCAAAAAATATTGAACCCTTTGATGCCGCCAAAGATCATCTCGCCCGAATGCAGGGTCAGGGCCGCATTATAGTTGAACTGGTTGCTTTGTAGACCGTCCGATTGGGAATAATTGGTGAACCGCCGGGTAACAGGATCAAATTTGGACAGACCATTAAAAGTGCTGATCCATAAATTCCCCCTTGCATCTTCGAGGATGTTCAGGACGGCATTACTGCAAAGACCGTCCTTTTCCGTATACCTGGTAAATGCCCCGTTATTCCTGTTAAATAATAATAACCCTCCATCCTCGGTACCTATCCAAAAACGCCCTGTCTTATCTTCATGAATAGCGCGGACCCGATTGCCCACCCAATATCGCTTATGTCTTTTTTGGGTTTTATCGATCCGGATCAGGGTGTTCTGATCGCCACACCAAAGTTGGTCATTCCTGTCCTCAGCAATGGTCAGCAGGGTATTCAGCTGCTGATCGAACAGCTCGAACATGTTTTTTTGTCTGTTAAAACAATAAAGACTCCCGTGCAGCAGGGTCGAGGCCCACAGCCGGCCTTGCTTGTCCTCATACAACTTCCAGACATTTTTTTCCTCCTTATTCGTTACCGGGTTGATACAGCTAAACCTTTCAAAAGCGCCTGTTTGTCTGTTCAGACGGTTGACACCACCGTTCCAGGCTGCAATCCATACTTCGCCGGCACGGTCGATCAATAACCCTGTTATAAAATTGTTGCTGATAGAACGCGGGTTGGCTGGGTCATGCCGGTAATTGATAAACTTATTCTTTCTTTTATCCCAATAGCTCAATCCTCCGCCGTCCGTCCCGATCCAGATATTTTGATCTGCATCCTCGGAAAAGGACAATACAAAATCGTTGATAAGGCTGTTCCCGTTCAGCGGGTCATGCCTGACTGTTTTGAAACGGGCCCTTTTGGGGTCGATGATATTGATGCCGCCACGCAACGTACCTATCCATATACGGTCTTCCTTATCCTGGCAGATATCATAGACTGCGATCAATGCTCCCTGGTCGGCTTCCGGAAAAGGGGTTATCTTTCCGGTGGCTGCATGTAATATATATATACCGCCGCCGTCGGAGGCAATCCACATATCCCTGTTTGCCAGAATGGTGAGCCTGACGATCTTGCTGGTGGTTGATAAGACGGGTAGGATGGTATTAAAGACAGGCCCGAATTGAAAGACGCCGTTGTCAGCCCCTATAAAAATATTTCCCCGGTCATCGGCCTTCAGACAATTCCCATTCCTGATGCCGTCGTACACCAGCCGGATACTATTTGTTCTGTGATCATACCGGCACAACCCCTCATTACGGATAAATAACCAGGTATCTTGTCCGTTGTCAAACTCGATGGAAGTCACCTCATAATCGGTCCTGGCGCCATAAGGGATCTGCACCGCCGTCTTACCGTCCTTTTTATATACTATCAGCCCGGCAGTAGTAGTAGCAATAAAGACGTTCCCCCGTCGATCACACCGGACCTGACTTACCTCTGCCAGTAATTTCTTTGGCAGGGTTTTGCCAAAAGGCTGGTAATAGAGGGGAGAGAACCTGCTTGTGACAGGATTAAAAACACATACCCCTTCCTGGGTCCCGATCCATAGATTGGACCCGGCATCTTCTTCCAGCGAAGAGATCCGGTTGAAAATTAAGGAGGTGCTGTCATCAGGCTGCTTCCTAAAAATTTTGAATTGATAGCCATCATACCTGTTCAGTCCGTCATAAGTACCTACCCACATATATCCATTATGGTCCTGGTAAAGACAGGTGACCTCATTATTGGAAAGCCCCTGTTCAATACCTAAATAGGATACCGCCGGGCTATGGTGCGCCCAAAGGGAAGGGATGCAGACGAACGAGGCAATAATCGCCCAGATTAGTTTTCTGATAGCCACTAATCACAATGTACATTATTTTAATATCAATTCTATCACCGGCACGGTATATTTTGGTTGTTGTTTCGGTAGCTGGAGTGTAAGGTCCGAAGAGCTTTCCCGGGACGGCGCAAACTTTAATTCCGAATTATCATTCAGCAGCTGGGCATAGCGTATTTTGCCCGAGTAACCCGGCAGAACAAGCTCGCCTGAAGAAGGATAATCATATACATGCACGTATAACCTCTTCGCGCTTTTATTGTAAGTAAGTTTCGTATTCTCCGGCGCTTTGAATTCGCCGGGCGCGTAAGTACAGTTATAGATGGCCCTGCCGTTGGCATGTATCCAGTAAGCAAGACTGTCCAGGGCATTCTTTGCACGGTAATCAAATTCGCCACGGGCCGTCGGTCCGACGTTTAGGATCAGGTTGCCCCCATTGGCGGCGGAAGTGATCAGCAGGTCAAGTAATTGCCGGTGGGACTTCCAGGTATTCTCATCCCGGTAATACCCCCAGGAGCCGGAAAAGGTCTGACAGGTTTCCCAGGTCTTGCCTTTATATTTCTCCAGTTCTGCCGTCGACACCTGCTCGGGCGTGACAAAGTCACCGCCATCCGCATAGTCCTCAAGCCCTAACCGGTTGTTCACAATGATACCCGGCTGCAGCTGTCTTACCAGCTTTAATAATTCGACAGCACCCCAGTCTTCCGCATGTTTGCCACGCCTGGCATCCTTGCCCCAGGTCCAGTCGAGCCACAGGACGTCGATCTTCCCATAGTTTGTCAATAGCTCGGTGATCTGATCGCGAAGGTACTGTCTGTACTTGCGCATATCCCGGCCTTTGTTCAGCCGGTCGTAATTCGCCTGGCTCGTATCTGTCTGGGTCAGCGGATGAACATCGTCCATCGTATAGTCCGGATGGTGCCAGTCGAGCAGTGAATAATAAAAGCCGACCTTAAGCCCCTGCGCCCGGAAGGCATTTACATATTCCCTCACCAGGTCCCGGTGAGCAGGGGTATTGGTGGCCTTATAATTTGTGTATTTCGAATCGAAAAGACAAAATCCATCATGATGTTTAGTAGTGAGCACCGCGTATTTCATACCCGCGGCCTTGGCTTGTTTTGCCCAGACGGACGGTTCGAACTGGTCGGGGTTAAAAAGATCAAAATACTTCTGGTACTCCTCATTGGTCATATGCTCGTAATGCTTTACCCACTCATGTCTTGCCGCCATGGAATAAATACCCCAGTGAATAAACATCCCAAATCTGTCGTTCGTCCACCAGGCCATGCGCTGCTCCTTTGCAGTGGCGGATTCGGAAAATATCTTTTTTGTCTGGGCATGCAGGATCGATGCCGATAATAATGAGGCGGTCAGTAAGAATCTTATCTTTTTCATGTTATTGAGTTTTAAGCAATCGGTTTGAATATTCTCTGCCCTAAACATCCGGCACATTGCCCAATTTTTATACTTCAGAATTATCTTTTTTTTCCTCAATTTTATCACACCCTTAGCCTTCCTCACCCCTATTCGCCATCTTCATAAGCAGCGTATAGGCATTTTTTGTAACGATCCTCTTCACCGGGAGTACAGACTTTATTTCGATATACCCATTATTAGTGGCGCCGGTTTGTACAGGCAGCATTCTAAACTCAGTGTCCGAATCCGCGCTGAACAGATAGTATTTATTCTCCCACTTTACGATCGCCTCTTCCGGTACGGCAATAACCTTCGCATCGTTTAGCTCGATCGCCGCATTCATAAACATCCCGGGGAGCAGATCTTTGCTGTATTTTCCCAGGTGACAATGCACATCCATACTCCTGTCGTCTCCGATATTGGGAGTAATAAAATGGATAGTAGCAGTATATTTTACATCGGGCCGACTGTTGGTAAAACAGGTCATTTTTTGTCCAATAGACAAATGCGCCGCATCGTTTTCAAATACAGTCAGTCGCAGATGCAGATCATCGGGATTGACCAATTCGAAAAGCACATCCGTCGGGTTTACATATTTCCCGATGTTTACGTTCACCTTGGTGACATATCCGTTGATGGGCGCATAAATATTGATGCTCCTGGAAATATTGTCTTCTGTCAGCATCTCCGGGTTAATGCCGATTAGCCTTAGCTTCTCTGCCAATGATTTTGCCAGTATCTTCTGGCTGCTGAACTCACTTTGCACTTGCTGGAATATCTTATCGCTGGTAGCCTTTGTTTCATTCAGTCCCTTCTGTCTGAGATAATCAGCTTCGAGGAACTTCAATTTGCTTTTGGCGGTGAGATACTCCTGCTGGAGTTGTATGTATTGCTGATCCTCCAGGGTTGCAAGTACGCTGCCCTGGCTAACCCTTTCACCCGGTATCAATCCCGTTCTTTTCAAATATCCTCCCAATGGTATGCTGACTGACACGATATTAGACGGGGGGACGTCGATAACGCCGGTTACCTTCAGGGCTGTGTGCATTTCTCTTTCTTCCGGCTCTCCAATAGCGATTCCAGCATTTTTCATCTGCTCCGCCGATAAACGCACGACATTACTATCAACGTTCAACGATTTTGCGGGCTCTTTCCGGTCAGTCTTTTCTGTTTGCTTATCTGCAGCATGGCAGGCGACGGTTAATACGTATAGGCACACCGGTATAACAAGTCTTATTTTCATGATTGTTTCTTTATGCTTAATTAATTGCGCTTATCTTCTCTATGGCAAAGGTTGCTTCGTTTAATTGCCGGACGGTTTCCAGGTACTCCCCTCTTATCTGGAGAGCCTGGTTCAACAGTATGACCCAGTCGAGATACCCGATCTCCCCGGCATTTAGTTTACTAGTCGCCGTTAAAATAATCACGGCGGCGTTTGGTAAAAGGGATCCCTGATAAGATCGCACCAGGGAATCATTCCGGCCATACGCCCGGAGCGCATTTTCAAGCTCTACCGCAAGTTGCTGTTTAACGGCTTCCGCTTCCTGCCGCCTCTGCCTCACCATAACCTGGGCTGCATTGATCCGGGAACGCTGTGCACCTGAAAAAATCGGCAGACCAACGCCAACGTTGAACGTATTAAATCTTTTGCTACCGTCATAGTACTTATCCGTATTCTGGCTGGTTGGCTGCCAGCCGATGATGGTAGAACTATTGACACCGGCGCTAAGAGAGGGCAATAATTTACTTCTCTCCAGCCTTTGCTGCTCTTCAGAAAGCGACACCTGTTGCCGCTGTAATTGCAATGCCGGAGTTTGCTCAATATACCCGGGATCAGGAAGAGAACGCAGATGATATACAGCGGTGTCGGCAGATGGTACAAAACGATCATTACTATTAATCAGCAGATTCAACTGGTTGAGCACGATTATATAATCAGCAGAGAGCGCCTGTAGTTGATTGGCGATCTGTGTCCGCTGGTTCTCTGCCGTGGTCTTCTCCAGCACATCCGCATCCCCTGCCTGGAAACGTTGCCGGGCTTTTTGCAGAAACCCCATATAAACGCTATCCGCCTCCTGCAGGAGTTTTCTTTTTTCCCGCAGTACCAGCAGTTGATAATACGCCTGCTTTACTGCCATACGGATATCCAACTCTCTTTGTTTCAGGTTTGTTTCGCTGATCCGGATGTTAGCGCTGTTTATATTTCGCTGGTGCACATACACCGTTGGGAATTGTATCCCCTGTGAGACAGACAGACGGTTATCGTTGGCGATACTGTTGATTTTTCCATACTCAAAATTGACCCCTGTTTTATCAATATCCAGACTGCTCTTTTTGAGCGCTTCAAAATAACGCACTTCTGTTTTAGCAACGTTCAGGGATGCATTGTTCCGCAAAGCGCTGTCTATGGCTGCACTCAGGCTAATAGGTTTTTGAGCCTTTATATTTGAGACGGACAATAATAAAAGACAACTGGTGATCATGATCTTTCCGGACCTGAAGTACCGGAAACCCTTTTCAAAAACAATATACAATACAGGCAATACGAATAATGTAAGCATGGTTGAAATGATTAAACCGCCGATCACAACAGTAGCCAGGGGTTTCTGTACCTCTCCCCCCGCGCCTGTGCTGATGGCCATTGGGATAAATCCAAGTGAAGGGACCAGTGCCGTCATTAGCACAGCCCTCAATTTTGACTTGGTAGCATGGATAACGATCCGTTTTACGTCATCCCAGCCTTCTTTTTTCAACCGGTTGAACTCTGAAACCAGCAGGATGCCATTTAACACAGCAACACCAAACAAAGCGATAAAACCTACGCCGGCGGAAATACTAAAGGGCATATTCCTCACCCACAGCGCGAGGATACCGCCTGTTGCAGAAAGTGGAATGGCAGTATAGATCAGCAGCCCCTGCTTCACCGATCCGAATGCGAAGTACAGCAACAGGAAGATCAGCAAAAGCGCTATAGGCACTACAATACTCAATCGCTCTTTGGCGGCGGTCATATTCTCAAACGATCCGCCATAAACGATGGTATACTCGCGTGATATGGCAAGCTGCTGCTGCACTTTTTGCTGCAGTTCCTGTACGATAGATTGTACATCTCTGCCATTGATATTAAACCCTACGATTATTCTCCTCTTTGTGTTCTCACGCTGGATCTGGTTCACGCCTTCTATTTCTTTTACGCTTGCGACAAAAGACAAAGGTATCTGCATGCCTTGCCGGGTCGGGACCATCAGGTTCTCTACATCTCCCACGGTTTTACGTGCATCTCCCGCCAGACGGACCACCATATCAAAGCGTTTTTCTCCTTCGTATACCTGTCCAGCTACCTGGCCCGCAAATGCGGTGTTCACCACGCGGTTGATATCGCTGACGTTCAAGCCATACTTTGCCATACCATCCCTATCGTATTTGATGACCACCTGCGGCATACCGGTAACCCGTTCCTCGTAAATGTTAACCGCCCCGTTTACAGTTCGGATAATATCTGTAAGACGGTGTGCATAGCTCGTCAATGTATCCAGGTTCTCGCCAAATATTTTGCATACAACGTCCTGACGCGCTCCTGTCATCAGCTCATTAAAGCGCATTTGCACCGGGAACTGGAACCCTACCGAGATCCCGGGCACATCCTCCAATGCCTGCGTCATTTTTTCGCTCAGTTCAGGAAAGGTTCTGGCTGAAGTCCATTCTTTTTTGTCCTTCAGGATCACCATCATATCCCCTGCTTCAAAAGGCATGGGGTCGGTGGGAATTTCAGCGCTGCCGATCTTGGTCACCACCTTTTGGACCTCCGGGAATTTTTCCAGCAGGATCCTGGAGGCTTGTTGAGTGGAATGGATGGTATTGTTCAGATTGCTGCCGGTTAACAACCGGGTTTCTACGGCAAAATCGCCCTCTTCCAGCTGAGGAATAAATTCTCCTCCCATGCCTCCCAGTATCACTACAGCAAGGGCGAAAAGCGCCATCGTAGTAATGATGACGGACTTGGGGAATCGCAACACGCGGCTCAACAATGGCTGATACCTTTTTTCGAGCCAGACCATCATCTTATCCGTTGGCGTCAGATGATGTGATATCTTTTTCTTCAGACATAACGCTGCCATCATCGGCACGTACGTCACCGATAAGATAAAAGCGCCCAAAATAGCAAACGCGATGGTGAAGGCCATCGGTTTGAACATTTTTCCTTCAATACCTTGCAGAGAAAGGATCGGGAAGTAAACAATCAGGATAATGATCTGGCTAAACACCGCCGACTTGATCATGGCGCCTGTGGATACGCTCACCTCCGTATTCATTTCTTCCTGGCTAAGCCCGGCGATATTCCTGAAATGTTTAGAGTGAGAGAATCGGTGAAGAATGGCCTCTACTACGATCACCGATCCATCCACTATCAGTCCGAAATCGATGGCCCCCAGCGACATCAGGTTGCCGCCAACCCCGAACTTGTTCATGAGGATAATGGCAAACAACATGGATAGGGGGATCACTGATGAAACGATGAGGCCGGCCCGTAGATTACCTAAGAAGAATACGAGAACAAAAATGACGATCAGGGCGCCTTCCATAAGGTTTGTTTCCACCGTCTTAATGGCATTATTGACCATTTTTGTCCTGTCCAGAAAGGGCTCTATGACCACCCCTTCCGGCAACATTTTCTGGATCTCGGCAATCCGCGCTTTTACCCTTTTTATCACCGCGGATGAGTTTTCACCCTTCAGCATCATCACGACGGCGCCAGCAACCTCCCCTTTATCGTTGTATGTCATGGCTCCATACCGGATAGCTGAGCCATACTGAACAACAGCAACATCCCGCATCAGCAGAGGGGTGCCGTTGTCCAGATTCTTAACCACGATCTTTTGTATATCCCCGATAGTTGTAGTAAGTCCCTCACTCCGGATATAGAGTACTGTAGGGCCTTTTTCAATATATGCCCCGCCGGTATTCTGGTTATTCTTTTCCAGGGCGGAAAATACATCCGTGATGGTCAGGTTATAGGCTTTTAATTGCTCCTGTCTGACCGCGATCTCATACTGTTTCAGCTTTCCGCCAAAACTGGCGACCTCCGCTACACCGGGCGTCCCAAGGAGCTGGCGTCTTACGATCCAGTCCTGGATGGTGCGTAGATCCATTTCGTTGTATTTGCCCTCATACCCTTTTAAAGGTCTTACCACATATTGATATATTTCACCCAGCCCCGTTGATACAGGCGCCATTTCGGGAGAACCGATGCCCGGGGGAATATCCTGGTTCACCTGCTGCAACCTTTCGCCTATCTGCTGTCTGGCCCAATAGACATCTGTTTCATCGTTAAAAACGATAGTGACCAGGGACAGGCCAAATCGGGAAAAACTTCTGATCTGTTTGAGTCCTGAAATACTGCTGCAGGCCTGCTCAATAGGGAAAGTGATCAACCTTTCCACATCCGGAGCTCCCAGAGAAGGAGAGACAGTAATAACCTGTACCTGATTGTCCGTTATATCCGGTACGGCATCGATCGGCAGTCTTGTTGTCTCAAATGCGCCCCAGCCGACTAATGCCAATACAAATAACCCTATTATCAGCTTATTCCTTACGGAAAAGCCGATGATCTTATTTAGCATAACCTTTTCGTTAACTTCTGTGAATGAGAAATAGCTCCCCCAGCATGGATCACATCCTGAGGAAAAAATAAAGAGAGTTGAAAAGCATGTTATGCCCGTGGAGGACGGAAAAGAGAAGAAAGCGCCGGATTAGGAAGATGATGGTCATCCATCAAGGGGTAATGGACATTTAGAAAAGCATCATCGTCTCGCCGTGATAAAATAATGGGCTTTGAATACGGTACAAAAGAGGTGTGGATCAGATGCGTATCGATCGTTCTAAAAGGGAGTTGTCTGTCCCGGTCATCATCATTGTCATCGATATCTTTCCCCCAATAGTGCATAGACAGAAATTCTGTAAACTGAATATGACTATCCCGCTGCCGGTGTTCCATAAAGTGGGTGATCAGCACCGGCAATCTCATCAGTTGATTGACTGTTCCGCTATTTGATATAAATATTATTAATAATATGAATGCAACCCGCTTCCGCACGGCTGCAAATATAAAGAAAGACTATCCATTCATATCTTAATGAAGATCTTCTTCTTAAAAAGGAACCAGCAAATATACCATTCCATCAGAAAGGTCAGCAGGGAGGCGATCAGCCTGGTCGTCATCGACGGGACATGGATCAGGGACAAATATCCGGCAGCTATCTTGTCCGCATATTCATTGATCCCGCCCGCGACCGTATTCATCAAAAGATAAATAAACAGGGAATTGACACCCACTACAGAAAAAAACCAAACAAATTTTTGATGGCCCCGGATATCGATCCACCAGTAGCATAAGGCAAATCCCAGTAGACACCAGCCACCGGAAACGAGTACAAAGGAAGAAGTGGCGATCCGCTTGATAATAGGCGTAACGGTCCAGCCAAGGCCATAGCCGGCTACCAGCACCACCAGCCCTGCCAGACCCAGCCATTTCAATTTTTCAGCGCCGGTCTTTTGCGAGAGCAGGAGCTTGCCTGCCAATGCCCCCCAGATCGTATGGCAGGCCGTTGGAAGACAGTTGATGGCCACCCACCCCCCTTTACTCGTCTTATGCATCAGCAGCATATCAATGTAATTGCCGACATTATGTTGATCGGTAAAGGGCTGGTCGAATCCCGGGACCCGGATACAGCGATACAACAGCTCTGTCAATACCAGTAAACCAAGGCTAAAAAGTATCTGCTGACGGACAGACCAAAAAAAGATGAGAAAGGCCAGCAAAGTGGTAAACGCAAGCTGGGCCAGGACATTCCATAGTTCGAAGCTAAGACCGTCCGGATGTACCATCCGGATAAAGATACCCCAGAACAACAATAAGCCTGAACGTTTCAGCACCTTTAGGAATAATTGCCGCCAGGGCACTCCCTTCGCCTGTTGCTGATGTAAGGAATAGGCCATAGCCGTACCTGCGACAAACATAAATCCAGGCTGGATAAGGTCCCAGCAACGAAGCCCGTTCCAGGGATGATGGAACAATTGAGCGACCAGGGGAACAAAGACGGTCCCTTTTGCGGCTTCTGCCAACCGCTCGTATCCATCCGTGGCCTCCAGCATCAGCAGGACCATGATCAGGCCCCGCATAAAATCCAGGGATAATAGTCGCTTCATTGTATCTTTTCCATTTTAGGTATGACATAATGGATAAGGACCCAAGCCAGGAGAAAAGAGCTCCCGCAAACAAGGAAAATAATATTATACCCGGCCACAATATTACCGGCATTCTTATAATAGTCCAGGATAAACCCAATAAAAATGGGGAAGAGAAAGCTCCCGATGGCGCCTGCCATCCCGCCCAGCCCCACTACTGAACTGATCGCTGTCTTTGGGAACATGTCCGGTACGATGGCAAAAATATTGGCGCTCCAGGCTTGATTGGCTGCCGCAGACAAACTGATAAGGGCAACCACGACACGGATGTCGGTGGTATAGCGGGTGATAATGATCGGTATCACACATGCCGCCGCCGCCAGCAGGGCTGTTTTCCTCGCCTTATAGACCGGCCAGCCTTTTTTGATAAGCCAGGAGGAGAGTTGACCACCGCCCAGACTTCCGATCATGGTACCTCCATAAACGATGACGAGGGGTAAACTTGGTTTGCGGAGATCCAGGTGAAAATGGGCGCTAAAGTACGAAGGGAGCCAGAACAGAAAAAAGAACCAGATAGGGTCGGTAAAGAATTTCCCAATGATAAAAGCCCAGGTCTGTCGGAGGCGCAGTAATCTTCCCCAGGTGAAATGGGTTACCGGGGCGGCTGTTGGTTCTTGTTGCTTTGCCGGCGGTGACCGGTACACACGCAGCCAGACGATCAGCCAGATAAAACCCAATGAACCGGTGACTACAAAGGCTGCCTGCCAGCCATAGGCCGCCAGGATCCAGGGGACAAGCAATGGACCGACACAAGCCCCAATATTGCAGCCCGAGTCCAGAATGCCAATGGCCAGCGCCCTTTCCCTGGGAGGAAACCACTCGCCTACCGTCTTGACTCCGGCGGGATAATTCCCCGATTCACCAAGACCCAGGAGCGCCCGGACGAACCCAAACCCCACCGCACTTCTGACGGCCGCATGCAGCATCGCCACTGTGCTCCATACTGCTACCGAAATCGTATAGCCTAACCGGGTGCCTATACGGTCGATGACCCTCCCATAGAACAAAAGACCACCTGCATAACAGACTGTAAAAGCCATCACGATCCTGCTGTAATCCGTTTCTGTCCAGCCGAACACCTTCTCCAACTCCGGCTTCAGCAGACCAAAGATCTGCCGGTCGATATAATTGATCGTTGTGGCCGCAAAAAGAAGTAAACAAATACGCCAGCGATAGTTTCCGGGCATAGAGGTGATTTTAATTGATCTTCCCCGACAGCCCGGGGTACCATTTCAATGCGTTGTTAAAATAGATTTTATCCACTACCTGTCGTGGCAGCCTCATCCCGTTGAACACTCCCTGTACTTTGGGTACGGACATTGCGCCACCGGTCGTAAAAAAACGCCAATGCCGCAGCCAAACTTCATGCGCATGTTTTTTCAACCCCTCATACCCTGTTATGTGTTCGTTCACAACGTCCATGGCCTCGTTGCGCATATCTGTTCCGTAGATAAGTCTGTCCTGGTATTTTATAAAAAAATCATGCACTTTCTGCCATTGAGTTAGGGCCTGGTATTGCAGATGAGAGATACGTTCTGCGAGGTCCACGGCCATATTTGGATATTTATCCAGGCGTTTGGCCAGTTCATCCACACTCCATTCGAGACTTCCCAGGTGGGCGCCTACAAAGGTCAAGTCCGGATGTTTTTCCAGCATATGATCCCTGGCACGGATATAAGTGGCATATGATGGGCGTTCCGGATGCAGGTACATGTATTCCTGGGGATGAGCTGCTGCATAGTCCCTGTTGCCTTTCACCGTCATCTTGTCCAGGGGCAGCCATGAGTTCCTGTGCTCGCCCAGATGGCCAATCAGCGTAATACCCTTTTTCGCGATAAAATCCAGCACCGTGTCAAAACGGGGATCGTCGATCAGGACCAGATTACCACTTGTGTCTCTCAATTCCATTCCCACATTTTTCCAAACCTTTACGGCGACGGCGCCGAGCGAGAAAGAGCGTTCCAGCCCTGCGATCACTTCCCGCTGCCAGCCAGTGTCATTAAAATGCTTTAACGAAAAGGCCGTCGCATACGCCAGCCGGCCGGGGAAAGCCCGTATCTCGCGCAGTGCAAAGTCCTGCTGTTCTTCCAGCGGCGTGCCATTTGTGGCATATACATTAATGTTCAGCAGCCGGAAATTATCCATTTCAGCTTGCCGTACAAAGGCCGTGTCCACCTCGTCCGTGAGATGAACATGCGCGTCGATCTTCTTTACGGAGGCAAAGTCATCCAGGGTATAGTATTCGTTGACGGACGTGTTGGATGGATGTTTTGTAAGAATGCTGCTTATCACCGGCTGCATCTGGTCCGCAAAGCGTAGCATACCGATGTCATTCGGATGTACGCCGTCCACAGTACCCTCGTGGTCATGACCTGTCAGACCATCCCCCGTCTTATAATACAATCCTTTTATCCCCGCCCGTATCAATGTGTCATATGCACGGCGAAGTTCCTTTCTTTTGGCATCGATATTCGAATTGCGGTCCTTCTCAAAGGCGACATCGTCATAATAATACCCTTCGATCAAGAGCACGGGTGTTGCCGGCCTCCTGGATTTTAGTTGACGCACAAGCGCAACGGTCCGATCATAAATGATCTCCTTCTTTGAGTTAGGCGTACAGTCGATGGCATACAGGGCAGCATCGATCTCCGACATAGCCTGTCCGACGGACTCATCAAAAGTGCCTTCCCCGCTGAACCCCAGGTTGATAAAGCTCCTATCCAGGCGGCGTGACATCAGATTCGTGTAGGCCAGACCAGGGCGGCTGGCCGACGCCCCCTGGGCGATGCTGCTGCCATAATAGACGACTGGTTTCTTATCCAGGAGGTATCTTTCCGACGGCTCGCTCATGACCGCCCATTGATTGACCCCGATGGATAGGCTTGTTACACAATTGTACAGGGGAAGGTTTAGCAGATATTCCCGGTAGACGGGTTCGCTGTTTCGCAAAAGGGTAAACTCGTTGATCGTATCTTTCGCCAGCGCCGTATTGACATATTGCCAGCCTTTTTCCGTATGAGCATACAGGTCCAAACCATCTCCCCCCGCGGAGTTCAGGTTCCATGACTTTATATATTCGGCCAGTTTCCATCTGAGACGCAAAGTCGCCGCATTTGTTCTAAAACGGATCGATATCCCGGCTGCCGACAGGCTTTCCCCCCATACGGGATCCCTTACGACTCCCTTATACTTTTGAGGCAGCCGATGGTAGTTATTTTCGTTATGGAACTGGCCGGTGACGGTAAGGCTTCGGCCATCATAGAACTTCATGGTGTCGGTGAGGTAGCGGGGCTCGGGGGACGATGGGGAAGAACGCACGCTGTCGAGCCACCAATTCCGATATCGCAACAATGCTTCCAGAAAATAATAGTCGGCATACGTCAGGGGCTTGTCTACTTCTGATCCAAAAGGAAGAGCGCCTACGCTATGCGTTAATAAAAAGCCGCCGTTTGTCCCCGGGGCGGCCCGGTAGGCTGGCGAGGATAAAGACCGCAACATTTTTTCCGCGGCGCTGACATAACGGGCACTATTGACGGCCTTCGTATAAAGTCCCAGCTCAAGAAGGGCGGAAGCCATGATTGCGGCGGCAGAGGCATCCCTGTATGTATTGGGAATACCCGGAGCATCAAAATCCCAATACGGTACTCCGTCTGCGGGCAGCCGGGGATGGCTCAAAATAAAATGGGCGACATGTTCCGCCTGCGACAGGTAAGAATGATCACGGGTATAGCGATACAACATGGTATAGGCATACAGGGCCCATGCTTCTCCCCTGCTCCAGGTGGAACCATCTGCTGCACCCTGACGGGTGATCTTACGGGAAGGTTCGCCTGTATGAAGGTCATAGTCCACTACATGCCAGGTGCTATAGTCTTTCCGAAAATGGTTGCGCATCGCCGTATTGGCATGCTGGATCGCCATCGTATCATAGGGATCGCCCCATTCCAGCAATTCCAGGTTCATCAGGTTGTCGATGATGACGGGACAACGGTACCGGGAAGAAGAGTCCCAGGATTGGATGCTCCGGATGGATGGCCGGAACCTGGAGATCAGCGACTGTACGGCATCGAGCAACACTTTCTTATAAACGGGGTCCCCGGTGATCCGGTATGCATTTCCATAGCTGCACATCAATTTGAAACCAAGATCGTGGTCGCTGCGATCGTTCTTCTCCTGCTCTATGATCTCCATCCTTTGTTCAGCCTCCTGTTTGAACGCCGGGTCATGGGAATATTCATACAAGTACCAAAGGGAGCCCGGATAAAACCCGCTGCACCACCAGTCCGACCCGCTGGTCACCAGCGTATCCGCTGTCTTATCATAGGTACGTGGCATCTGTCCTGGCGGCAGTTTTTGCATGAGGGTTTTATATTGCCCTTCGGCAAATACAAGATCATCTTCCACCAATTTGCGCATCGGCTGTCCATACACAAAGTTCGATGTCAGTCCGACAATCAATAACAGTATCCGGTGTTTCATCCTCTGGTTTACCAATTTGGGTTAGGTGTCAATTGTCTATTTAATCCCAGCTCCTGCGTGGGTATGGGCCAGAGATAGTCCCTGTCCGGCCGGAAATGGCGCTTCGAAGCATCCTCCACGATGACCGTGCTGTCCGCGGTAAGATGGGGATTGTCCAGCTGTCCCTGCTCATTCGGAAAATACCTCACTCCAAGAATAGCCTGCGGCAATTCTGTTTCTGCCGTCTTCCAGCGAAGAAGGTCCCAATAGCGAAATCCTTCAAAAGCCAGTTCGACCCTTCTTTCCCTACGGATCTCGGTGCGCATGTCCAATCCGTTGGATGTGACAAAATTATTGGTCAGCCTGGGCATTTTTGCCCTGGCCCGGATAAGGTTCAGTGTGGCATCCAGCTCCTGGTCCGTCACCGAACCGTTGAGCTCGAGACGGGCTTCGATGTTGTTCAGCAGCACTTCTGCATACCGGATGATGATGTTATCGATATAGCTCACATTGGGAGTCCAGTCGGCGGCGATATAATACTTACACGAACGGTAACCCGTCTGGGAATATTCGAAGGTAGGGACATAATAGCCGGATACATACCATGATTTTTTGTTAAAGACCGTCATTGCCATCCTGGGATCCCTGTTCTCAAATTCGGTGTAGGTATCCTTCTGAGTCTGGTAATAAGGCGATTTGCCGGCGGGCAGACCGTCCGTGTACAGGTAGGCCGAGGTGAAGTTGCCGGTGGGCATCAGCAGTCCCTCGTCCAGCACGGCCCTGGTGTAATTGTTGGAGGAGATGCTATTTATCTGGTTCTCCCCATAGATACGGACCAGGATATTCTCCGGGTTGCTCTGCCCTTCTCCTGCATATTGGAATAAGAAATAGTAGCTGCTGTCAGGGTTTGCCGAATAGGTGAACAACGAATTGCTGCCCGAGGCAATGATGGAATCGCTGGCGGCGATAGCCTTCTGCAAATGGTTCTGAAAGCCCGTCTGGGTAAAGAATTTCATCCGTGTGCCTTCGAAGAGCGCTACCCGCGAAGTAAAAGCCAGCGCGGCCGTGCTCGTGATACGGCCATAGTCTTCGCTTGCCTGCACATTGGAGGCGGGAAGATGGGCTGCTGCGAAGCCCAGGTCGGCGTACACGGAGTCCAGGATCAGCGCCCTATTGGTTTTTGCGGCATACAACAGAGTGTCGGTCAACTGCAAGGTCTTTGTGATAAAGGGCACGTCGCCATACCGCCTGACCAGATCAAAATAGGCCCAGGCGCGGAAGAATCTTGTTTCCCCCAGATACTGATTGATGATGTTCTGATCTCCGACCACGCGCGCCGACTTCTCCAGGATATTGTTGCAAGCCCTGATCAGGTTGTAGTTGTTTGTCCAGCTGTCGGAAGTGGCGGGTGGCAGCCAGGAGCCATCACTGACCGTATTGGCGCTTAGCCCAAAGGCATCTGCCGACATCACATCGTCCGTGTGCGTCTCGATAGGGGGCAATAGGGAATAAAGATAGTTACAGGCCAGCTTCATGTCGTTGGTATTTTTCCAAAAGTTCACGTCCGACAGGTCTGTCTGCGGGGTCTGGTCCAATTTTTTTGAACAGCTAAAAAACAAGAGTGCTGTAAGGGAAACCAGGATCGTTTTATATTGAGCGTTCATAAGTTTTTTTTTAACATTCCCGATTAGAAAGTAATGTTCAGGCCGGCAGCATAGCTGCGGAAAAAAGGGTAGTTATAAGCAGCATTGTTGGGGCTTTCCGCGTCGAAATACTTATACCACATCTTGCTATGCTCCCAGATATCCTGGCCGGAGAAGAAAATACGTGCTTTCTGAATTTTTACTTTGCCGGTCCATCGCTGCGGCAGGGTATAACCCACCTGCAGGTTCTTCAGCCGGATATATGCTGCATTCTGCACCCATTTTGTAGAGGTGTGCACATTCTGCGTGCCGCCTACGTAGAGACGCGGGAAAAGGGCGTTGGTATGTTCCGGTGTCCAGTAGTCCTTATTGATGGCCCAGGGTTGTCTCCATGCATCTACAAAGGGAACCACGGCGGACGGGTAGATCAGCATGTTCCGCCTGCCTACCCCCTGGAAAAGGGCGGACAGATCAAAGCCATTCCATTCTACCCCAAGGTTAAGGCCAAAGGTGTAACGCGGAGAGGTATTACCCAGGTATACGAGATCCCCATGGTCGTCCGGCCGGTTAAGCCCTCCGTTGATAAAACCATCTTTGTTCACGTCTTTGTAAATGAGATCGCCGGCCCCCGTTCTGTTGTCCTGGAATGCATGTGCGGCAACATCCGCATCGGATTTGAAGTAGCCCTCCGATATGTACCCATAGATGGAATTCACCGGCATTCCCTGGATCACTGTATTTAATCCTTCCGCGATCACATTCTGTCCATCATATTTTGTAACAACATCCTTATTGTCCGATATATTGAAGTTGAACCAGTAGTTCAGCTTGCCGGCGTTATCCTTCCATCCAATAGTTGCTTCCCAACCTTTTGTTCTCAGCCGGGCCGAATTGGTTGCGCTTGGGATAAGACCAAGGGTAGCGGGCGCGTTCACCACCACCAGCATGTTCTCGTTGGTACGGACATAGTAGTCAAAGCTGGCTGTCAGCCTGTGATTCAGCAAACCCAGATCGATACCTCCGTCCGTGGTGGCCAGCCGTTCCCATGTCTTCTCCGGTGAGGCCAGCACAGCCTGGTACAGCGAGTTGTTCCTGCTGTTGTTAAAAGGGTAGGCAGGCCCCTGGTTCAACATGGATATATAATCATAGTTGCCCAGCACATTGGAGTTCCCCAGCTTTCCCCAGGATCCCCTTAGCTTGAATTCGTCAAATATGGGAAGGGCGTTCCGAAACCAGCCTTCTTTGCTCAGTCGCCAGGCTGCCGACAGAGAGGGGAAGTACTGACTTCTATGCCCCGGCGCCAGCTGGGAGCTGGCATCATTCCTTAAGGTGGCCTCAAAGAAATATTTCCCGTCATAGTTATAATTAAACCTCCCGAACCAGGAGATCAGGGCGCTGGTCTGGACATTGTCGCCTACTGTAGGAGGTACCGTAGGGTCGCCGCTGAGATTCAGGGAAGGAAGGTCGTTCGAGATCAGGGCGCTTGCGGTGGCCATGGTCGTGTCCGCATGAAAATACTGATATTGATAGCCTCCCAGCAAATGGAAGTGATGGACGGAGGCCAGCTCGAGATCATAGTCTAGGAGCGCTTGCAGATTGGTCCTGTCCATAATATCCCTGGTCTTTGTAAATGAGTTCGGATTAAAGATGTACTTTGTCGGCTCCGGTCCGATGTCATACAGCGGTATGGTCTTTCGAAAGCTATTGTTTGCTACAAATGTCACCTGTGGCGCGTAGATCAGCCGTGCCGAGAGGCCCTTTATAAAATTCTCGGCTTTTAACGTAAACACGCCGTCCAGGTTATGACGGAGGTCCTCCGTATATCCCCCGTCCTTTAGGATCTGGTAGGTTGTAGGGGCGCTGCTGGCGCGGGCATATTTCGTATTGTTTGATCCCGGGAGGAAAATGGGATAGATCATTCTTAGCTGGTAAATACCGTAGAGCAGCCCATAGTCCTGGTAGGTATCGCCGCTGGGGGACATGGTATGGGTCTGCGCATATGCCACTCTGGCATCGATGCTGAAGATCTTGCTCAGCCGTGTATTGATATTAAGCCGGGCGTTGTACCGTTTTGTGCCGTCCGGCCCGAGGGTAAAGACACCGTTCTGGTCGAAGTATCCGATGGAGAAGAGATACTGCGTTTTATCGGACCCGCCCCGCAGGGAAATATTGTGCGACTGGCTGAGAGATGTCTTCCTCATCAGGAGATTGATCTGGTTCAGGTCGTAATAGTATTTGTATACGCTGGGGTTGGCTGGGTTGACGATATAATTGATATTCGGGTCCTTCATATAGTCGAGGTCCTGTTGCGTGTAGGCAGGATTGTAGCCGGCATTTTTGAACGCCTCGTTTTGCATCTGCGCATCTTCCCACGAATGGTTCCGTTGCGGGATGCCGAAGGCATGGTTAAAGGTCCTAAGACCTGAATAAGTGACGGTCAACTTGTCCGGCGTTCCTTTTTTTGTCGTTACCAAGATAGCGCCTCCGGCGGCCTTTGCGCCATAGATGGACACCGCTGCCGCGTCTTTGAGGACGCTGATGGATTCGATGTCATTGGGGTTCAGCAGGGTCAGGTCGCCTTCGACGCCGTCGATAAGCACCAGCGCCGTATTCGTTCCATTGATGGAAGAGAACCCGCGGATATTGGCGGCATATTCCTCTTTTCCCGGTTGTCCGCTAAAGCGGGTAATGATAAGACCGGGGGAAGTACCTTGCAGGGCAGCCACCGAATTGGTGACCGGTCTGTTCTCAATCAGCTTCTTATCCACCGTAGCAATAGCGCCTGTAAGGTCTGCCTTCTTCTGAGTGCCATACCCGACTACGATTACGTCGTTGAGCTGGGATGCCTTTTGTTTAAATACGACGTTATAATTGCTGGCCTGCCCTACCACGATGGATACGTCCTCGTAGTTGACGGCGGAAAGAACGATGACCGAGCCCGTGGCTGCCTTTATGGAGAACTTCCCCGTGGAGTCCGTACTGGCGCCAACGCCTGATCTCTTAACAGTTGCCGAAGCGCCGGCCATCGGCCGTCCATTTTCGTCGCGGACTGTGCCGGAAATCGTTCTCGTCTGGGCGAGTAGAGAGGAGGGGAGCAGCAAGAGCAGGAGGAGCCTCCAGATACTTCTAATCCGATGCATAAACGAAGTTTTGGTAGTTTATAATATAGAGCCTTTTTCCGTTTTATTACCGGGAACGCAACCATTCCCCGATCTTTCTGTTCATGGGTAGTTCGTAATAGTACATCCAGTCTGTGTTGTTCGTCCCGTTGGCCAGGTGTAGATGCAGGTTGGTATCCCGTATATATCCATCGGGGTTGCCCATCATACGGGTCCTGCCAAATACCTGTTCGAGCTTTGTACGCATAGCGGTGAACCCGTTGACCCATTCCCTGATCTGTATAAGGGCTTCTGCTGTGTTTGACTCATCGTACTTTTTTATCAATAACAGCAGATTGGCTGAGTAACCCTGTAATTCATTTATCTGGTCCAGTATTTCCAGCGCATAGCGGTTCCTCCGGGACAGCGTCATGCAGCGTTGGATCCTGTCTTTGATCAGGCGGTAGATGTCCATGCTGGCCGCGGCATCATGTAGCTTTTGCTGATACCGGCGACTCCATTTCCCTTTATCCCCTGTCGTGGGAAGTTCCATCAGTTTGTAGGATGGGTAATAGCTTTCCCGGTCGCCTTCCTCCAGAAAGGCCGTCTCCCAAAATGTGATGGCCGATTCCAGCAGGTCCCTGCACTCATATTCCTGTGCGGCAAGCGCCGGCGCAAAAAAACGATGGCGAAATGCTGCATGGACATTCTGTTCACTGGTATCGGCTGCATTCCAACTGAACCAGGCAAAATCGTACAGTCCCCGCCATACCGTCTCGAAATGGGGTGAGCTGTCATCCCATACAGTACAGAGTATCTTATCCAGTTGTTTGGCCTTTGCGATGAGACAAAAGTCCCTGATATATGGAAAATTCGAATGATTGCGCTGCAATACGGCATAGGATTGTTGGGCGGAAGTGGCCGGCATGACATCAAGGTGGTGGGCTTTGTACCAGTCGATGGCCAGTTGATCTCCGAGCGCGTTCGGGCTCTCATAGTTCCAGCGCATATAGATACAGTTGGCCGGGAAAAGAGAGCTGTTGGCGTCCAGTTTCGGGCTGTTCTTTTTCCAGAGCGCGACGACAGTATCCTTGTTCATCGTCGTGTCATAGGTTGTTTTGTACAATCCCGACAGCTTAAAGACCATATCGTCCCAGAAGATAGGAGTCCTGTGATGCGTCTGCGCGAAATCCGTCACTTTTTTCAGCCAGTACATTTGTAGTTCGATAGCCGATCTACCCGAGTTTTTTGTTTGTGCCGATCTGCCAAGTGTTCCCACTTCGTCACCGCCGATGTGCAGGTATTTTCCGTAGGGGGTGGCTGCTATTGCATCTTCATACAGTGCGAACTGTAATGCATAGGTCTTGGGGTTCATGGGGTCAAAAGCCCAGTCCGATGCGGGATCGTCCCTTAGCTCCTTATACTGTTCGTGTTTCAGGATAAAAGACGCATGCCCCAGCCCCTGTACAAGGGGGTTAATCTCTATGTACCGGTCGTGAGCATATTTGCTTAACGCAGCGAACTCTTCGATGGAAATGGCCTGCGGCGCGGCGACAGCAGGTGCTTTCCGGTAACGTAGCTTGTCTTCGAACTCGAAAAATACCGTATTCACTTTGATACTTGCCAGCACATCGATGATATGATAGTAATAAAAGCCTGCGTCCAGGTGGTGTTTCAGGTCAAGGTGAACGGCCCTCACGGCGATGGAGGGATAGTCGGTGATTAAACAGGCAGGTATAGTTATGTCCTGATCCCTGGCGTCCTCCAGCAATTGGTTCAGGGTCTGCAGGGCATAAAATAACCCGGCCCGTCCCTTCGCCCGGATATCGACCCGTTTGTTCGCCACCCGAAGAACATATCCTTCCGGAGAAGGAAGGTCCAGTGTAGTGTCTATTTGCAGGCTGAGCATACCTGGAGCGTCCTGTTGTCTTTTTGAAATATGCACGGGCAGGCTGGCCGGATAGTCCGATAACAGACGGATCTGGTCTGTATTTTCTACCTCGACCGTGAGCAGCTGGCTGTACAGCAAACCTGGACCGCTGATCGCCTCGATACGCTGAGGAGCCGGGATCAACGCAAAGTGAGGTCCAAGAGGGTCGGATGGCCCGGCACGCAGGATGCCAGGGAAGAACAGAAAGACAAATAATATGGTTTTGACGCCGGGCATTGATGTTTTTTAGCGATACGATGATGCTTCCCTCGACAGCAGGGACACGGAGAAAATGTCCAGAAAAAACTGACAGTCCTCATGGTTCCTCAATATGCTGGCCGGGTACATGTTGCTCACCGGCTGTTCGAAACTGTTCTTTAAAGCCTTTGCCTTTCGCTGATCGGGCACCGAACAGATGATATGTTTGGATTTCATCAACTGCTGTACGGACATGCTGATAGCTGTCGTGGGTACGTCGTCGATATTCTTGAACCAGCCTTCCCCGAGCTGTTGTTTCCTGCATGCTTCATCCAGGTGAGCAATGATATACGGTTGGGTCGTCTCGAAATCCGCGGGGGGATCGTTAAAGGCCAGGTGCCCATTCTCTCCAATGCCTGCCAGGGCTACGTCTATCGGATGAGCACTGATCAGGGCGCCCAGCCGGGTGCATTCTTCGACGGGATCTGCATTCCCATCGATCAGGTGATAGGCTTTCAACAATGATACTTTATCAAGGAACCGCTCTTTCAGGTACTTGCGGAAGCTGGCAGGATGGGCGACAGATATCCCAATGTACTCATCCAGGTGGAACATCACTACTTTATGCCATTCAATATCCGGAGATGCTGTCAGTTGTCGGAGTGTCTCGAACTGGCTGGCCCCCGTACCTAAGATAATATTTGCCTGGCCTTTTTCCTGTATGGCGGCTGCAATAAGGGCCGCGGCTGCTTTTCCTGCGGCAATTCCCAAGTGCCTGGCGTTTTTTTCGACAGTTACTTTCATCATATGATCCTTTTATAATTCAGGTGTTACAGACTTACGGGCGTATTTTTTTCCCAGGCCCCACGGGTAAAGTCCGGTACGTCGATGGGACTGGACCGGTGGGCGACGGACCATTCGCTCAGCGGAGCGATGCAGCTCCAGAGGGCAGCGTCATAGACGTCATGATCGATGGGCAGCCCATTGCGCACACAATCTATCCAGCGCCAGTCCGTCAGGAAATCCATCCCGCCATGTCCCCCTATCGACCTGGCCATCTCACCCATCTTCTGTAAGATGGCAGGAGTGTATTGTTTCTCCAACTGGCTGAATACGTCCTGGGAAACCCATCCTTCATGACTTGTAGCGATCCGCGGCGCATCTGCGTCACATTGCGCGGTGGCCTTGGTGCCGCTGATCAGGTAACGGGAGGATTTGACCCGCGGAGAAGAAGTGTCGTGTTGCAACATGATCGTCCTACCCCTGTGCGTACGGATGGAGGTCGTATTCATATTGCCCCGGAAATGTTTGTCCGTATATTTATTGTAGGCAGGGTCCCTGGCCGCCAGTTGTATTGCATAGGGATGCAGGGTAAAGTCGTTACTGCTCATAGAAGTCAGGTACTCCATCTTATCCCCGCGGTTGATATTCATGATCACACACACCGGCCCCAGGCCATGTGTGGGGTACAAGTTGCCATTCCGGTGCGCATTTTCATCCAGACGCCAGAGGCCGGGTCGCCGCACCGGGTCGAACAAACTCTCCCCAATGCTATGGATATAAGCCCCTTCCCCATGGATGATCTCCCCGAAAAACCCCTGGCGGGCCATATTCAATGTCAGCAATTCAAAGAAATCGTAACATTCATTCTCCAGGAAAATGCAATGCCGCCTGGTTTTTTCAGAGGTATTCACCAGGTCCCAGCATTCTTCCAGCGTCTTTGCAGCCGGGACTTCCACCGCCACATGTTTGCCATGCTTCATGGCGTATACAGCCATGGTGGTATGCCATGCCCAGGGGGTGGCGATATAGACGACATCGATATCGTCCCGCTCGCATAGTTTCCTCCATACGTCTTCGCTGCCTGAATACAGGGCCGGGTCATGGGAGGTCCCCTTTAGCTCACCTTTCGCCTGCTGGACCAGATCGGCCTTTATATCGCAAAGAGCCCGGATGTTGACACCCTCGATATGATTGATCCGGGGGACAGCTTCGGATCCCCGGTTGCCCAGGCCGATAAAGCCTATTCGCACCGTGTCGATTTTTGGGGCTGCATAACCGCACATGTTAAAAACCTGGGGACCCGATGGCTGCAGACCGGCAGGTCCGGACGATTCCCGAAGACTCCCGTTCGCCCATCCTTTTACCGAGCTCGTAGCAAGCCCGCCGGCAACAAGGCCTGTATACTTTAAAAAGCGCCTGCGCTCATTCATTGTGTCAATTTTTTGTAAACAGTTAGTGCAAACAAAAATCGCCGTAAAACCATTACGCGGGGTGAAACATGTCGAATATATTAGCGAGAACGTTATCGAAGGCTTTTTTGCTTATCTTTCGGCACCGTATGAAACGTCATTTCGTCACCATTAAGGATATCGCCAGAGAATTGAAGATCTCCGTTGCTACGGTGTCCAGGGCGTTGAGGGATACCTACGATGTTAACCAGGAGACGAGACAACTGGTGCTCAGGAAGGCTGAGGAGATGAACTATAAGCCCAACTTTAATGCCACAGGGCTGGTGAAGAACAGCTCCCATAACATCGGCATCATCTTACCTACCATTACCAACTATTATTTTTCCACCGTTGTTACAGGCATACAGGAAGTAGCCTATCAGAGGGGTTATAATATTGTGCTGTACATCACCAATGATTCAGCAGAGCGGGAAAAAGATATTTTGAACGATCTTTCCCTGGGAAATATCGATGGTTTGCTGGTGAGCGTTTCCTCACAGCCCGGGCAGAACGATCATTTCGAACAGATCATCGCGGACGGGATACCGATTGTTTTCTTTGACAGAGTGGCGCCGGATATTAAGGCGTCAAAGATCATGCAAGACGATTATCAAGGGGCCTACGAGGCTGTAGAGCATTTGATCGGGCAGGGATATAAGAAGATCGCACATATCGCCGGCCCTTCGGGGCTCTTGTTTACAGAAAGAAGAATGGAAGGTTTCATGGCAGCCATGAAAGAGCATCGTCTTCCCGTAAAAGATGAATGGATCATCCATTCCGGGTTCTCCATGGATTTCGGAAGGAGAGATACCTTGCAGCTATTACAATGCAAAACGAGGCCCGATGCTATTTTTGCCGTCAATGACAGAAAAGCCGTTGGCGCCATGCTGGCATTGAAACAACAGCATATCAACATCGGTAGGCAGATGGGGATCATCGGGTTTACCAATGATCCAATGTGTGAGATCATTTCCCCTACCCTTACGACTGTCGAAGAGCCGGCGCTGGAAGTAGGGCGAAAGAGCTGCGAATTCCTGCTTAATCATATCAATAAGAAAAATTTCCCACCCCAGGAGCTGACGTTGCCGACAAAACTTATCGTTAGGGAATCTACCCGCAGGAAATAAATCGCCAGGGCCACCGTATAGTATCCCGGAAATTCAATATTTCCCTCCCCTCTCCTGAAAATGCGTCTCCTTATTAATAGTACGCCCTCCGGCCTCCAGCCAGGCAGCCAGCAAACGCATCATCTCCCCCACCGTCACCCCGGGATAACCCATCAGCCGCATACATTCCGACGCATTGCTCAACAAGGCCGTCGGCTCTTCCACATTTACAAAAACAGGCTCCTTTCCGAATAGCCTGCCGAATTCCTTTGCGATCCACCGCACCGAAAGCGTCTCAGGCCCCGTCACATTCAATATCTTCGGCGGCGCGGCGCAATAATGCAAAGCTCGTATAGCCACCTCATTCGCATAACCCTGCCATACCACATTTACATTACCCATTTTCAGATCGACAGGCCTCTCAGCACGTACCGCCTTTGCTATCTCCAGCAACACCCCGTACGTCACATCATTCGCATAATTGAGCCGGTAGATCAGCACCGGCGTCCCATACTGTCTGGAAAAATGTTGGAACATCCTCTCCCTGCCCAGACAGGACTGCGCATATTCCCCCAATGGCTCGGCCGGCAGGTCCTCCGCCGCTCCGCCCAGCATCACACTCGTCAACGGATATACATTCCCGGTGGAAAATGCAACGATCCGGCTCTCCCGGTATTTCTCCGCCACACGCCCCGGCAGATAGCTATTCATGGCCCATGTGTAAGATTCATTGCCACTCGTGCCAAACTTCGTTCCCGCAAGATATAATACATTCCTGCACAATGGCAGCGCCGCCAGTTGCGTCTCATCCAGGACATCCGCGCTGATGGACTCGATCCCTTCACGCTGCAGGGAATCCCGAAGCCCCGCCTCGGAAAATCGGGATACGGCAATAACCCGCTTATCAACCCCCGCTTTCAAAATGGCCTGTCTTGCCAGCCTCGCCAGCGCGGGTCCCATTTTACCTCCCGCGCCAAGGATCAGGATATCCCCGTCCAGCCGGCTGATGTCTTCCGCAAGTTGATCCGAAGGCGCCAGCAAACGCTGGTACCAGGTCTGTATCTCAGTCATGATGATAATATTTTAAATTGATAAATTGCCAGCCCTGCAATGAGCAGCAAGCCCGCCCATCCCGCGATCTTCACCGCTGTTGTATTCACCATCTCCCCCATGATCTTCCGGTCATTGGCGATGGCGAACATGGCAATGCCGATAAATGGGACGATGAGGATAGTGACGCTTTGAGCAAAAACTATCAGTTGCAACGGCATCTTACCAAAGACAATGGCGACAACTGCGCCGGCCAGCATGATGAGCGCTATCAGTATCCTGTTGGCCCTGGCATGCAGGGCGCTCCCATATCCCAGCGCATCCGCCAGCACTGTTCCCCCCAGCGTGGAATTACCCACGAGCGCGGAAAAGGAAGCCCCAAACAGCCCACAGAGAAAAAGCACGGAAGCATAGTCCCCGAAAATAGGCTCCAGCGCCCGCGCCATATCCGTGGCATTGTTCACCTTGATCCCCTTCGTATGAAGCACGGCAGCCGCACAGATCATCACGATCATCGTAATAAGCCCCAGGATAAAAATACCGGCGAAGCTCTTGTCTTTGATCACTGCACCGGCCGGCGACAAACGCCTCCGCTCCTGTATCAGGTACGACTGATAAAATGCGGCTACAATGGAAAAGCAGGAGGCGATGAATGCTGTTATCAATGGCAACGTACCCCCGGGTACGGATGGCAACAGCCCGCCGACTACCCCCGGAATAGAAGGCCTGGCCAGGAATAAAGTGGCCAGGAATGCCAGCAGCATGAGACAGATCAGCACCAGCATGAGCCTTTCCAGTACCTTGTAAAAACTCCTGAAGAACAGCAGCGCCATAGCCAGCATATTAAAACCAACGATCCAGGCCGGCGGACGGGTATGGGTAAGCTCTCCAAGCGCAATCCCAAGCCCTATGGAATTGCCCGCCTGAAAAGACGCCGTTACCAGGAATACGCCTACACCCATCGCCACGGATGTTTTCTTACCCCACTTTTGCCGCATGGTTTCCAGGATGGAATGCCGGGTGGCAATGCCGATGCGCGCGGCCATGGAAGTAAAGACCATCATAAAAAAAATGGCAACCACTACCACCCACAATAAGGTAAAGCCATATTCCGCCCCGATCTTGGTCGCGATCGTCACTTTACTGGGGCCGAAGACAAGTGCGGCCGTAATGATCCCGGGGGCCAGCGCGCGAAAAATATCGCGCAGGCGCGCCCCACCGGTGGTTGGGGATGTCATGAATACACTATTTATTTTTTAAAATACCAACGTTGCGCGTTATCGTAATAGATCTTGTCGATCACCGTCTTCGGCAGATGAAGACCTTTAAACTTTCCGTTGACATAAGGGGATTCCAGGCTGTCGGCGCTGGTGAGATATCGCCAGTCCCGTAACCACAGCTCATGGGCATGCCTGGCAGCTGCCGCATGGTCAAGGGAATTGTTATCTTCGATATCCGTCCCGTACATGATCCGGTCCTGATATTTGATAAAAAAGGCCCGCACCTTCTCCCAGTCCTGGATGGACTGGTATTGTATCTGGCCAAGACGCTCCGCAGGCTCTACGGACATGAGCGGAAATTTATCCAGCCTCTTCGCAATCTCGTCCACACTCCACTCCATGCTGCCCAGGTGCGCCCCGATAAAACGTAGCCTGGGATGTTTCTCCAGCAAATGATCCCGGCTGCGAATGATCGTATCGTAAGAAGGATACTCAGGATGCAGGAACATATGGTACTCCGGGTGCACGGTAAAATAAGACCTGTCGTTGTTGGTCGTCATCTGGTCCAATGGCAGCCAGCAATTTTTTGGTTCGCCGATATGCCCGATGACGGTTATGTCATGTTGTTCGAGATAATTGAATATAGGGTCGAATACGGGGTCGTCGATCATGATGAACTGGCTGTCCTTATTTTTTATCGTCATCCCGATGTTCTTCCAGACTTTAATACCCAATGCACCGCTGTCAAACGATTTCCGCAGATAGTCCAGCTGTTTCTCCGCCCAGCCGGGCCCGTTCACTCCCACCGTGGAAAAAGCAGATACATAGTAGAGACTACCGGGAACCTTCTGCCGCAGCTGTAAGATATAATACTGTTGACTGTCGATTGGAGGATAGTCGGGAACTTCGCTGTTGAGGCTCACCAGGGTAAAATTATCCGTCTTCGCCTGCAGGGGCAGGTCAGGCGCCAGTGTGAGCGCATGCGCATGCACGTCGACCTTCTTTGTAGCGGCATAATCTTCCAGGGAATAATAAGACTCGTCGCCCGTACGACAGCCGGGCCCAACGGCCGGAAGGATCAAAACAAACAATGCTCTGTATATAGTTGTAAATTTCATCATTGATTTATGGCGCCCGTCCCCGTCTGTATAGCCAGCAGCTTGTCCTGTACCAACGCCTTCACAGCCGCCGTGGGAAAGGGAAAGACCTTGCGCAGATCAATCTCCTCCTCGTTAACCAATCTGCTTTTTAAGGTCTTCATAAAGCAATTCTTGATCTCCGTCGCCAGGTTGATCTTGCAGATGCCCCGGCTCACCGCCTCGCGCAGGATCTCATGCGGAATACCCGACCCGCCGTGCAGCACCAGCGCCGCACTGGTCATGTCCCTGATGGCCGACAACCTTTCCAGATCGAGTCTGGGCGTCTCCTTATAGAACCCATGGGCGGACCCGATGGCGACCGCGAGTGCATTGACACCCGTCTCTTCCACAAAACGCCGGGCCTCGGAGGGCTCCGTAAAACCGACCTTCCCGGCATCCTGTCCCAGCTTAGCTACATAACCCAGCTCCGCCTCCACATTGACGCCATACCCCTCCGCCAGCCTCACGACCTTGCGGGTGATCTTTACGTTCTCTTCAAAAGACTTTTCGCTGGCATCGATCATGACGGACGTAAATCCCGCATCCAGACAATGCGCCACCAGTTCATACGAGTCGCCATGGTCCAGGTGGACCCAACCCTCAATCCCATAATAATCCAGCATCTCCTCCGCCATCCCTACCGCTACCGGCAGACCCATATATTCGATGGAGCTCCTGGTCAGTTGCAGGATGATGGGCAGCCGCTCCGCATGCGCAGCCTCCAACACACCTTTCAAAGTCTCGAAATTATAAAAGTTCGTCGCCAGCACAGCCTGCCGGTCCTCCTGCAGTTCCTTGAATTTCTCCTGTAAGGTTTTACTATGCTTCATAACCGAACAAACTTTTTCCAATGTTGATGGTTTCCTCATAATTCAAAAACGCGGTGGTGCCCCCGGCGGCCGTGGTGGAAATGGCCGCGATCAGGTTGGCAAACCGCTGGCACTCCTCCGGCGGCACAGCCTGCAGGAACTTGAAAATATAGCCCGCGTTAAAGCTGTCCCCCGCGCCGATGGCGTCCACGACAGAATGATTGATAAAAGGTACGCCCCTGCATAATTTATCTTTATGCCAGAGCGTGGACCCTTCCCTACCCTGCTTCACAAGAATAAAATTTCCCGCCCTGCCGATGAACCCAAGCGCCGACTCCACAGAAGCCTTTCCTGTCAGACAGAGCAGCTCCGATTCATTGGGAAGGAAAATGTCTACAAAGGGCAGCACGCCTGGCAGATCGAGGTCCCACTCTTCGGCCGGATCCCATTGAACATCCAGCGATGTGGTCAGCCCCGCCTCTTTCGCCCGTCTGAAAAGATCTCCCAACCTGCCTTTGAAGGCCGGCTGCAGGAAATATGATGAGAAATGCAGATGCCTTGCCGCAGACAGCATTTCCTCCGTTATATCATCCGGTCCAAGATAGGACATAGCGCCCTGGTGCGTCACCATAGCCCTATCCTCTCCGAAGTTCAACACGACGGTGGCGCCCGTGGTAAGCTTTCCATGGCGCATGAGCATCGACGTGTCTACCCCTTTCAACTGCAGACGCTCGACGCAGAAATCGCCAAATACATCCCTGCCTGTCTTCGCTACAAAAGTGACCCTGGCCCCCAGCACGCTCAGATTGCTGGCGAAGATGGCGGCCGAGCTCCCCAACGTAAGACACATCTCACCCGCCAGCCGCTCTTTCCCCACCTGGGGCAACGACGTCAGCTGATTGAAGATGAGGTCCACATTTAATTCACCTACTACAAGTACATCAAATTTCTTCTGCATGCCGGATTATTTTGTTCCCTACAATTATTAATCTTTATAAGGATATATGTTTACGCCCTGCACCACACGATGGATCCCTCCCCGCCGGGAAGGTGCGTCGGGATTGAGCCCCAGCTTCAGGGACCTGTAAAACCCGATGAGCTGCGCCGGGATGACACTGCAGACGGCCAGGACATCATCCGCCGCCCGCCATCCATCTAATCCCAGCTCGATAGACAGATGCAGGTCCGGACCTCCGGCCGTCTTGAGCCCCTGCCCGACACCCAGACTATACAGGAACCGCTCTGTCCGGGCGATGCCACCTACAAGGTCCAGCTCATATTTCCGCACATAAGGGTCGTTGGAAAATAGATACACCATCACGGTGTGATCGTCGATGATGGCCTTCGGGCCATGCCGGAAGCCAAGAAATGAATCATACTGACAATTCACCTGCCCGTCCGTCAGCTCGATGACCTTCAGATGAGATTCCCTGGCAGCTCCTTTCAACGGACCGGAACCCAAAAAAACAACGCGCTTCACGTCCAGGTCTGTCAAAACATCCAGCTCCGGCGCATATTTGTCGAGAAGTATACGACCCAGGCCCATAAGCTTCCGTACCATATCACTCTTGCCCGCGACATTTGCAATATCTGCGATCAGCAGCCCCGCAAGGGACATACAGGTAAACGAGCTGGTCATAGCCAGCGCCTGATCATTGGATGCGGCAGGCAGCAGGAAAACAAATGCCCGCCTCGCTGTCCGTGCTGCCTGGGCTAGCCGGCCTTCTGCATTACAGGTGATGACAAGATGGGATACGGCATCGCTTAACTTCTCAGCCAACTGCAGCGTCGCCACACTCTCTGGACTGTCGCCCGACCTGGCAAACGACACCAGGAGCAATGGCACTGACGGACTAAAGAAGGTTTCCGGATGCGTCACCAGGTCCGTCGTGGCCACAGCGCTCACCTGCAGCCCCGTATGCTGCTGAAAGCTGTATTGCAATATCTCACCGATGTACGCCGAAGACCCCGCTCCCGTAAGAATGATCTGTAAACCAGGTGTTGCATACACTTCCTTCAAAAAAGAGGACAACTGCTGCCGCGCTGAAATCACCGTCTCCAACGTCTCCTGCCACAAGACAGGCTGATGAGCAACTTCCTTTCCCGTGTACCACTGATCCCTGACATGCAATTCTTTCATAATGCTTATATAGAGAAAATGGAATAATTTTCATTTCCTTTCAAATATAGGGACATTTTTTATCTTTCCTATTATTTTGAATATTTTTTTCCTTTCATAAGCCATTTTATAAAGCCAAAAGAAAGACAGCCACCAGGGCCAGCACAAGTCCCGCAAGGATCACCGGGTGAGGCATGAGCCCGTAGATGCAAAGAGAAATGACAATGGTGATCATGGGCGCCCCTGCATTGGTGAGAGGACTGACGATGATGGCCCGGCCATATCGGAATGCATAGACGAGGAACAAGGCACCCACGGCATTCAACACCTGGATAAAGGCTGCCATATACGGCCCTTTGAAACCCCAGTTGACAGGCATGTTGAAATCCGTCATCAACAGGGCCACGGGTATTAGCAGCAGCCCGGAAATCATCATATAGAAAAAAATGCTTTCAGCCTGCATGATGCTATTGGCCGCTTTCATAAAATAGGCCTGTACACCCCACAGAAGAAAGACGGCGAGGGCAAGGAATATCCAGAGTATGCCGGACGCAGCGCTCTTGTCTCCCGGCTGATAGGATAACAGAGGAATGGAGATCAGCGCGATCACGATGCCCGCCCATGCCCGGGGCGAAGCCTTCTCCTTCAATACTAAAATGGACAACAGGATGGTAACGAGAGGAGACAAAGAAACAAAAGGAAAAACAAGATAGGCCGGTCCGCTTCTCAAAGCCTGGAAAAGGATCAACTGACCCGCCGCGCCGGAAATGCCGATAGCCATCCCATAGATGACGGCCGCCCGGTTCTTTTCCAGACGGATGCCCGATCTTTTCATGGCGATCACGGCGGGAATGATCATGGTCAGCGCCCACACGACATATCCCAGGGTGGCGGGAAACCCGTTCTTCTCAGGCAGCTCGATCAACGCGCCCCATGTCCCGCAAAAAATTGTGCTTAAAAATGCGTAGGCAAGCCAGGAGTTGAACTTCATATCATGCTTTTGATTTTTTCGATATTACACTTACCATCTTATACACCTTTCCATCCGTCTTTGTCATAATGTACATTTCCCCTGCCCGGTCCCGTCCAAAACGCAGGTCCGCCCGCACTCCGTCACAAAGACCCAGAAGGTTCACCGGGCGGCCATCCACAGATATATGCCATTCTTTGACGGGAACAGGCTTCCCCTGCACCACATCTTTCATGTCGAAACAGAACAACCGCCCATTGACGACATCTCCGAAAAGGAATTTTCCCCGCAACTGCGGCAAGACCTTGCCTTCGTATACGTAGCCTCCGCAAATGGCCTTGCCTTCATCGTGGTCGTATTCAGCAATAGGATAGGTAATATGATAAGCCGTGTCGTCCGCAGGCAACGGGTAAATTTTGTCCAGGTCACCGTACGGGTCCAGCAGAAAATTGCCTTCCCGGATGGGCCAGCCATAGTCATGGCCCGGCATGATCCAATAGACAGATTCGATATTCGTCTGACCAATGTTGACAGCCAGCATTTTTCCCGTATGGCTCCAACTGATACGATGGGGGTTACGAAAACCATACGCATAGATCTCCTTCAATACCATCGGATCCCTCTGCCGCACAAACGGATTGTCCGTGGGAATGCCATACCGGCCGTTGCGACTATCATGTCCCATAGGATCGATACGCAGGATAGTACCCCAGACCTTCCCGATGCTATGGGTCAGTACGGGATACCCTTCTTCCACGGCAGCCCCGTCACCCACACATATATATAATTTACCGTAGTCCCCATCCCCCGCCCTGGCATAGGGATTAAATGCGATCTCCTGCACCCCGTGCATGCCCGTCACCATGTTTACCCGCAAGAGTTCCCTGCCCTCGCCGGAAAAGACGCCTGACCTGGGATCCTTTACATGCCACTCGGTCACCACCCACTGCAGGGCCGTCGGAATGCTGTCGGCATATCCAAAGTCTGCTTTGCCGCTGCCGGCCCGCTCCGAATGAGAGGTATACAGCAACCCGTTCTTCATAAAGCCCGGATGGAATGCAAAACTTCCAAAGCCAGTGGCGACCCTGGGCTCATGTATAAAAGCCGGCCGGAGCCTGGCTATATCCATATATATGGAAGGCACACCGTCCGACAGCAGGTAGAGCTTACCACGGAGATCAACGACAAAAGTCCTTCCCGACCCCGGCTCAAAATCCAATTTGGTTATCCGCGCCAGGGGAGCATTACCGTCGGCGGCACTACGGGGGAATTGCGCGACAAGCCTGAGCCCGACCTCCAGCCCCGAAGAAGGGACCGCACCAGGGATAGGGTCTGCTATCGCCTGCCCATGGTCCTTTCCGCCCCTGCTCCCTCCCCCTTTATGTATATGGAGATAGGAAATGATGCTGCTCAGCTCCTCCTCACCCCACCGGTCAAAAGCCGGCATCACGACCTTATAATGCTTGTAAAGCCCTTCCGCCCGCTGATCTCCCGCGTCTATCATCTTCCGGGGGTTTTGAATAAAACGCCTCACCCAGCCGGCCGAAGCCGCTTCCGTCACCCCTCCCAGCGCAGGCCCGATGGAGCTTCGAGTGAAATTGTGACAGCCCCCGCAATTTTGCGTAAAAAGGACCTTTCCTTTTGCAATCACCACACTATCCGTAGAAATGGTTTCGCCACTGCCGGAACCGCCTCCATTACAGGAGGTTATGAAGACACCAATGGCAGGAAGGAGATACAGCAGAAATAAATGCTTCAAGATCGCAGTTGCTTGTTAGGTGATAAAAATTAGGAAACAAAAGCTAATTTATCTTATTTTTCCTTACCTTATACAAATTCGTAAAAAATTATTGCTTTTTGCAGTATATAAAACCCATTTACAAATTCCTTTCTTTTCATTTAAGGTTATTCTATAACTTGCATAAGATTTAATCCTATTATTTACTTTTCGTTTTGTAATACTTAGCTTATGAAAAATGGAGAAAGCCAATCCACCGTTAGTCGAAGGATCATAATATTAGAAGCTTTGAAAACGCATGGGCAGGTCAATGTCAATGAATTGAGCGAAAGACTGGGAGTTACGGGCGTAACAATTCGCAACGATCTCGCACAGCTGGAAAAGAAAAAAATGCTCATCAGGGCCAGAGGCGGCGCAATAAAGATCGAACAGAATTTTTCCGATGAAGATTATCCTCTCTCGGACAAACAGAAAAAGCACCTCCAGGAGAAAAAACTCATCGGCAAAAGAGCTTCCGAGCTGATAGAAGAACACAACACCATCATCATCGACTCCGGCTCCACCACCTACGAACTGGCAAAAAACCTCTCTAAGTTCAACGCACTCACCGTCATCACCAACGCACTAAACGTGGCCAGCGTCCTGGCCGAATACACCAATATCAATGTCATCGTCCCGGGCGGCATGCTGAAGAATAACTCCCTCTCCCTCGTGGGGATCCTTGCAGAACGAGGCTTTAAGGACTATTTCTGCGACAAGCTTTTTCTGGGCGTGGACGGCTTCGACCCCGACTTTGGCATCTCCACTCCCAATCCCGAAGAAGCCCACCTGAACCAGATCATGATCGAAATATCCAAAGAGGTCATCGTGGTCGCCGACTCCAGTAAATTTCAAAAAAGAGGGTTCGCATTCATCGCCCCCCTCAGCAAGATCAATACCGTCGTCACCGACAAAGGCATCCTGCCGGAAAACAAAAGTAAACTGGAAAGCCTCGGCGTAAAGGTTATCATCGCTTAACTTTTATTAAGAAACGAAAATTATTTAAACTTTCAAAACCTTTCATTATTTTTACGAAACCTAATTGTAAAATAATGAAACTGCTCTTCCATTTACTTTTGTTGCTGACGCTCTACTCCCTCCCCGGCAACAGTCAGCCATATCATGTGGTCAGCGTGGACAATCCCGTTTATACAGGGGACTCCGCATTCATCGGGTTTGAAGACCTCCACGCTCCAAAGTTCGCCGCCCTCCGGACAAAATATCAACTGGACACGGTATTCCATGGCGAACAGAATGAACTAAAAAGGATCCTTCTGCTCCGGCACTGGATACGCAGCCATATTCCCATCAACGATCCCGGCCCCCATCCGGGCGACGGCTCCGCAGAAAGCATTATCGACGAGGGACTAAAAGGCAACGGCTTCCACTGCGGCCACTACATGGTCGTCCAGAACGCGATCATGAATGCCTACGGCTACGTCACCCGCTGCCTCGGGGCAGGCCCCGGCGTACAGGGAGGCCCCGACGGCCACCACGGCATCGATGAGATCTGGCTCAACAGCTATCATAAATGGTTCCTTTCCGACGCCAAATACGATCACCATTTCGAAAAGAACGGCATTCCCCTCTCAGCCCTGGAGATCCGGGATGAATATCTCAAAAACAAAGCCGCCGACATTGTCCTGGTGAAAGGCCCCTCCAGGACTCCGCTGGACTATGATGAGCAATACAAAAAGTCCCGGGCAAATTTCGCAGCTACCTACACGAACATCGAATGGAATAAACACAGCGACCTGTATACGCAATGGCCCAAAGACGGCAGCTACCAGCTCATGTATGGCGACCGGTATTTCAGCACCCATACGTGGATATGGGACGGCAAGCCGCACTGGGCATATAATACGCCGCACATGCAGATCGTCAGCGACAAGTCCGCATTGGAATGGACGCCAAATACTATCGCATCCACCGTCGTCATCGAAGGAAGCCAGGCCACGATATCCCTCCGCTCAAGCACACCAAACCTAAAGACCTATCAGCTGAGACGGAAAAAGAATGGCCCATGGGAAAATACACCGGCCGTAACAAAACTTCCTCTCACCAAAGAGCGTAATGAATTTTTCTTCCGCACCATCAATCTCGCCGGCGTCACAGGACCCGAACATACGGTTGTCATTGAGCAAGGCGCGACAACGCTCGTCCATCCCGTCGAGACAGACGAAGTGCTGATGAACCCGGGCATGGGATTTAGCACCTTCCAGATGTTCAATGGCGACAATATCCCCGTATTCCATGATGTACTGAACGAGGCAGACCTAAAAGATTTTGGTAAGACCGCCTCCGACACGAACAACGACCACCCCTCCACCACTATCGCCTACTTCCGGATACAATGGAACTTTATAGAGCCGTCACCCGGCAAGTACCGCTGGGACTTTATCGACGGCCTCCTGAACATCGCACACCGCAAACATCAGACGGTGATGCTACGCATTTCACCTTACCGCAGCGATCCCGACGAGCCCGCACAGGATGTTCCGGCCTGGTACAGAAAAATGGTGGGCCCCAATACGAAGTTTGCCACCGCCAAATGGCTCGTAGACCCGGAAGACCCCCGTTATGCAAAATATTTCGGCGGCATGATCCGCGCCCTTGGCGGGCGCTATGATGGACACCCCGACCTGGAAAGCATCGACGTCTCTATCTTAGGCTCCGCGGGCGAAGGCGGGGGTACAGAGCTGCTGACCGAACAGACGATGAAAAATCTCATCGACCCCTATGTAGAATCGTTTAAAAAGACACCGCTCATCGCTTTGCTGCACGGTCAAAAACAGATGGAATATCTGAAGTCAGCCGCGGCCAATTTTCCCGGATGGCGGCAGGACTGTCTGGGCGACCTCGGCTTCTGGGCAGCCGAACAGCACGGCTGGACGCACATGTACGATTATTATCCCCAGACCATTATTCAATACAACATGCAGGATGCCTGGAAAAAAGCACCCGTCTCCTTCGAGATCTGCGGCTTCTTCGATACCTGGAACACGGGCAAAGACTTTATGGACCACGGCTATTCCGACCAACAAGTAAAGTACATTATCGACCAGTCCCTGAAATGGCATATGTCCTCCTTCAACGGAAAATCCTCCCCTATCCCCGCGAAGTGGGACCCTCTGATCGGGGACTGGCTAAAAAAAATGGGCTACCGGTTTGTACTGCGGCGCTTTAGTTACCCCACGGTCATCGAAAACAACGGCAAACTCAGCTTTGAATCCTGGTGGGAGAACAAAGGCGTGGCCCCCTGCTACAAACCCTACCGGCTGGCCATCCGTCTGAAAAATGATCAACACACCTGCACATTCACCACCCATGCAAATATCCGGGAATGGCTGCCGGGCGACAACACATACAATGATGCAGTCTTTGTGGATCAGGCGCCCAATGGCGCTTACGATCTTCAATTGGCTATCGTGGATGAGCAAACGTTGGAACCAAGGATACAACTTGCGATACAAGGCCGGCAATCCGACGGGTGGTATAGTTTGGGAAGTATTAGAATAGAAAAATAACATGCGACGGACTCAATTCCCCAGCCTTTTCAACGCAATATACGCCATCAACCCCGTACTGATAAGCAACGCATCTTCGTCTATATCGAACTGTGCGGTATGCAGCGAATGACAGGTCCCCTTCCCCTCGTTCCCTGTCCCCAGCAGATAGAAGCAACCAGCCGCGGCCTGCGAATAATATGCAAAATCTTCCGCGGCCATCCAGATACCGGGATCCACCACATTTTCCGCCCCCACGTACTCCGCCGCCAGCTGCCGCACTACAGCCGCCAGGCCCTCCTCGTTCATAAGAAAAGGGTACCCCCGGACAACCTGGAATTCACAGCTGGCCCCCAGAGCCGACGCAATCCCTTCCGCGGCCTTCTTCATCCGGGCATGAGCTTCGTCACGCCAGGATTCATCCAACGTACGGAACGTACCTTCCATATACACCTGGTCGGGTATCACATTCACCGCCCCATTAGCCACTACTTTACCAAATGACAAGACGGTAGGCAGGGTGGGATTTGCCATCCTGCTCACCAGCTGCTGCAACGCAACAATGATCTGCGCCGAGATGGTAACAGGGTCAATATTGAGGTGAGGCTGCGCACCATGCCCACCCTTTCCGTATACGGTCACCCGCAACTCGTCCATGGATGCCATAAACTTTCCACTACGCACACCGATCACACCGCATGGCAGACCGGGCATCACATGCTGCCCGACAACGGCCGCAGGCGAGGGCCCTTCCAGCACCCCTTCTTTTAGCATGAGACTGGCCCCGCCAGGTAGTACCTCTTCCCCCGGTTGGAATATCAGCTTCACCGTGCCGTGAAACGCCCCTCTCATGGATTGAAGAATGGCCGCCGTGCCAAGCAGGGACGCTGTATGAGCATCATGGCCGCAGGCATGCATCACGCCCGCGCGCTGCGACGCATAAGGTTTATTGCCCGTCTCGGTGATCGGCAGCGCATCGATATCCGCCCGCAGCACGACAAGAGGATCGTCCGCGCTATCAAGCCCCCCTCTTATCAGCCCAATAACCCCAGTCTCCGCGGCAGCCTTCCACTCCACCCCTATCTCATCCAGCCGGGATTTAATAAACTCCGCCGTCCCATATTCATGAAATGACAATTCGGGCCGGGCATGCAAATGCCGCCTGTCCCGAACCACCTGATCGCGTATGCGCTCCGCCGCAATTTTCAGGGTATCTATCAACATAGTCAGAATAGCTTATATTAACCTTCCCGTCCTTCCAAAAACCTCTTCACAAATATATCATCATTATAGGAAGGATATTCCCGATAAATGCGATCTATTTCTTCCATCTGAGAGACGGATAGTTCCTCCTTAGGGTCCAGACACCATCGGCCGGCCAGCAGTCCCTGCCTTCTCAGTACCTCATGGATACCAGGGATACATCCATGGAAGCCATTCCCGGCATCAAAGATCACCGCATTCATGTCCGTTACCTCCACTCCTTTGTTCAACAGCCGCCTCATGGAACTATAGCCGGCCGCGATACACGCATGGATCTCCTCCAGCAAAGCCACTGCCCTTTCCGTCCAGACAGCCCAATGCCCCAGCAAACCGCCCACCATCCTCTTCTCCACCGGTGCGCCACGCACGATACAACGATAGGTCGTCAGCAGATCGGCAACAATATTATCATCGTTCCCCGTATAAAGGGACACTTCATTCCTTCTCTCTGAATGACAAACAGCCCTCACCACGTCCAGGGTCTGATACCTGTTAAAGGCGGCTATTTTGATGGCCGCAACACCCGGAATGTCCGCCAGACGCCGCCAGAACGAATAGCTGAGCAGCCTGCCCCCGACCGCCGGCTGCAGATAAAAACCAAATACCGGTATGACTTTCGAGACGGCCTCCGCCCGTCTGATCAGATCATCTTCCGAATATGCTGTCAGTCCTCCATTGCTCAGAAGCCCCAGATTATACCCATATTTCACAGCCAGCTCAGCTTCCTTCAACGCCTGGTCCGTAGGACCGCAAATGCCTGCCACTTTCAAAAAAGGCCGTTGCAGCTTTGCATCCCCGATCTCTTCCGACGCCAGCCTCAACACCGGCTCCAGCAGACCCACCTTCGGGTCCCGGATGGCAAACTGGGTGGTGTGCACACCTACTGCCACGCCGCCCGCGCCGCTGGCCACATAATATCGCGTAAGGTTCCGCTGCCGGGCTTCATCCAACCGCCGGTCAGCTTTCAACGCCAATGGATGCGCAGGGATCACCGTCCCACGCCGCAACAACTGCCCGGCAGCGCCGGACAGCCTGGTATCTTCAGCCATCTCTGTAAAATTTTAGTAAGCATCCGTTAAAGCAAAATCATTCTTCCGTCCCATCCACAACCCACCGGTGAAATCAGGGAAGGGCACCGCCCCGCCGCCAAGTTCGATGGAATGTTCACTCAGAGGAGTGATAGCGCTCCAGCTGGCCGCATCATACACATCCATCGGCGTAGGCTGCCGCCGTTTAACGGATTCCACAAAGGCATGCAGCACAAAAAAGTCGATGCCGTCATGTCCTGTCAGTACAGCCTGCTGCCCCCATTTCTTCCATAAAGGATGGTCATACTTCTCAAGCCAGGATTTCGCATCGTCCCAGTGCTCGTGGTCATAAGTAGACTGCCCCTCAATAAATATCCCGTTGTGGAGATTCATCCAGATACCATTGGTACCCTGGACCCGGAAACCCAGTGAATACGGTCTGGGCAGGTTCGTATCATGCTGCAGAAAGACAGTCTCCCCGTTGACGCATTTTATCTGCGTGGTCACGATATCCCCCAACTTAAAAAGCACTTTCGCATTTGGGTGATCCGCACCGCCCTTTTTGACAATATAATTGTGCAGTCCCCGTGTTTTGGTCGCCATGGAACTGAGTGATTCAAATCTGTTGCCCCGGTTGATATCAATCATCATAGCTATCGGCCCCACGCCATGCGTGGGATACAGGTCCCCGTTACGGTGCACGGAGTGGTTCGTCCGCCATTTTGCCTCGGAAAAGCCCTTATCCCCGAACTCGGCCCCGCTGTTATACGGTGTCACGCCATCATTGAACTTTACCCCGCGCAGGTCATGCTGATAACCGCCCTGCACATGGATCAGCTCGCCAAAAAGACCCTGGCGCACCATGTTCATAATAGCCAGCGTATCCCTTCTGTAACAGGCGTTCTCAAGCATCATCACATGCGCCTGGTGACGTTCTGCGCTCTTTACCACATCCCAATGATCCTCAAGCGTGATACCCAGGATCACCTCCGTCGCGACATACTTGATACCCGCATCCAGAGAATCCAGGATCATGGGCTTGTGCCATTCCCATGGCGTGGAAATAATGACGGCATCGACGATCTTCGACTCCAGCAATTTCCGGTAGGCATGATCGTCTCCTGTATATACGAGGGGCATCTTCCTTCCGGCTTTACTGATCAGCGCCTTGCCAGCATCCAGCATCCGGACATCGACGTCACAAATGGCCGTAATGTCTACATCATCCCGCATGAGAGCGGAGCGCAGATGCGCCTGCCCCCGGAGCCCCGTACCGATAAAACCGAGCCGGACTTTCTGGTCCCCAGCCCGGGCAAAACCTTCAAATGGACGCATGGCGCTTATTCCCGCCGCTGCAATGGACAAGTCTTTTACAAATCGTCTTCTTGATATTGACATGATCTTTTATTTATAGATGAAACCGTAGACGAAACATCCGCATGTAATCCTGTAGTTGCAGCAGATACGCTTCCAAACCCAGTTTGCGTTCGTCCATGATAAGATAGGTCATGTCGGGCGCCCGGTTGGCAAAATGCCGCGTCCTGTCCTGCTCAAAGAAATACTTTTTCGTTCCATTGTCCATACCCTTGGGTAACCTCGTCCTTTCCCAGACTTTTACCAGGCCGTCGAATACCTGCTGCCGGCGCTCCAGCTGCCGGCTGACGATCCGTTCAGCCTGTTGCAGATAATGATAGGAGGAATCCAGGTCCACAAAACGTAGTTCATGAGCCTTTTTGATGGATAGCTCCAGGGCGGAAAGATCCAGGTAGGTGAGCGCGGTATGACGGATGAGATCCACCAGGGTGGCGAACACCTCCACTTCTTCCCTGTTCTTCACACCATTGTCCAGACTCCTCCTGCAGATGGCCTCTGCGCTATCCATTTTCGTAACGAACTCCCTGGCCGCGGTAACTCTGTCAGCATAGGCGGTGTTCCAGTATGGATCGTATTCCAGTGCATCCCCTCTGGGCAGGTCAGGGAGGTGTGTCTTGCCTATCTCTCCCCAGGCCCACACCCGCCGCTCGAAACTTTCCATAAAGAAATAAGCGCCCTGGTTCAGCATACCATAAAGGCTATCCATACCCGTCACTGCCGCTCCATATCGCTCGGCAAAAAAATCCCGGGTAAATGTTTCCAGCGAAGGACCTTTTGCGTTCCAGGAGTAGCCGGCTGTCAGGATGAACTGCAGCATCCAGGCCTGCATGGGCAGACCCGAGTCATCCCAGGATGTCCGGATAACCCCATCAAAAACCCCCTTGCCCATATTGGTCTGTAAGAACCGATAGGAATTTTCAAGGCTCCCCGGCTGCAGATGACCCTTGCCATCCTTGGAAAAGAAATAAGGAAGGAACAACTGTTCGATACCGGGATTGGGGTCATAAGCCATCACCGGATATCCCAGCGACCTGGCCTTCCTCGCATATTGCAGGTCCGGTGTCTCGTACTCGTAAGACTCCGTCAGCACGAGCCCCTTGCGGGGGACCACGGGCTTATCCTGCCGCATGCTCTCGGAGTAAACTTTTAACCGCGACTTCTCCCAACCCATGGGCGACTCCCAGGCCATCACCTGACGGCCTTTACCCTGGAGAGCAGCGGCAGAGCGGTCCAGGAAAAGATGATACAGTCCGCTCCTGCCGATCTCATTGTCTTTCTTCCTGCACAACGGACAGGCGCCCAGCTCATACGTTTCGTCGGAGCCGATGTGGATATACCGGGAGCCTGGCGTGGCCTTCAGCGCATCCTGCCAGAGATCGTCCAGCAGCTGATAGGTGCTATCCTTCAGGGGACAGAATTCAAAATTGGAGGCCGGTATCTCACGGAGGCCGGCAAACTGTGGCCACTTCAAAATAAAGCTGGCATGACCCAATCCCTGCACAAGCGGTACGATCTGGATATGGAATTTCCGTGCATAACGGGTCAGCTCCTGCATTTCCTGTAAGGTGAAAGCGCCCGGTGCGCCGATCTCCGGATGGCTGGGATAGGCAAATTTGTCCTCCCATTCCCACACAAGCATGTTGATCTTGTAATGGGATAGATCTCTTATGAACGCTTCCACAAAGTCCTTCGTATCCTGGTGATGTTTCGTATCATAATGCACGGCCCGTATACGGGTGTCCGGCCAGTCCCTTATTTGTATATACGGTAAGGAAGATCCGCCCTGACCGCCGCTGACCAGTTGCATCATCGTAGCCACGCCATAATATAGTCCCGCCTCATCGTTGGCCCGTATGACGGCGCCGTCTTTGTCTACAGACAAAGAATACCCCTCCTCGCCAAATGATCTGTCCGCACCCGCCCTCGTAAGCCGGATCCGGGTGGAGGCGGCGCCGCCGGCATGCGCTGAAACTCCCAATCCCTTAAAAAATTGCAACAGCTCACCAGCCGCCAGCCGGTCGCCCTCCGTGCCACGCCTGTCCGTGACAACGGCAATCTGTCCGTCCAACGCCAGTCTTCCCTCTCCCATCCTTACTTCCTTTGGATATGGGATAAGATGAAGATCTTGCTGCCCCGAGGCGCGGAAAATACCCATGGCAAGGATCATCCAAACAATTTTTCGCATATTCATATGGTTATGCATAAAGATCGTTGATATCGCATGCAGCCAGTTCTATGAACAACTGCCCGATCTTTTCCGTAACGGCCTTGAAATATCTTTCTCCTTTCTCCGCAGTAGCTGCCCGGGGATCACCGGTACCAGTATCCGCAGTTACCTGCGACCACCTCCGTTCCGTCCAGGCCCACTTTTCCGTAAATGCTTTTATCTTCAGTTTCTTTTCGGCGCCATCCCCCGCCTCCGTCAGCGGCAGGACCCACTCCGGCTTGAGATAGAGCATGACGCTGGACTCCATCTCATCCGCATGATCACCAGGCGCGGCAAAGAAACCCGCTCTCTCCACAGCCTGGTACCAGTTGCAGACACTGAGGAACATGGATGGATAACAAAGACCCAGTTCCCGCAGGATGGATACAAAGTTGTTTCCTCCATGCCCGTTGAGGATGATCAGTTTGAAGATCCCCTGGCGGTTCAGCACCTGGATGATATCCGAAAGGATGGCGGTCTGCGTGCTGGGATTGATGTTCAGATCCAGAAGGATATCCGCCTGACCGGTGTTCACCCCAAAAGGCACGGCCGGGAGTACCATCACCTTCGCTCCCCGATCCCAGGCGATTCCCGCGGCGGCCGCCGCTATCCTTTCGGCCTGGATGTTATCCGTGCCATAGGGCAGATGATAATTGTGCGCCTCCGTCGCCCCCCAGGGCAACACCGCCAGTTCAACTTTGGCATCCTTTATAAATTTCCAGTTGGTCTCTTCCAGAATATAAGGCCGCATGAGCGTTTATTTTTTCATTGGTCCGATGTATTTCCTTGCCATCACCAGGTTAGAATACTTGATATAGTGATTTTCCCCCGCAGGGCTTTTGTCATCATAGAACTCTATCCAAATATAATTGATATTGAGATGAGCATCCGTCCGCCAGCGGAATCCTTCAAAGCCCGGTGAGACAGTATTATTGTACCAGGAATCCGCATCCCAGTAGCCCTGCGGAAATCCCGGGCCCCAATATCCCACTTCCTTCCCATCCTGCCATACCCTGAGCTCACCATTGTAGGCAGTCACAGGGTTGTTCAGTTTGACCATCACTTCGATGCACATCCACTGATCCCAGGCAATATTGCGGGCCGTGGGACTGCCGTTGACCATATCGTTGCCGTAACAGCTGCCGCCGCCGTTCCAGCTTCTCATGCCGCCCCAATAGAGATAGGTATCCATGCCGGGCACGACCACGGGTTCATAGGCGATGGATATCCTCGCATCCCCCAGACCACAACTGCCCGCACGGGGATTGGTATAGGTGGTGCCGGGGTTGTAACCACCAAACCAGACAGACTCGTGGTGGATATACCCCTTGGAGACGGATGGATATTTCACATAGTACCGCAGGTAAATGGTACTATCGAATCCACCCGGGAACAGCTTGTACAAATGACCGCCGTCATTCTGTCCGCCGGTGTTGGTCATTTTGATGGAATGAGAAACGCTCCCGTCAGGTACATCCGCCTCTGTGCTCATACCGTCTTTATTCCTTACGTCGTCATAGCGTGCCGCGATCTTGTCCAGACCATCATCAAACTTTTCTACGTACAGGACGCTCGCGTCTTTCTCGATACCGGCATCGTGAGGATAGGCTTCCGCCAGACCTTTCAGGGTACTGTCCACCGGTGTCCCACCGACAGTAGCCGCCTTGCTGCAATAGGTGAAACCACCGGTCACACCCGCCAACACAACGATGGACAGGAATATCAACCTCGCTTTCATATTGATGAGGTGTTAAAGTTGAAAGAATAAGGTTATGACTCATTCAGGGGGAAACATCCCCTGCTTCGGATGATGGAAGGGAAGACCCGGTTTGGCGTCCCACCAGACCCTGCTTAAATAGGCATCTCCACCCGACAACAGACTAGCCGCCGTCTTCACATTGTTCCCATTCTTCGTATACTCATCCAGAGGATAGGTGAGCCTCCGGGGAACTTCGCCATTGGTGCTTCCCAGGCTGTTGCCCGTCCATATCTCCGGATAGCCCGTACGTCTGAACTCGGCCCAACCTTCATATACCTCGTAAAAATTGGCGATCCATTTCTGAACGATGATCTGTCGCGTCTTCTCTTCGTCCGTGCCGCTGAGAATGCCCGCCGCTGAGCCGGTGTAATTATTCGAAGCCGTCTGATCCACGGAGTAATATCCCATGGAAGCCTGTATACCCTTGGTGTACATGGCCTGGGCATCGTCGGAAGACAGTCCGGCAAGACCAGCTTCAGCCTTGAGAAAATAGACCTCCGCGGTGTTGAAGATAATAATCGAATAAGCAGGGTTCCGGAAGAAATAACTGAGATAGGCCGTAGACGATTCCGTATATACGCTTTCCGTCCCCGTGATGGCGATAGGTCGGCCTCTGTAGCCGGATACACCGTCCGTGGCAGGCTTGGCAAAAACGGGTAACCGGGGATCGTTCAGCTTTTTCAGGTTGTCCGTAAGCGTAAAGGAAACCCAAAGAGGATAGGAATTGGTGGGGTCGTCCATTAAGGGGTTGCGATTGGAAGGATTGGTGCCATCAATAGTGGTCAGCTTTGCATTCAGGGAATTGTCGTCGATAAAGACGGCGCCCGCCAGGTCGGTGATGTGCTGCTTCGCCAGGGTCGCATCCGCATAACGCACCCGGATGGCCAGCCGGAGCCGCAAAGAGTTGCCAAAACGTCGCCATTTGTCCACACTGCCTCCATACAGGAGATCAGCATCGCCATAGGATGAAAGGGTCGGCACATCACTCAGAGAAGCTACCGCCTCCTTCAATTCTTTCAACATATCCTTATAGATATCCTGCTGCTTGTCATACTTTGGCTGGTTAACCGTCTCGTCCATACTCTGCGCAGCCTGGAAGTAGGGGACATCCCCATACATGTCCGTCAGCATCTGGAAGAGCCATACTTTGAATATCCTGGCCATGGCATTCTCATTGATGAGCTTGGGGTCTTTGGCCGTCAGACGTACGCACTCCGCCATATTGATGATATAGCTGGTATAGAAAGTATTAAAAGGTTCCGCCCAGTTGGCGTTCTGGAAGATGACGCCGGAACCCTGGTTGGCGTAATAGCCGGAATACTCCGCGACAATGGACGTATTATACGTGCTGAATATGGAGTTCTTGAGTACGCCCGTAAAGAGCAGCGATGGCTTGATGATGTCGGATGTCACCAGCGTATGGTCCGTATTGATCTCCGTAAAGTTCTTCGTACAGCCTGTGCCTGTAAGAAGACAGCCGGCGACGACGGACATCTTCAATATCTTTTTATATAATTTCATGATGCAGACAATTAAACAATGATTAGAAGGATACAGTTAGATTGACACCGATGCTCCGGGTCGTGGGCATACTCACCGCCTCATAGCCCTGTGCGGCAGCGGTCGCGCTAAACGCAGTCTCGGGGCTGATGCCCATCAGCTTGAATTGAGGGTCCCTGTACAGATACAGGAGGTTCCTCCCCACAATGGATAGCCGCAGATCTTTTAGCGCCGTGCTCTTCTTCAACAGACGGCTCAGGTTATAGCTGATGGTAACCTCCCTCAGTGCTATATAATCCGCGTCTATCACCTGTGTTTCACCAATATCGTTCCAGGGACCGCCGCCGGCATAATAGTCGGATGCGGCAATGACGGTGGTGTTCTTTACATAATGCTGCGGAGATGTCTCCACGACGCCATTGATGATCAGGTTGTCCCTTTTCTCCGTGAACTTGCCCGTCCCTTTCGCCATCTGGTTCAATTTGCTATAGGAAAGTATCTGCCCGCCTTTGCGCACGTCGATCAGCCCGCTCAGCGTAAATCCTTTGTACGTAAACGTATTCGTTATCCCGGCCAGGTAGTCCGGTTGAATACGGCCAAGAACAGAGAGGTCGTCCGCCCGCTGGTACTTCCCGTCGCTGGTGACAAGTATATCCCCATTCTCGGTACGTTTCGCCCTGTAGCCGACGATATTGCCAAAAGCCTCCCCAACCCTGGCCTGGATGCTGGCGCCATATCCCGGGTCCAGTATGGTGAGCGCCGGAATGCCGGGCGCCAGTGAAACGACTTTTGACTTGTTATGCGAGAAGTTGATGGAGATATCCCATTTGAAGTCCTTTAGCTTCAAAGGGGTGCCGGTAAGGAAGATTTCGATCCCTTTGTTGGAGATCTCGCCGGCATTGATCATCCGGCTGGAATAACCCGTCGTCGTGGATATCTGGATAGGTACGATCTGATTGGTGGTGGAAGAGCTGTAATACGTGAAATCCACGCCCAGCCTGTCATTGAAAAACCTCAGCTCGGTGCCGAACTCGTAAGATTTTTTTAGCTCGTTCTTCAGGTCGTACAAAGGGATATCGCCCCGGATGGTGGCGGAGGACTGCCCGTTAAAAGTATTGCTGCTGTTGACATCATACCCGCCAATGGTGCTGTAGGGAGTCGCGTCATTACCTGCTTCCGCATAGGAAGCGCGGATCTTTCCATAGGAAAGATAGTTCCTGATGTCCAATGCGTCCGTAAAGACAAAACTGGTGCTGAAGGAAGGATAGAAGAACGAGCGGTTGTTGACACCCAGACTTGACGACCAGTCATTTCGTCCCGTCACGTCCAGGAAGAGATAGTTATTGTAGCTTATTTCACCTGAGAAATACGCGGAATTGATCTGCTTCCTGATGCGATATTCACGGGGCGTCACATTCTTCATGTTACCGATGTAATAAAGGTTGTCCACGTTGAGATTGGACCCGTACGCACCCGTCACCTGGTAATCTTTGTTCAGATGGCTGGCCCCGAGAGAGAGCATACCCGCGAACTTATTGGTGAGCTTGCCGGAAGCCGTCAGCAACAGATCGCTGTTGTCTTCCTGGACATGGAACTGATAGTTCTCCACGGAGCCATTGGTGCTGTTGGTGCCTTGCCCCATGCGGTTAAAGCGGGTGTCTGTATAAAAGTCCATGCCCGACCTGGCCTGCAGGTTCAACCAATCGGTGAATTTGTACTTGGTGGAGAGAAATCCGATCATCCTGTCCCGGTGATCCGTACCGATGAGCTCGTTGATCACCCAATAAGGGTTATTGGAAACAACGGTGTTCTGAAAGCCATTGGCATTTTTATAATCTTTCAGCCAGTCGAGGTCTACAAAACGAGGCAGCAGATTGAGGCCGGCCATCGGGTTCTGCGAATACGAATTGTTCTGCGGCCTGTTCTTCCCATCCTGGCGGATATAGTTGATCTTCGCGTCCACACTCAATTTGGAAGTTATATTGCTGGCCACCCTCACGGTAAAGGTCTGACGGGAAAGCGCCGTGTTGGGGATGATGCTCCTGTTATGCATGTCGGATGCGGAGAATCGGTAGGTGGTCTTTTCATCCCCACCGCCTGCGCCGATGCTATTGGTAAAGGTGGTACCCGTCTGAAAGAATTTCTTCAGATTATCGGACGGTTGAGGTGAATATTTCACAGGACCCAGGTCCTTAAAGCGCTCGATGACGATCAGCCTGCCATCCATTTTGCCGCCCCAGTCATCCACCAGCCAGCTGGGCCAGGAAGAGTAGGTCTGACCATTGATGGTAGTGGTGCCCAGGGAATTGTAGTCGCCGTCATAACCGCCGCCCCAGATATTCTGCCGGGTGGGGATCACATTCGGTCTTTCAAAAGTGCTGTTGGAATTGATATCAATACCGACGCCCTTTCTTTTCCTGCCTTTTTTGGAAGTGATAAGTATTACGCCGTTAGAACCCCGTGACCCATAGAGTGCCGCAGCCGCAGGCCCTTTCAGCACCGTCATGGATTCGATATCGTCGGGGTTGATATTGCCGATGCCGTCGCCGTAGTCCCTGCCGGAAGACACAGTTGCAGCATCCAGCGTCTGGTTGTCAATAGGCACGCCGTCCACTACATATAAAGGCTGGCTGCTGCCGGTGAGGGAACTGTTCCCCCTGATGACGACATAGCTGGAGCCGCCGGGACCACCGCTGGAAGCATTGACATGAAGACCCGCCACCCGGCCCTTCAGCGCATTAGCCACGTTGGTCTCCCTTGCTTCTGCCAGCAATCCGCCGCTGACCACCTGCGTGGAATAGCCCAACGCCTTCTTGTTCTTTTCTATGCCGATGGCCGTGACCACCACTTCGGTCAGTTGCTTATTGTCGGCAGTCATGGAGATGTTCAACACCTGTCTGCCGATGATATTGACTTCTTTCTGCAGATAGCCCGTAAAGGAAAAAACAAGGACCCCGCCATTAGCGGGCCCGTTCAAAACATATTTTCCCTGGGCGTCCGTAACGCTCCCGACCGTACTCCCCTTCAGCATTACGCTGACACCGGACAAGGGTTTCCCCTCCTCATCCGACACCACCCCGGAAATTTTTTTGTCCTGGCCGAATGTCGTTTCCATACTGATCACAGCGGAAATACAAAACAACAGGACCCTTGCAGTTGAAAGAAATTTTGTCATTTTAGCATGTTTTGGTATTTTATTAAAAAGATAAAAGAAAGGCAACAAAGGAAATTTTCATTTTCGTTTCCTTGCTATAAAAGTATACGCATTTACAATATCTTCCAAAAAAATAATAAAATAAAAGGAAAATTACTTATCTATGGGAAAAAAGAAAGGAAAAGAAAAACAGGCAAGATAAAAAAATGACCTCTGTCTGCGCCCCACCCCCTGGAACAAATCCGAATGGAAATCTCTCTTTCGATTGGTTGTTTTCTTAATTTTAGTCGTTGGATAAGGCAGCATATACAAAATTAACTGATGAGCAGACATTGTTACAAAGGACGGCGGAAGGCAGCCGGGAGGCCTTTGAAAAACTGTACGCCCACTACTATGCAGGACTCTATCGCTTTATCGCCTTTATTATTGACTCGCACGAAGATACGGAAGAGATCATCCAGGACATCTTCTTAAAGGTCTGGGTAAAGAAAGAGACGCTTACCGGCATCCGTTCATTCGAAGATTATCTTTTTCGCATGGCCAAGAACAGGGTCTTCGATATGAACCGGCAATCCAGGAGCCGGCTGAGCCTGTCACGCCAGCTGCGTGAGATTACGCAGGAGGCTACTGACGACTCCACCTATAATACCCTCATTTTCCGTGAATACCATGAGATAGCACAGGAAGCCATCAATCTTCTTTCTCCCCGTAAGAGAGAGATCTTTCTGATGAATGCCCGCGATGAGATGACGGCCCGGGAGATAGCCGACCAGCTGGGCACTACAAGGGGAGCTATCAAAAAGCAATTGTTCGAAGCCACCCATTTCATCAAGGACCACCTGCGTAAAAAGGCAGGCTGGATCTATTTTCTGTTTTTTTAAAAAAATCCGGGTAATGCCGGTATCCTTTTCCATCCTCATCAGTCTTTATTTATATCAGTCTTTTGCATGAGCGACTCAACCATCATCTCCATTATCGAAAGATACAGTACGGGTATCCTGTCTCCGGAGGAAGAGGCTATTCTCACCGGGTGGCTGGAGTCCGTGCCCGCGGCCGAATTCCATGCAACGCTGGACCAGTGCGCCGTGGTACCGGAAAGGATCAGGAACTACCCGGTGATGTCGCCGGCGTTTGCTCAGCGATTGGAGAGTGAGCTGGACGAACTGAGTTCCACGCCTGTGCGTACGCTGCCCTGGCGCAAATGGATAGCTGCCGCGGCAGCAGCTATATTGCTCGTCTCAGTGGGTTATTACTTTTGGCACCGGCCTGCCGTTCAACACGATGTTGCGCCCGTGATCGTGAAACTCAATGATGTGGGGCCTGGCGGCGACGGAGCCATTCTGACGCTGGCCGATGGCCGGCAGATTGTCCTCGACAGCGCTGCCAACGGCAGGCTCACTATGGACGGCAATGCAGCTATTACCAAGACGGGCAATGGCCAGCTGGCGTATAAGGCAGCTACGGGCAGCGGGCTGCGGGCTACAAGTCAATTTACTTACAATACACTCACCACCTCCAGGGGTAAGAAGGCTGTTCTCACGCTGGCTGACGGAACCCGTGTCTGGCTGAATGCCTTGTCCTCCATTAAGTTTCCTACCAATTTCACCGGCAAGGACAGAACAGTGGAGATCACGGGTGAGGCTTATTTTGAAGTGGCCAAAAGTGCGTCTATGGCGTTTGTCGTCAGGAAAGGCGGCAGCGATTACGGTATACAAGTATTGGGAACGAGCTTTAACGTCAACACCTATGATGATGAGGATGCCATCCGGACGACGCTGCTGGATGGTAGTGTTCGTGTTTTCCAGGGTGCGGCCAATAGTCTGCTGAAACCCGGCCAGCAGGCGGTCAGCAATGATAAAGGGAAGATCGATGTCGTCAAAGGCGTCAATATCGAGAATGTGATGGCCTGGAAGAGCGGCGTCTTCCGTTTCGACAGAAGCGATATCGGGACAGTGATGCGGCAGATAGCCCGCTGGTACGATGTCGATGTCACGTATAGAGGAACGATCACCCATCACTTTGGGGGTACCATATCCAGGGATGTGAATGTTTCCAGGGTGTTCAACATGCTGGAGATGACCGGCGCCGTGAAATTTTCGATCGAGGGCCGGAAGGTCACGGTCGTCGCGCCCTAAATATCCAATCCGAACAGAACCGCACCTACAACACCTTTTACTATGGACAGATAACGACTTGTCGTATGAAATCGCTATGCCAAAAAAAACCGGAAGTGCTACTAACACTCCCGGCGAACATTTGGGATAGTTCAATATAGAATCACGTTAAGACTGCTTTATTGTTTAACCCAAACATGACAAATGTATGAGTTTTCAGACTCTTTGCCAATTCCCGCGGCCATCGCGGGAATGGCTCACCAAAACTGCACGTGTGGCAAAAATTTTTTCTATCATCATGCTGGCAGGATGTCTGCAACTAAGCGCCAGCGGCTATTCCCAAAATGTGACCCTGTCGAAGAGTAATGTATCGCTGGTCACTGTCTTCCAGGAGATGCAAAAGCAGACCGGATTCAATTTCCTGTACACGTATGAGGATCTGGAACGGGCGGGTAATATCAATGTCGACCTGCGCAATATTCCTATCTGGGAAGCAGTAGCTGCCTGTCTGCGTGGCAAGCCGCTGACCTTCTCCATCGTGGACAGAACGATAGTGATCAAATACAATGCGCCGCCGGCGGCTGTACTGATAGATACGGACTCTCTGTCTGCAACGATCACGGTCCGTGGTCATGTGGCGGACAGCACGGGTGCGCCCTTATCCGGGGCCACTGTAATGATCAAGGGGACCACCAGGGGGACCAAGACCAATGTAAAGGGTGATTTCGAAATGAGGGAGATCCCTTCCAATGCCGTGCTGGTGATCTCTTTTACTGGTTATATAGATAAGGAGGTTATTCCCAATACGGAAATGTCCATGTATGTAGTCCTGAAGCCCAGCCTGGACATCCTGGATGCCACGGTCATCCAGGCGTATGGCACTACTTCCCGACGTTTCAACGTGGGGTCTATCGCTACCGTCGATGCGGCTACGATCTCCAGGCAGCCGGTGACGAATGTGCTGTTGGCTCTGCAGGGGCAGGCGCCCGGCCTTGCCATCACTTCCCAGAGCGGCGTACCGGGATCCAGGGTGCTGGTGCAGCTCAGGGGACAGAATACCCTGCTGAGCAATCCCAATGACTTCTACAAGCCGTACAATCAGCCGCTGTTCATCATTGACGGTGTGCCTTTTGCCCCCCAGAATGATAAGATCAGCAAGATGTCGTCCATGGCCTCCGCCCAAAGCTCCAGCGGCGGCATCGATCAGCCAGGCGGCCTCAGCCCTTTCAATAGCATAAATCCCAGCGATATCGAATCCGTCAGTATCCTGAAGGATGCCGACGCCACTTCCATTTATGGTACACAGGGATCCAACGGCGTCATCCTGATCACGACTAAAAAAGGTAAACCGGGCAAGTCATCCTTCAACCTGTCCGTGAACAGCGGGTTCAATACAAATGCCAGGAAGATGAAAATGCTGAATACTCAGCAATACCTCGATCTGCGAAAGGCGGCTTTTGCCGCCGACGGCATCACGCCCGGAAACGATCCTTATAACCGTGATACTTATGCGCCGGATATTACGCTCTTTGATCAGCATAAATACACAGACTGGCAGAAGCTGATCTATGGAAAGACCTCCAATAATACGGATGTACACGCCAGCCTTTCAGGCGGAAGCTATACCGACGTCTTCCTTGTCTCTGCAGGATATACACGGTCCAATTTCAACTTTCCCGGTGATTTTTCAGACCAGCGGCTGTCCTTTCATACCAACCTGCGTCATACTTCCGCGGACAATCACCTGACCGTTGAATTCGGCACGGATTACAGCTATGACAGGAACAACTCTGCGGGCATCCCCCCTGCACAACGCATCCTTTCTCCCCCCAATACACCTGACCTGCTGGATGCACAAGGCAATCTGGTCTGGAACTACAAAGGGTATGATCTGTCAGGACTGCAGTTCTATGCGGGACTTAAACAACCCGTACAGTCACAAAGCCACAACGTCAACAATACCCTGCGCATAGGCTACAAGATCCTTTCCTCGCTGAATTTTACGATCAATATGGGCTACAACCGCTTTCAGACGCTCCAACATACAGAAGCCCCCGCCAAATCGCAAAGTCCCGCCTATGCCTATGCCACCGCCAGCTTCAGCAACAATACCTTCCAGACCATCAATGTGGAGCCGCAGCTGGATTATGCCAACACGCTGGGAAAAGGCAATCTTTCCGTCCTCGTCGGTGCTACCTATAAGAAAAACCTCAATAACGGCAACACGGCTTTCGGCTATGGATACGTCAATGACAATTTATTGGGTTCCATCAATGGGGCTGCCTCCATCTCCTCTTTTGACGACTATAGCATTTACAAATATGCAGCTGGTTTTGCCCGTATCCGGTATATCTACGATCAGAAATATATATTGACCCTGGGCGGCAGAAGGGACGGCTCCAGCAATTTCGGTCCCGGCAACCAGTTTGGTAATTTTGGTTCCGTCGCCGCCGGCTGGATCTTTTCGGAGGAGCGTCTTTTCAGGACATTGAAACCTGTCCTGAGCTTTGGCAAGCTCTACGGGAGCTATGGCACCAGCGGCTCAGACGGTGTCCAGCCTTATAACTACCAGTCTTTTTGGGCGCCTGTCAACGGCACCTTTCCTTTCCAGGGCGTGCGGCCAAATTTTCCTGTGAACCTGTATAACCCCGATTACAGCTGGGCGTTGAAAAAATCGCTGAATATTTCCATGGACCTGGGCTTCTTTAACGACAGGCTATTCCTCAACGCCACATGGTATCGTAACCGGGAGGGCCAGCAGCTGGCAGGTTATCCACTTCCCGCCCATGTCGGATTCCCTTCCGTCGTCCAGAATGTGAACACCACTATCCAGAACAGCGGATGGGAATTCTCGCTCAATTCCACCAACGTCAAAAGAAAGGACCTTACCTGGACCACCAACTTCAATATTTCCTTCAACAGGAACAAGCTGGTGGATTTTCCCAACCTGCAATACTCCTCGTACAAGAGCCAGTATGTAATCGGACAGCCCGTCTCGGTGATCATAGGCAACCGGTATAAAGGCGTCAATCCCACCACCGGGCTCTTCGAATACTATACAAAGGACGGCGATGTCACGAACACCCCCAATTACCAGACGGTGGATGAGGGCGGCGACAGGATGCCCATCGCTAACAGGGAAGTAAAATATATGGGAGGTATTGGAAATACACTGACCTATAAGAATCTCAGCCTTTCCGTATTCTTCCAGTTTTCCAGCCAGATGGCGCCTACGTGGTTGTACACTATCTACAGCTCCTATTGGATCGGCACCACCATGAACAATATGCCTGTCGAGGCGCTGAGCTACTGGAAGCATCCCGGAGACCAGACCCGGATCCAGAAGCTCAGCTCCGGCTATGGCTCATTGGCCACGCAGGCAGCCTACAGTTTCTCCAATTCTTCCGGCGCCTACGCCATAGACACCTATCTGCGACTGAAGACGCTGTCGCTGTCCTATTCTCTTCCGGAAAGCCTCCTGAAGAAATGGCATGTAAAGGATTGCCGTGTCTATGCGAATGCCCAAAACCTGCTGACGATAACAAATTATAAAGTGACAGACCCCGAGCAATTCAATGATTTTGGCCTCTTCCCTATTCAGCGTATCGTCGCCTGCGGCCTGTCATTCAATTTTTAACCCGCAAATCGATCATCATGAGAATAAGAACATTTCTATATAACATCGGCGCCGGCAGTCTCCTGCTGATGGGCATCTCCTGCAAGAAGCTGATCGGGATCCCCCCTAATCCGCCAACACAGATCACGGAAGCGCAGCAATTTTCCGACAGTCTCACTGCCATGAGCGCAGTGGCCGGCGTATACACCTTTACCGCCCTTGGCAAAGGGTTTACCTACAACGACGGGCAGTTGTCCTGGATCACCGGTGTCTCGGGAGATGAGCTGATCTATACGAGCAGCGGTAACGCGGGCGCAAAAGCTTTTTTTGACAATGGGGTGACCCCCATCAATGATGAACTTAACTCCCTTTGGTCCGGGCCTTATACCGGCATCTATCCCGTCAATGTCATCCTGGAAAGGATGGCATCCAGCACTGCGCTGTCAGCCTCTTTCAGAAAGCAGGTAACAGCGGAAATGAAGGTCGTTCGCGCCCTGTATTATTTCAACCTGGTCAATCTTTTTGGCCCGGCGCCCATTGTCACCGCCTCCAACTACAAGGTCAACGCATTCCTGTCACGCAGCTCCGTCGACTCTGTGTATGACCAGGTCCTTTCCGATCTTACGGAGTCGATGCAGGCGCTGACGCCGGACTATCCATCGGCAGGCCACCTGCGGCCCAACCTATATACAGCCGAGTCGCTGCTGGCCAAAGTGTATCTGTACCGCCAGCAATGGCAAAAGGCCTTCGATGCGGCGAATGACGTCATCGAATCCCATGTCTATACGCTGGAGCAAGACCTGAACAAAGTATTCCTTGACGGCAGCACGGAGGCCATCTGGCAGATACCAACGATCGGACAATATTTCCGAAACCCGGAAGCTGCCCAGTACATTCCTCAATCACCGGGATCTATCCCCAACTATATCCTTTCACCTGCTTTGCTGAACGTTTTCTCACCGGGCGATCAACGCCTGGTCAACTGGGCCCAACAAGTGGTGATCAACATCGACGGCACAGACAAGAATTTTTATTACCCCTATAAGTACAAGAATGTATATCCGGGCGCTACTGTCGAAGATTTTATGATCTTCCGGCTGGCGGATGTCTATCTCATCCGTGCGGAAGCCGCTGCACACCTCGATAATACCAACCAGGCGCTGGCTGATCTCAAGACGGTGCGTGAGCGGGCCGGTCTGGGTGAAAGCACGGCTGCCACGAAGGACGAGGTCCTGGCGGCCGTACAAAAAGAACGTCTTGCCGAGCTGTTCACCGAATGGGGCAACCGCTGGTTCGATCTAAAGAGGACAGGTACTATCGATGCCGTGCTCGGCGCCGCCAAACCTAATTGGAAGCCTTTCTGCGCCCTGTACCCTGTGCCCAGGAGCCAGATTATCCTTGATCCCAATCTGAAACAAAACCCCGGTTATAATTAGATAATATATCGTTTTTAATATGAGCAACTCCATTGTCAAGATCGAGCACCTGTCCCATAAGTACAGCACCAGCTGGGCTATACGGGACATTAATATCGAGATATCGTCCAGCGGCATCGTAGGCCTTCTCGGCTCCAACGGAGCCGGCAAGTCGACGACCATGAATATCCTCTGCGGCGCTTTAAACCAGACGGAAGGCACCGTACTGATCAACGGGATCAATATCCGGGAGCAACCGGAGCTGGCGAAAAGAGAGATCGGTTTCCTGCCACAGCATCCGCCCCTGTATATGGACCTTACCGTGGATGAATACCTGGTCTATTGCGCAGCATTGCGGAAGATGGAAAAGAACACTGTGCGTCCCGCCATCGAGGAAGCCAAGCAGCGTTGCGGGGTGGCGCATTTCAGCAACAGGCTAATACGCAATCTCTCCGGCGGTTACCGGCAACGGGTAGGCATTGCGCAAGCCATCATGCACCGGCCCAAGCTGGTGGTGCTGGATGAACCTACGAATGGTCTTGACCCTAACCAGATCATCGAAGTCCGCGCACTTATAAAAGAGGTCGCCGCCGACAGGGCGGTGATCTTCTCTTCTCATATTTTGTCGGAAGTACAGCTGCTTTGCAGGGAGATCAAGATGATCGAAGGCGGCCGCATCGTATTTGCCGACACGATGGATGCCTTCAACAACTATGTGGAGCCGCACAGCGTGCTCATGCGGATGGAGAACCCGCCGTCAGAGACGGAACTGTTGTCGGTGCCCGGGTCTACGAAGGTCGACTTCCTTACAGAAAGACAGATACGTTTATACTTCAACGGTGATGCGTCCATTACAGGAAAGATCATCGAGACCAGCGTACAACGCGGCTGGGAGCTCCGGGAGATCAACCTGGACAAGAGCTCGCTGGATGAAATATTCGCCCAATTATCAAATCACTCTTCCAAATAAAAGCTTATATGAAAACGACCTTCAAGATCGCCAGGACGGAACTGGCCATGCTGTTCTATTCGCCGATAGCCTGGTTTCTCCTGGTGGCATTCCTCTTTCAATCAGGTCTGGCTTATATCAATATCATCGAAAATTATCTGACGCAGCAGGGAATGGGAGGGGTCAATCTCAAGTATCTGCGGTTCCTGACCAGCAAGATTTTTGGCCCTCCCCTTGGCATCTGGCCTTCCCTGGCCAATAAACTGTACTTGTATCTGCCATTGCTTACCATGGGGCTTATGAGCCGGGAGATCAGCAGCGGTACGATAAAATTGCTGTACTCCTCCCCCACCAGGATCAGAGAGATCATCCTTGGTAAGTTCATGGCCATGATGATGTACAATCTATTCCTGGTAGCCATTCCGGGCATAATCGTCATCTGCGGCGTGTCGAATATCGCTAATTGTGATGCGGGCATGCTGCTGGCGGGTCTGCTGGGTATGTATCTCTTGCTTTGTACGTATGCGGCGATCGGATTATTCATGTCCAGTCTTACTTCCTACCAGGTCGTAGCTGCATTGTGTACGCTGGTGGTGTTGGCGGCATTGAACTATGTCGGGAATATCTGGCAGGATATCGATTTTGTTCGTGACCTGACCTATTTCCTTTCTATTTACGGGAGAGCGGATACCATGCTGTCCGGGCTGATCGTCACAAAGGATATCTTCTACTTTGGGGGCATTATTACCATGTTCCTCTGCTTTTGCATCTATAAGCTGCAGTCGGACCGGGAGTCGAAGCCTGCACTGGTGAAGGCTGGCCGTTATACACTGATCATCGTTGCTGTTCTTGCCCTGGGTTATATTACATCCAGGCCCCGATTCACCGGTTATTACGATGCCACTACCACCAAAACGATGACGCTGGCACCCGCTGCACAAAACGTCCTGAAGGAAACGGGTGATACGACCCTGGAGGTGACCACGTATATCAATCTCCTGGACAATTTCTTCTGGTATGGCAGGCCCGATCAGCGTAATGCGGATATGATGAGGTGGGAGCAATACCTGCGCTTCAAGCCGGATATCAAGTTCAACTATGTCTACTATTACGATAGCGTAGCGGACAAGAATTTATATAAATTTAATCCGGGACAGTCTATAGACTCGCTGGCCGTGAAATATGCCAAGTCCATGAAGATCAATATGAGCCTGTTCAAGACGCCGGCCGGGATCAGGAAGATCATCGATCTGCGCGGTGAGCAGGGCCGGTATGTCATGCAATTGAAGTATAAAGATAAGACGACCTTTCTGCGTCTGTTCAATGATCGGCTGATATTCCCTACCGAAACGGAGACGTCTGCCGCTATAAAAAGATTACAGCAGGCCCGTATGCCGAAGATCGCATTTGTAACGGGCGAGCTGGAGCGGAGCATCGATAAAGAAGGAGACAGGCATTATAAGGTACTGACCAATGATATTACGTTCAGGTATTCGCTGATCAACCAGGGTTTCGATGTGATGTCGCTGTCTTTGAAGGAGCAGACCATCCCTGCTGATATTACAGCGCTGGTGATCGCCGACCCTAAAGTGGCGTTTGATACAGTGGCTTTGTCAAAGATCAAGGCGTATATCACGGCAGGCGGCAATCTGCTGGTAGCCGGCGAGCCAGGCAAGCAGGAGATACTGAATCCTATCCTGAAGGAGCTGGGGGTACAGCTGAAAGAGGGTATGCTGGTGGAGCCAAATAAAAATTTCTCTCCTGCCCTGGTCAAACCGTTATTGTCGGCCAAAGCTGCCACATTTACCAGGACGTTGAATGGTGACCGGGAAGATAGTCTCCCTGTAACTATGTTCGGGGCGGCGGCGTTGACCTATGATCCCCATGGCGCTTTTACTGTCGACACGCTGCTGGCCACGATCGGGGGTTCCGGTTGGAATAAAAAGATCAAACCCACCGAAGATATGATCCAGGCGGCCGAGGGCGCAACGACGGATAATTCACGCGGTGGAACGATAATTATGGCCAGCGGCACTCCGATGCCGATGCCCGTGGATATGTCGTCCGATAATGCAAAGCCCGGGCAGGATCCTGTGTGGAAAGGGCTTAGCTTCGATGCTTCCCAGGGAGACGAGAAAGGCTCGATGCCGGTGGCATTGGGTCTTACCCGTACGGTCAACGGGAGGCAACAGCGTATCGTCGTATCGGGAGATGCCGACTTTTTAAGCAATTCAGAATTGAACCGGCAAAATATACAAACCAGCAACTTTACTTTCAGCACGGCGGTCTTCAGCTGGTTCGCCAATGGGGAATTCCCTATCGACGGCTACCGCCCGCCTTCCGTAGACAGAAGGCTTACTTTGACGGATGGCGGGCTCTACTTTTTGAAAGTGATGTTGCTGGGTGTTCTGCCCGGCATACTGGTGGTCATCGGAGCGGTCATACTTATCAGGAGAAAAAGAAAATAAGCAGCATGCGATTTACAACAGATCAGCAGACATTGGATGACCTGCGTCTTTTTGGCAAGGGTGGTGACGGATCTATCTACCAGCTCTTTAATCGTACCGCTACCCGAGGGGGGGCTGCGATCCTGGAAGAATGGTTCCGTTATCCCCTGTCGGATGAAAAGCTTATCAATGAGCGGAGCGGCATCATCCGGCATTTTGCCCAGAGCGGCCAGCCCTTCCCTTTCAGGCCGGAGCTATTCGACCAGATAGAGCAATATCTCGCGGACCATGACGAGCGCAGCCGTCTCACCGGGAGAGAGCAGAGCCTGAAAGATAAAATGTCCGGATTGATAGCGGAGGACAGCGAATACAAGACGATCCACCAGGGTGTGGCGGCTCTAGTCGAGATGGCGCACGGGCTGAAGGCGCTCTTCGGCGGGGATGGTTTTGGGGCATACCGGTCAGAGGCTGCGGCTTTGGCGGAATTATTGAATGAGCCGGTATTTATGCAACTGCTGGAACTGCCGGTCAGGGGTAAGCTGTCCTATGAAAAGGTAGCTGTTCACGATGCCCACCTGCGATTCCGTCACCGGGACAGCGTGCGTCGTCTGCTGGGAAAGATCTATCACCTGGATGTTTATATATCCGTGGCCGCCGTGGCCCGTCAGCGTGGGTTTGCGTTTGCGGAGGCATTGCCCCGTGACAGACAGATGCTGCGATCGGAGGGGCTTTATCATCCTTCTGTACCCAATGCGGTGCCGAATAACCTGGCCATCACGACCGGGAGTAATATCATTTTTCTCACGGGCGCCAATATGGCCGGCAAGTCCACCTTCATGAAGTCCCTGGGCATTGCCCTGTTCCTGGCCCATATGGGACTGCCGGTGCCGGCATCTTCCATGGTCTTTTCCGTGCGGGATGCCATCTATACCACCATCAACCTTTCCGACAACCTGGGGGCGGGCGCCAGCCATTTTTATGCGGAGGTATTGCGGGTCAAAAAGGTGGCACGGGAGCTTAGTCTGGGCAAGAGCCTCTTTGTCATTTTTGACGAGCTGTTCAGAGGCACCAACGTAAAGGACGCTTATGAAGCGACAGTGGCTTTAACTTCTGCATTTGCCGGCCACAAAGACTCCATCTTCGTCATCTCGACCCATATCATCGAGGCGGGCGACGTTCTGAAGGAGCGGCATGATAATATCCATTTTGTCTTTCTGCCCACCCGGATGCAGGGCGACAGACCTGTCTATACTTATACACTGGAAAAAGGCATCACAGCGGACAGACATGGTATGATCATCATCAACAATGAAGGGATCCTGGAGAAGCTGAAGAACGGGAAGCCAAAGATCACAAAACACAATCTCGTATGAACGCCTTTGCAGATAAACAGACCCTCGAAGACCTCAACCTGACGGGTAAATATAAACCGGGCTCGATCTTTTCTCTTTTCAACAAGGTAAAGACGGGAGGCGCGGAAAAACTATTAGAGGAAATGTTCCGTACACCGCTGGTCAATGCGGGGGAGATCAACCGGAGGAGCGGCATATTCCAGTATTTTTCGAGAACGAAATATGTTTTTCCGTTCGAGGGCTCTGCATTCGGGTTTGTAGAAGATTACCTGGGTTCGGGCGGTCAGGGTCCGTTTATTACTGCGTTGCTGTATGTGTTTCGCAAGCGGGTGCTGTTTGCCGTCACCAGGGATGAAGGCTTTACCCGGATCAGGGAGGGAGTGCCGGCAGCCATCGCATTTCTCCGCGCATGCAGGACCTTTATCGATGGTTTTGACGCCAGGGACCAGGGGAACCCTTTTCTATCGGAGATCCTGGATGCCAGGAGTATATTACATGACAGCAGGTTGTCTTTACTGATGCGTGAGGGTGGCGGGAACTCATCACTGGTGCGGCTGGCATCAGCCCATCATCTGCTGACCTATGTAATGCAACAGGAAATGGAGCAGTTGCTGGCAATCCTGCAGCAGCTGGATGTCTTTATTACGGTGGGCACTATCGCCGGGCAGCGGGGGTTTTCCTTTGCTCAGGCCATGCCGGAGGAAGCATATCTTTTCCGCGCGGTGAACCTCCGGCATCCGTCGCTTGAGGCAGCGGTGGGTAATGCGATAACTGCAGATCGTTATCGCAATGTCGTGTTCCTCACCGGCGCGAATATGGCAGGCAAGTCCACTTTTATGAAATCTTTTGGTATCGCGCTCTATTTAGGGCACATGGGCTTCCCCGTCGCCGCCGGCGAGATGGTCTTTTCCGTTAGGGAAGGACTTTATTCTTCTATCAATGTCCCGGATGATCTGATGCAGGGGTATAGTCATTTTTATGCGGAAGTGCAAAGGGTAAAGCTCATCGCGGACGAGGTCAGCCAGTCAAGGTCACTGGTGGTCATCTTCGATGAGCTGTTCAAGGGTACAAATGTCAAGGATGCGTATGAAGCTACCCTGTCTGTGACGGCCGCATTCGCGGAGTACAGGAATTGTCTCTTCATCATTTCCACCCATATCGTGGAGGTAGGAGAAGCTTTACGGGATCATGATAATGTCCAGTTCACCTACCTTCCTACAATTATGGAAGGCAAGACCCCCAGGTATACATATCGGCTCCGGGAAGGCATCTCTAACGACAGGCATGGCATGATGATCATCGAACAGGAGGGTATCCTGGAAATGATCACTAAGCCTGCTGTATCAACCCGGGAATAGTTGATCCAGCTTCTTCCGGCCCCGGCAGAAAAAACTATGCCGAATATCGCCTTTTCTTTCTAAATTGACGCCTCAACGAATTCTGTTGCAAGCCAATAAAAATCTCATGCAGTCATCTCAAAACAAAGGCCGGCGCCGTTTTCTGAAAAACGCGGCTGCCATCGGCGCAGGTTTTTTCATTGTTCCCAGACACGTATTAGGCAGAGGTTATCTTGCTCCCAGCGACCAGCTGACCAAGGGGATCATCGGTGTCGGCGGTATGGGACGGGGCCACATTCCTTACGCGAGCACAAGAGTGGTGGCCATCTGCGATGTCGACAGGAACCATCTTACAGAGGCAGCCAATTCCATCGGTGGCGGCGTGAAGACCTTTCACGATCACCGGGAGTTGATCGCCCTGCCGGAGGTAGATATTGTGCACATCGCTACGCCGCCGCATTGGCATGGACTGATCGCTATTGACGCGGCAAACGCCGGCAAAGATATCTGGTGTGAGAAACCCATGACAAGGACCATCGGCGAAGGCAAAAGGGTGATAGAGGCCGTCCGGCAAAACAAACGCATGTTCAGGCTCAATACCTGGTTCCGGTTTGAAGACAATTTCTATGGCATGAATACCACCGTAAAGCCCATTAAGAAATTGGTGGACTCCGGGTTACTGGGATGGCCGCTCACCGTTACCGTGAGTAAAACCACCGGGTTTGACTGGAAATTCTACTGGATAGGAAAGACAAGATTGGAGACAGTACCCGTACCTCCGGAACTGGACTACGACAGATGGCTCGGCCCCGCCCCCTTCAAACCTTATAACCCTCATCGCGTTCACCAGACCTTCAGAGGGTATTGGGATTACGATGGCGGCGGCCTGGGCGACATGGGTCAGCACTATATCGACCCCATCCAATATTTTCTTGGTAAGGATCATACCAGCCCTGTCCTGGTGGAACCGGACGCCGAACAACAAGATTGGGATGCAGTCGGAACATTCAGAAAGATCACCTTTACCTATGAGGACGGCTGCAAGATCGTTTTAGATGGCGAAGCCAAAGACCCCGATGCAGCCTATATCGTCGGGCCAAAAGGGAAATTGTTCGCAGGGTTCAGATCTGACATCCCCAACTTAAAAGAAAAACTGGCGCTACTGCCGGACCCGGAACCACAGGTCACAGATTTCCTTGACTCGGTAAAATACAGAACTCCCTTTGCACTGAACGAAATGAACGGGTTTAGGTCATGTACCATTATCAATATGGGAAAGATCGCCCTGCAACTGGGAAGACCGTTGAAATTCGATCCGGTGAACCAGCTTTTTATCGATGATACCGAGGCCAATTATTTGATCAACCCGCCTATGCGCGGCCCCTGGCATATTTAACAAACCCAAACGCGCAATTTCCAAACTGACTTTCATGAAACATTATACCTCCCTTTTTCTTCTTGTATCCATCTTTTTAGCCGGTGAAGCAGACGCCCAGAAACGTGACCCCAAGATAATAGAAACCATCCGGTCATTCCCCTATCAGCACCGGACGGACGCCGACGCCGCGTTGACAAAGATGGATGGCTGGGGCAAGTCCGAATGGAAATCTCTCTTTCGATTGCTGGACGACGACTCTCTAAAGGTAAGCGCCGCGAGTGCGCTCAGTGCTTATGCAAATGCTTCGGAAGAGGATGCCACAAAAAAAACCCACACGATCGATTGGATAAAAAAATACGCAGGCTCCGTCAAGACGGACTATGCGCGGCTGGCCATCCGATCCCAATTGGATCTTCTTACAGACAAGGCGGCGGTGGACCGTCAGAACGCGAATTTGCCCATGCTGCCTGCTTATCATCCGGCGCCGCCATCACCCCTGACAGGAGAAAGACAATTATTACTATTGGAAGATGAAATGGGGCTTGCCAAAAATCCCATTGAGAAAAAGAGAATATTGGCAAAAGCGGCCCTCATTCCCGGCTTCAGCAGTTTTATACTCGTGAGCAAATCGCTGAACGACCCAGCGGTGAACAACGAGGCTGCGCTCATCGTAACCCGTCTGGCGCTGGCAGATGCAACGATCAAGGGGCCCGTGGTTCGCAGTGCGCTCGAAACGGCGTTACCCCTCCTCAAAGGAGAAGACAGCGCCTTTTTAACGGCAAAGCTAAACACCCTTCTTTTGAAAATGCCATACGATCATGGCTTTGAAAGCCTTTTCAATGGCATCGATCTCAAAGGCTGGAAAGCGCTTGTTGAAAATCCGATCGCCAGATCAAAGATGACCGGTGACGCGCTCGCTGCCGCCCAACAGGCGGCTAATGAAAAAACGAAAGGAGATTGGGTGGTAAAGGACAGGTTGTTGATCTTTACAGGTCATGGAGAAAATCTGGCGACAGAAAAGAAATATCGTGATATTGAAATGTATGTCGATTGGAAGATCACGGAAAAGGGCGACGCCGGGATTTATTTAAGAGGTTCGCCCCAGGTACAGATCTGGGACACCAGCAGAAGAGAGGTCGGCGCACAGGTGGGGTCCGGAGGGTTGTACAACAATCAAAAAAATGAAAGCAAGCCATTGGTCGTGGCGGATAATAAGATCGGGGAATGGAACCGGTTCCATATCATCATGAAGGGCGAAAAAGTAACGGTCTGGTTGAATGGCATACTGGTAACGGATAATATTACCCTCGAAAATTACTGGGATCGCAGTATCCCCATCTTCCCGGAAGAGCAAATTGAGCTGCAGGCTCACGGCACTTACGTTGCATATCGCAATATCTATCTGCGTGAACTTCACCCCGGCGAACCCACCGTCCTCACCGAAGCAGAAAAGAAAGAAGGCTTTATTTCTTTGTTCAATGGGCTTGATCTGAGCCAATGGACAGGAAACACGACAGGCTATCTTGTCAAAGACGGTGTGGTAGAAGTGGCTCCTGAGGCCGGCGGTGGGGGAAACTTATATACCAAAGAAGAATTCTCCAATTTTATATATCGATTCGAATTTCAGCTGACGCCCGGAGCAAATAATGGCATCGGCATCCGTGCCCCGTTGGAGGGCGATGCGGCCTATGTGGGAATGGAGATCCAGGTGCTCGACAACGAGGCGCCAAAGTACAAAGACCTCCATCCCTATCAGTATCATGGTTCGGTGTATGGGGTCATTCCTGCAAAGAGAGGTTATCTATTGCCGACAGGCCAGTGGAATAAGGAAGAGATCATAGCCAGGGGGAATAAAATAAAGGTGATCCTCAACGGAACGGTGATCCTGGATGGCGATATAAAAGAGGAGTCCAAAAATGGAACGATGGATCATAAAGAGCACCCCGGTCTTTTGCGACCAACGGGTCATCTGGGTTTTCTGGGACATGGCGATATAGTAAGGTTCCGAAATATGAGGGTCAAAAAATTATAATGCACCGATCACTTCCCCGACTTGAACGAGAGTCCTGCCTTCTTTAAGGCGGCCTTTAGTTTCGGCATCGAGCTGGGTCCCAGACCATGAAGTGAAAGAATTTCTTTTTCGGTGTATTGCGCGAGTTGCTTCTCAGATGTTATCCTTTTGCCTTGCAGCGCCCGCCTGGCAGGCGCACCCAGTGTCGATAAAAAGCCGGGGGTCGTAGTCACTTGGTGTAATTGCTCATCTTCCGCCAACCGATGTCGAACGATCTTTTTTATCAGGGCGACAGGTAAGGCCCCTTCCAAAGGGAGTTGTATGGCGCCCTTTGACGTGCTGTATGCTTTCAGATCTGTTTTGAAAACCTCGATAGGCCCCGATGTTGGATAAAAACCCAGATGCTTTTTGGCGGCGGCAAAGTACACCAACACCCTGTTCTGTTTAAAAGCCGGCATCCCATAACTGATCACTTCCGCTGCTTTTGGTGCGGCCTGCCGGATGACCTGACGCATCTGGCTAAGTTTGGCGGCAATCTCCGGAGGGAATGAATCGATATATTCATCGATGGATTGGGGCTTGTTCCGTGATTTTATTTTCATTTTGTTATAATTTTTTCCCTGGTGGGGTGAATGCAAATCTCAAAAAAACGATCGATACTTTCTATGGCGCAACCCAAAAGATTGGCGGATTCACCTAACTCAGAAGAAACGATCTGCGCCTTTTCTCTTATTTGTGTCATACAATAAGTATTGATCGCCTGTAACATGGGTATGGTAATATATTGCCTGGCGGCTGCAATTCTTCCTTCCAGGATGATCAATTCCGGATTAAAGATTTGAATAAGTGTGGAAATCCCTTTTCCCATACTTGACCCTATATTGGATAAGAGCTTTATAGCATATAAGTCTCCTTTGTTTGCGGCTTCTACGATCAATCTGGGTTCAATTTTGTCGATCTCCTTATTGCTCAATTCGCTTAAAATAGAATTCTGTCCCGACCCAATACCGGCCTGGGCCATTTTCGCCAGTGCGATCCCGGAAGCTACTGTTTCAAGACACCCGTGCTTACCACAGTAGCAAAGAGCCCCATTATCTTCAAAAGGGATATGCCCTATTTCCCCGGAAAACCCCGACGTTCCTTTTCGAACCTTTCCATCCATTATTATTCCAAGGCCGACACCCCAATCCATTAAAAGCACCAGGGCATTTTTCTTCCCTTTTGCTTTACCACACCTCAACTCTCCAAGCGCGGCAGCTTTTACATCATTCTGAACATATACCGGTACATCAAAAAAGGGTTTGCAATAGTCCGCCAGGGTTCGTTGGTCATTGTTGTCAATCAGGTAGCTAAAACTCTCCCCTGTCGCCGGATTGACCAGACCCGGCAGACTTATACACACACTGATCAGTTTATTCCCGGGAATATGTAGAAAAGTAATCAATTTTTGAGCATGCTCAAGAATACTATCCAGGTTTTCTCTGTTTTTGGGAAGTATATACGGAATGGAAACTTTATTTCCTTGTGGTGTAAGCGTGTTGTCAAGAATGACGATATTAGCCATAAATAGCTCGATATCAATACAAAGAACAAAAAATGACTTTGGCACAAGCCCTACCAGATCGGGTCTCCTGCCGCCAAACGAAGCTCCTGGTCCCTTTTTTTCAATCCAGCCGGCATCTGTCAATTCAGATAATAATTTCAATACGGTAGGCGCACTTAATCCTACCCTTTTGCAAATGGTGGGGGTAGACGCTTTTTCCGATTCAAATAAATATTTCAATATCCGGATCTTATTAAACCCGCTTTTTCCTTCTTTTTTTAGCTTTTCCAATGGATGCTGAACTGTCGGACTTTGTTTGGGCATACGCCTACCTTTAAATAAAAAATAATAAAACAAAAATAAAGTAATATAAAATTTTTACTAAAGATATTTAATTAGAATACTTTTTTACTAAACTATTTTAAAAAAAATAAAATATTCGTTACGTTTGTTTTATTGCCAAAAAGTAATAACTCCCGCACGGTTGCAAAAAAAATGTATGAACAATCACTATTCTTCCCGCAGAAAATTTTTAAAAAAACTTGGGCTGTCTTCAGGAGCGTTAGTCGCCGGAAAATATACAGAAACGTTTGCCCAGAGTAATAGCGATACTTACATTACCCGCCTGGACAAACAACAACGGATTGCCTCCGGCGACAATCTTCAGATTGCTTTGATTGGAGCTGGCGGTATGGGTACAAACGACACCAACACCGCCCTGCAGGTGCCGGGTATAAAACTGGTTGCCGTATGCGACCTTTATACAGGCAGGCTGGATGCTGCCAGGAAAAACTGGGGCAATGATATTTTTACTACAAAACATTATAAAGATATTCTTAACCGAAAGGACATCGATGCGGTGATCGTCGCTACACCAGATCATTGGCATAAACAAATTTCTGTCGATGCGCTCAATGCGGGCAAGCATGTCTATTGCGAAAAACCCATGGTCCATTCAGTGGACGAGGGACCTGCCGTGATCGCAGCACAAAAGAGCTCAGGAAAGATATTCCAGGTTGGCAGTCAGGGAGTTTCCTCACTGGGCAATGAAAAGGCAAAACAATTGCTCAAAGAGGGCGCCATCGGTGAACTCAATTATGCCGAAGGTTTTTGGGCGCGCCGCGATCCTGTTTCCGTCTGGCAATACCCCATCCCCGATGATGCATCCGAGCAAACCGTCGACTGGGAAACCTATATCAGCAACACGGAGAAAAGACCGTTCGACAGCAAACGTTTTTTCCGTTGGCGCAACTACACCGATTATGGGACGGGTATGGCGGGCGATCTATTTGTGCATCTTTTCTCGAGCCTGCATTTTATTACAAACTCCCTTGGCCCGGAACGGATCTATTCAACAGGGGGATTGCGTTTCTGGAACGATGGGCGCGAAGTGCCGGACGTATTGCTGGGCTCTTTCGATTATCCAAAAACTATGGTACACCCGGCGTTCAACCTGTCGTTACGTTGCAACTTCGTAGATGGGACAAGCGGCACTACTTATTTAAAATTGGTAGGCAGTGAAGGCTCGATGGATGTCACCTGGGACGACGTTGTGCTAAAACGGAACACCACGCATGAGGAAGATCCTTTTCTGAAAACAAAGGGTAAGCAAAATGAAATGAGAAAGCAGATCCTGCCACCCAGTTCCATCACCTACAAAGCTGAAGATGGCTATAAAGGCGGACCATACGACCATATGTTCAACTTCTTTTCAGCCATACGCAATAATGGGAAAGTGGTGGAAGACGCCATATTCGGTTACCGCGCGGCAGCTCCCGCCTTGCTTTGCAATGATAGCTACCGGGAAAAGAGGCCAATGTCCTGGAATCCTGAAGCCATGAAAAAACCCTGATCTGAATACACAAATATCTTAGAAAAATAAACCAGAAATGAAAAAATCAATATTAGTCCCTGCAACGATTGCATTTTGCCTTTTGCTTACAAATTCACCAGCACAGGACAAAGGGGGATGGATCAGCCTTTTTGATGGTAAGACACTGAAAGGTTGGCACGGTTATAATAAAGGCGCGGCTCCTGTAAAAAACTGGACGATCATCGATGGGGCGTTGGTTTGCCTGGGCGCCGCGCCGGATGCTTCCGGTGGAGATCTGACTACAGACGGCCAATATGAAAACTTTATTCTGGAGTGGGAATGGAAGGTAGACAAAGGCAGTAACAGCGGGGTGATGTATCATGTCGTAGAAAATAAAAAGTATCACAGCCCTTATCAGACCGGCCCTGAATATCAGATAATCGATGATGTTAATTTCCCTGAAAAATTGGAGGAATGGCAAAAAGCTGGCGCCGATTATGCCATGCATGTCGCAAATGCGAATAAAAAATTAGCTCCCGTAGGTGGATGGAATACAAGTAAAATAGTTTTCAACCGCGGGCATGTGGAGCATTGGCTCAACGGAAAAAAGATTGTTGAATTCACCGCATGGGACAAGGATTGGAGCAATAAAAAGGCCACCGGCAAATGGAAAGATTATCCTGACTATGGTGTTGCAAAGACCGGTTTTATCGCTCTACAGGATCATGGTAATAAAGCATATTATAAAAATATCAGGATTAAAGCCCTGTAACGGCAGTTGCGTGCACCAATAAAAAAACCGCCGAAATGGCGGTTTTTTTGTTATTGTACTGGTGGGCCTGAAGGCGGTGGGCAAACTCCCTGCAGGTCATCAGGATCGGAAAGGGGAAAAACAATAACCGTCAATATTACAATAATTCTCTACTTTAGCATCAGAATTGAATGATTGCTGCCATGGAGAAAAGAGAATTGATAGCGGAACTGCAACGACAAATCGCTCTCTGCGATGACATGGCGGCCTATCGCAAGCTATACGACAGTCTGCACCGGGAGTTGTTCCTCTTTTCCTATTCCATCATCAAGTCCAGGGAGGTGGCAGAAGAGATCGTATCCGACGTGTTTATCAAGCTATGGCGCATCCGCAATGAGCTGCCGGCTATAGAGAACCTAACCGTATTCATGTATACCATCGCCAGGAACTTATCCATCAATCATATCACCCGCAACTATAAGTATCCCAAAGTAAGCCTGGACACCATCGAGGTAGAGAATATCGCGACTTTCGACAATGGAGAGGAGCTGTTCATTTCCGCGGAGCTGTCCAGGCGCGTCGGCCTGGCCATCCAGGGTCTGCCTTCCCAATGCAAGCTCGTTTTCCAGCTGGCGCGGGAGCATGGCCTGAAATACAGGGAAGTGGCGGCCATTTTGAATATTTCCGAGCTGACAGTACGCAATCAGCTGGTGATTGCGGCCAAAAAAATCGCCGCTGCCGCGCAGCTGGATGTTCCAACAGTGCGGACCAGACAAAAGTCGATGTAAGCATATCTCTGACAGCCAATTCAATATAAGAATGGGGCCTGCGGCTCTATTTTATTTTCCCTCCCTTTGGTAGATGGACTTCTTTTTGGTGTCTTATTTATGATGGACAACGAAAAAATATGGCATCTATTGATCCTGAAGCTGTCGGGAGAAGCCACCGGTGAGGAGTTGAGGGAACTGGATGCGCTGATGCAGCGGCATCCGGAGGTGGCTCTACGGGCCGCGTCCGTCGAAACCTTATGGAAAGCGAAAGGTAGCGTGGAAGAAGAGGATACGGAAGACCTGTTCAACCGGCATTTGCAGCGGCTCAGCGATGATACGGCGAAAAACACCCCTTTTTATCATAGCCCGGACGTCGGGGTGCGATCCCATCGCCCCCGAAAATTGTGGCTGCTTTTGGGAGCAACGGCAGTCGCTGCCTGTCTGGTGATCGTGTTCCTACGGGGAGGCGTCCTTCCCCCTCCACCGGGGTCGTTGGCATCCGGCAATTTTGTCAGCACCAAGAACGGGTCCAAATCCAAACTGCAGTTGCCAGATGGGACACAGGTATGGCTCAATTCGGGTAGCAACATCTCCTATGACAATGATTTTGGCGGAAAGACACGCCAGGTGCAACTGACGGGTGAAGCTTTTTTCGACGTGGCGAAGGACAACGCTCGCCCTTTTATCATTCACACAGCTACCGTGGATGTGATGGTGCTGGGTACAGCGTTCAATGTACGTTCGTATCCCGAGGAAAAGGTCACGGAAACCTCCCTGATCAAAGGTGCAGTGGAAGTTATTTTGAAAGCCAATGCCGACAAGAAGATCCTGTTAAAACCCAATGAAAAGCTCATTGTCAGCAACGACAGCATAACGGTGAGGAACGACAGCATCCGGGCCAATGATACGCAGAAGAAGCCGGTGGTAATGACCCTGACGCAGGTGCATCATCTGAACAAGGACAGCGTGGCTTCCGAGGTGTTGTGGACAAAGAACAAGCTGGTCTTCGACGGCGAAACACTGGGAGAGGTAGCGTTGAAGCTCGAGCGCTGGTATGGCGTAAAGGTGATCATCCAGGGAGATGAGCTGAAGAATATGGAATATACAGGTGTGTTCGATGACGACAACCTGACGGAGGTGCTGTATGCGCTGCAATTGTCCGGCAACTTCAAATATGTCATCAAGAGGAATGAGGTTATCATAAAACCCTGATCGTCCTGGACGATACGGGTGTATTACCATAAACTAAAACTGCTGCATATGAAAAAAACTACGTAAAAAAAATTAAACGGAGAATGTTTGCGGCATTCTCCGTCTTCGTAAAAGACAGTAAACAGCCGTGGGAGGCTATTTAATCTAACATTTAACTTTTGCAAAGGTATGAAAAAAACAAGACATGGATTGTCGTGCCCGGCAGCCAGGTTAACTCTCAAATATTTCCTGATGACGAAGCTTGCCATTATACTTATTGCCTGCTTTACCCTCCCGGCCGCAGCCAGCAGCTATGGTCAGGGGAACATAAGTTTAAGGCTTGATAATGTGACAGTAAAGGATGTGCTTAAGGCCATCGAGGATCAGGGCTCATATAGGTTCGTGTACAAGACGAGCGTTCTGTCAAAGGGTCAACAGCGAACAGCGGTGACTGTGGACAATGCGCCACTGAAGGATGTGCTGTCGTTGGTATTGAAGAACACTTCGCTGACCTACCGAAAGATCAACGAGCGGTTGTATGTCATCATGGACTCTGTGGCTGTCCGCAAGGAGACGGAAGCAGCAACGCCCATTACGGGCAAGATCACGGATGCCGCCGGGAACGCCCTCTCGGGCGTCACTATCCAGGAAAAAGGGTCGGGTAACGGCACCACCTCCAGGGAGGACGGCAGCTTCACGCTGACTACTGCAAAGGATAACCCGACATTGGTATTCAGTCTGATTGGCTATGCCACCCGGGAGATGAAGGTCGGTGACAACAAAATTCTGGCTGTATCCATGCAGCTGCTGAACAAGGAACTGCAGCAGATCGTCGTGATCGGGTATGGCACACAGCGCAAAGGAGATCTCACCAGCGCCGTGGCGACGGTGAAAGCCGAAAACTTTATCAAAGGGTCGGTGACGGATGCCGGACAGCTGATCCAGGGAAAAGTGGCGGGATTGACCGTCATCTCGCCCAACGGTGATCCCACCGGCAATACACAGATCCTTTTACGCGGACAGACGACGCTGATGGGCGCCAACCAGAATCCGCTGGTGCTTATCGACGGGATACCCGGCGATCTGCGGACGGTGGCGCCGCAGGACATCGAGTCCATCGATGTGCTGAAGGACGGTTCGGCCGCCGCCATCTATGGCACCCGTGGTACGAATGGCGTGATCCTCATCACTACCCGGCGGGCCAGCGGCAACAACCGCAGCGATGTAGAGTACAATGGATATGCCAGCACACAGATCATCGCCCGGAAGCTCAATCTTTCTACAGCTGCGGATTTCCGCCAGCAGATAAAGGACGGGCTCCGTAAAACCGAAATGGCGGACAACGGAGCCAACACGGACTGGGTAAAGGCCATCACCCGTACACCCGTCCTTCAATCCCATAACCTGACCTTCCGGGGCGGCAACTCCACCACGAACTACCTGATCAACGGAAACTATAATAATTCGCCCGGCATCTTCAAAAAATCCTTTAACCAGATCTTTAGCGGGCATGCAGATTTCAACCACAGCATGCTGAACAATAAGCTAAAGATCAATTTAAACTTATTCAGCTCATCGCGGAAATGGAACGGCTTCAACTCGAATATCTACCGCCAGGCCACTATGCAGAACCCTACTTCGCCACTGAAAAACCCGGATGGCACATGGTTCCAGGAGTTGACGAAATTCGACTACGAGAATCCTGTTTCCGACCTGATGGAGAGTGATGGAGAGTCCAATGAGAGCAACGCCCGTTACAAGGGCGCCGTCATATTCACGCCCGTATCCGGGCTCAAGCTGTCAGGCATATTTTCTTATGCTAAAAGGATCAGCAACAACGGATATATGGAAACCAAGCAGCATGTGTCCACATTGCGGGACGGGAAAAATGGATATGCCAGGATCGGAGGTGACGAATCGATCGACCGCCTCATGGAGCTGACTGCGGAGTATTCGCGCAACTTCGACAAACATCATCTGGTGCTGCTCGGCGGCTACAGCTACCAGGAGAATGTGTACACCGTTGACACCACGGAGAACTGGGATTTCCCTACGGACAGGTTTGGCTGGAACAATATCGGCCTCGGCCGGGCCATCAGCAGCGGCAATTATCAGGGGCTGATCCGTAATTTCAAGAGCGAGACCAACCTGATCGGATTCTTCGGCAGGCTGACCTACAACTACGATGAACGTTATCTTTTGATGGCCAGTGTACGCAGGGAAGAGGCCAGTCAGCTATGGGGCACAAAAAATCCCTGGGGTACATTCCCCGCCGTATCTGCGGGCTGGAGGGTTTCGAGGGAGTCGTTCATGAGCCGTCAGAAAATATTTGACGACCTGAAGCTGCGCGCCGGCTATGGCATCACCGGATCGCAGCCATCGGACCTGTTCCGGGGCGTCGGCGTCATCGGTTATGGAGGCTTCGTATATTCCAACGGCCAATGGATACAAACGCTCGCACCTACGCAAAATGCCAATCCCAACCTGAAATGGGAGGAGAAGCGTGAAACCAACATCGGTCTGGACTTCAGCATTTTGCAGAACAGGATCAGTGGCAGCGTGGATTATTACAACCGCCAGATCCACAACCTGCTTTTCTGGTATGATGTTCCCAGTCCACCGAACCTGTACAACCAGACCCTCGCCAATGTAGGCGTACTGGAGAACAAAGGCGTAGAGGTATCGGTCAATTTCGTACCAGTGAAGACCAAGGACTTCGAGTGGAATTCCAGCGTCAATTACTCCACCAATGCCAACAAGCTCAAGAGCCTGTCCAACGATATCTACAAGACTTCCACGGATTACCTGCTGGTGGGCGCCATTTTCCCTCCTATTCAAACCTTCTCGCATTTGCTGAAAGTAGGCGGGCCGGTTGGTAACTTTTACGGATTCAAAGTGGCAGGTATCGGCAATGACCCGGCCGACGTGGCCAATTATGGTCAATGGGTCTATGAAGGCACCGATGGAAAGCCTGTGAAATATTCCGACTTTACGCATTCATTTGGTGACAAGAAGGTGATTGGAAATGGCATCCCTAAATTCTACCTGGGATGGAACAACAACTTCCGGTACAAGAGCTGGGACCTTAGCATCACCCAACGTGGAGCGTTCAAATTCCAGGTAGCCAACCTGCAGCGCATGATGCTGGAAAATCCGACACAGGCACAATACAACCTGCTGAAGAATGCCTATGATAAAGTGTTCGGAAAAGCCCAGCTGAAATCGCCCGTGGAGTTCAACAGCTATTATATCGAGAAGGGGGATTACTGGAAGATCGACAATGTTACGCTGGGCTACAACTTCACACATATGGGCATGCGGTATATTCAGTCCGCGCGGCTGTATGTATCGGTGCTGAATGCATTGATCATCACGGGCTACAAAGGCATCGACCCGGAAGTCAGTCTGCGGAATGGCTTATCGTCCACACAGTCGGGGATAAATTCAACACCAACATCGGGCCTCGACCCGGGCATGGACAGCCCGTATAAATACCCGACGACCCGTACGTTTACCATTGGCCTCAATGTGACATTTTAACTTTAACGAATGCAATTATGAAAAGGAATATGAAACTTTTTTTGAGCCTGCTGATCGTTGTTGCCGTGCTGGGCGCAGGCTGTACCAAGCTGAAGGATACTTCTTACAGGCAGATCATCGGCAGTGAATTTGTACCTGGTGTTACCGACCTGGCGGCCTTGTCGGGTGCAGCTTATGTGGACTGGCGGGGACTGCTGCTGCAATGGAACACTTTGTACAGGGCCCAGGAAGTATCCGGGGATGAGATGCTGACGCCTGCACGTCCCAATGGCTGGGTGGATGGCGGAGTGTACCGCCGGATACACGAACACAAATGGACAACAGATGATGACATCGTGATCAATGTCTGGACCCGGGCTTACCAGGGTATCACCAACTGTAACCGGATCATCTACCAGGCGCAGTCCGGCGCGATACCTGTAGCAGCCAAGGATACGGCGTCCCTGATCGCGGAAACAAGGCTGCTGCGTGCTTCCTATTACTGGGTCCTGTGCGACATGTACGGGAATGTACCCATCGTGGACAGGTTCGACGTGCCCAGCGGCTTTTTGCCAAAGCAAAGCACGAGGAAGCAGGTGTATGACTTCATCGTCAACGAGCTGCTGACCAATATACCCCTGGTCAGTGTGGAAAACAATGCAGCCACCTACGGCAAATTCAACAAATGGGCCGGCCTTGCCCTGTTGGCCAAAATGTACCTGAATGCGGAAGTCTATGCCGGTACTCCTGCGTACGACAAATGCATCGTCGTATGCGACACCATCATCAATGCGAACAAGTTTATCCTGGAGTCTAACCAGAAGAATGTGTTCCTCACAGAGAATGAAAATTCGAAGGAGATCATCTTTTCGCTGCCATTTGACTCGAAGTATGTCAGCGACTGGAACTCATTCGACGTGCATATGCAGACGCTGGAACCGGAGAACCAGGCCACTTACAAGCTGCAATACGCCCCCTGGGGTGGTGTTTGCGCCGTACCGCAGTTCATCAGCACTTTCGATACCGAAGACAGCAGGTACCAGGACAATTATATCAAAGGCCAGCAGTTCACGGCGGAAGGCGATTCGATATATGCGACGATGGGAGACTTTACAGGCAAGCCGCTGTCCTACAGGAATTATTTGCCCGGCGTCGACGTATCGGACGAAGTGGATGGGTTCCGTCTGGGCAAGTTCGAAATAGCGATGGGTGCGACGAACAGGCTGAGCAATGACTGGCCGCTCTTCCGGTATGCCGACATATTGCTGATGAAGGCGGAGTCGTTGCTGAGGACCAACCACGCCGACGATGCGGCTGCGATAGTGACGCAGGTGCGTCAGCGGGATTTCAAATCGGATCCTGCGAAGGCGGTAGTGACGGGTGCCCAGCTGATGGGCGGCAGCACCTATGACTATGGACTGAGGAATCACCTGACCACCACTTACGAGGGCGGCAATGACATCCTCTATGGCAGGATGCTGGATGAATTGGGCTGGGAGTTTTGCCAGGAAGCCCGCCGCAGGACGGACATGGTACGTTTTGGCGTATTTACGAAGAAGTCCTGGTTGTCGCATTCGCCCAATGGAGATTACAGGGCGTTGTTTCCGATACCCAGGACGGAGATCGCAAAAAATTCGAACCTGACGCAAAATCCGGGATATCCGACCAATTAATTATTTTACATGTTCGGGGCCCGGCCGTGGCCGGGCCTTTTTTAACACAATGCTATGAAAGGAATTTGGTTGTTGCTATTCAGTTTTGTTCTGGCGGATGCGGTGCATGCCCAGCGTTTTACAAAGACGGAGCATGGGATCAGGGCGATCGTCAATGAGATAGATATCGAGGTGTGGTGGTACGGACCGGGCATCGTGCGGGTCATCAAGACGCCGGTGGGGCATGCTTTTACGAAAGAGAGTCTTTCGGTGGTGGCCGTACCGGAGGCGATGTCTGTCAATGTGCGGGAAGAGGGCGATTTGGTGGTGCTTCGGTCCGGTGGCCTGCGGGTGAGTTTGAATACGGTCACCGGGAAAGTGGAGTTTGATGATGTTTCGGGTGCGCGGCTGCTGACGGAAAAAGATTACGGTACGCAGTTCTCCTCCCTGCCCGGTGTGGACGCCCCTTCGTATATCGTCCGGCAGGCTTTTATGCTGGACAGGGATGAGCATATATACGGGCTGGGGCAGCAGCAGAACGGGCGGCTGGATCAACGGGGGCAGCGGGTGTATCTGCGGCAGGACAATATGAAGATCTGTATCCCCTTTTTTCAATCCACGAAAGGTTATGGCTTATTCTGGGATAATTATTCTCCTACGCATTTTACCGATAACTTACAGGAGACGGCCTTCGAGTCGGAGGTGGGTGACTGTTCGGATTACTATTTTATTTCCGGAGGCAGCGGGGACGGTGTGATCACGGGTATGCGGAAACTGACGGGGCAGGCGCCGCTGATGCCCTTGTGGACGTTTGGTTTTTTGCAGTCGAGGGAGCGGTACAAGACGCAGTTCGAGCTGATGGATGTGCTGAAACAATATCGTGCGTTGAAGGTGCCGCTGGATGGGATGATACAGGACTGGCAGTATTGGGGGAAGGACAGCAACTGGAATGCCATGGCCTTCGACCCTGCCACCTATCCCCGGCCCAAAGAAATGGTGGACAGCGTCCATCGGCTGAAGGCTCATCTTTTTATCGTGGCCTGGCCGGGTTTTGGCCCGCACACGCGGCAGTATGCAGAATTCCGGCAAAAGAATATGCTGATCGATTTCGATACGTGGCCGCCGAACAGCGGTGTCAAGCCATATGATCCATTCAATGTGGCGGCCAGGGATATCTATTGGAGCTACCTGGATAAAGGCATATTTGAACTGGGAACGGATGCGTGGTGGCTGGATTCTTCGGAGCCGGACCATATCAACGTCAAAGAGAAGGACTATGATCAACCCACGGCGCTGGGCAGTTATAGAAGGGTGCTGAATGCGTTTCCCCTGCAGCATATCCGGGGTGTCTATGAGCATCAGCGAAGGACCACCGGCGACAAGCGGGTGGTCATCCTAACCCGGAGCGCATTTGCAGGGCAGCAGCGTTTTGGTTCCTGCAACTGGAGTGGGGATGTCGTGTCCGACTGGAAGGTGTTCCGCAAGCAGATACCGGCGGGGCTGAATCTTTCGTTGTCGGGGATCCCTTACTGGAATACGGATATCGGTGGTTTTTTTGCCGGAAGGTTCGTAAAAGATGGCGGCGCAAAAAACCCTGCGTTCCAGGAACTATATGTACGCTGGCTGCAATTCGCCACCTTTACACCCCTCATGCGATCGCATGGAACGGATATACCCAGGGAGATATTCCAGTTCGGACAGCGTGGGGAATGGGCATTCGATGTGCAGGAGAAGTTTATCCGGCTCCGGTACAGTCTCCTCCCCTACCTGTATTCCACGGCCTGGGATGTGACGGCCAATGGCGGAAGCTTTATGCGAGCGCTGTACCTGGACTTCCCGAAGGACGTGCGTGTAGATACGATCGACAATGAATATATGTTTGGGAAGTCGCTGCTGGTGTGCCCGGTGACGGAAAAGGGCACCAGCAGCCAGCAGGTGTATCTGCCCGCAGGTACCATTTGGCATGACTTCTGGACAGGAGACACGCTGCAAGGCGGACAGGCGATCGACAGGGCTACGCCTATCGACATCCTGCCGTTGTATGTGCGGGCCGGTTCCATCCTGCCCTGGGGTCCTAAAGTGGAATATGCGGAAGAGAAGCCCTGGAATGAGCTGGAGGTGCGGGTATACCCCGGCGCAGATGGACAGTTCAGCTTGTATGAAGATGAGCATAATTCCTATAATTATGAGAAGGGCTTAAGGAGCGAGATTGCCTTCCACTGGGATGACAAGGGGCGAACCCTTCGCATCGAAGAAAGGAAAGGGAGCTACCCGGGTATGGCGGCTGTGCGGAAGTTCGAGGTGGTAGTGGGAAGGGTGCATAAGATTATTGTTTATAAGGGCAAGGCGGTTTCGGCTAAGTTTTGATCAAGATAAAAACCATCGGCTATATGATAAAAAAGATTGTTGCGCTTTTATGCATCGTTTACGGGATGTGTTGCCCGGGCCTGAAAGCGCAGTCAAGGTTGTATCTGAATGAATTTCCATTGAGGGATGTGGCATTGCTGGATGGGCCGTTCAAACGGGCCAGGGACCTCAACATAAAAACCTTGCTGCAATACGATATGGACCGGCTGCTGGCGCCTTACCGAAAGGAAGCGGGGCTGACGCCGAAAGGGGCCAGCTATACCAACTGGGATGGTCTGGATGGTCATATCGGCGGCCATTATTTAACTGCAATGGCTATAAATGCCGCCGGTGGCAGTGCAGCCTGCCGGCAGCGCCTGGACTATATGATTGCAGAATTAAAGGCTTGTCAGGATGCAAATACAAAGGACCATACTGACTGGGGCATAGGTTATGTTGGCGGCGTTCCCGAGAGTAAAGCCGTCTGGCTCTCGGTAAAGCATGGCGATCTTAAAGCTTTCCATGCCGCATGGGTGCCATGGTACAATGTGCATAAAACGTATGCCGGCCTGCGGGATGCCTGGGTATATGCGGGCAATGAGGACGCGAAGAAGATCTTTCTGCGGTTTTGCGACTGGGCTATCAACATCACTGCCGGGTTGACAGACGAGCAGATGCAGGCGATGCTGGACACCGAGCAGGGCGGGATGAACGAGGTGCTGGCGGATGCGTACCAGCTTACAGGTGAAGGAAAATATCTTATTGCTGCCAAAAGATTCTCGCATAAGATGCTGCTCGATCCCATGGCTGCCGGTGTCGATAACCTCGATAACAAGCATGCTAATACGCAGGTGCCCAAGGCCATCGGCTTTGCGAGGATCGGGGAAGTAAGCGGAGATCCGTTGTATATGGCGGCCGGCAGATTCTTTTGGCAAACGGTTGCCTCGAATCGCACGCTGGCGTTTGGGGGCAACAGCCGGCGGGAGTTCTTCCCCAGCGCGGCAGCCTGCGCGGATTTCATCAACGACGTGGAAGGGCCGGAATCCTGCAACTCGAACAATATGCTCAAGCTGACGGAAGACCTGTTCAGGATGAGGCCGGAGGCGGGGTATGCTGATTATTACGAACGGACGATGCTCAATCATATATTGTCGACACAAAACCCTGTCACAGGCGGGTACGTGTATTTTACGCCCGTTCGTCCCCGCAGCTACCGGGTGTATTCTGCACCCAATGAGGCTATGTGGTGCTGTGTGGGAACCGGGATGGAGAACCATGGGAAGTACAATGAATTTATTTATACGCACTCGGGTGATTCGTTATTTGTCAACCTGTTTGTCGCATCTACTTTGCGCTGGCGGGAGAAAGGTTTGCAATTGAAACAGGAAACGGTCTTCCCGTATGAAGAACAGACCAGGTTGACTGTTACAGACGGGAGGGGCGCCTTTTCACTGATGATCCGGTATCCCGGATGGGTGGCGACAGGGGCGTTGCAAATAAAGGTGAACGGGCATGCTGTCTCCATCGATGCGCAGCCCTCCTCTTATGCGGCCATCAACCGCCGGTGGAAGAAAGGGGATGTCATTGAAGTCAGCCTGCCGATGCACAATACCATCGAACATCTGCCCAATGTGCCCTCTTATATTGCGATCATGCATGGTCCTGTATTGCTGGGCGCGAAAACGGGAACGGAAGATATGAAGGGGTTGATCGCGGATGCCAGCCGATGGGGGCATATAGCCAGCGGTGAAAAGCTGCCCGTGGATAAAGCGCCGTTCTTTATTGAAGACGATCTGTCTGCGATCACGAACGGGCTGGCGCCTGTCAAAGATGCTCCCTTGCATTTTATCCTGCCGGGCGTAAAGGTGATCAATGCAGTGAATATCGAGCTTCAACCTTTCTACCAGATACATGACGCACGGTATATGATCTACTGGATGGCATTGTCGAACCAGCAATATCATGCTTACCTGGATTCGGTGTCAGCAGCTGAAAAAGAGCAGCTGGCGCTGGATAAGCGTACGGTGAGCTTTGTAGGGGCCGGGGAACAGCAACCCGAGGTGGATCATGCGATGCAAAGCGATAAATCAAGAAAGGGCACGGCGCAGGACCATTTTTACCGGGAAGCGTCCGACGGGGGGTATTTCAGCTATAGTATGGCGACCGGGAAGGAAATTGGCCTAAGCTTATTGGTTCGCTATTGGGGGGCGGAATGGGGTAACAGGAACTTCGAAATATATGTGGATGATGAAAAGCTGATCACAGAGAACAATACAGGCAGGTGGAATCAATCAAAGTTCTTCGATATCGGATATGGTATTCCCGCTGCCATGTTAAAAGGTAAAGACCATATACGCATAAAATTCAAGGCATTGAAAGGAACATCGACATCACCCGTGTATTATATACGTGTTATACGCAACGAGGACAGATAAAAAGTCCTTCATCGTGGGAAGCGGATTTTCGTTATTTTTACCCCTCGGTCAATGCGTATAATTTGCCCCCCGATTCTATTCATAATGAAAGGGATTTGCTACTGCAAATCGCAGACGGCAGTGAAGTAGCTTTTCGACAGTTATTCGATACCTACCAGCAGCGATTGTTCACCTATGTATATAAGGTCACGCGTTCAAGAGAGCTGGCCGACGATGCCGTGCAGGAGATCTTCCTGAAGATCTGGTCCATGCGGCGGAAGCTACCGGAAATAGGGAACATGCAGGCATATCTCCGCCGGATGGCGCACAACCGGGCGCTCAAAGCTTTTCAGGCAGTGGCGAGGGAAGGGTTGGTGGAGGATGGGCTGGCCCGCCAGACATCGGCCCATGAAGCAGCGGATGACGGACTGCTGTCCAAGGAAATACAGCTGTATATCAACCGGCTTATCGATCAGCTTACACCGTCTCAACGCAGGGTGTTCCTGTTAAGCCGGGAGGAAGGTCTCCGGCAGCAGGAGATCGCCGAACGCCTGGGATTGAATGTTGTCACTGTCAAACGCCATATGGTGGATGCGCTGAAAGCCATCCGGGACGGTCTTGCTCAAAACTATGGGGCACAGGCCGTTGTGCTTTACATCATCTTTCGGTTAAGCGATCATTAAAAAAATGTCATTTTTTTTCTTCGCCTTCTCCTTCATTACGGGATCATATCCAGGTAACCTTTCCGAATTATAAACTTACCCCCTTGTATCTATGTCTGAACGATTGACGTATTTGATGGCCCGTTGGCTGGACGGCACTGCCTCCAAAGAGGAGCGGAAAGAGCTTTGGGGGTTATCGTTGGAAGCGGCCAACCAGGAGCAGCTTCAGCGTGAAGTGGAGGCTGTGTGGGGGGAAGAGAGTGAAGTAGAGGCCGTGTGGAGGGAAGAGAGTGATGCGGAGGGGATGTCGGCAGGGAAGATAGACGAACTGTTTGAAAAGATAGGCCGCGACCAACAGCCATTCGGGCGGCGATTAATATCCAGGCGGCGCCTATTATGGAGCGCGGCGGCGGCGGTCATCATTTTTGTTATCGGAACCCTCATCTGGCGGACGAGGCCGGCGGTCGAGCAGCCTGTATCGCCCCAGGTGGTCCAACATAAGCCGAAAGAGATCATGCCGGGAGGCAATAAGGCGGTGCTTACGCTATCGGATGGCAAAGAGATCGTTCTTGACAGCGCTGCCGACGGTACGCTGACAAAACAAGGCAGCGTAGATATAGTCAAGCTGGGCGACGGAAGCCTGACGTACGAGGGTAAGGATCACGTCAGCGCTCTAAATACATTAAGCACGCCTTATGGCGGCATGTACCGCCTGCGGCTGCCGGATGGCACCGGTGTATGGCTTAACGCCGCATCCTCTATCACTTATCCGACTGCTTTTACCGGCGCGAAAAGGGAGGTGCTTGTCAAGGGAGAGGCGTACTTCGAAGTGGCAAAAGATGCATCGAAGCCCTTTATCGTCGATGTGAACGGTCATTCGACCATAGAGGTGCTGGGGACGGATTTCAATGTCAACGCCTATGAAAATGAAGATATCATCAGCACCACCCTATTGGAGGGCGTGGTCAAAGTTACGGCCGGGAAGAGCGGCGACAAGGGTCACCAGGCCACCCTTAAACCGGGGCAGCAAATGCGGATAGATACCGGCGCAAGGCAAATCTGCGCGGTGAGCTATGTCGACACCGATAAGATTGTGGCATGGAAGAACGGGGCCTTCAATTTCGAAGGCGTACCGCTGGAAAGGGCAATGCGGCAACTGGCAAGATGGTATAACCTGCAGATCGCCTATGAACAACCGGTCAGGGCCATCCAGTTCGGCGGTACGCTCAAGCGGAACCTGCCACTTTCCGACGTATTGCATTTTCTCGGGGGCGCCGGGCTTCATTACAGACTGGAGGATAATAACCGATTGGTGATCTTGCCATAAAATAAAAAAACCGAAGATGCTGCGAACATCTCCGGCGATGATCTGATCAACGAATAAGAACAATTTCAATCGAAGACAGCTGCTTATTAATTAACCAAACTTAGACGAAGTTATGGAATTTACTGCTCTAAACCAGCCGTATGGGATCGGTATGCCCGACGAACAATCCGGACCCCGGCTACTAACCAAAACACTGTTAGCTATGAAACTAACAATCCTTCTTCTGATCACCGTCATTTTCAGCGCACATGGATCCGGTGTAGCGCAGTCCGTTACGCTGGCCGCGCAAAAAATGCCTTTGCGATCGGTGTTCAAGGTCATTGAAAAGCAAACGGGCTATAGCATTTTTTACAATGATGAACATATCAAAAGCGCCGGCCCGGTGACAGTGGATGTGCATGAAATGCCTTTACAGGATTTTCTGGGGCTCATTCTCAAACAGTACAACCTCACATTCGAGATCTCCAGGGACAATATCCTTATTAAAAGAGAGATACCGGCCGCAACAGTATCGGACCCCAAGAAGCCGATCAAGGTTTCCGGCACTGTAACAGGCAGCAATAACCAGCCATTAGCGGGCGCAACTATCCAGGTAAAAGAGCAAAAGACCAGCACCGTTACCGACGCCAGGGGAAATTTTCAGCTCACGATCGACCAGAGCGCCACGATCGTGATCAGCTATGTCGGCTATCAGCAGCAGGAAATAAAGATCAATAACAGCCAGACCATCAACATAACATTGGAGGCTACGGAGCAAGTCCTGGGGAACGCGGATGTTGTGACCACCGGTTACCAGGTGCTATCGAAAGAACGCAGCGCCGGCGCTTATTCCAAACCGGATATGCTGACCATTGCCACTCGCTCCAGCAGCCCGAATATTTTGCAAAGGCTTGATGGGCTGGTACCCGGGCTGGTGGTCAACAACACACCCAACGCCCAACCTTTGCTGATACGAGGTCTAACCTCCGTGAACTCCACCAAATCTCCTTTGATCATCGTGGACGGCGTTGAATTGCCCGGCAACAACACCAACCCCGATGCCTTGACCAATGTGTTGAACAGCACTAACCCGATAGCCAATATCAACCCACAGGATATTGCAGACATCACCGTTCTTAAAGATGCTTCAGCCGCCTCGATCTGGGGAGCCAAGGCCGCTAACGGTGTGATCGTCATCACCACGAAAAAAGGCAGAGCCGGGGAGAACCTGAAGGTGGAATATGACGGCTACTATATTTTCCAGGGCCGACCGGACCGGGGCTATATTCCCAAATTAAACAGCCAGCAATATATAACCGCTGCAAAGGAGATATTTCCCGAATATGCACCTTTCAATACCTGGGGTTCCGTGCAATCCGTAGCGCCGGTGCCTCCGCATCTGCAGGTGCAATATGACCGTTACAGGGGTCTCATCAGCCAGGCGCAGGCAGATAAATCGCTGGATAGCCTGGCGGGCATCTCCAACAGCGGCGATATATCCGACATTTTTTACCGCCGTGCTGCTACGACGAATCATACTGTATCTATTTCAGGAGGGACCCGGGTGTATTCGTATTACGGATCGCTAAGCTATACCGGGATCCAGAGCACTATTCCCGGTGAAAAGAACAACAGCTACAAGATCAATCTCAGGCAGGATATCAATGTGAACACAAGGATGCAGCTGTCCTTCATTACGGACCTAACTAATACGGTTACCAGCGGTAATGCTATCATTACGGACCTTACGAATACGGTTACCAGCGGTAATGTCATCGGCATTACCTATGGAATAGCTGTCCCCGACGTGGCGCTGGTACCCTATCAGCGTTTCCGGGATGCCAATGGCAATCCATTGACCGTGAACTTTATGGGTAATTACAGTGATTCTCTCCGGCAGGATTACCAGGCGAGAAGCCGGATCAACCTCGATTATGTGCCGGTGAACGAGATCAATGCCGGCTATTTTAAAGGAAATGTGCTATCAGGCAGGATCGTGGGAGGCGCCAAGGTAACGCTGTTGAAGAGCCTCCGCTTTGAAGGCACTTATGGCTATTCCACGATGTCCTCCAACACAAGGACCGAGCTGAGCCAGGGTAGCTATGGCGTGAGGAGCGAACTGCTGGACTTCACGCAGGCGCCTACCGCAGGCAGCGTCCCGCAATACTGGCTGCCTGCTACGGGCGGCAGGCTGACGGAAAACAATTCCATGCAAAAGAACTGGACGGTCAGGAACCAGCTGATCTTCGACCAGGCCTGGAAGGAACATCAACTGACCGTACTGGCAGGGCAGGAAGCAACGAGCATCACACCCGTGGCCACACAGGTGATCTATCGCGGATGGGACGACCAGCTCCAGCTTTCCCGTCCGGTGAACTACGATACACTGGCCAAAGGCATAGACGGGACAGTCACCGGTCAACCAGGTATTTTGCCCAATAATCTAAGCGGCGGTGAAGGGATCATAACGAGGACAACATCCTATTATTCCACCCTTAGCTATGCCTATCTGAGCAAATACGTGCTGAATGGCAGCTGGAGAATAGACAAGAGCAATTTGTTCGGATTCGATCAGTCTGCGCAAAACCGCCCTGTGTGGAGCGTCGGAGGCAAATGGATGCTGGCCCGTGAAAAATTTATGACACCGCTAACCTGGCTGGACAGGCTTGATCTACGGCTGACCTATGGCATCACCGGCAATGCGCCGACACCGGGCACTGCGGCCTCTTTCGACATCCTCCTTGCCCAAACGAATGTGAACTATGTCAATCAAACGGGGTATATCATCTCCACGCCGGCGAATAGTAAGCTTACCTGGGAGGGAACGTCGGTCTATAATACCGGCATCGACTTTTCGATGATGGGCGGCCGCTTAGCCGGATCGATCGATGCCTATCTGAAAAAGACCCATGATCTCATCGGGCCCCTGAAAACGGCGCCTTTGACGGGTTATGCCACAGTCACGGGAAATTTCGGCGATTTGGAGAACAAAGGCATCGAGCTTCTTTTGAACTCACTCAATGTCGTGTCAAAAAATTTCTTCTGGCGGACCACCCTGACCTTTGGCTATAACCGGAATAAGATCACACAGCTGGCGGTGAGCACACCTATCACCACCGGCGTAGGTATGATCGCTACGAACAGAACAGCCCCGTTCTTTGCCGGCCGGCCGGCCTATACTGTGTTTGCGTATAACTATGCCGGCCTGAATTCGGTGGGAGATCCACAGATCAGGCAGGCCGACGGGAAAGTCACGGCCGCCGCTACGGCCTCCACTGCCCAGGATGTATTGTATATGGGAAGCTCTCAGCCGTCGTGGAGCGGTGGACTGTTCAATACCCTTCTTTACAAAAGATTCCAGCTGAGCATCAATATTACCTATAATATGGGGCATGTCTTGTTCCGCGATGCCAATACGTTCTGGAGCGGGGTGATGTATGACAATTCCATGAGCAGTGAATTCGCCCGCCGGTGGAAGGTTGCCGGGGATGAGGCGAAGACCAATATTCCAAGGTTTGCCGGCTCCAACGCTATTGCCAACAACCGTAACACGGGCTACTACCAGTATGCAAACACGAACGTATTCAATGCATCTTATGCGAAGATCCGGGAAATTACCCTATCGTATAACCTGGGGCCGGATATCGTCCGCCGTCTTCGGGCCGAAGGCATCAATTTCCGGGTGCAGGTGTCGAACCTGATGCTCTGGAAGGCCAACCACCTGGGGATCGATCCTGAATTCCAAAGTGCGACGGGTGAGCGATCCATGCGCGCCGGTCAGGGGGCAATCACCATTGGCGCTCATATTACGCTTTAATCAAACAACCATTACAGTTATGAAAGTTCTACTTAAATACCTGTTGATCCCCGCAATGTCCATACTGGTCCTGTCACAGGTGTCCTGCAAAAAGGATTTTCTGGAGATACAACCGAAGGGGTATACGATAGCAAAGACTACTTCCGACTATGAGCAGCTGCTGAATGCCACTTTTCTTTCGACATCTTTACCTGCATCCAGCTATTTAGCCGACGATATGGCTGCGCAGGAGATGTACCTGGATGGTGCGTTGCTTCGTGCGCAACGGCTCTTTATGTTCTCGGATTCCGTGTACCTGCCGGATGAATTACCGTCAGAGATCACTGATCCGCAATCGTATATTCAAAGGCTGTATGTCTTCAACAAGGTGATCAACGAAGTCATGGAATCCCAGAACGGCACCAAAGAGCAAAAACTGGCGCTGCAGGCGGAGGCAAAGGTCGGCAGGGCTGTCTGCCTGCTGTCCTTTTTAAATGATTTTTCGAAACCCTATAATGCTGCTACCGCTGCGACGGACCTGGGTGTTCCTATTATCACAAAGGCGGAAGTAACTCAGACCCAATTTGTCAGAGCGACCATCAAGGAGGGATATGACTTTATGATCAAGGATCTGACGGACGCCCTGCCGTATCTGGGGCAGGTCGTCAATCGCCGCAAATTTTCGAAGGCGGCAGCGGAATTCTATTTAGGCCGCATTTATCTATACATGTCGGATTTCGCCAATGCGCGGACACACATAGACGGCGCCTTTACCGCGATCGCAGGTTCAGCCATTCCATTGGCCCTGTATGATTATAATGACGTGCTGGACCCCAACTCAGCTGACAGCTGGTATCCGTATACGCTTTTCAGGTTCGCCAACATCCCCCTCTCCGCCAACAACTCCCAGATCATCTATAACATTACAGCCAGCACTTTCTTTTTCAACTCCATCAACACTTTTGTAACCAGTCCGCAAGCGGCGGCCCTCTATGACCCGTCGGACAAACGCCTGGACCTTTTTTCCAACACGGAATTGTTCGGGACATTTGTTTTTCCCAAAGGCATGCGCCGGTACGCTGCTGATTTCAACCTGGATATTGGTCCATCTCTGCCGGACCTCTACCTCATGCGTGCGGAGCTCAAGGCAAGGTCAAACGATCTGGCCGGCGCCATAGCGGACGTCGAGTATCTCAGAAGTAACAGAATGCCGGCAAATGTAGCTACGGTGCCAACGAATATCGCATCCGACCAGCCATCCCTGGTGAAATTTATCCTGGAAGAACGCATCAGGGAATTCGCCACCAGCGGTCTGCGCTGGCTCGATCAGCGGAGACTGTCTGTCGATCCATTGTATAGCAATACCGTCAAGTATACCCATGAGATCTATGACGCAGACGGCAATGTGGTGGCCACGTACACGCTCCGGCCGGAGAGATTTGCTTTAAAATTCGGGCAGCGTATGCTCAATGAGAACAAGGGGCTCGTGGAGAATCCATAAAACAAAAAACTTAATACCTGTTCAATATGATTAAAAAAATATTCGTGCTGCTGCTGATCTCCAGTCCTGTATTGGCGCAGCCATCGAAAACCATGCAAGAAAAGTTCGTGGCTTTTACCATGCTCGGGAGCGTGGAAGACCAGGAGAAGCAATACAATGCCATGGTGAAGACAGAGCCCATCGATCCTGCCAAACCTGCCATGTATGAGGAATACCGCGCCCAGCTGGCTACCGGATGGCTTACAAAAGGCAATTTCGAGCGTTACTGGTACTACAAACATACGAACCCAAAATTCAACCCGCTGCAATTCCTTTACCTCAGCTATGCCCTTGACCATCTGCTGGATGAAGATAAGAACATGGTGGAGGTGGAAAAAGTATCGAAAGACATATTGGATGACCTTCAAAATGGGAGAATGAGCGATGGCATGGGCAGGACGCAGCCGGTAATGGAGGTGAATGCCGCCGCGAACGCCAGGCTGGGGCATACAGAAGCTGCGCTGGCAATGATAGCAAAATCTTCGCAGGTGAAGGACAATATGCGCGACATGCGTTATTTCAAGGATCAAAAATCCAATTACCTCAACCGCCTGGGTATCGTGCTGCTGGCCGCGGGGAAATACCAGGAGGCATTCGATACATTAAGCAAAGCTTTCCGGGAAGCCGAATCGAATCCCACGATGATCAACACGTTCAGGCAGGTTTATAAAAAACTGAAGGGTACTGAGAAAGGTTTCGAACCTTATCTCAAATCCCTGCAGGAGGAAGCATACCGGGAGTGTTATGCAGAAGTTGAAAAAATGTATATCGCGGCTCCCATGGATACGCTGGAAGGGACTTTCCCCAGGCGCAAACCGGAAGATACGCCGATGACGCTTTTTCGGGCCAAACAACCTGTACAAGCCATCTCGATGATGGATCTCGACGGCAGGACCGTACATCTTGACGATTATAAGGGAAGGGTACTGGCGTTGGATTTCTGGTCTACAGGGTGCACGCCTTGCGTTGCCGCATTTGCCGGATTCGACAAGGCCGTGGCTGATTATAAAAAAGATGTATTCCAAATGTTTGTCGTGGACCTGTTCGAGGACGAAGCCACGGTAAAATCTTTTATAGCAAAGAAGGGGATCAGGCTGGATGTATTGAGGGACGAAGAAAATAAGGTTTACGATGTTCAGGGAACGCCTACGAAAATAGTGTATGACCCGATGGGCCATATCAGGTTTTACAGCTCCGGGTATGCCGGTTCCACAGACCGGGAATATTACAAGCTCAAGTCTATGGTGGAGATCACGAAAGCAAGGTATAAAGGATAATAATGTATGAAAGCATTCATCTGTTTGATATTCATGAACCTTACGGCATTTGCGGGGCAGGCGCAGGGTAACCAGCCCGTCGCCTGGAAATTCGCCAGTGAGGCGGCAGCTCCGCTGACCTATCAGATAAATTTTATGGCATCGATCCGGGAGCCTTTTCATATTTATCCCCAGTCATTCAGCGGCGGCATCGGAATGCCCACTACTATTTCGATCGAAGAAAATGCGAACATCGAGTTGGTGGGAGAAATGAAGGAGAAAGGCGTTGAGTCATCGGAGGGAGTAACGCCGGCGTTTTATGCGAAGGGCGTTACGTTCTCGCAAACCGTCCGGCTGAGATCAGATGAGAAAACGACGCTGCGGTTCCGGATCAGGTATATGGCGTGCAATGATCAAATGTGCCTGCCACCCTCAACGAAGGAGTACAGCCTGGTCATAAATGACAGGACTTCGGGCGCCGCTACGGCTGATGGTGAAAAGACCGCGACTGCGCAGGAGAAGACGGAGGCCGTATTGAAATATGAGCATTTCGAGATGCCTGATATGGCCGGAAAGAAAATTTCCACGTCAACCCTTACAGCCGGCAAGAAGTATACTTTTATCGATTTCTGGGCCAGCTGGTGCGTGCCGTGCAGGGCGCAGGGAAGAGCGCTGGTGCCCCTGTATAAGCGGTATCGTGATCAGGGTTTTGGCGTCATCGGCGTTTCACTGGACACGGATGCGATACCATGGAAAAAGGCAATCGCGGCCGACGGCTACAGCTGGACCAACCTGAGCGATCTGAAAGGGTTCGAATCTCCTGTCATCAAAAAATTCGGCATCAACGGGATCCCCAGGAATATTTTGGTCGATAGCAAAGGGGCCGTGGTGGCCACGGACCTCCATGGGAAGGAACTGGAAATGAAATTGGCGGAACTATTTAAATAAAAATAATGAAAAAAATAATTATAGCAGGTTTATCACTGATACAAGTCACTGTCTTTGGTCAGAACGGCAATAAGTTTATCGTCACCGGCAGGTATGGCAATTATCATTCTCCCGCGAAGGCTTATCTCGAATACACGATGAATGGCAAAGCGGTGGTCGACTCGGTGACTCTGACCGGCGGACGATTCAAATTCACCGGGAAAGCTTCGTCCACGGCCGTACTGGCCGAACTGATCTTCGATACCACCGGCCGCGACCGGACCAGGAGCCTGGAACAAAGAACGGTCTATCTCGAACCGGGCACTATAACGTTCGCGATGAAGGGCGCCACAGTGATGGATGCGCAGATCACCGGAACACCTACCAACAACGACTATACCGACTTCAACAATGTCGTGAACGCCGCCTATGAAGATTTTTCAGGCGACGATAAAATGATCCTGGAGGGCAAGGTCCCACCGCCGACCGCACCTGATTTTGAGGAAAGGATGGAGGGGTTCCGGAAAAGATACAGCGAAGCGACATTGGGTGCTTATGTGAAATTCATACAATCACACCCGGCGTCAAAGCTAAGTCTGCAGCTGTTCCCTAAAGTGGCTTACGAACAACCTTATGAAAAGGTCAAGCCTTTATTTGAAGGTTTATCCGCTACAATCAAAGACAGCAAAGAGGGCAGGAACATGGCCGGGAAGCTCGAAAAGCTACGGGTGACAGCCATCGGGCAGCCGGCGCCCGACTTCGAGATCCCGGATACGGCGGGTACGATGGTCAGGCTATCGTCCTTGCGGGGCAAGTATGTGCTGCTGGATTTCTGGGCATCCTGGTGCGGTCCCTGCCGGGCAGAGAACCCTCATCTTGTCGAAACGTATAACAAGTATAAAGATCAAAACTTCACTATTGTGGGTGTGTCGCTCGACAAATCCAACAGCAGAGCGCTTTGGCTTGGCGCCATCAAAAGTGACGGGCTGCCGTGGCTGCAGCTGTCCGACCTGAAATTCTGGGATGGCGTTGCGGCCAAAACCTATGGTGTACAGGCCATTCCCCAGAACTTCCTGATCGATCCGAATGGGATCATTGTTGGGCGGACCCTGATAGGTAAAGCGTTAGACGCCAGGCTAGGCGAGATCTTCCACGCTGAATGATGCATGGTATCGTCGCTGGCAGGGTTAAATGCCGGCAATTTGCGGAAAGATAATATTTTACTGATCGGATAGTCTTAAGACAATGCTGTTATTGCGGGGATAGATCCTGTACAAGCTGCCTGAAACACCGGTGGAGACCGATCCCTGCGCCACTTTCAGCCGGTAAGTATGTCCGTCAAACATGTAAACGGCTGCTCTGCTATCCGTCTTTTCCAGCGGGGTATGGGCGTCTGCTGCAACCCTCAGCTCCAAAAACCAATCAGGAGCCGGACTGTCCTGGACTGTGATGGTCAGCTGCTCTTCATCGAGACCGATCTCGAATTTACCATTTGCCGATGGCCACAGGACATGAGCCTTCTTGCTGAGCGCGTGGGTGAATACCGGGTCTCCCCCGCTGACCTCTTCCTCTTTTCCATCTTTTGCCGCCATCAGCCGAAAGCCTTCGGGATTCCCCCTCGCCCCCCATTGAAACCCATCTACCACAGGCAACGTATAAAAATAGCTTTGATTTACGGTCGTCACCGCATGAAGGTACTTGTCCGGAATTGCCTCATTGAACAGGTGAACATCGACGATGCGCAGGCGGCCATGTTTCCAAAGAAGATTGGTGCGGTAGTAACGGCTGTTGTACCAAAGGGTCTTTTGATCACTCTCGCCCAGGTCCCTGGTGACCGCAAATGTTGTAGCCGGCGTCACTGGATAGGTCTTGCGAAACCACCTGCCGGACTGCCCGAGCGTCTCTACCCTGATCTTACCCTCCCGTTGGAGGCGTGCTATGAGCGGTATTTGCAATTCCAATCCTTTTTGCATGGCAGCCCAGGTAAACGAGTTTTCCTGACCTGCCTGCGTATAATTGAAGCCCAGTGCCGGATCGTTCGTAAAAGTTTGAAAGAACCAGTTGACCCACTGCTCATTTCCACCGGCATGTCCGTATACAGGCTCCAGGGTGGTGACGGATCTGCCATCGGCATATTGCCTGATGGGATCGCTGCCCAACATTCTGAATATAGGCAATGGCAGCTGCTTTTCTGCGTGCTGAGCAGGCATATATGCATTGATCCGGCTGGGATAATATGCCTGGTTCCAGTAACCGCCCCAAAGCGTAAACCCGTCTGTACCTACCTGGTCCTTACAATTGGCAGAGGCTACGATGCGATATTTGTCATACATGTAGTCGAGGGAATGGGCATCGATCACCCATGATGCCACGGACCCTGGGTAATAGCCGAATATCTTTTTAAAGTCTGCAAAATAGGTATCGATGATCTTTTCACGCTCCTTTGGCGTGTAGCCGACCGAAAAGCCGACATCGGAATGCCAGTCCCAGGCATATTTCCCCCTCCATTTGATCCCCGCTTTTTTTATGAGCGGCTGGGGAAGCTCCCACCACGCGCCAATTTCGAATTGATCCCGGGGAAGACTTTTGAGCAGGCGTTGATAGCGGGGGTCGATCAGCGCATCATACTGCAGCAAAAAAGTACCGCCTACATGATATTTCTTCATTAAAGCGATCTGGTTCTCCACTGTCTGATAGAGTACATCCTTTGTGATTGCAGTATCCCGGGGTTCGATAAGGCGGATAAAGTTGACGATGTTTACGATCCTTGGGGTCAGCGGAGCCCGGGCAGTGTCAGATTGAGCGTAAAGGCCATTAAAATACAGGAGCAGCAAGATCACCAGATTTGACACGTTCTTTATTTCCATGCTAATGTTCGCTTTTATTACATAACACTAAACCGACACTTTATAGGGTGCTAATATATGAAAATCTGACCGCCCGCTACATTGCCGGAGGTTGGGATCTTCACCCCGGGCTGTCCGCCGCCTACACTTAGCAGTAGCTTCCCTTTGGGATAGATCATGGTTCCGTCGTGACCTGCTACTGCCAGCCCTGCCGCATCTAATGTAAATTCTATGATCCTGCTTTCACCCGCCTTCAGGGCGATGCGCTGGAAGCCTTTCAGGGCTTTTTGCGGGACCTCTATGGTCTGATCCTTATACGAAATATACAATTGCGCCACCTCTTCACCGTCCAGGCGACCCGTGTTGGTGACCCTGACACGGACGGGAATTTTTGCCTTGCATTTTGTCGATGCAGGTATTTTCAGTTGATCATACCTGAAGGTGGTATAGCTCAGGCCGTAACCAAATGGATATAAAGCCTCGCCCTTGAAATAACGATAGGTCCTGTTCCTCATCGAATAATCTTCAAATGGAGGCAGGTCGTTGTCGCCTTTATAAAATGTAACAGGCAGACGCCCGGAGGGGTTATAATCGCCAAACAGCACATCTGCAATAGCAGCGCCAGCGGATTGTCCGCCATACCAGGCATTGATGATCGCAGGAATATTTTCGCTTTCCCATGGTGTGGCAATGGCACTGCCTGTCATCATTATAAATATTACCGGTTTGTTGGTGACCTTTAAGGCTTTCATTAATTGCGTCTGGACGGAAGGCAGCAGAATGGACGTTCTGTCGCCTCCATTAAACCCGGGATAGTTCACCGGCATCTCTTCCCCTTCCAATTGCGGGGATATGCCGCCTACGAAGACGATGGCGTCGGCATCCTTTACCTTGGCGGCCAGCGCTTCCATACTTGTTCTGACGTAATTGCCGGCACGCAAACGCACATTGGCTTTCCCTTCGCCCTGCCAGTATTCGAGGGTCAGCCGGTAGATAGAATCCTTTTTAATGTTAAGCTGGTATCGGCGCGCCCCCCAGCGGTTACGTTCCCACGCATTGATGACCGTGTTATCATTCACCGACAGTCTATACCCGTCATCGGCCTCCACTTCAAATGTGATATTGCCGTCTTTTGGTGCAGTGAATCTGGTGCTATATCTTGCCGAAAAGTTGTTGGCTTTGATGTCTGCGATCACTTCAGACCCTTCCTGCCAGAAATGGTCGATGTCGTTCTCAGTCCTGACAACGGGCGTCCCGCTGAGGTCTTTTGTTGTAAAATACTCAGCTTTAAAACCTTGCTTTCCATCGATGGAATATTGACTGCTGACATCCTCATAAGACAGCAATGTATCATTGGTAAAATTGACAGCCTGGTCATACAGGATTTCGGCGTTCTTTCCCAGCTTGTTCCTTATACCAGCCAGCGCTGTTACGATCTCAGAAGGCGTTCCATTATAATTCCCCAACACTGAAATGCTGTTGTCTGCATTCGGGCCAAGCACCGCTATCTTTTTGATCGACCTGCTTAGCGGGAGTGTATGGTTGTCATTTTTTAATAACACGATCGACTCTCTCGCCATTTTTAAAGCGTGCGCCTTGTGAGATGCGCTTTCGAGGACAGAAGCCGGCGTTTGCGCATATTTTACGATAGAAGGCGGGTCGAACATGCCGAGCCGCATGCGGATCATGAATAGCCTCTTTACAGACGTATTTATCTGCTCATCCGTGATCTTTCCGTCTTTTACCGCCTGCACCAGTGACAGGTAGGCGTTGGTTCCGCATTCGACATCCGTCCCATGGAATACGGCGTCGGCTGAAGCATCTTCCGCATTGGCCGAGGTTTTATGGTTCCTGAAGAAATCGTCGATCCCCCAGCAATCGGAAGTTACATAGCCGTTGAACTTCCACTGACGGCGGAGGATCTGTATCATCAGCTGATCGCTGCCGCAACAAGGCTGGGTTTTAAATGCGTTGTATGCACACATCACACCGGCTACCTTCGCATTAGTGACCAGCTCTTTGAACGCCGGCAGGTAGGTGTCCCAAAGATCGTAATCGCTGGGGTCCACATTGAACACATGCCGTAAGGGTTCCGGGCCGCTGTGCACGGCATAGTGTTTGGCGCAGGCAGCGGCCAGTAAATACTTTGGATTATTACCCTGCAGGCCACGGACAAAGGCCCTTCCCAGCATGGCGGTCAGGAATGGGTCCTCGCCATACGTTTCCTGGCCACGTCCCCAGCGTGGATCGCGGAATATGTTGATATTGGGTGTCCAGTAGGTCAAACCAAGGTATCGTTCGGCCGTCCTATGCTGTTCTATCGCTTTGTTATGGATGGCCCGGCCTTCCAATGCGCCCTGGCCGGCCATTGTTTTGATCGCGGCGGTATCCCATGTAGCCGCCATTGCGATGGCCTGCGGATATACCGTCGTTCTGAAAGGCGTCCTTGCCACGCCGTGCAATACTTCGTTCCACCAGTCATAGGCCGGTATGCCCAGCCTGTCAATAGCCGGCGCATGGTTCAGCATTTGCGCGACCTTTTCCTCCAGCGTCAACCGTCCAACGAGATCGTTTACGCGTTGTTCAAAAGATAGCTTATAATTCCAGAAAGGAAGATTTGCCGTCCCGCTTTGGGCATGGGAAGAAAGCGTCAGCAGCAGTAAAGCAACGGTAAATAAGTTTTTCATCATATAGCAACGTTATGGTCCGGCGTCTAGCGGAAAAGCAACGGCGCCAGCTGATACAGGCTACGGCGCCAGGTCAGGAACTCATGCGCCGTGTTCTCTGACACAAACGAAGTTACATTGTAACCGGCCTGTTTCAGCTCGTCTGCCGCCTGTTTAACCCGGCCGGGATTTTCCTTACTGCCGCAGCTGATGAAGATCAGTTTTGGCTTTTGTTTGTCTTTCAGCTCTTCCGGCGTGTAAATGCCGCCGCTCAATAAGGCATAGTGAGAGAAAATTTCCGGTTTGTTCAGCGTGATCGTGTGTGTTTCCATGCCACCCATCGAAAGACCTGCCATGGCCCTGTTGTCCCGGTTAGCCAATGTGCGGAAATGCGCATCTATATACGGGATCAATTCTTCTGTCAGGACGGTCTGAAAGGTGTCGATCTTAAATTCCTTCATATGGCCGAACCTCAGCTGATTAGTTATACCATACGTCATTACAATAATGAACGGTTTGATCTTACCTTCTGCGATCAGGTTATCCATGATCAGGTTGGCATGCCCCTGGTTGCTCCATGCAGTCTCGTCTTCCCCCCAGCCATGCTGCAGGTATAACACAGGGTAACGCTTATTTGTCTCCTTGCTATAGTCCGGCGGCGTATACACAAAGGCCCTGCGGGATGTATTTGTGCTTTTGGAAGGAAAAAGCACCTGATCCACTGTTCCGTGCGGCACATCTTTCAATGCGTAAAAATCCTGATCGTGTGCGGGGATCTCGATGCCGCTCTCCCACCGGGTCGACCCATAGAAATTGAGCGTGCCGGGATCGTTAAAGACACCGCCGTCCACATTGACATGGTAGTAGTGAAAACCTTCGTCCATCGGACCTGCGGTGGTGCCTGTAAAATACCCGTCGTCGCCTTTTGTCAGCAGGGTACCGCCTCTGCCTCCTAATCCCAGGCTCACCCTGACACTGTCAGCCCGGGGCGCCTGGATTCTGAACCGGACATAACCCTGGGAATTGACCTGTGGGTATTGTTGCCCCGGCTGGTTTAAGACGGATGGTGAAAAATCTTCTTTAATGTCCTGGGCCAGGCAGATATTACCAGCCAGGGCAGCCAAAGATAACAGGAGTAGTTGCTTCAGTTTCATTGTATGTATTTTTAGTTTAATGGTATTGACAGGTCCGATCATCTGGCTTTGTTCAGGGTGACTTTTATCTGTGTAAAGGAATGCGGCGGAAAAGAGAATTGGAGCTTGGTGCCGTTGATCCTGGCGGTCGCAGGCGCCGGTGCATAGCTGGATTGTTTGTCGGGACTGAAAGGTGCTTTAAGATCGTCGCTGTTGATGACAGCGGCCTCGGGCTTGCCTGAAAAATCCCCGGAAACAGCCGTAATATCTGTAGCAATGGCACTGGTCTGGTGGCGGTTGATCACATTGATATACAAGACACCGCCGGCCCTGGCATATACTGCGGTAACGTCGAGGTAAGGAATGCCTTTGTATTTTTCCGTTCCAAAGGTATCGCAAGCGACATAGGTATCAACAGATGAGCCGAGACAGTTATTGGAGAACATTTTGAAAGTATGGAACACGGGTGATTTAAATGTACCGTTCTTAGGATCGTTTGACAACAATGATGTGAGCAAAGTGAAGTTGGCCATTTTTACCACATCTGCATGTCGTATAAATGAATTGAGGCATTGCGCGATCGGTAAGACCGCCATGAAATTCCTGGCAAAGGCTCCCCACTCGTCGACAGAAAGATAGATAGGGTTTTTAAAAGCCATCTTTGCCCTTGCTTCACGGACCTGGGCAGCTACCAGCGTTATTTTTTCATCAAAATCCATGGCGCCGTTGCCCATGTAGTTATAATAGTTATCAGGGGCCCCACCCTCCCAGTAACGGTGGATGGAAAGATAATCGATCTTGTCACCGATGCCTTCCAGCACTTTCCTGTTCCAATCGAACCATTTGTTGGTGGGTTCGTACCAGGATGAACCGGAGCCGACGAATTTGATGTTGGGATCCACGGACTTCATCGCCTTGGCCGCCTCTCTTGCTGTCTCTACATAATCTTCTGCATTCTTATGGCCCAGCTCCCAGGGAAGACCGTCCACTTCGTTGCCCAGGTCCCATATCTTCACATGATAGGGTTCACGGTGACCGTTCTTTCCACGCAGGTCGGAATAATAGCTTCCTTTGTTATAATTGCAATATTCAACCCAGTAGGCGGCGTCCAGAATGGATCCAAGACCAAGGTTTACGCAAACGACATTTTCACTGCCGATGGATCTGTTTAAAGCTATCCACTCATCTGTACCCACCTGGTTTGTTTCAGGGCCGCCCCACGCGAGATTGATGCGGGTCGGACGCTGTTCTTTCGGGCCGATGCCATCTTTCCAGTCGTAGCCCATCAGAAAGTTGCCGCCCGGCCACCGCATGTTGGTGATTTTCAATTCCCGCATGGCATCTATGTAATCTTTCCTGAAGCCATTCCCGTCTGCAAGCGGAGATCCCGGATCATACAAATTGCCGTAAAGCGTGTTGAACTCAACAGAATCGGGCAACCCCAGGCGCCTTCCATTAAAATGGATCGGCTCCATGAAAACCCCATAGATCTTTGGATCTATCTCTGAGATAACGCGGTCGACATCGATCTTTATTGTGGCGGTTTGGGTAAACCCGCCGAAGGAGAGCATCGGGATAAAGCAGCAGGCAAGAATCGTTCTTTTCATATACAAGGCATTATATATTTATGCAATACGTTGAATATCAGAATAGCATTTTCAGGAGTAACCCGGTATGGGATTAATGTTGTTCTGACAATTATTATCCTAAAATAAGTATTATTTCAGAATTTGCAATCGATTGCATAAATTTTTCTTTCTCCGAAGATATGTTACTCCCCTATCCTGAAAGGTGCGGCCGGCAACCCTTCCTTATTATACAGGTTGGGATTGACGGGATCATCCGCCCATGCGTACCGGACATATTTTGGATCCTTCACTTCGTCGCTCCATACTATTACTTTGCCGTCTTCGATCCTTGCATTGGCCCAAACAAATCTTTTATCGGCTCCTGCTATGGCGAACTCCTGCGGGTCTTCGCCGTCATTGGTGACAAGACCGCTGCCCGTATCGTCGAACCGAAGGATTATTTTATGCTCCTCCGTGGTAAATGACCGGCAGATTGGGCCGGAACCAACAACATTCCCGCCGTAAGCCATCTTGCAGGCGGCCAGCGCCAACCTGTCCCCTACCTCTTTTTTCCTATCTGGATGCAGATCGTTCCATTCGCCGAGATCGATGGCTGCCGCCATAGCCGTGTTGGGTACTGAGAGTGACTTTGCCTGGGCTTCTCTCAGCCCGGCCCACGCGCTTTCCGAAGGCAGATAGCTGTAGTCTCCAAATCCCGGCAGCTGTACGAAAAGGAAGGGAATATCCCCCTCTTTCCACTTACTCCGCCAATCCGCGATCATGGCGGGCTGCAACCTGGCATATTCAGCAGCCCGCCCCGTGTTGGCTTCACCCTGGTACCACAGGAAACCTTTTATCGTGTACACGGTCAGCGGAGCCAGCATAGCATTGTACAGGGCAGCCGGCTGGTTCTGTGCTGTGAAACTGCCTGCGCCGCCAAAACTTCGGTGCGACGCAAATACTTCTCCCACCTTATACTGCCAGTAGCCTTTCAGATCGATGGTATCGTCTCCTGCAATGAGAGAATAGGGTTTGTCGGGGACAAAACCGCCCTTGCCAAAATGATTAATGACGCGGACGACGATCAGATTCTTTCCGGGCTTTAACAATCCGGCAGGGACAGCATACCGCCTTTGAGGATACATGTAAGTAGTGTTGCCGACCAGCCGGCCATTGATGTACAGGAAATCCTCGTCTACGATGCGCCCCAGGAAAACTTTGGCCGGCCGTCCTGCCATGGAAGCGGGAACATCGATCTCTTTCCTGTACCAGACAGAACCATCCAGGTCCTTTATCCCCTGGTCTTCCCAATAGCCGGGAATAGCGATCTGTCTCCACCCTTTTGGAACATAATCCGGATCATACCAGGGAATGGGGCCGGACAGGCCTTTGTCCTTGTCCCGAAACATATGGTCGCCGGCGTTGCTATGTCTAAAGCTATTGACATACGAGGTATCCTTATTCCTTTGCACGGCCTTCTCCAGGTCAGGGAATGCTTCAAGCCCTTCTTCGCTGGTCCATGCCTCGATGGGAGAGCCTCCCACACTGGCGTTGATCAGGCCGATAGGGATATGATATCTCTCATGGATATCCTTTGCAAAGAAGTAGGCTACCGCCGAAAATTCCAGCACATCCACGGGGTTGGCGGATCTCCATGTGCCTTCCGGCAGGTCGTTACGGGGCCCCCGCAGGTCCGTAAGCGTGGGTATCCAGAATTGTCTTATCTCCGGGTAGTTGGCGCGATCGATCTCATCCTGGTAACGGACGCTATGCAATTTCATTTGGTGCACCATATTGGACTGGCCCGAGCATAACCATACATCCCCTACCAGTATATCGTGGAGCGTGATCTTATTCCTGCCGCTGATGTTCATGGTATAGGGACCGCCTGCGCGCGCAGGGGCCAGCCGGATAAGCCAGTTGCCCTTGCTGTCCGCGGTCGTCCGGTAAGAATGTCCGTTGAATTGCAGGCTGATCCTTTCCCGCCCGGATGCCCATCCCCAGACATTGATATAGGCATCACGCTGAAGGACCATGCTGTCCCTGACAAGACGCGGCAGCCTGATCTGCGCGGATGCGGATAAGCCGTGCGCAATGAACAGAATAATGGCCAAAGTTCCGGCAGCGATAGTCGATAGTTTTTTCATGTGATATTCTTTATCGTCTCATCGTGTCATCACGAATGATATCATCCAGGTCATGCACAGGCCGTTCGATATCCGGAGGTATCGGCTGCCGGCTGAATTGCCCGAAATATTGCAGGCATGCATCTTTCCAAAGCTGTGCGTTGCTGCTTTGACTGCGGAGCTTGCTTTGTACCAGCACAAATCGCTCATCGTCCACATAAGGCCGGACCTTATCCCAAATGTTTTGAAATTCCCGCACCTGCCGCACACCTTCCTCATAATGATAACAAAGCTCCTGCCATAGCGTACGACCGCTGCGCATACGATAGCTCCAGGGCAGATGATGGAACCACAACAGGTACATATCAGGGCAGGTAAACAGACTGTTGAACTGAGAACGCAGAGGCTCATGGTACTGGCTGACCGCATCGGAGCCAGTGTTTGTGCGATCGAAACCGATGCCGCCGGTGTCGGCCTTATGGTAATAAGGAGGCGTCCAGTCCGGCCGTACTTTTTGGGGCGCCCACCAGGGACCAGGTCCATAGTGTTCATTAGCAGAGAATAAATGATGCAGGCCCAGCGGCATCATATAGTTGACGGCCGCTTCGCGGCTCCGGAGCATCATTTCCCTGACGGGCTGCAGGAAATGCGTTTCCCAGTCTGCCTGGTAACCAGCCGGTTCTTTCCGCTGCCGCTGTATGGGGTAAAAGGTCAGCCGCAGCCATTCGTCCGCGATCTGCCCGCTTGTCAGCCGGTTATTCCATGCCAGCCGCCCAAAGGCATACCAGTTGGCCTGCGCAAAGGGATGGCCGCACCAGTTGGAGTCAAGCCCGATGTTGGCGACGCCCGCGATGGCTGTATACCGTTGAGGATACAGGCTGCCGTCCGTACAATGGGCGACGGTGCTGCCGGGACCTCCCTGCCAGGTATCGCTCTTCAGGCACTCTTCCCACATGGGGGCGAGAAATACAAGGTGCACTGCCTGTCCGAGATATTCCTGCGTCACCTGGAACTCGGGCATGACGTCCGTCTTTTTCATAGCGCCGAAAAGAGGGCTGAACGGCTCACGGGGCTGGAAATCCACCGGGCCGTTCTTCACCTGTATGATCACGTTATCCCGGAATTGGCCGTCGAGGGGGGTAAATTCCGCATAGGCCTGTTTGGCGCGGTCCTTGTCGGAAGCCTTATAAACAAAAGCCCGCCACATGATGATGCCTCCAAAGGGCCTGATGGCGTCGGCCATCATATTGGCGCCATCCGCGTGACTGCGGCCGTAATCCTGCGGACCCGGCTGTCCTTCACTGTTAGCTTTTACCAGGAAACCGCCGAAGTCAGGAATGAGCTGATAGATATCTTTTATTTTTTCTTTCCACCAATTTTCAACGCCCGGGTCCAATGGGTCGGCGGTAGTCAGGCCGCCGATCTGCACCGGGGATGAGAACCTGACGGAGAGGTATGTCCTGATGCCATAAGGACGTAGGATGTCCGCGATGGCTTTTACGCGGGCGAGGTAATCGGTGGAGAGGATGAGCGGAGAAGCGTTGACATTGTTCAACACCGCTCCGTTGATACCGACGGAGGCATCCGCACGGGCATATTGCTGCCAGAGAACCTTATCGCCATCCGTGATGGCAAAGGGGTTTGACTTGCGCCAGAAGATGGAGCCGCCCGCATATCCTCTTTCAATGGAACCATCAGGGTTATCCCAATGGTCTAAAATGCGGCGTTCGTAAGACGGGTTACAGACTTCCTCGCTTATCGGCAGTCCTGTTTGCTGGCGGCGCAGCAGCTCATATACGCCGTACAGGATGCCGGCATCAGTCTTCGCTTCGATCCCACGCTGGCCGAGCCTGAAGCCATCTCCTTTAATGGCCCGGTCTTTTGTAAATGCCAGCACGACGGAAGCGTCTGCTTTTCCGACCCATCCGTCCTCCAATTCCCTGCGGGCGATAGCAAGAGCAGGCGAGCTTCGTTCACAGATCACCCGGACGGGCAGAGCAGTGCGGGGACGCAGCCATAGCTCATGTCCGTTTTCCGCACGGATCCGCAGCACGGTACAACATATGATCAGGCAGGTAAGGATCTTTTTCATTACAGGAATTATTTATTCAAAACGAAGCCAGTCTATTTCCACCGGTCTATCATCCTTTGAAGCTACAAATAAGTTGTGTACACCGGAAAGGTTCGTCTTCAAAGTACTTGTGACAATCTTCCACTCAGTAACCGTCGGGGAAACCTGTATATCTGCTATCAACGGACCATCAAGCGCATCGGCCCGCACCTGCAGGACGCCCCCGGCACGTGTGGACAAGCGCAACGACACGGACCGCAACGGGCGGCTGCCAAGATCGACACTATTGTATTGCACCCAGGCGCCGCCTCTTTCCAATGCCGTCTTCCATCCTTCGAAGGGATGCAATGTATCCAGGAAACCAATGGAAGTACCGGCCGTGCTGATATTACTGTACCTGTCCGGTTGGATCATATGGGTCGCATCGGTGACGCCTGCGCCCCTTAAAGTGGGAATTACTTTTTGGATCGTTCCATCGCTATTGAAGAACAGGCTGTCGATGCGCACAGACCTGGCTTTATCGAAATGCGGCGACAGATCATTGTGATGATAGAACAGGTACCATTGGTCTTTGAACAGTACGATCGACTGATGATTGGTCCAACAGCCGGTGGGCGATTCATCCATGATGACCCCTTTTACAGCGAACGGCCCCATCGGGTTATCGCTGGTGGCATATTCCAGGCACTCGGTCTTGTTCTGTACATGCGGATAGGTGAGATAGTAAATTCCATTACGTTCGAACAGGAAAGGGCCCTCTTTTAGACCTTTCGCCGGCAGCTCCTGCAGGATGACAGGCGCTGATGCCAGCTCCACCATATTGTCCTTCAGCCTGGCGGCATAGATGTTTCCCTGGGCCCAGTACAGGTAGGCCTGTCCGTCCCTGTCGATAAATACATTGGGATCAATGCCATGGACATTCTTCATCGGCTCCGGCTGAGGCACAAAGGGCCCCTCAGGCCTGTCTGCAATCGCCACCCCTATGACAAATCCTCTTCCATAGGTCGAGTCCCGGGGCGAAGAGGGAAAATAAAAATAATATTTTCCATTGCGGCAGATGCAATCGGGCGCCCACATGCTATAGCTGTCCGGCCTGACCCAGGGAACTTTGTCCTGGCTTACGATAACCCCATGATCCGTCCAATCGGTGAGGTCGGAGGAAGAGAACACATGATAATCTTCCATGCAGAACCAGCCGACCCTGCCCTTTCCCGGTGCGGCAAGGATATCATGGGACGGATACAGATATATCTTCCCGTTGAATACCCTTGCTGTAGGATCCGCGGTATACTGTGTGGTAATAATGGGGTTCTGCGCGGGCAGGCGGTGAAAAATGCTCATCCCTGTCATCACCAGGAATATTGCTGTCGAGTATCGGACCATAATAAAATACTTTTTAAGCGGCTGGGCGTTAATACCCCGGATTTTGATACGCCTTTTTCTCTGCGTCTGAAGTAGCCATCGCATCGATCTGCCCTTGCGGAATAGGTTGCAGGTATAGCTGTGGGGTGATCGTACGGACGTTCGTTTGAGGCGTATGATCGCCAAAAGCAATTCCTCCCACGGTATAGGTAGCATAATTGTAGCCTTCCTGGTTATCCAATCCGAATCGTTGCGTCCGCACCAGGTCGTAAAACCGATAGCCTTCTCCGTAATACTCCCTGGAACGCTCTGCAAGAATATACCCAATAGTGATGGTGGCCGGCGTTGCCGCGGTCATCGCAGCACTGAAGTCCGCCACATAGGCAGCACGGCTGGCATTGCTGTACTTCCATTTGCCGGCGCGTGCGCGGATAACATTGATCAGCGACGTGGCATCATATCCGGCGACGGTAGTTGCCCCTTTAACGGCTGCCTCCGCCGCAATAAAATAAAGCTCCGAAAATTTTGCGCCGGTGTACGGTCGCGTGCTGCCGGCATTGGGACTTCCGAGCCCCCCGTTATTGTCAGTCCGGTAAGGTCCCAGCTTCCAGATGCCCGGATAAGCTATACGGTTATAAGCGCTCGGAGAGATAACAAAATCAGCACGACCCGGCAACACGCCTGCCCCTACGCTGCTCTTGTAAACGGAATTGGAATAGTCGATCCCCGGAACGTCGTCGGGTAAAAAGGTCAGGACAGGACTGCCTTCCGTGATCGGTAAAAAATTGGCATTATACAGCGTCGTATATGGAAGACCGGCTTCCTTTATATTGCAACGATAGACGGTAGTAAATGTACCGTCGTAACGGGAATCGTTCGTCTTATCTGCAAAGGTCTGCGTAAATACCTCTATGGTGGGCGCATTGCGCACCCAGGGTCGCCCCCCCCATTGCTCGGAGGCGCGGCTCACCGGTGTTGTCGAAGTCCAGGACGTCGGTGAGGTAGAGCTCGTGATAGTAGGATAAGCCCAGGTTTGGAACCAGCTGGACCAGTTATCCGGCGTACCGCCGGCGCCATAGCTAAGACTGCTGACATTGTACTGCGCGCTTGACTGCGTATGATCGGAAAATAACATACACTCGTTGTTATAATCATTTGTAGCCGCGTTCACATCATAGTAAGTAGGCTGCAGACCGTAGATCCCGGGATTTTGAATGGCGTTTACCGAAATATCATATGCCTGCTGGAAATACCAGGCCGGATCATGTCCGTCCGGGTCCGTCCTTGGACTTCCGGCTTCTACAGGATACGAAGGAATGCTGTTGGGATTCTGAAGCCACCAACCATAGGTAAGATAAGCCTTGGCTAAGAACAGCTGGGCTACCTGTTTTGTCACTGCGCCCATTACCCGTCTTGTGGAAGGCAGATCCGCCACGGCCGCAACCAGGTCGGGGAAAATAGCCTTTGTGTAAACGATAGACACCGAATCGCGCTTCGAAGTCCTGATCGTAGACGTATTGAATTGCAGCCTGCCTGAACCCAGATCCAGTGGCACCCCTCCAAAAGTCTGTACCAGCAAAAAATAGTCGAATGCCCGGAAAAATCTTGCCTCTGCTATATATGACTTCGCCACACCCGCTGTAGCTGCATATTGGATCACTCCGCTGGCCGTATTGATATAGGGGTAGGTGTTACCCCAAAGCTGGCCGGCATCGCTCAGGGTAGGCGTCGGATGGACCCCAGGCACGGAATAGTCCTGCGCCTGGAAATTGCTGCCGCTGCCACCGCTCTGTCCCCATGTTGTCTCATCCGTGCCGCATTGACACATATTCCAGTAATAGGCATTCCCATAAATATTGCGCAGGTGCGCATATAAGGCGGTGAGGCCGCCTAAAACACCGTTCTGGGTTTGAAAATATTGTGGCGTAAACGTGCTCCGCGGTGTTTCTTTCAATACTTTCTGGCATCCCGCCATTAGGAACAATGCCGGTACAGCCCTGAATATATTTATAAGTAAACGGTTCATATGGTGTCTTTTTTAAAAAGTTACATTTAAGCCGAAAATGAAATTTCGTGTGGAAGGCGTGTTCGTGCCGATGGTCAGGATACGGTGCTGTGTCGCAGGTGTTGCCGAGTTCTGATCGCCATAAGAGTTAGTCTCCGGGTCCATATGGGACATCTTCGTGTAAGGCGAGAAGAACACGAACGGATTCTCTACCGTGCAATAAACGCGCATTCTCTGTATGCTGGCCGCCTTCAGCCATCGCTGGGTGAAATTATAGCCCAGCGTCATCGTGCGGACCTTCAGGTACGTGGCGCTGAAATAGCCCATCGTGGTTCCCCAGGCCGGATTGTCGCCTCCGGCGCCGCCTGGTCTGGGAGCGAACGTATTGAAGTCGCTTGCATGGTTATTGGTCGGCGTCCAGTAATCCACCTTTACATTATTACCCGACCGGGAATTGAGGTTATTCAGATAGCCTGCCGAGGAATACAGCGTACTGATAAGCGTACCGCCACTCCTGAATACACCTGTTATGCCCAGCTCGAAGCCTTTGTAGGCCACGCGTGTGTTGAAGCCGCCTTCAAATTCGGGCTGCATGTCATAGATCTGACGGTCATCATTATTTAAATTAGTTCCGGCCTGATTTTTCCGGTTGGGTACACCATTGACAAAATGAAGGGACGTATCGTTCCCGTTATAAGCAACCTTGATCATCCCCACATTTCCGCCGGGATAGGCCGCCTTCAGATATCCACTGGCGCTATCCGCATAGGTCATTAGCCCTATCCTCTTGTAGTCGTAAACCACATCGATGGGATGCCCCGGGAACCATTGGTTGCCTTTGTCATAAGGCTGACCCGAGTACAAGCTCACCAGCTTATTGCGGTTGCGATAGAGATTGACGCCCACCTCCCAGGTCCAGCCATGATAATTGTCAAGAATAACGCCGTTCAGCGAGAGCTCTATACCCTTGTTCTGGGTCGCGCCTATATTGGCGGTATAGCTGCTGACACCGGACGTCGTCGGAAGGCCGACGCTCAGGAGCACATTGCTGGTATTTACGGTGTAATAATCGATGGTACCCGTGAGACGGTTCTTCAACAAGGAAAAATCGACACCGTAGTTCCAGGTTTTGGAAAACTCCCAGCCCAGTGTAGGATTGGGCAGTTGGTTGACATAATAACCCATCGCATATCCGGAGGGCCCGAAATTATACGGACTGGTCTTCAATGCGCCGAGCGTCTGGTAAGGGTTGATCGCCTGATTGGACGTTTGTCCATACCCTGCCCGCAGCTTAAGCGCATCTACAAACGAAACCCTGTCCATAAACCGCTCGTTCTTTATATTCCATCCCACGGAGACGGCCGGATAAGAATGGTACTGATGCCCGGGCGCCAGTACGGAAGAAGCGTCCGAGCGGAAGGCGGCGCTTATAATATAGCGGTCGTTGTATGTATAGATAAGCCGTCCCATATAGGATAATAAGCCATACTGGGCATAAGTGCCGTTGCCGACGGTGGACGTCCCGCTCTGATCAGCCAGCACATACGATAAATTATAGAACTGGAAAGCATCGGAGGGCAGGTGATTGGCTGAAGCCGCCGAAGACCATTTCGTATTTTGCTCTACGGAATACAATGCCACCGCGCTGACCTTATGTTTTCCAAAAGACCGGTCATACGTCAGCAGGTGCTCGATGGTATAATCTATCTGTTTCATGTTGCTGTCCGAGGCGCTGGATGGGTTTGTCGCCACACCGCTGAAAACGCCTGTTCCAGTGTAGGAGCCATAATCATCCTGGTGTAAATACAACCCCACGTTGACCCGGTACTTCAGCCCTTCCACTCCCGGGATCCTGATCTCACCAAAGATGGAATTATTGGTAGTATAACCTCTGTCAATATCGATGTATTGATCCCCCAGCGCATCGAGGGCATGGCGCGTATACGCCCAGTTCGGTCCCGTGGTGTTCAACGTTACCGTCTGTTTCCAGCTGCCATCAGGATTCCGCGGATTGGCGATGGGCGTCAGGTTCATGGTGGCATAGGGTCCCAGGTTCTGATCGTGATTATTTACATAATAATTGTTCGTCACCAGGCCAACACGGAAAAGACTGCCGATCTTTTGTTCGAGGGCTGTACGGATGCTATATCGCTCATAATATTGCAGCGGGATGACCCCCTGGTCCTTGAAATAGGTAAAACCGATGCTATAGCTGCCCTTTTCCGAACCGCCGGAAACGCTCAGGTCCTGGTTGGTGACGTATCCGGTCCGGTACAACAGCTTTTGCCAGTTGGTATTTACGCTGTCGTTCTCATCCAGCGTATTGTTGCGTATGGAAGCACCCGGCGTCGCATTGTTCGCTTTGCGAAGCGCAACAAACTCAGGTCCATTCATCATGGGATATTCGCCCCAGACCTTTTTAAGACCGGCATATCCATTATAGCTGATGTGTGCTTTTTGACCGGCCGAACCTTTATTCGTCGTGATCAATATCACACCATTAGCGCCCCGGGAACCATAAATAGCTGTCGCAGAGGCATCCTTTAAAATATCGATACTTTTGATCTCGGTGGGACTGATATCATTCAGGGTTCCAATAAATGGTATGCCATCCAGGACTACCAACGGATCATTGGTGGCGTTGAGCGAACGCGTACCCCTGATGCGGATCTGCATTCCTGAACCCGGTTTTGAGGACGTCTGCTGCATTTGGACGCCCGCAATACGGCCCTGGAGGGCCCGGGAGATGTCCACTGCCGGAACCTCATTTACCTTATCACCGCTGATGGTGGCCACCGCACCGGTGACGTCTTTCCTTTGCTGCGTGCCGTAACCGATGACAACGACCTCGTTGAGATCGTTCTTGCCGGGTTGCAGCAATATGTCCATGCTGCCTGACCGGGCTTTAACTTCCTTTGCTGCATAGCCAACATAAGATACGACCAGGATGGAACCCCGCGGTACGGAAATGGAAAAATAACCAGCGGTATCGGTAGTGACCCCTCCCTTGCCTTCCTTTAGCGCAACAGTAGCGCCTGCCACCGGCCCGTTAAATTCGTTGAGCACACGCCCTTTCACCGTCACGGTGCTCTGGGCGCTTGTCAGTACAGGGAGCAAAAACAGCAGCGGGATGAGAAGTATGTTCACACGTTTTGCAATCGTCATAAGCTTTGGTTTTAAATATTACACGCAAAACTACCGGCAGCCCTTTTTTTGCACTTGCCGCAATCGGGCAATTCATAGCACAAATTCGTCAACAGCCCATACCAGGATTAAATTTTTGATTGAGGATCAACAAATTAAGGTTGACTTCCGTATAATAAGCCCGCTCCTGAGAACAATAGCCGCCACCGTTCTGCTGGAGGTCTTTTCTTGCAGCCGATCCATCATTTGATGGACGGCCGCCTTGCCGATGTGATGTCCCGGATAGTCGATGGTCGTAAGCGGTGGTTCTGTCATCAAAGAAACCGGATCATTACCAAACCCTGCAACAGCTATCTCCCCCGGTATACAAATGCCTTTTTCTTTTAGCGCAGAGATACATCCCGCTGCACATTCATCGCTTGCTGCGAATATGGCGTCTGGCTTTTTCCGTTGCTGCCAAATTGTCCTTATAGTATGTATTCCATCTTCCCGGGTCAGGGCACAGGGGATAATATGATGGTCCTTTACTGGAATGCCGGATTCCGTCATTGCCTGTCTGTAGCCGGCGCATAACCCGGCATATACCGGCAGGGAACCACTGGAAGTAATATGTACGATCTGTCTGCAGCCCCTCACGAGCAGGTGCCGCGTCATGTCGTAACCTGCCTTATGGTTATCGGTAGATATGTTGACAAAAGGATGCTTCTCTTCTCCGCTGTCAATAAGGATGACAGGTATATCTCTTTTCAGAAAGGGGTCAAAATGCTGCATGTTTCCGGCAGTTTTTTCTGACGGAACCACCATCAGGGCATCCACTCTTTTATTAAAAAGGAGGTTAGCACAGATCGCTTCTATTTCTTTGGAACCCAGTGATTGCATAACCAGCAGACAATACGCTTGCTGCCGTGCGGTTTCCTCCATGGCGGAGACGATAGCGGACATCCTATGCGTATTTAGTTGTGGAACGATGCATCCAATGGTATTACTGCGACCGCTGCGTAGCATTCTGGCGCTATCGTTCATTCGATAGCCCAGGCTGGCTGCCATCTCAAATACACGCTTTTTCGTCCGTGGACTTACAGAGGCTTCGCCATTCAGCGCGCGGCTTATCGTGGCGATGGACAAGCCAAGCCTGGCAGCCAGGTCATAAATAGTTATGTCTTTTTGACTATCCGGTGATTGCATTGTTCGTGCCCAGATAGTAAAATTGAAGGGGAAAAGTCTGGCAGGCTGCTACTTTTTGATAATTTTCTATCCCGGATGTTTCATTTCGGTCGCAAAAGCCGCTTCCGTACGCTTAACTTACTTGTTTCCGCTTCAGTGAAACAAATTCGGAAGGAGAAACATTGAATTTTGCTTTAAATGCCCTGGTGAAGTAATTGGGCGTGGTAAACCCGACGGCGTAACCTATTTCCGAAATTTTCATATTGCTTCTCTCCAACAGATCGGCGGCCTTATTCAGCTTTATAGACCGGATGAATTCCACAGGCGTTTCCCCCGTAAGATCAACGATTTTTCTGTAGAGCGAGGCATGGCTCATATAGACATGCCTGCACAGATCTTCCACCGAAAGGGTCGCACTGTCCAGATTCGATTCGATATACTGCGTAACGGACAGTATCAATCTCTCATCCTCCGACTCCACCTCGTTGACAGGTGTTTCGATATTCAATCTCCTGGTATAAGTCTGCTTAAGCTGTTGATTGAGCGTAACCAGGTTCCTTATCTTGATATTCAATATTTCGAAACTAAATGGTTTCGTCAGGTAATCGCTGGCCCCCGTCTCAAGCCCTTTGAGCTGGTAGGCCTCTCCGGTCAGCGCTGTCAACAGGATGACGGGTATGTGGCTGGTCCGCTTTTCCGATCTTATTTTCCGGCTTAACTCGATCCCGTCCATATCGGGCATGCTGATATCGCTCACTATAACGTCCGGGTGACGGGAGATCGCTTTTTGCCATCCCTCCCTGCCGTCGCCCGCTTCAATGATCTTATAATAATACTTCAGATTGTCTTTCAGGTAGCTGCGGAAATCTTCATTGTCTTCCACCAACAGCACCGTCAGCATGTCGGTGGCAGGTACTTTTGCCGAGACAGCTGTCGATGCGGCGATTTCATTTTTGAGTGTATTTTCGTCAGGCACGATCTCATTTACCGAGCCTGGGATATTTTCCAATGGGAGACTGACGGTAAATACGCTGCCTTTGCCCGGTGCGCTTTCCACGGAGATCGTACCGCCATGTAACCGTATAAAATCTTTGGTAATGGACAGCCCGATCCCGCTGCCTTTATTGATGACCCCGGCATGGGCATTCCCCTGAAAAAAGCGATCGAAAATCCGGCGTTGATCATCGGCGGAGATCCCGCATCCGGTGTCGGAAATAATGATCAGGAATTCTTTCGAAGGATGCGCTTGTTTTATCTCCAAAGAGATCTTGCCATCCTTTCCCGTGAATTTGAATGCATTCCCCAGCAAATTAAACAATACCCGCTCGATCTTATCCCTGTCAAATAACGTATAGAAATGGTTAAGCCCTGCCTTGTAAGTAAAAGCTATCTGCTTGCGCTCGGCTATGTCCCTGAAGGATTCTGCCGCCTCCCTTAAAAAATGTATAATATCGCCCTCTGTACAATTAAGCTTCAGCTCCTGGTCTACGAGCTTGCGAAAGTCAAGCAGCTGGTTCACCAGGTTCAGCAGTCTCCTTGCATTACGTTTCACCATGTTCAACTGTCCCTGCTTGTCCGGATCCGCCTCTGTTGCCTGCAATTTGTCGATGGGCCCCGTGATCAGCGATATGGGAGTCCTGAACTCGTGGCTCAGGTTTGTCAGGAATTTGATCTTCAACTGGTCAAACTCATGTAAACGCTCTGCTTCCATCCTCTCCTGCTCGATCAGTTGCTTCATCCGAAGCCTTTCCTGTTCCAGTGCAAACCTGTTTTTAAGTTTCCGAATGGCACGGTACCGGATGGCCCAGAGTATCACGCCTGCAATAAGCATATAAAACACATAGGCGTATCCTGTGAGCCAAAAAGGAGGTTTTACATAAATCCTTATCGTGGCGGGTTTTGTTATCCATGCTCCATTTGAATTTTTGGCCCTTACTTTCAGTAAGTAGTTCCGGGGGTATAGATTGGTAAATACAGCCGCCCTGGAAGTCCCTATGTCATTCCAGGACTTGTCAAACCCCTCCAGTTGATACATAAAGCGGCTTTCTCCCGGCGTCGTATAGTCCAGCGTAGTAAACTCGACCGAGAAATTCTGCTTGTAGTCAAGCCTGATCTCGCCTCCTGGAATTACATTACGGCCACCTATTTTCAGGTTGGTAAACACCACCACAGGAACATTTTTATTATCCTTCAGGTCAGTTGGCTGAAAATAATTAAAGCCTTCTATTCCGCCGAAGAACAGCCGCCCGGAGGATTCCCTTAATCCGGCGCCGGGACTGAAGGAGCTTTGCTGCAAGCCATTCTCAGATGTATAGTTCTTAAAGATCGACGTTACAGGGTCCAGACAGCTGACGCCCTTATTAGTGCTGACCCATAATCTCTCCGCCTCATCCTCAAGTATCTTGTAGACGACTACGTTGGCCAATCCCTGCTGCTCTGAATAGTTGACAAACCGCTTGCGGTTATAGTCTAGTTGACACAGACCGGCGCTGGGCGTACCAGCCCATATGATCCCTTTACTATCTACATGAAGCGTTGTCGCGTCATCCAGCGGCAGACCAGTATTGGCCCGGTTGAACTGGCGGCAGCTACGCTGCACAGGATTATACAAAGCAATGCCGGAGCCTATTGTGCCAATCACTATATTACCCGTACTATCCTCCTCGATGGCCCGGATGAACCCTTTTGAAAGCAGCTTGCTCCCGGTACCATCTGCGATAACATCGCAGAAGCGGTGAAAAATACCCGATCCCGGATCGTACATGCAAACCCCCTTTCCATTCGTGCCGAGCCACATATTGCCCTGTCTGTCCCTTTTGATACAAAAAATATCGTTGTGCGGAAGGTCTTTTATACCCTTTCCCAGTTGGTAATGTCTGACCATCCCGTTCCGGGTATCCAGCACATAGAGTCCCTGGTGAAAAGTCCCGATCCAGATCTCGTTGCCTCTGCGCTCGAGTGAAAGTATGATCAATCCCTGGTTTTTATTTCCTTCCCCTACCTCAAGGTGCCGGCACCATCCCGTTCTTCGATCGAAGACGTTCAATCCGCCGCCGTCGGTGCCTACATATATCTGCCCGCCGGGACCTTCGGCAAAAGAATTTATTTTGGGTGAGCTGAGTCCATGAGGATCAAAGGGATTGTATTGGACAAGATTGAAGAAAGCAAGGTTCCTGTCATATTTATTTATTCCGTCCTGGTTGGTGCCGACCCAATAAATACCATTCCCATCGATAAATATGCTCCGCGCCGAGTGCCCTTTGAAGCTGTATTTATTCCTTGCATCTTCCGTCACCCGCTGTACAATGTCTGTTTGCGGATCAAAAATGTTCAACCCTTCCTCTGTCCCGATCCACACCTTACCCGTGCTATCAGCGACCACGCTGTGGATGAGATCACTGCTCAGGGTGTTTATGTCCGTTTTACCGGCCTTGAAATTTCTAAGATGCCTGCCATCTGCCGCCAGCATATTGAGCCCGCCGTTATTGGTGCCGAACCACAAACGTCCGTCCCTGTCCTCGGCGATGGTCCTGACCACGCTGTCGCCCAACAGTTCAGGATCTGTTCCCTTATTAAAACGCAAAAAGTCATCTGTGCCGGGCTGGTAGAGGTACAGACCTTTGTTCGTCCCCACCCATAATCTCTGTTTACTATCCCGGAAAACACAGGTGACCGTATTCGACAACAGCCAATTGGATCTGGCAGAATCACCCGTATAGTATTTTGCATGATGGCTGGCAGGATCGTAAAGAATGAGCCCCGCATAGCTGCCTAACCAGAGACGGCCATTGCCGTCTGAACAGATAGTACGAACAGCTGTTCCGTTTGCGATATCATAGTTGTGAAAGCAATCCCTCTTGCTGTCGTACAGCGACAGTGTCGTGTTAGTCCCTACCCACAGACGGCCTTGCGGATCTTCAAATAGTATCCGTATTTGATTCGTAGCAATACTATTAGTATCCAGAATATTATGATTATATACCCGGAAATTGCTGCCATCGAACCTGTTCAGTCCGTCTTCGGTAGCAAACCACATGTAGCCCAGTCTGTCCTTTAATATACAATTGACAGTATTGGAAGAGAGCCCATTCTTGCTGCTGAAATTGATAAAATTCAATTCATCCGGCTGAGCCTTCGAGACTTGCCACCATCCGATCAGGAATAATATTGAAAGAGAGTATCTCACAATCGTTATGATTGCAAAATACGATAAAAATCGAAAATGTAATCGGTTGCAAAAAATGTATTTGTATATCTTTGACTAATCAGCCGGTTATTACATACACTTATCAAAATGAGTTAACCCTTGATTCGTATGAATTACAACAGCTACTTAAAGCGTCATTTTAGAGATACCATAGTATATGTTTTTTTTATCCTGTTAATTCCCAAAGGCTTATTTGCCCAAACCGACCCGGCATTTAAACCCATATCGGCAGATATCATCAAACTTTCGTCTAAAGTCTTGGGTGAAGACCGGAAAGTTTATATTTATGTACCGCCAACAGATACCTTGTTGCCCAATAAGCGTTACCCGGTGTTATACGTACTTGACGGGGACAATCACTTTAGCCTGATCGCAGAATATTGCCGGTATCTTAGCCGTTGGGATGTAAATGTTGTGCCCGAAATGATTATAGTCGGCATCCCTAATACAAACCGCACAAGGGATCTTACCCCAAGCCATAGTATTTTTGATTATGAAGGAAAGCCTGATACCAGTTCAAACTCCCGGTATAAGTCAAGCGGCGGCGGCAATAATTTTTTGCAGTTCATAGATGCTGAGCTGATACCTTATATTGACACGCACTACAAAACACAACCCTTTAAAATTTTTGCGGGACATTCATTCGGCGGTATCACCACGATCAATTGCCTGTTAACGAAGCCGGATATCTTTGGTGCTTATATAGCCATAAGCCCATCCTTTTGGTGGGATAAAGGGTATTTACTTCGCCTCGCTGATGAAAAGCTAAAAAATGGTCGGATTATTAATAAAATGATCTTTTACAGTGATGCGAACGAAGGAATGCCGGACGACCCTACCTTCCATACGAATCTTTTAAAATTCGACTCTATAATAACCCATAGAAAGATAAAGGGTTTAGACCATAAGTATGTTCACTATCCCGAAGACACTCATATGACGGAACCCATAAAAGCCTATTATGACGCTTTGCGGTTTATTTTCAGGCAATGGGATCACCGCCAGAAGTAAACATGAACAACATAGCAATATGGGCGGCTGTACGCTGCGAGATTAAAATAAGGAATCCGTGTCGCAACCACACCCTAATAATGCCGCATTCTACCCTTTTATTGAAGCGAAGCGGTTTTTATCTTTATAATCATAAATCCTGAAAATGAGACATCTAATCTACGCAATCAACCTTACCCTCGATGGGTGCTGCGACCATACAAAAGGTGGTATCCCGGACGATGAATTGTATGATTATTACATCCGTCTTGTGCAGGATGCCGGCGCGTTTGTCTACGGACGGAAAACGTATCAATTGATGGTCCCTTTCTGGCCCGACTTTGCAAAGAACCCGCCCGACAAGTCAGGCGCTGGCTACAAGTATGCCCAGGCATTTGTCGCCGTCAACAAGATGATTGTTATTTCACGAACATTGGACAATGCCGAAGGTCAGAACATTGAAATTATTCGTTCGAACCTTAAAGACGAAATATTAAAATTGAAACAGCAGCCAGGTAAACCCCTGCTTACCGGTGGTGTAGATATCCCCTCGCAGCTGATACAGCTTGGTCTGGTGGATGAATATTGCATCTTAATTCATCCCATAGTCGCAGGAGACGGAAGACGGTTAATGGAGGGAATCAGCCTGCAGGAGAAATTACAATTAAAACTACTTGAGACAAAGACTTTTAAATCAGGGGCTGTTTTGCTTCGCTATTCGAAAGAGTAATAAAAAAAGCCCGCAAAACTAACCCATCCACTGAGCAATCCATCTAAATGATTATCAAATATTTGATAATAAATTATCGTCATCAATCTGTTTAAAAGCTACCGTAAATTTGTTAAATTGCACTACAATTTAATAGCAAATGGCTGCTGAACAAAAAAACATAAAAAAAAGCGATTCGCCAGCTACGCTGAATAACCGCTCAGAAGAACAGCGTCTTATTGATAACATCAATCGTTCCGACTTGGAAAAGCTGCATCTTTTTACGCAAATGCTGCAGGTAAACAGCTTATTTAAAAAGGCAAAAGTTATCCATAAATAAATAATATTGTTGGCGGCATCGAATTGGATATCATGAGTGAAATGAAAGGATTGGAACAGTATTCTTTTGAAGAATGTCTAAGCATGGCCTCGATTGCAGATTTAGAAGGAGTTCATGTTCCTTTTCTACACATTAATCACCTCATTCAAAATAAAAAGGTGGTCAATCGGCCGAAAGATCAAGTAGATGTAATCGAATTGGAAAAAATCCGAAAGATCAGAGAAGAATGAGCCCAGCTAAAACTATACCTAATAGAAAAAATAAGGCTGGAGCAAAGGTATCCCTAAGCCTATTGCTGTTTTGATTGAATCAAATGCCGCCGCTCAATATGGTAAAGACATTTGTCTTTCAACTCTTCCATGCAGTCTCGCCTTCCCCGCAGCCATGCTGCAGGTATAACACCAGGTAACGCTTATTTGCCGGCCGCCAGACAAGGGGGTGACAAAAAAATTAATTTATATCAGGATCTGACGAAGTTAGGTTAAGATATTTTCCTTATCTTAGCTACTGCATTACTTCACTAATACACTAACCTTACTATGATTCAAATCAAAAACCTTTCCTTTGGATATCGCAAGAAAAAGTTATTGTATAATAGTCTTAGCCTCAATCTGGCGCCGGGAAGCATCATCGGATTGCTCGGGAAAAACGGCGCAGGGAAATCCACTCTACTAAAGAACATGACCGGTTTGCTTTTCCCAAAGAAAGGACATATTTCAGTCAACGGCTTTATCCCAAAGAAACGGCAGCCGTCCTTTTTGAAAACGATTTATATGGTACCGGAAGAAGTCCATGTCCCTGGCCTAACAATCAAACGATATCAAAGCCTATTTTCTCCATTCTATCCCAATTTTGACAAAGATCAATTCATAGCTTATTTGGATCAATTGGACGTGAGGGACCAAGGCAGCCTAAACACGTTTTCGTTTGGTCAGCAGAAAAAATTCATCATTGCTTTTGCCCTTGCCTGCAATACCGAAATACTTTTATTGGATGAGCCAACGAATGGACTGGACATCCCATCCAAAGCCAAGTTCAGGAAACTGATATCGTCTATATTTGACCAGGGAAAAACGATCTTCATCTCCACACACCAAATACGTGACCTCGACAATTTAATTGACCGCGTAATCATCGTGGATAATGGGGAAATTCTGCTGAATGCGTCTATCACTGAAATATCCGAAAAGCTTTGTTTTAAGACAGCCGGTCAATTTTCAACAGATGAGAACATATTGTACGCCGAACAACACCTGAAGGGATTTTCCATCGTGGGAGTGAACAAGGATAGAGAGGATTCAAAAGTAAACCTGGAACATCTCTTCAATGCAATCACGGAGAATCCAATAAAAGTAAAAGAAATCTTTGCCTAAAAAATCCCGAGCAATGAACGATATATTTAGCTTAAAGAGGTTTTTGTTATTCTTAAAAAAAACATTGTTGGAAAGGCCGGTTCAAATGTTTGGTTTTACAGTGCTTATTTTTGTTTCGGTCTTGATCCTTTACGCTTTTTGCAAAACATTTATAGGATTTGGGCCAGCACAAAACATTTCCTTTATTTGGGGTTTCGCAGGAGGCGGTTGTTTTATGGCGTCCTTTGTATTTGCCTATTTTTCTACGAATGCAAGTGGCTTATCCTATCTCACACTCCCGGCCTCACATCTTGAAAAATGGCTCTGTGGCATTTTGATTGCAGGTATATTATACCCCCTGGCTTTCCTCGTGTTCTTTCGGCTGATGGACGCCAGTTTTATTTCTGCCTATAGGTCCAGTCTCAACCCTAGGGATCCCTTGTATAAAACCCAATATGCATCTATCTTTGTTTTCCCCTTTGATGGTAGGAATACCTGGAAAGTATATTCACTTTCGTTTTTTCTTTCAGGATCCATGTTGCTTGGCTCTTTATACTTCAACAAAGTGGGGTTCATTAAGTCCGCGCTGACCGTTTGCCTGATTTGCATTGGCGGATTCGGATTGAACTGGCTCATTGCGGTCCTCTTCTTTGGTAACATCAATGATGCAGCGCCGTTCGACCACGTGACCATCCAGATTGGAAATGAAGTTGGCTCTATTGAGCCCCCTAAGCAGTGGGCCTCCATTTTTTCCTATAGTCTTGCATACGTTATCCCGATATTGATCTGGGGATTATCATTTATCCGTTTGCGTGAAAAAGAATTCTAAATCAACAGAATGGACTTTAAAGAAAACCCGGCGATTTATATACAAATAGCAGAATATGTTTGCGATCAGATTTTATTGAAGAAATGGAAAATGGGGAACAGACTTATCAGCACAAGAGATCTTGCGATCAACATGGAAGTTAATCCGAATACGGTACAGCGGGCTTACGATTTTCTTCAACAACGGGAAATTATAGTTAACAAAAGGGGGATTGGCTATTTTATTGAAGACTGTGCCATGAACCGTATTTTGGTGTTTAGGCGGGAGCAATTTATAGAAAACGAACTCCCTGTTTTCTTTAAAAATATCTACCTGCTAAAAATTGATTTCAAGGTAATAAAAACAATGTTCGAACAATTTGTAAAGGAGAATTTTAACAACTAGCGATATGAAATGGAGCACAAAGATATTAATTTCAATTTTAGCAGCAATCCTTGCAGAGATGTTCCTTTCCAATATGGTCATGAAAAAAGAATTTAATAGAGTCGACAAAACTGACCTTTATTGGAACTATGAACAAGTTTTAAACCAGCACTTTAAATATTTGAAAATTGATGGCGGCAATATTACCAATATCGCATTTGAACAAAGCCCTCATTGTTCAGTCAGGGTATTGAATGAATGGCTAAATTCACATCCTACACCTATCAATACCCGCATCGAAGATGATACACTTTTTGTTAATTTCATTTACAAACCAGTGGATTACGCAAGCACTGGCTGGATGAAATGGACTACCTTGGTCAGGATTTCTGCACCTGAACTTTTATCCGTTGAAGGCACGGATACCAAATTTGAAATGTTCAAACTAAAGCAAAAGACCTTGACGGTGAAAATGTCCGGGAGATCGACCTTCGAAGTTGAAAGCCTGATGAGGCATCTTGACAGTCTGAATATTTCTCAAAAGGATTCGTCATCACTAGTGATCGAGCTGTCAACCGACTATTGGAAGACCAATGAAAAGCATATCTTAAACTATAACGGCATGGAATTCAGAAGCCCGCAAACAATGGACATACAATCAGTAAAAGCAGATGTCCAGGGATACTCTTTATTGGATCTTGGCCACGCACAGATAAATTCTTTGAATCTAAAAGTCGAAGATAGTGCCGCAGTTATACTTTCAGGGGGTGCATTGAGAAAATTAAAATAGAATAAAAACCACTATAAGTTGCCGCCCAAAAAAAAATTTCTCTCCGGAGGTAACACATCCATAAAAAGAAATACTAACTCTAAAAGAGAATTTATGAGCAAGTTTTCAATTACCCTCCCCGATAGACGCCAGGTTCAGGTGAAAAGCGGCAAGGTCTTTCCAAAAGGAGTCATTGGTTGGGCTCTATCTCCCAAAAAAAATATTTCAAAAAGAGGCTATTTCGTAAGAACAGAATCCTCAGGAGAAGATCTCAAAGAATACATCCTTTATAGGGCAAAGGATGGGAAATGGTCCCTGGATCCGGAGGGTCAAAAGGAACCAAAAGAAAATACGATGGAATTTGAGATAAAAAAGGCGATAGAAGTCTTTGAAAGTCAACGCTAAAATGTCTTGTACAAAACAGAGCCGTTTTGTTGAGCTTCTTGAAACACATGTGGGTATACTTCATAAAGTAAGCCGCCTGTATCAGGACCAGAAGGAAGATCAGGACGATCTGTTTCAGGACATAATTTTACAATTATGGCAGTCTTTTGATACTTTCAGAGGAGATAGTGAGTTTAGCTCATGGATGTATAAAGTAAGCATTAATACCGCGATTACCTACTTTAAAAAGAAAAACCGCAGACCGGATCGGCAGGTGTTGCCGGACACAGCCATTCTCGCTACTGAATCCCGCTCCTCCGTCGAACAGGAAGATCGGATGGCGATCCTTTATAGCGCCCTCCATAAATTGGATAAGGTCGAGAAAGCGCTCGTATTTCTGTATCTGGAAGGGCAAAATAGCCGGGAGATAGCACTCGCATTAGGCATAAGCGCCGTGAATGTTCGCGTAAGACTTACGAGGATAAAAACCAAATTAAAAACAATTCTTAAATCAATGGGTTATGGATCTTGATGATTTCAAAGAGGATTGGTCAAAAGATACGATCATTTATAGCCGCCCTCTAAAAAGCCTGCAGCCGATTAATGGTACCTCATCTATTGTTTACAGGATCAGGAAGCACATTCGGAATGATTTTCTTAAAATGACGCTTTTCTATCTTCTTCTGCTTCTTATTTTTATCCTTCGTTCCCAAACAGCTTTGTCGCTTTTTCTTATCAGTTTAATCACCTTTCTCTTGTTGGTTCAGGGCGCGCTCTACTTCTGGCGTTTTTTTCTTTTCTATAAGAAACTCTTGCGTTACGACCTAAGTCTGCGGAAGAGCTTGCGGCGGATCGCTTATGAACTGGAGATAAATATTGAATTGTATCGGAATATGGTTTATTGCGCGGTTCCATTAACTTCCCTGGTGTTGATCGGATTAATAGGGGAAAACAGCATTTTAACCTTCTTCCGGCAATTAGTCCTTTTCCCGTCACCGCTTACTATAACGGGCTTGCTGCCGCCGTTCCTATGGGTCCTGATCTTGCAGATCATCATTTATCAGCTACTTAAATGGCATATCAGGATTCACTATACACGGTATTTGAACGCGCTCAACCAAATATTGGAAGATATTGACCGTGAAGCCTGAGGATGTCACTCCTCGACCCTGTTCTTTTCGTCAATGGCACCTCCCTGATTTTTACGAGATTTCCTGGCGTTCGCCTCCTTGCCAAATCTATAATTGAACACCACACCGACAACCCGGGAATCTGTTCTCTTTTTAACCGCTGATATCTGCTGGACAGCAGTGATGATACTTTGTGTCCTGAAAGTGTAAAAGACATCGTCCAGTCTCAACTTGAGCATCCCCCTACCCTGCCAAATTGCCTTCTGAATACCGGCATTTATCGAATACACCGGATCGGTGATGGTTTGCCCTGCCAACATCTTGCTGTGCCAGAATCCGCTTAATTCGCCGGCCCAGGTTCCGGCAAACCTGAACTGATTAAAAAGCGAAATACCTCCCGAGGTAACCCGCTGATCCAGATATTCACCCGGCAACGACCCTTTGTTCACCACATTTGCCACATTCAAGTTCAAGTTGAACGTCCACCACCGGGTAGGCGGCACGATAAGATTTAATGTAGCCCCAAGCATATGCCCGCTGGAAAGATTTTGAGGCCTCGTGATCAATACGTCCCCCGACACTTCCGTACTTTGAGTAACTATGCCTCCGACTCTGTCAAAATAAGGACCCACCGTCAAATATTGTTTATATCGGTATGATAATTCAATATGATCGTTGTAGGAAGAATTGAGGTAGGGATTACCTGCGCTATACGAATACTTGTCGCGATAAAATAAGAAAGGATTGAGCTGCTGATAGTTTGGCCGTAAGATTCGCCTTCCATAGGACAGGACCAGGGTATGCCTGCCTGCGCTGTCCAGTTTACGGGATATAAATAAAGTGGGAAAAAGGTTTGTATAGTTGCGTTGAAAGGAAGAGTCCTTAACCACCGAATTGCCCAGTTGATTGCCTTTTGATTGTGTATTCTCCACCCGTGCCCCGGCTTTGACCTCCCACCTGCTCCAAATTTTTTTGATGGTGACATATCCGCTATTGATATTTTCCGTGTACTTGAAATTACTGGTTTGGCCCAGATCAGGAGTGGTGCCCGAACCCGACTGGATAAAATATTGAGTTTCGTCACCGGTCGAAACATAACTCGATTTTATCCCTGCCTCGAATTCGGCTCTGGCCCTCAATGGTTGAACATAATCTGTCTTAAAAGAATAAATGTTGACATCCGTTGGTAACCTATAAACGATATTGCTATCTTCCGCCAGGCCATTACCGACTACATGAGCAGAATTGAATAAAGATTGATCACCATAGGAATGATACCTAATATAATCCAAATCCGCATTGAGCTCCTGGCCGGGTCTGCTGAAACGGTGCTGAAGATTTAAATTGAAGCCGCCATTCCGCCATTGATATCGACCGCTCTTGTTTCCCACCGCCGAAGAGGCCATCGTCATCGATTCGTCGAATTGCTGACTTGTGTACTGGCTGTAATCCTTCCTTGGTCGGGTAAGACCCGTTAACAGAAATCCGATGGTCGTCGTTCTGTCGATGGAATAATCCATCCCAACTCTTCCGGAAATGGCATCCGCGGAAGACTTATAGTTGGTGTTGAGAAAGATACTGGAATTGGTCGCCCCGGCATTATTATAAAAAGTTCTGTTGGTGTTTTCCGCGGTAAACCCCCGGTCGCCGGCGTAACTGATATTCGCAAAGAAGTCAACTTTTTTGTCCCTATAATTCACATTCAATGCATCGTTGCTCTTCCAATAGACGCCTTGACCATAACTAGCCGTCAAAGAACCGTTAAACCCACGATTCAGGTTTTTCTTGAGCCGTATATTGATCACCGCATTCCCCGATGCATCATACCTGGCGGGAGGGTTACTCATCAATTCCACCTGGTCCAGAATGGAAGAAGGCATCGACCGCAAATAGTCGACAACCTGCTGTGCCGGCAGATACGTAGGTTTGTTATTGATTAAAACCAATACTCCACTCTTACCATTCAGGCTGATATCTCCATCTGTGCCAATAAATACCCCCGGCGAGTGAATCAGGACATCGTAGGCAGTGCCTCCCGCGGCCGTGATCATGGCATCAACATTTACCGTGACCCTGTCTATATGTTGTTCAATCAGGGGTTTTTGACTGGTCACATTGGCAGCTTTTAATACCTTTGGCTCGTCCTGTGGGAGCATAATGGGCGGTAACAACAATTCAGGACGTCTCCCGTCGATCGGAAGCGGCGGGCTGGTAAATTTAACATACCCGACGGCAGTAATCGTGAGTACATACGTATCCTCCTTTAAATTCTTAAATTCGAATATCCCATTGCTGTCCGTAACAGCCGATTGCACCACAGAAACTCCACCATCCCGCATTAATGATACCGAAGCCCCTGCTATTGGTTTCTCATGACTATTTCCAACAAGACCTTTCACTGTAATATTTCCTTTCTGTGCGATCAAGGCAAAGGGTACAATGATCAGGATAATAACCGCAATTAGTTTTACCATAATAGAAAGATTTAACGTATGTGAACACTAGCGTTGCATTGTCTTTAAATGCCGGGCTATCGCCCCGGAATTTTTCTCATTGAGCATACTGTGATGATCACCCGGAACGCATAGTGTCCTGATGATCTTTGACCGCCCTTGCCATCCCATGGTTTCTTCCTGATCGCCCTTGCCTTCTTCAGCTTTCATAACAATAAGTTCGGCATTCACCGTTCCTTTTGGTACATAGGTCATTTGAATGTTGACCATCCGCACCTGGACAAGTCTTGTCAGAAGATCAATGGCATCTGTTTTAGCGGGGATATGCTCTTTGGCTACCACGGCGATGCGGGGCATTATTTCCATGATGGGCAGATCTGTAACCTCTTTTCTTAGCTGATGGATCCAGTCCGGATATGGAGGCTTGAGAATATTGAACCGGTCAAAATAATCGGCTACCATCTGCAAAACCATATCCGATTCTTTAATGTCCGGGGCGTGGATCCTATATAGTCCTGCCGGACCGTCAAGGAAGACAACGTAATCGACTTTTTCACCGGCCTTCTCCAACTGACGCGCCATCTCAAAGGCAATATTGACGCCATAGCAATAACCTATCAACCGGTAGGGTCCGTGTGGCTGAACTTGTCTGAGCCATTTTATATTCTGTGAGGCTACCGATCTTATGCTACCCAATGGTTTCCCTCTCCTTTCCGTTCCTTTCATGTGAAAACCATATACGGTATACATGCTGCCGAGTGCGCCCGCCAACGGCTGAAAGACATCGCTCCGGCCTCCATTTCCCGGAATAAGAAATACATGGAACAGCCCTCCGTTGTCATGCAAGAGCTCCAGGTGCCTGTTCCGGGAAGATTTTATATTGAGTACTTTTTTTGCACGCTGATCTGCATCCCATTTTGCTGTCAGGGTCTGGATGGTCGGATATTCAAAAATGTCGCTTACAGATATTTCTTTGTGCAACTCCTTTCCTATCTGATCGACTAATCTGATCGCCACCAGCGAATGACCGCCCAGCTCAAAAAAATTATCACCCCTCCCCACTCGCTCTACCCCCAGCAACTCCGACCAGATCCCCGCCATCTTCCGCTCCAACTCACCCTCCGGCGCCGCATATCCCCGCCCTTCCAACAATAACCCGCCCTGACGGCCCAGCGCCGCACGGTCCACCTTCCCATTGGCCGTCAATGGTATYTCCTCCACCTCCACCAACCGRCCCGGCACCATATACTCCGGCARCCGRCGCAGCAGCCACCCTYTYACTTCCTCCCGCTCATACCCTTCTSYCGCCACCACATAACCCACCAGYCCCTTCACCWCCTCTCCTTCTCGCTCCGCCAGCACCACCACCTGCCCAACACCAGGACAGCCCTTCAACAACTCCTCCACCTCGCCGGGTTCCACCCGGTAGCCCCTGATCTTTACCTGTTCATCCACCCGACCCAAAAACTCAATATGCCCATCCGCCTGCCACCGCCCCATATCACCCGTCCGGTACAACCGTCCCTCTCCATAC